>ERZ827458.4-NODE-4-length-450032-cov-7.012898_pt1 | contig 450032 bp, 449 predicted proteins | sample MGYA00519706_ERZ827458 | MGnify/ENA primary metagenome ERZ827458 (study PRJEB31778, sample SAMEA3449309) | human gut metagenome | biome: human gut; feature: human-associated habitat; material: faeces | place: United Kingdom | collected 2010/2012 ... | reverse complement strand
AGGTATACCGCAGTTACAAAGACCGGTTGTTCCGCATGGTGTTCCGGGAGAAAAAGGAACTGCTCGGGCTTTATAACGCAGTGAACGGTACGTCATACACCGATCCGGAGGCACTTACCGTCGTGACACTGGAAAACGCCATTTACATGAACATGAAGAATGACCTTGCGGTCGTCATGGATTTTTACATGGATCTGTACGAGCATCAGAGCACCTATAACCCGAACATTCCGCTCCGCAACCTGCACTATGTGGCAAGGGAGCTGCGCAGCTGGAGTAATGGGCGGACGATTTATGGGAGACAGCTCGTAAAAATACCGACACCGCGCTTTTTCGTGTTTTATAACGGAAGGGATATGCAGCCGGAGCGGCAGGTGTTAAAGCTGTCCGACGCATTTATAAATCCGGAGGAAGATCCGGCACTGGAATTAAAGGTCGTGATGTTAAATATCAACCTTGGCAGGAATAAAGAGCTGATGGAACAGTGCCATACGCTGCTTGAGTACGCGCAGTTTGTTGACCGGCTCAGAACCTGTGAAAAGAGCATGGGACGGGAAGAAGCGGTGAAACATACGGTGGATACCTGCATCAGAGAAGGGATCCTGCGGGATTTCCTGTTAAAATACAGGGAGGAGGCCATAGAGATGTGTATCTTTGAATATGATGAGGAAGAGACCCTGCGTCAGCTGGGACAGCAGAGCTATGAGGAAGGCGTAGCAGCCGGGATTGAGCAGGGCAGAACAGAAGGAGTGACGATCGGAATCGAGCGTGGCAGAGAAGAAGGCAGGCTTGTCGGGGAAGAACAGCTGCTTTTTCGACAGATCTGTACAAAACTGAAAAAAGGAAAAACGCCGGAGATGATCGCGCAGGAACTGGAAGAAGATCTTTCACCGATACGATCCATCTGCGAGGCGGCAGAAGAATTTGCGCCGGAGTATGACTGGAAAGCAGTTTATGAAAAATGGAAAGGTGAGCCTTTCTGTGACAACAAAAATCAGTTGAAGAAACCGCTCTGATGCATTATAATAAACCCATTGAATTGCAGTTAGACGGAGGAATAGAGATAAATGTCACATATCGATCAGAGTAAAATCAGAAACTTTTGCATCATTGCACATATTGACCATGGAAAGTCCACGCTGGCGGACCGCATCATTGAGATGACCGGAACACTGACCAGCCGTGAAATGCAGTCGCAGGTACTTGATAATATGGATCTGGAGAGAGAACGTGGAATTACGATCAAATCGCAGGCGGTGCGCATTATTTATAAGGCAAAAGACGGAGAAGAGTATATCTTTAATCTGATCGATACCCCGGGGCATGTCGACTTTAACTATGAGGTGTCGCGAAGCCTTGCGGCGTGTGATGGAGCGATCCTCGTGGTAGATGCGGCACAGGGAGTAGAGGCACAGACACTTGCAAATGTCTATCTGGCGCTTGATCATGACCTGGATGTGCTTCCGGTCATCAACAAGATCGATCTTCCGAGCGCACAGCCGGATGAGGTTGCGCAGGAGATCGAGGATGTTATTGGTATTGAGGCGATGGATGCGCCGCGTATCTCTGCAAAGACAGGTTTAAATATCGAAGATGTTTTAGAGCAGATCGTAACGAGGATCCCGGCACCACAGGGAGATCCAGAGGCACCGCTCAAGGCACTGATCTTTGATGCGATCTATGATTCCTACAAGGGCGTGATTGTATTTTGCCGGATCATGGAGGGCTGCGTAAAGGTCGGCACAACGATAAAGCTGATGGCGACAGGTGCGATGGATGAAGTGACGGAAGTGGGCTATTTCGGAGCCGGTCAGTTTATCCCGTGTGAGGAATTGAGCGCTGGAATGGTAGGCTATATCTGTGCGGGGATCAAGAATGTGCGTGAGACACGCGTAGGTGATACGGTGACAGAAGCGGACCGGCCGTGTGCGGAGGCACTTCCGGGCTATAAAAAAGTAAATCCGATGGTTTACTGCGGACTTTATCCGGCAGACAGCGCGAAATACCCGGATCTTCGGGATGCACTCGAGAAACTTCAGATCAATGACGCGGCTTTGCAGTATGAACCGGAGACATCGGTCGCACTTGGATTTGGTTTCCGGTGTGGCTTTTTGGGACTGCTTCATTTAGAGATCATCCAGGAGCGTCTGGAGCGTGAGTTTAATCTGGATCTTGTTACAACGGCACCGGGTGTTATCTACAAGATCCATAAGACGGACGGAGAAGTGATCGAGCTGACCAATCCATCCAATCTGCCGGATCCGTCTGAGATCGAATATATGGAAGAACCAATGGTGAGTGCGGAGATCATGGTGACCAGTGAGTACATTGGGGCGATCATGGATCTGTGTCAGGAGCGCCGCGGTGTTTATATCAGTATGGAATATATTGAAAAAACGCGTGCGCTGATCAAATATGATCTGCCGTTAAATGAGATCATCTATGATTTCTTTGATGCGTTAAAATCCCGTTCCAGAGGATATGCGTCCTTCGATTATGAAATGAAGGGCTATGTGCGCTCCGAACTTGTGAAACTGGATATCCTGGTCAATAAGGAAGAAGTGGATGCGCTTTCCTTTATTGTATTTAAGGACAGTGCGTATGAGCGCGGAAGAAAGATGTGCGAAAAATTAAAAGAAGAGATTCCGAGACATCTTTTTGAAATTCCGATCCAGGCAGCAGTCGGTGGAAAGATCATTGCACGTGAAACAATAAAGGCGATGCGCAAAGACGTGCTTGCCAAGTGTTACGGTGGTGATATTTCCAGAAAGAAGAAGCTGCTCGAAAAGCAGAAAGAAGGAAAGAAGCGGATGCGCCAGGTCGGCAATGTAGAAATTCCGCAGGAAGCATTCATGAGTGTGCTGAAATTAGACGAGGAATAAAAATGGCAGACAAGTCGTTGGAATTATATGTGCATATTCCGTTTTGTGTCCGAAAGTGTGAGTATTGTGATTTTCTGTCCGCACCGGCCGGTGCGGACACGCAGCAGGAATATGTGCGGAATCTGCTGCTTGAAATAGAACAAAAAGGCGTTCGCTGTACGGATTATGAGGTGACAACCATATTTTTCGGCGGTGGAACGCCTTCTATATTAAAAGCAGGCTGGATCGCGGATATCCTAAATGCGATACACCGGAATTTTAAAGTGCGTAAGGATGCGGAGATAACAATAGAATGCAATCCGGGGACACTTACGTTTGAAAAACTTTCTATATATAAGAGTGCAGGCATCAACCGGATCAGTGTTGGACTGCAGTCGGCTTCGGATGCGGAATTAAGGGAACTTGGCAGGATCCATACCTATGAGGACTTTTTAAAAAGCTATGATCTGATCCGCAAAAAAGGATTTTCAAATGTTAATATCGATCTGATGGCGGCACTTCCCGGACAGACATTAAAAAGTTATGAGCAGACCCTGCGGCGGGTGCTTGCGCTCAAACCGGAGCATATTTCGGCGTACAGCCTGATCATAGAGGAGGGAACGCCCTTCTATGAGAAGTATGAGGCGGATGAGTTGCTGCGTGAGAAGGGTGAGAAGCCGCAGATGCTTCCATCGGAGGAAACAGAGCGCCTGATGTATGAGCGGACGAAGGAACTGCTTTTGGCGCATGGTTATGAGCGCTATGAGATTTCCAATTATGCGAGAAGGGGATATGCGTGCCGGCACAACATCGGTTACTGGCGCAGAGAGAATTATCTTGGATTTGGACTGGGAAGCGCTTCCCTGCTAGAAAATGAACGCTTCCATAATACAACGGATCTCACGGACTATCTTGGCGGAGACTATCTGGCGTACGAGCAGGAAAAGCTGGACAAAAAGAGCCAGATGGAAGAGTTTATGTTTCTCGGACTCCGTATGACAGATGGGATCTCGACAGAATGTTTTCGACAGACATTCGGGCTTACGGTGGAACTTGTCTACGGACCGGTGTTAGAGCAGCAGATCGCGGATCAGCTTTTGAGAAAAGAGGATGGGCGGATCTTCCTGACAGAGCGCGGGCTGGATGTCAGTAATTATGTGATGGCACAGTTTTTGCTCGATAAGTAGCAGTTGCAAACGGGATGGAAAAACAGTATGATAAGTACAAACAATAAAAGGAGGACTTGAAATTATGGATGGAAATTATACAAACGGAGGACAGCCATATCCAGGGGGAGATCCACAGTGGAATAACGGACAGTGGCAGGGACAGCAGCAGTACTGGCAGGGCGGAAATCCGCAGTGGCAGGCACCGCAGCCGAAAAGTCAGGTGAAAGATGTTTTCTGTAATCTGCTGCTTGTGATCTTTATTCTGCAGATCGTGGTTTCGCTTGTCATGTTAAATGATATTTTGTCAGTGATGCAGTTTTCCGGATACTATAACGGAGCATACCCGGAACTGCTTTATTCCGGCGGGTATGTGGCGTGCAGCGTGATCGCGTTTGCGCTCTCGATCGCGATGATCGTATTTTTGGTACTTGACATTGTAAAGATCAACAAGGCTGGCTACAAGATTACCGGACTGATCCTGTTCGCGATCTTTTTACGCCCGGGGTATTACATATGGCGTGCCTATATATTAGGAAGAAAGAAAACATTTCCGATCATTTATACGGTGATCTATTCCTTACTGGTTGCAGGAAGTGTGATCTACAGTGTCGTCGGGATCTTCCGGATGGTCTTTGACATGGCAGCATATTATTAAGAAAAAGGAAAAAGAGGATTGGTGTGGGTGATTCCCATGCGGATCCTCTTTGTTTTTGAAAAAAATTGAAATTAGGTGTTGACAAAGAAAATGTATGGTGCTATCTTAAATACATAGAAATTAGCACTCCACACAAGTGAGTGCTAACAAAGCAAAAAGATATCAGGAATCGGAAGTGAGAACATGGAAGACAACGGATTAGATGAACGGAAAACCAAAATTTTAAATGCGATTATCAAGAATTATCTGGAGACCGGAGAACCGGTGGGATCCCGGACGATTTCCAAATATACCGATTTAAATTTGAGTTCGGCAACGATCCGCAATGAAATGTCTGATCTGGAAGAACTTGGCTATATCTTACAGCCGCATACTTCGGCAGGCAGAATTCCTTCCGATAAAGGATACCGGTTTTATGTCGATCATCTGATGGAGGAAAAGGACAGAGAAGTGGCGGATATGAAAGCATTCGTCATCGAGCATACGGAAAAGATGGATCAGGTGCTGCAGCAGGTAGCAAAGCTGTTAGCCGTGAATACAAATTATGCGACAATGATCACTTCCCCACAGACACATCACAGCAAGGTGAAGTTTTTACAGCTTTCGAATGTGGATGAACATAATATTCTGGTGGTTGTAGTATTGGAAGGCAATCTGGTAAAGAATAAGATCATCCCGGTCGAGGAACCGATCGACAATGAGCAGATGTTAAAGCTGAATATGCTGTTAAATACCAACCTTACCGGATTTTCCATGGAAGAGATCAATCTTGGAACGATCGCTTTACTAAAGGAAAAAGCAGGAATCCACAGCAAACTGATCGGCAGTGTACTGGATGCGGTTGCCGAGGCGATCAATGAAGGCGAGGATCTGGAAATATACACCAGCGGGGCAACGAACATCTTAAAATACCCGGAACTCAGTGATTCCGGAAATGCAAGTGAGCTGCTTAACGCATTTGAAGAAAAAGATCAGCTGGTCAGCCTGGTTACAGAGAACCTCGCGGAAGACGAGGAACAGACAGGAATCCAGGTTTATATAGGAAATGAGGCACCGATTCAGACCATGAAGGACTGCAGTGTGGTGACAGCAACGTATGAATTGGGCGAAGGCGTGAAGGGAACGATCGGAATCATCGGACCCAAGCGTATGGATTATGAGAACGTCATGAGTAATCTGAAGAATCTGAAAGCACAGCTGGATGGAATCTTGGATCGCAGAAAGAAGTAGGAGAAAGGGGCTAACAAAGTGTCAGATAAGAAAAAAGAGGAAGAAGTATTAGAAGAGGTTTTGGAAGATCTCGAGAAAGATGCCGCAGATCAGGCTGAGAAAAAGAAAGATACTTCAAAAGATAAAGAAGAACCGAAGAAAGAGGAAAAAGCCGAAAAGACAGAAAAAAAGAGCGGCTTTAAGAAAAAGGAAAAGAAAGACAAAAAGGATGAGAAGATCGAGGAACTGACCGATCAGGTGAAACGCCAGATGGCGGAATTTGATAACTTCCGTAAGCGGACGGAAAAAGAAAAAACACAGATGTTCGAGACGGGCGCAAAAAGCGTGATCGAAAAGATCCTTCCGGTCATTGATAATTTTGAAAGAGGACTTGCAGCTGTTCCGGAAGACGAAAAAGACAGTGCTTTCGTTGACGGAATGGATAAAGTATATCGTCAGATGCTCACAGAGCTTGACGCGATCGGCGTAAAACCGATCGAAGCAGTTGGCAAGGAGTTTGATCCGGAATTCCACAATGCAGTCATGCAGGTGGAAAGTGAAGAATACGATTCCGGAATTGTGGCTCAGGAATTACAGAAGGGTTACATTTACCATGACTCAGTCGTAAGACACAGCATGGTAGCAGTGGTACAGTAACAGGCAGGAAACAAACATTCAAAATAAAGAATATATTTAATCAGGAGGCTTTATTATGAGTAAAATAATTGGTATTGACTTAGGAACAACAAACAGCTGTGTAGCAGTTATGGAAGGTGGAAAACCTACCGTTATCGCAAACCAGGAAGGCGCAAGAACAACACCTTCTATCGTGGCTTTTACCAAGACAGGAGAAAGACTGGTTGGTGAGCCGGCAAAACGTCAGGCAGTTACCAATGCAGAAAAGACCATTTCTTCTATCAAGAGACACATGGGTACGGATTACAAGAAAGAGATCGAAGGAAAACAGTATTCTCCGCAGCAGATCTCCGCAATGATCTTACAGAAATTAAAAGCGGATGCGGAAGGATACCTTGGAGAAAAAGTTTCAGAAGCAGTCATCACAGTACCGGCTTACTTCAATGATGCACAGCGTCAGGCAACCAAAGACGCAGGTAAGATCGCAGGTCTTGATGTAAAACGTATCATCAACGAGCCGACCGCAGCAGCGCTTGCTTATGGTCTTGACAATGAAAAAGAGCAGAAGATCATGGTATACGATTTAGGTGGTGGTACATTCGATGTATCTATCATTGAGATCGGTGACGGCGTTATCGAAGTATTATCTACAAACGGTGATACACATCTTGGTGGTGATGATTTTGATAACCGTATCACACAGTGGATGATCGATGAATTCAAGAAAGCAGAAGGCGTTGATCTTTCCGGTGACAAGATGGCAATGCAGCGTCTGAAAGAAGCTGCAGAGAAAGCAAAGAAAGAGCTTTCTTCCGCAACAACAACAAACATCAACCTTCCGTTCATTACAGCTACTGCTGAAGGACCGAAGCATTTTGATATGAACCTTACCAGAGCAAAATTTGATGAACTGACACATGATCTGGTAGAAAAGACAGCAATCCCGGTACAGAATGCAATGAAAGACGCAGGACTTACCAATGCGGATCTTGGCCAGGTACTCTTAGTTGGTGGTTCTACCCGTATCCCGGCTGTACAGGATAAGGTAAGACAGATCACAGGCAAAGAGCCGAGCAAATCCTTGAACCCGGATGAATGTGTAGCAATCGGTGCATCCATTCAGGGCGGTAAACTTGCAGGTGATGCAGGCGCAGGCGATATCTTACTTCTGGATGTTACTCCGCTGTCTCTTTCCATCGAGACTATGGGCGGCATTGCAACCAGACTGATCGAGAGAAATACTACGATCCCGACCAAGAAGAGCCAGATCTTCTCTACTGCAGCCGACAACCAGACTGCCGTTGATATCAACGTAGTACAGGGTGAAAGACAGTTCGCAAGAGACAACAAGTCCTTAGGACAGTTCCGTCTGGATGGTATCCCGCCAGCACGTCGTGGTGTTCCGCAGATCGAAGTTACATTTGATATCGATGCCAACGGTATCGTAAATGTATCCGCAAAGGATCTTGGAACCGGAAAAGAACAGCATATTACCATTACAGCAGGTTCTAACATGTCTGATGAAGATATCGATAAGGCAGTAAAAGAAGCAGCTGAATTTGAAGCGCAGGATAAGAAGAGAAAAGAAGCGATCGACACCAGAAATGATGCAGACGCATTTGTATTCCAGACCCAGGAAGCACTGGATCAGGTAGGCGCAAATCTGGATCCGGCTGACAAATCTGCAGTAGAAGCAGACCTGAAAGCATTGAAGGATCTGGTAGAAGCAAATCCGCAGCCGGAGAACATGACAGATGCACAGATCGCAGATATGAAGGCAGCAAAAGAAAAACTGACAGAATCTGCACAGAAAGTATTTGCAAAGATGTATGAGCAGGCACAGGCAGCACAGGGCGGTCAGACAGCAGGACCGGACATGGGTGCAAACGCAGGCGCAGCAGGTGCAGGCAATGCAGATGATGATGTAGTAGATGCTGATTACAAAGAAGTTTAATTAGACAGCGAAGCAAAATACCGGAGATTCGGTATGAATGCCGCCGCGGATGCGGATGGCGCAAGCCAGGAAGCATGCCTGGAACAGCAAAGTTTCAGGCATGCTTGTTTGGATTGTTATATAGATCTTTACAGCCGGATGAGACCGCAAAGATCTATGTGACAATAATCAGGCTGTCTATATATAAAGAAGAGGGAATTGAAAATGGCTGAACAGAAAAGAGATTATTATGAAGTGCTCGGTGTAGACCGAAACGCGGATGAAGCAACAATTAAAAAAGCATATCGTGTTCTGGCGAAGAAGTATCATCCGGATGCGAACCCGGGGGATAAAGAGGCAGAAAAGAAATTTAAAGAGGCTTCTGAGGCATATGCAGTTTTAAGCGATGCGGAGAAGAGAAAACAGTATGATCAGTTCGGTCATGCGGCGTTTGATGGCAGTGCAGGCGGAGGAGCAGGCGGATTTGATTTCTCCGGTATGGATATGGGAGATATCTTTGGAGACATTTTCGGAGACTTCTTTGGCGGTGGAAGCAGAAGCCGGAGAGCAAACAACGGACCGATGAAAGGCGCGAATATCCGCACCAGTATCCGGATCACATTTGAGGAAGCAGTTTTTGGATGCGAAAAAGAAATTGAACTGGTTTTAAAAGATGAGTGTAAGACCTGTCATGGAAGTGGTGCAAAGCCCGGAACTTCCAAAGAAACCTGCCCGAAATGCGGCGGTAAAGGAAAAGTGGTATACAGCCAGCAGTCACTGTTTGGTATGGTGCAGAATGTACAGAGCTGCCCGGATTGTAACGGAACCGGTCAGATCATTAAGGAGAAGTGTCCGGACTGCCGCGGAACCGGATATATCGCGAGCAAAAAGAAGATACAGGTATCTATCCCGGCGGGTATTGATGACGGACAGAGCGTAAGGATCCGTGAAAAAGGGGAACCGGGTGTAAATGGTGGACCGCGTGGAGATCTTCTGGTGGAAGTTGTGGTGTCCAGACATCCGATCTTCCAGAGACAGGATATGAATATTTACTCCACGGCACCGATCTCATTTGCACAGGCAGCGCTCGGTGGAGAGGTTCGTATCAACACCGTAGACGGAGATGTGCTCTACGAGGTAAAACCGGGTACCCAGACTGATACCAAGATCCGGCTGAAAGGAAAAGGTGTTCCGTCACTGCGTAACAAGGCAGTTCGTGGTGATCAGTATGTCACGCTGGTCGTACAGGTGCCGACCGGATTGAATGAGGCAGCAAAAGAAGCGCTGCGCGCATTTGACGAACAGACCGGACAGACGTTAAAGAAGCAGGGAACAGCGGAAGCGAAACCGAAGAAAAAAGGATTTAAAGACAAAATAAAAGAAGCATTTGATGAAATGTAAATAAAAAGCGAGAAAGGCAGTGCGGTAAGGGCATTGCCTTTTTGCTTTACAGTCCGGTAAAATTTGGAAATGGAGTTGACTTCCTCTTTAAGTAGTTGTAAACTTTGTATCAGTGAATGGTTTATTTCGGTTGCAAAGGAGTGTTTGTCAAAAAGGGGTAAAAACCATGGAACAGAGCAAAACAACACGAAAGAAAACAGAAGAGGGAACAGAGCGAAGCATTCTTTCCATAGAGGAGGCAGAAGTATTAAGGCATTCTTTAGAGAGGAAAGAGCGCGAGCTGAAAAGAGGGCAGAGGCAGCTTGAACTCGACAGAAAGCGGTTGCAGCGGGAAAGTGAATCGGAACGCGCCAGGCTTGCGAGAGAGAATCAGCTGTTTGCCATGAAGTGGAGTCTTCTGGAAGAGGAAGTAAAGAGGCTTGCGGATGAAAAGCAGCAGGTGGAAAAGCAGAAGATCTTTTATGAGCAGATCAATGAATTTGAACGCAGATCATCCTCCTCAGGAGCTACGATCCGCGGGGAGATGTTTTTTGCCGGAGTCACCAGTGAGCTGGCACTGAAAAAGCGATACAAGGATCTGATCAAGATCTATCATCCGGATAACATTTCGGGAGATACCAATACCATACAGGAGATCAACCGGGAATATGACGAGTTGAAAGACAGACTGGAAGGCTAGGCCGCGGCAGTATATGTTACTGCCGCGGTTTTCTCTTGTGTGTGGGAAAAACGGGGCAGTTGCAACCGAAAACAAACTGTGTTATGATATAAAACAAGTATGCCTTCTATAATAGAAGGTAAAATTGCAGACGGAGCAAAAGGTGAAAAAATGAAATGGAATAAATTTACGATTGAAACGACAACACAGGCAGAGGATTTTGTCAGTGCGATGTTAAATGACCTTGGCATTGAGGGAATTGAAATTGAAGACAACATACCGCTGACGGAGGAAGAACAGAAGGGGATGTTTATTGACTTCCCGCCGGAACTTCCGGAAGATGACGGGACAAGCAGAGTTAGCTTTTATCTGGAAGAACAGGAAGACGCGAAGGAAATTCTGCGAAAAGTCATGCTGGGTCTGGAGGAACAGCGGCAGTTTGTGGATGTCGGAGCCGGAACGATCTCATCCAGCCAGACCGAAGATGTTGACTGGATCAATAACTGGAAGAAATTTTTCCAGTCCTTCTACATTGATGATATTTTGATCAAACCGACCTGGGAAGCGTTAAAAGAAGAAGATAGGGACAAGTTCCTGATCGAGATTGACCCGGGTGTGTCCTTTGGAACCGGAAAACATGAGACAACACAGCTTTGTATCCGGCAGCTCCGCAAATACTTGAAGAAGGGTGACCGGGTACTGGATGTCGGCTGTGGAAGCGGGATTCTCTCGATTGTTGCGATGAAACTCGGTGCGTCCCATGTGGTTGGAACAGATCTGGATGAGAACTGCATGACTTCGACTTATGAAAATATGGAAGTGAACCATCTGCCAAAAGAAATGGGTGAGTTTTATGTGGGAAATCTCATCGATGATGTGGCACTGCAGGAAAAGGTCGGGACGGAAGTCTATGATATCGTGGTTGCGAATATTTTAGCGGATGTTATCATTCCGATGGCACCGGTGATCCCTGCGCGGTTAAAAAAAGGCGGCGTGTTCATTACATCCGGGATCATTGATTTTAAAGAGAATGAAGTAAAGGAAGCCATTGAAAAAGCAGGACTTACCGTGCTTGAGATCAATCATCAGGGTGAGTGGGTAAATATTACCGCACAGAAGAATTAGATCCAGGAGAAAGAAATGTATCAGTTTTTTGTAGAAGATGCGCAGATCGGAAAAGAGTTTATTACGATCACCGGATCGGATGTCAATCATATAAAAAATGTCCTTCGGATGAAGCCGGGGGAAAAGATCCGTGTCAGCAACCAGCAGGGAAAAGATTACTACTGTGAGATTCTGGAGCTCGGGGATGATTTTGTACAGGCAGATATTTTAGATTCCGAGGCGGCGGGAACAGAGCTCGGTGCAAAGATATTTCTGTTTCAGGCACTGCCGAAGGGCGACCGAATGGAAACCGTGATCCAAAAGGCGGTAGAGCTCGGAGTGTACGAGATCATTCCGGTTGCGATGAAATACTGCGTGGTGAAGCTGGACGCAAAGAAAGCGGAGAACAAGAAAAAACGCTGGCAGGCGATCGCGGAGAGCGCGGCAAAGCAGTCCAAGCGGAGCCGGATACCGGTAGTACATGAGGTGATGGATTTTGCCTCGGCAGTGGAATACGCAAAAAACTGTCAGGTGAATCTGGTTCCCTATGAAAATGAACGTGGTATGGTGGCAACGCGGGAAGCACTGGATTCCTTACATGCGAAGGATTCTATCAGTGTGATGATCGGACCGGAGGGCGGTTTTTCCGAGGAGGAGATCGAAAAAGTGCGCACGGAGCATATGCAGGTGATCTCACTGGGAAAACGCATTCTGCGTACCGATACAGCGGCGATCGCCACGCTGTCACTTTTGATGCTGGAACTTGAAATGATGGAGGCTAAACAGGAAAAATGATGGAAGCATATCTGGACAATTCAGCGACAACGCGGTGCTCAGACCGGGCATTTGCGCTGATGCAAAAGGTTCTTCTTGAGGATTACGGGAATCCGTCCTCGCTGCATATGAAAGGTGTGGAGGCGGAACGCTATGTGAAAGCGGCAAGAGAAAAGATCGCAAAGACACTGAAAGTGACGGAAAAAGAGATCATCTTTACGTCCGGCGGAACGGAGTCCAATAACCTTGCCATTCTCGGAACAGCATTTGCAAACCGCAGAACGGGCAACCGGATCATTACGACTGCTGTAGAACACGCATCGGTTGCAAATCCGATGAAGTTTTTGGAGGAAGAGGGATTTGAAGTAATCTATCTTCCGGTGGATGAAAACGGCGTGATCTCCTTAAAAGATCTGGAGGAGGCACTGAGCGATCAGACGATCCTTGTTTCACTCATGCATGTCAACAATGAGATCGGAGCCGTAGAGCCGGTTGAGGAGGCAGCGGCGCTCGTGCATGAAAAGTGTCCCAAGGCGCTGGTACATGTGGATGCGATCCAGTCGTACGGAAAATTCAGGATCTATCCGAAGAAAAGCGGGATCGATCTGCTTTCCGTGAGCGGACATAAGATCCATGGTCCGAAAGGCAGTGGATTTTTATATGTGAAAGAAAAAACAAAGATAAAGCCGATCATCTATGGCGGCGGACAGCAAAACGGTATGCGCTCCGGGACGGAAAACGTACCGGGGATCGCGGGGCTTGGCGAAGCAGCGGCAGAAATTTATGAAGATTTTAAAGAGAAGCAGGACAGGCTCTATGCCTTAAAGGAACGGTTTATCCGGGAAGTCACAACGATACCGGGTGTCTCGGTCAATGGAAAGACCGGCCGTGACAGCGCACCGCATATCGTGAGCGTGAGCGTGGAGGGAGTCCGCGCAGAGGTACTTTTACATTCGTTAGAGGACAAACAGATCTATGTGTCTTCGGGATCGGCATGTTCCTCCAATAAGCCGGCGGTGAGCCGTACATTGAAAGGGATCGGGTTAAAGCAGAACCTTCTGGATTCTACGGTGCGGTTCAGCTTTTCCGTACACACAACGGAAGAGGAGATCGATTACGCGGCGGATGTGTTAAAAACACTGGTTCCTGCATTGCAGAAGTATACCAGACATTAGAAAGGAAATGGGAATGTACAGAGCATTTTTGATTAAATACGGAGAGATCGGAGTAAAAGGCAAGAACCGCTATGTGTTTGAGGATATGCTGGTAAAGCAGATCCGCTTTGCCTTAAATCCGGTGGATGGAGAATTTGAAGTAAGAAAAGAACAGGGAAGGATCTACGCCGAGGTCATAAGCGATGAGTATGATTATGACGAGACGGTAGCCGCACTGAAAAATGTATTTGGAATCGTTGCGTTCTGCCCGGTCGTCCTGGTGGATGATGAAGGCTTTGACAAGCTTGCGGAAGATGTGGTGCGCTATTTAAAGGCGGCTTATCAGAAGACGGATTTTACGTTTAAAGTCAATGCGAGAAGAGCGAGAAAAAATTATCCGATGAATTCCATGGAGATCAATGCAGCGCTTGGAGAAAAGATCCTTGACGCACTTCCGGAGACCAAGGTGGATGTCCACAACCCGGAGGTTATGGTAAGCATTGAGGTGCGAAACCAGATCAATATCTACTCTACGGAGATCCCGGGACCGGGCGGAATGCCGGTCGGTTCAGCGGGAAGGGCAATGTTACTGCTTTCGGGCGGAATCGACAGTCCGGTAGCCGGTTATATGATCGCAAAGCGTGGTGTTGAGATCGAGGCAACCTATTTTCACGCACCGCCATACACCAGTGAACGCGCAAAACAGAAAGTGGTCGATCTCGCGAAGATCGTTGCAAAATATTCCGGACCGATCAAACTGCATGTGGTCAACTTTACAGATATCCAGCTGTATATTTATGAAAAGTGCCCGCATGAGGAGCTTACGATCATCATGCGCCGTTATATGATGCGGATCGCGCAGCATTTTGCAGAGAATCATAAATGTCTCGGACTGATCACCGGCGAGAGTATTGGACAGGTGGCAAGCCAGACGATGCAGTCTCTGATGGTGACCAATGAAGTCTGCGAGATGCCGGTATATCGTCCACTGATCGGATTTGACAAGCAGGAGATCGTTGAGATTTCAGAAAAGATCGGGACTTATGAGACTTCAATCCAGCCGTTTGAGGACTGCTGTACGATCTTTGTTGCAAAGCATCCGGTTACCAAGCCGAGCCTTAAAGTGATCAGAAATTCGGAAAAGAAACTGGAAGAGAAGATTGATGAACTGATGCAGGAAGCGATCGATACGACGGAGACGATACTTGTAGAAGCATAGAAAACAGGAATGATTTTGAGCAGAAAAAAAGGGAGTGCATGCACACTCCCTTTTGGAAATTTTAATTAAACAAGATATGGTTTTAAAACTTCCATGATTTCATCCAAATTTGCTTCGGTATGAATTGCTAAGTCAATTGGTTTGGATAAATCTAAACTGAAGATACCCATGATGGATTTTGCATCAATAACGTATCTGCCAGAGATTAAATCAAAGTCAAACTCGAATTGAGTAATAGCGTTGACAAAGGATTTTACCTTGTCGATAGAATTTAATGAAATTTGAACTGTTTTCATATAGAGACCTCCTTGGTTACTACAATTCTTTTTATATTAGTATAGTAACTTTTTTTTTAGGAAAAGTCAACATAAAGTGAGGAAAAAAGTCAATGAAAAAAGTAGCATTGCACAATTTGGGATGCAAAGTAAACGCATATGAGACGGAAGCGGTCCAGCAGATGCTTGAAGAGTGCGGATACGAGATCGTTCCGTTTCATGAATACGCGGATGTTTACATCATAAATACCTGTTCCGTGACGAATATGGCGGACCGGAAATCGCGTCAGATGCTGCACCGGGCAAAAAAGCAGAATCCGGATGCGGTGGTTGTCGCGATGGGCTGTTACGTGCAGACGGCGGCGGAAGAGGTGAAAAACGATACCGCAGTGGATATTGTGATCGGCAACAACAAAAAGCATGAACTGCCGGGGCTGCTGCGAAAGTATGAAGAAGAAAAGGCAAACGGAGAAACAGAGCTCGCAGTGATCGACATCAATGAGAAGGGGCAGCCGTATGAGGAACTGTTTTTAAAGAAGACGGCGGAGCACACCAGAGCTTTTATTAAAGTGCAGGACGGCTGCAACCAGTTCTGCAGTTACTGTATCATTCCGTATGCCAGAGGAAGGGTGCGGAGCAGAAAGACAGAGGATGTCCTGCGTGAAGTGGAGCATCTGGCAGAACAGGGCTATAAGGAAGTCGTGCTGACCGGGATCCATTTAAGCTCGTTTGGTGTGGATACCGGTGATACCTTGCTGCACCTGATCGAAGAAGTCCATAAGGTGGATGGCATTGAGCGGATCCGTCTCGGTTCCCTGGAACCGCGTATTGTGACGGAGGAGTTTGCCGAAAAACTTGCCGGAATGCCAAAGATCTGCCCGCATTTTCATCTGTCACTGCAAAGTGGCTGCGACGTGACGTTAAAACGCATGAACCGCCGCTATGATACGGAAGAATATGCGAATAAATGTGAGATTTTACGAAAATACTTTAAACATCCGGCGATCACGACTGATGTGATCGTGGGATTCCCGGGTGAGACGGAAGAAGAATTTGAGACGACAAGGGAGTTCTTGGAGAACGTACATTTCTATGAAATGCATATCTTTAAATATTCAAAGCGCAAGGGGACCAAAGCCGCGGTTATGGCAGATCAGGTTCCGGAGGACATAAAGACGAAACGGAGCGGCAGATTGCTGGAACTAGAAAAAGAGATGTCCGAAGAATTCCGGGAATTTTATCTTGGCAGGACAAAAGAAGCTCTGCTTGAGGAAGAGATGGAGCTGGACGGTATGCGCTATTTTACCGGCTATACAAAAGAGTATGTAAAAGTGGCGGTACGGGCAGACGGACATGCCGCAAATACGATGGTCCGCGGCAGAATGGAGCGGGAGCTTTCCGACGGGCTGTATCTTATGGTTGAATTTTAATGTAATTTGTATTAGAATAATAACAGCGATGCTTTTGACTTCAGAAGAACAAAAGAGCAAAAATAAGGGCGTGAAATTATGCAGGATAAAAATAACACACAATATTTCAAAGTAGAAAAAGAACCGGAAATCAAAGTCAAAGATGTACTGGATATCGTATATCATGCACTGTCCGAGAAAGGGTACAATCCCGTAAATCAGATTGTTGGATATATTATGTCAGGAGATCCGACGTATATCACCAGCCATAATAATGCAAGAAGTCTGATCATGAAGGTAGAACGTGACGAACTCGTGGAAGAAATTTTAAAAGAATATATTAAGACCAATTCCTGGCAGTAGGAGGAGACTATGCGTATCATCGGTTTGGATTTTGGCTCAAAGACTGTGGGCGTTGCGATGAGCGATGAGCTTTTGATCACGGCACAGGGAGTTGAGATCGTACGGAGAAAATCCCCGACAAAGCTGCGTCAGACACTGGCAAGGATCGAGGAGATCATTGCGGAATACGGTGCGGAGCGGATCGTGCTTGGCTATCCCAAGAATATGAACAATACGGAGGGAGAGCGCTGCGCGAAGACGCTGGAATTCAAGGAGATGCTGGAGAGACGGACTTCTCTTCCCGTAATATTATGGGATGAGAGACTGACGACAGTATCTGCGGATCAGGTCATGATGGAGAGCGGGATCAGACGGGAAGACCGTAAAAAGTATGTGGACAGAATTGCTGCTGAATTTATACTTCAGGGCTATCTGGATTCTTTGAAGAATCAGACAGAATAGGAGTTTTCATGGAGAAAATAAAATTTACCGATCCGGACACGGGAGAATGTCTGGAGTTTTATGTATTGGAACAGACGAGGATCAATAACAGGGACTATCTTCTGGTAACCGTAGATGAAGACGGTGACTCAGATGCATTTGTCTTAAAAGATCTTTCCGAAGATACAGAGAAAGAAGCGGTCTATGAGATCGTGGAAGAAGAAGCAGAATTAGAAGCAATCGCTAAAGTGTTTTCCGAGATGCTGGAAGATGTCGATATTGAATTATAGAACATTAACGGGCAGCTGATTTTAAAAACAAGATACATAGGGAAACGTTTGAAACAGACGGTTATTCCCGCAAAGAACGAGTCAGGCGGACATGCGTGCATGGTCGCTTGACTCGTTATGAACAAATCTTAAAAAATGAAACAGGAACGGAGAATCAAAAAATAAATGGAGGTGCGGACTTGAAGAAAAAGTCAACAGAAAACAGTAATCATTCAAAATTAAAGATCATTCCGCTTGGAGGATTAGAGCAGATTGGAATGAACATCACGGCATTCGAATATGAGGACAGCATTATCGTAGTGGACTGCGGTCTGTCTTTCCCGGAAGATGACATGTACGGCATCGACCTGGTCATCCCGGATGTCACCTATTTAAAGGACAATATCGACAAGGTAAAGGGATTTTTCATCACACATGGACACGAGGATCACATCGGTGCGATCCCTTATGTATTAAAGGAAGTGAACGTGCCGATCTATGCGACAAAGCTGACGATGGGCATCATCGATCACAAGCTGACCGAACACAATCTTTTGTCCAAGGTGAAACGCAAGGTGGTAAAATACGGACAGCATATCAATCTGGGCTGCTTCCGCGTGGAATTTATAAAGACCAACCACAGTATCCAGGATGCGGCGGCACTTGCGATCTACTCACCGGCAGGTATCGTTGTGCATACCGGAGACTTTAAGGTAGATTACACACCGGTATTTGGTGATGCCATTGATTTACAGCGTTTTGGCGAGATCGGAAAGAAGGGCGTTTTGGCGCTTATGTGCGACAGTACCAATGCGGAGCGCCCTGGCTTTACGATGTCGGAAAAGACAGTCGGAAAAACATTTGAAACGATCTTTGCGGATCACAAGAATAACCGTATCATTATTGCTACCTTTGCGTCCAATGTGGACCGTGTACAGCAGATCATCGATACGGCGTATAAATATGGCAGAAAAGTGGTGATCGAGGGACGCAGTATGGTCAATATTATTTCCACTGCGCAGGAGCTCGGTTACATCAATATCCCGGACAATACGCTGATCGATATTGAGGAGCTGAAAAATTATCCGGATGAGAAAACCGTGCTTATCACAACCGGAAGCCAGGGAGAATCCATGGCGGCGTTATCGAGAATGGCATCCGGCATCCACAGAAAGATCACGATCAAACCGAATGACACGATCGTTTTGAGTTCCAATCCAATTCCTGGAAATGAAAAGGCAGTTTCCAAGATCATCAATGAGCTGTCCATGAAGGGCGCGGAAGTGATCTTCCAGGATGTCCATGTATCCGGTCATGCGTGCCAGGAGGATATCAAACTGATCTATTCACTGGTAAAACCGAAATATGCGATCCCGGTGCATGGTGAGTACCGTCATCTGATGGCACAGGCACATATCGCGGAAGAGATCGGTATTGACAAAGATCATATTTTTCTGCTCTCATCGGGAGATGTATTAGAACTTGACGAGGATGGAGCGGCAATTACCGGACATGTACCGGTCGGAGATGTCATGGTAGACGGACTTGGTGTCGGAGACGTTGGAAATATCGTACTGCGTGACAGACAGCATCTGGCGGAAGAGGGAATCATCATCGTTGTTCTGACGCTGGAAAGCGGCTCCGGGCAGGTGCTTGCGGGACCGGACATCGTTTCGAGAGGATTTGTCTATGTGCGTGGTTCGGAAAGCCTGATGGATGAGGCAAAGCAGGTATTGAATGATACCATGGATCATTGTATGGATAAAAATATCACAGACTGGGGAAAGATCAAATCAGAGATCAAGGATGCGCTTGGCGATTTTGTATGGAAAGAGACAAAGCGTAAACCGATGATCATCCCGATCATTATGGAAGTCTAGGTAAAAAGCAGAGGACAGGAACATGGAACAGATGAGAGAAGCGCTTGATGCGCTCCTCGCGGCGATACGGTCGAGCGAGGAATATAAAAATTATCAGGACATCAAGGCGCGGATTCATGAGAAACCTGAAGTAGAAAAAAGAGTTGCGGAATTCCGGAAACGGAATTATCAGTTACAGAATCAGAAAGACGCGGATCTTTTTGGAGAGATGGATAAGCTGGAGCGGGAGAAGTCGAAGATCTGTGAAAATTCGCTCGCGGCAGAGTATCTTGCGGCAGAACTGGCATTCTGCCGCGTCATTCAGGAGATCAACTGGGAGTTTGTAGAGAAACTGGACTTTGAAGTCGGTTTTGAAAACGAAGGAGAATAGCGAGGCAGTTGAGATGAAAAATACCAGCAGAGTCGTAATACGAATAACCGGCAGCGTCATTTCCCTTCTGATCCTGGTTCTTGTGGTACTCGGGCTGATCCGGGCAGGTCAGTGGGCATATGGCTTTGGATACCGCGTCTATACAGAGGATGCGATGGAGAGCGCGCCCGGCACAGACAAGACAGTTACCGTGACGGCGGATATGTCCGCGAAGGATGTCGGCAGACAGCTTGAGGAAAAAGGTCTGATCCGTGACGCGAACCTTTTTGTGGTTCAGCTGAAACTGTCATCTTATTCTGGGGCGATCAAGGCGGGCACGTATACCCTGAACACGTCAATGACCGCCGAAGAGATGATGCAGATCATGGCGGCGGAAGAAGATACGGAAAGCAGCACGGAGAATACATAAAAGAAGGCGGAGAAGAGACAGTGGTAGTAGAGGAACGACTGGTTACATACATCAATTCGTTGGAAACCGGGAATACAGAGATTTTAGATGAGATCGAACGGGAAGCGCTGCGCAGTGATGTTCCGATCATCCGCAAGGAAATGCAGACGTTTTTGAAGGTATTTCTTGCGATGAAACGTCCGGCGCGGATTCTGGAGGTCGGTACGGCAGTCGGCTTTTCCGCGATTCTTATGGCAGAATATAATCCGGGTGCGTGTGAGATCATCACGATTGAAAATTATGAAAAGCGGATTCCGATCGCGCGTGAAAATTTTAAGCGCGCAGGGAAAGAATCCGTGATCACACTCCTGACCGGAGATGCAAAAGAGGTTCTTCCGACAATAGAAGAACCTTTTGATTTTATATTTATGGATGCGGCGAAGGGGCAGTACATCCATTTTCTGCCGGAGGTGCTTCGTCTGTTAAAAAGCGGCGGCACCCTGATATCGGACAATGTATTGCAGGACGGTGACATCATACAGTCCCGTTTTGCGGTGACACGGAGGAACCGTACGATCCACAAACGGATGCGGGAATATCTGTACACCCTTACCCACCACGAAGAACTGACCACGGCGGTATTGCCGATCGGTGATGGGATCACGGTCAGCGTAAAGAAATAGAAAGCAGGAGAGAAAAAATGAGACATCCGGAATTACTGGTACCGGCAAGCAGTCTTGAGGTACTGAAAATAGCGGTTATATTTGGTGCGGACGCAGTGTATATCGGCGGAGAAGCGTTTGGTCTGCGTGCGAAAGCAAAAAACTTTTCCATGGAGGATATGAAAGAGGGGATCCTTTTTGCCCATGCACATGATGTAAAAGTCTATGTGACGGCAAATATCCTTGCGCATAATGAGGATCTTGAAGGCGTGCGCGCGTATTTCGAGGAGTTAAAAGAAATCGGACCGGATGCGCTTATCATTTCAGATCCGGGCGTGTTTACGGTTGCGCGGGAAGTCTGTCCTGAAATTGATATACATGTCAGTACGCAGGCGAACAACACCAATTACGGCACTTTTTTATTCTGGCAGAAACTTGGCGCAAGCAGAGTTGTGACTGCGCGTGAGCTTTCCTTGAAAGAAATCCGTGAGATCCGTGCAAAGATCCCGGATGAGCTTGAGATCGAGACATTTGTGCATGGTGCGATGTGCATTTCCTATTCGGGAAGATGCCTCCTCAGCAATTATTTTACCGGGCGTGACGCAAACCAGGGTGCGTGTACGCATCCGTGCCGCTGGAAATATGCGGTCGTGGAAGAAAAAAGGCCGGGTGAATATCTGCCGGTTTACGAAAATGAGCGTGGAACCTATATCTTTAATTCCAAGGATCTTTGTATGATCGAGCATATTCCGGAGCTGATCGAATCCGGGATCGACAGTTTCAAGATCGAGGGACGGATGAAGACGGCGCTTTACGTCGCGACAGTTGCGCGTACTTACCGGAAAGCGATCGATGATTATCTGGAATCCCTGGAAAAGTATAAGGAAAATATGCCGTGGTATCTGGATCAGATCTCAAACTGTACCTACCGTCATTTTACGACCGGATTTTTCTTTGGAAAACCGTCCGAGGAAGCTCAGATCTATGATAATAACACCTATGAGAAGGAATACACATATCTTGGCATTGTAGGAGAGCAGAATGAGGAAGGGCTCTATCGGATTGAACAGCGCAACAAGTTTTCTGTCGGGGAAACGATCGAGGTCATGCGCGCGAACGGGGATAATATTCCGGTCACGGTAAAGCGCATCGTGGATGAGGAAGGAAATGATATGCCAAGCGCACCGCATCCGAAGCAGGTCTTATATCTTGACCTGGGGCAGGAACTTATGCAGTACGATATTCTGCGCAGAAAAGAGGAATAAAAAAGCAGCAAAGACAGGGGGAGAAAAATGAGAAGTCAAAAGTATAGCCTGACCGAAGAGGCAAAAAAACTGGAAGAGCTTCTGGCACAGGAACACGGGGAAAAAGAGCATGCGCTGCAGATCTTGGAAGAGATCTGCCATTGCATTGAGCTTCTGGCAGAACAGATGCCGGCAAATGAGCGCGAGGGCTACCAGCTGCGGGGAATGATCGATGAAATCCGCACGGACGAAGAAAGAATTGACACAGAGGGAAATGAATTTCATGGTGCAAAAACAGTGGCAGATGCCTGGCTTACCGATTTTTATGACCTGTGTGAAGCCTGCGGATGCAGACTGGAAGAAGAAAAATAAAAAAGATCACAGAACACGGTTTCGTGTCCTGTGGTCTTTTTTTGTAAACAATGTTTTAAGACAGATTTTTTTAAACGTTGTAAATCTTTTCCAGATACTCCATGCGGGCACCAAGATTGGACAAAAGCAGATCGGTGACCGTGAGCGCAGCCATGGACTCCACCACGACAACGGCGCGCGGTACGATGATCGGATCATGGCGTCCTTTGATCTGGATCTGGATCTCTTCGCCTGCTTTGTTTACCGTTTGCTGCGTGGAAGCAATGGAAGGTGTCGGCTTTATCGCTGCGCGGAAGATGACCGGGCTTCCGTCGCTCATTCCGCCAAGCACACCGCCGGCGTGATTGGTCTTTTTGGAGACAGAACCGTCTGCGTCAAGACAGAAGGCATCGTTGTTGGAAAGACCGGTAGCGGTGGCTGCGTCAAAACCGTCCCCGATCTCAAAGCCCTTGACCGCACCGATGGAAAGAATGGCTTTGGCGAGGTTGGCATCCAGCTTTTCGAAGACCGGATCGCCGATACCGGCAGGCATTCCCGTGATCACGCATTCAACGACTCCGCCGGAAGAATTCTGCTCGCTTATGCATGTTTCCAGGTAGGAGGCAGCTTTTTCGGCAGCGTCCTTATCCGGCATCGCAAGCGCGTTATTTTTGATCTCATCTTTGGAAAAACGTGACATATCGACCGCAACGGGGCCGATGGATCTGGTATAAGTCAGAATGTGGATGCCGAGCGTGTCTAAGATCTTGCAGGCGATGGCACCTGCGGCAACACGTCCGATCGTCTCTCTGCCGGAGGAACGTCCGCCGCCCCGGTAATCCCGGAAACCGTATTTTGCGTCAAAGGTATAATCAGCATGTCCCGGACGGTAGTAGGACGCGATCTCACTGTAATCCCTTGACTGCTGGTTCTTGTTAAAAACAACCAGCGAGATCGGCGTGCCGGTGGTCTTACCCTCAAAGACACCGGAAAGGATCTCGACCGCATCGTCCTCCTTACGCGGGGTGGTGAATTTTGACTGTCCCGGTTTTCTACGATCCAGATAGACCTGGATATCTGCCTCGGAAAGAGGAAGTCCTGCCGGACAGCCGTCTACAACGACGCCGACACCTTTGCCGTGGGATTCTCCCCAGGTTGTGATCTTAAATATATTTCCAAACGTTGAACCTGCCATGATGTCCTCCTGTTTTCTATAATAATACAATAATTTTAAGTATAGAGGATTTGGAAAAGAAAGACAACCGGAAAATCAAAAATCAAAAATGAACGGGGATTTTGTTCTGTACATTTTTCGGGGAAGCCGCTATAATAAGAAACAGACGACTGAGCAATAAAAGAAAAAGGAGATCTTATGTACGAGTTATTAAAAAAAGACGGACGGGCGAAGCGGGGCGTGCTTCATACCGTGCATGGCGATATACAGACACCGGTGTTTATGAATGTAGGTACTGCCGCGGCGATCAAGGGAGCGGTTTCCACCGAGGATCTCGAACAGTTAAAGACACAGGTGGAGCTGTCCAATACCTATCATCTTCATGTGAGACCGGGGGATGAAATTGTAAAAAAACTGGGTGGTCTGCATAAATTTATGGTCTGGAACAAGCCAATCCTTACCGATTCCGGCGGATTTCAGGTGTTTTCCCTCGCAGATTTAAGAAAGATCAAAGAAGAGGGGGTATATTTCCACTCGCATGTGGACGGAAGGAAGATCTTTATGGGACCGGAGCAGAGTATGCAGATCCAGTCCAATCTTGCGTCTACGATCGCAATGGCGTTTGATGAGTGCCCGCCGGCGCTGGCTGACCGGAATTATGTGGAAAATTCAGTGGCGCGCACGACCAGATGGCTTGCGCGCTGCAAGACGGAGATGCAGCGGTTGAACGGACTTGAGGATACGATCAACAAGAACCAGATGTTGTTCGGGATCAATCAGGGAGCAGTTCTTGAGGATATCCGTATCGACCACGCGAAGCGGATCACGGAGATGGATCTTGACGGATATGCGGTAGGAGGACTTGCGGTAGGAGAGACACATGAGCAGATGTATCATATCCTGGATGTCACGGTTCCGCATTTGCCGGAGAACAAGCCGACGTACCTTATGGGTGTGGGAACGCCTGCAAATATCCTGGAGGGTGTTGCGCGCGGGGTGGATTTCTTTGACTGCGTATATCCGACAAGAAACGGAAGACACGGACATGTCTACACCAATCAGGGAAAATTAAACCTGTTTAACCAGCGTTTTGAACTGGACGACAGACCGATCGAGGAGGGCTGCGGATGTCCGGCATGCCGCAGATACAGCAGGGCATATATCCGCCATCTGTTAAAGGCGAAGGAGATGCTCGGCATGCGTTTATGTGTGATGCATAACCTGTATTTTTACAATACGATGATGGAAGAGATCCGGGATGCCATTGACGCCGGCAGATATGCGTCCTATATGGATGAAAAACTTTACGGTATGAGCCAGATGGATGGTAAATAAGTAAAATTTCTATGAAAAAATGGAAAACCACTTGATGTGGCAGACAACTTTGTGTAGAATAATAGGAGCGCTTCAAAGAGACAGGAAGCAATTTATATGGTGATTTTAGGAGGAAAAATGCAATGTCTATTTTAGCAGAAGCAACAGGTACCGGCTCGATGAGTTTTATGATTTTCTGGCTGATACTTATCTTTGTACTGATGTATTTTATGATGATTCGTCCGCAGAAGAAGGAACAGCAGCGTAAGGACGCCATGCTTTCCGAGCTCGCAGTTGGCGATACGGTTCTTACAACCAGCGGATTTTATGGTGTAGTCATCGATATCTCAGATGACACAGTGATCATTGAATTTGGTAACAACAAGAACTGCCGTATTCCGATGCAGAGAGCTGCGATCGCGGCAGTAGAAAAGCCGGAAGAGGCTGTTGTGGACAAGACAGACAAAAAAGCGGATAAGAAGGACAAAAAGGCTGAGAAATAATGGGCAGTCAAACAGAGACCTGAGGCAGCTGCCCCGGGTCTCTTTTGTTTTTTGGGCTTTCGCAAAGCCGGATTTTCTGATAAAATAAGTAAAAAGAACATAGGATAAGGGGGATTTTGTATGAATACCGGAAAAGAACAGGAAAAGACGGGAATGCTGGGCAAACTGGCTTGTGTCTGTGCATTGCCGTTTGTAGTATTGTGGCTGATAAATATGGGCGTGATGTATCTGGTACAGAAGGGAACGTTGAGCAGTCTTGTGGCGAACGTGATCCTGCTTGTTGTGATCCTTGCGATGATCGGCGGAGTAGTGGCAGCAGTAAGGGCAGCGACCGGAAAGATCCGCTTTATGGTCAAACATATGGAAGAAATGGGCGATGACCATATGGAGCAGGATAATGCGCTCTTACAGCGGGATGATGCGCTTGGAGAGATGGCACGTTCCGCAAATGAGATGATCACATCTTTCGCGCAGGTAGTAAACCAGATCCGCACGGCGACAGCAGAATTGGAGGAAGTATCCGGAGATTTTCAGGAATCATTTGGAAATATGTCGGATTCTGTGGAACGCGTCAGCGGAAAAGTAAACTCCATTACCGATAATACAGCGGCACAGGCAGATAAGACCAGGGATATCGAGCAGAAGATCATGAACATCAGCCAGGCGGTGGAAACGATCGCGCAGAATATCGATGTGCTCGTGGAGAGCGCCGGAAAAATGAAATCCTGCAACGAAGAAGCGGAAAATATCATGCGGGAACTTGTAACGATCAGTAAGGATAACAGTGCGGCAGTGGAAAATGTCCGCAGCCAGACAGATCTGACCAACCAGTCTGCAATGCAGATCCGCACGGTAACCGAGATCATCGCGGGAATTTCCAGCCAGACCAACCTTCTTGCGTTAAACGCAAGTATTGAGGCGGCGCGCGCGGGAGAACAGGGAAAAGGTTTCGCGGTCGTTGCGGAGGAGATTCGTACACTTGCAGATCAGTCACGGGAATCTTCGGAGAAGATCAATGCGATCGTCAATACCCTGATCGAGAATTCCAATGTCAGCGTGGACATCACAGAAAAAGTTTCCCAGGCGTTTGAGGAGCAGAACAAAAAAATCCATGAGACAGAGAGCATCTTTGCGTCACTGAACCAGGAGATCGCGCTTGTGAGTGATTCCATCCACGGCATCGGAACGGAAGTGGATGAATTAAACGAACATAAGAATGCGATGGAAGAGGGAATCGTGACCCTCACGCAGACCGCAGAGGAAAATACGCAGAGCGCAAGAGAAACTCTGGATTCCATGAATGAAGTGGAAGCGATCGTAGCACAGTGCAAGAGCTCGACCAACCGTATCACGAATGTGGCGAAAGATCTGGTTTCCGGCATACAGAAAGTCGGCGTAAAACAGTTAAAACAGGAAGTCGAAGAAAGATTTTAAGTAACGGATCATAAAAAAGCAGGGCGGATTCCCCGAAAGGAAAGCCGGCCTGTTTTTCTATAAGATGAAATAATAGAAAAAAGCCTTTCTATAACCGCAAAGCATATCAAATATAAAAAACAAGAATAGATACGCTTATTGAAATAAACGCAGAAATACTATATAGTATAACTATTAAGCATATCAGAGAAAAGTCTTGAATGAGAAAGGAAGTAGAAATTCCATGAAGTGTAAGGTTGGAGTTATTTCCGGTGACGGAATCGGACCGGAGATCGTAAGAGAAGCAAAAAAAGTATTGGATAAAATTGGCAGAACATACGGACATGAGTTTGTATATACAGACATTTTGATGGGCGGCTGTTCCATTGACGCGACAGGCGTTCCGCTTACCGATGAGGCGATCGCACAGGCAAAGGCATCGGATGCGGTGCTGATGGGATCGATCGGTGGAAATACATCCACCTCACCGTGGTATAAGCTGGCACCGGAACTCAGACCGGAGGCAGGGCTTTTGAAACTGCGCAAGTCCTTAAATCTGTTTGCAAACTTGAGACCGGCGTATCTTTACGAGGAATTAAAGGCAGCGTGCCCGCTTCGGGATGATATTATCGGAGACGGTTTTGACATGATGATCATGCGGGAGCTGACCGGTGGACTGTATTTCGGCGCACGCGAGACAAAAGAAGTGGACGGTGTGGTCACAGCGGTTGATACCCTTTCCTATAATGAAAATGAGATCCGGAGAATTGCAAAACGCGGCTTTGACATCGCAATGAAGCGCAGAAAAAAAGTGACTTCCGTGGATAAGGCAAATGTGCTTGATTCTTCCAGACTCTGGAGAAAGATCGTGGAAGAAGTGGCAAAGGACTACCCGGAGGTTACATATGAGCATATGCTGGTTGACAACTGTGCAATGCAGCTGGTAAAAGACCCGCGCCAGTTTGATGTTATTTTAACAGAGAATATGTTTGGAGACATCTTATCCGATGAAGCAAGTATGGTGACCGGATCGATCGGAATGCTCTCCTCCGCAAGCTTAAATGACACCAAATTCGGACTGTATGAGCCGAGCGGCGGATCCGCGCCGGACATTGCGGGAAAAGGGATCGCAAATCCGATCGCGACCATTTTGAGCGCGGCAATGATGCTCCGTTACTCCTTTGATCTGGATAAAGAGGCGGATGCCATTGAACAGGCGGTAAAACAGGTGTTAAAAGAGGGATACCGCACGATCGATATTATGCCGCAGGAAGCGGAAAAACGTGCTTCGGTCAGAGAAGTCGGAACAGAGCAGATGGGTGATCTGATCGCGGAGCGTGTGTAGAAACTCCAGCGTTTTATGATAGAGAGAAAGGAAATAAAAGAGATGAAAAGTGATAATGTAAAATGCGGAATGCAGCAGGCACCGCATCGAAGCCTTTTCAATGCACTTGGCTTCACAGAAGAAGAAATGAAAAAGCCGATGGTTGGTATCGTAAGCTCCTATAATGAGATCGTACCGGGTCATATGAATCTGGATAAAATTGTAAATGCAGTTAAACTGGGCGTTGCGGAAGCAGGCGGCGTCCCGGTTGTATTTCCGGCGATCGCGGTATGCGACGGAATCGCCATGGGACACATCGGAATGAAATATTCACTTGTGACCAGAGATCTGATCGCGGACTCCACCGAGTGTATGGCACAGGCACATCAGTTTGACGCGCTTGTCATGGTGCCGAACTGCGACAAGAACGTACCGGGACTTTTGATGGCTGCGGCAAGAATCAATGTGCCGACGGTATTTGTATCCGGCGGCCCGATGTTAGCGGGACATGTAAAGGGACAGAAGAGAAGTCTTTCTTCCATGTTTGAGGCGGTAGGCTCTTATGCGGCGGGAACCATGTCCGAGGACGACGTAAGAGAATTTGAGGAGAAAGTATGTCCGACCTGCGGTTCCTGTTCCGGAATGTATACCGCAAACTCCATGAACTGCCTGACCGAAGCGCTCGGTATGGGACTGCGTGGAAACGGAACGATCCCGGCGGTATATTCAGAGCGTATCAAACTCGCAAAGCATGCGGGTATGGCGGTTATGGATATGTACCGCAAAAACATCCGTCCGAGAGATATCATGACTAAAGATGCGATCTTAAACGCACTGACCGTAGACATGGCGTTGGGATGTTCTACCAACAGTATGTTACATCTTCCGGCGATCGCGCATGAGGTAGGTTTTGATTTTGATATTTCTTTTGCAAATCCGATCAGTGAAAAGACACCGAACCTCTGTCATCTTGCGCCGGCAGGCCCGACTTACATGGAAGACTTAAATGAGGCGGGCGGTGTTTACGCGGTTATGAAGGAGCTTGCGGACGCAGGGCTGTTACATACCGATTGTATGACCGTGACCGGAAAGACCGTAGGAGAAAATATCGCGGATGCGGAAAACAAGAATCCGGAAGTGATAAGACCGCTTGACAATCCGTACAGCAAGACCGGCGGACTTGCCGTATTAAAGGGAAATCTTGCACCGGACGGCGGCGTGGTAAAACGTTCCGCAGTCTGCGATGAGATGATGGTACATGAGGGACCGGCGCGCGTATTTGACTGTGAGGAAGACGCGATCGCTGCCATCAAGGGCGGTAAGATCGTTGCGGGAGATGTTGTTGTGATCCGTTATGAGGGACCGAAAGGCGGCCCTGGTATGCGTGAGATGTTAAATCCGACTTCCGCGATCGCGGGAATGGGACTCGGATCTTCAGTAGCGCTTATCACGGACGGAAGATTTTCCGGCGCGAGCCGTGGAGCTTCCATCGGTCATGTCTCACCGGAAGCAGCAGTCGGCGGCCCGATCGCACTTGTAGAGGAAGGAGATATCATTAAGATCAACATCCCGAAGATGACGCTGGAACTTGCTGTTTCCGACGAGGAGCTTGCGGCAAGAAAAGCAAAATGGCAGCCGAGAGAGCCGAAGGTAAAGACCGGTTATCTGGCACGTTATGCGGCAATGGTTACATCCGGTAACCGTGGCGCGATCCTTCAGGTTCCGGGAACAGGAGAGAACTAAAAGGGAAAAAGGGGTTAGAAAGCGAGGAAGCATAGATGCAGTTGACAGGTGCGCAGATCGTAATAGAATGTTTGAAAGAACAGGGCGTGGATACCGTATTCGGGTATCCGGGCGGCGCAATTTTAAATGTATATGATGAATTATATAAGCATAAAAATGAAATCAGGCATGTGCTGACCTCCCACGAGCAGGGAGCTTCTCACGCTGCGGACGGCTATGCGAGAAGTACCGGAAAAGTCGGTGTGTGTCTTGCAACATCGGGACCGGGCGCGACCAATCTGGTCACCGGGATCGCGACCGCGTATATGGACTCGGTGCCGATCGTGGCGATCACCTGTAATGTCGGTGTACCGCTCCTTGGAAAAGACAGTTTTCAGGAGATCGACATTGCCGGTGTTACCATGCCGATCACAAAGCACAACTATATCGTAAAAGACGTTACAAAACTTGCGGATACGATCCGGAAAGCCTTTGAGATCGCGAAAAAAGGCAGACCGGGTCCGGTGCTTGTGGATATTCCGAAGGATGTCACGGCACAGAAGACGGAGTATCAGGCAAAAGAACCTGTGGCAGTACAAAGAGACACCGGGCGGATCACGGAAGAGGATCTGCAGACCGCGTTAAAGCTGATCCGGGAAGCAAAAAAACCGTATGTATTTGTCGGTGGCGGAGCAGTGATCTCCGGCGCGAGCGAGGATCTGCGCGAATTTGTAGATAAGATTGACGCACCGGTCTGCGATTCCCTGATGGGAAAAGGAGCATTCGACGGTACCGATCCGCGGTATACCGGAATGCTTGGCATGCATGGAACCAAGACATCGAATTACGGTGTCAGTGAGTGCGATCTTCTGATCGCGATCGGCGTGCGCTTCAGTGACCGTGTACTCGGAAATGCGAAGAAATTCGCCAATCAGGCAAAGATCCTGCAGCTGGATGTGGATCCGGCGGAGATCAACAAAAATATCGTGGTGACAGCAAGTGTGATCGGAGATGTGAAGGAGATCCTTGGCAGACTGGATGCGCAGCTTGCGCCGATGGAGCACAAAGAATGGATGGATCATATCCTGGCATATAAGGAGAAATATCCGCTCACCTATCATCCGGAAGGCTTAAGCGGACCGTATATCGTAGAGCAGGTCTATCGGATGACAAAGGGAGAGGCGATCATGGTCACCGAGGTCGGACAGCATCAGATGTGGACGGCACAGTATTACCGCTATGCAAAACCGCGCACGCTCCTTACATCCGGCGGCCTTGGAACGATGGGCTACGGACTTGGCGCAGCGATCGGCGCACAGGTGGCGAATCCGGATAAGCAGGTGGTAAATATTGCCGGCGACGGATGTTTCCGGATGAACATGAATGAGGTCGCAACTGCGGTGCGGGAAAAATTACCGCTGATCCAGGTCGTGATAAACAACCATGTACTTGGAATGGTAAGACAGTGGCAGAATTTATTTTATGAGGCACGTTATTCCGCTACCGTGTTAAACGATTCGGTTGATTTTGTAAAGCTTGCGGAGGCCATGGGAGCCACCGGAATACGGGTGACGACGAGGGAAGAGTTCACAGACGCTTTCCAAAAAGCACTTGACAGCAAAACACCAGTAGTATTAGACTGTATCATAAATTGTGACGATAAAGTGTGGCCGATGGTTGCACCGGGCGCTGCAATCAGCGAAGTGTTCTGTGAAGAAGACTTGGATAACAAATAAAAGGGAAGAGTGACAGGAGGAAAAGGTACAATGAGCAGAGTTTACAATTTTTCTGCAGGACCTGCGGTATTACCGGAAGAGGTCTTAAAAGAAGCAGCAGATGAGATGTTGGATTACAAGGGAAGCGGCATGTCCGTTATGGAGATGAGCCACCGCTCCAAAGTATACGATGATATCATCAAGGAAGCAGAGAAGGATATCCGTGATCTGATGAATATCCCGGATAATTACAAAGTGTTATTTTTACAGGGCGGAGCTTCACAGCAGTTTGCTATGATCCCGATGAACCTGATGAAAAATAAGAAAGCTGCCTATATCATCACAGGCCAGTGGGCAAAGAAGGCATATAAGGAAGCACAGATTTACGGAGACGCAGTTGCGGTTGCATCCTCTGAAGACAAGACATTTTCCTATATCCCGGACTGCTCCGATCTGGATATTCCGGAAGATGCGGATTATGTATACATTTGTGAAAACAACACGATTTACGGAACGAAATACAAAAAGCTTCCGAACACCAAGGGACATACCCTGGTAGCTGACGTTTCCTCCTGTTTCCTGTCAGAACCGGTTGATGTAACAAAATACGGCATTATCTATGGTGGAGTTCAGAAAAACATCGGACCTGCCGGAGTTGTTATTGTGATCATCCGTGAAGATCTGATCACTGAGGATGTACTCCCGGGAACACCTACCATGCTGAAATACAAGACACATGCGGATGCGGATTCCTTATACAACACACCGCCTGCATATGGTATCTATATTTGTGGAAAAGTATTCAAATGGTTAAAGAAGATGGGCGGACTTTCCGTGATGAAAGAACGCAACGAAGAGAAAGCAAAGATCCTTTATGATTTCTTAGACCAGAGCAAAATGTTCCACGGAACTGTTGTAAAGGAAGATCGTTCTCTGATGAACGTACCGTTCGTAACCGGAGATAAGGATCTGGACGCAAAATTCGTAAAAGAAGCAGCAGATGCCGGTTTTGTAAACTTAAAGGGACATCGTACTGTAGGTGGTATGAGAGCTTCTATCTACAACGCAATGCCAAAGGAAGGTGTTGAAAAGTTAGTAGAGTTCATGAAGAAGTTTGAAGCAGAGAATGCATAAAAATACATAAAAGGAGAGTTAGGGTAGAATGTTTCAGTATACATGCTTAAATCCGATTTCTCATGTGGGACTGGATTTACTGACCGATGATTATAAAAAGACAGATGACATCAATGCAGCGGAAGCGGTTTTAGTAAGAAGCGCTTCGATGCACGAGATGGATCTGCCGGAGAATTTAACTGCAGTGGCAAGAGCCGGAGCCGGAGTCAACAATATTCCGCTTGACAAATGCGCAGAACAGGGAATCGTTGTATTCAATACACCGGGCGCAAATGCAAACGGCGTAAAAGAACTTGTGATCGCGGGAATGCTTTTTGCAGCCCGTGACATCCGGGGCGGTATGGAATGGGTACTTTCCGAGGAAGGAAACGCGGATATCGCAAAGCTTGCTGAGAAGCAGAAAAAGAACTTCGCGGGAACCGAGCTTTCCGGTAAGAAACTCGGCGTGATCGGGCTTGGTGCGATCGGTGTCAAGGTAGCAAATACCGCAACACATCTTGGAATGGAAGTACTTGGTTATGATCCGTACATTTCCGTAAATGCTGCATGGAATCTTTCCCGTGGCGTAAAACATGTGCAGGATGTCACAGAGATCTACAAAGAATGTGATTACATCACCGTACATGTACCGCTTATGGATTCTACCAAAAAGATGATCAGCAAAGAAGCAATCGCGATGATGAAACCGACAGCGGTTGTACTCAACTTCGCAAGAGATCTGCTGGTAGATGAGGAAGCAATGGTGGAAGCGTTAAAAGAAAAGAAGGTACGCAAGTATGTATCTGACTTCCCGAATCCGACTACCGTTGGAAAAGAAGGAACGATCGTAACACCGCATATCGGAGCTTCCACAGAAGAATCCGAAGATAATTGTGCTGTGATGGCAGTAAATGAGATCATGGATTTCCTGGAAAACGGAAATATCACACATTCCGTAAATTATCCGGACTGCAACATGGGTATCTGCCAGGCGGCAGGACGTGTTCTGATCCTTCACAAAAATGAAAAAGGAATGATCAGCCGTTATACAACGGTACTTGGAGATGCGGATATCAATATCTCTGATATGACCAACAAGAGCCGTGGCGAATTTGCCTGCACCCTGATGGATGTAGACGCAGCACTTACGGATGAAGTGGTAGAAAAATTAAAAGCAGTTGACGGTGTACTTCGCGTGCGCGTGATCAAATAAGAGAATATAAAGCAGAAAATCCAGGTCGTTTGTGCCTGGATTTTTCTGTTGGGGAAGAGGAGGAAAAAAGTGGCAGAGATCAGACCCTTTTGTGCAGTTCGTCCGCGGGCGGACTGGGCAGAGAAAATAGCGGCATTGCCTTATGATGTATACAACCGGAAGGAGGCGAGAGAGGAGACGGCAAAGCATCCGGAGTCCTTCCTTTGTATTGACCGGGCGGAGACACAGTTCCCGGAGGATACCGATCCCTATGCACCGGAGGTATATCAAAAAGCACATGATCTGTTGTATGACTGGATCGCAGAAGGAAGATTTGAGAAAGAAAAGAAACCATGTTATTATGTTTACGAAGAAACCAGAGAGGGACGGACGCAGACCGGGATCGTTGCCTGCGCTTCGGTCGATGACTATGAAAACAACGTGATCAAAAAGCATGAGGAAACAAGAGCGGAAAAAGAAGAAGACCGGATCCGCCATGTGGATGCCTGCAATGCCCAGACCGGACCGATCTTTCTTGCTTACCGCAAAAACGAGACGATCTGTGAACTGGTAGCGCGTGCAAAAGAAAAAACTCCGGTGTATGATTTCATTTCAAGAGAGGGGATCGGACAGCGGGTATTTCTGATCGATGATGACAAAGAGATTGCGCAGTTAAAAGAGGCGTTTGCAGAGGTTCCGGCGGTTTATATCGCGGATGGACATCACCGCGCGGCATCTGCGGTGAAAGTCAGTGAAAGGAAAAGAAAAGCCAATCCGGGTTACAGCGGAGAAGAGGAATTCAATTACTTCCTGTCAGTGTTATTCCCGGATGAAGAACTTTTTATCATGGATTATAACCGGATCGTGAAAGATCTAAATGGTATGACACAGGAAGATTTTTTAAGCCGGATGAAAGAACATTTTAGGGTCAGCCCGTGTACAAAAGAAGAGCGCAGACCGAAGGAAAAGGGAATGTTTGGCATGTATCTCGGCGGACAGTGGTATCAGTGCCAGATCCATGAAAAAGATAAGAGCAGCGATCCGGTGGAAAACCTGGATGTCTTCGTCCTGCAGGAGAAGGTGCTTGCGCCGCTCTTTGGGATCACAGAGCCAAAGACAGATGCGCGTATTTCCTTTGCCGGCGGAATCCGCGGGCTGGATTATCTGGAAGAGAAAGTGGATGGCGGATGGGCAGTGGCATTCGCAATGCATCCGACCTCGATCGCGGAACTGTTTGCGGTTGCGGACGCCGGAAAACTGATGCCGCCAAAATCCAGCTGGTTTGAACCGAAACTTTACAGTGGTCTGTTCATACATGAATTAAACTGAAAAAATTTATCTTTAAGAGGAGAAGCCTATGATATTATTATCTACCGATACCGAAGTTACGATTACCGATATCGTGCAGCAGGAAGCAGAAGCGGCAAAGAATGCCAATCCGGGAGTGATCAAATCCTATCTGGAAAAAATGCTTCCACAGGTTTTAAGCCTCGGGGCGCAGATCATCATTGCCCTGATCGTTTATTTTGTCGGGATCAAAATTATTTCTTTTGCACGAAAGAAGATTAAAAAGTGGCTGACCAAATTAAACTTTGATGTCGGCGTGATCCAGTTTTTGGATTCTATCATAAGAATCGTTGCCTATTTTGTACTGCTTTGCATTATACTTGGCCTGTTCGGCATACAGACGACCTCGATCGTCGCGGTTGTGACGTCAGCCAGCCTGGCTGCGGGTCTTGCGCTGCAGGGAAGCCTTTCCAACTTCGCGGGAGGCGTTCTGATCCTGGTATTAAAGCCGTTTGTAGTCGGAGATTACATCATCGAGGATACCCATGGCAATGAGGGAACGGTCATGCACATTTCCACAGTCTATACCAAGCTCCGCACGATCGATAACAAGATCATTGTGATCCCGAATGGAACACTCGCGAACACAAGCCTGACCAACCTGACCCAGATGGATAAGCGGAGGATCGATCTGACGGTGGGTGTTTCCTACGATACGGATTTAAAGAAAGCAAAAGAAGTCATGCGGGAGGTCGCACTGGCGGAAGAGGCGAGACTGCCGGAGGAGAACGTGGATGTCTTCGTGTCCGAGCTCGGATCGAGTGAAGTGACCATGGGCTGCCGCATCTGGGTAAAGACGGCGGATTACTGGCCGGCACGCTGGCGCCTGACCGAAAATTTAAAGAATGCGATGGATGAAAATGGCATCGAGATCCCGTTCCAGCAGATTGATGTAAATCTCAAAAAGTGAAGTTGACAAAAATTGTAAGATATGCTAGTGTTTACTTTGTGAACAGCACAAGGAGTGTGCATCTTTTAGTATTAGGAGGAAATTATTTATGCAAGGAACTGTAAAATGGTTTAACGCAAAGAAAGGTTATGGATTTATTTCCGATGCGGAAGGCAATGACGTATTTGTACATTTTTCTGCATTGAACATGGATGGATTCAAAGAATTAAAAGACGGTGAAACCGTAGAATTCGATGTAGTTGAAGGGGAAAAAGGACCTCAGGCAGCTAACGTAGTTCGTTTAGCTTAATTCATAGATTTCAAGCAAGTGAACAACCGAAAAATACAACTGAGAGGATGCATATTTGCGTCCTCTTTTTGTAATGGCGACGAGGAAAATGGGCGCTGTGCCTGCGCAGGCATCCATTTCACTGCATTTTACCGTTGCTTGCGGGTATGAAAACAGAAACGTGTGGTTAAAATAGAGAAAAACTGGAGGAATGGAATTTGAAGATACAGGATTTGAGCGCGTATGAGATCATAAAAGAGCAGAAACTCGAGGATTTAAATTCAAAGGGGTATCTGCTGCGTCATAAAAAGAGCGGAGCACGCATCAGTGTGATCAGTAATGATGATGAAAACAAGGTATTTTACATCGGATTTCGCACACCGCCAAAGGACAGTACCGGAGTGGCGCATATTATCGAGCATACGGTGCTCTGCGGTTCGGACAAATTTCCGGTCAAAGATCCGTTTGTGGAGCTTGTAAAGGGATCCTTAAATACATTCTTAAATGCGATCACTTATTCGGATAAGACAGTTTATCCGGTGGCAAGCTGCAACGACAAGGATTTCGCAAACCTGATGGATGTTTATCTGGATGCGGTATTCCATCCGAATATTTATAAAAAGAAAGAAATATTTAAACAGGAAGGCTGGCATTACGAACTTGAAGACCAGGATGCACCGATCACAATAAACGGCGTGGTCTACAATGAGATGAAGGGGGCATTCTCTTCACCGGAGGGAGTGTTAGACCGGCTTGTTTTGAATTCTCTTTTCCCGGATACGCCTTACAGCAACGAATCCGGCGGAGATCCGGAGCGCATTCCGGAATTAACTTATGAGAATTATCTGGAATTCCATAAGACCTATTATCACCCGTCCAATGCTTTTATCTATCTTTATGGAAATATGGATATCGTAGAAAAGCTTGTATGGCTTGATAAAGAATATTTATGCAATTATGAAGAAATTACCGTTGATTCAAAAATACCGCTTCAGAAGCCGTTTGACGCGCCGAGAGAGGTAAGAGAGAAATACTCGATCGCAAGTGATGAGTCCACGGAAGACAACACATATATTTCTTATAATATGGCGATCGGTACCACACTGGATCCGAAGCTGTATCTCGCGTTTGATGTACTGGATTACGCGTTGTTAAACGCGCCGGGTGCGCCATTAAAGAAAGCGCTGTTAGACGCAAAGATCGGAAAGGATATCATGGGTTCTTACGACAGCAGCACATATCAGCCGATCTTTTCCGTTGCGGCAAAGAACGCAAACCCGGAACAGAAAGAAGAGTTCGTGCGGATCATCCGCGATACATTAAAAGAGCAGGTGGAAAAAGGGATCAATAAAAAGGCGCTGCTCGCAGGGATCAACAGTTCTGAATTCAAATACCGCGAAGCGGATTACGGCCAGTTCCCGAAGGGGCTGATCTATGGCCTGCAGAGTCTTGACAGCTGGCTGTATGATGAGAAGGAGCCGTTTATGCATCTGGAGGCGGCACCGGTTTTCGCATTCTTAAAAGAAATGACGAAGACAGATTATTTTGAAAAGCTGATCCAGGAGTATATGCTTGACAATACGCATGTGTCGATCGTAATGATCGAGCCGGAATGCGGACTGAACGCGAAAAAGGAAAAGAAATTAGAAGAACAGCTCGCGGCTTATAAGGCATCTTTAAGTGCGGACGAGATAAAGGCGCTGATCGAGGATACGGCGCATTTAAAACAGTATCAGGAAGAGCCGTCACCGAGGGAGGATCTTGAAAAGATCCCGATGTTAAAGCGGTCGGATATGAAAAAAGAGGCATCCCCGTTTATCAATGAAGTAAGAGACTGTGACGGAACGACGGTCCTGTTCCATGAGATGTTTACCAACCGGATCAATTACCTCGATTTTCTTTTTGATGTCACGGATCTTTCTGAGGAGGAGATTCCTTATCTTGGTATTTTAAAGGCGGTGCTCGGTTATATGAACACCAGCCGGTACGGTTATGCGGATCTCGCAAATGAGATCAATCTGTATACCGGCGGCGTTTCCTCTTCAATCGGGGTTTATCCTTCCGTGAAGAAGCCGGATTCCTATCAGGCAAAATATGAGGTGCGCACGAAGGTTCTCTATGAAAATACAGATAAGGCAATGGACATCATAAAGGATATTTTGGGAACCACGGATATCACGGATGAAAAGCGTCTTTATGAGATCCTTGCGCAGGCGAAATCAAGACTTCAGATGTCTTTAAGTTCCGCTGGACATTCGGTGTCAGCGATCCGTGCCATGTCCTATTTCTCCAAAACCGCATATTATAATGATATGACAGGCGGAATCGCTCTGTATCGGGTGATCGCGGATTATGAAGAACATTTTGAGGAGAAAAAGGGAATGCTGATCGAACGTCTTGACGCATTGCGAAAGAAAATCTTTTGCAAAGAGCGCCTGATGGTCAGCCTTACCGCAGACCGTGAGGGATATGACGCGGCGGTAAAAGAGATCGGCGGCTTAAAGGAGATCCTTGGAAGCGGAGCACCGCAGGCGGCAGTTCCGGTATTAAACTGCGTAAAGAAGAATGAAGGCTTTCTGGACGCTTCCCAGGTACAGTATGTTTCAAGAGCAGGAAACTTTGTGAAACGAGGATTTTCCTATACTGGAGCGCTTCGCATCTTAAAAGTGATATTAAGCTATGATTATCTGTGGCTCAATGTCCGCGTAAAAGGCGGTGCCTACGGCTGCATGAGCGGATTTATGCGAAACGGAGATTCCTATTTTACCTCCTATCGTGATCCGAATCTTGGAAAGACGAATGAGATATACGAAAAAACACCGGAGTATCTGAAAAATTTTGACGCGGATGAGCGTGATATGACAAAATATATCATTGGAACGATCAGTGATCTCGATATTCCGTTAAATCCTTCCGCCAAGGGAAGCCGCTCGTTGAGTGCTTATCTGACCGGCGTGACCTATGCGGATGTGCAGAAGGAACGTGATGAAGTGATAAACGCGGAGCCGGAAAACATCCGCGCGCTTGCGGATCTGATCGAAGCAGTCCTTTCGGATCACAATCTGTGCGTGATCGGAAACGAGGATGCGGTAAAGAAAGAAAAAGCGTTATTTGACACGATTGAAAAGTTATATTAAAAGGAGCATTACATGGAAAATAAATTTAAATCAGGATTCGTGACACTGATCGGCAGACCGAATGTGGGAAAATCAACACTGATGAACCATCTGATCGGCCAGAAGATCGCGATCACATCAAACAAGCCGCAGACAACCAGAAATCGGATACAGACGGTATATACGGATGAGGAGCGCGGACAGATCATCTTTCTTGACACACCGGGTATCCACAAAGCAAAAAACAAGCTTGGGGAATACATGGTAAATGTGGCGGAGCATACCTTAAATGAAGTGGATCTGATCCTCTGGCTGGTGGAACCGACGGACTATATCGGCGCGGGAGAACAGCATATCATCGAGATGCTCAAAAATACAAAGACACCGGTTATTTTGGTGATCAATAAGCTGGACACGCTTTCTGAGCGTGATCAGATGCTTACCTATATCGATACATACCGCAAAGTCTATGATTTCGCGGAGATCGTACCTGCGTCCGCACTGCGCGGTCAGAACACGGATCTGATCATAGATCTGATCTTTCAGTATCTGCCGGAAGGACCGATGTTTTATGATGTGGATACGATCACGGATCAGCCGGAGCGTCAGATCGTTGCGGAGCTTATCCGTGAGAAAGCACTTCATGCCCTGAATGAGGAGATCCCGCATGGTATCGCAGTCTCCATCGAGCGAATGAAAGACCGTAAGGGACAAAATATCGTGGATATCGACGCGACGATCATCTGCGAGCGTGATTCCCACAAGGGGATCATCATCGGAAAGGGCGGTGCCATGTTAAAGAAGATCGGAACCAATGCCCGCTATGAGATCGAACGGCTTTTGGGCTGCAAGGTGAACCTGAAGCTCTGGGTGAAGGTGAAAAAAGACTGGCGCGACAGTGACATTCTGATCAAGAATTTCGGTTATAAAGAGGACGAAAGATAGCTGGCTTTTTTTTCTAGTATATCCTGTATGAATTCGGAAATCCTAATATTACCTGCAAAAGAAATATGACCAAGGGGGATTTCAGATGAGAGACGAAGCCTGGGATACATTTGTGACAACGGGAAAAGTAGAGGATTACCTTACTTACAGGTACAGTGAGAAAAAAGAGCATATGGCAGACGAAAAAGTAAGAGGTGAGAGCGTTTATGGGGCAGACCATCGTGCTGACGGGAATGGTTTTGCAGACAATGCCCATGGGAGATTATGACAAAAGACTGACGATACTGACCAAAGAACGGGGAAAGATCACGGCGTTCGCAAAAGGAGCAAGAAGGCCGAACAGCCAGCTCCTTGCGGCGGCGAATCCGTTTTGTTACGGTGAATTTGAACTGTTTGAGGGAAGGACTACATACACGCTTGTGAAAGCAACGGTCGCGAATTATTTCAGGGATCTTTTGAATGATCTCGACAGTGTTTATTACGGGTTTTATTTTCTGGAACTTGCGTCCTATTATACGCAGGAAAACAACGACGAGCGGCAGATGTTAAAGCTTTTATACCAGTCGCTTCGGGCGCTTCAGCATCCGTCTTTGAACAATCGTCTGGTGAAGGTGATCTATGAGCTTCGGGTACTGGTCGTAAACGGGGAATATCCGAATGTATTCTCCTGCATGAAGTGCGGAAAAAAAGAGGATCTCTGCTATTTCAGTGTCAAATACCGGGGAACGCTCTGCAAAGACTGCGGAACCATGGAGAGTGGTATCCTTTTAAATGAGTCCGTGCTGTATACACTCCAGTACATTATTTCTGTGGAATTAAAAAAACTTTATACCTTTACGGTCACCGAACAGGTGCTTCTCGTGTTGGAACAGGTGATGGGGAATTACTGGAACAGTTATATCCCGCATCACTTTAAGTCCTTGGAGATTTTAAACCAGTCGCCGGTAAAATGAGATTGCGGCTTGAAATCAGAATATGAAAATAGTATAATACATAAGATTAACAGGAGCGAAGACTGTTTTGGTGACAGTGAGGAGGAACTTTATGAAAAAAACAGCAGGACTTTGTCCGGCGATTCTTATTATGGCGCTTTCTCTGTCGGGCTGTGGCGGAGTATCCATGGACGTGGATACCAATACGCTGTATGTAGGGTCAAACGGGAAGATCACCGAGGTGATCGTAGAGGACTTCGGCGAGGATTACTATGATGAGGATGAGTTAAAGAGTTACATTGATGATGCAGTGGCTTCTTATCAGGAAGAGAACGGAAAATCCGGCGTCGAGGTAAAGAAATACGAAGTGAAAAACGGTGTTGCGCGTCTTTTGATGGAGTATGACAGTTACGACAGTTACGCGTCTTTCAACGAGGCGAAGCTGTATACGGGAACTCTGCTGCAGGCACAGGCGGACGGTTATGATTTTGATGTGAATTTTAAGACACCGGATGAGAGTGCGGAGGCAGGAACAGAAGCAGCCACGGTACCGGAAGAAGCGGCTACGGAGAATGTGATCCAGGGTCAGATCATAGAAGAAAACACGGAAACTGCATGGGAACCGGCATCAGAGACCGTATCCGGGATTTCCGCAGATGAAGTGCTTTCCGAGGAAGACCGCAAGGTACTTATTTTAGAACAGGATACAGATGTCAAGGTGAAGGGTGAGATCCTCTATGTATCGGATCATGTGAAGGTTACCGGAAAAGATACGGCAACCGTTTACGGTGAGGGTTCTGACAGTGCAGATACCGGATTGGCATATATTATATACAAATAATGAAATGTGAGGTTAGAGATATGGAAAAGACAATGGACAAGATTGTTGCGCTGGCAAAGGCAAGAGGATTTGTATATCCGGGTTCCGACATTTATGGTGGACTTGCGAATACCTGGGATTACGGAAATCTCGGTGTGGAACTGAAAAACAATGTAAAAAAAGCATGGTGGCAGAAATTTATCCAGGAAAATCCGTACAACGTCGGTGTAGACTGCGCGATCCTTATGAATCCGCAGACATGGGTAGCATCCGGACATCTGGGAGGATTCTCGGATCCGCTTATGGATTGTAAGGAATGTCACGAGCGTTTCCGCGCGGACAAGCTGATCGAGGATTTCTGTGATGAACACGGGATCGATTATGGCGGATCGGTAGACGGCTGGTCTCAGGAAGAAATGAAAAGCTTCATCGACGAGCATGAAGTTCCGTGCCCGAGCTGTGGCAAGCACAATTTTACCGATATCCGTCAGTTCAACCTGATGTTTAAGACTTTCCAGGGCGTTACAGAGGACGCAAAGAACACGGTTTATTTAAGACCGGAGACCGCACAGGGTATTTTTGTAAACTTTAAGAACGTACAGAGAACATCCAGAAAGAAGATCCCGTTTGGAATCGGACAGATCGGAAAATCGTTCCGTAACGAGATCACACCGGGTAACTTTACGTTCCGTACCCGTGAGTTTGAACAGATGGAACTTGAATTTTTCTGCGAGCCGGGAACCGATACCGAATGGTTTCAGTACTGGAGAGCGTTCTGCCGTGACTGGTTATACAGCCTTGGCATCAAAGAAGATGAAATCCGTCTGCGCGATCATTCACCGGAAGAACTTGTCTTTTACAGCAAGGGAACAACCGATATCGAATTCCGTTTCCCGTTTGGCTGGGGTGAACTCTGGGGTATTGCGGATCGTACCGATTACGATCTGACCCAGCATCAGAATACTTCCGGACAGGATCTTACTTATTTTGATGACACCAAGAACGAGAAATATATTCCATATGTCATTGAGCCGTCACTCGGCGCGGATCGTGTAGTTCTCGCGTTTTTATGTGCTGCATATGATGAGGAAAATATCGGAACCGAGGAAAAACCGGATATGCGTACCGTACTGCATTTCCATCCGGCGCTTGCTCCGATCAAGATCGGTGTGCTTCCGCTTTCCAAGAAATTAAATGAAGGCGCGGAGAAAGTATTTGCACAGCTTTCCAAGAAATATAACTGTGAATTTGATGACAGAGGAAATATCGGAAAGCGTTACCGCAGACAGGATGAGATCGGTACTCCATTCTGCGTAACCTACGATTTTGACTCCGAAGAAGATCAGGCAGTAACTGTCCGTGACAGAGATACCATGGAACAGGAACGTATTAAAATTTCAGATCTTGATGCGTATTTTGCAGAAAAATTCGCGTTTTAATGTAAGACAAAGGAGCCTTCCATTTTTATGGACAGGCTCTTTTCTTTGCTTGGGGCTTTACAGAAGTTTTGTTTTCCGATATAATCAAAAGCATATTCGTGGCATTTTGCGCGATAATATGGATAAAATAATACGTGGAGGTAACTATTATGAAAAAAAGAATGATGGCAATTTGTTTAACATTGGGAATGACAGCATCCATGCTCGCAGGATGTGGTTCATCTACAGGAAATGACAGCAGCAATACATCTTCCGCAGCAAAAGAAGAAACATCTGCAACAGAAAGCGGAAACACTGCATCTTCCGCAAGCGGAAAGAAATATGTGATCGCAACCGATACGGTATTTGCACCATTTGAATTTACAGATGAGAGCGGAGCATTTGTAGGTATCGATGTGGATCTCTTAGATGCGATCGCAAAGGATCAGGGATTTGAATATGAATTACAGTCTCTCGGATTTGACGCAGCGCTTGTAGCCGTACAGTCCGGACAGGCAGATGGTGTGATCGCCGGAATGTCTATCACAGATGAAAGAAAAGAGACGTTCGATTTCTCAGACGCATATTATGATGCGGATGTTACCATGGCAGTGGCAGCAGGTTCTTCCATCGCTTCCTATGATGACTTAAACGGAAAGAAAGTAGCAGTAAAGACAGCAACAAACGGTTCCGATTACGCAAAATCCATCGCGGATCAGTACGGATTTGACATCGTAGAGTTCAAAGATTCTCCGACAATGTATCAGGACGTGATCACCGGAAACACCGTAGCATGTTTTGAAGATTATCCGGTTATGGCATATAACATCAAACAGGGTGCCGGAATGGAAATGCCGGAAGGCACAACAGCAGCAGGTTCTTCTTACGGCTTTGCAGTACAGAAGGGACAGAATGCAGAACTTCTTGAAATGTTCAACAAAGGTCTTGCAGACATCAAGGCAAACGGAACATATCAGGAAATTGTGGATAAATATACAAAATAAACGAATAGAAAAAAGCGAAAGCAGGTCAGACAGGTATGATTTCAATTATACAGACATATAAGGTCATGTTGCTTCAGTCCCTGGGACAGACGCTTCTTCTGACTTTATTATCCCTCATTTTCGCGTTCATAATAGGTCTGATCTTCGGATTGATGAACGTGAGCAAATCAAAAATATTGAATTGTATCGGTACGATATATGTGGACGGCATCCGTGGGGTGCCGCTCATCGTACTGGCGTATTTCATATATTTTGGTATCCCGGCAGCGGTAAAAGCGATCGGATTTACGGATTTTAAGCTGACCGCACTTGTGGCAGGAACAATCTCACTTTCCATGAACGCCGGAGCTTATATGGCGGAGATCTTCCGCGCAGGTATCCAGTCGGTGGACAAAGGACAGATGGAAGCGGCACGAAGCTTAGGACTCAGTTATGGAAAATCCATGCGAAAGGTAATCCTTCCGCAGGCGATCCGTACAATGATCCCGTCTATCATCAACCAGTTCATCATCTCATTAAAGGATACTTCCATTCTTTCGGTTATCGGATTCCCGGAACTGACAAAGGCAGGTAATATCATCGTAGGTAACACGTTTAAGGCGCTTCAGGTATGGGGCATCGTAGCGGTTATGTACATGGTTGTCATCATCACGTTATCCCGGGTAGCAAAGAGGATTGAAAGGAGGATAAACGTTGGAAAACTCGAAGCAAACTAAAGTAGTAGTTAAAAATTTAAAGAAGAGTTTCGGAAAGCTCGAAGTCTTAAAAGACATTGATATGGAAATAAAAGAAGGAGAGGTTGTTGTCCTCCTTGGACCTTCGGGTTCCGGAAAATCAACGTTTCTCCGTTGCCTGAACCGTCTTGAGGATATTACGGCAGGAGAAGTCATCGTCGATGGCATTCATGTGGATGACAAAAAGACAGATATCAACAAGCTGAGAGAAAATATCGGTATGGTATTCCAGCACTTTAATCTGTTCCCGCATATGACGGTTTTAGAGAACATCATGCTGGCACCGGTAGAATTAAAAAAGATGACCAAGGAGGAAGCCCGTGAAAAGGGCATGGCGCTTTTAAAACGTGTCGGATTGGATGCAAAGGCAGATGTGTATCCGCCACAGCTTTCCGGTGGACAGAAACAGCGTGTTGCGATCGCGCGTGCGCTTGCAATGAATCCGGATATCATGCTTTTTGATGAGCCGACCAGTGCGCTGGATCCGGAGATGGTTGGAGAAGTACTCGCAGTCATGAAAGAACTTGCCGCAGATGGAATGACAATGGTCGTTGTTACCCATGAGATCGGATTTGCCAGAGAAGTGGCAAGCCGTGTCGTATTTATGGATGGCGGCTATATTGTGGAACAGGGAACACCGGAAGAGGTGATCTCCAATCCGAAGGAACCGCGTACCATAGATTTCTTAAATAAAGTTTTATAACAGGAGCAGGAGATTCATGAAAAAGATTATAACCATAAGCAGAGAGTTCGGCGCCGGCGGCGGAGAGATCGGCAGAAGACTGGCAGACAGCCTTGGCTATGATTATTATGATAAGGAATTGATCTTGATGGCAGCTGCGCAGGCGGATATCGATGTTTCAAGCCTGATCGAATGGGATGAGAAAGTCCCGGTTAATTTCGGATTTACGCAGAGCCTGTTCAATTTCTATAACAAGCCTCTGAGTGAAAAGATCTTTCAGGCGCAGAAGCAGGTGATCCGCAAGATCGGAGAAAAAGGACATTGTGTGATCGTTGGTAGAAATGCCAATGCGATCTTAAAGGAATATGACGACTGTCTGAATGTATTTGTGCGTGCTGATTTCAACTGGCGATTAAATCGTATGAAAGACAGAATGGAGCATCTGACCGAGGCACAGGCGGCGGATGAGATCCGTGCGATTGACCGTGTGCGGAAAAAATACTGTACGTATTACACCAATACAAGCTTTGGAAGTATGGAGCAGTATGATATCGCACTCAATTCATCGAGAATAGGTGTGGACGCATGTGTCAGGGCAGTGCTTGCGCTGGCAAAAGAGGACAACTAAAAATGATAACAAAAAAATTGCATATCTATGCAATTTTTTTTGTTATGGAGAAAAGACAGCATCCGGGCATACATAATCCCGTCATTTCTGACATATGATCTTTTAATAGAATGAAACAAATCATTAGGACTTTTGTAAAAAGACAACAAAAAAATGTTGATATAATCTAAAAATGTGTTAAAATATATAATGTGCAACGGAAAGCGGACACAATATATTGTTCAAAAGTGGCAAAACACGAATGAACTACAACTAATTTTAGGAGGAACTGTTGATATGGCAAAAAAATGGGTGTATTTGTTTACAGAAGGTAATGCCAATATGCGTGAACTTCTTGGTGGAAAAGGTGCTAACTTAGCAGAAATGACGAATATCGGTCTTCCGGTACCGCAGGGATTTACGATCACGACAGAAGCGTGTACGCAGTATTATGAAGATGGCAGAGAGATCAATGATGAGATACAGTCTCAGATTAATGAGTACATAGTAAAAATGGAAAAGATCACGGGCAAGAAGTTCGGTGACAGAGAGAACCCGCTTCTTGTATCAGTTCGTTCCGGAGCGAGAGCTTCCATGCCGGGTATGATGGATACCATCTTAAACCTGGGTCTTAATGAAGACGTTGTAAATGTAATTGCGGAAAAATCAAACAATCCGCGGTGGGCGTGGGATTGTTACCGCCGTTTTATCCAGATGTATTCCGATGTCGTTATGGAGGTCGGTAAAAAATATTTTGAGGAACTGATCGATCAGATGAAAGCAAAGAGAGGCGTAAAGCAGGATGTCGACCTGACCGCCGAGGATCTCAAAGAGCTTGCAAATCAGTTCAAAGCAGAGTATAAGTCCAAGATCGGCAGTGATTTCCCGGATGATCCGAAGGAACAGCTGATGGGAGCGATCAAGGCTGTATTCCGTTCCTGGGATAATCCGCGTGCGAATGTTTACCGCCGCGATAATGATATTCCGTATTCCTGGGGTACCGCAGTCAATGTACAGGCGATGGTATTCGGAAATATGGGTGAGGATTGTGGCACCGGTGTTGCGTTTACCCGTGATCCGGCAACCGGACAGAAAGGTCTGTTTGGAGAATTCCTTACCAATGCACAGGGCGAGGATGTAGTTGCAGGCGTGCGTACTCCGATGAAGATTTCCGAGATGGAAGAAAAATTCCCGAAAGCGTATGCGCAGTTTAAGATCGTGTGCAACACATTGGAGGCACACTACAGAGATATGCAGGATATGGAGTTCACAGTTGAGAACTGCCAGTTATATATGTTACAGACGCGTAATGGTAAGAGAACCGCTCAGGCGGCATTAAAGATTGCCTGCGATCTGGTGGATGAGAGAATGAGAACCGAGGAAGAAGCGGTTGCCATGATCGATCCGAGAAACCTTGATACCCTGCTTCATCCGCAGTTTGACGCAGCAGCGTTAAAGGCGGCAAAACCGGCAGGAAAAGGACTTGGAGCTTCTCCGGGTGCTGCGTGCGGCAAGATCGTATTCTCCGCAGAGGATGCCGTTGAATGGGCAGCAAGAGGAGAGAAGGTCGTTCTGGTACGTCTGGAGACTTCTCCGGAGGATATCACCGGTATGAAAGCTTCTCAGGGTATTCTTACCGTTCGTGGTGGTATGACATCCCATGCGGCGGTTGTAGCACGTGGTATGGGTACCTGCTGTGTATCCGGCTGCGGCGATATCGCAATGGATGAGGAAAACAAGAAATTTACTTTGGCGGGCAAAGAGTATCATGAAGGAGACTTCCTTTCTCTGGATGGTACGACCGGTAATATTTATGATGGTCAGATCCCGACCGTGGATGCGACGATCGCAGGAGAGTTCGGCCGCGTTATGAAATGGGCAGATAAATACAGAACATTAAAAGTACGCACCAATGCAGATACACCGGCGGACGCGAAGAAAGCGCGTGAGCTTGGCGCAGAAGGCATCGGACTCTGCCGTACGGAGCATATGTTCTTTGAGGAGGACAGAATCGCGGCATTCCGTGAAATGATCTGTTCCGATACCGTAGAGGAAAGAGAAGCGGCACTGGAAAAGATCCTTCCTTATCAGCAGGGAGATTTTGAAAAACTCTATGAAGCGCTGGAAGGATGCCCGGTAACGATCCGTTTCTTAGATCCGCCGCTTCATGAATTTGTTCCGACAGAGGAAGCGGATATTGAAAAGCTTGCAAAAGCGCAGAATAAGTCAGTAGAGCAGATCAAGACGATCATTGCTTCCCTGCACGAGTTCAACCCGATGATGGGACACAGAGGATGCCGTCTTGCAGTAACCTATCCGGAAATTGCAAAGATGCAGACCAAAGCAGTGATCCGCGCGGCGATCAATGTGAAGAAAGCACATCCGGACTGGAACGTAGAGCCGGAAATCATGATCCCGCTTGTATGCGAAGTCAAAGAGTTAAAATATGTAAAGAAAGTTGTAGTAGAGACCGCGGATACGGAAATTAAAGCAGCTGGTATTGATCTGAAATATGAAGTAGGTACGATGATCGAGATTCCGAGAGCAGCGCTTACTGCGGATGAGATCGCAAAAGAGGCAGATTTCTTCTGCTTTGGTACAAACGATCTGACGCAGATGACGTTTGGATTCTCCCGTGATGATGCAGGCAAGTTTTTAAATTCCTACTATGATACCAAGATTTTTGAGAATGATCCGTTTGCAAAACTTGATCAGACCGGTGTCGGTAAACTGATGGAGATGGCGATCAAACTTGGAAAACCGGTAAATCCGAAGCTTCATGTAGGTATCTGCGGTGAGCACGGTGGAGATCCGTCTTCCGTAGAATTCTGCCACAAGATTGGTCTCGATTATGTATCCTGCTCACCGTTCCGTGTACCGATCGCAAGACTTGCAGCAGCACAGGCTGCAATTGCCGACAAGAAATGATGTAAAGGCATATATTGTTGAGCATCCGGAGTATTCCAAAGCTAACAGATTTAAGGATATTAAAGAAAAAGTCTATATATGAGTTCTGCAAGGGAAAGCGTTATGCTTTCCCTTGTCTGATGTTTGGGAATAAATCCTGATAATTGATGGTATGGTAGATATGAAACAGTTGCCTGACACAGAAATTGCAGAGCAGGTAGATAAAGCGAAAAAAGCAGAAAACTGGACAACGGATGAAGGTAATGGAACGGACTATAGAGATATTCGAAGATTTTGTTGGTGTTGACAACAGGAACTTTTTCTGGATATAATGATATCCGGTAAATACGATTGATTTTTTTAGGCAAAGATTTTAAGAAAGGAGCGGACTATGAGCTGGAAAACGACCAATATTCACCTCATGAAAGGTGACATTTTTGCTGTTTACAGGGATAGTGCGCTCTTTTTTAGGTGAAAAACTGATATTACATATAAATAAAGAGTTAAAAATACACTATCTCCTGTTCAGATATATTTGATTTGAAAAGGAGATTTTTTATGCGTAAATTTAATATAAAAACACAGATACACAGCCTGTATGCGCTGACTACCGCAGGTTATTTTCAGATAGCCGGTGCGTCCTGGGTGGCGTTACTTGCACTCAGAGGATTTTCACTTCTGGAGATCGGAATGCTTGAGAGCATTTTCCATGTGGTGAGTTCCTGCTTTGAGATACCATCCGGTGTGGTGGCAGATGTTTTTGGACGGAAAAGAACCATGGTGTTAAGCCGGCTCGTTAATCTTGCATCGAGCATATTTATGATCGTATCGGCTGATTTTTGGACGGTGGCATTTGCGATCGGATTAAACGCCATCAGTTATAACCTGGAATCGGGCACGAGGGAGGCTTTGGCCTACGACAGTTTAAAGGCGGTCGGACAGGAAGAAAAATATAACAGATTTGCATCAATGGAAATGATGCTTTACAGGGTTACAAATTCTGTGGCAACGCTGTGTGCCGGGCTGGCATTGGGACTTGGATATAAGAAAGCGTACGCGGTAGATATCTTTTTTTGCCTGATAGCGGCTGGAATTGCATGCAGTCTGAAGGAAGTACAGACAGAAACAATGCCTGCGGGAAATTTGCAGGAAGACAGCAGGAAAAAAGGCGATCAGTTAAAGAGTGTGATAAAGGAAAGCTGGTATTTTTTGACCACCAATCGAAGAGCCAGATACATTATGATCTTAAACGCGGTGATCGGCGCCATATCTACGCTGGTATTGTTCTTTTTGCAGGCAAAGATTCCAATGGCGGGTCTGGATAAGGCATTCTTAGGCCCTGCGCTTTTTGTGATGGGACTCGGAGCCGCGCTTGGCTCAAAGGTCGTCGAATATTTCCCGAAATGGCGATATGGGAAATACATAATTTTGAGCGCAATGGGTGTTTTATTTGCCTTTGGCATGTCTTTTTCGGGAAATCCGCTTCTTATGATATGTGGTGGATTTGTCGGCGCATTTTCTGATGATTTTCTGGAAGTACGCACCGATGTTATTTTAAATGATATGATCCCGTCAGAGCAGAGGGCAACACTGATTTCCGTGAATTCCTTTCTGTTTTCGCTGGTAATGATCGTGCTGTCAACGGTTATGGGCGGAATTATGTGAGAAAACTTATCCTACAATGCAAAGAAAGTTAAATAAAAATAATAATACTTAGTTGACACTAACAAAAGCGTATGCTATGATACGTTTAGTTATCATTGATAACAAATCTATGATTTATGAGGAAATGACTGTGCCAGAGAATAAACCGGCGAGTCATAAGAGAGTGCTTGACGCGGCAAAGGCGGAGTTCTTAGAAAAGGGGTTTGCAAAAGCCTCGATCCGTTCGATCGGAGAGCGGGCGGGGATGACCTCGGCAGGGCTGTACCGCCACTGCACAGACAAAGAAGACCTGTTTTGCCAGATATTAGAGCCGCTTATGACGGAACTGAATGGGTATCTGCATTCGCATAAGGAAAAATCGGATCACGCGCTGGAAGGAGAGAATTGCAGGGCGGAAGCATTTGACAACGGGACGATCACCATTTTTCGGAGTCTTTCCGTCCGGTATCGGCAGGAAATGAAACTGCTTTTGTGCCGGGCAGGGGGAACCCGCTATGAGAATTTTATGGATGATCTGGTAAAGACAGAGGAAACCGAGATGTTTCGGGCGTTTGAGGCGCTGCGGAAACAGGGTTATGCGATCAGAAAAATATCAGAAAAAGAAATGCATATGTTACTCAGTGCATATATGACGGCGATCATGGAGCCGGTCATACATGATTATACAGAGGAGGAAACCGAGACGTGTTTTTCAACGGTATCAGATTTTTTTATGCCAGGTTGGATGAAAATAATGGGATTTTAAAGGAGCCAAGAAATTGGCTCCTTTTTAATTTGCCAGTTATCAAAAGAGAAAGATTGATAACTGAATCATAAACGATCAAAAATCTATAGCAGGAGGAGAAAAAATGAAAAAGCAGAAAAAAGAATCAAATCTTTCCAGGCTCATGCAGTACAGCGGAAATTATAAGATCTTTGCGTATCTCTCGTGGCTTCTTGCCGCGTTAAGCGCAGTGTTCACATTGCTGCCGTTCTGGTATATCTGGAAGATCATGGGAGAGGCGGTTTTGACGGCACCGGATTTTTCGGCGGCGGGACATATCGCGCATAATGCGTGGATGGCGGTGATCTGTTCGTTTACAGCAGTCCTTATGTATATTTTAGGATTGCTGTGCGCGCATTTCAACGCGTTCCATATCGCAACGAATATCAGGATCCGTTTGATGCGGCATATAACTTTTCTGCCACCGGGAGAAAAAAACCGCGTCGGAAGCGGGGCACTGCGCAGGATCGTTTCCGACTCAAGTATGGCAACAGAGACTTATCTGGCACATCAGCTTCCGGATCAGACCAGATCGATGGTGATGTTCCTTGGACTTTTACTTTTGATATTTACCTGTGACTGGAGACTTGCCCTGATAAGCCTGATCCCGGCAGTGATCGGGTTCCTCGCACTCATGTCGATGGCGGGCAGCGGTCTCAGGGAAAAAATGACAAACTATCAGAATGCGTTGAGCGATATGTCAAATGAAGCGGTCGAGTATATCCGGGGCATACCGGTTGTAAAGACGTTTGGTCAGACGGTTTTTTCATTTAAAAGATTTAAGGATGCGATCGACCGTTATTCCAAATGGGCGTCGGATTACACGAAAAAAGTGCGGACTCCGATCCTGATCTATACGGTTGCGGTCAACAGTGTGTTTGCGTTTTTGCTTATCGCGGCGAAGTTATTTGCCGGAAATGGGATCACCACGGAATTTTTGCTTAAAATGCTGTTTTTTATCCTCATTTCGCCGGTTATCACTGCGATGCTTACCAGTCTGATGTATACCAGCGAGACAAAAATGACGATGGAGGATGCGTTAAAGAGGATGGAGTCGGTGCTTGCAATGAAGTCGCTCGACTATGTGGGAAATGAGCACCCGAAGGATGCGTCTTTAAGCTTTTGTGACGTAAGTTTTCATTATGATGAGACAGAGGATGTGCTTCATAACATTTCCTTTGAGATTAAAGCCGGGGAAACCTGTGCGTTCGTCGGACCGTCAGGAGGCGGAAAGTCAACGATCGCAGCCCTTGCCGCAAGATTTTTTGATGCGCAGTCGGGAACGATCAGAGTTGGAGGCGTAAATATAAAAAATATTCCAAAGGAAGAGCTGATGGATATCATTTCCGTGGTATTTCAGAATGCAAAACTGATCCATGGAACAATACTCGAGAACGTGAGGATGGGAAGACCGGAGGCGTCGGAAAAAGAGGTGCTTGCCGCGCTTGAAACGGCGGGCTGTATGGATATTTTAGAAAAGTTCCCGGAGGGAATCCATACGGTTGTCGGAGCGACAGGAGTGAATCTCTCCGGCGGGGAACGCCAGCGGATCTCGATCGCACGGGCAGTCTTAAAAAACGCGCCGGTACTTATTTTGGATGAGGCGACAGCGTTCGCGGATCCGGATAATGAAAGTAAGATTCAGGCGTCGCTTGCCGCGCTTGCGAAGGACAAAACCGTACTCATGATCGCGCACCGGTTATCCACCGTAAAGAACACGGACTGCATTTGCGTGCTGGAGAACGGCACGATCACCGAACAGGGTACTTTTGAGGAATTAAGCCATAAGCATGGCATGTTTGAAAAGATGTGGGAATCATACACAAGATCTGTAGAGTGGAGGGTTTGAAATGAAAAAGTGGTTAAAGAGAAGATTTGCGCTGTCGGACGAAGGCGCGACAGCAGTACTGACAGGAAGTATCGAGACTGCGCTTTTAAACATCGCATGCGTGCTGCCGGTCGGCTTACTGTTTCTTCTGGTGAAGGATCTGCTCGATCAGAAGACCGGGGAATACACCATGCTTTATATGGCAGGTTCCGTGATCTGTCTCGCAGCGATCCTGGTCATTGGTTATTTCCAGTATAACGGCACTTATCTGGCAACTTATGTGGAAACCGGAAAACGGAGGATCGCGCTTGCGGAGAAATTAAGAAAGATCCCGCTTTCGTATTTCGGGAAAAAAGATCTGGCGGATCTGACCACATCGTTGATGAATGACTGTGATGTGCTTGAAAAAAGCCAGTCACACTTTCTGCCGCCGCTCATTGGCGCGATGATCTCGACAACGTTAATGGCATGCATGCTGTTTGCGTTTGAGTGGAAAATGGCGTTGGCAGTGCTCTGGGTACTTCCGGTCTCGTTTGTACTCATTCTTTGTTCCGCAAAGGTTCAGAATACGCTCATGCGAAAAACATCAGATGCGCGTGTTGCCTATGAAAACGGAATACAGGAGTGCATCGAGGCAGGGGATGACCTGCGCTCCAACAATGCGGAGGAGGCGTATCTGAAGGGACTTGAAAAAAAGATCAAGGCCTTTGAAAAACATTCGATCTGGGCGGAGTTTGGAAAAGCATCCTTTATTGCGGCATCTGGTCTGGTGCTGCGTTTCGGCATCGCGACAACGGTTCTGACCGGGGCATCCCTTCTGATCGGTGGAAAGATCGACTTGTTTCTGTTCCTGTTCTTTATGCTGATCGTATCGAGGATTTATGATCCGCTGGACGCGTCGTTACAGAATCTTGCGATGATCGTCTCAACCCACACGAATACAGAGCGAATGAATGAGATCCTTGACCAGAAAGTGCAGAGCGGGGAAAAGGCACTTACCAATGAAGGGTATGACATTATATTTGAAAATGTAGCGTTCGCCTATGAGGATGGGGAAAAAGTTCTGGATCAGGTTTCTTTTACGGCAAAACAGGGAGAGGTCACGGCACTTGTCGGACCATCCGGTGGAGGAAAGACTACGGTTTCCAGACTTGCGGCACGTTTCTGGGATGTGACGGAAGGAAAGATCACAGTCGGAGGCATGGATGTGAACAGGACAGATCCCGAGACATTGATGTCACTGTTTTCAATCGTGTTTCAGGATGTGACACTGTTCCACAATACGATCCTTGAAAATATCCGGATCGGAAATCCAAAGGCTTCCGATGAGGAAGTCATTGCCGCGGCAAAGCTTGCCAATGTAGATGAGTTCGCGGAAAAACTGCCGGATGGCTGGAACACCATGATCGGTGAAAACGGCGACAGACTTTCCGGGGGAGAGCGCCAGAGAATTTCGATCGCACGGGCGTTTTTAAAAGACGCACCGATCATTTTACTGGATGAGGCGACCGCGTCTTTGGATGTGGAAAATGAAACACAGATCCAGACGGCATTATCAAAGCTGATCAAAGACAAGACGGTGATTGTGATTGCGCACAGGATGCGCTCAATCGCTGCAGCAGACCAGATCATTGTCCTAAAGGACGGCAGGGTAAGCGAGAACGGAGCACCAAAAGAGCTGCTTAGCCAGGACAGTATTTTCGCGAATATGTGCAGACAGCAGGCGGAAAGCCAGGACTGGACGCTGGTTTCTTAAAAAATAAGAATGCAGGAGGAAAAAATAATGGAAAAAGAAGCAAAAAAATTAAATGGAAAAGACCTGATCCAGATCGGGATTTATGCGGCAATTTATTATGTGATCGTGTGCGTGGTTGCCATGCTTGGTATGATCCCTGTCATGTATCCGATGCTTGCGGTGATCTGCCCGATTGTTGGAGGGATTCCGTTCATGCTCTTTCTGACAAAGGTGAAAAAATTCGGGATGATCCTTATCATGAGCATTCTGCTCGGTACCTTGATGTTTATTTCCGGAATGGGCTGGTATGCGCTTGTGATGTCTGTGTTTACCGGGCTGCTCTCGGAATGGATCTATCGGGCAGGAAACTACGAAAGCGCGAAGTGCGCGGTATTTACAAATGCGACATTCAGTCTCTGGGTATGGGCCAATCTGCTGCTTTTATTTGTGAACCGGGAATCTTTCCTTGCGTCAAGAGCGAAGACTGTCGGATCGGATTATGTGGAGAAATTAAACGCGCTCACACCGGACTGGCTTTGCCCGGTACTTCTCGTGATCTGTTTTCTTTGTGGAGTGATCGGAGGAATGCTTGGAAAACGCATGCTTTCCCGACATTTTAAGAAAGCGGGTATTGCATAATGGAGAAAGAGTTTTATGTGGGCAGTAAAAAGCGGGGATCCTTTTTGGATCCCCGTACCAAGCTCTTTGTGATGTTTACCGATGTGGTGTTTGTGACGGGAGGAGCGGGGATGCTGCCGGACTGGCTGACCTGCGCGCTGGCGGTCTTTCCGCTGGTTCTGCTTCTGATCGAAAGAGAATGGAAAAAAGCAGTGATCTATGGTGTGATATTTGTCCTGGCGCAGAGTTATGTAAGTTTTTTTCTTGGAAAGATCCCTGCGGCATGGGGGTATCTTCTCACCATGTGCTGTGTGATCATTGTGCGGATACTGCCGGGGCTCATTATGGGCGGATACATTTTTTCATCTACGACAGTCAGTGAATTTATTGCGGCAATGGAAAAAATGCATGTCTCAAATAAGATCTCGATCCCGATGTCTGTGATGTTCCGTTTTTTTCCGACCGTGATGGAGGAATTTTTTTCAATCAACAGCGCAATGAAAATGCGGGACATCTGCATTGGCGGAAAAAATATGGCAAAGATGGTCGAGTACCGACTCGTGCCGCTTATGGTCTGCTCGGTAAATATCGGAAATGAACTTGCGGCAGCAGCGCTGACCAGAGGACTGAATCCCGATGGAAAAAGAACAAATATCTGTAAGATCGGATTTCATGCGCAGGATGGAATCCTGTTTTTCGTTATGCTTGTTCCATATCTGGTTTTAATTTTAGAAAAAACAGGGGTGAAAATATGATTTGTTTGAAAGAGGTTTCTTTTCAGTACCAGAATACCAAAGAAGGGGCATTAGAGGGGATCGATCTGAAGATCGACCGGGGAAGTGTGGTTTTGCTCTGCGGAGAATCCGGTTGCGGAAAAACGACGCTGATCCGCATGTGCAACGGATTGATCCCGCATTTTTATGAGGGAAAATTAAAAGGCAGCGTCCGGGTGGATGGAAAGGACATCACAACGATGCGGCTTGAAAAAATCTCGGATATGGTGGGAAGTGTTTTCCAGAATCCGCGAAGCCAGTTTTTCTGTGTGGATACGACCGGGGAGATCGCGTTTGGACCGGAAAACAGAGGAGTCCCGGAAACGGAGATTGGTGATCGGATCAGGCAGGTGACAGAACAGTTTGAACTAAAACCGCTCTTGGATCGCAGCATCTTTCAGTTATCCGGTGGGGAAAAACAAAAGATCGCGTGTGCGGGAGTTGCGGCGATGAAGCCGGAAATTATCGTGTTGGATGAGCCAACTTCAAATCTGGATGAAGCTGCGGTTGGGATGCTAAAAGATGTGATCGCGGTATGGAAGAAAGAAGGAAAAACGATCCTCATCGCGGAGCACAGATTAGACTGGCTGTCTGCGCTTGCAGACCGGGTAGTCTATCTGAAAGAAGGAAAAATACAGGGAGATTTTACCGGAAAAAATTCTTTGAAAAAAGCAATGAGGAATTAAACCGTATGGGGTTAAGGGGTATCCATAAGACGTGGGACTATTTAAATACTGCATTTGGATTTTTTTGGATCAAAGGAAGGGAGAGCAGCCAGGATGCGTGTGAGGAAACGTATCAGTTCCGCGATTTTTCGTATCGGTATGAGAGAGGAAAAGAGGCACTCCACTTAGAGCCGCTTACGATCCCAAAACATGCGGTTGTCGCGGTGATCGGACATAACGGAGCCGGAAAATCCACGTTTTTAAAGTGTCTCTGCGGGATCCAAAGGGGCTTTCATGGTTCGGTCGTGACCGGATCAGAAAAGTATAAGGGGAAAAGCTTAAAAAAGCTCTGTTATATGGTGATGCAGGATGTAAACCATCAGTTATTTACGGATTCGGTGTGGGAGGAGGTCACACTGGGATTAGAGGAAAAACAGGAGGCACAGGCAAAGAAAGTGCTTGAACAGATGGATCTTACCGAAGTAAAGGAGCGCCATCCGATGTCCCTTTCGGGAGGGCAGAAGCAGAGAGTGGCGATCTGTTCCGCGTATCTTTCCGACCGCGAGATTCTTGCGTTTGATGAGCCGACCAGCGGGCTTGATTTCGGACGGATGCAGGAGATGGCGGATCTTATTTTGGAGATCAGCAGGGAAAAGACGGTGTTTCTGGTGATACATGATATGGAACTGGTGGAAAAGTGCTGTACACATATTTTACATATCGGAGCATAAGATTCCAAAAATCATCTGGTTTGAAGAGAAAACATCTGTTATAATACTTTTGGAAAGAAAACAGGTGATCGTTTTCCGACTAAGGAGTGGAAAAAATGAAGAAAATAAGATCTAGATGCAAAGCTGCATGTCTGGTAGCTTTTGTTTTGCTGTTTTTGTCAGCGGGGAGTGTGAGATCTTATGCCGCGGAGACAAAAAGCGGTAGTGAAAATACAACGATAACAGTGGCTTCCAATGTCTCGGAACAGGAGATGGAACCCTACTTAAACGCGTTTCGCCAGAAATATCCCGGCATACAGGTAGATTATACCTGTTATTCGGATTATGAAAACGAGATTGGGGAGCAGATCGCGTCTGGTGATTACCCGGATGTTTTGTTCATCCCGGGATCGATTTCATCCGAGAATTACGCGGATTATTTTGAGCCGCTCGGAACGAAAGAGGATCTTGGCAAAAAATATGATTACCTGCAGGGCAGCAAGGTCGTTGAAAATACGATATACGGGATCCCGTCATCCGCATATGTAAACGGGCTGATCTATAATAAGGAAGTATTTGACAAAGCGGGGATCACGGAACCGCCAAAATCCATCAGTGAGTTTCTGGAAAGTCTGAATATGATAAAGGAACGCACGGATGCGATCCCGTTTTATACGAACTATGCGGCGGGCTGGACACTGCAGGCGTGGGAGCAGTATCCGTTTATTGCAATGACCGGGGATCCGGATTACAAGGAAAACGGATTTGTCAATGAGCTGGATCCTTTTTTGCAGGGGACAACACATTATGAAGTGTATCAGTTGTTATATGACATCGTAAAAGACGGCCTCTGTGAGGAGACACCGGAAAACAGTGACTGGGAGCAGTCCAAGATCCTGATGAATGAGGGAAAGATCGGCTGCATGGCGATCGGTTCCTGGGCGTTAAAGCAGGTGCAGGATGCTGGAAACAATCCGGATGCCATAGGATACATGCCATTTCCGAATGAAGTGGATGGAAAACAGTACATGACGATCGTGACCGATTACTGTTATGGCATCAATAAGAACAGCACACAGAAAGAGGCGGCGAGAGCGTATATCGATTATATGCTCGATGAGTCGGGTTACGCGCTGGATCATGAGGTGCTTTCCCTCGTCAAGACGGATCCGATCCTGGAAAGCTATGGGGATATGCAGAATGTCATTTGTCTTTGCAATAATCAGGCGAGTGATGAAAATTACCGCAAAAGACAGATCTTATCGACCAATCTGAATATCCTTGACAGTACGGACGAGATCAAGCGTGTGATCGAGGCGGCAGAAGGAAAGCGCGATGAGAGCTTTGATGAGATCGCGTCCGACTGGAATGAACGATGGGAATCATCGCGGACCGAGGACATGATGCCGGGGGATGCCAAACACACCACAGTGCTTGGCAGTGCGCTCAGCAAAAACTATGAGATCGAATTTTCGGATACGGAACGCAAATATATCAGTGGCTTAAAGGAATTAAGGATCGGATATCTGAAAAACATGGCGCCTTTCCAGTATGAGCAGTCAGGAGACTTTCAGGGTGTTTTAAAAAATATCATGGATATTGTGGCGGACGATCTTGAAGTTTCGCTCGTAGAAAAAGGTTATGATAATACCGAGCAGATGGTGCAGGCATTAAATGACGGCGACATCGATATGGTCGTCGGGATGGACAAGTCGTCCGGCTACGGTTCGGGACTGAAATTTTCGGCAAAATCCCTGGATGTCATGAAGGTCATGGTAAAGAGCGACTCCAAAAAGGCAAATGATGCACTGAAAGGGTCAATGGCGCAGATCACGGGAGAGGATTACTCGGATTTACAGACCGAGGCGTCTAAGATCATAGAAACCGATGATCTGGTAGACAGTCTCAGCGCGATCGAGACGTTAAAGGCGGATTTTACAGTCTCCGATTATTACGGAGTGTATTACTATACGCAGGAACAGGGATTTGAACACCTTGATATCACACCGATCTCAGGAAGCAGCAGTCTGTGTTTCGCGTATGCGAAGGAGTGCGATACCAGACTGATTTCGGTGTGCAATAAAGTCCTTTACAGTATCCCGGATGAAAATAAACAGATCATGCTGGACGAGAGCATGAAAAACGGAAATCAGCAGGTTACATTAAAGCGCTTTATCGAAGCAAATACGATCCCGTGTCTGGTCGTGGTAAATTTGTTTTTCGGGATCATTCTGATCCTCATCGTGATCATGGCAAGACAGCGGGCAAAAATGGCGAGAATGGATGCGCTGACCGGGCTTTATAACCGCTATGGGATCCGCTGGCGCATGAAACAGTTTTACGACAAAAAGCATTTCCCGATGATATTTTCGATCCTTGACATTGACAGGTTCAAGTCCGTAAACGATACCCTGGGACATCTTGGAGGGGACGAAGCGTTAAAGCTGCTTGCGGATAATATGAAAGAAGTTTTCGGAAACAGGGCAGTCCTCGGAAGATACGGCGGAGATGAATTTGTGATCGGATTTTACGGAAAAGACCTTGCGGAAGCGGAGAAAAAGTTTGGCGAGCTTGTGACACGCATGGACAGACGCTTTGCGTTCGGGGAAGCGGAAGTAGATCTGTCGATCAGTGTGGGTGTCGTGATCGTTGAGGAGGAAGTGAGCTATGATGACCTGTTCAAGACGGCAGATCAGGCGCTTTATTCGGTAAAGGAAAAAGGAAAGAACAATTACCGGATGGTATCCTACAAAAGTATTTATAAGCAGAAATAATAATTGAATAATCATTAAGAACATGGTATAACAGATATGTGTTTTTGCACTGCGAAAGAAAATTCTTTAGGAAAAAGACTGGAGGAATCATAAGAATGAAAAAGATGGAAGATTATGTAAGAACGATCCCGGATTTTCCGGAACCGGGCATCATGTTCCGGGATGTGACGAGTGTATTGCAGGATCCGGACGGTTTGAAACTTGCCATTGATTCCATGATAAAGCTGCTTGATGGTGTGGAGTTTGACGTTATTGCGGGAGCGGAGTCAAGAGGCTTCATTTTTGGCGCGCCGATCGCTTACGCGATGGGAAAATCCTTTGTGCTGATCCGCAAAAAAGGAAAACTGCCATGCGAGACCGTATCCGCAAAGTACGACCTGGAATACGGCAGCGCGGAGATCGAGATGCACAAAGACTCGGTAAAACCGGGACAGAAGGTGGTGCTGGTCGATGATCTGATCGCGACAGGCGGAACGATCGAAGCCGCTGCAAAGCTGGTGGAAGAGTTAGGCGGAGAAGTCGTAAAAATTATTTTCCTGATGGAACTTGCCGGATTAAAGGGACGGGACAAGCTCGCGAAATATGATGTGGCTTCGGTTATCACCTACGATGGAAAATAAAAAATAAATGGGAGAGAAGAAATGCTTAATAAACTTTTTAAATTAGAAGAGAACCATACGAATGTAAAGACGGAGGTGTTGGCAGGCATCACCACTTTCATGACGATGGCTTATATCCTTGCGGTAAATCCGACGATGCTTTCCGCAGCGGGTATGGACGCGACAGCGGTACTGATCGCTACCTGTCTGGCTGCTTTTGTCGGAACCCTTGCCATGGCACTGCTCGCCAATTATCCGTTTGCGCTTGCGCCGGGTATGGGATTGAACGCGTATTTCGCGTATACGGTCTGCGGCAATATGGGCTATGACTGGAGAGTTGCCTTAATGGCAGTCTTCATCGAAGGAATCATTTTCGTAGTACTGTCACTGACCAACGTGCGTGAAGCAATCTTTAACGCAATTCCTAGTACCTTAAAGAAGGGTGTCAGCGCTGGAATCGGACTGTTTATCGCGTTTATCGGACTTCAGGGTGCGCATATCGTGGTAGCAAACAGCTCTACACTGGTATCCTATGTAAATTTCACAGAAAACTGGCACACCGAAGGAATCTGCGCACTGCTTGCGCTGATCGGCCTGCTCATTACCGTAGTGCTCTATATTAAAGGGATCAAAGGATCAATCCTGATCGGAATCATTGCGACATGGGTGCTTGGCATGATCTGTCAGGCAGCGGGAATCTATCAGGTAGATGCCGAAAGCGGATTCTATTCGCTGTATCCGGCACTTGGAATGACAGATTTCACTGCGATCGGAAAGACATTTGGACAGTGCTTTGCCGCAGATTTTGATGGCGTAGGCATATTCAATTTCATTGTTGTTTTATTCTCATTCCTGTTCGTTGATATTTTTGATACGATCGGCACACTGATCGGAGTATCTTCCAAGGCAGGTATGCTCGATGAGAAAGAAAAACTGCCGAGGATCAAACCGGCACTGCTTGCAGATGCGATCGCAACTACGGCAGGCGCTGTATTTGGAACTTCCACAACCACAACATTCGTAGAGAGCTCCGCAGGTGTGGGCGCAGGCGCGCGTACCGGACTTTCTTCTGTTGTGACCGGATTTTTGTTTTTACTTGCGATCTTCTTCGCACCGATTTTTACAGCGATCCCGGGATTCGCAACAGCACCGGCTCTGATCTTTGTCGGATTTTTGATGATCTCCGCGATCCTGCAGATCGATTTTTCCGATCTGACCGAAGCGGTACCGGCTTATCTGTGTCTGCTTGCGATGCCTATGGTATACAGCATTTCTGAGGGAATCGCGATCGGAGTTATCTCTTATGTACTGATCAACCTGATCTGCGGAAAGAGAAAGAAGATCACACCGTTAATGTATGTACTTGCGGTACTGTTTGTCTGCAAATATATCTTCTTATAAAGAAAACGATAAAAAAACAAAAAAGAGTTCAAAAAGGGATGTGCTTTTTCGGAAGTACATCCTTTTTTTGACCGCTGTTCCATGACGGAATATACGAGAGAATTCCGTTATCGTTGTGTTGACAATTTTCTGTAAAATTAATAAAATGTTATTATATAGAAACATAAAATGGGAAAAGTGGGGCGGATTGTATGGACAAAATGATTCTTGTGGTAGATGATGAACCGCTGGATCGCGGAATCCTGAAAGATATGCTGGATCGGGAATATGATGTGATAGAGGCAGGAGAAGGAAAAGAAGCATTGGGGATGCTGGCGCAGCATAAAAAGAGCATTGTGGCAGTGCTGTTAGATCTTACCATGCCGCAGATGGATGGATTTGCGCTGCTTGAGGCGATGCGGGAGGATGAAGATTACCGCAGCATACCTGCGCTGGTCCTCACCGCGAGCAGCGACGAGGCAGCCGAATTAAAAGCGTTTCAATGCGGCGCATGGGACTTTATCACAAAGCCGTTCCATAAGGACATACTGGATTTCCGCCTGAAAAACGCGATCTCACGGAGCAATCTTTCCGCATTCCGGCAGCTGACCTATATTGCGGAATATGATGTGCTGACGGATATTTATAATAAAGAAAAGTTTTTCCGCCAGACGAAAGAGCTGCTCCATGCAAATCCGGATCAGAAATATTGCTGTATCAGCTTTGACATCAACCGCTTTCAGCTGATCAATTCCTTTTACGGAACAAAAGAAGGAGACCGCATGCTAAAGCATGTTGCGCGGACGTTAAGGCAGGAGATGGAAAAGCGGCATGACGGAAGTACATACGGCAGAATAGACGCGGATATCTTTGTTTTTTGCATTCCGTTCAAAGAAGCCGAAAAGGTCGAGGAGGAGATTAAAGAATTAGATCAAAAGATCAGGGATTATGATCTGAATTTTGACATCGTGATCACTTACGGCATCTATGTGATCGAGGATAACAGCATGCCGGTGGGAACGATCTATGACCGTTCGAGGCTGGCGGCGAGACAGGCAAAGGGAAAATACATAAACAGTTACGCGTTTTATACCGAGGAGCTGACAAAGAAACTGGAAACGGAGCAGAAGATCACAAACGAAATGAACGACGCGTTAAAGGAAGGGCAGTTCATCGTTTATCTGCAGCCGAAATACAATATCAGAAATAACCGGCTGTCCGGGGCAGAAGCGCTGGTGCGATGGAAACATCCAAAAGAGGGGATGATCTCTCCGGGAACTTTTATTCCGGTGTTTGAGCGAAACGGGTTCATTACCAGGCTCGATTATTATATCTGGGAACAGGTCTGCATGCTGCTGCGCAAATGGATGGACGAGGGGATCATGCCGCGTCCGATCTCGGTCAACGTCTCGCGTGTCAATCTGTATAACCCGAAGTTTGTGGAGATGCTCTGTACACTGACCGAAAAATACAGACTGCCGAGAAATCTGCTCCAGCTCGAATTGACGGAGAGTGCCTATACAGACAATCCGCAGATTATAAAAGAAGCGATGAGCCGGCTGCACGAAAAAGGTTTTACGGTGTTGATGGATGACTTTGGAAGCGGATATTCTTCCTTAAATACCTTAAAGGATATCCAGGTGGATATTTTAAAGATCGACATGAAGTTTTTTGAAAAATCAGAGATCCGGGGGAGAGGAGAGAATATCACGGCATCCGTCGTGCGCATGGCAAAATGGCTGCATATGCCGACCATCGCGGAGGGCGTAGAAGAAAAGGAACAGGTGGATTTCCTGCGGGGGATCGGCTGTGAATTTGTGCAGGGCTATTATTTCGCGAAGCCGATGCCGGTAGAGGAGTACGAGCGCATCGCAAGAGAAAACGGCGTGTTTGAGGACAGAGAGACCGAGGAAGAGGAGAAAAGGATGATGGCGGGATTTGATTCCCGTTTGGAAAAGATGTTCTCCAATGTCATGCAGGCGATCGGCATCTATGAATATTCTGCGGACGGACTCGAACTGATCGAGGTAAACAATGCGTTTTATGAACTGTTCGGATGGGAGGACCGGGCACTGCACAGCGAGAATCTCATGGAAGTGGTGCGGCCGGAGGACAGACAGTTGTTTATGGAAACGATCGGACGGGCAGCAAGAACCAGGGGAAAGGCGGAGTGCGAGTACGGACGGCTGCTCAGTGACGGGCGGTCAATCTGGGTGCAGATCAAGCTAAAGTATATCAGTCATGTCGGCAATAAGAGCATTCTGGTCGGTTCCCTTACGGACATTACGGAACAGCGGGAAGTGGAGATGGAATTGAGCCGTTACCGGACAGCGATCCTAAATCATAAGACAGAGTATGGAAAGATCCTTGTGGTGGATGATGAAAAGCGGAACCGCGACCGGATACGCGCTGTTTTTGAGGACGAATATGAAGTCCTGGAGGCGGAAAACGGAGAAGCGGCGATCAGGCTGTTAAAGGAAAACAATTATGAGATCGATGTGATCTTTCTTGACCTTGCCATGCCGGTCATGGACGGAATCCGTTTCCTGGAAGAGAAGAAAAAGGATGAGGGCATGGAGGAGATACCGGTCATTGTCATTACATCGGATGACACTTCACAGAAGCAGATACAGGCGATCACACTCGGGGCGTGCGATTACATCGTAAAGCCGTTTGTAGGGGAGACGCTGAAAAAGAGAACCCGTAATGTGCTGGAATCCAAACGGAATTTAGAGAAGTATGTCCACACGGCAAAGGAAAATATGAAAAAAGTGTGAAAAGCAAAAAAACCACTTGAAAAGTGGTTTTTTTGTCCCTATAATGTTTGATGTCAAACAAATAAGAAAAGAGATGAATCATGACAAAAGAGTATGTTTCCAGAAAACTGCATTCACTGTCCAATCTGATCATGCGCTATTTTGATAACTCCCCGATCAAAAAGAGTCTGGATCAGGTGACCGGCACCAACGGGTGGATCATCGGTTATCTTGCGGATCATGATGACAGAGTGATCTATCAGAAGGATCTTGAAAAGGAATTCGGGATCACGCGTTCCACCGCGTCGAAAGTGGTCAACCGGATGGAGCAGAAGGGCCTGATCCGCAGGGAGTGTGTGACAGAGGATGCCCGGTTGCGCAAACTCACCCTGACACCGGAAGCGTGGGATATTTTCCACAAGATGGAAGTGGATCACACCAATCTGGAGCGGAAGCTGATGAAAGGCTTCTCAGAGGAAGAAACAGAAAAACTGCGTGGGTATATTGACAGAATGTATGAGAATATGATGCAGTAACGGGACGATATAAGGAGGGAAAGAATGTTAAAGACATTAGGCTCACAGATCAGGGAATTTAAAAAAGATTCCCTTTTAACACCGGTCTTTATGATTTTAGAAGTCATCATGGAAACAGTCATTCCACTTCTGATGGCCTCTATTATCGATGACGGTGTGGAGAAAGGAGATATCCACCATATTTACATGGTGGGAGCCGCAATGGTACTGATCGCGGCACTCGGGCTTCTGTTCGGTGTTCTGGGCGGAAAATACGGAGCAAGAGCGTCTTCCGGTTTTGCACGGAACTTAAGAAAGGCGATGTATGAAAATATCCAGACATTCAGCTTTTCCAACATTGACAAATATTCGACAGCGGGGTTGGTCACAAGACTTACCACGGACGTAACCAATATCCAGAATGCCTATCAGATGATCCTGCGTATGTGTGTGCGCGCACCGTTCAGCATGATCTGCGCGATGGTGATGGCGTTTGCGATTAACGCGAAACTGGCATCAGTCTATCTGGTAGCGGTGATCTTTCTTGGCGGATGCCTTGCGCTCATCATCCGTCAGGCAACAAAATATTTTAACCAGGTATTTGAAAAATACGATGACTTGAATGCCAGCGTGCAGGAGAACGTATCCGCGATCCGTGTGGTAAAAGCATATGTGAGAGAGGATCACGAAAAGAAGAAATTTAAAAAGGCAAGTGAGAATGTCTATCACATGTTTGTAAAGGCAGAGAGCCTGATCGCATGGAATACGCCGCTGATGCAGTTTACCGTATATGCGTGTATCTTGGGGATCAGCTGGCTCGGCGCGAGAATGATCGTTGCGGATACCCTGACAACCGGGGAACTGATGAGCCTTCTTACCTATTGTATGAACATTCTGATGAGTCTCATGATGCTCTCCATGGTGTTCGTTATGATCACAATGAGTATGGCGAGCGCGAGACGTATCACAGAAGTGTTAAATGAGGAAGCGGATATCAGAAATCCAGAGCAGCCGGTCATGGAAGTAAAAGACGGAAGCGTTGTATTTGACCATGTGAACTTCAGTTATAAGAAAGACGCTAAGAGCTATGTGTTAAAGGATATCAACCTGGATATCCATTCCGGGGAGACGATCGGTATCCTCGGTGGAACCGGTAGCGCAAAATCCAGTCTGGTCAATCTGATCACGCGTCTTTATGATGTGTCCACCGGAAAAGTTCTGGTAGGCGGTGTGGATGTGCGAGACTATGATCTGGATACTTTGCGCAATGAGGTGTCCGTGGTACTCCAGAATAACGTGCTGTTTTCCGGAAGTATTCTCGATAATCTGCGCTGGGGCGATAAGAATGCCAGTGAGCAGGAATGTAAGCGTGCGTGTGAACTTGCGTGTGCGGATGAATTTATAGAGCGGATGCCGGATAAATACCATACGCATATCGAACAGGGCGGAAATAATGTATCCGGCGGACAAAAGCAGCGGCTCTGTATCGCGAGAGCACTGTTAAAAAAGCCGAAGATCCTGATCCTGGATGATTCGACCAGCGCGGTAGATACCGCGACCGACGCAAAGATAAGAAAGGCATTTGCGGAAGAGATTCCGGATACGACCAAGTTTATCATTGCGCAGCGTGTATCAAGCCTTATGAATGCAGACCGCATCATTGTGATGGATGACGGATGTGTGAGCGGAGTAGGCACACACGAAGAACTGCTTGCGAATAACGCGATCTACCGGGATGTTTACGAATCCCAGACGGCAGGCAGCGGAGATTTCGATGAGAAAGGAGAGGAGTAAGATGCCGGGATCGATGAAACCAAAAAAGACCAAAGAACCGGGAAAACTGTTTATGCGTCTGATGTCTTACATATTTAAGAATTACGGGCTTGCGTGTGTGGTCGTTGTGATCTGTATTTTTATCACGGCGCTGTCCAGTGTGCAGGGAACCATGTTCATGCAGACACTGATCGATGATTATATCATTCCACTTACCAAAAGCGCGAACCCCGATTTTAGCGGGCTGATCCATGCGATCCTCCGCGTGGCAGCATTTTACCTCTGTGGTGTAGTGGCGGCATACGCTTATACACGGATCATGGTAAATGTCACACAGGGCACATTAAAAAATTTCCGTGATGATATGTTTTTGACGATGGAAACACTTCCGATCCGGTATTTTGATACACATGCGCACGGAGATATCATGTCCTGCTATACCAACGACATCGATACGTTACGGCAGATGATCAGCCAGAGTATTCCACAGCTGATCTCGAGTGTGATCACGATCGTAAGTGTACTGGTGTGCATGATTCGTTTAAATATTCCGCTCACGTTCGCAACGCTTGTCATGGTGGCACTTATGCTGCTTATCACAAAGAAGCTGGCAGGACTCAGCGGAAAATATTTTATAGAACAACAGAAGAATATCGGTATCGTCAACGCTCACATCGAGGAAATGATGAACGGGCAGAAGGTGGTAAAAGTATTCTGCCATGAGAAAGAAAGTATTGAGCAGTTTAACAAATTAAACGATGAACTCTTCCACAGCTCGGATAACGCGAACAAATTCGCGAACATCCTGATGCCGATCAACGCACAGATCGGAAATATCAGCTATGTGATCTGCGCGATCCTGGGCGGTGTGCTTGCGATCAACGGCTATGGCGGATTTACGCTCGGCGCGCTTGCAAGTTTCCTCACCTTTAACAAGTCGTTCAATATGCCGATCAACCAGGTCAGCCAGCAGTTAAACAGTGTGGTCATGGCGCTTGCGGGTGCGGAACGTATCTTTGCGCTTCTCGATGAAAAGCCGGAGACCGATGAGGGCTATGTGGAACTTGCCAATGCGACGATCGGACCGGACGGGGAAGTAAAAGAGAGTGAGAAGCGTACCGGAATCTGGGCGTGGAAACATTTCCATAAGGCGGAGGGAACGACGACCTACCGCAAGATGGAGGGCGATGTGGTCTTTAATCATGTGGATTTCGGTTATAATGATGAAAAGATCGTGCTGCATGACATTGAGCTTTACGCGAAACCGGGACAGAAGATCGCGTTTGTCGGCGCGACCGGAGCCGGTAAGACAACGATCACCAATCTGATCAACCGTTTTTATGATATCCAGGACGGAAAGATCCGTTATGACGGGATCAATATCAACAAGATCAAAAAAGCAGATCTGCGCAGATCGCTCGGGATCGTTTTGCAGGATACCCATCTGTTTACCGGAACCGTAATGGAAAACATCCGTTACGGAAAACTGGATGCAACCGATGAGGAAGTTATGGCGGCAGCGAAGCTCGCAAACGCGGACGGTTTTATCAAAAGACTGCCGGATGGCTATGATACGATGCTGACCGGGGATGGAAAGAATTTAAGCCAGGGACAGCGGCAGCTGCTTGCGATCGCACGCGCGGCCGTGGCGGATCCGCCGGTACTGATCCTCGATGAGGCGACCAGTTCCATTGATACGAGAACGGAAAAACTGGTACAGCAGGGGATGGATCGCCTGATGGAAGGACGCACGACCTTTGTGATCGCGCATCGCCTTTCCACAGTGCGCAACAGTGACTGCATTATGGTACTTGAGCAGGGACATATTATAGAAAAAGGTACGCATGATCAGCTGATCGCGGAGGGCGGCAAGTATTACCAGCTTTATACCGGAAAAATTGTAAACGCATAAAAAACAATATGTGGAGCAGGCTATATCTGGACAACAGTTTGTAGCATGCTCCTTTTTGGAATCATTCTTAATAGCAGACAAAAAGAAAAAATACAAAAAAACTATTGACAATTTGGAAAAATACGATATACTATAATCAAGAACCATTCCTAATAAGGAGAGCAGTTATGGCTGAGAAAAGAAACACACATCAAAAAAGAATGATTTTGGATACCCTCTGTGAAATGAAGAATCATCCGACTGCAAACATGGTATATGAGAGATTGCAGGAGATGGGATCCCATATCAGCAAGTCGACGGTTTACCGGAATCTTTCCGAGGCAGCAGAGGACGGGATCATCTTGAAGCTGGCGATCACCGACAGCGATGTGCGTTACGATGGAAATACGAAGCCGCATTATCATATCCGGTGCCGCAGGTGCAATGGGGTGTATGACAGTAAGATCCCCTATCAGGATTATATCGATGAGCTTTCCCGAAAGGAAGATGGTGAGACAATCAGCTGTCACATGATAGAATTTAACGGCATTTGCCGGGAATGTAAAGAAAGAATGGAGGACAATTAAAATGAAGAAATTTGTATGTCAGGTATGTGGTTATGTTTATGAAGGTGAAAGCGCACCGGCGGAATGTCCGGTTTGTCATGCACCGGCAGAGAAATTCACGGAGCAGACAGGTGACAGAACATGGGCTGCGGAACATGTGGTAGGTGTTGCGAAAGGTGTGAGCGAAGACATTCTTGCAGATCTCAGAGCAAACTTTGAAGGCGAGTGCTCGGAAGTCGGCATGTATCTTGCAATGGCGAGAGTAGCGTACAGAGAAGGCTATCCGGAAGTTGGTTCCTACTATGAAAAAGCTGCTTATGAAGAAGCAGAGCATGCTGCAAAATTCGCGGAACTGCTCGGTGAAGTGGTAACAGATTCCACCAAGAAGAACCTGCAGATGCGTGTGGATGCTGAAAACGGCGCGACAGCAGGAAAGGTAGATCTCGCAAAACGCGCGAAAGCTGCAAACCTTGACGCGATCCATGATACCGTTCATGAGATGGCACGCGATGAGGCAAGACACGGAAAAGCTTTCGAAGGTCTGTTAAAGAGATACTTCGGATAAGAAGTACAGAAAAATTAAAAAATCACAGAATTTTAAGGGTATGCAGATAATTTGCATGCCCTTATTTTTGTAAGGACAGCGGGAGAGACGGACGCATGCAAATTATGCAAAAATTTTGAATAAATTTTCCGGGGTATTCTTTTTTCCGTACACAGACATTCTGATACTGTAAAAAAAAGAGATGATACTTGAAAAAACAGCGCTCAGGTGATAAAATTTGAGTAGAAAATTTTGCATGAGGAGGAAATAATATGCTGCAAAAGATAATGGAAAAACTGAACAAGAAGCAGCTGCGGGAAAGAATCTCATCGGCTATACTTTCAATCGTCCTGATTGTCAGTATCTCCGGTGTTGTCGTAGTAGCTGCGATGCTCGTAGTGGGAAACCGCTATGATTATGCGTTGAATAATTATGGATTTTCACAGGGTGACATCGGAAAGATGATGATCACATTCGTGGATACGAGAAGTAACCTGCGTGCGGTCATCGGATATGATGATCAGGACCTTGTGGACAGTTGCTATGACGCATATAGCACGAAAAAGCAGGCGTGTCAGGAATATGTGGACGCAGTACAGAAAACGGTAGTTACCAAGGCAGAACAGACCGTTTACGACCAGATCGTAACGGATCTGGATGCATATATTACGGTTGCTGACCAGATCGTTGATATGGGAAAAGACGTGTCTGACAAGGATACGAGAGCGGATGCGCAGCAGATGGCGCAGGATGAGCTGGAACCGAAGTATGAATCACTCTATCAGGATATGGTCGATCTGATGAATGCCAATACCGAAGCGGGCGACCGGTTAGAGAAGACATTAAATATCGTGATGATCGTTTTACTGGTTATTGTTATCGCGATCATTTTAACCGCGTTTTCCATTGCAAAAAAACTTGGAGATATCCTTGCGGTCAATATCGTAACTCCGTTGGATCGTCTGAGTGCACGTTTAAAGACATTTGCGGAAGGGGATCTTACCGGAGAGTTCCCGGAAATGGATACCAAAGATGAAGTTTCTGATATGGTAGAGGTTGCAAAAGAGATGGCAGCAAACCTGGCTTTGATCATCAAGGATGTAAACCGTCGTATGGAACTGATGGCGAGAAACGACTATACCGGTGTTTCCGAAATTCCGGAAAAATACCTTGGCGATTTTGCTTCCATGAATGAAGCGATTCATGTCATGAATGAGGATATGAACCAGACCATGCGCCGTATCGAGGAGGCAGCTTCCCAGGTATCTGCAGGAGCGGCAAACCTTGCGGAAGGTTCCCAGAACCTTGCAGAAGGATCCACCGATCAGGCAGGTGCCGTGGAAGAACTGTTGGCATCCATCGCAACGATCACAGAAGGCGTAAATCATACGCATGAAAGCGCGAAGGAATCTTACGAGCTTTCCGTAAAATACGCGAAGGAAGCAGACCGGACACAGCAGGAAATGCACAATGTTACCAATTCCATGCAGCAGATGAGCGAAATGTCACAGCAGATCGAGAGCATCATCGGCGAGATCGAAAAAATCGCAGAGCAGACCAACCTGCTTGCGCTTAACGCTTCGATCGAAGCAGCGAGAGCCGGAGAAGCAGGAAAAGGCTTCGCGGTTGTTGCTACTCAGATCGGTAAGCTGGCAGACGAAAGCGCACAGTCTGCGGTTAATACCAGAGAGCTGATCATGAAATCCATCGAAGAGATTGAAAATGGAAACCGTGCAGTAGAGAAGACATCCGCAACAATCGCGGAACTGGTAAGCGGTATCAACGAAGTGGCAGAAAAGTCCAACCAGCTGGAGCAGTTATCTGAGACACAGGCAGAGCAGATGAAACAGGCAGAAGGCGGTGTAAACCAGATTTCTGAAGTTGTACAGAGCAATGCAGCGATCGCGGAAGAATCATCCGCAACAAGTGAAGAGCTTTCTGCGGAATCCGATTCCTTAAGTGATCTGGTACAGCAGTTCAAGCTGAAAAAAGCATAAACATTTATAGGATCTTTACCAAGTGTCCTTTCGGAGGCAGAAGTTTCCGGAAGGGCACTTTTGCGTAATAGCGACGAGAAAAATGGACGCAGTTGTGGTACAAAACTGTAAAATAAATTGAAAAATGAGACCGTACATTGTATAATTGTAATATATAAAAGCAATAGGTTTTTCGGAGGTTTTTATTTACATACAGAGTAAAGAGAGGTAGTGCTATGGGAAAATTTCTAACAGCAGGGATCATTCAAAGAGAGACGATTGTAAAAGTACCACAGCTTCCGATTCAGTACAGTCGTGTGACACGTTGCTATGATACGATATTTGGAGGGATCGGCGGAGACGCATACAATGTTGCCAATGCATTGAAATGGCTGGGGGATGATGTAACTCTGGTATCTAACATCGGAGAGCGGGACAGCCATCTGTTTCAGACCAAACATCTGGATCCACGTTATGTGTTTGCCAGCTTAGAGCAGACACCGTCGGCAGTTATTTTTTATGACAGTGAGCGGAAACTGCAGACGTTTGAGGATATTAAAGATATGGAAGAGGTGCCGTATGATATGGCGCGTTTCGCGGAAGCGCTTGCGGAAGCGGATCTCGTGATCTTATCCAATACAAAATTCTGTGAGCCGTTTCTTGCGCCGGTCAAGGAAAGCGGAAAGAAACTGGTTGTTAATTTCAACGGACTCGATCGGGAAAATGAACTGGATCAGAAGTTTCTGACCGCAGCGGATATTGTATATGTGAGCGATGACGAGATCAAGTCCGATCCGTATGAGGCGATGCGCATCATGAGTGAGGAGTACAGCATGGAGTGCGGAATCCTCGGAATGGGAAAAGCCGGGCTTTTGATGTATACAAGAGCGGACAATATGGTGGTACCGTATCCTGCGGTCCATATCAAAGAAGTGGTAAATACAGTAGGTGCAGGAAATGCGCTGTTATCCTGCTTTTTACATTATTATCATAAAAATGGAAATTATCACGAAGCAATCAAATATGCATTGATGTTTGCAGCGTACAAGATCGGTTATGTTGGTACATCTAAGGGATTTATGACGGAAGACGAGATGAAACTGTGGTATGATCTGATCTGGAATCGGTATAAATAACAAGGAGGAAATGGTGTGAAGGAAGAATTAAAGAGTCAGCTGATCGCGGAATTAAATAAGGCAATAAAACCGGAACAGGACAATGAGGTGGAGGATGATGGAAGGGTTCAGTACCATCAGGCGACACACACATTACAGATCAACGAAGAGGCGCATATAGCGGCGGAAAAGGAAGAAGAAGAAAAAAAGAAACCGGACGAGGACGAAATGTTTGAATCACTGATTCAGCGATTAAATGAGCAGAAGCGTGAACATAACAAAAAGAACGGATCGGTTTCGTAAGATTTCTTTGGGAAACAAAAAGACGGCTTACGTTAGGATGCATGACGTAAGCCGTCTTCTGTAATGGCGACGGGAAAACCGGCAACAGGGAAGGACAAAAGGAGAGAACGATGAAAAAAAGTGATGTGGATTATACGCTGTATCTCTGTACAGACCGTGATCTGATGCGGGCAGATACGGTGGAAGACGCGGTGCGCCAGGCGCTGCTTGGCGGGGTGACGATGGTACAGCTGCGCGAAAAGAACTGCTCGGCAAAAGAATTTTTTGAGACTGCGCAGAGAGTAAAAAAAATCACCGATCAGGCGGGGGTGCCGCTTATCATCAATGACCGTGTGGACATTGCGCTTGCGGTGGATGCCGACGGTGTCCATGTAGGACAGAGTGATATTCCGGCGGCGGAGGCGAGAAGACTGCTCGGACCGGATAAGATCATCGGGGTATCCGCAAGAACTGTAGAGCAGGCAAGAAAGGCAGAAGCGGATGGTGCGGATTATCTCGGTGTCGGAGCAATGTTTGTAACCGGAACCAAGCAGGACGCAAAAGTGACTTCAAAGGAAGAATTAAAGAGGATCCGCGCGGCGGTTGCGATCCCGATCGTTGCGATCGGGGGGATCAAGGCTGACAATGTGGAAGAGTTGAAAGAAACCGGAATTGACGGGGTTGCGGTCGTTTCCGCAGTGATCGCGGCAGAAAATATCGCATCAGCGGCAGAAGAACTGGCAGGGCGCGTAAAGGAGTTAAAAGAGGCATGAAAACGGTACTTACGATCGCGGGAAGTGATTGCAGCGGGGGAGCCGGAATACAGGCGGATCTAAAGACCATTGCCGCGCATGGATTGTATGGGATGAGTGTGATCACTGCCTTAACGGCGCAGAATACCCTTGGCGTATCGGATGTGATGCCGGTGCCGGCCGCGTTTTTGAAGGAACAGCTGGATAGTGTCATTTCTGACATCAGACCGGATGCAGTCAAGATCGGAATGATCCCGGATAAGGAACAGCTTCTTGTGATCGCAGCAGCATTAAAGGAGCAAAAGATCACGCAGGTAGTCGTGGATCCGGTTATGGCAGCGACCAGCGGCAGGAAACTTTCCGGGGACGCGAGCGGGGATTTCTTTTTGGAATTGTTTGCGGAGGCTGCGCTGATCACTCCGAATATACCGGAGGCGGCACGGCTGTTGGGTGAGGAGATCCGCGATAAAAAAGAAGTGGAACAGGCTGCAGCATCACTTGCGAAAAAGTACCATACCGCAGTGCTGATCAAAGGCGGACACGCGGATACCGGCGCGGATGATTACCTTTTTACGGGAAAAGAGGGCGTCTGGTTTCCGGGGACGCGGCTCGATAATACAAACACACATGGAACCGGATGTACGTTATCTTCAGCGATCACCTGCGGACTGGCGGAGGGCTTTTTGCTGAAGGAGGCGGTCGGGCGCGCAAAGGAATATCTGACCGGAGCGATCGCGGCGGGACTTGATCTCGGCCATGGTAATGGCCCGCTGGATCATATGTACCGGCTGCGGAAATGATCTTTTTGGAACAAAGCAGGGGAAAAGAAGGAAGGGAGAGGGACTATGGACGAAAGCAGAAAACAGTTATTACAGCATCCAACGGATGTGATAAACGGATTTCAGGTAAGACCTGGATACTATAATTTTAACGGCGCGTTTGAAATACCGGGAGGTGTCGGGGTGAATTTTACCGTACATTCCTTCCAGGCGACCGCCTGCACACTTGTGTTATTCCATAACAGGGAGGACGAACCGTATGCGCTTATCCCGTTTCCGGAGGACTACCGCATCGGAAATACCTATTCGATGATCGTGTACGACTTAAATATTTCGGAGCTTGAATATGCGTACCAGTTCGACGGACCGTTTGATCCGAAGAAAGGGCTGATCTTTGACAAGCGAAAATTTATCCTGGATCCATACGCGAGAGCAGTTGCGGGACAGCGGCTCTGGGGAGAAAAACAGGATGAGGGATTTTTCTATAAAGCGAGAGTAGTGCGCAGTGAGTATGACTGGGGCAAGACAAAACAGCCGCAGATACCGTTTGACGATCTGATCATCTATGAGGCGCATGTCCGCGGATTTACCGAGGATAAATCGTCCAGAGTAAAAAACAAGGGAACTTTTGCCGGGATCCGGGAAAAGATACCGTACCTGTTGAGCCTTGGGGTCAATGCGGTGGAACTGATGCCGGTGTTTGAGTTTGACGAGATGGAAGATTCCCGCGTGGTGGATGGAAAACAGCTTTATAATTACTGGGGGTACAGCCCGGTGTGCTTTTTCGCCCCGAATACTTCCTACTCTTCGATGGATTCGCATAACCGCGAGGGACTGGAATTAAAAAAGCTGATCCGTGAGCTGAACCAGAACGGGATCGAAGTGATTCTGGATGTCGTATTTAACCATACGGCGGAGGGAAACGAAAAGGGACCGTTTTTCTCGTTTAAAGGGATCGACAACAACATTTACTACATGCTGACCCCGGATGGACATTATTACAATTTCAGCGGCTGTGGCAATGTACTAAACTGCAATCAGCCGATTGTACAGCAGATGATCCTGGAGTGTCTGCGTTACTGGACGATCAATTACCGGGTGGACGGCTTCCGGTTTGATCTGGCATCCATCCTCGGAAGAAATGAAGACGGCTCTCCGATGAGTGATCCGCCATTGTTACAGAGTCTTGCCTTTGATCCGATCCTTGGAAAAGTAAAACTGATCGCGGAAGCATGGGATGCGGGCGGACTGTATCAGGTGGGAAGCTTCCCGTCCTGGAACCGCTGGGCGGAATGGAACGGAAGGTACCGCGATGATATGCGAAGCTTCTTAAAAGGCGATAACGGATATGCAGGTGCGGCGATCGCGCGCATGAGCGGGTCAAAAGACCTCTACGATCCCAAATACCGTGGAGAAAACGCTACCGTCAATTTCATAAACTGCCATGACGGATTTACGCTCTATGATATGTATTCCTATAACACAAAGCACAATGAAAAAAACGGCTGGAACAACGAGGACGGAGAGAGCAACAATCGCAGCTGGAACTGTGGCGTGGAAGGCGAGACAGACGATCCGGCGGTAAACGCGCTGCGGCTCCGTATGTGCAAAAACGCGTTTGCGGCACTGATGTGCAGCCATGGTGCGGTCATGTTTCTGGCGGGAGATGAATTTTGTAATACGCAGTTTGGAAATAATAATGCGTACTGTCAGGATAACATCACTTCCTGGCTGGACTGGAGCCGCAGGGAAAAGTACGGCGAGATGTACGAATTCGCGAAAGAGATGATCCGGTTTCGAAAAGAACATCCAGTGCTGCGCAAGACGACAGAGGAATCCAGATGCGGCTTCCCGGATATCAGCGTACACAATGATGTGCCATGGAACACGGAATGCCGCGATGATACACACTGCATCAGCCTGATGTACGCGGGACGAAAAAAAGATCAGGAGGAAGACGATATCGTCTATGTGGCGGTCAATACCTACTGGGAAGATCTGAATCTGACGCTTCCGGAACTGCCGGTCGGTCTGGTATGGAAGATCAAGGTGGACACTGCGGCGGAATATGACCCGGCATGGAAATCCTGGAAATTAAAAGAGATGACAGAGGAGTATAAGACGGTGATCAGTCAGAGAAGCGTGTTGATCCTGGTCGCGGAGAAGCGCTAGAAGGGAGAAAGAGATGGGAACTTCAGAAACACTCAATTTTACTTATTCCGGACTTTTGAACCGGAAAGGAAAAAAGGTCGTGAGCGTCCGGTTTGAGCGGGCGGACGGCAGAGATTTCGCGGATGGCATCCTGCCGGACTGCGCGATCGAAAATCAGCAGGGATTTTCCGAGGAGGAAGTAGAACAGCTCGAGGTTTATCTGATGGAACACGCGGATGAACTGATGGAAAAAGCGAAGGAAATGAGCAAACTCACCAATTTATTATAGGAAAAGACAGGCACCTGGATGGGAATGGCAGAAAGCTACATTCCCATCCTTTTGTATATTTGATAGCGAAAAAAAAGATGATATAGTATATTATGTAAATTTTCAGACGAAGGAAGGTAGGCTATGGAGATACGGCAACATCTGAATGTATACGGCAGAGTACAGGGCGTGGGTTTCAGGTATCGCGCGAAGCGCATGGCAGACGCGCTGGAGCTTACGGGGACTGTGCGGAATATGGAAGACGGTTCGGTGGAACTGGAAGTGCAGGGAGATGACAAACTGATCGAGGAATACATTGACAGACTCTGCCACAGTTCGTATATTTTTGTCTCAAGAATAGAACGCTGTGACAGGGAACCGGTATCAGAACAGGATTTTCGGATCCTGGATTATTACTAAAGAATAACAGCTGGAGGATTGAGAAAATGGGTATCAAACATGCGATTACCAGAAAAACATTTGAAGTAACGATTGATGGAGCAATGAAATATATTAACAAGGACCGCGAGACGAACCTGTTAAAACTGGTGGATATGGCACAGAAGATCATGGGCGGTTCCTACCCGGATTATGTATTTGACAATGCGAGGGAACTGTTTTCACATCCGGAAGAGAAGTGGATGCAGTTCATGTACAAATCACTGGACGAGCTGGATCCGAACATCGTAAAGATGCATGTGCTGAATCTCGGCTATGAAGCCGGACTTGCGGGAATGAAACGTGTCAAGGAGATGCGTGAAAAATATCAGTGCAATGTGCCGTGGGCGATTCTCATGGATCCGACCAGTGCCTGTAATCTGCACTGCACCGGATGCTGGGCGGCAGAATACGGACATCAGATGTCGCTGACCTTTGACCAGCTGGACGATATCATCACACAGGGAAAAGAACTTGGCATTCATTTCTATGTCATGACAGGTGGAGAGCCGCTGGTGCGTAAGGATGACATTGTAAAACTGGCGGAAAAGCATAATGACTGCGCGTTCCATATCTTTACCAACGGAACACTGATCGATGAGGAGTTCTGCAGGAAAGTAAAAAAAGTCGGAAATATCTCGTTTGCGCTGAGTGTGGAAGGTTATGAGGAGACCAACGACGGAAGACGCGGCGAAGGAGTCTTTCAAAAGGTTATGCATGCCATGGACATCATGAAGGCGAACGGCCTCTTATACGGAGTATCTATCTGCTATACCAGCAAGAATATAGAAGTGGTCACTTCGGATGAATTCCTTGACATGCTGATCGAAAAGGGATGTCGTCTTGCCTGGTATTTCCACTATATGCCGGTTGGGAATGACGCCGCGCTCGATCTGTTGCCGAGCAATGAGCAGAGAGAATATATGTATCACAGAGTGCGTGAGATTCGTGGCATGAAGACCGGAAAGCAGATCTTCGCAATGGATTTCCAGAACGATGCGGAGTTCGTAGGCGGCTGTATCGCAGGCGGAAAGAACTATCTGCATATCAACCCGAACGGGGATGTGGAACCGTGTGTATTTATTCATTATTCTGGCGCAAATATCAAGGAAAAGAGTTTGTTGGAGTGTTTACAACAGCCGCTCTTTATGCAGTACCACAACAATATGCCGTTTAATGATAACATGCTTCGTCCCTGTCCAATGCTTGAAAATCCGGAACGTCTGCGAAAGATGGTTCACGAGAGCGGGGCAAAGTCTACGGATATGACTTCACCGGAGCCGGTAGATGATCTGTGCAACAAGACAACGCCTTACGCAGAGCGCTGGGAGAAAAAGGCGGATGAACTCTGGAAGGAAAACCGCAGGGCAAAAGAAGAAAAAAGCATAAATCACATAATATAGAAGGATTTGGCGTCATGGAATGCAAAAAGATACATTTCATGGCGTCTTTTTTATTGGAACTTCAGATAAAATTAAGAAATGATTTACAGTTTTGGATAAAAATTATTCTTACAAAACGGCATTCCTATGTTACAATGGTAGCAGTATGTGAAAAGGTGGTAAGTAATGATGAGGGACAAAAACATGAAAAAACTGATCCGGGCGGGCTTTTGCCTTGTGCTTTTGCTGATCGTGCTGTTGGTGCTTGTGGCGTTACAGCATGTGCTGGAGAAAAAGCAGCCGGATAAAAAAGATTCAACGGAGACCGTGGCAGAATCTATGGATGGAAGGGCGGATGACGCGACAGAGGCGGTTCTGGAGACAGAGACAGAAACCGAGACGGAAACAGAAACAGAAACAGAGGTTGCGCAGTCCGGCGTGGTAACACTTCACAATGCCATGATCGAAAACGTGGAAGGGCTTGATAACACCAGTCAGGGCTGGGGTATGGGACCTACTAGGGATGAATTTAACCGTCCGGTGGACGCATTGAATTACGAGGAAAAATTTGCGCCGTACAGCGTGGATTTTATCAAGAATACAGAAGAAAAAGTGGTCTATCTGACCTTTGATGAGGGATATGAGTATGGCATGACGCCGCAGATCCTCGATACGTTAAAGGAAAAGAACGCAAAGGCAGTCTTTTTCGTGACCAAGCCTTATGCGGAGGCGGATCCGGATCTGGTACAGCGCATGATCGATGAGGGACATATCGTCGGAAACCATACCGTACATCATCCGTCTGCCGGAATGCCGTCACTCAGCATCGCGGATCAGACGGCTGAGATCATGGAAACAGATGCTTATATCAAAGAAAACTTCGGTTATTCCATGTATCTGTTCCGCTATCCGACCGGACAGTTCAGCGAGCAGTCGCTTGCGGTCGTAAACAACTGCAATTACCGGAGCGTATTCTGGAGTTTTGCTTACAAAGACTGGGATGTGAACAATCAGCCGGACGAGACAGAATCGTTAAATCTTCTGATGGAGAAGCTGCATCCGGGCGCAATTTATCTGCTGCATGCGGAATCACAGACCAACGCGGATATCCTTGGCAGCTTTATCGACCAGGTACGCGCGCAGGGATATGAGATCGGTGTTTACAGCGATACACTGCAGTAATACAAGCCATAGATGGAAGTTATCGTTGCTATTTCGGACTAATTCGATTATCATGGAAATAAGTATGTAAAATGGAAACGGGTTTTCTGTTGACGTATACTGCAAGGGAAAAATTATGGAGGTAGGTTATGTATCCAATCGTACGAAAAGAAAAGCTGGCAGATAAGATCTATCTGATGGATGTCATGGCTCCGCGTGTGGCGAAGTCCTGTCTGCCTGGACAGTTCATTATTGTAAAGATGGACGAAGAGGGAGAGCGTATCCCGCTCACCATCTGTGATTATGACAGAGAGAAGGGAACGGTTACGATCGTATTCCAGACTGTCGGATATTCCACAACGCGTATGGCGGAATATAAAGAGGGCGATTCTTTTATGGATTTCGTAGGACCGCTTGGCTGCCCATCTGAGCTTTGCGAAGAAGAAAATTTAGAGGAAACCAGAAAGAAGAAGATCGTGTTTATCGCGGGCGGAGTCGGAACAGCTCCGGTATATCCGCAGGTAAAATGGTTAAAAGAGCACGGTGTGGATGTTGATGTCATTATGGGCTCCCGTACCAAGGATCTTCTGTTTTATGTAGATGAGATGAAAGCGGTTGCAGGAAATCTTTATGTGACGACCGATGACGGATCTTTCGGATTCCACGGAGTTGGAACCGCGCAGTTGGAAGAACTGGTAAATGGCGGAAACCATTATGACCACTGTGTTGCGATCGGACCGATGATCATGATGAAATTTGTCTGCGTTTTAACAAAGAAACTGAACATTCCTACCGTGGTATCCATGAATCCGATCATGGTGGACGGAACCGGTATGTGTGGTGCCTGTCGTCTGGTGGTAGGCGATGAAGTGAAATTTGCCTGCGTAGACGGACCGGAATTTGACGGTCATCTCGTGGATTTCGACCAGGCAATGAAACGGCAGCAGCAGTACAAGACGGAAGAAGGCAGAGCCATGTTAAAACTGCAGGAGGGTGATACCCATCATGGCGGATGCGGACACTGTGGAGGTGACAAATAATGGACGTAATGAAGAAAGTACCGGTAACAGAACAGGAGCCAAAAGTTCGCGCAACGAACTTTGAGGAGGTCTGTTTGGGATATACCAAGGAAGAAGCAATGGCAGAGGCATCCAGATGCCTGAACTGTAAGAATGCGCAGTGCGTAAAGGGATGCCCGGTTTCTATCAATATTCCGGCTTTTATCGCGGAGGTAAAAGAGGGAAACTTTGAAGCGGCATATCAGATCATTTCACAGTCCAGCGCGCTTCCGGCAGTTTGTGGACGTGTGTGCCCGCAGGAAAGCCAGTGTGAGGGAAAATGTATCCGTGGCATCAAAGGTGAAGCGGTCTCCATCGGAAAACTGGAACGTTTTGTGGCTGACTGGGCAAGAGAGAACGGAATCAAGCCTGCTCCGGCAGAAAAGAAGAACGGACATAAGGTCGCAGTGATCGGTTCCGGCCCTTCCGGTCTTACCTGTGCAGGAGATCTTGCAAAACTCGGTTATGATGTGACGATTTTTGAGGCACTGCATGAGGCAGGCGGCGTACTCTGCTACGGTATTCCGGAATTCCGTCTTCCGAAGCAGAAAGTAGTTGCGAAGGAAATTGAAAACGTAAAATCACTTGGCGTTAAGATCGAGACAAACGTTGTGATCGGAAAATCCGTGACGATCGACGAGCTGATGGAAGAGGAAGGTTTCGAGGCGGTATTTATCGGTTCCGGTGCAGGACTTCCGCGTTTCATGGGTATTCCGGGTGAGCAGGCAAACGGCGTGTTCTCCGCGAATGAGTTCCTGACCAGAAATAACCTGATGAAGGCATTTAAGAGCGAGTATGATACCCCGATCCGTGAAGGCGCGAAAGTTGTAGTCGTAGGCGGCGGAAACGTTGCGATGGATGCGGCGAGAACAGCGCTTCGTCTCGGAGCGGAAGTACATATCGTATACCGCAGAAGTGAGGCAGAGCTTCCGGCGAGAGCAGAGGAAGTACATCACGCAAAAGAAGAGGGCATCATCTTTGATCTTTTGCAGAATCCGACAGAGATCATGGTAGATGAAAACGGCTGGGTAAAAGGAATTAAGATCATCCGCATGGAACTTGGGGAACCGGATGCGTCCGGCAGAAGAAGCCCGGTAGAGATCCCTGGTTCTGAGTATGAGATGGAGGCAGATACAGTTATCATGTCTCTCGGAACATCTCCGAATCCGCTGATCTCTTCCACAACCAAAGGTCTTGAGACCAACCGCAGAAAATGTATCGTTGCGGAGGAAGAAACCGGAAAGACATCCAAAGAGGCAGTATATGCCGGTGGAGATGCCGTGACAGGCGCGGCTACGGTTATTCTTGCAATGGGTGCAGGAAAGCATGCGGCAAAGGCGATCGATGAGTATTTACAGGGAAAATAGAAAGCATTTCTGATGCTGGAAAACTTGCTGCAGAATAAATAAAAAAAGTGCTGATCCGTTTTGGATCAGCGCTTTTTTGCTGCCGCGATCAGACAGTCGAGCAGTTTATCGTTCATTTCGGGGGACATCACACAAAAGCGGATATATTTCTCGCTTAGATATGGGAAGGTGGAACAGTCACGGATCATCATTTTTTCGCGGATCGCAGTGTCAAACAAAAATCCGGAGGTCAGATCCTCTTTTAAGATCCGGACCAGGACGAAATTGGCGTGGGTGGGATAAGGCTTGTAAGCCGGTGCGCCCGGAATAGAGGAGAGGGCATCAGCCATCCGTTTCCGTTCCCGGGAGATCAGCGCTCTGGTCTCGTTGATGTAGTCGGTGTCCCGAAACATGATCTCCCCCGCGATCGCAGCCAGGGAATTGATCGTCCAGGGATTTTTCTTTGTGCGGATCTCGGTGAGCAGTTCCCCGTTTCCGGTGACGGCATAGCCGAGACGGAGACCGGGAGCGGCGAAAAATTTGGAGGTGCCGCGCAAAACGATCAGATTATCGTAGGATGCCGCAAGCGGGATGCTCGTGACCTCATCCACATGCTCCGCAAATTCCACATAAGTCTCATCCACCATGACATAGATCCCGTATTGTCTGCAGGCGGCGAGGATCTGTGCCATCTCGGAAGCACGGATACAGGAGGAAGTCGGGTTGTTGGGATTGCAGATGACAACAAGATCGAGCGTCTGGTCAAGACGTTCGGTAAAATCGTGTACATCGAGAGCAAAATCCGCTTCCTCTCTGAGCGGATAGTATACGGTCGTACCGCCGCATAAGGAAATCTCCCGCTCATACTCGGAGTAGGTCGGGCCAAGGATCAGGGCTTTTTTTGGATGCGTGATCTGAATGAATAAAGAGATCAGCTCGGTGGAGCCGTTCCCGACAATGATGTGATCCGGGCTGGCACCGGTATAGGCGGACAGACAGCGGCGCAGCGAGGTGTATTCCCGATCCGGGTAAGTGCTTATGGCATCGATGTGATCTGCCAGTGTTTTTCTCAGTAACGGTGAGATGCCGAGCGGATTTACGTTGGCGGAAAAGCTGGTAATTTCTTCCTTCTTTATGCCATAGATCTGCTCGATCTTCTCAAGATCACTGCCGTGAAAGTGCTCTTTGTGCTGTATCATAGTTTACCTCCAGATGTTGCATGAATTTGTCAAATAGTTTATAATCTATTATAACTGTATGAAACGAAAAAGCAAGAAAGAAAAAGCGGGTGGCAGAGGTGCGGAAACAAATAGAGGAACTCGCAAGGGGGAAGTTTGGACAGGAACGTCCGGTGCCGGAATTTTCGGCAGATAAAATAGAGCTGGAGATCCTGGAAGGACAGGAGGTATCCGGTACATTTACCATAAAAAGTTTAAATCATATCCCGATGCGCGGTGTGGTATATACCTCGGATACGCGTATGGAATGTCTGACGCCGCAGTTTGAAGGGACGGAAGTGACGATCCGTTACCAGTTCCACGGAGCAGGGCTGACCGAAGGCGATGTGGTCTGTGGAGAATTTTATGTCGTTGCGGAGGGCGGAGAGCATCATCTTGCCTATGAGGCGGATGTGACAAAACTTTATGCGGATTCGTCGATCGGAAAGATAAAGAGCCTTGCGGATTTTACACGTCTTGCGAAAGAAAATTTTACGGAAGCCTGCAAGGTTTTTTCGTCTAAAAGTTTTCGCAACGTCTTGAAGAAAGAGCAGGTAAGGGAACGCCTTCTTTATGAGGGATTTGCAGAGCCGCCGTTTCTGCCGCAGAATGTGGAAGAATTTCTGGTCGGAACCGGGAAAAAGAGCAGTGTTCTGATTTCGCTTGACACGAAATATCAGGAATACTACGGAATCACGGAAGACATCAGAGGAAAGATCGAGTTAAAGAAAGACCAATGGGGCTATGTGGAGCTGGATGTAGACAGTGATGCGGATTTCCTGATCCCGGAGAAAAGAAAAGTCACAACAGCGGACTTTATCGGCAGCAGATGTCAGGTGTATTACCGTATCCGTGCGGATAAATTGCATGTGGGCAGAAATTTTGCGCGCGTTACCTTAAAAAATACCAGTCAGGTGCAGTGCGTGGAGTTTTGCGTTTCTTACGGGGAGCGGGAAAAACATATTTCACGGGAGCGGATGGAACTGGCGTCTTCGCGTGTGAAACTGGCGGAGCTTTATACCGATTATCGCCTAAAGCGGATCGTGACCGGAGTGTGGGCATCGGAGTCGGTGCGTTTATTGCAGCATATGCAGGCATTAGAACCGGATCATGCGTGGTTTTCACTTATGCGGGCACAGGCGCTTTTGATCAACAGACAGAAACAGGAGGCACTCTGGATCCTTGAGGCTTATAAAAAAGAGGCGGAGGACACGGAGAGCCCGCAGTATGGCTACTATCTGTATCTGTGTACACTGGCGGAGCGGGAGCCTTCCTATGTCAGGAAAAACACGCAGCGTATCCAGGAGATCTTTCGCGAAAATCCGGACAACGACATCCTGTTCTGGGTACTTTTGTTTTTAAAAGAAGAATATCTGGATGATCCGGCGAAAAAACTCGCAGTGATAAAAGAGAGGATCGGGCAGGGAACGGCAAGCCCGTATCTTTATCTGGAAGCGCTGTATTTGTATCAGCACGATCCGGGACTTGTCACATCACTCGAAGGTACCGAGCTTAAGATCCTGCGATGGGCGGCAGCAAAAAAGGCATTAAACAGGGAACTGGCAGTTACGATCATGAACCTCGCGGCGAACAAGCGGGTTTTTGATAAAAAGATATATGAACTTTTAAGTGAGGCATACCGTTATTTTGACGGAAAAGAGATGCTTTCTGTTATCTGTTCGTATCTGATCAAGGGGCAGTGCTTTGCTCCGGATTATGTGGCGTGGTATGCGCGGGCGATCCGGGAAGAATTACATATTACGAATCTGAACGAAGCATACATGATGTCACTGGATAAGCGGAGTATTGTCCGTATTCCGCGTCAGGTGCTGCTGTATTTTCAGTATGACAGCAGTATTTCAGATGAGCAGAAGGCGGTTTTATATGTAAATATCATCGCCAACCGGGAAAAAGAGCCGGGACTGTATGAGAATTACCGCAGGCAGATGGAACGATTTGCCATGCAGCAGATAAAAAAAGGCAGGATCAATGACAATCTGTCGGTGATCTATGAGGAAATGCTGGACGAGGGAATGCTCACAAAGGAATTATCCGAGTCGCTCGCCCGCATTCTTTACATGAACAAACTGGTGTGCTTTTCACCGGATATCACGGGTGCGCTGGTGATCGAGCCGCAGTTAAGGCAGAAGATCCGTGTGGCATTTCAGGGAAACAGTGCATATGTTCCGTTGTTTTCGGGAGAATACGCAATCTTATTAGAAGACAGAAATGGACGGCGTTATACCTCGCTTTCCTACCAGCTTGAAAAGCTTATGCGGCCGGGACGCTATCTGCGGAAGTGTATGCGCTATGCGCCGGACCGGATCGAGTATGCGCTCGGATACCTTGCGGGAAAAGAAAATTTCTATGCCGTTGACGGGGAAGACGGTGCGCTTTTTTCGGTGCTTATGGATTCGGACGCGGTGGATAAAAGATATAAAGCGAAACTCATGCCAAGAGTGTTGGAGTACTATGTGATCCATGACATGGAAGAGGAACTTGAGCGGTATCTGAAAAAAACAGATGTTTCGTGGCTGGATAAAAATGCCCGGAAATATGTCTTCTCCCTGCTGATGGAACGCAAGCTCTTTGAAGAGGCATACGATCTTTTGATCTCCTGTGGCAGTGAGCTCGCCGATCCTTCGAAACTGGTCGTACTGTGCAGTCACATGATAGAGACCGGGGATCATGAGGAGGATGAAGTTTTAGTCGGACTTGGCATGGAAGCACTGCGTGCCGGCAAATACAACGATGTTCTCCTTCGTTATCTTTGCCGTTATTATCACGGACCGACCAGACAGATGTATGAGCTGTGGGAGACAGCAAAGAAGTATGAGATCGAGGATCCGGAGTTAGAGGAGTGGATCCTGGTGCAGATGCTTTATTCGACAGAGTTTGTGGAACACGCATCGGATCTCTCCCGGCAGTATGCGAAAAACGGAGGAGACCGCACGGTGCTGCTTGCATATTTTAATTACTTCGCGCAGCATTACTTTGTGGATGACATGGTGATCGATCCGGAGATCTTTCTGGAATTACAGGAAAAACTTCTGGAAAAAGAACCTCTGACCGACGCATGCAGACTTGCGGTTTTAAAACATCTTGCGTTCGAGCGGAACCTGCAGGAACAGGAAGAAAAACTGGTCGATGCGCTGCTAGGAGAGTATACGGCAAGGGATATGTATTTTTCGTTTTACGAACGCTTTGACCGGAAGCTGCAGCAGAAATATTTCTTCCAGGGGCAGACCTTCCTGGAATATCATACAGATGCGCAGGCAGAAGTGATCCTGCATTACGCGGTAGGCGAAGAAGAGTTTAAAGAAGAGGAAATGAAAGAAGTGTATGCGGGGATCTATGTAAGCCGTTTTATGCTGTTTTTCGGGGATTCCCTGCAGTACTATATCGAAGAGCGAAACGGAGAGCAGACAAGGATCACGGAGAGCGCGCAGATTACCAGACAGGACGTATACGGAGAGCAGGAAAAGGACAGTTATGAATTTTTAAACGCGATGCTTATGAACCTGACCCTGCAAAATTACGAGGAGTTAGAGCGGCTGGCACTTGCGTATGAGAAGAAGAAAGAATTTACAGAAAAGAATTTCCGGGTGATCACCGGGCAGAGAGGTGAAGGCAGATGACGGAAGAAAAACTCTATATCGGCATGGACATCGGGAAAAACCATGTGCTGGTAAGTTGTTTTACCGAAGGAAACGGAGAGCCGGAAACCTTAAGTACGATCGCAGGCAGTGAACAGTACCAGATTCCGATGGCGCTTTACAAAAAAAGAGGGATCGGACAGTGGTATTTTGGCAGGGAGGCACTCGAACGCCAGAATGCGGACGCGGGCGGCGGAACGCTCATACAGGATCTCTGGGAGCAGGCGAAAGCGGGCAGCGTGATACGGATCGAAGACGTGGATTACCGGGCGATGGATCTGTTGGCGGTATTTTTCCGGAAAGTGCTCATGCTGCCGAGAAGATATAAGGGGCAGATGAAGATCCATCTGTTGGGGCTTACCGTGGAAGACCTGGACGCGGACAAAGTAAAGATGCTGAAAGAGATCATGAAAAAACTGGGGATCCAGAAAGAACAGTTTTTTATGATGGATCACAGCGAGAGCTTTTACTATTACGCGCTCAGTCAGAAAAAAGAACTCTGGCTGCATGATGTGGCTCTGTTTTCCGGTGAAAATGACAGGCTGTGGAGCTGTGTGCTTTCCAGAAATGAAAATACGACGCCGCAGATCGTCACACTGCTCAAAAAAGAGTATGGGAGATTAAGCGGGGATCGTGACCTTGAATTTTCGGAATATATCAAAGAAGTGTTTCAGGGAAGGATCATATCCTGCAGTTATCTGGTCGGAGATGGTTTCGAGGGAGACTGGATGAAACAGTCTGTCCGCATGCTGTGCAGTGGGAGACGGGCGTTTTTCGGTAAAAATCTGTATACAAAGGGCGTGTGCTATGCCGCCGGTGTGCGGGATGGATATTTCCACTGGCCGTTTGTGTATATCGGGGAGCATGAATTAAAGTATAATGTGAGCATAAAGGTTCGAACCGGAGAGGGGATCTCATTTTATTCGCTGCTTTCAGCCGGAGAAAGCTGTTTTGAGGCGGAAAAAGAGTGTGAAGTGATCCTGGATGACGCGCCACGGGTTGATTTCTGGCTGCAGTATCCGGAGAGTGGAGAGGCGAAGGTGGAGACACTGGAACTGACGGATCTGCCGGAGTGTCCGGCAAAGACCACGCGTTTGCGGATCACGTTAAAGCCGCTTTCGGATCAGGAAATACAGGTGAGTATCAAAGATCTCGGATTTGGAGAGATCCGGAAAAGCTCGGACAAGGTTTTTTTGTATACCCTGAAGATGTGAGGAAAACAGGATGGGAGAATTGATCTTATGCCGCGGAACGCTGGCGGCTGTGCCGTATTTTTTGGAAAGTATAGCGGTAAACATATATTCGCTGGAGGAACTGGCGTGGTGCATGGATCAGCACGCGGAACTGACAGGGATAGACATTTATAAAGAATCCTTTGCCGGCTGGGTAAAAGAGGAACTGGGGCTGGCAGATGAGGGACAGACGCTCTTTGATCTGCTTGCCGGGAAAAAGGATATGGCAGAGTTTACGGATACGGTTTTAAAAATGGTGTCGTATCTGGATGAGGAACAGAGAAGACGTGTCTTGGCCAGGATAAAAGCATATGAAGACAAAAGCCTGTTTGAGCAGGAGATTTTAAAAGCGGACAGGTTTCTTATGAGCGGAAAATATAAAAGCAGCATCCGGGCATATGAGCCGCTCACGGAGCATGTGCCGGAGAACCGGAGAGAAGAAGTGCTGCTTGGCAGAGTATGGCATAACATGGGAACGGCATACGCAAGGCTTTTCATGTTCGCGCGTGCCGGGGAATGTTATGAGAAAGCATATGCAAAAAATGAGGAGCAGGAATCCGCAGAAGCGGCGCTGCTCTCACGCGCATGTCTGGAGGAAGACTTTAAGAAAGAACCGCAGGATAAAAAGTTTTTAGAACAATGGCAGAAAATACAGGAAACAAAGAAAAACGGGGATGTCAGAGGCTATGAAGCTCTGTTGTTTGGGATGATGGAACAGTGGAAACAGGAGTACAGGAAGGCGGCAGAAGACAGATGAAACTATTTCGAAAGAGAAAAAAAGCAGAAAACGTAGAGATCAGGGAAAATGTGATAGCAGAAGAAATGCCGGAAGGCGGGGATCAGCCGGGAAACCGGATGCTGGATGAATGTGAGCAGATGATCGAGGCGGCAAAGGCATTGGAGGATACTAAGTCGGAGTACAAAGTGGTCACTTCCTATCTGAATGACATACAGCTGCTTGAGGATATGTCGGAGGAAGAGATGGCGGAGATCCGGCAGGCGGCGGAAAATGTAGTGGCACTCGGAAATACCAGAACCGAATACATGAAGACGGAAAAAAAGATCAACGATGCACAGTTCCGGCAGATGCAGCGGGAAGAAGACGAGATACCGGATGCGATCAGACGCCTGGAATCCAGCGAAGCATATCAGGCAGCCGTAACACGGGATATGCGGTATCTGGAATCGGAAAAAACGAAATGGGTGTACAATGCGGAAGCGCTGCGCGACGAGCAGAATTTCCTGCGAAAACTTTCCATTATCCTGTTTTCGGTGGCGGTTATCGTGTTTGCGGTACTTTTGGTACTGCAGTCGATCTTTGCGGTGAATACCCAGTGGATCTGGATGCTCTTTTTATTCGCGGCGGGTGTCTGCGCGTTTTTGATCTATCACCGGGAACAGAATAACGCGGAAGAGATCAGACAGTCCGACAGAAACAGAAATCACGCGATCACGCTGTTAAACAAGATGAAGATCAAATATGTCAATGCGACCAATGCGGTGGACTATGCCTGCGAGAAATATCATGTGAAAAATTCTTATGAATTTAACCAGATCTGGGAAGAATACAAAGAGGCGGTGGAAGAGAGGGAAAAATTCCAGCAGCTGAATGAAGAACTGGATTTTTACAACGCGAAATTACTGCGGGCACTGCGCAGCTATCGGCTTTATGATACAAAAGTCTGGCTGGATCAGGCAAAGGCGCTCGTAGATCCGAGAGAGATGGTGGAGATCAAGCATGATCTGATCGAACGCAGGCAGAAACTTCGTGCAAAAATAGAAAATGATACAAGATCCTTAAAGGATAAGCGCAAAAATACAGAGCGTATGCTGGTGGATTATCCGGGAGATACGGCGGATATCCGGGAAATCTTAAATTCCATCGACCGGCTCGGCGGCCTCTAGGATGCACAAAATCCCTTCTTTTTCATAAGGTATAAAGAATGAAAAAGGAGGGATCTTTTTGTATGGAAAACGATAGTTGCAAAGACCAGGTTGTCGCGATGGCATATGTGCCGTGGCAGAATTTCTATAAGGTGTATGAGCCGGAAAAAGCACTGATGATCGGAACGATTTTTCCGGAACTGAATAAGCCGTTTCTCGGAAGGAGGATGGAAAGAAAATGAACCAGACCATGAACCGGAATCCGAACAGAGCAGGGAATGCGGCACAGATGAAAAGACAGCAGCTGTACGCGTACATTACAAAGATCAGCTTTGCGGTAAATGATATCACACTGTATCTGGATACACATCCGGAGGATACGGACGCGATCAGTTATTTCAATCATTATAAAAAACTGAGGGAAGAGGCGCTGCGCGAATACGCGAGATTGTACGGACCGCTCACGGTGGATCTCGCCACGCCGGAGTGTACCTTTGACTGGGCATCCATGCCGCTGCCATGGGAAGGAGGAGCTTGCTAATGTGGAATTATGAAAAGAGATTGCAGTATCCGGTAAAGATCACAAATCCAAACCCGAAGATCGCACAGTGTATCTTGAGTCAGTATGGAGGTCCAGACGGCGAAATGGGCGCGTCCATGCGTTACCTCTCCCAGAGATATTCCATGCCGTACCGCAAAGTTTCCGGTCTGCTGACCGATATAGGTACCGATGCAGCAGTACAAAAAAATCGGGAAAAAGAATGGTTGACGAATCGAATGCTGAGTTATACAATATCACATTGACAGAAGAAAAAGAAAAGAGATGCGATTATGAAATTCATGAAACAATTTGGAATTATTTTGGCAGTCACGTTCCTCGGAGAGGCGTTAAAGTATGTCATTCCGCTTCCGATCCCGGCAAGCATTTACGGGCTGGTTCTGATGTTGCTTGCGCTTTGCACCGGCATTTTAAAACTGGATCAGGTGAAGGAGGCAGCGACATTTCTGATCGAGATCATGCCGATGATGTTTATTCCGGCGGCCGTAGGGCTGATGGATTCCTGGGCACAGATCAAAGGGATCTGCGTACCGCTTATAGCGGTCACGTTGATCACAACAGTCGTTGTCATGGCGGTAACAGGACTTGTGACACAGTTTATCATACGAAAGGGAGGCAAGGCGGACGATGGACAAGATGCTTAGTACCTCTGTATTCTTCGGCGTGTTTGTAAGCATTGCCGGATATGAGATCGGACTTTTATTAAAGAGAAAATTCAACCTGGCGCTTTTCAATCCACTGCTGATCGCGATCGTGGTCGTGATGGTGATCCTTGCGGGAACCGGTGTGGATTATGAAAGTTATAACGAGGGCGCAAAATATTTGAGCTACCTGCTCACACCGGCTACGGTATGCCTTGCGGTACCGCTTTATCAGCAGCTTTCCATGTTAAAAAGCAACTATAAAGCAATCTGCGGCGGGATCGTTGCGGGCGTGCTCACCAGTATTTTGTCGGTGCTCGGGCTCTGCGTGATATGCGGGTTTGACCATCAGATGTATGTGACACTGCTCCCGAAGTCGATCACAACTGCGATCGGGATGGGCGTGTCGGAAGAGCTTGGCGGCCTTGTCACGGTTACCGTGGCAGTGATCATCATTACCGGTGTATTTGGAAATATCATCGGCGAGGCAGTGTTTAAGATTTTCCATATCAAGGAAGCGGTTGCAAAGGGTGTGGCACTCGGAACTTCGGCGCATGCGATCGGAACCGCCCGGGCGATGGAACTTGGAGAAGTAGAAGGAGCCATGAGCAGTCTTGCCATTGCGGTTGCGGGTCTTATCACGGTAATCGGCGCGTCTGTTTTTGCGAATCTGTATTAATTGGATAAGGAGAAGTCTATGAAAAACTATGATACCGTAATTTTTGATCTGGACGGAACATTGCTTAATACCCTGGAAGATCTGACAGACAGTGTAAATTATGCGATGGACAAGTATGGGTTTCACACGCACACGATCGATGAAGTGCGCCGTTTTGTCGGAAACGGATTGAAAAAGCTGATGGAGCGGGCATTGCCGTCTGACGTGACAGAGGAACAGTTTCAGGCAGTGTTTACAGATTTCTGCGCACATTACGGAGAAAACTGCGCGAAGAAGACGTGTCCTTATGCGGGAATACCGGAACTGCTCGATCAGTTAAACGCGCAGGGCATGAAGCTTGCCATCGTATCCAATAAAGGAGATTTCGCGGTGCAGCAGCTGCGGGATCTGTATTTTAAAGGAAAGATCGGGGTGGCGATCGGTGAAAAGACCGGGATCCGCCGGAAACCGGCACCGGATACGGCGTTTGAGGCGATGAAAAGACTCGGAAGCGACAGCGCGCACAGTGTCTATGTCGGAGACTCGGATGTGGACATTGAAACCGCAAAAAACGCGGGACTTTCCTGTATCAGCGTGACCTGGGGATTCCGTGACCGGGCATTTCTGGAAGCACACGGGGCAAAGTATTTTGCGGACACACCCAAAGATATCCTTGCTTTCTTAGAGCGTTAGAAAAAAGAAAACGGGGAATGAAGAAAAAAATGCGGCATACACTGATAAAAAACAGGTGAGAACCATGAAAGTTGCCGCATATTGCAGAGTTTCTACCGAGCTGGACGATCAGCAGAATTCCCTAAAAAACCAGCAGGAATATTTTGCGTCCTTTATTCAAAAAAAAGAAGAAAACTGGAAATTTGCCGGGATCTACGCAGACGAGGGCATTTCCGGAACCAGTGTAAAAAAAAGAGAAGCTTTTCAGCAGATGATGGAAGACGCGAAAACGGGAAAGATAGATCTGATCTTAACGAAAGAGGTCAGCCGTTTTGCGCGAAATACCGTAGATACACTCATTGCCGTGCGCACACTGCGCACATTTGGCGTGGGTGTATTTTTTATTCTGGATCACATCGATACAAGAGAAAATGACGGAGAGATCCGGCTGACGCTTATGGCATCCATGGCACAGGAGGAGAGCCGAAAAATATCGCAGCGGGTGAAATGGGGGCAGAAACGCCAGATGGAGCGAGGAATCGTTTTCGGCAGAAGGCTGTTCGGGTATGAGCTGGATCACGGGGTATTAAGTGTTTGTGAGGCGGAAGCAGAGGTGGTGCAAAGGATCTACCGGAACTATGTAAAAGAAAAAAAGAAGACCGGAGAGATCGCCCGGGAATTAAACGCCGAGGGATATCTGACCGCACGAAAAAATCCATGGACGGATCTTGCGGTGAGCCGGATCCTAAAAAATGAAAAATATGTGGGAGATCTGGTGCAGAAAAAGACGTATACCGCGGATTATCTGACGCATGCAAAAAGAAAGAATGACGGGGCGGAGAAATTTGTCATACAAAAAGACCATCATCCCGCGATCATTTCAAGACAGCTTTTTTTGGAAGCGCAGGCGCGGTTATCCGAAAAGAAAAGAGCACCGGAGGAGATGAAAAAATACCGGAACCGTTACTGGTGCAGTGGAAAGGTGAGGTGCGGATGCTGTGGCAGTACCTGCGTGAGCAGGGTGCGCAGACGGCGGGACGGAAGTATCTCCCAGAGCTGGCTCTGCGCGAATGTGGCAGAATACGGAAGAAAAAGATCGGGCTGTGCCGGAAAGCGCGTGGCGGATCCGGTGCTGTATCAGGGATTTCTCGAGGCGGAAGAAAAAAGCGGTGCGCGTTTGGATGGCAGGAAAGATACTGCGGAGTTAAAAAGTATCATCATCGGAGAAAACGATCTGCTCTACCTGTTCCGGGACGGGCGGGTCTGGCGTACTGCACTGCAAAAGTAGGTACCGAAGAACTGGCGCATCTTGAGATCGTTGCTGCGATCGTGCATCAGCTTACAAGAAATCTTACGATGGATGAGATCAAGGCATCCGGGTTTGCGCCGTACTATACCGATCACACGGTAGGGATCTGGCCGCAGTCGGCGGGAGGAGTGCCGTTTAACGCAAACCAGTTCCAGTCGAGCGGCGATCCGATCACGGATCTGTTTGAAGATATGGCGGCGGAGCAGAAAGCGAGAAAGACGTATGACAATATTTTACGTCTGGTGAAAGATCCGGAGGTCTGCGATCCGATCCGCTTTTTAAGAGCAAGGGAGATCGTACACTTCCAGCGCTTCGGTGAGGGCTTAAATATGGTGAGAGAACATCTCGACAGCAAAAATTATTACGCGTTTAACCCGGCATTTGATAAAAATACGTTGTGAAAGAGAAAAAACTGGGGTAAAATAAAAGCATAAACTGCGAAAATACGAGGAGGAGAAGATGAGCGAGGAATTTATCACACTGACCATCGAAAAACAAAAGAATATCGCACTGATCGCGCATGATAATAAAAAAGCGGAACTGATCGACTGGTGCAACGAACACAAAGAGATTTTGAAAAAACATTTCTTATGCGGTACCGGAACGACCGCGCGCATGATCACGGATCAGACCGGACTGCCGGTCAAGGGCTACAACAGCGGCCCGCTCGGCGGAGACCAGCAGATCGGAGCAAAGATCGTGGAGGGAAAGGTAGATTTTGTCATATTCTTTTCCGACCCGCTGACAGCACAGCCGCATGACCCGGATGTGAAGGCGCTGCTGCGTATTGCGCAGGTATATGACATACCGATCGCAAATAACCGTTCTTCCGCAGATTTTATGATCCTTTCTTCTTTGATGGATGAATGTTATGAGAGAAAGGTCATCAATTTTAAAAAGAATATACAGGATCGTTCTAAGACGCTTTAATCAACGAAACGATGACGAGAAGGCTGCATTTCGAAAGGAGATGCAGCCTTTTTGAGCCTTTTTGATAAAATTTTTCAATTGACAAGAGGGAAAAGTGCAATTACACTAATTAAGATTAGAATTTACTAACGAGAAGCGATGGAAAAGAGGAAAAGATATGACATTGGATGAATTACCAATTGGAAAAGAAGCGGTGATCACAAAAGTGAGCGGAGAGGGCGCGCTGCGCTGCCGGTTCTTGGATATGGGACTGATCCCGAAGACAAAAGTAGTGGTACAGAAAGTGGCACCGATGGGAGATCCGATCGAACTGCATATCCGTGGATATGAACTGACGATACGGAAAGAGGATGCCGGAAAAATAGAAGTAGAGCCGGAGGAGAAGGAAGCATGATCTTAGCATTAGTAGGAAATCAGAACTGTGGAAAGACCACGCTTTTTAACCAGCTGACCGGTTCCAACCAGCATGTGGGAAATTTCCCGGGAGTTACCGTCGATCAGAAAATGGGAGAAGTCCGCTCCAAAAAGGGATGCCAGGTCGTGGATCTGCCGGGCATTTATTCCCTGCGTCCCTATACAAATGAGGAGATCGTGACCAGAGACTTTATCTTAAATGAAAAGCCGGATGGGATCATCAACATTGTGGACGCGACGAATATCGAGCGAAATCTCTATCTGACGCTGCAGCTTCTTGAGATGCATATCCCGATGGTGCTTGCGCTCAACATGATGGACGAGGTGCGTGGAAACGGCGGTTCTGTGGATGTAGAACAGATGGCGGTGGAACTGGGGATACCGGTCGTGCCGATCAGCGCGGTAAAAGATGAAGGTGTGGAAGATCTCATTGATACCGTTTACCGTGTGGCAAAGAAAAAGGAGATGCCGCGCGTGACGGATTTCTGTGAAAAAGGTGATGTACACCGCTGTATTCACGCGGTCTGTCACCAGGTGGAGGATCATGCGCAGAATAATGGCATGTCACCGCGTTTTGCAGCAGTCAAGATCATAGAGAACGATACCGATATCATAAAACGTCTGGAACTCAGTCAAAACGAGCTGGACATGATGGAGCACAGCATCGAGGAGATGGAGACAGACCATCATATGGACCGGAATGCGGCACTTGCGGATATGCGCTATACTTTTATTGAAAAAGTATGCGCGAAAACGGTAACAAAGTGTCAGGAGAGCAGAGAACATAAGCGCAGTGTGAAGATCGACCGCGTGCTGACGGACAAATATCTGGCGATCCCGATGTTTCTCGGGATCATGCTGCTCATCTTCTGGCTGACCTTCGGACTGATCGGACAGGGGCTCAGTGATCTGCTCAGTATTGGGATCGACCGTGTGACGGCGCTTGCGGATCATGCACTCACAGTTTACGGAATGAATCCGGTCGTACACAGTCTGGTCATCGACGGTGTGTTCGCCGGGGTCGGAAGCGTACTCAGTTTCCTGCCGATCATCGTGGTGTTGTTCTTTTTCCTGTCGATCTTAGAAGATTCGGGATACATGGCAAGAGTCGCGTTTGTGATGGATAAGCTGTTACGCAAGATCGGACTTTCCGGGCGCAGCTTTGTGCCGATGCTGATCGGATTTGGATGTACGGTTCCTGCGGTCATGTCAAGCCGGACGCTTTCTTCGGAGCGCGACCGGAAGATGACGATCATGCTGACACCGTATATCAGCTGTTCGGCTAAAATACCGATCTATGCCGTGTTTGCGGCGGCGTTTTTTGAAAAATATCAGGCGCTTGTCATGATGGGATTATATGTCGGCGGTATCGTAGTCGGTATCCTTGTGGCGTTATTATTTAATCACACGCTGTTTAAGGGAAATCCGGTTCCGTTTGTGATGGAACTTCCCAATTACCGTTTCCCGTCCGCAAAAAGCGTGCTACTTCTGATGTGGGACAAGGCAAAAGATTTCATCCAGAGAGCATTTACGGTCATCTTTTTTGCAACGATCATCATCTGGTTTTTGCAGACATTCGATACCAGGCTCAATGTGGTGGCAGACAGCAGTGACAGCCTGCTTGCGCTGGTGGGAAAATGGATCGCTCCGGTGTTTGCTCCGCTTGGATTTGATGACTGGCGGGTTTCCACGTCGTTAATCTGCGGATTTACGGCAAAAGAGGCGGTCGTGAGCACAATGAGCGTGCTGACCGGAACGAGCATGGCAAATCTCGGTGCGGCGCTGGGCGGCATGTTCACTCCGCTTACGGCAGTGAGCTTTCTGGTATTTACGCTGTTATACACGCCGTGTGTGGCGGCGATCGCGGCGATCCGCCGGGAGATGGATTCTAGGCTTCAGAGTGTCGGAGTTGTGGTCATGCAGTGTGTGGCAGCCTGGATCGTGGCATTTATCGTATATCGGGCAGGAGGGATCTTTTTATGAATCTGATCGATGGACTTGTGCTGCTTTTTCTTTTCCTCTGGGGAATATTGGCAGCGCGCGCTTCCTGGAAGAAAAAAAGAAGCGGAAAGTGTGCCGGATGCAGTGGAAACTGCGGATCCTGCGGGCGATAAAGGTATTTTTTTGAAAACATATGGGAATGTTCTTGTATTAGAGGAACTTCTATGTTAGAGTAAATTCAGATAATAACGTTAAAATATTAACGATAACCGAAAAAACAGGAGGAGTACATATCATGAGAGGAATACGAACAGCCGTATCCGATTTAAGAAAACAGATTTTTACCGAAGTTGCAAAAGTTGCATGCAACGATGAGGCAAATCTCAATGACGCGGTGGAAGCAATTCCATATACCGTATGTCCGGGAGATGTTCCGCGCTACCGTGAAAGCATTTACCGTGAGCGTACGATCGCGGCAGAAAAAGTAAGACTGGCAATGGGTATGTCATTAAGACCGGCAGACCGTCCGGTGCATGTCACCAGCGGACTGGAAGAAAGCAATATTTCCGAGAAATATTACGAGCCGCCGCTTATGCAGGTCATTCCGTCCGCATGTAATATGTGTGAAGAGAAAAAATACGAAGTATCCAACATGTGCCAGGGATGTATCGCGCATCCGTGTACCGAAGTCTGTCCGAAGGGTGCAATCACACGGGTGAATGGTAAATCCTATATCGATCAGTCCAAGTGTATCAAATGCGGAAAATGTAAGGCAGCCTGTCCGTATGACGCGATCGCAAAGAAAGTAAGACCGTGTTCCGTGGCATGTGGTGTTGGCGCGATCTCTACCGATGAGCTCGGACGCGCGAAGATCGATCCGAACAAATGCGTGGCATGTGGCCAGTGTATGGTAAGCTGCCCGTTTGGCGCGATCGGAGATAAATCACAGATCTTCCAGCTGCTCCGCTGCATGAAAGAGGGCGGAAAAGTAGTTGCGGAAATCGCGCCGGCGTATGTCGGACAGTTCGGACCGAACGCGTCTCCGGAAAATGTGAAGGAAGCATTACTGGAACTTGGATTTACCGATGTGCGTGAAGTTGCATATGGCGCGGATATCGGAGCTGTTGCAGAGGCAAAGCATTATGCTGAGCATGTAGCGACCGGTGAACTGCCGTTTTTACTTACCTCCTGTTGTCCGGCATGGTCCATGCTGGCGAAAAAACAGTTCCCGGATCTGATCGGTTCCGTATCCCAGGAGCTGACCCCGATGGTCGCAACCGCGCGAAGTATCAAGAAAGAAAATCCGGATGTGAAAGTCGTATTTATCGGACCTTGTGCGGCTAAGAAGCTGGAAGCCAGCCGTTCTTCCGTGCGCAGCGACGTTGATTTTGTCATCACGTTTGAAGAGCTTGACGCGATGTTCGCCGCAAAGGGTATCGACCCGAACACAGTGGAAGGAACAGAAGGACTTCATGACGCGACAGCAGCCGGACGTGGATATGCCTGCGCAGGCGGTGTCGCTGGAGCGATCGAGCAGTGTATCCATGAGTATTATCCGGGTGTTGAGGTCAAGATCGAACATGCGGACGGACTTGCGGAATGTAAGAAAGCGCTCATGCTTGCAAAAGCAGGAAAGAAAGATGGCTGTATGATCGAAGGAATGGGATGCCCGGGCGGCTGTATTGCAGGAGCGGGAACCATCCTTGCACTCAATAAGGCACAGCAGGAAGTAAAGAAGATCCAGGAAGGATCAGAACAGAAAATCCCACCGAAGGAACTGGCAGATATCGAACTGCTCTAAAGCGGGATAAAAAGAAAGAGGAACTGTAAAATGAGTAAAGTCAGAACAAGATTTGCACCAAGCCCTACGGGACGGATGCACGTTGGAAATTTAAGAACAGCTTTGTATGCGTATCTGATCGCGAAGCATGAAGGCGGAGATTTTATTTTAAGAATCGAAGATACCGATCAGGAACGTTATGTGGAAGGCGCGGTTGAGATCATTTACCGCACCCTGGAAAAGACCGGTCTTGTGCATGATGAGGGACCGGATAAAGACGGAGGCGTGGGACCGTATGTCCAGAGCGAACGTCAGGCAAAAGGGATTTATCTGGAATATGCCAAAAAGCTGATTGAAAAAGGAGAAGCATATTACTGCTTTTGCGATAAAGAGCGTCTGGAAGGCTTAAAACAGACCGTTGCGGGAAAAGAGATCTCCGTGTACGACAAACACTGTCTGTCATTAAGCAAAGAAGAGGTAGAGGCAAATCTTGCAGCTGGCAAACCGTATGTCATCCGCCAGAATAATCCGAGAACCGGAACAACAACATTCCACGATGACATCTATGGAGATATCACGGTAGATAACTCGGAACTCGACGATATGATCCTGATCAAATCAGACGGATATCCGACTTACAACTTCGCGAATGTTGTGGACGATCACCTGATGGGGATCACCCATGTAGTGCGCGGAAACGAGTACCTTTCCTCTTCACCGAAATACAACCGTCTCTATGAGGCGTTTGGCTGGGAAGTACCGGAATATATCCACTGCCCGTTGATTACCAATGAAGAGCACCAGAAGTTAAGCAAGCGCTGTGGTCATGCGTCATACGAAGATCTGATCGATCAGGGATTTCTGACGGAAGCCGTAGTAAACTTTGTTGCGCTGCTTGGCTGGAGCCCGTCAGACAACCGTGAGATCATGTCACTGTCTGAACTGGTAGAAGCGTTTGATTATCATCATATCAACAAATCACCGGCAGTTTTTGATTACACAAAGCTTAAATGGATGAACGGAGAATACATCAAAGCGATGGATTTTGACCGTTTTTACCAGATGGCAGAGCCGTATATCAAAGAAGTGGTGACCAAAGATTATGACTTAAAGAAGATCGCGACCCTTGTAAAGACCAGGATCGAGATTTTCCCGGACATCAAAGACCACATTGATTTCTTTGAGCAGTTACCGGAATATGATATCGCGATGTATACGCATAAGAAGATGAAGACCAATGCGGAGACATCCTTAGAAGTGCTTAGAGAGATCCTTCCGAGACTCGAGGCACAGGAAGATTACAGTAACGATGCGCTCTATGCGATGTTGTGTGATTATGTGGCAGAAAAGGGCTGCAAGAACGGATATGTGATGTGGCCGATCCGTACAGCGGTATCCGGAAAACAGATGACACCGGGTGGCGCGACAGAGATCATGGAGATCCTCGGAAAAGAGGAATCCCTTGCCCGTATCAGAAAAGGAATTGAATTATTAAGCAAATAAGAGCATAAAGAAAGAGAGTGAAGATATTATATTTTCACTCTTTTTTTGACAGGGAGTAAGAAGTGGAGTTCAGCAGATCACAGACAGAGGCAATCGAACATAAGGATGGACCGGCACTCATACTGGCGGGGCCGGGAAGCGGAAAGACAGCGGTGATCACCGAGCGTACCAGCCGGTTGATCACCGAACATGGCGTGGATCCGTCCCGGATACTGGTCATTACATTTACGCGGGCAGCCGCAAGAGAAATGGAAGAGCGGTTCGTCCGGCGGATGGGGAAAAAATATCCGGTGACGTTTGGAACGTTTCATGCGGTATTTTTTACGGTCCTCAAATACGCCTATCATTTTCATGCGGGAAATATCATAAAAGAAGATGTTAAATACCAGTATATGCGGGAGATCGTTGCACATATGGGATTGGAGTACAATGACGAGGCGGAGTTTTTATCGTCTTTGTTCGGTGAGATCAGTATGGTGAAAAATGCCGGAGTGGCACTTGAAAATTATTATTCTTCCAATCTTCCCGAGCATGTGTTCCGCAAGATTTACCGTGCATATGATGAAAAATTAAGACGCAACCGGCTGCTCGATTTTGATGATATGTTAGTCTACACTTACGAGCTCTTCTCAGAGCGCAAGGACATCCTTTCGGCCTGGCAGAAAAAGTACCGTTATATTCTGATCGATGAATTCCAGGACATCAACAAGCTTCAGTTTGACATCATGAAAATGCTTGCGCTTCCCGAAAACAATCTCTTTGTGGTCGGGGATGACGATCAGTCGATCTATCGTTTCCGCGGGGCGAGACCGGAGATCATGCTGCATTTTGACAAAGATTATCCGAACGCGAAAAAAATCGTACTGAAAGAAAATTACCGTTCCACAGCGAATATCGTGGATGCGTCCCTGCGCCTGATCGGACATAATACAGAGCGCTTCCAAAAGGAGATCCACGCGGCGGGAAGCAGCGGCGCGGCGGTGGAATTTGCGGTATTTGAAGACCAGAGAGCGGAAAACAGAAAGATCATAGAAGAGATTAGGGACCATGTGGAAGGCAGTGGAATGTATTCGGATATCGCGATACTGTTCCGCACCAATACGCAGCCGAGACTTTTGATGGAACAGCTGATGGATTATGATATTCCGTTTGTCACAAGGGACAATATCCCCAATCTCTATGAGCACTGGATCGCGAAGGATATCTTTGCCTACATTTACATGGCGCAGGGAAGCCGCACCAGAAAGAACTTTTTGCAGATCATGAACCGGCCAAAGCGTTATATCAGCAGGGAAAATGTGGATGAGGAGGAGATTGCGTTCGAGGTGTTACTCGATATCTACCGCGATAAGCCATGGATCGCCGAGCGGATCGAAAAAATGGAGTATGACCTAAAAGTGATCGGGCGGATCACACCGTTTGCGGCGATCAATTACATACGGCAGAGCGTCGGCTATGATGACTTTTGCAGGGAATACGCGGATTATCGCAGGATCAGCGAGGAAGAACTGCTTGAAAAGTTAGATGAACTGCAGGAGGGTGCCAAGGGCTACCGTGACTTTGATGAATGGTTTACCCATATTGAGGAATATACCGAAGAATTAAAGCGTCAGAGTGAGAAACAGCGTAAAAATAAAAACGGGGTGCTGCTTGCGACACTGCACAGCGCCAAGGGCCTTGAGTTTCAAAAGGTTTATATCGTGGATGTCAATGAGGGAGTCATGCCATACAAAAAGGCCGTGTTAGAAGCGGATATCGAAGAAGAAAGGCGCATGTTCTACGTTGGTATCACACGCGCCAGAGAAAAGCTGAAGCTCTGTTCCGTGAAAAAGTTAAACAATCACGAGACAGAGATCTCCAGATTTATCCGGGAAATGAACGAAACGGAGGATTAATCCATCTCGTCAAATTCCTCTTCATCTAAAAGTTCATCAAAACGGTCAGCGACGATCTCGTATTCTTCATCATCGGTGATATTGTCCAGGGAAGGATTGCCGTCTTCATCTTCAAAATAGCGGTAGATGTAGACCTTTCCCTCGGCATTGTCCGCACCGTTTTCATCGAGCGGAAGCAGTGCGATATAATCCTGGTCAGCTGCTTCAAAGATCGTGAGAATGCGGCATTCGACTTCGGAATCGTCATCCAGGCTAAGTGTTACGAACATATCTTCATCATCATTGGAATTTTCCTGTTTTCCCATATCAGTACCTCTTTTCTGTGATAAATTGCTGATGCAGTATCATTCTATCAGTTCTGTGCCCGCTTCGCAACCGGCACCGGAAAAATATCAGAATTTTTCTATACAAATAAAATAAAAACAGGTATAATAAAATACAAATGTGCAACAGAGGAAAAAACAGATGAAGTATGAGATAAAGGAAGGAAATTATGCGGCAATGGGAGTGACCAGACAGGGAAGAGATCTGGTATTTACGTTTGCCGCGAAACAAAATCAGACATGTGCTGTGCTGCTTTATGACAGGGAGAGCGGCAAAAAACAGTTTAGGATCGGGCTGCCCGTGGAGTTTCAGGCAGGTTTCCTTCGTTCTGTCTGCATACGGAATATAGATTACCGCAAATTTGATTACAATTATGAGATCGATGGGGAAGTCGTGACAGATCCCTATGCCAGAAGGATCGTGGGCAGGGAGCACTGGTGCGACAAGGCGCGGCAGGGGAAAAATGTGCTGCGTGGAGGATTTGATTTTTCCGTCTTTCATTGGAAGGAACAGCGGCCAAAGGTCAAAAAAGAGGACATGTTCCTCTATAAGCTGCATGTGCGTGGATTTACGATGGACACGTCGGCGGCAAACCGGGGAACCTTTGCGGCACTGCAAAAGAAGATCCCGTACCTGCGTGATCTGGGAGTGACATCGGTCGAACTGATGCCGGTCTATGAATTTGAGGAGATCGAGCAGAAAACGAAGGACAAGCTGCCGGATTATGTGACATGGAAGAAAAAAGCAAAAGAAAAGAAGGCGGAAACGCGGGTGAATTTCTGGGGCTATACCAGAGGAAACTATTTTGCGCCCAAAGCATCGTTTGCGGCTTCGGATCATGCGGCTGTGGAGTTGAAAAGACTGATCCAGGCGCTTCATAACCAGGGGATGGAGTGCATTCTTGAGATGTTTTTCCCGGCGGGAGTTCCGGCGGCTGAGATCATCGACGCATTGCATTACTGGGTACTTGAGTACCATGTGGACGGATTTCATTTGCAGGGAGAAAATCTGCCGGTACAGGTGATCGCGGAGGATCTGCTGCTTCATGCGACCAAGATCTTTTATGTGTGGTTTGAAGAGGCGGTTGTCGCAAAAGAGGACGCGGACAGCCATTTGTACTTTTACAATGATGAATTTGAATATCCGATCCGCCGCATGCTCTGCGGCAGGGATGCCAGCCTGTATGAGTTTGTCAATCAGATGCGCAAACAGCAGGAGCGCGCTTCGTATGTGAATTATATCTGTGACAATAATGGATTTACGCTGGCAGATCTTTTTTCATACAGTGAAAAGCACAATGAGAAAAACGGAGAGAAAAACACGGACGGAAGCAGCTGGAATTACAGCTGTAATTGCGGCGCGGAAGGGGAGACGAACCGGAAATACATTAAAAACCAGCGCAAACGGCTGGCAAAGAACGCCATAGCGGCTGTCTTTCTTGCGCAGGGAATCCCGCTTCTGTTTTCCGGGGATGAATTTGGAAATTCACAGGAAGGCAACAATAACGCGTACTGTCAGGATAATGCGATCGGGTGGATCAACTGGAAAGAAAAAGGAAGAAACAGGGAGCTTTTGGAGTTTACCAGAGCGGTGATCCGTTTCCGGAAGGAGCATCCGGTGTTTAGGAGCCCGGAACCGATGCAGATGTGCGATTATAAGGGGATCGGACTGCCGGATCTTTCCTATCACGGCGAAGAAGCATGGATGGCGGGCTTTGATCCGGGCAGACAGGTGGTAGGCCTGCTCTACGGCGGTGGCTACGCGCTGCGGGGCGATGCCACGGAGGATGACGATATCTATATCGCGTTTAATTTCCATGTGACGGAGAAAAAACTGGCGCTCCCGAAGACGGAGAAGATGAAGGGCTGGTATCGCGTGATCGATACCGCAAGAGAAAAGGACGCGGTTTTGGATAACGGCGTGGAAATAGAGCAGAAACAGGCTGTGATCGCGCCGCAGTCTGTTGCGGTCTTTGTTGGAAAGAGGTAGGGAATGAAAGCGTGGAAACATTTTTGTACGATTACACATCATAAATATCTGGTCATGAAAGGATGTTTTCGTGTCGGGTTGTACCGGCAGGGGCTTTTGCATGATCTTTCCAAATACTCGCCGACGGAATTTCTGGTCGGCTGCAGATACTATCAGGGAAACCGGAGCCCGAATAACGCGGAACGCGAGGTGAAGGGCTATTCCTCGGCGTGGCTTCACCACAAGGGAAGAAACAAGCACCATATGGAGTACTGGATCGACTATGGGGTGCCGGATAAAGAGGGACCGCATAAAGGCGAAAATAAAGGGCTTGAGGGGATGAAGATGCCGATCAATTATGTGGTGGAGATGTTTATCGACCGAGTTGCGGCGTCCAAAAATTATCAGAAAGAGAAATATATAGACCGCAGTGCCCTGGAATACTATGAACAGGGCAAAAAATGCCACATTCTGCATCCTGACACGCAGAGGCTTTTGGAACTGCTGCTTCATATGCTGGCAGAAGAGGGCGAGGATAAGACATTCGCGTTTATCAAAAACGAAGTCTTAAAAGGGAAAATATCCTATTGACAGAAATCAGAATAAAAACTATAAATAAAGGAAAGACAGAAAGAAGGAACGAGATATGGTAAAAGACAAAAAGATCCTGTACAGCGGTATGCAGGCGACAGGAACACTGACACTTGGAAATTATCTGGGGGCTTTAAAGAACTGGCTGAACTGGGATCAGGAATATGAGTGCTTTTACGGCGTTATGGATCTGCATTCCCTGACCGTACGTCAGGAACCGGCGGAGTTTCGGAAAAATGCGAGAAATCTGTATGCGCTTTATGTAGCGGCGGGGCTGGATCCGAAAAAGAACTGCCTCTATTACCAGTCACATGTCTCCGCACACGCGGAACTCGGCTGGATCCTGGACTGCTTTACCTATATGGGTGAGCTGAACCGCATGACCCAGTTTAAGGATAAAGCCGCAAAACACGCGGATAATATCAATGCGGGACTCTACACATATCCGGTTCTTATGGCAGCGGATATTTTGCTGTATCAGACAGACCTGGTTCCGGTTGGCGTGGATCAGAAGCAGCATCTTGAGATCTGCAGGGATATTGCGGAACGTTTCAACAATATCTACGGAGAAGTATTTACCATACCGGAGGCATATATCCCGAAGGCCGGCGCAAAGATCATGAGCCTTCAGGAGCCGGAAAAGAAAATGTCCAAATCAGATGAAAATGTCAATGCGACCATCCGGCTTCTCGATGATACCGATACGATCATCCGCAAATTCAAGCGCGCGGTGACAGATTCCGGCAGTGAAGTCCGTTATTCGGAAGAAAAACCGGGCGTCAGCAATCTGATGAGTATCTATGGCTGTGTGACCGGAAAGACCATGGAAGAGATCGAAAGAGAATTTGACGGAAAAGGATATGGAGATTTCAAACTTGCAGTAGGAGAGGCCGTTGCGGATGAGTTAAGACCGCTTCAGGAGCGTTATAAACAGCTGATCGCGGATAAGGCTTATATCGAGTCCTGCATTAAGGAAAACGACGAGAAGGCAAGTTATTTCGCGAATAAGACACTGCGCAAGGTACAAAAAAAGATCGGACTGACAGAAAGGATCCGTTAGTCCGCTGGAAATTTTACACCAGGAAAGAGTGCCTGCATATCAGGGGGAAGAGGAGCCGTAAAAACAAGCGGCTCCTTTTTGATTGGATGAAGGAAAGAAAGCCGGGCTGCATGCAGTGCCTGACGGTCGATCTGGCGGAAATCAGGGTGATAGAGAAAATCTCCGATCAGTGGATGCCCGATGTATTTCATATGGACACGGATCTGATGCGTGCGTCCGGTCTCTAACGTAAGCAAAACGAGGGAAAGCCCGTTTCTTTCCGCAAGCCGCCGAAAATGCGTGACCGCACGCTCCCCGGATGAAAAATTTACTTCTCTTTCGATCACGGAACTGTCTTTGCGCGCGATCGGAGCGTCGATCGTGCCGGATTCCGGAGTGATGCCGGAAACAATGGCGAGATAACTCCGGTGGATCTGGCGTGTGCGGATCGCGGAAGAAAGAAGCGCACTGCTGAGTGCGTTTTTTGCAATGACCGTAAGCCCGGTCGTGTCCCGGTCGAGACGGTTGAGACAGCGGAAGGTAAAAGGAATGCCCTGCTTTTTGTAATACATGAGAACCGCGTTTGCGAGTGTGTTGTCATAATTGTCCATAGACGGATGCGTCGGCATGCCGGAGGGCTTGTTTACGACAAGGATATCTTCGTCCTCGTAGAGGATTGTAAGCGGAAGATCCACGGGGAGAATGCCATCGGAGCCGGTATTTTCGATTAAAGATACAAAAATGGTGTCCCCGGTATGTAAGATGTCCTGAAAATAAAGCCAGATCCCGTCGCGCAGAATGCTGTTTTTCGTTTTTTTCAGATCGATCAGGATATGACGCGAAAAACCCTGTTCTTTTAGAAATGTGACAACTGTTTTGTTGTTATCCTCTGCCGGGATCTGATAGGAAAGTGTCCGGTTCATCCAATGCCTCCTGGTGGTGTTATTGCTGTTATTATAACCTGCGGACGGGCAAAATAAAATAGGGAAAGGCACTTTATCGTTTCAATTTCATAAAATGTAGTAAATCAGCTTTGAGGTGCTTTTTTTGAAAACTTTTTTATCCCCATTGAATGCGAAAGAAGAAGCGGAATGTCTGATCAAAATGAAAGAAGGCAGCCTTGAGGCGAAAAATACGCTGATCGAACGGAATATGCGGCTGGTCGCTCATGTGTCGAAAAAGTATCAGAATACCGGAGAAGATCCGGAGGACCTTATATCCATCGGGACGATCGGGCTGATCAAGGCGGTGACCACGTTTGACGCGGAAAGAGGGAGCCGTCTTGCAACCTATGCGGCGCGCTGTATCGACAATGAACTGTTAATGTATCTTCGCGCGAAACGAAAGGTGTCGCGCGAAATCTCACTCTATGAGCCGATCGGAACGGATAAAGAGGGAAATCAGATCTCGCTTTTGGATATTGTCGAGAGTGATGAGCCGGATATCCTTGAAAAGATCGAACTGCATAAGAATGTGGAAAAGATTTACCGGAAACTGCCGGAGGTACTGAACGAACGGGAAAAAAAGATCATTATCCTGCGTTATGGACTGTATAACAAAAAGGTGCAGACGCAGCGTGAGATCGCAAACCGGATCGGCATTTCCAGATCCTATGTCAGCCGGATCGAGAAGCATGCGCTGGAAAAACTAAAAAAAAGCTTAAATGAGGAATAAAACTATTTGAAAAAGATGGAAATCATGTTATGATGATTCCATCTTTTTTATCTTTATGACAGAGAGACTGTCATCTGATCAGAGTCAGAAGCCGGATCGGCAGCAGAATTCAAACAAAAAACAAAATCAAAAAGGAGGAGTAGATTGTACAGTATTGTATCTACAGCGATCGTGCATGGGATCGACAGTATCCCGGTGCAGGTTGAGGCGGACGTGAGTAACGGGATGCCTTATTTTGAAATGGTTGGTTTTCTTGGCGCGGAAGTCAAGGAGGCCAAGGAGCGTGTGCGCACGGCACTGCGAAATGCCGGATATCTACTGCCGGCAAAGCGTATCACGGTAAATCTTTCGCCGGCGGGCGTCCGGAAATCCGGATCAGCCTTTGATCTTCCGATCACAGTAGCGCTGATGGCGGCGCTTGAGATCGTTCCAAAAGAGAATACGGCGGACATCCTTGTGGTCGGGGAAATTGGTTTAAACGGACAGGTACAGCCGGTGCGGGGGATCCTGCCCGCCATATTCGGCGCGGCGGAACGCGGATTTTTAAAATGCATGGTTCCGGCGGGAAATTACAGGGAGGCGTGTGTGGTACCGGGAATTGAGATCATACCGGTGAGCAGTCTTTTTTCTGTTATTTCCTATTTTAAAACAAAGAAAACGGAAGATGCCGAAAAGAAAACGGAGGAAAGCGGGAAATGCGCGTTCAAAGCGGAACAGCCGGATTTTGCGGAGCTCCATGGACAGGGAATGCTAAAGCGGGCCTGTGAGGTGGCAGTGGCGGGCATGCATAATCTTCTGATGGTCGGGCCTCCGGGGACCGGAAAAACCATGGCGGCAAAGCGGATCCCGTCGATCCTGCCGCCGATGAGCAGGAAGGAGCAGATCGAGTTGTCAAAAATATACAGTGTCTGCGGGCTGTTTGAGGAGCGGGGAGATCTTTTGGATATACGCCCGTTTCGCGCGCCGCACCATACGGTGACGCCACAGGGACTTTCCGGTGGCGGGCGCATCCCGAAGCCGGGAGAGATCAGTCTTGCGCATCATGGGGTGCTGTTTTTGGACGAACTGACCGAATTTCGAAAAGAGGCATTAGAAGCGCTGCGCCAGCCAATGGAAGAAAGACAGGTGCAGCTCGTACGGACGGGAGGAAACTATCGGTATCCGGCGGATTTTATGCTGGTTGCCGCGATGAATCCGTGCGCCTGTGGAAATTATCCGGACAGGCAGAAGTGTTCCTGCAGCCGGCGGGAGATTGCACGCTATCTCGGACGTGTCAGCAAACCGCTGATCGACCGTATGGATCTGTGCGTCTGGGTAACGAGATTATCCTATGAGGAAGTGACCGGCGCAGGGAAAAAAGAGGAGTGCTCCGAAAATATACGAAAACGTGTGGAAGCGGCATGGCAGATACAAAGAGAACGTTACCGAGAAGGCGGATTTTTGCATAACAGTGAGATACCGGCGGGGCAGCTGGAAGCGTACTGTATGCTGGATAGGAAAAAGAAGCAGTACTTAAAGCAGATCTATACGAGCCTGGATCTGAGCGCAAGGGCATATCATAAGCTGCTAAAAGTGGCACGCACCATAGCGGATCTGGAGGAAAGTAAGGAAGTTGAGCTGCGGCATCTGAATGAAGCGGTCTGCTATCGGAATCCGGAGCCGAAATTCTGGGAGCAGGCATAAAAGGGGGAAATAAAATGACGGATAAAAGGTACGATTACTGGCTGAACCGGCTTCCGGGCATCGGAGTGCAGAAACGGAGCATACTGCTTGCGGACGGAAGGAGCGCCAAAGACATTTTTGAAATGAGAGAAGAGGAACTGCTTGAGATCCCGTTTCTGATGAAACAGGATGTAAAGCGGATCGCAGCGGATCGAAATACTTATGATCTGAAGCTTTCTTATGAGAAATTAAAAAGCGCAGGGGTGGACTTTATTACAAAGGAAGAAAAAATATTTCCGGCACGCCTTGGAAATATCGAGGGCGCGCCGGACGCTCTCTATGTAAAAGGGCGGCTCCCGGTGGAAAATGTGCTTTCTGTGGCGATTGTAGGGGCGAGATGCTGTTCGGAATACGGCAGGGCATTTGCGGGTGAGATCGCGGAGGCTCTGGCGGCAGAGGGCGTTATCATTTTAAGCGGAATGGCAAGAGGCGTGGATTCTGCGGGACATGCGGGCGCACTGCGCACAGGCGGAGAGACTTATGCGGTACTTGGCTGCGGTGTGGATGTGTGCTATCCGCCGGAAAACGCAGGGCTGTATGAAGAGATACAAAATGCGGGCGGGCTCATCTCGGAATATGCGCCGGGAACGCCGCCGTTTGGCGCGTTTTTTCCCGCAAGGAACCGGATCCTCAGCGGAATGAGTGACATTGTGGTTGTGATCGAGGCAAGGGAGCGGAGCGGCTCCTTGATCACGGCGGATTTTGCAATGGAACAGGGCAAGGATGTTTACGCGCTTCCGGGCAGAGTGACAGACCGTCTTTCGGGCGGATGCAACCGTCTGATCAAGCAGGGTGCAGGGCTTGTTTTGTCGGTGGAAGATTTCTTAAAAGATCTTCAGATCGAAGCGAAAAGCAGGAGAAAAGTCGAAAACTTTAAGAAAAATTTACTTGAAAAACCGGAGATGGTGGTGTATAGTGGTCTAGATTTCGAACCGAGGAGTTTGGATGAGATTATGAAAAGAACAGGGATGATGCTTTCTGAGGTCAGCGGGGCTTTGATCGGGCTGCAGCAGAAAGGGAAAATAAAGGAAGTTTTTAAAAATTATTATGTCCGTTCTTGAAAAAGAGCTGTGAAGGAGTAAAAAAATGGCAAAGTATCTTGTGATTGTGGAATCACCTGCGAAAGTAAAGACGATAAAAAAATTTCTGGGAAAAAATTATGAAGTAATGGCTTCCAACGGACATGTTCGTGATCTGCCGAAGAGTCAGCTCGGTATAGATGTGGAACACGATTATGAACCAAAATATATCACGATCCGGGGAAAGGGCGAAATTCTCGCAAAACTGAGAAAGGAAGCAAAAAAAGCAGATAAAGTATACCTCGCAACCGATCCCGACCGCGAGGGAGAGGCGATATCCTGGCATCTGTCCAAGGCGCTGAAGCTGGAAGACAAAAAGATGTACCGTATCAGTTTTAACGAGATCACGCAGAGCGCGGTGAAGGCATCCTTAAAACAGGCGCGGGAGATCGATATGGATCTTGTGGATGCGCAGCAGGCGCGCAGAATGCTGGACCGTATGGTGGGCTACCGTATCAGCCCGCTGCTATGGGCAAAGGTAAAACGTGGACTCAGCGCAGGAAGAGTACAGTCCGTTGCGCTTCGTATCATCTGTGACAGGGAAGATGAGATCAGCGCGTTCATACCGGAAGAGTACTGGAGCCTGGATGTCATGCTCGGCATCAAAGGGGAGAAAAAGCCGCTTGTGGCGAAATTTACCGGTAACGCAAAAGGCAAGATGACGATCTCCTCCAGAGAACAGATGGATGCGGTCATGGATCAGTTAAAGCAGGAGAAGTACCAGGTGCTTGAGGTGAAAAAGGGAGAGCGTGTGAAGAAAGCACCGCTTCCGTTTATCACAAGTACCCTGCAGCAGGAAGCGTCCAAGGTACTTAATTTTTCCACGCAGAAGACCATGCGCCTTGCGCAGCAGCTTTACGAAGGAATTGACTTAAAAGGAGCCGGTACCGTCGGTCTTATCACTTACCTGAGAACAGACTCGACCCGTATCTCAGAAGAAGCGGACGCGGCAGCAAGAGATTATATTGGAACTACATACGGAGCAGAATATGTGGCAAAGACGGTTGCGGCAAAAAAGAGCAACGCAAAGATCCAGGACGCGCATGAGGCGATACGTCCTTCTGACATTACGAGAACGCCGCAGGCAATGAAGGAATCGCTCTCCAGAGATCAGTTCCGTCTGTATCAGCTGATCTGGAACCGCTTTACCGCGAGCCGCATGAAAGAGGCTGTGTATGAGACGACTTCCGTAAAGATCGGGGCAGGGGAGTACCGTTTTTCGGTATCCGCGTCCAAGATCGCATTCGATGGTTTTATGTCGGTATACACCAATGATGAGGATGAAAAAGCGGAGAGCAATGTGCTCTTAAAATCGATCGACAAGGATACAAAGCTTACCTTCCAGGAATTTGACGAAAAACAGCACTTTACCCAGCCGCCGGCGCATTATACAGAGGCATCACTGGTAAAAGCACTGGAAGAACTTGGGATCGGACGTCCGAGTACCTACTCACCGACGATCACCACGATCCTTGCGAGACGTTATATTGTAAAAGAAAATAAAAATCTGTATGTGACAGAGCTCGGTGAGGCGGTAAACAACATTATGAAGGATTCGTTCCCGAGCATTGTGGATGAGCATTTTACGGCAAATCTGGAATCCCTGCTCGATATGGTGGAGGAAGGAAAGGTAAGCTGGAAGACAGTGGTGAGCAACTTCTACCCGGATCTTGCGGAAGCGGTTGCGATCGCGGAGAAAAATCTGGAAAAAGTGCAGATTGCGGATGAAGTGACCGATGTGATCTGTGAGGAGTGCGGCCGCAATATGGTGGTAAAATACGGACCGCATGGAAAATTCCTTGCGTGCCCGGGCTTCCCGGAGTGCCGTAACACCAAGCCGTATCTTGAGAAGATCGGAGTACCGTGCCCGCTCTGCGGCAAAGAAGTCGTGTTAAAGAAGACCAAAAAAGGCAGAAAATACTATGGCTGCGAGAACAATCCGGAATGCGGATTCATGTCATGGCAGCGTCCTTCCGTAAAGAAATGCCCGAAGTGCGGCGGCTATATGGTAGAAAAGGGAAGCAAGCTGGTCTGCGCGGATGAACAGTGCGGCTATGTCGAAGAAAAAAAGAAAACCGACGAAAAAGAGAAATAAATTGACAGAATAATCTGCTATATATTGAATATTGAGAGCAAACGTGCTAAACTGTGAGACAGCGGAACTGCCGACTGGACAGGAGGACGAAGATGAGCGTACAATTATTGGATAAAACAAGAAAGATCAATAAACTTTTGCATAATAATCATTCTTCCAAAGTGGTATTCAATGATATATGCAGGGTTATGACGGATATTCTGGATGCGGATGTCATGGTTATCAGTAAAAAGGGAAAGGTGCTCGGCATGAGCACGGACACCAGTATCCCGAAGATATCGGAACTGATCACGGATGAGGTCGGGGGATTTATCGATGGCGCGTTGAATGACCGGCTGCTCGGGATCCTTTCCACAAAGGAAAATGTGAATCTGGAAACGCTTGGTTTTGTCGAAAATACAAAAGCGTACCGCGCGATCATCACACCGATCGACATTGCCGGAGAACGTCTTGGAACGCTCTTTATCTACCGGGGCGAGCAGGATTTTGGAATCGATGATATCATTGTGAGTGAATATGGAACCACCGTGGTAGGTCTTGAGATGATGCGCTCTGTCAACGAGGAAAAAGCGGAGGAGACAAGAAAAGTACAGATCGTGCGTTCTGCGATCGGAACTTTATCTTTTTCCGAACTCGAAGCGATCACATATATTTTTGATGAACTGAACGGAAACGAGGGAATCCTGGTTGCCAGCAAGATTGCTGACCGTGTGGGGATCACACGTTCGGTCATTGTCAACGCATTGCGTAAATTTGAGAGTGCCGGGGTGATCGAGTCGCGGTCTTCCGGTATGAAAGGAACCTATATCAAGGTTATAAATGATGTTGTTTTTGACGAACTTGAAAAAATAAAAAAAGAAAAGAGATAACAGTGCCAGAGCGAAAAAGGAGATTTGTAGAAAGAATGATCTATAAATCTCTTTTTTGGTGGAAGCGGAAGATTGTACACGATATGACAAAAGTATGCAGAATTGTATAAAAATAGACAAAAACTACTTGTCTTTTTTGGCATTAACTTCTATAATAAGTAGTGGTAAGCAGAAACCAAGTGGAGTTGGAGGTACACATATGATAAATACAGATGCGTTCAGTTATATCAATATTCTGGACAAGGCGGCGGATGCCAGCTGGACACGAAGCGAATGTATCAATAACAATCTCGCGAACGTGGATACACCGGGCTACAAACGGCAGGACATTGATTTTTCCAGTGTCCTTGCGGAGGAACTTGGACATTACAAATACGTATCTTTGGATCAGAAGGTGAGAAATTTAAATCTGAATCACCTGAATGCGTCTGTCTATACAGATTATGCGAACTATTCATACAGGGAAGACCGTAACAACGTGGATATTGACACGGAGGAAGTAGAACGCGCTTCCGAGACAATCAAGTATCAGACGTTGACGGACAGCATTTCGCAGGAATTTTCCAGATTGAAAACAGCGATGAGTTAAGGAGTTAAGGAGTTAAGAGGAGGTAATGACAATGGCTTTATTTCAGGCTTTTGATATCAGCGCGTCCGGAATGACGGCTGAGCGTTTCCGTACGGACGTGATAGCGGAGAATGTGGCGAATATCAATACGACGAACACCGGGGATGGAACGCCGTACCGGAGAAAGATTGTTACATTCCAGGAGAAACAGATCACACCGTTTTCAGACGTACTGTCTAATACGCGGAATGCATTCGTGGGGAACGGCGTAAAGGTTTCCAAACTGACAGAGGATTATGAATCCGACTATATCATGAAATATGATCCGTCACATCCGGATGCGGATGAAAATGGATATGTGTCATATCCGAATGTAAATATTGTCACGGAAATGACAAACCTGATCGATGCAAGCCGTGCGTATGAGGCAAATACAACTGCTTTTGATGCGACAAAGTCTATGGCACAGGCAGGACTTCAGATCGGTAAATAGGGGGAGGTAAAGAGAGATGGATATTTCAGCACTTACAAATGTCTCTGCTGATGACATTAAAATCGCGGCTGAAAAGGCAAAAACACCGACCGGAGCAGACACGTTCGCGAATGCGCTTGGCTCTGCGATGGGAATGGTAAATGAGACGAACAGCTATATCAATAAGGCAGAGTCCGAAGAGATTCGTTTCGCACTTGGTGAAGCCGAAAACACACATGATCTTCAGGTGGCACAGTATAAAGCAAATTCAGCATTGCAGTTTACAGTTGCGGTGCGTGACAAGCTGCTGGATGCCTATAAAGAGATCATGAATATGCAGATTTAATGGGTAGGGAAAAGAGATGCCGGAAAGACTGAAACAGATAATTGATAAAATAGGAGACTGGTGGAAAAGATTTTCCACAAAACAGAAGACACTGATCGTAAGCATTGCCGCGGTCGTAGTTGTGGCTTTGATCATTTTGGGAATGGTTGTTTCAAGACCGACCATGGTGACACTTATCACATGCGATTCAGCTACGCAGGCTTCGCAGGTAAAAGATTTACTGGACGGGGAGTCAATCCCTTACGAACTGTCGCAGGATGGACTGACGTTTACAGTAAATAAGAAGGATGAAGCAAATGCTTCGATCCTGCTTGGATCAAACAGTATCCCGTCCGAAGGGTACAGTATTGATGATGCGATCGACGGAAGCTTCAGTACTACGGAAGCGGATAAGACTAAGAAATACCAGCTTTATCTGGAAAGCGCATTTGCGGATAAACTGGAGACGATTTCAAACATAGAAACCGCGACGGTTACACTGTCCATTCCGGAAGATGACGGAACGATCATTTCACAGGGGCAGGACACTTATGCCAGCGTGATCCTGAAACTGAACGGAGAAATGACGGATGACCAGGCGGCGGGAATTGCGCAGTACATAGCGACGGAAGTCGGCAATGATGATACAGACAGCATTTTGATTCTGGATTCGGATGGAAATGTCCTTTTCTCCGGCGGGGATTCCAATTCACAGACCGGAAATGCCAACAGCCAGCTGGCACTTACAAGCAAGACGGAAAATGCGGTAAAAAGCAAAGTGAAGGATGTTGTCCTTGGCACGGATGTGTATGACAATGCAGAGGTTGGCCTGAATCTGGTGCTTGATTTTGACAAGACGGATGTGACAGACCACGAATACTATGTGGCGGATGGACAGACACAGGGCTATCTGGACAGCGAAAGCTCATATGAATCAGAATCCGACGGGGGCGCAGCGGCAACACCGGGTACGGACTCCAATGATGATACAACTTATGTGATCCAGGATAACAATACAACACATACGACAGTATCGGATTACAGCAAAGATTATCTCCCGAATGAGCGGATCACAACAACAACGGGATCTGTTGGGAATATTGACTATGACCAGTCATCGATCACCGTTGCACTTACCAGATATGTGGTATATAACGAAGATGCACTGAAAGCAGATGGAACATTGGACGGAATGACATTTGATGAATATGTGGCAGCGAACAGTGACCGCGTAAAAACGGATGTCGATCCGGACTTTTATACAATGGTATCACGGGCGACCGGAATATCTGAAAATAATATTTCAATCGTTGCCTATGATGTGCCGTTTTTTCAGTATTCAGAAAATAACGGAAGAACGCTGACGGATTATCTGCAGATCGCGCTTGCGGTACTGATCCTTGCAATGCTTGGTTATGTGGTATTCCGCAGTACAAGAAAAGAAGAAGCAGTGGAGGTGGAACCGGAATTGTCGGTAGAATCCTTACTGGAAACAACGAAAGAGGCGGAGTCCGAACAGCTTGAAGATATCGGATTCAATGAGAAGTCTGAGACAAGACTTATGATAGAAAAATTTGTCGATGAAAATCCGGAAGCAGTTGCATCATTACTGCGTAACTGGCTGAATGAGGAGTGGAATTAATTTATGGGAAGTACGGAAGAGTATAATGGCGTCCAGAAAGCGGCGATCCTTCTGATCGCACTTGGACCGGAAAAGTCAGCAGCAATTTTCAAACACCTGAAGGAAGATGAAATAGAAGAACTGACACTTGAAATTGCGAATACGCGAAGTGTGTCACCGCAGACGAAGGAAGATATCTTGAATGAGTTTTATCAGGTATGTCTGGCTCAGCAGTACATTGCAGAGGGCGGTATCGGATATGCGAAGGATCTTCTTGAAAAGGCACTTGGAAACGAAAAGGCACAGGAAGTTATTTCCAAACTTACAGCGTCCTTACAGGTCAGACCTTTCGAGTTTGTGCGTAAGACAGATCCGAGTCAGGTTCTTAACTTTATCCAGGATGAACATCCGCAGACAATCGCGATGATCCTGTCCTATTTATCATCCGGACAGGCGGCGATGATCCTTGGAGCGCTGACACCGGAAAAACAGGCGGACGTAGCAAAACGTATCGCGATGATGGATCGTACATCCCCGGATGTAATAAAGGAAGTAGAACGCGTATTGGAAAGAAAACTGTCTTCTCTGATGAATCAGGACTACACGATCGTCGGAGGTGTGGATGCGATCGTTGGTATTTTGAATACCGTAGACCGCGGAACAGAAAAACATATTATGGAGTCTCTTGAAATTGAAGAGCCGGAACTTGCTGATGAGATCCGCAAGAAGATGTTTGTATTTGAGGATATCCTTCTTCTGGATGACCGTGCGATCCAGCGTGTACTCCGCGATGTAGACAATAATGACCTTGCGGTTGCGCTGAAGGGTGCGAATGAAGAGGTACAGGGCGTTATCTTTAAGAACCTGTCCAAACGTCTGGCAGCGATGATCAAGGAAGATATGGAATACATGGGTCCTGTACGAATGAAGGATGTAGAAGAGGCACAGCAAAAGATTGTAAGTATCATCCGTAAGCTTGAGGATTCGGCAGAAATTGTTATTTCCAGAGGCGGAGGTGACGAGATTATTGTCTAATCTTTATAAAAGCCGTTTTGTTATCAACAACAATACCGGCAAGCGTATCATTGATTCGAATGAAAAAGCCACGGAACGAATGGAAGATTACATTCGCCTGAAACGGGAAGAAGCACTTGCAGACGGGGAATTCATTGAAGGACTCGATGCGGAGAGTGTGGAAGTAGTAGAAGATGCGCAGGAACTGGAAGAACCGCATGCGGAAGAAAATGTGAACGAAGAAGAACAGGCACAGGATATTCTGGAAGCGGCAAAAGCGGAAGCGGATCAGATCCTCGAAGATGCAAAAATGCAGGCAGAGCATATGCGGGAGCAGGCAATAGAAGAAGGACAGAAAGAAGGATATCGCTCCGGCCAGGAACAGGCGATGCAGGAAATAGAGACAGAACAGAACCGCCTGCGCGGATTACAGGAAGATTTAAGAAGAGATTACGAGGCAAAGTGTGCAGAGCTTGAACCAAAGCTGGTAGATGTGATCACCGGTGTGGTGGAAAAAGTGTTCCAGATTCAGTTCGCGGATCAGAAAAATGTGCTGCTGTATCTGGTACAGAACGCGATCCAGAATGCGGATGGATGTCGGGAATTCCGGGTTCATCTGGGTGAGAACAGCTATGCGTATGTCAGTGAACACAAAGCAGAATTACAGCAGCGTGTGGGAGAAGACTTACGGATAGACGTCATTGAAGACGCGGCACTTAAAGAAGAACAGTGCATGATCGAGACGGAAGCTGGAGTGTTTGACTGCAGCGTTGATGTTGAGATGAAGAATCTGATAAAAGAAATAAAAACTTTGAGCTTATGAGGGTGAAAAAGTGGCAGTTGATTTAAGCAAATATGAAGAACTGAAAGAGCATACATTTTTTGACCGTCTGGGGAAGGTAGTTAAGATCGTCGGACTTACGGTGGAATCCGTTGGCCCGGATGCGAAATTAAATGATCTGTGCCGCATTTATATCAACAGAGAAGAAAATCAATATGTCATGGCGGAAGTGGTTGGCTTTCGTGAAAAAAGACTGCTCCTGATGCCATTTGACAGCATGGAAGGACTGGGAGTTGGATGTATCGTAGAGAATACGGGACATCCATTATCTGTTTCTGTGGATGATAATATACTGGGGCATACATTAGACGGGATCGGCAGACCGACCGACGTTGAAACGCTGGAATTAAAGTCAGAGTATCCGATAGACGCGGCGCCGCCGGATCCGATGAAGAGAAAGATCATAAGTGAAGTGTTACCGCTTGGGGTAAAGGCGGTTGACGGTCTTATCACAGTCGGCAAGGGACAGCGTATCGGGATCTTTGCCGGATCGGGTGTTGGAAAGAGCACACTGCTTGGTATGTTTGCGCGAAACACCAAAGCAGACATTAATGTGATCGCACTGATCGGAGAACGAGGAAGAGAGGTGCGCGAATTTATCGAGCGAGACCTTGGTGAAGAAGGCATGAGACGTTCGGTTGTCGTGGTCGCAACCTCGGACAAGCCGGCACTGATCCGAAATAAAGCGGCAAAGACGGCAACGGCGATCGCGGAGTATTTTAGGGATCAGGGAAAAGATGTGCTTCTTATGATGGATTCACTGACCCGTTTTTCCATGGCACAGCGGGAGATCGGACTGGCATCCGGGGAACCGCCGGTTACAAGAGGATATCCGCCGAGTGTGTATGCGGAGATGCCGAAACTCTTAGAGAGAGCCGGAACATCTGAGAAGGGTTCGATCACCGGTCTGTATACAGTCTTAGTCGATGGTGATGACTTCAATGAGCCGATCACGGATACGGCGCGAAGCATTCTGGACGGACATATCATGTTAGACCGAAAACTTGGGCATAAAAACCATTATCCGGCGATCGATGTGCTGCAGAGTATTTCCCGTGTTATGAGCGCAATCGTTGGAAAAGAACATAAAGCGAACGCGGGCAAATTAAAAACCGTGCTGGCGACTTACCAGGAAGCGGAAGATCTTATCAATATCGGGGCGTATAAGCGCGGATCGAATAAAAATATCGATTATGCGATCGATAAGATCGATGCAGTGAATGAATTCCTGGTTCAGGATACCATGGAAAAATTCGATTTCGAGGAAGAAGAAGAAATGCTGGCGGCTTTGTTTGAACAGTAAGCGGGTGATGGTAAATGGCAAAATTCAAATACCGAATGCAGAATATACTGGATGTAAAAAGAAAACTGGAAGAACAGGAGAAGATCAACTACGGGATCGCAAATGCGAAACTTGAGGATGAAAAAAAGAAATTACGAAAGCTCCTGTTGCAAAGAGCCGGTTATGAGAAAGAACTGACGGGGCTTGTGAGTGGGACAATCGATCTTGCGCGGATAAGAATGACCAAGCACGCGATCGACACCATGAAAACACTGATCCGTTCCCAGATGATCCAGGTACATGCCGCAGAGGCAAACTTAGAGCAGGCAAGACAACGTTTGAAAGAGGTCATGATCGACCGGAAAACGCACGAAAAGCTGCGAGAACACGCATTTGAAGCATTCAAGCAGGAAGTGGCGTATGAAGAAAACAAGGCAGTCGATGAACTCGTAAGTTACACATATCATAAGGCAGAAGAATAATTACAGGTGGTGAAAAAAATGGCAGACGAAAAAGAAGAAGTTCTGGATGCAAAGGCAGCACGAAAAGCAGAAAAAAAGGCAGAAAAGCAGCGTAAAAAAGAAGAAAAGAAACTGGCAAAACAGCAGGAACTTGAGGACGATACAGAAGAAAGCAGTGGCGGCAGTAAAGTGGCGCTGGTGTTTGTTACACTGATCATCATCATCATCTGGCTTGCCATTCTGGCTCTGTTAGTAAAGATGGATGTGGGTGGATTTGGCTCGACCGTACTGGCTCCGGTATTAAAGGATGTTCCTTATATCAATAAGATCCTGCCGGCGACAGATGAAAGTGAGCTTGACACCGAAGATACCGAATATCCGTATCAGACACTGGATGAGGCGGTTGCGTACATCAAGGAGCTTGAGCTGGAACTTCAGACAGCGCAGGAAGGCAGCTCGGAAAACAGCGCGTATGTGGCACAGCTTGAATCAGAGGTTGCCAAGCTTCAGCAGTATGAGCAGAATGAAGCTGATTTTGAGAATGAGAAAGCACAGTTTTATGAAGAAGTAGTATTTAATGATAAGGCTCCGGATATCAGTGAGTATCAGAAATATTATGAAAGTATCGACCCTGCGAATGCAGAGGAATTGTATAAAGAAGTTGTGCAGCAGGAGCAGACCAGTCAGGAACTTACTGACTATGTGAGCACCTATTCACAGATGAAACCAAAAGAAGCGGCAGCAATTTTTGACACGATGACAGACAACCTTGAGCTGGTCGCAAAAATCTTAAACCAGATGGACAGACAGTCCGCAGCGAATATTCTCGGTAAAATGGATTCCCAGACAGCCGCAAAGGTGTCGGAACTCATGGAGCCTGCAGAATAGATACCGGAGTTTTTGATTCCGGGAAAATAACAGAGAAAGGAGGAATGGAGCATGGCATCAGAAATATCAAATATCGCGGGGCTTTTTTGTGTGGACAGCACAGCGTCAGTGATTCCTGCGGATAAGAACACAAAAGTTCAAAATGACTTTTCTACCTTTTTAAATACAGGGTCTTTTGGACAGAATGTGGCGCAGAATTACAAGACAGACGCAAATGCGGCAACAGCAGGGGCAACTTATGACAGATACCAGTACAAAGCCGGCGCGGCGATCAAGTGTGCCAGCCACAACGGTGTTTCCGCTGAAAAAATTTCTGAAGTGAAAGACAAACTCGGAACATTTGCGGAAGATGTAAAAAATGTCCTGAAAGAAGAACTGGGTGTTACAGACGAACAGATCAAGGATGCGATGGCAGTGCTCGGAATGCAGGTTACGGATCTTATGGATTCGAAAAATCTTGTGGCACTGGTAACAGAACTTACCGGATGCGACGATCCGATGCAGCTTCTTATGACAGAAGGTTTTCAGGAGATCATGGGCAGCATGGAAGAGATCAGCAGTGCATTGTTAGATGAACTTGGAATGAGTAAGGAAGAGTTCCTGGCGGCATGTGATGAGATCCTGGCGCAGAACACAGAACCGGTATCGGAAGATGTGAGCGCAGAACCGCCGGCAGCAGAGACTGAAGTGGCAACAGAAAAAGCGGCAGATGTGACAGCCAAGACCGAACCGGAGACAGACCGGACGGAAGTGGCGCAAAAGACATTGACAGAGACGGCCGTAACAGAAAAAGCGGCACCAAAGCAGGAAGAAACGACGCAGACAAAACAGCCGGTGGAAGAACCGGAGGCAGAAACTGCCACAGGTAAGACTGCAGACAGTGACGGGCAGGAAACCACAGATCTGGATTTCTCGGATGAGACAGAAAACAGTGATGCGGACGCGTATATGAACAGCCAGACGCATGTGACAGAACAGCATATACAGCAGCCGGCCAGAGCGGATGCACCTGAGACCGCAAACCGGACACCGGTACAGGCTTATGTGGATGTACAGGATATCATGGAGCAGATCTCCACATATACGAGAGTTATGTCAGCAGGTGACACCAATGTTCTTGAGATGCAGCTGAATCCGGAAAACCTTGGAAAGATTTATATCCATGTAACGGAGAAGGCGGGAACGATCACTGCGCAGATCGCTGCGACAAATGAAAATGTCAGAGAAGCGCTTCAGGCACAGGTGGCAGACTTAAAGACAAATTTAAACCAGCAGGGCATTAAGGTAGATGCGGTAGAAGTCACGATCGAAAATCACGAATTTGAGCAGAACCTGGAGCAGAATGCCGGCAGGGAACAAAAGAGGGCCGAGCAGGAAGAAGAGCAGAGAAGTGCCGGAAACAGAAGAAATATCAATCTGGCAGATCCGGGCAGCCTGGATGGAACAATGACAGAAGAAGAAAGCCTGACTGCAAAGATCATGCAGGAAAATGGCAATCAGATGGATATAACAGCGTAAAAACAAGAGAAAGGAGAAAAAACATGGCATATGTACAGGCAGTAAAAGACGGTCAGCTGGTAGATACCACAGCATCCGCAACATCAGAGTCAACGTCAAAGACCAAAAATGGCAACACGTTAGGTCAGCAGGATTTCCTGGAACTTCTGGTAGCGGAGATGCAGTATCAGGATCCGTTGGAACCACAGTCAAATACCGATTATATCGCACAGCTCGCAACCTTTACCCAGGTACAGGATATTGAGGAGATGCAGGGAACCGTTGAGAATATGCAGGGAAATAACCTGATTGGAAAATATGTTCTTTTGAATGTTACTTCAAAGGCGACCGGAAACACAAATGTCATTGCCGGATATGTGGATTATGTGACCTACGAAAACGGCAAGACGTATCTGTCGGTCAACGGAGGTTTGTATTCATTGGATGATCTGGATACGGTAACAACAAAAGAGTATCAGGAAGCGGTTGTGGTCGTTTCACAGTTCAGTCAGATGATCAGCGCTCTTCCGGAGACAGAAGATCTGGCACTTACGGATGAAGAGGCGGTAAAAGAAGCAAGAACCCTTTATGACGGCATGACAACTACACAGAAGGGCTATGTGAGCTCGGAAGATGTAAAGAAACTGGAAGCTGCGGAAGCAAGGATCAAGGAGATCAAGAGTAAAGAATAAGACAGAAGGCTGAAAAGGAGAGAATACTATGAATAAAATTGAAAATCAGTTCACTTCCATTCAGCAGGTTACAGACAGATACTTAAATGCAAACAGCAGTTCAGCCGCAAAGGGGACGTCAGATGTTTCTTTTGAGGAAATTTTAAAACGGAAACAGGATGTATCCGAAGCTTTTGAACTGAAATTTTCCAAGCATGCAGCGATGAGGCTGGAAGACAGAAATATCAATCTTTCCAGAAAGCAGAGCGAACGTCTGGAAGCCGGTGTTCAGAAAGCAAGTGAAAAAGGAATTCAGGAATCTTTAGTAATGGTCGATTCTCTGGCGTTTATTGTAAACGTGCCGAATAAGACGGTTGTCACGGCGATGGATCAGGGAGAGACCGAGAAAAATGTTTTTACAAATATTGACGGAGCTGTAATCGCATAAGCCGGACCTTACGGAGGCTTATGTCTTTGAATGACAGAGAAGACAGTTTACAGCGAGAGAGAATAAGGAGGTCATTTCATTATGATGAGATCAATGTATTCTGCTGTGTCAGGTTTGAAGACACATCAGACAAAAATGGATGTTATTGGTAATAATATCGCAAACGTAAATACCGTTGCGTTTAAATCATCCGCAGTTACATTCAGTGAAATCATGTATCAGACAATTTCTTCCGCTTCGGGAGCAAACGAGGCAACCGGAACTGGTGGTATCAACGCAAAACAGATTGGTCTTGGTGTTACAACAGGCGCAACCAATGTGAGCATCACATCTTCCGGCGCGGCACAGACAACCGGAAACGCATTTGATATCCGTCTGACAGATGCAAACTCAACAAACTTCTTTGTTGTAAACAATGGCTCTGAGAATCTTTTTACAAGAGCAGGTTCCTTCTATGTAGACGGATCCGGAAATCTGTGTATGACATCTACCGGTTATACAGTTATGGGATGGCAGGTACAGACCGATCCGATGACCGGCGAGCGTACGATCAAGAAGGATACGGTTTCCGCGCTTAAAGTTATGTCTGCGGATAACATGACATCCGCACCGGAAGAGACCACCAAAGCATATGTTGCCGGTATTCTGGATAAGAACACTGCGGATCTGACCAATGGTGGTCTGACCATGACTCTTAACTTTACCGATAAGCTCGGATATACATACACCGCAAAATTCAATATCGTTCCGACATCAGCCGGATCACAGGAGAAGGGTGATTATACCGTGAGCCTGACCGACATCATCGATCAGAACAACGAATCCTGCTTTGCAAACGGAAAGATTACCGGAAATAAGACAGCAGTATTTGCGGATACAAAATTAAAATTCAATCCGGATAACGGTACATTTGATTATGTGAATGCGGCAGGAACCAATTCTGTAACGATGAATCTGGCAGGAACATGGAATGATCAGTTCTCAGATATCACAGTAGATTTCAGTGCCTGCAAGATGGACGACAATAACAAACAGTCCACGATCAGCGCAAAGCCGGGTACATCCAGCCAGGATACAACCGGAAAAGGAAAGAAACTGGGTGCTCTGACCGGACTTTCGGTAGATACATCGGGAAAGATCTGGGGTACTTATGATAACGGAAATACCGAGCTCCTCTGCCAGATCGCAAGCGCACAGTTCGCAAACGCATCCGGTCTTGAAAAAGTCGGTGAGAACTGCTATACAACAACCTTGAACTCCGGTGATTTCGACGGAATCGGAACCGAGATCACTGCGGATGGAAGTAAGATGACATCCGGACAGCTCGAAATGTCAAACGTAGATCTTTCTACAGAGTTTACAGATATGATCACAACACAGAGAGGCTTTCAGGCGAACTCAAGAATCATCACAACATCTGATACCTTACTGGAAGAACTCGTAAACCTGAAACGTTAATAGTCAGTGATTAAAACCGTATTTTGGGGATCCTGCTGCGGCAGGATTCTCCGGAATGCGGCATGATGTGCAAAAAATAGCGGGTGATGTTATGATAGAAGTTACAAAGCTGAATGGAGTAAAAACCCTGATAAATGCGGAATTGATCGAAACGGTGGAGGAGACGCCGGATACTGTCATATCATTTGTTACGGGAAAAAAGATAATTGTAAAAGAAAGTAGACAAGAGATTAAAAATTTAGTAATATTATATAAGAAAGAATGTATGTCTACTGGCCTTGCCTGGTTGCAACCGGGGGAAAGAAAAGGACAGTTGGATGGGGGAGCCCAGGGATAGGACTCCTGATTTACGAATTTCAGGACGAAAGGACAGGTGGCTAAGTTGGATATAGCGTCTATAGCAGGTTTTTTGATGGGTGTGGTAATGTTCGTGTACGGAGTATCTTCCGGTGATGAGGGTATGGCGGCACTGGGAAATATGTACGATTATTCGTCCGTACTGATTACGATTGGTGGTTCCCTTGCAGGCGTGCTTGCATCACATAAATTACCGGATTTCATTGCCGGTCTGAAGAGTTTTTCGCTGTTCTTTAAAGACGAAAAATCAGACGTGGGCGAAGTGATTAAGAATATAATTGATTTATCGAATATAGCAAGAAAGGAAGGACTTCTTGCACTGGAAGAAGCAGCCAACGGAATTGAAGATGAATTCTTAAAAAAAGGCGTTATGCTGGTCGTAGACGGTACGGATCCGGAACTGGTTCGCGGAATTCTTGAAACCGATCTCGACTGCATAGAGGCAAGACATAAAAAAGTCATCGGCTTCTGGCTGAAGTGGGCAGAACTTGGTCCTGCCTGGGGTATGATCGGTACCCTGATCGGACTTATCAATATGTTAAAGACTTTGAGTGATGTTTCGACCGTAGGACCGAATATGTCGGTTGCTCTTGTTACAACATTGTATGGTTCCATTATTGCGAACTGGCTTTGCGCGCCAACGGCGGCAAAGCTGACTGTAAATAATGATACAGAGATCATGCTGAAAGAGGTTACGGTCGAGGGGCTTCTGTCCATTCAGGCAGGAGAAAATCCACGAGTAATAGAAGAAAAATTGAAATCCTTCCTGTCTCCGAAGATGCGTGAGGGTATGTCAAACGAGCAGGCCGGAGGTGAGGCATAGTGGCTAGAAAGAAGAAAGAGGAGCCGCAGGGCGGAGCAAGCTGGCTGAATACTTTTGCTGACCTGATGAATCTGCTTTTGTGTTTCTTTGTGCTTTTGTTTGCAATGTCTTCCGTAGATACGGAAAAATATGAACAGCTGGTGGCTTCTTTTCACAGCAGTTTCAGTATCTTTTCAACGAGCGGCAGTTCGGTCATCAGTGACGGACAGGCAATTTCGGCAGGCGTCAGCCAGCTGTCCCAGCTGAGTACTTATTTCAGTGATGGAACAGAGGATGGTGAATCTGAGGAAGAAAGTGACGCAGAGACGGATTCCACACAGGATGCGGTAGAACTTTACGAACAGCAGGAGCTGGCAGAATCCGAAGAGATGGCGGAACAGATCGAACAGATGGCCGCGCAGTATGGCATTCAGGATCAGGTGGAAGTAGACTTTAACGGACAATATGTAGCGCTCACCTTAAATGGCGCGCTGTTGTTTGATTCGGGAAAGGCGGAGATCCGTCAGGATGCATATCCGCTGGTTGACAAGATTGGGGCGATCCTGCAGAATTATAACCAGAATATTATAGAAATAGAAGGACATACCGATAACATTCCGATTCACAGTTCAAAATATGCGGACAATAATGTGCTGTCAATGTTTCGAGCGTTGACAGTTGCGGATTATGTCAGAAGCATTACCAATCTGAATCCGGCATATATCAAATCTTCCGGGCGCGGCGAATATGTTCCGATCGCGGATAACAGTACGGAGGAGGGAAGAGCAAGAAACCGGCGTGTGGAAATAAAAATATATAATTCATATAATTCGGGCAACCAGTAGCAGAAAGGAAGAAGAAAATGAAAAAGAATCTTATTTCAGTTTTAATTCTGGCATTACTTGTCGTAAACCTTGTTTTGACGGCAATCCTTACAATCACAATCCTGCCAGAAACCAAGAAATCCAATGAATTGATTAATCAGGTGTGCAGTGCGATCAATCTCGAACTGAAGAGCGGGGAAGGAACTGATGCGTCTACTGTGCCGATCGACGACATTGAAACATACGATATTCCGGACAGTATGACGATCAACTTGAAACGCGGGGATGACGGAAAAGACCATTACGCGGTGCTTACTGTTTCGCTTTCCTTAAATAAGGGAGATCCTGATTATGAAACCTATCAGCCGACACTGGATACAAAACAGAGTCTGATCAAAAACGAGATCAATACGATCGTGGCAGAGTATACATATGATCAGATCCGTGACAACCAGCAGCAGGTTCAGGATGCGATTTTGAAAGATTTACAGAAGTTATTTGATTCAGATTTTATTGTAAGTGTTGGGTTCTCCAGCGCTACTTATCAATAAAATAAAACTAGGATTAGTTAGGTGGTGAGAGTGCATGGGGGAAGTCTTATCTCAAAATGAGATAGACAATTTGCTGCAGGCATTAAGCAGTGGCGAGTTAGATGTTGAGGAGATGAAAGACAATGGTGAAAAGCAGGTAAAGAACTATGACTTTGCAAGACCATCCAAATTCTCCAAGGAACATTTAAGAACACTGGAAATTATTTTCGAACATTATGGAAGGCTTTTATCAACCAATCTTCCGGTATACCTGCGAAAGAATATTCAGGTAGAAGTGATGAATTCAGAGGCGGTTACCTATTCTGAATTTTCCAATGCTCTGTCCAATCCGGTCTTACTTGGAATTGTTAATTTTGCGCCGTTATCCGGCAATATCATTATAGAGTTAGCATCCAATCTGGGCTATGCGATGGTAGATCGTATGTTGGGCGGCAATGGATCTCCACTTGAAAAACCGAGAGATTTTACAGAGATAGAGTTACTGATCATTGAAAGGATCATGACGGTATGTGTGAATCTGCTCAGAGAACCATGGGAGAATGTTGCGGATATTCATCCGCGTCTGGAAAGAATTGAGACGAATTCTCAGTTCGCACAGATCATATCTCCGTCTGAAATGATCGCTATTTTGACGATTAATATGAAAATCGGTGATGTGGAAGGCATGATGAATATTTGTCTGCCGTACCTGACATTGGAAAGCATCATGGACAAGCTGAATACGAAATACTGGTTCTCATCCATGCAGGAAAAGGATGAGAAGGAATATCATGAGGCAATCGAGGACTTGATCGCGAGAGCACAGATACCGGTGAAAGCAGTACTTGGTACAAGTACGATCTCAGTAAATGAATTTGTTAATTTACAGAGGGGTGACATTATAAGACTGGATACAAAAGTAGACCAGGAATTAAATGTATATGTAGGAAATATCAGAAAGTTTACCGCACTGCCGGGAGCATCGGGAGATGAATTCGCAGTAAGGGTTACTTCAATAATCAGAGAGGAGCAGTGAAAGAATGGATGGAGTTTTATCGCAGGAAGAAATAAGCGCGTTACTTGCGAAAGATCAGGGATCTGCGGATAAAAGTACAGACAGCAGCACTGGAATCCTGTCAGACAGCGACAAAGATGCAATCGGTGAAGTTGCCAATATCAGTATGGGAACGGCAGCGACGACATTGTCTTCGCTGGTAAACAGGAAAGTTGAGATCTCAACGCCGGTTGTTGATATGGCGCAGTGGGAAGACGTGGTTGCTGCTTATGAGCGGCCATGCGTTTTTATCCGGATCGCTTATACGGTAGGTCTGGATGGAACCAACCTTTTGGTCTTAAAGGAAAATGATGTAAAAGTTATTACTGATCTTATGATGGGGGGAGATGGTACTAACACAGATGTTGAGCTTGGCGAACTGCATTTGAGTGCGATCAGCGAGGCTATGAACCAGATGATGGGATCATCCGCGACGTCTCTTTCCTCCATGCTCAATAAAACAATCGATATCAGTCCTCCTGTTGCGGATCTGATCGATCTTCAGGATACAGAGGATGAGGGAGAAATCGAAAAATTCTTAACAGGCGAATTTGTGAAGATCTCTTTCAAGATGGAGATTGGCGATCTGGTAGACAGTGAGATCATGCAGTTATATCCGGTATCCTTTGCACAGGAAATGTGTACAAGCATTACCAAGAATATGGGACCGGAAACAAGTACAGAAAGCAGTGCGGCACCAGCACCGGAACCGGCACCACAGCCGGCAGAACAGCCGATGATGGCACAGCCGACAGCAGGAATGGGGCAGCAGATGATGAATCAACAGCCAATGATGGCACAGCCGATGATGACACAACCGGTAAATGTACAGCAGGCTCAGTTCCAGGCATTTACCAATGATCTGAATCCGGCTTTCCAGAGTGAAAATATAGATCTGATCATGGATGTACCGCTTGAAGTGACCGTAGAGCTTGGAAGAACAAGCAAATCCATTCAGGATATTCTGGATTTCGCTCCGGGAACTATTATTGAATTAAATAAAATTGCCGGAGAACCGATCGATGTACTGGTAAACGGCAAATATGTGGCAAAGGGCGAAGTTGTAGTAATTGAAGAAAGTTATGGTATTCGAATTACAGATATTGTAAAATAGAAAATAATAATTATTGAGAGAAGAATAGGAGATACAGATATGGCAAAGAATATTTTAATTTGTGATGATGCAGCTTTTATGAGAATGATGATCAAGGACATTCTGACAAAGAATGGTTATGAAATTGCAGGAGAAGCTGAGAATGGTCAGAAAGCAGTAGAAAAGTACAACGAGACAAAACCGGATCTGGTATTGATGGATATCACCATGCCGGAGATGGACGGAATCCAGGCATTAAAGAAGATTAAAGAGGGAGATCCGAATGCATGTGTAATCATGTGTTCCGCAATGGGACAGCAGGCCATGGTTATCGAAGCGATCCAGTCTGGCGCAAAAGACTTTATCGTAAAGCCGTTCCAGGCAGAGCGTGTATTGGAAGCTGTGAAAAAAGTAGTTGGCTAAGATGATCTTACTTGAAGTTCGTACAGGAAGTGTGAGTAACTTTTTTCAGTTGCTTGGAGTGTTGGTCATTTTTGTCCTGGTGCTGGGACTGACGTATCTTACAACAAAGTGGATCGCATCATATCAGAAAGGCCGTTCTTTTAACAAGAACCTGCAGGTGGTTGAGACACTGAAACTGACAACCAATAAGTACATACAGATCATAAGAGCTGGTGATGCTTATATGGCGATCGGAATCGGAAAAGATGAGATTACGTTTTTGACGATGCTTACAAAAGAACAGCTGAATGCGGAGAGTTTAGAGGAACTGGAGAATAGTTCGGGTACCGTGGAGAATTTCAGTGAGGTACTGAAAAAATTCAAGGATCATTTACCGAAGAAGTAGGATTAGAATGAGTAAGTTAAAAAAAATATATTGTGCTGTATCATTTGCTTTCGCGGCATTAATGATTTGCGCGGCTTTGTTGCTTTCCCATCCGGGTATCGTGCGTGCGGCTTCCACAGGAACCGCATCCGGCCGGGATGCGGAGGACATCGGCTCCTTAAATGTGACGAGTACACCGGGAGAGGGTGAAAAGTCAACAAGCGATAATAATAACGGATTACATATTATTTATAACAATGATGAGGGAAGCGTATCAGCGGATATCAAGATATTTCTGGTGATCACCATAATAGCTTTGGCACCGTCGATTTTGATTATGCTGACTTCCTACACCCGGATCATTATCGTGCTGCATTTCCTGCGTTCTGCGATCGGTACACAGACTTCACCGCCAAACCAGGTATTGATTGGTCTGGCGCTGTTTTTGACAATATTTATCATGCAGCCGGTCTTTACACAGGTGAATGAGAATGCGATAAAACCGTTAGATGCAGGTGAGATCACACAGGAAGAAGCTTTCGAAGCCGGGATGGAACCGATTCGGGAGTTTATGTTTGGACAGACACAGAGGAAGGATATCAATATGTTCTGTGAAATTGCGCAGATCTCTTATGATCCGGGCGCGGATCTGGATCAGATCAAGGCAGATATTCCGAATTCTGTTTTAATACCGAGTTTCATTATCAGTGAACTCAGAACAGCATTTATCATCGGATTTTTGATCTATATTCCGTTCATTGTGATCGATATGGTCGTGGCGTCCGTACTTATGTCAATGGGCATGATGATGCTTCCGCCTACAACGATCTCGCTGCCGTTTAAGATATTGCTTTTTATACTGGCAGACGGATGGGATCTTGTGATTAAGAATCTGGTGCAGACATTTTATTAACGAAGGAGTGAGGCGGCTTTGATTACACAGGGGCAGGTTCTCGATATTGCTAGAGATGCGCTTTATACGATTATTACCGTGTCAGCGCCTCTTCTTTTAATATCACTGATTGTTGGATTAGTTGTCAGTATTTTTCAGACGGTGACATCCATACAGGAACAGACACTTACATTTATACCGAAGATCATCGCAGTGTTTGTCGGAATGATCTTATGCGGTTCCTGGATGTTGAATCAGTTGTCAGATTTCATGGTAAAGCTGTGGAATGACTTTGGAATATACATAAGCTAGGATAACAGGAAATGATAAATATAAATTTTTCGCTGGAGAGCATAGAATATTTTATCCTGATTCTGATCAGGATCGCCAGTTTTATGGTGTCAGCGCCGTTTTTTAATATGTCGAATACACCGCGGAGAGTTAAGATCGGCTTTGCGGCATGTGTTTCGGTAATCGTCTATGAGATTTTGCCGAAAACGGTTTTGACGTATGATGGGATGCTGGGGTATTCTGTGATCGTAGTAAAAGAAGTTACAACAGGGCTTTTTCTTGGGCTTGCGGCGAATATCTGTACATACATCGTGCAGGTCGCCGGAAATATGATCGATATGCACATCGGTCTTTCTATGGCAACCGAATATGATCCGGTGACAATGACGCAGTCCGCGGTGTCCGGTAACTTATATAATTATCTGGTGCTGCTGTTGCTGGTAGTAACCAATATGCAGCATTATATTCTGCGGGCGATTGTGGATTCCTATCAGGTTCTGCCGATCAACGGGCAGAATTTTAACTGGAATCATATGATGACAACGATGGTCGCTTTGATGAGTGATATCTTTATTCTGGCATTCCGTATGGTTTTACCGGTGTTTGCCTGTATTATGATATTGAATGTGATTCTTGGAATCATGGCGAAGGTGGCGCCACAGATGAATATGTTTGCGATCGGTATCCAGTTAAAGATCCTGCTGGGATTTTTGATCATGTTTCTGACGATTGGATTACTGCCATACATTTCAGATTTTGTGTTCAGTGAGATGAAAAAGATCATGACAATGATGTTAGAGGGAATGCATTAGAAGTGGAAAAGGAAAAAAGGCTTCTGCTGACTTATGATCTGCAGCGGTTCGCGAAAGACGGACCGGGCGGAGAAAAAACAGAACCGGCGACAGCGAAAAAATTAACAGATGCAAGAAAAGAAGGTAAGGTTGCAAAGAGCCGGGAGATCAGTTCTGCGGTCGACTTGATCGTATTATTTCTGATATTGAAACTATTTATGTCATTTGTTTACGATAATTTCTTTGGAACATTTTCCGTGTTTTACAACAAGATACCGGATGTTATAAATGACAGTATTGGCGGGATCACTCTGCGTACAGTGTCGGCACTGTTGCATGAGATGCTCCTTTTTATGCTAAAGATCATGGCACCTTTTTTGCTGATAGGATTGATTGTGAGCCTGGCTTTTGGTATAGTACAGGTTGGATGGAAAGTTACGGCAAAGCCATTACAGCCAAATCTTTCCAAATTTAATCCGATCAGCGGATTTAAGCGTATATTTTCCAAAGATGCGTTATTTGAGCTGGTAAAATCGATCGTAAAGATCGCACTGATCGCGATCGTGGCTTATCGATGCATCAAGGGAAATGAAAATAACCTGTTTGTTTTATATGATATACCGTTGCTGCAGGCAGTCATACTGTGCGGCAATATTATCCTGAATACGGGGTTAAAGATCAGTCTCGTATATCTGATCGTCGGTCTGGCAGACTGGATCTATCAGAAAGTCAAATTCAAAAATGATATGAAGATGACCAAGCAGGAAGTAAAGGATGAATATAAGAACACAGAAGGAGATCCGCAGATCAAGGGGCGCCAGCGACAGAGGATGCGTGAAGCTTCCCAGCGCCGTATGATGCAGGATGTTCCGAAAGCGGATGTCGTTATCACGAACCCGACCCATCTTGCCGTTGCGTTAAAATATGACGCGGAGCAGGCAAAGGCACCGGTCGTCCTTGCAAAAGGGGAAGATTATCTGGCACAGAAGATCAAGGAGAAGGCCAGAGAGTGCCATATTGAAATCGTTGAAAACAAACCATTGGCAAGAATGCTTTATGCGAATGTGGATATCGGAGCGGAAATTCCGCCGGAATTGTATCAGGCAGTTGCCGAGGTGCTTGCGATGGTATATAATCTAAAGAATAGATAAAAACATAAAAGATAAAGGAGGAGTTGGCATGAAAAAATCAGATGTGGGGGTTGCAATCTATTTGCTGGCGGCCATCATATTTTTCATTATTCCAATTCCGAATTACTTATTGGATGTTATGCTGGCGATCAATATTTCGATTGCGCTTGTCATATTGTTTAATTCACTGTTCGTAAAAGAAGTACTTGAAATGTCGTTTTTCCCGACATTACTTTTGTTTACGACAATTTTTCGTATTTCTCTGAACGTGTCTTCGACAAGACTGATCCTTTCTACCGGTGATCCGGGTAACGTCGTTGAGACATTCGGACAGTTCGTAGGTGGCGGTGATCTGATCATCGGTGCTATTGTGTTCGTTGTGTTAATTTTGATACAGTTCATTGTCATCAATAAAGGTTCTGAACGAGTGGCAGAGGTTTCCGCGCGTTTTACCCTGGATGCAATGCCTGGTAAACAGATGGCGATCGATGCGGATCTGAATACAGGTGCCATTACAGAAAAAGAAGCAAGAGAGCGGAGAAATAAGATCCAGGAAGAAGCCGGTTTCTTTGGTTCTATGGATGGTGCGACAAAGTACGTAAAGGGAGATGCTATTTCAGGACTTATCATTACCGTGATCAATCTTTTGGGCGGAACTGTTATGGGAGTTACCAGACAGGGCCTTACCGCGGTAGATGCATTACAGCAGTACGGCATACTCACCATTGGTGACGGACTCTGCAGTCAGATTCCGTCTCTTTTGATTTCTCTGGCGACCGGTATTCTGGTCACGAAGGCATCAAAGGATGCGGACTTTGGAACCGTGCTGGTGCGTCAGCTTTTTGGTATTCCGAAAGTATTGTATCTGGTTGGAAGCGCGCTTATTTTTCTTGGTGTTGTAACACCTTTAAAATGGTATCTGTTTGTCGGACTTGGTCTGGTGTTTATCATCAGCGGAAAGCAGATGCAGAAGAGCATACGCATGGAAGAAATCGAGGATGAAGTGAACGAGGATGAGGTAGACGCGGAGGAGATCCGAAAGCCGGAGAATGTGGTTTCCCTGCTGCAGGTGGATCCGATCGAGTTGGAATTCGGATATGGAATCATTCCGCTTGCGGATGTAAATCAGGGTGGAGACCTTTTGGATCGTGTTGTAATGATCCGGCGGCAGATCGCGCTGGAGCTTGGTACCGTTGTGCCGATCATCCGTCTGCGTGATAACATTCAGTTGAATCCAAATCAGTATATTATCAAGATCAAGGGTATTCAGGTCACAGAGGGTGAGATTCTGTTTGACCACTATATGGCGATGAACCCGGGATATGTCGAAGAAGAGATCACGGGTATCCCTACGTTTGAACCGTCGTTCCATCTGCCGGCGATCTGGATCACTGAGGGACAGCGTGAAAAGGCGGAAAGTCTCGGTTATACGGTTGTAGATCCGCCGTCCATTATCGCAACCCATCTGACAGAAGTGATCCGTTCCCATATTGCGGAATTTCTGACCAGACAGGACGTACAGAATCTTGTGGACAATTTAAAAGAAAACAATCCTGCCCTTGTGGACGAGCTGGTTCCGAAGCTGCTTGGGCTTGGTGAGATACAGAAAGTACTCCAGAACCTACTTGCGGAGGGAATTTCCATCCGTGATCTTTTGACCATTTTTGAAACGCTTGCGGACCATGCGGCGACGACAAGGGATACGGATGTACTGACCGAATATGTAAGACAGAGCTTAAAGCGTGCGATCTCAAGTAAGTACTTCCCTGCGAATGAAACGACCAGCGTGATCACACTGGATCCGAAGGTGGAACAGGATATCATGGGATCGGTCAAACAGACAGAGCAGGGCGCGTATCTTACACTGGATCCGGAACGGACAAAGGCGATCATGGCTTCCGTGGAAACAGAAGTGGCAAAACTGGAGAGCCTTGGTAAAAATCCGATCGTTGTGACGTCTCCGATCGTTCGTATGTATTTTAAGAAATTGACAGAGGATTATTTTAAGGATCTGATCGTTGTGTCCTACAATGAGGTGGAATCCAATGTAGAATTACAGTCAGTAGGGATGGTGACAGGATAAAATGACCATAAATAAGTATCAGGGAAGAACGCAGGAAGAAGCGATCCGCATCGCGAAAGAGCAGCTTGGTGAGAATGCGGTTATCATGAATGTCAGACCGATCAAGTCGAAAGGACTGTTTCATTTTTTAAAGGACAGTGCATATGAAGTGACAGCTGCGGTAGAGGAACAGCAGCCGGTAGCAAAAAGCTCCGGCCTTGCGATTCAGGATAATATCAATTTTTCTGCGGATGAGGAGATCAAAATTCCGATCCAGCCGCAGGAGACTGTGGCAAGACGGGAGACGAACCGACAGGCGGAAGTCTTAAAGCGCGAGAGCCAGAACCGTCTGGAAGAGCGCATTGAAAATATTCAGGATCTGCTTGAAAAGAAGCTTGCTCCGGCAGAGACGGAAACGGCAAAGAGCCAGTCAAAGCGTGAGGAGAAAACTGCGAAGATGACAAAAGAACAGGAAGAAGGCATGAAGTTCTTAAAAATGATCTATGGCATTATGCTTGAAAATGAGATCAATGAGAAATATGCCAATGTGATTTTAGAGGATATCGAAAAAGTAGTGCGCGGCGGGTCAAGTGTTGACTACATCCTTTCCAGTATATATCAGAAAATGATCTTGAAATTCGGACAGCCGAGGCCGATCGAATTCGGAGAGAAAAAGCCGAAGGTTGTTTTCTTTATCGGACCTACCGGTGTCGGTAAGACAACAACGATCGCGAAAGTCGCTTCCAAATTCAAACTGGATGCCGGAAAAAAGGTGGCACTGTTGTCAGCGGATACTTACCGGATCGCGGCGGCGGAGCAGTTAAAGACCTATGCGAATATCTTGGATACGCCATTTTCCATCGTCTATGCGCCGGAGGAACTGAATCAGGCGATCGCACAGCTGGCAGACTATGATCTGATACTGGTCGATACCGCAGGATTTTCGCATAAGAACATGGAACAGAAGGATGACATTAAAAAGCTGGTAAACAGTCTGGATAAAAAATATGAAAAAGAAGTATTTTTAGTCGTGAGCGCTACGGCAAAATATAAGGATCTTGTCAATATCGCGGATGTCTATCACGATATTGCGGATTACAAACTCATATTTACGAAGCTTGATGAAACATCAGCGTATGGAAATTTACTGAATATCAGATTGTATTCAGGCGCAGATCTTTCATATACAACGAATGGACAGAATGTGCCGGATGATATTGAATTATTCCACACCCAGAAAATTGTAAAGCAGCTGTTGGGAGGAAAATAGTGCATGCAGGATCAGGCACAGCAGTTACGGAACGTGATCAAGCAAAGGAATATAAAAACGACAGTTACGCCTAAGGTAAAAGCGAAAGCGAGGGTGCTGACGATCACCAGCGGAAAGGGTGGTGTCGGCAAATCCAACCTGGCGGTTAATCTGGCAATTCAATTGCGCAAATCGGGGAAAAGAGTTATAATTTTTGATGCAGATATCGGGCTTGCCAATGTAGAAGTAATGTTTGGTACAATCCCAAAATATAATCTCGGAGATCTGGTCTATCGGGGGAAAAAGCTTTCAGAAATTGTGATGGAAGGCCCGATGGGAGTCGGTTTCGTTTCTGGTGGTTCCGGAATTGCCGGACTAAATCACCTGACAGCGGCACAGATAGACCGTCTGGTGGATGAACTTGGAACTTTAGACGAGCTGGCAGACGTGATCATTATTGATACCGGTGCCGGAATTTCAGACAGTGTGCTGAAGTTTGTAGTGAGTAGTCCGGAAGTACTGCTTGTCACTACACCGGATCCGAGTTCGATTACCGATTCTTATTCGCTGCTTAAAATTTTATATCAGCAGCCGGAATTTGAACCACAGGAGACAAAGATCCGATTTGTCGCGAATAAAGTGGCTTCGATCGAAGACGGGGAAGCACTTTATGAAAAAATGCGGCTTGTGGTTTCCAAATTTCTTGGAGGAGATTTACAGTATCTTGGGATGGTTCCGCTTGACCTTGCATTGGAGCGGGCAGTACAAAAACAGCAGGTGGTGTCTTTGGAAGCGCCTTCATCGAATGCGGCGCGGGCGTTTGAAACACTTGCGGATAATCTGCTTTACGGGGAACAGAAAAAAGCAGTGGTAAAAAAAGGAATATCCCAGTTTTTTTCTAACTTTCTAAACAGGTAAAATACAAATGAGGTAAGCATATGCATACAGCGATTATTGAAGTTGGAAATAAAATCGATATCAGAATTGTAAATCAGATCGAAAACGCGAAAACAACCGGCGAACCGCCACATATTTATAAAAGCCAGCTCTTGGATTTTTTTGAAAACGGGGATATCGAGATATCGATGCCCAGCGAGAACGGACAGATCCGTCTTTTGCCGCTTGGTCTTCGGTATGAACTCGTGTTTTATACAAAAAGCGGGCTGTACCGCGGATATGGAGAAGTGAAGGAACGCTATAAAACGGATAACCGTTTTATGCTGCGGGTCGCGCTTCACACGCCGCTCAACAAATACCAGCGCAGGGAGTATTACCGGTTAAACTGTGCCATGGAAGCGGCTTTTTATATTATCAATAAAGAGATTGCGATGCTTGAACATACAGATGAGATCGAGACTGCGCTTCGTGAGAGCGAAGAAGCTGCAGGCGAAAAGATGTCTGCGTATGTACGGGATATCAGCGGCGGCGGGATGCGTTTTGTGACCGACGTGGAACTGCCGGAAGATTCTTATATTTTGGTCTATATCAGACTTGGAGAAAAAGCGCAGGATGCGGTCTACCCGATCGTTGGACGTGTGATAAGCAGCGGGAAAGTGGAAGACGTAACGCCTGCAAAATACGAACAGAGAGTCGAATTCATTTTAAAAGACAGCAGGGTAAGAGAAGACATTATTCGATTCATCTTTAAGGAAGAACGAAAAGCCCGAAGAAATAGAAAAGGATGATTCAGCATGAAGAAAAATATTCTTGTCGTTGATGACTCTGCACTCATGAGAAGGGTTATCTGTGATATAATTAATTCAGACAGTAGATTCCAGGCAACCGATATCTGCAGAGATGGACTGGAGGCATACGAACGACTGAAAACGACACAATATGATGGCGTGGTTCTGGATGTGAATATGCCGCGTATGAATGGTCTGGAACTGTTAGAAAAGTTGCAGCAGGAAAAAATCAAAGCGACTGTGATCATGGTAAGCACAGAGACTACAAAAGATGCAGAAATCACATTACTTGCCATGGAGCGGGGCGCGATTGATTTTGTCACAAAACCGACCAACATCATAGAAGCAAAGGGTGAAGACTTTAAAAAGCGCCTTACGGCTGTGCTTACGGCGGTGATCAGCACCCGTGCATATGTGAACAGGAGCATATCATCGGGAAGCACTGATAAGACAGTAACGCAGGTAAGGCAGCTGATCAAGCCAAAGACATCCCTGGGAAGAGGAAACAAGCTGGTTGCGCTTGCGTGCTCTACCGGAGGTCCGAAGGCCTTACAAAGCGTAATCCCTTATCTTCCGAAAAATATGGATGCACCGATGGTTTTGGTGCAGCATATGCCGAGAGGATTCACAAAATCCATGGCGGATCGCTTAAATGAGATCAGTCCGATCGAAGTGAAAGAGGCGGAAGACGGAGATATCTTAAAAAAAGGATGCGTGTATATCGCACCGGGCGGAAAGCATATGGAGATCACAAAGTGCAGCGATGGACGGCACAAAGTGTCTTTGAATGATGAACCGGCAATCGGAGGATTGAAACCGTGCGCGGATATTATGTATCGGTCTTTACGCGAAAGCGGATATGATGAGATCACCTGCGTTGTGCTGACAGGAATGGGTGCGGATGGTACAAAAGGCATTCTTTCACTGCGGGAGAAAAAACCGCTTTATGTTATTGCACAGAATGCCGAGACCTGTGTGGTCTATGGCATGCCAAAGGCGATTGTGGAGACTGGAGTGGTGAATGAAGTCGCTCCGTTGACACAGGTGGCACAGGAAATTATTAAGAATGTGGGGGTACAGTAAAATGGATGTAAGCCAATATCTTGAAATTTTTATTGATGAAACAAGTGAACACATCCAGAGTCTGAGTGACAATATCATGACTTTGGAAAAGGAACCGGACAATAAGGACGTGATCAACGAGATCTTCCGTGCGGCACACTCTTTAAAGGGTATGGCGGGAACCATGGGATTTAAGCGCATGCAGCATCTGACCCATGACATGGAAGATGTATTCCAGGAAGTCCGCAGTGACAGAGTAAAGGTCACCAGTGATATGATAGACCTTCTGTTCCGTTGCCTGGATGCGATCGAAGCGTATCTTGACTGCATCAAGGAATCTTCCGATGAAGGAACAGAGGACAACGAATCCCTGATCCAGGGACTGAACACTTTCCTTGCAAAAGCGGAGGGCAAAGAAGTAGCGGCTGAGGCAGCACCTGCTCCGGCAGAAAGCCCGAAGGCTGAGGAAGCAAAAGCAGAAGACGGCGATAAGAAAAAATATCTGCACGTTGATTTCACGGAGAATGAAAAAAATGAGATCAAATCCGCAGAGGAAGCCGGAAACAAAGTATATGGACTTACCGTATTTATCCAGAAAGAATGTCTGTTAAAAGCGGCAAGAGCATTTCTGGTATTTAAGGCAGTGGAAGAACTTGGACAGATTGTGGTTTACCGCCCGAGTTCACAGGATATCGAAGATGAGAAGTTTGAAAATGACTTCACCTTCTATCTGACAACAGACGCAGACCTTGAAACCGTACTTACCACGATCCGCAATGTATCCGAGATTGATGAAGCAGTCGGCGAGGAAGTAAAATCTGAAGCTCTGTTTGCAGCAAGTGCAAAGGCTGAGGAAGAGGCTGCAAAACAGGATGCGGCAAAAGCAGCTCCGGCGGCACCGGCACCTCAGAAAACAGAGGCGCCTGCAAAGAAAGAGACCACAAAAGCAGCAGCAAAGAATAAATCGGGCGGAAAACCGGTTACAAGCCGTACCGTGCGTGTTGATATTGAAAAACTGGATGCGCTGATGAACCAGGTCAGCGAGCTTATTATCGCAAAGAACAGTCTGGTATCCATCAGCTCTTCCGACGGAGGAAACTTCCAGAACCAGAGTTTCCATGAACAGATCGAATATCTGGAACGTATCACGACAAGCCTGCATGAGTCAGTCATGAAGGTACGAATGGTTCCTATCGAGAGCGTAGTGAACAAATTCCCGCGTATGATCCGTGACCTGTCCAGAAAGCTGAACAAAAAGATGGAACTGGTCATGAGCGGTGAGGATACCGAGCTCGACCGTACCGTTGTCGATCAGATCGGTGATCCGTTGCAGCATTTGCTCCGAAATTCCGCAGATCATGGTCTGGAAAGCGCAGAACTGCGTAAGGAGAGAGGAAAGCCGGAAACCGGTACGATCCGCTTAAACGCATTCCAGGAAGGCAACAACGTTATCATCGAAGTTGGCGATGATGGTAACGGAATCGATACAGAGCGTGTTAAGAGCAAAGCGATCGAACGCGGTCTTGTTACCGAAGAACAGGCAGAGAAACTTACCCAGAAGGAGATCATTGACTTCCTGTTTATGCCGAGTTTCTCCATGGCAAAAACAATTACGGATATTTCCGGACGTGGTGTAGGTCTTGATGTTGTAAAATCCAATATCGAAGCACTCGGCGGTGATGTAGAAGTAAAGACGAAGCTTGGTGAGGGAACAACCTTTACGGTACGCCTGCCACTGACGCTTGCGATCATTCAGGCATTGATGGTTGAGATCCGTGATGAAAAATACGCGATCGCACTTGGCTCGATCCAGAATATCGAGGATATTCCGGTTAAGGATATCAAATATGTAGAGGCAAAAGAAGTGATCCACCTTCGTGGTCTGGTCATTCCGATCATTCGTCTGGACAAGCTTTTGGACAGCGCACCAAGAGAAGAGGAACCGGAGAGCCTTACGGTTGTAATCGTAAAGAAGGGCGAAAAATATGCAGGACTTGTCGTTGATAATCTGATAGGCCAGCAGGAGATCGTCATCAAGTCACTCGGTAAATATATTAACAACAACAAGCTCATCAGCGGCGCGACCATTCTTGGAGACGGTGAAGTCGCACTGATCTTGGATGTTAATACATTAATGTAGGCAGGGGGTGTCTTTAAATGGCAGAGGCTATTGAAACAACAGAAAGCGTGAAAAAACAATATATTGTAGTCAAAATCGGAAGCGAACAGTATGGTATTGATATCAGCTATGTAGACAATATCGTCCGTATGCAGAAGATCACAAGAGTGCCGAAGGCACAGACTTATTTCAAAGGAATCATCAACCTTCGTGGTGAGATCGTTCCGGTTATGAGCGTGCGCAAACGTATGGGACTGGATGATGATGTTTTTACGAATGCATCCCGTATCATTATTTTAAAAATTGAACAGCAGGGCGCACTGGGAATCATTGTTGATGAAGTAAAAGAAGTAGTTACACTTGGCGCGGATCAGATCGACAAGGTAGCTTACAATAAGAAGGTGGATAAAGATACATTCATCAACGGAATTGGAAAGAATGGAGAGGAACTGATTTCCCTGTTCAATATCAATTCTATTATCGGAGAGGAAATTGAATAGGCAGTATTATAGTGTGTGAATATAGCAAGGTCTGAATGGGCCTTGCTATATCCTGTATATACATGCGATGATTTCCGAAAGACAGGAGGAAGTATGTCAGAACTTAGTTTAGCAGAGGTAAATAACGTCTATTTTGACGTGCTCAAGGAAATTGGAAACATTGGTGCAGGAAATGCGACTACGGCAATTTCCACGATGTTGAATCTCAGGATCGATATGAGCGTTCCGAAGGTAGAACTCTTGACTTTTCAGGAGTTGGGATCTGCGATCTGCCCGGAAGATGAAACGATCATCGGAATTTATCTGGAAGTGCAGGGCGATATCGATGGAAGCATGATGTTTTTGCTGAAACCGGATTCGGCACATTTTCTGGTAAATAAATTGCTGGGAAGAGAAGGAGAGCAAAAGCAGGAGTTTGATGAGATGGAGCTCTCTGCGATCAAGGAAATTGGTAATATTATCGCAGGTTCCTATTTGAATGCGCTTTCGTCCATGACCGGACTGACGATAGCACCAACGATCCCGTATCTTGCGATTGATATGGCGGCGGCTATTTTGAGCGTTCCTGCAATTCAGTTTGGAAAATATGGTGATAATGCACTGATGATAGAAACAGAGTTTGGTGATGATGTTATGATTAACGGATACTTTATTTTGTTACCGGAATTGGAATCTTATGATAAAATATTATCATCTCTCGGAATTTCTATATAAGGAGAGAGTTGGATGAGTGAAGTGATTAAGGTTGGAATGGCAGATTTAAATCTATGCAGGGATCCTGACATTATCACAACGTTGGGGCTGGGATCCTGTATAGGAATTGCGCTGTATGATCCGTCGACCAAGATCGGCGGACTGGCACATATCATGTTGCCGGACAGCACAAAGATGAGAAATAATTCAAATATTGCGAAGTTTGCGGATACCGGAATCGAGGAACTTTTAAACCGGATGATCAAGGCAGGAGCAGTAAAAAGCAGACTGGTAGCCAAGATTGCGGGCGGAGCTAAGATGTTTGAAGTGAGTGGACTTTCAGATATCGGAAATGTAGGACAGCGGAATGCGGAAGCTTCCCGCGCGAAACTAAAGCAGCTTGGAATACGGCTGATTGCGGAAGATACCGGACTGAATTACGGTCGAACCGTAGAACTTCATTGCGATAATGGAGACTATTACATTAAATCCGTTGGAAAGCCGCTCAAAATCATATAGAGTGGAGGGGTGTGGATGAAGACAAAACAGGTGCCGGCGATCGTTATGCTGACGGCAGGTTTTGTTACCTGTGTGATTTCCATTATGCAGCATATGGAATTTGGCAGATTTTTAAAGATTTTACTTCTGGTATTGATCTGCTTTTATATCCTCGGCTGCGTGGCAAAAGTGATTTTGGATAAGAATTTTGCACCGATGCAGGAAGAGGAAGAAGAACAAGAGCAAACAGAGGAAGGCGAAGAGACAGCAGATGGCACGGAAGCCGCTGAAGACATGGAAAATATAAAGTCTGATGGGGATGAATAGCAAATTATGAAGGCAGTTGACAAGCAAAAATTGTGGGAAACATATCGAAAGTCTCCTACTCCGGAAATGCGCGAACAGATTATCCTGGAATATGCGCCGCTTGTGAAGGTGGTCGCGGGACGGCTCAGCATGTACCTGGGATATAATGTGGAATATGAGGATCTGGTGAGTTACGGTATTTTCGGGTTGATCGATGCCATTGACAAATTTGACATGCAAAAGGATGTGAAATTTGAAACTTATGCCAGCCTGCGTATTCGTGGTGCTATTCTGGACCAGATCCGAAAGATGGACTGGATACCACGAACCGTGCGACAGAAGCAAAAAAAGATCGACGAAGCGATCCGCAATATTGAAATGCGGACGGGAAAAAATGCCACAGACGAGCAGGTCGCGGGAGAACTGGGACTGGAGCAGGAAGAACTGACGGAGTGGCAGTCGAGACTGAAAATTACAAACGTAATATCGTTAAATGAATTTTTGGAGCAGGGACAGGAGCCAGTGATGGATGCAAGGGGGAATTCGCATTTCTCACAGCCGGAGGATGTTGTCAGTGAAAGTGAACTGAAACAGGTTCTGGAAGAGGCTCTGGAGGTTTTAACGGAAAAAGAGAAGAAGGTCATTTTGTTATATTACTATGAGGATCTGACCTTAAAAGAAATCAGTAAGGTACTGGAAGTGTCGGAGTCCAGAGTTTCCCAGCTTCATACCAAAGCACTGCTTAAAATGAGAGCGAAAATGGGAAAATATATGGATATTCTTGTAAACGAATAAGTGGGGAAAATACTATGGGAAAAAATGCGTATTTTGAACTGGTTACCTGTCAGGACGGAGTTTATGTGGAGATCATACCGCCACAGGAAGACGGAAAACTTCTTGCGGTTACCGAGATAACGGCTTATCTGGACAGCCACGGGCTGGATAAGTATGATTTAAAAAAGATCAAAGAAGCAGCAGAACAGACCGAGGAGAAAAGGAAGATCCGGGTAGGAGAGCCTGGCAGTATCGGCAAGCTGGATGAAACAATGGAGCTGTTTGTGTTTCAGGATAAAATGCATGCGACAGCGCGCTTTTATCCGCCGGCAAACGGAGGAAAAACGCTTACGCTCGAAGATATCGCAGCAAGGCTTGGAAAAGAAAAGATAAAGGCAGGGATCAGTCAAAAGCAGATTCTTTCTTTTCTCGGGGAACGCAGGTACGCGACGGATTATGTGATCGCGCAGGGAAAAGAACCTGTCGAGGGACATGATGCGAAAATACAGTATTTTTTCAATACCAATACCAATCTACGGCCGAAACGAAATGAAGACGGAACTGTAAATTACAAGGATCTCAATACCATCGGTCATGTGGAGAAGGGACAGAAGATCGCGGAGCTGATACCGGAAGATCCGGGAAAGCCGGGGATCAATGTCTATGGTGAGGAGATAAGACCGCATGCCGTAAAAGGGAACAAGCTGTCTTATGGAAACAATATCACGATCTCGGAGGACAAAAGAGAACTTTACTCGGATGTGACCGGACATGCCAGCCTGGTGGGTGGCAAGGTGTTTGTGTCGGATGTATATGAGGTGCCGGCAGATGTTGACAATTCCACGGGAAATATTGAGTACAGCGGAAGTGTGACAGTTCGTGGTAATGTAAAAGGCGGGTTCCGCATTTCGGCAAAAGGTGATATCGTGGTAGAAGGCATCGTGGAGGATGCGGAACTTTATGCGGGCGGACAGATCATCGTAAAGCGCGGGATCCACGGCATGGGAAAAGGTGTGCTGCAGGCAGGTGGAAATGTCCTCTGTAAATTTATAGAAAACGCGAAAGTTATTTCCGGTGGCTATGTGGATTCGGAAGCGATCCTGCACAGTCAGGTAGATGCTTACAGTGATGTGATTGTAGACGGTAAGAAAGGCTTTATTACCGGAGGGATTATCCGTGCCGGCAATCTTGTTTCGGCAAAGACGATCGGATCTGCGATGGAGACGATCACACAGATCGAGGTCGGGGCGGATCCGCTTGAAAAGGAACGGTATGTGGAACTGCAAAAACAGATCCGCACATACAATGAGCAGATCGACCGGATCAAACCGATCGTGACAACATACAGTGAAAAGTTAAAGCACGGCGAGCATCTGTCACAGGAACAGCTTACTTATGTCAGAAAACTTGCGGAACAGTTAAAGCAGTTAAAGGGAGCAGCAGAACCTTTAAAAGCAGAAGCGGCAAAAATAAACGGGATCCTGGCGCTTGGAAGTTCTGCCCGTGTCAAAGTTGCCAATACGATCTATTCCGGTGTAACGATCGTGATATCGGATACGAGAATGACATTAAAAAATGAACGTACTTACAGTCAGTTTATCCGTCAGGACGGAGAAATAAAGATTATTCCATTATAGAGGTGAGGATATGTCAATTCGACCAGTTGATTTAAATGGAATGGTACAGAGGTCTCAGGACGTCGGTACCTTAAAACAGCAGGAAGACGCAAAACCAATGGTGGATCAGCAGAACATACAGACACATTTTGGTAAACAGGGAGAGCAGAAATTAAAGCAGGTAGTACATGCGGATGATGCCAATGAACAGGAATATCGCTATGATGCGAAGGAAAAGGGCAATTCTCAGTATGAACAGCAGAAAAATAAGAAGCGCGACAAAAAAAAAGAAGACGGAAAGATAAAAGCAAAGGGAATGTCCGGTGGGTTTGACATTCGCATATAAAGGAGTATTACGGCAATGACAGGATTAGAAATTACCCTTTTACTGGTTGGGATAGTATTTATGGTCGGAAGCTTTCTGATTACAGAAAGACTTTCCGGCTCGGAACTGAACAAGGTTTCGGAACTCAGTGAGGATGAGATCCGGAGGATCTTGGAACGTGAGCTTACGAGCGCACAGCAGAAAATCGATACGCAGATCGAACAGTCGATCGTAAACTCGATCGAACAGTCTTCCGACCGCGTGGATCGCGCGCTGGATAAAGAGACGAACGAAAAGATCATGGCGATCAGCGAGTTCTCCGATACCGTGATGGAAAATATGAATAAAACGCATAATGAGATTATGTTTTTATATAGCATGTTAAACGACAAGCATGCGACGATGACCGAGCACATGGAAGAACTGCAGAAGCTGCTTTCGGAAATTGATCAGAAGAAAGAAACGCAGGATACGGATCTTGCGGCTGCGCTTGCAAAATTTGAGGAGCATATCAAAGAGCGCGAAGAGGAACTTTCGCAGGAAATGGAAGCAAAGACAGCAGACTTCATCGAGGCGATCAACGCGTTTCTGGCGGAAAAAGCGGCCGAGCAGGAAGCAGAACAGCAGCTGCCGGAAGTGGAAGAAATAAGCGAAGAGCAGACAGAAGAAGTACCGGAAGAAGAAGCAGAACCGGAAGTGGAAGAAAAAGAAGAAACGGTGCAGCAGGAGAGCAATCACAATGCAGCGATCTTAGAGCTTCACAGACAGGGAGCGTCTGAGATAGAGATCGCGAAAGAATTAGGACTTGGCGTCGGTGAAGTGAAGCTGGTACTGGGACTGTTCAGAGAGGAAGAAGCATAGTGAAGTTAAAGTATTATTTACGGGGACTTGGAATTGGAATTATTGTCACCACACTGGTATTGATGGTTGCGTTTTCCGGAAAAAAAGAAAAACTTTCGGATCAGGAGATCATGCAGCGGGCAGAACAGCTTGGCATGGTTATGGCAGATGAGGGACAGACGGAAACCGGAACAGAAGAAAATACCGGGACAGAAGCGCAGCCTGAGACAGAGCAGGATGTACAGAATACAGAAGCAGGCACCGAAGAAAATGCCGATGAAAACACAGAAAACGCATCGGAACCGGAAACAGAGCCGCAGACCGAAGCCGCTGCAGAGCCGGCAGCGCCGGAAGATACCACAGGAAATGTTGTGGGAGAAGTAAAGCAGGAGACTTCCGGTGAAGTGGCATTTACCGTCAAATCCGGGGAATCTTCGGATACCGTGGCGTTTAACCTGTATAAAGCGGGACTTGTGGATGATGCGACCGCGTTCAACCGTTATATGATAAGTAAAGGATATGACAGCAGACTGCGGACGGGAGATTTCAAGATCCGTTCCGGAGCTTCCTATGATGAGATCTTAAAGGTTCTCGCACCATAAATTCATAATGGAAAAACAAAAAGCCCTTGCGTGTCAGGGGCTTTTGTGATATACTACAAAAGTTGCAGAGCGCTTATCCGAGAAACGCCCGGATAAGTTGCAAAAAAAGACACATATGTCGATGGCAGGATGGGTGCCGAAAGGTTATCCTGCAAAAGGAAGCATATGGATGAAAAACCAGTTGGAGGTAGAAACATGAGCGTTATTTCAATGAAACAGTTATTAGAAGCAGGTGTTCATTTCGGACATCAGACCAGAAGATGGAACCCGAAAATGGCTCCGTACATCTACACAGAAAGAAACGGAATCTACATCATCGATTTACAGAAATCCGTTGGAAAAGTAGATGAAGCTTACAAAGCAGTATCTGATATTGCAGCAGACGGCGGCACAATCCTTTTCGTTGGAACAAAGAAACAGGCACAGGATGCGATCAAGACAGAAGCAGAACGTTGCAATATGTTCTATGTAAACGAGAGATGGCTTGGTGGTATGCTTACAAACTTCAAGACAATCCAGAGCCGTATCGCAAGATTAAAAGCGATCGAAAAGATGGAAGAAGACGGAACATTCGATGTTCTTCCGAAGAAAGAAGTTATCCAGTTAAAGAAAGAACTTGAAAAATTACAGAAGAACCTTGGCGGTATCAAAGAAATGAAGAAGATCCCGGATGCGATCTTCATCGTAGATCCGAAGAAGGAAAGAATCTGTGTACAGGAAGCACACGCACTTGGTATTCCGCTTATCGGTATTGCAGATACCAACTGTGATCCGGAAGAATTAGATTATGTCATTCCTGGTAACGATGATGCGATCAGAGCTGTAAAATTGATCGTTTCCAAAATGGCTGATGCTGTTATCGAAGCAAATCAGGGGCTTGAAAATGTAGATCTTGAAGCTGCAGAAGGTGAAGCAGAGGAAGAAGCATAAATTCAATTTATTATTTGGAGGAATCGAAAATGGCTATTACAGCAGCAATGGTAAAAGATCTGCGTGAAATGACCGGCGCAGGAATGATGGATTGTAAAAAGGCACTCAATGAGACAAACGGAAATATGGACGAGGCTGTTGAATTCTTAAGAAAGAATGGACAGGCAAAAGCAGAGAAGAAAGCTTCCAGAGTTGCTGCAGAAGGTGTTGTAAATGTTGCCGTAGACGGTGACACAAAGGCAGCTATCGTAGAAGTAAACTCTGAGACAGATTTCGTTGCAAAGAACGAGAAGTTCCAGAACTACGTTGCAGAAGTTGCAAAGCAGGTGTTAACCACAGAAGCAACAGATGTAGATGCATTTATGGAAGAAAAATGGCAGGGTGACGCTGCTAAGACCGTAAAGGATGCACTGGTTGAGCAGGTTGCAGTGATCGGTGAGAACTTAAAGATCAGAAGATTTGAAAAAGTCAGTGCTGATAACGGATGTGTTGTTCCGTATATCCATGGCGGCGGACGTATCGGCGTATTAGTTGTAGCAGAAACTGCAGTAGTAAACGATACCGTAAAAGAAGCATTAAAGAACCTTGCAATGCAGATCGCGGCTTTAAATCCGAAATATGTTTCTGACAGCGAAGTAAGCGCAGATTACATCGCACATGAAAAAGAAATCTTAATGGCACAGATCAACAATGATCCGAAGGAATCCCAGAAACCGGAAAAGGTAAAAGAGGGAATGATCCAGGGCCGTATCAAGAAAGAATTAAAAGAGATCTGTCTGGTAGACCAGGTATATGTAAAAGCAGAAGACGGAAAACAGACCGTAGAAAAATATCTGGAGCAGGTTTCAAAAGAAGTTGGAGCTACTGTTACAATCAAGAAATTTGTTCGTTTTGAGACCGGTGAAGGAATCGAAAAGAAACAGGAAGATTTCGCAGCAGAGGTTGCAGCACAGTTATAATTGTAAGACCAGATCCGATGAATGGGATCTCATAAGTTACCGCATCAGCAGTAAAAATGCTGATGCGGTATTTTTTTAGCTCTTTGGGTGGAAAAGTAAGATCAGATATGGTATTTTAAATAGGAAAGGGAGAAGTAATACTATGGAAAAAAATGCAAAGCTTGCGTCAATCTATGTAAAAATATACAATAAGCGGACGCTTACCATCGATGATCTGACGTTTCTGGCAAAGTATGATCCGGAGTGTTTTGCCAAGACGTGTGAGAACCTGATCTATAAGATCCCGGAGACACGCGAACTTATGACTCAGGAGCTTGCGACCCAGGAACCGGAGGAGATACAGATGGCGGAGGAGGCGGATGCACAGGCTGCGCAAAGGACAGAAGATGACAGACAAAAGATCGAAGAGGAACACATCAGACAGCTGCTCTTAAACCTGCGCGATATGAAAGAAATGCCGGTGAATCAGGTGGATCCTGACCGGGTGAAAAATCTTCTTGGAAGCCTTTATATGGAAAAGCTGTTTCCGCATAATGATAAGAACAGATATTTTGAAATGCCGGAAGAACCCGGAAAATCCATATTTAATAAAAAGGTTTGAAAAATTGGTTGAAATGAATATACAATTAATGATACAATAAAAAAAGATGTTATGACCTGGAGGTCACTTATGGAAGGAAAGAACCAAAGCAGCTTGAAGGAACAACAGGAGAGAAGAAAGCGCATCAACCGCATCAAAAGAGGACTGATTTCCTTTATCGGGATCTGGATGCTTTTGTGCATGTTCCTGTGTGTGGTGCTGCTGTTTAAAGTAAACAGTCTGGAAAAACAGATTTCACAGCTTGTCTCGGACGCGACCGTGAGCAAAAGCGCGGCGGAGACAATGAGTGAAAATACGTCAGATAAATCCGGTGTGTTTTCCTATGATTCTACGGAGTCGATAGGAGGCGAAAAGGCTACCGAGCAGGTGATCGCAAACGTTTCCAACGCGGTGGAATCGGATTCGGAAAACTTTGCGGAAGAGAACGACCAGTTGAAGGTATATCTTACGTTTGATGACGGACCAAGCGACAATACGGCGGCAATTTTGGACACGCTTGCAAAGTACAATGTGAAGGCAACGTTTTTTGTGGTCGGCAAGACGGACGATCAGTCAAAAGAGATGTATCAGCGCATAGTGAATGAAGGACACACGCTGGGAATGCATTCATATTCTCATAAATACAGTGTGGTATATGATTCGCTGGATGCGTTTGAGACAGATTTCAATCAGCTGCAGTCCTATCTTTATGATATAACCGGACAGGAGTGCAGACTGTACCGCTTTCCGGGAGGAAGCAGCAATCAGGTCAGCAATACGGATATGTCGGAATTTATCCGTTTCCTGAATGAAGAGGGTGTGACCTATTTCGACTGGAATGTATCCAGCGGAGATGCAACCTCACAGGCATATACGGCAGATGAACTGCTTAATAATGTCCTTACGGATGTGCCAAAATATAAAACATCCGTGGTGCTTATGCATGATTCCAACACCAAGTCTACGACAGTGGAAGCACTTGGCCCGATGATTGAGGCATTACAGGGAATGGGAGCACAGATTCTTCCGATTGATGAGAATACGACGCTGGTTCAGCATATCAAGGCAGATAGCGTTGAATAGGTGTTGCAATATAATATGGAGGTAAGAGAATGAGCTTTTTTAAGGAATTTAAAGATGACTTATCGCAGGCAGTAAATGAGCTGATGCCGGGGGAAGATGAGCTTGAAGACATCGAACCGGTTGATTCCACTGCGGACACAGGAACTGTGAGCAATGACGTGGATGTGGAATCCGAACTCTTGAAATTAGATGGGCTTCTGGAAAAAGTAAGCAAGGAAGCAGAAGAAGTTCCGATGCCGGAAGATGATCTGGATGCAGCGCCGGTGCCGGAAGACGAACCGGTAAAAGAACCGGAAGCTGAGGCAGAGGATGTGGAACCGTTACCGGATATCGCATTTCCGGAAGAGGAAACAGAGACACTGCCGGAACCGGAAGAAATAAAAGAGATCATGGAAGAAGAGCCACAGGAAGCAGTGGAAGATGTGGCAGAAGAGACTGCAGAAGAACCGGAGGTCGTGCCGGAAGCAGCAGAGCCAGAAGAAGTTTTACCGGAGATGCCAGTAGAACCGGAACAAGATATCGAAGAAAAAGAGGATGCCAAGGAGGATGCTATTATGAGCAGCAAGCAGGAAGAAAATTTAACAAACGCAGAAGTCGAAACAGAAAACACCGTAAACGGAGTGAATGCGGCGGCAGTTACCGATGAGACAGCAGTGATCACAACCGGAATGAAGATCGAAGGTAATATCACATCTACCGGATCTTTGGATATCCAGGGTGAGATCAAAGGTGATGTGACCTGTAACGGAAAACTTTCCGTAACCGGTACCGTAACTGGAAACAGCAACTCTTCTGAGTTCTTTGCAGATTCCGCAAAAATCGAGGGTGAGATCACAAGTGTCGGAACGGTAAAGATCGGACTTGGTTCTGTTGTCATCGGAAATGTAAAAGCAACATCCGCAGTGATCGCAGGCGCGATCAAGGGTGATATTGATGTGCAGGGACCGGTTGTTGTAGATACTTCCGCAGTTGTTGTCGGAAACATCAAATCACGTTCTGTGCAGATCAATAACGGAGCGGTTATTGAAGGTTTCTGTTCTCAGTGCTATGCGGATATCGATATGGAAAATCTCTTTGGAGAGAAGAAAGGCAAATAATCCATGAAAAGAGTATTTTTAAAACTGAGCGGCGAAGCGCTTGCCGGAGAAAAAAAGACGGGATTTGACGAAGCGACCGTTACGGAAGTCGCAAAACAGGTAAAGCAGATCGTGGACGGCGGTATGGAAGTCGGTATCGTGATCGGAGGAGGAAACTTCTGGAGAGGACGTACCAGCGAGACGATCGACCGTACCAAGGCAGATCAGATCGGAATGCTCGCTACGGTCATGAACTGCATCTATGTGTCCGAGATCTTCCGTTATGTGGGAATGAAAACACAGATCTTAACACCGTTTGAGTGTGGATCCATGACAAAACTGTTTTCCAAAGACCGTGCAAACAAATACTTTGAAAAAGGAATGGTCGTATTTTTCGCAGGTGGAACCGGACATCCGTATTTTTCCACAGATACCGGTATCGTGCTGCGCGCGATCGAAATGGACGCGGACGGCATCTATCTGGCAAAGGCAGTGGATGGCGTATATGACAGCGATCCGAAGTTAAACCCTGCGGCAAAGAAATTCGATGAAGTGTCGATCGAGGAAGTGATCGCGAAGAAACTGGCGGTTGTCGATCTCACAGCATCGATCATGTGTATGGAGAACAAGATGCCGATGTATGTTTTCGGATTAAACGAAGAAAGCAGTATCGTGAACGCGATGAGCGGCAAATTCAGCGGGACAAAAGTCACCGTATAAATCATTAGTATTATTGGAGGAAATAAAATGGACGAGAGATTAGCACAATACAATGAAAAAATGCAGAAGTCTCTGGATAATCTGCTTGCAGAATTCGGAGGGATCCGCGCAGGACGTGCCAATCCGCATGTATTAGACAAGATCAAAGTAGATTATTACGGAACACCGACTGCTTTACAGCAGGTTGCGAATATCAATGTACCGGAACCGCGTATGATCCAGATCCAGCCATGGGAAGCATCCTTGGTAAAGGAGATTGAAAAAGCGATCATGACTTCCGATCTCGGCATCAACCCGACCAATGATGGAAAAGTGATCCGTCTGGTATTCCCGGAACTGACCGAGGAACGCAGAAAAGAGATCGCGAAAGACATCAAGAAAAAGGGCGAGAGCGCAAAAGTGGCAGTGCGTAATATCCGCCGTGATGCCAATGACGCATTCAAAAAGCTTTCCAAATCAGCGGATATTTCTGAAGATGAGATCAAAGAACTGGAAGATGGTGTGCAGAAGCTGACCGATAAATACATTGCGCAGATCGACAAGGCAGTGGATGAGAAAAACAAGGAAATCCTTACGGTATAAGCGGATTTTTGCAGTTCACAAAAATTTAAGATTAGTGCAGAACATAGGATTCTAGGGGCATGGCAGAGTTTTTTGCCATGCCTTTTCTTGTAAAACAGCTTTGTGAGTAGGAAAATTCTTTGAAATGTGTTAAAATAACAGACAGACCTGTTACAACAAGGAGGATACGAAGATGAAGATACCGCAGCATGTCGCCATCATTCTCGATGGAAATGGAAGATGGGCGAAGAGTAAAGGAATGCCGCGTAATTATGGACATACGATGGGAGCAAAAAATGTAGAAGTGATCTGTAAGGCAGCGCATGATATGGGAATATCCTATCTGACGCTGTACGCGTTTTCCACAGAGAACTGGAAACGGCCGGACAGCGAAGTGAGCGCGCTGATGAAGCTGCTAAACAGTTATCTGAAAAACTGTATTAAGACCGCAGCGAAAAACAATATGCGTGTGCGTGTGATCGGGGATATCACCGGTCTCGATCCGGCGATGCAAAAGCAGATCGCGGAGCTGGAAGAGGCATCAAAGCACAACGACGGTCTGAATTTTCAGATCGCGCTCAATTACGGCAGCAGGGATGAGATGATCCGTGCCATGAAAAAGATGGTGGAGGATCATGACGCAGGCAGACTGCCTGTTTCGGAGATCAACGAAGAGAGTTTTACGCGTTATCTGGATACGCATGACATTCCGGATCCGGATCTGCTGATCCGCACCAGCGGGGAACAGCGGCTGTCCAATTATCTTTTGTGGCAGCTTGCATACAGTGAGTTTTATTTCACAAAAGTTCCGTGGCCGGATTTCTCGCCAGAGGAATTAAAAAAAGCGGTGGAAGAATACAGTAACCGCGACCGCAGATATGGCGGATTAAAGGAGGAAGAATAATGTTTAAGACAAGATTGATAAGCGGGATCGTGCTGGTAGCACTTGCGCTTGCGCTGATCATCACCGGAGGAAATATACTTCTGACATCGACAGCGGTTATCGCGCTGATCGGAATGTTTGAATTGTATCGAATTTTTCATATTGAACGAACGATTGCGGGAATTGCAGGATTTCTTGCGGCAGTGTTATTCTATTGCAATTTAAAATTCGCGTTCATTCCGGATACGATGATGTTTGTGATCGGATTTCTGGTCGTTCTGATGTTTATTTATGTGTTTTCTTACCCAAAATATCATACAGAGCAGATGCTTGCGGCATTTTTCGGTGTGTTTTATGTGGCAGTCATGCTGTCCTATATTTACCAGACCAGAATGCTTCTGCAGGGCGCGTATACCGTATGGCTGATCTTTCTGTGCTCCTGGGGCTGTGATACCTGTGCGTACTGCGTGGGTATGCTGATCGGAAAACACAAGATGACGCCGAAGCTTTCCCCGAAAAAATCCTGGGAAGGCGCGGCAGGCGGGATCATCGGTGCTGCATTGCTCGGACTGATCTACGGATTTGTTTTCCAGAACAAAATGGGAACCACACAGAAAGATATTTTCGCGATGGCGGCGATCTGTGCAGTCGGCGCGGTCATTTCCATGATCGGGGACCTTACCGCGTCTGCGATCAAACGAAACTATGAGATCAAAGATTATGGAAAACTGATCCCGGGTCATGGCGGAATACTGGACCGGTTTGACTCTGTTATTTTTACGGCACCTGTCATATTCTATCTGGCGGATTATTTCATAAAATAAAAAGAGGGTTTGAAAGATGAAGAAAATAGCGATCCTGGGATCTACCGGTTCGATTGGAACACAGACACTGGATGTAGTGCGGGAACAGGGGGATATCTCTGTCGCCGCGCTTGCCGCCGGGAGCAATATTGCTCTGTTAGAGCAGCAGATCCGGGAGTTTCATCCGCGTCTTGTGGCGGTATGGGACAAAAAGAAAGCAGAAGAATTAAAGATAAAGACAGCGGATCTCTCCGTTGAGATCTTAGACGGCATGGATGGACTGCTTGCCGTGGCACAGATACCGGAAGCGGAGATCCTGGTCACGGCGATCGTCGGAATGCTTGGGATCCGGCCAACGATCGCAGCGATCCGCGCGGGAAAGGATATTGCGCTTGCGAATAAAGAGACGCTTGTCACAGCAGGGCATCTGATCATGCCGATGGCGGAGGAAAATCACGTTTCGATCCTGCCGGTGGACAGCGAGCACAGCGCGATCTTTCAGTCATTAAACGGGGAACGGCACAATAAGATCCATAAGATCCTGCTCACGGCATCCGGCGGACCGTTCCGAGGAAAGACGCGTGAGGAATTAAAAGATGTAACAGTCGAGGATGCGCTCAAACATCCGAACTGGAGCATGGGAAGGAAGATTACGGTGGATTCTGCCACACTGGTAAACAAAGGACTCGAGGTCATGGAGGCAAAATGGCTCTTTGACGTGGAACTTTCACAGATCCAGGTTGTGGTACAGCCACAGAGTGTGATCCACTCCATGGTGGAATACGAAGACGGGGCGATCATAGCGGAGCTTGGTACGGCGGATATGCGTCTGCCGATCCAGTACGCGTTGTACTATCCGGACCGGAGACCGTTAAGCGGAGAACGGCTTGATTTTTATAAGCTTGGACAGATCACATTTGAACGCCCGGATACGGATACTTTCCGTGGGCTGGCACTTGCTTACCGTGCGATGGAGCAGGGAGGAAATGTGCCGACGGCTTTCAATGCGGCAAACGAGCGGGCGGTTGCGAAGTTCTTAAATCACGAGATCCGATTTCTGGAGATACCGGAAATCATTGGGGCGTGCATGGAACACTGTAACTATGTGAAGAATCCATCGGTAGAAGAGATTTTGGATACGGAACGTGCAGCCTATGAATATATAGAAGGCAGGTGGTAGATTGAAAATTGTTATTGCGATCATCATATTCAGCATCATCATTCTGTTTCATGAACTGGGACATTTTCTGGTTGCCAAAAAGTGCGGGATACGCGTAAATGAGTTCTGTCTGGGACTTGGGCCGACACTCTTTGGCATAACCAAAGGAGAGACCAAATATTCCATTCATCTGCTTCCGTTTGGCGGAGCATGCATGATGGAAGGTGAGGACGGAGACAGCAGTGATGACCGGGCGTTTACCAACAAACCGGTCTGGGCGCGCATTGCGGTCGTGGCAGCAGGCCCGCTTTTTAATTTCATCATGGCATTTGTTTTTTCGGTGATCTTAATTGCGTGCATCGGTTATGACAAGCCGGTGATCAGTGGTGTGATGGACGGATATCCGGCGCAGGAAGCGGGGATGCAGGAGGGAGATACCATTGTAAAAATGAACCACAAAAACATTCATTTTTGCAGAGAGATCAATCTGTATCTTTATTTTCACGCAGGCGAGACTGTGGATGTCACCTATGAGCGGGATGGCAAAGAAACACAGGTTACCCTGACACCGGTTTATGATGAAGAAAGCGGCGGCTACTATGTCGGTTTTTATGAAAACAATGCGAGAACCAGGGCAAATGTGGGAGATTCCTTAAAATACGGCGTTTATTATACAAAATACTGGGTGGATCTGACGTTTGAGAGCGTGAGGATGCTTTTCACCGGAAAAGTAGGCGTGCAGGATATGTCAGGACCGGTCGGCATCGTAAAAACGATTGGTGACACTTATGAAGAGAGCAAGACAGACGGCATGTTTTATGTGTTTATCAATATGTTGAACATTTCCATTTTACTTTCCGCGAACCTCGGTGTGATGAACCTTCTGCCGATCCCGGCACTGGACGGCGGGCGGCTGGTATTCCTTATCATTGAGGCCATACGAAGGAAACGGATCGATCCGGAAAAGGAAGGAATGGTACATTTTGTCGGAATGATGTGCCTGATGGCACTCATGGTGTTCATTATGTTCAGTGATATCCGAAAACTGTTTTAGAGGTGTAGATATGCAGAGAATGAAAACAAAAGAAGTACGGATCGGAAACCGGGTGATCGGGGCAGACCATCCGATCCTGATCCAGTCCATGACCAATACAAAGACAGAAAATGTGGCGGATACGGTGGCACAGATCCAAAAACTCACGGCGGCCGGATGTGACATCATCCGCTGCGCGGTGCCTATGATGGAAGCGGCAGCGGCGCTGCGTGAGATCAAAAAACAGATCGAAATCCCGCTTGTGGCAGACATCCATTTCGATTACAGGCTTGCGATCGCAGCGATGGAAAACGGCGCGGATAAGATCCGGATCAATCCGGGAAACATTGGGGATGAGGGACGCGTGCGTGCAGTCGTTACAGAGGCGAAAGAGCGCGGAATTCCGATCCGCGTGGGTGTAAACAGCGGTTCGCTGGAAAAGGATCTGCTGGAAAAGTACCATGGCGTCACGGCGGAAGCACTCGTGGAGAGCGCACTGGATAAAGTAAAACTGATCGAGGACATGGGATACGACAATCTGGTCATCAGCATCAAGTCTTCGGATGTAATGATGTGCGTAAAGGCACATGAACTGATCGCAAAGCAGACCGATCATCCGCTTCATGTCGGAATTACCGAGTCAGGCACAGTCACAAGCGGAAACATCAAATCCGCGATCGGGCTTGGGCTGATCCTGAATCAGGGGATCGGTGATACGATCCGTGTCTCACTGACCGGAGATCCGACGGAGGAGATCAAATCCGCAAAGATCATCTTACGGACACTGGGACTGAGAAAGGGAGGCATCGAAGTGGTTTCCTGTCCGACCTGTGGCAGAACAAGGATCGATCTCATCGGTCTGGCAAATCAGGTTGAAAATATGGTGGCAGATATTCCGCTCGATCTCAAAGTCGCAGTCATGGGCTGCGTGGTAAACGGCCCGGGTGAGGCAAGGGAAGCCGATATCGGGATCGCAGGCGGTGTCGGAGAGGGACTCATCATTAAGCACGGAGAGATCTATAAGAAAGTTCCGGAGGCAGAACTTCTGCCTGCACTGCGTGAGGAACTGCTGCACTGGGAACAGGAAAAAGAGAAATAAAACAGGTGAAAGTAAATGGCAAAACCGTTTTTTGAGGTATTTCCGACGTTAAAAGTGGGAGAGGAAACAAAAAATCTGTTATCGGAAGTAGAAGTAACCAGGGTGTCCACCAATACAAGGAAGGACATCCTGCGCGTTTACATAGCGGGAAGACGGCTGATCCCGAAAAAGAAGATCTATCAGTTAGAGACAGGGATCAAAAAGCAGCTTTTTCCGACCAGGGATATGACAATCAAATTTATTGAAAAGTTTCAGTTGTCCAGCCAGTATACGCCGGAAAATCTGATGAATGTATACAAAGACAGTATTCTTCTGGAATTAAGGGAGTACAGTCTTTTAGTTTATAATCTGTTCCGTCAGGCGACACTGGAATTTGACCGCGAAGATCATATGGTCTTAACGCTGCCGGATACGATCGTGGCGGAAAAACGATCTGATGAACTGATCGATATTCTGGAAAAGATAGTCTGCGAACGCTGTGGACTGAAGCTGATGATCGAACCGCAGTTTCAGGAAGAAGCGGAGCTTTCGGAACATCGGAAAGACAGTGATATCCAGATCGCGCATGAGGTGGAGCATATCGTTAAAATGTCGGCGCTTGGACAGCACCGGGAGGATGAACCGGTTTCGCAGGAAAAAGAAGAGACAAAACCTTTAAAGGAAAAGGAGACGAAAAAGCAGCCGGCTCCGGCAAAAACATTCAAATCCGCCAAACCGAGAGAAGAGGGAAGAAAATTTTCCTACCGCCGTTCGGACAACCCGGATGTTATCTATGGCAGGGATTTTGATGAGGAAGCGATCGCAATTGAGACGATCGCGGGAGAAATGGGAGAGGTTGTGATCCGCGGTCAGATATTATCGTTAGATACCAGACCGATCCGCAACGAAAAAACGATCGTGATCATGTCTGTGACCGATTTTACCGATACGATCGTATTAAAGATCTTTGCCCGCGATGAAAATCTCGATGAACTGCTTGGCGGTTTGAAGAAAGGTGCGTATGTCAAGATCAAAGGTGTCACAACGATCGATAAATTTGACAGTGAGCTCACGATCGGATCGGTGGTCGGCATCAAGAAGATCCCGGACTTTACCTCATCGCGCATGGACAACAGTCCGAAGAAGCGGGTGGAGTTGCATTGCCATACCAAGATGAGCGATATGGATGGCGTTTCCGATGTCGGGGATATCATAAAACGTGCCGCCGCCTGGGGACATAAAGCGATCGCCATTACGGATCACGGGGCAGTACAGGCATTCCCGATCGCAAATCATGCGATACCGGATGGCACGGACTTTAAGGTGATCTACGGATTAGAGGCGTATCTGGTGGACGACTTGAAGGATATTATCGAAAATTCCAAAAACCAGAGCCTGGATGACCGTTATGTCGTATTCGATCTTGAGACCACGGGATTAAGTCCGAATACCTGTAAGATCATAGAGATCGGTGCGGTAAAGGTAGAAAACGGACAGATCGTAGACCGCTTCTCCACGTTTGTAAACCCGAAAGAACCAATCCCATATAAGATCGAGGAGCTTACGAGCATACGGGATGATATGGTCATTGACGCGCCGACGATCGAAGAGATCCTCCCGGAATTTATGAAATTCTGCGAAGGCTCGATCATGGTGGCGCACAATGCGGAATTTGATATGAGCTTCATCAAAAAGAACTGCGACAGACAGGGAATCTCCTATGATTTTACGATCGGAGATACCATGACGTTGGCGCAGTTACTGCTGCCGAATCTGAACCGTTTCCGTCTGGATACCGTGGCAAAAGCGATCGGTGTACACCTTGGAAACCATCACCGGGCGGTGGATGATGCCGCGTGTACCGCAGACATTTTCTTAAAATTTATCGAGATGTTAAAAGAGCGCGGGATCCACACCCTGGATGAGGTGAACGCAGAGGGAAATATCGACAAAGAAAGTGTGCGCAAGATGAAATCTTTCCATGCGATCATGCTGGCGACCAACGATATCGGACGCGTGAACCTCTATAAACTGGTGTCACTTTCCCACCTTACCTATTTTAACAAACGGCCGAAGATCCCCAAAAGTGAATTTGTAAAATACCGGGAGGGAATTCTGCTTGGTTCCGCCTGCGAAGCCGGGGAACTCTATCAGGCGATCCTGCTCGGACGTCCGAACGAGGAGATCGCGCGACTGGTTAACTTTTATGATTATCTCGAGATCCAGCCGCTTGGAAACAACATGTTCATGCTGCGGGATGAAAAATCACCGGTCAGCTCGATCGAAGAACTGCAGGATATCAACCGGAAGATCGTTGCACTTGGTGAAGAATTTCACAAACTTGTGGTCGCAACCTGTGACGTGCATTTTCTTGATCCGGAGGACGAAGTCTACCGCAGGATCATTCTTGCCGGAAACGGGTTTAAAGATGCGGACGATCAGGCACCATTATATCTGCGCACGACCGAGGAGATGTTAAACGAATTTACCTATCTTGGCAGTGAAAAGGCGGAAGAGGTAGTCATCAAAAATCCGAATCTGATCGCGGATATGTGCGAACGGATCTCTCCGGTGCGTCCAGACAAGTGTCCGCCGGTCATTGAAAATTCAGATCAGATGCTGCGTGATATCTGTTATAACAAGGCGCACGAGATGTACGGGGAAGAACTGCCGTCCGTTGTAAAGGAGCGGCTGGACCGTGAGCTGAATTCCATCATTTCCAACGGTTACGCGGTTATGTATATCATTGCCCAGAAACTGGTGTGGAAGTCCAATGAGGACGGATACCTGGTAGGTTCCCGTGGATCGGTAGGATCCTCGTTCGTAGCGACCATGTCCGGTATCACGGAAGTAAATCCGCTGCATGCGCATTATTACTGTGAGAATTGTCATTACTCCGATTTTGATTCGGAAGATGTAAAGGCCTATACCGGGCGCGCGGGCTGTGATATGCCGGACAAGATCTGCCCGAAATGCGGCAAGTTGTTAAAAAAGGACGGATTTGATATTCCGTTTGAGACATTCCTTGGATTTAAGGGAAACAAAGAGCCGGATATCGATCTGAACTTTTCCGGGGATTACCAGAGTAAGGCACATAAATACACCGAAGTTATTTTCGGAGCCGGTCAGACGTTCCGTGCGGGAACGATCGGTACACTTGCGGACAAGACCGCGTTCGGATACGTTAAAAATTATTATGAGGAACGTGGGGTTCACAAGAGAAACTGTGAGATCGACCGTATCGTGCAGGGGTGCGTCGGGATCCGCCGGACGACCGGACAGCATCCGGGTGGTATTGTAGTGCTTCCGGTCGGAGAAGAGATCTATTCCTTCACACCGATCCAGCATCCGGCCAATGATATGACGACCGATACGATCACGACCCATTTTGAATACCATTCCATTGACCACAACCTGTTAAAGCTTGATATCCTCGGGCACGACGATCCGACGATGATCCGTATGTTGGAGGATCTGACCGGATTAAATGCCAGAACGATCCCGCTTGATGACAAGGCGGTCATGTCGCTGTTTCAGAATACGGACGCCATTCAGGTGACACCGGACGATATCAACGGCTGTCAGCTTGGAGCGCTCGGAATACCGGAGTTTGGTACGGATTTCGCGATGGGAATGCTTCTCGCCACACAGCCGACGGAATTTTCGGATCTTGTGCGGATATCCGGGCTTTCCCATGGTACGGACGTGTGGCTAGGAAATGCGGAGACCCTGATCAAAGAGGGAACGGCAACGATTTCCACGGCGATCTGTACCCGTGACGATATCATGATCTATCTGATCAGTATGGGACTCGAAAGTGAGACCGCGTTTACGATCATGGAGTCCGTGCGAAAAGGAAAGGGCTTAAAGCCGGAGTGGGAGAAGTTAATGCTCGAGCACGGTGTGCCGGACTGGTATATCTGGTCGTGTAAGAAGATCAAGTACATGTTCCCGAAGGCGCATGCGGCTGCGTATGTTATGATGGCGTGGCGTATCGCCTACTGCAAGGTATTCTATCCGCTTGCCTACTATGCGGCATACTTTTCGATCCGCGCGACTGGATTCAACTATGAACTGATGTGCCAGGGCAAGGACAAATTAAATTACTTTATGCATGATTACGAAAAGCGGAAAGACCAGCTCTCCAAAAAGGAGCAGGATGTTTACCGCGACATGCGTATCGTTCAGGAAATGTATGCGCGCGGTTATGAATTTATGCCCGTGGATATTTACCGGGCGAGTGACCGGTATTTCCAGATCATTGACGGAAAACTGATGCCGGCACTGAATACGATCGAAGGTCTCGGAGGCAAGGCGGCAGAACAGGTCGTAGAGGCGGCAAAAGATGGAAAATTCCTTTCCAAAGACGATTTCAGACAGCGGACGAAAGCAACGAAAACAGCGATCGAACTGATGTCGGATCTCGGGCTGCTCGAGGGGCTGCCGGAATCCAACCAGCTGTCACTCTTTGACTTTTCCTAGAGAGGCATTTTTGTTCATTGACAAATAAGAACAGGACTTTTAATATAAAATTAAAACAGGATAAAGGTGAGAAAGATTATGCGAGAATTAGTGGATATCCGTAAGGAGATCGATTCCGTGGATGCTGACATTGTGGCATTATATGAGAAGAGAATGAAGCTGGCGGAACAGGTGGCGGAATACAAGATCGGCACCGGAAAAAAAGTTTTGGATAAAGAGCGGGAAAAAAGCAAACTGGAAAAGATCGCCGGACTTGCCTCGACAGATTTTACGAGATGTGGAGTTACGGAACTGTTTGAACAGATCATGGCAATGAGCAGAAAGCGGCAGTACCAGATGCTGCGTGAGCATGGGATCACGGACGAAATGGATTTTGTACCGGTGGAGAGTCTTCCGGTAGAACATAAAAAGATCGTTTTTCAGGGCGTGGAGGGCGCGTACGCGCAGGTAGCCATGGAAACCTTTTTCGGAAACGATACCGAGAATTTCCATGTCGAGAGCTGGCGTGACGCGATGGAGGCGATCAAAAACGGAGAAGCCGACTATGCGGTACTTCCGCTTGAAAATTCGTCTGCGGGCATTGTGTCCCAGAATTATGATCTTTTGATGGAGTATGACAACTGCATCGTCGGTGAGCAGATCATAAAGATCGATCACTGCCTGCTCGGTACAAAAGACGCACAGCTTTCAGATATTACCCAGGTGTATTCGCATCCGCAGGGACTGATGCAGTGCGCCGGATTTCTGGAAGCGCATCGCGGATGGGAGAGCATCAGCACCAAGAATACCGCAATGGCGGCAAAGAAGATCAAAGAGGATGCGAAGAAGAACCAGGCGGCAATCGCGAGCCGGCTGACGGCGGATATTTACGGACTGAAGCTGTTAAAAGAAAGTGTGCAGGACAATCCAAACAACAGTACACGTTTTATCATTGTGTCCAGCAAAAAGATGTATGTGCGGGACGCCAAAAAGATCAGTATCTGTTTTGAGATCCCGCATGAAAGCGGATCGTTGTACCATGCGCTTTCCCATTTTATCTATAATAATCTGAACATGGATCACATTGAATCACGCCCGATCCAGGACAGAAACTGGGAGTATCGTTTCTTCATAGACTTTGTCGGAAACCTTGAGGACTGTGCGGTAAAAAACGCGCTCCGCGGATTGAAAGAAGAGACGGTGAAGTTAAAAATACTCGGAAATTACTAACAAACAGGAAAGAAAGGCAGCAGAAATGAAAAGTGCAAAAGAACTGATTATTTATAAAGATTTTAAGAACGGGAGGCTGTTTTATAATTTCACATGGATCCTGGAAAATTATAAAAACGATTACTACAACAAAGAGGACATCAGAGCTTTATTTTATGAATGCTTTCATGATCTGCTGGAGCTTGCGGGAAGCCACGGGTTTGAGGGAAACCTCTGGCACAATTTCCTGACGTTTCTTTTGATCAACAATGAGAATGCTTACAGTACAGCCAGTGAAAAGCGGGGAAAGATCGGCGGAAGCCTGGAGGAGATCGCACTGCATGATTTTTCAATCTTTAAAGGCTTTTTCGATTTTGATCTCGATATCTTAAAAGAGGAGCTGGAACTGGATGACATTGCGGTGTTAAAGAACTATGTCAGCACGGCGGATAACGGAAAGATCTTAAATAAGAGGATCCGCGACCGCATTGTTTCTCTGAGCAGACAGTTGGAACAGGCAGAGGATGTGCAGCAGTTCCTTTCTTATGTGGCAGAGTTTTATAAGGACTTCGGGGTTGGAACCCTGGGACTGCACAAGGCATTCCGGATCGAACATGATGAAAAGGGAAATGCCGTTATTGCGCCGATCAGCCGTATCGCGCATGACAAATTGGATGACCTTGTCGGTTATGAATCCGCGAAGAAAAAACTGATCGATAATACCGAGGCGTTTGTAAAGGGAAGATCGGCAAACAACTGTCTGTTATTCGGAGATGCCGGAACCGGAAAATCTTCCAGTATCAAGGCAATCATCAATGAATATTATGATGATGGACTTCGGATGATCGAAGTATACAAGCATCAGTTCCAGGATCTGAACGCGGTGATCGCACAGATTAAAAACCGGAATTATAAATTTATCATTTATATGGATGATCTCTCTTTCGAGGAATTTGAGATAGAATATAAGTATCTGAAGGCGGTGATCGAGGGCGGACTTGAGAAAAAGCCGGATAATGTACTGATCTATGCGACATCGAACCGCAGACATTTAGTCAGAGAGACATTCAGTGACCGTACACAGCAGGAGGACGATCTGCACAATAACGATACCGTGCAGGAAAAACTTTCCCTTGTGGCACGGTTTGGTGTGTCGATTTATTTCGGGGCACCGACACCGAAGGAATTTAAAAATATCGTAAAAGTACTGGCAGAGAAACAGCATGTAACGATGAGCGAGGAAGAACTGCTTGCGGAAGCAAACAAGTGGGAGCTTTCCCATGGCGGACTTTCCGGCCGGACGGCGCAGCAGTTCATCAACTATCTGCTCGGACAGCAGGGAGCGGACGCTTAAAGTGGGGGCAGTGCAGAGAGGATGGAAGTATGAATATTACGACATTTGCAGCAATCTATATCGGATCTTATGAGATCAGCATGAAGATATTTGAACTCTCAGCCAAACGAAAGATCCGTGAGGTCGATTATATCCGCAAGAGGGTAGAGCTTGGAAAGGATGCTTACGCGAAGGGATATATCGGATATGAACTGGCAGAGGAACTGTGCAGCGTGCTGTCCGAATATACCAAGATCATGGCGGGGTACAAGGTGGATGCGTACAAAGTGTGCGCGAGCGCGGCGATCCGTGATGCGAAAAATGAACTGTTCATTTTGGATCAGATCAAGCTCCGCACCAAACTTGATGTCGAGGTGTTGAGTAACTCGGAGCATCGGTTTATCAGCTATAAATCCGTTGCGGCACGTCCGGAATTTAACAAGATGATCGAAAAGGGCGCGGCGGTTGTCGATGTCGGGGGCGGAAGTCTGCAGATCACGCTGTTCCAGAAAGGAAAGGCGATCACGACGCAGCACCTTTTACTTGGAACCATGCGTATCTATGAAAAACTTTCCGAGATCGGAAACGCTGTCATATATTATGATGATCTGATCAAAGAACTGGTAGATAAGGAACTGGAGCGTTTCAAAGATATTTATCTGAAAGACAACCGGTTGCAGTACCTGATCATGATGGGAGATTACAGTACGGAGATCGTGCGCAAGCTCGAAAAGAATCTGGACCGCACGACCGTAGACGCAGGGAAATTCGTAAAATACTTAAATAAAATGAACCGCAACAGCCTTGGAAAGATCGCGGAGGAGCTGAGCCTTTCCAATGCGACCGACCCGCTTCTTCTCCCTTCGATCGTGCTTTATAAGCGGATCGCGGAAGAACTGGACGCGGATTCCATCTGGGTACCGGGTTCCGATATCAATGATGGTATCGCGTGTGACTACGCGTTAGAACATAATATGATCAGGGTGGAGCATGATTTTGACGAGGATGTCATTTCAGCATCAAAATATATGGCACAGCGCTATCATGGCTATACGCCGCATATCGACGCACTGACCGAGATGGCGACGCTTGTTTTTGACAGCATGAAGCGTGTGCATGGCATGGGGAAAAGAGAGCGCCTGCTGCTCCAGGTCGCTGCGATCCTGCATGACTGCGGAAAATATGTGAGCCTGGTAAATGGACCGGAATGTGCATACAGCATTATCATGGCATCCGAGATCATAGGGCTTTCCCATCTGGAGAGGGAGATCGTCGCGTGTACGGTAAAATACAATACCTATCCGCTTGATGATTACGAAGTTCTTGCGGATAAGTTAGACCAGGAGAGCTACATGGTCGTGGCGAAACTGGCGGCAATATTAAAAGTATCAAACGCAATGGATCGCAGCCATAAACAGAAATTTAAAAATGTCAAGGCTTCGCTGCGCGGAAAGCAGTTAGTGATCACGATCGAGTCGATGGATGACATCGTCCTGGAAAAGGGACTGTTTGCCGCAAAGTCGGGAGATTTCGAACGTATCTTCAGTGTGAAACCGGTTATAAAAGAAAAGCATACATGACAGAGGAGGCGGGAATATGGAAACAGCAAAAGAGTATTTTAAGCCGGAATATTTTGAAAACCGGGAACTGAGCTGGATCAAATTTGATGAGCGGGTTTTAAATGAGGCGAGGGATAAGACGATCCCGTTGTTAGAACGGCTGAAATTCGTAAGTATCACATCATCGAACCTGGATGAATTTTTTATGGTGCGTGTCGCATCGTTAAAGGATATGGTGCATGCCGGCTATAAAAAGAAAGACATAGCGGGAATGACAGCGAAAGAACAGCTTTCCGCCATCAATACGGCAACCAGGGAGCTGGTGGAGACACAGTATACGACCTATAACCGGTCTTTAGTTCCGCTCATGAAAGCAAACGGGATCATCGTCATTGATGAGTTCGAGAAATTAAGCAGTGAACAGGCGGCTTATGTCGATAAATATTTCAAAGAGAACGTTTACCCGGTGCTCACTCCAATGGCGGTAGATGCGTCAAGACCGTTTCCGCTGATCCGGAACAAGACGCTCAATATTGTTGCGCTTTTGATGAAAAAAGAAAATACGGATAAACGTATGGCAAAGCATGACGCTGAATTCGCTACGGTTCAGGTGCCGTCCGTGCTGCCGCGTCTGGTAGAGATCCCTTCCGAGAAAGAAGAAGATACGACCTATATTCTGTTAGAGCAGATCATCGAGCGGAACATCGCAAAACTGTTTTTGAATTACAATGTGATCTGTGCATATCCGTACCGTATCATGCGGAATGCGGATCTGAGCATTGATGAGGATGAGGCATCCGATCTGTTAAAGGAGATCCAGAAACAGCTTAAAATGCGCCAGTGGGGTGAAGTGATCCGTCTGGAAGTAGAATCGAAGATTGATAAGAAGCTTTTGAATTTTTTAAAAGAAGAGCTGCATATCGCATCGGATGATGATATCTATAAGATCAACGGACCGCTTGATTTTACATTTCTGATGAAATTATACGGATTAAAAGATAAAGAGGAGCTTCGCTATGCGCCCTATACGCCGCAGCGTGTCCCGCAGATCGAGCCGGGACAGAATATCTTTGATGAGATCAGGAAAGGCGATGTTTTGCTGCATCACCCGTATCAGACCTTTGATCCGGTGGTGGATTTCATCCGTCAGGCAGCAGTGGATCCGGATGTACTCGCGATCAAGCAGACACTTTACCGTGTAAGCGGAAATTCGCCGATCATCGCGTCACTGGCACAGGCGGCGGAGAACGGAAAACAGGTGTCGGTACTGGTGGAGTTAAAAGCGCGTTTTGACGAGGAAAATAATATTGTATGGGCAAAGATGCTTGAAAAGGCAGGATGCCATGTTATTTACGGTCTGGTGGGCCTAAAAACACACAGCAAGATCGCGCTTGTGGTGCGCCGGGAGGAAGACGGCATCCGCAGATATGTACATCTCGGAACCGGAAACTATAATGACTCAACCGCAAAGCTTTATACGGACTGCGGAATGTTCACATGCTCGGAGGCGATCGGAGAGGATGCCACAGCGGTGTTTAATATGCTTTCCGGTTATTCGGAACCGCTCAGCTGGAATAAGCTTGTCGTTGCGCCGATCTGGCTGCGTAAAAAGTTTATCAAGCTGATCCAGCGTGAGACCAAAAACGCCAGGGCGGGAAAGAAAGCGCGCATTGTCGCAAAAATGAATTCTCTCTGCGACCAGGAGATCATTGCGGCATTGTATGAGGCATCGGCGGCAGGCGTTTCCATAGACCTGATCGTGCGCGGTATCTGCTGTCTGCGTGTGGGGATCCCGAAAGTCAGCGAGAACATCAGAGTGCGTTCCATCGTTGGAAATTTCCTCGAGCACAGCCGTATTTTCTATTTTTATAATGACGGGCAGGAAGAGATCTATATGGGCAGCGCGGACTGGATGCCAAGAAATCTGGATCGTCGTGTGGAGATCATTTTCCCAGTGGAAAACGAGAACTTGAAAAAGAAAGTCATGCACATTTTAAAAGTAGAGCTTGCGGATAACACCAAGGCAAATGTGCTACGGGAAGACGGCACCTACGAAAAGATCGACAAGCGCGGAAAAATGCTTGTGAATTCGCAGGAACAGTTCTGCAAAGAAGCAGTCGCGGAAGTGCCAAAGGCACCGAAAGAATATATGGAACGGGTATTTATCCCGGCAGAACCGGTTGATTAAAAAAGAGACACGTCAGAGGATGATCCGGCGTGTCTTTTTTATGACAGTAACAAAATTACATTAATTGGAATGCGCTTCTTTCAGGCTTTTCAGATGCTCGAACACCGCATACGGAACGAAAAGATTGCCTTTTCCTGTTCCGAGATGGATCTTTGGTTTGTTTGCGCCATGAAAATCAGAACCGCCGGAGACGGCAAGATCCAGTTCGGCGGCAAGTTCTTTCATCTGTCGTTCTTCGCCGGCGGTGTAAGTAGAATAGATCGCCTCAACGCCGTCGAGCCCGTGGGCTTTTAAGTCAGTCATAAGCTGTTTTAAGCGGGCGTCACTCAAATGGTAGAGCAGCGGATGGGCGAGGATGGCGAGCCCTCCGGCAGCGTGGATCAGATCGATCGCCTGAACGGGTGTCATTTTTTCCCGTGGAACATAGTAAGGGCAGTGATCGCCGATATATTTTTGAAAGGCAACGTTTAAGTCCTGGATACAGCCCTTTTCGTAAAGATAGCGGGCAATATGCGCACGGGTCAGGACAGCGTCCGGGAAATAGGCGCGGAGCGCTTCTACGGAAATATCAAACCCGGCTTCCTCCCGCAGGCGGTCGATCATTTTTTTGTTTCGTTCTTCGCGGGAATCCTGTACGCTTTTTAAAGATTCTTTAAACGCTGCGTTTGTTTCGTCTATAAAAAGACCGACCATGTGAACTTCGTGGTCATCATTGTAGCAGGAGAGCTCTATGCCGGGAATAACGGTAAGACCGGTTTCACGGGCAGCGGCTTTTGCAGCGGCAATCCCGCCTATTGTGTCATGATCCGTCAGGGCAAAAGCGCAAAGACCGGCATGCAGTGCTTCCGTGACAAGTTCCTCCGGTGTAAAGGTGCCGTCCGATTCCGTGGAATGGACGTGCAGGTCAACAATACGTTTATCCATAAAAAATATCCTTTCTGTGATTTGGATTAGCTGTTTACAACTGACTTTATTTTAGCATAAAACCTGGAAAGAAAAAGTTTTTTGAAAAAAATTAAAAAAATTCAAAAAAGGTATTGCAATATTAAAAATCGTATGGTATAGTAATACACGGTTCGTTGGTCAAGAGGTTAAGACGCCGCCCTCTCACGGCGGAATCACGGGTTCGATTCCCGTACGAACTGCTGACTGTTTTAACAGCCCAACCCGAGAAAGTACTGTAAGTTTTACAGTACTTTTTTCTTTCATAAAAAGATAGAACCGGTTTTATAAATTAAGGTTGCATCTTAAAAATGAAAGTGTTATAGTAAATACGATAGCATGATGATGATTACTTTGAGAGTGGGCGTTTCGTCCACTCTCAATTCACGTTTAGGTACAGTTAGACCAAAAGAAGACTTCATAAGAAAAGGATGGTGAAAGAGATGACACAGCGAGAGATCTATGAACAAAAGACAGAAGAACTGATCCTGCCGATCCTGGAAGAATTACAGTTTGAACTTGTGGATGTTGAGTATGTAAAAGAAGGCGGTACCTGGTATCTTCGGGCATACATTGACAAAGAGGGCGGAATCACGGTAAATGACTGCGAGGACGTCAGCCGCCGGATGAATGAACTTTTAGATGAAAAAGACTATATTGAAGGCTCTTATGTTTTTGAGGTGAGCTCACCGGGACTTGGAAGACCGCTCAAAAAAGAAAAAGATTATGCGAGAAGTATGGGAAAACGACTGGAGATCCGTACTTACCGGGCAATCGAGCACGAGAAGGAATTTTACGGGGTGCTGACTGCGTATGATTCGGATTCTGTTACGATCACAAAAGACGACGGCGCAGAGATGAAATTTGCGAAATCCGACATGGCGCTGATCCGACTGGCATTTGATTTTTAGCGTACAATAACAAAGAATATTTAGGAGGATAAAGAAAATGAGCAGTAACAATGAGTTATTAGAGGCGTTAAATATATTGGAGAAGGAAAAAAACATTTCGAAGGATACCCTGCTTGAGGCAATCGAGAATTCTCTGATCACCGCCTGCAAGAATCATTTTGGAAAATCAGACAATGTCAAGGTGAACATGAATCCGGAAACCTGTGAATATCATGTATTTCAGGAAAAAACCGTGGTAGAACAGGTAGAGGATCCTTGTACGGAGATCAGCCTTGCGAATGCGCGTATGGAAGATTCCAAGTATGAACTGGGCGATATCGTAAATGTGGAAGTAAAATCCAAGGAATTTGGCCGTATCGCGACACAGAACGCAAAGAATGTCATCTTACAGAAGATCCGCGAGGAAGAAAGAAAAGTGCTTTACAGCCAGTATTACAGTATGGAAAAAGACGTAGTGACCGGAATCGTACAGCGCTATGTCGGCAAGAACGTAAGTATCAACCTCGGAAAAGTGGATGCGATCCTGACAGAGAATGAGCAGGTAAAAGGTGAGGTATTCCAGCCGACAGAACGTATCAAGGTATATATCCTTGAAGTAAAGGCAACACCGAAGGGGCCGAAGATCCTGGTTTCCAGAACACATCCGGAATTGGTAAAACGTCTGTTTGAGTCCGAAGTTACAGAAGTAAAGGACGGCATTGTTGAGATCAAGAGTATCGCGAGAGAAGCCGGAAGCAGAACCAAGATCGCGGTATGGTCCAATGATCCGGATGTAGATCCGGTCGGAGCATGCGTCGGTATGAACGGAGCGCGTGTCAATGCGATCGTAAACGAGCTGCGCGGAGAAAAGATCGATATCATCAACTGGAACGAAAATCCGGCAATGCTTATTGAAAACGCGTTAAGCCCTGCAAAAGTTATCTCCGTTATTGCGGATGATGAAGAAAAGACAGCCAAGGTTGTCGTACCGGATTACCAGTTATCACTTGCGATCGGAAAAGAAGGTCAGAACGCTAGACTTGCGGCAAGACTTACCGGATTCAAGATCGATATCAAGAGTGAGACACAGGCAAGAGAATCCGGAGATTTCATGGACTATGTCAACGACTATGAAGACGAGGACTATGAAGAGGATTATGACGGCGAAGGCTACGAAGATGGAGAATATGCAGGCGAAGAAGAAAGCTATGACGAATAAAAAGATACCGATGCGCCAGTGTGTCGGCTGCGGTGAAATGAAAGAGAAACGGGAGCTGATCCGTGTCTTGAAAATCGCAGAAAATGAGATCGTATTAGATGAAACCGGAAAGAAAAACGGAAGAGGGGCTTATCTTTGCAGATCGGCGGAATGCTTTAAAAAAGCAAAAAAGAGCAAAGGGCTGGAACGTTCCTTAAAAACAGCGATCCCGGAAGAAATTTACGAAAAACTGCAGGAGGAGATGGAACGCATTGAAACCAGATAGAGTGTTGTCGATGCTTGGCATTGCCGAAAAGGCAGGCAGTGTGCAAAGCGGAGAGTTCTGTACGGAAAACGCGATAAAGAGTGGCAAAGCCGCGTTAGTCATTGTGGCACAGGACGCGTCGGATAATACCAAAAAGAAATTCGAGAACATGTGTGAATTCCGTCAGATCCCGTTTGCGGTGTATGGAACGAAAGAGGAACTTGGACATCACATAGGAAAGGAGTTTCGTGCTTCCCTGGCGGTGACAAATGAAGGAATTGCAGATACATTGCAAAAGCAGCTGGATATAAACTAACAACTGAATATGGAGGTAGAGTTAATATTGAGAGTACATGAATTGGCAAAAGAATTGAACTTGAAATCCCAGGAAATTATAGATGCGTTGAGCGGTACGGAACATGCAGTCAGCAGCCACAGCAGCAGTATTGATGAAGTGGCACAGCAGATTGTTCGGAATAAATTTAAAAATAAAGGAAAAACTATACAGGATATGAACGAAAAAACAGAAGAAAAGAAACAGGCAGTGCCTGCAGAAACAAAAACAGAGGGAAAGACGGAAGCGAAGACAGAAGCAAAGGCAAATGAGCGTCCAAAGAAGAAAGCGAGCATTTCAGCTGTGTTTAACCCGCAGAACAGCAAGCAGATGGGGACCAGAAGACAGCAGGGTTACCGCACACAGGGAACCGGTATGCAGCGAAACGGAAACGGACGTCCGCAGAATCCGAATGCGGCAGCAAGACCGCAGCAGAACGGAAAGCCGCAGGGTGCTCCGGCCGGGGAAACAGTAAAAAATGAAAACGCAAGACCTGCAGAAAATGTTCGCGAGAATACGCGTGATAATAATACACGCGACAACAATACACGCCAGGATGGAAACCGTGGCGGACGCTACAACAATAACCGCCCGCAGGGTGGCCGTAACGGCGAACAGAGAAATTACGGAGACCGTCAGCAGGGTGGACGCGGAGACAGAAATGGACGTCCGGATAACGGAAACCGTGGTGGCGCAAGACCGTATTCCAACAATCGTCCGGGTGGCGCAAATGACCGTGGCGGCAACGGAAACCGCAGAAACGGCCAGGATCGTCAGAGAGGCGAATACCGTGGAAAATTAGAGCAGGAGATTTCAAAATTCAATAAAGACGCGGTGAAGGCAGCACCGGAAGAACTTCGCAAGGAGAGCCGTGATACCAACCGCAGAGGAAATGCAAAGAAACAGGAACATGATAAGCTTGGTAAGAGACAGGAAAATTATGTAAACCTGGAGAAGCACAGCGGCCACAAGAAGAGAAACCAGCAGCCGCAGACACCGCAGCAGAAAGCGGCAGAGGAGGAGATCAAAACGATCACACTTCCGGAACATCTGACCATCAAAGAGCTTGCGGATAAGATGAAAGTGCAGGCATCCGTGATCGTGAAGAAGCTGTTCTTAAAAGGACAGATGGTTACGGTAAACCAGGATGTGGATTATGAGACAGCGGAAGAGATCGCGCTTGAATTCAACTGCATCTGCGAACCGGAAGAAAAGATCGATGTGATCGCAGAACTCTTAAAAGAGGACGAAGAGGATGAGAGCAAAATGGTTCCGCGTCCACCTGTTGTATGTGTTATGGGACACGTTGATCATGGTAAAACATCCCTTCTTGACGCGATCCGTTCAACCAAAGTGACAGACCGTGAGGCAGGCGGTATCACACAGCACATCGGTGCGTCTGTGGTAAGCTGCAACGGACAGACGATCACATTCCTGGATACACCGGGACATGAGGCATTTACCGCAATGCGTATGCGTGGCGCGAATTCCACAGATATCGCAATCCTTGTTGTCGCTGCGGATGACGGTGTTATGCCGCAGACCATCGAAGCGATCAACCATGCGAAAGCAGCGGGAATCGAGATCATTGTTGCGATCAACAAGATCGATAAGCCGAGCGCAAATATCGAGCGTGTAAAACAGGAGCTTTCAGAATACGAACTGATCCCGGAAGACTGGGGCGGAAGCACGATCTTTGTTCCGGTATCCGCACGCACCGGAGAAGGAATCGACCAGCTGCTTGAGATGATCCTTCTTACCGCTGAGGTATGCGAGTTAAAGGCAAATCCGAAGCGTAAGGCAAGAGGTGTTGTGATCGAGGCGAAACTGGATAAAGGAAGAGGTGCGGTAGCAACCGTACTGGTACAGAAAGGTACGTTGAAAGTCGGCGAACCGATCGCATGCGGAAGCGCGTACGGTAAAGTGCGTGCCATGGTAGATGACAAGGGAAGACGCGTAAAAGAGGCAGGACCTTCCACGCCGGTAGAGATCATCGGTTTAAACAATGTTCCGGCTGCGGGTGAAACATTCATCGCAATGGACAACGAAAAAGACGCGAGAAGCTTTGCAGAGACCTATGTATCTCAGGACAGAGAAAAACTGTTGGAAGAGACACGCTCCAGAATGTCGCTGGATGATCTGTTCTCACAGATCCAGTCCGGTAATGTCAAAGAGCTGGATATCATCGTAAAAGCGGATGTACAGGGTTCTGTGGAAGCAGTAAAACAGAGTCTTGTCAAACTTTCCAACGAGGAAGTTGTTGTAAAGATCATCCATGGTGGTGTCGGCGCGATCAACGAGTCGGATGTCATCCTGGCGTCTGCGTCTAACGCGATCATCATTGGTTTCAATGTCAGACCGGATCCGCAGGCGAAGGCAACCGCAGACCGTGAGGGCGTTGATGTAAGACTGTATAAGGTTATCTACAACGCGATCGAAGACGTTGCGGCAGCAATGAAGGGTATGTTAGATCCGATCTTTGAGGAAAAAGTGATCGGTCATGCCGAGATCCGTCAGCTGTTTAAGGCTTCCGGTGTCGGAACGATCGCTGGTTCCTATGTGCTGGACGGCCAGTTTGAACGTGGCTGCAAAGTGCGTATCAGCAGAGAGGGCGAGCAGATCTTTGAAGGTGATCTCGCATCCTTAAAGCGTTTTAAAGATGATGTGAAGGAAGTAAAAGCAGGCTATGAATGTGGTCTGGTATTTGAAGGATTTAATGAAATTCAGGAACTGGATCTGGTAGAAGCATATAAGATGGTCGAAGTTCCGAGATAGATTTGAGTAAAAAAAGGAGAAACCATGCGCAAGAACAGTATGAAAAATATGCGGATCAATGAGGAAGTGCATCGTGAACTGTCCAACATTATCCGCAGCGAGATCAAGGATCCGCGTATCAACCCGATGACCAGCGTTGTCGCGGTTGAAGTTGCGCCGGATCTAAAGAGCGCAAAAGCATACATCAGTGTCCTCGGGGATGAAAAATCCCAGAAGGATACGCTTGCCGGGCTTACCAGCGCGGAAGGATATATCCGCCGGGAACTGGCGAAGAGCGTTAATCTGCGAAATACACCGCAGATCCGCTTTATTATGGATCAGTCGATCGAATATGGTGTCAATATGTCCAAAATGATCGATGATGTATGCGAACAGGACGAGAGCAAAGCAAAGAGCAGAGAAGAATAAGAGGGAAGCTGATGGAGAATTTAAAATCCCAGTTAGAAGGGGTGGGAACCGTAGCGATCGCCGGTCATGTAAGACCGGATGGAGACTGCGTAGGCTCCTGCCTGGCTGTTTATAATTATATTAAAACATACGCTCCACAGATACAGGTGGATCTGTATTTACAGCCGATTCCGAATATTTTCAAATTTTTAAAAAATTCCGAAAAAATCAAAAGTGAATATCCGCAGATGCCGGCGTATGATCTTTTTATCATGCTGGATTGTGGAGATACTGCAAGACTCGGAGATGCTGCGGTATATTTTGAAGAGGCAAAAAAGACCGTATGTATCGACCATCATGTGAGCAATACGGGATTTGCGGATAAAAATTATATTTTCCCGAAAGCGAGTTCCGCCAGCGAACTGGTCTTTGAACTGATCGAGGAAGAAAAGATCACAAAAGAGATCGCAGAGTGCATTTATGTCGGGATCGTGCATGATACCGGAGTATTCCAGTATTCCTGCACATCCGCGAAAACAATGGCGATCGCCGGAAAGCTCATGGAAATGGGAATTGATTTTACCTCTATTGTAGATAAGACTTTTTATGAGAAGACCTACAATCAGAACCGGATCATGGGAAAAGCCCTGATGGACAGTACGCTGCATCTGGATGGGAAAGTGATCTTTACTGCGGTGACGGATGCGGATATGAAAGCATTTGATGTGCTGCCAAAGCATTTGGACGGCATTGTAAATCAGCTCCGCGTGACAAAGGATGTGGAGGTCGCTGTTTTTCTGTACGAGACAGAAGAACACGGCTATAAAGTCAGCATGCGTTCCCAAAGTGAGGTCGATGTTGCGAAGATCGCGATGAAATTCGGCGGCGGCGGACATATACGCGCGGCGGGAGTTACCATGTACGGCTCGATTTCGGAGATTCGTGACATTCTTCTTGCGGAAATAGAACAACAACTGGAACTTGGATCATGAAAAATGGAATCATAAATGTGAGGAAGGAAAAGGGTTTTACTTCCTTTGATGTAGTTGCAAAATTAAGAGGTATCCTCGGTCAGAAAAAGATCGGACATACCGGAACCTTAGATCCGGACGCAACCGGAGTCCTGCCGGTGTGCCTTGGCAAGGCGACAAAAGTCTGCGAGCTTTTGACCGACAAGGACAAGGAATATGAGGCGGTATTGCTGCTTGGAAAGAAAACAGATACACTGGATATTTCGGGAACTGTGCTTGAAGAAAAGGACGTGACTGTGACAGAGCAGGAAGTGCGCACGGTCATGCAGCGTTTTGTCGGTGAGATCGAACAGATTCCGCCCATGTATTCGGCATTGAAAGTGGACGGAAAAAAACTGTGTGATCTGGCAAGAGCAGGCGTTACGGTGGAGCGCAAGCCGAGAAAGCGGATGATCTATGAGATTACGATAAAAGAGATCGCGCTGCCGAGAGTGAGCTTTCGGGTTTCCTGCGCACGGGGAACTTATATAAGGACACTGTGTGAGGATATCGGAGAGGCACTTGGCTGTGGCGGCTGTGTGGAATCCCTGGTGCGCACGCGGGTGGCGGACTTTACGCTGGAGCAGTCCTTTACGCTTTCGCAGATCGAGCAGATGGCAAAGGACGGGACGATAGATTCCGCAATCCGGCCGATAGATTCGATATTTGCGCAGTATCCGGCAGTCACGGCAAAGCCGGAGTATGAAAAAATGCTCTACAACGGAAACCGTATGGCGCTTTCGTGTTTTTCGGATTACCGCGCAGACGGTTCCGCTGAACCGGTCCGGGTATACGACTGGAACGGAGCGTTTATCGGAATTTACCGTATCGATGATGCCGGACTTACTTTAAAGCCGGTGAAAATTTTTATGGAATAGGACAGAAGTATGGAGTACATAAAAGGCAGACTTGATTTTCATGTGGCAGAGCCGACGGTACTGTCCATTGGAAAATTTGACGGACTGCACCGTGGACATGAACTGCTCATGGATTATGTCTTTCAAAAGAAAAAAGAAGGGATGAAGGCGGTCATTTTTACATTTGATGTACCGCCGAAAAAATCTTTGGAACAGGACGCGGCACGGGTGCTTACGACCAACGAGGAAAAAATGCATCTCTTTGAGCAGATCGGTATCGATTATCTGATCGAGTGCCCGTTTACCGAAGAAATCATGCATATGCCGGCGGAAGAATTCCTAAAAAAAATTGTGGAGCAGCTTTCGATCCGCTGTATCGTTGCCGGTACAGACTGCAGCTTCGGATACCAACGGCGCGGAGATTACCGTATGTTACAAAAATATGCGCCGGAGTATCATTACGAGGCACAGATCGTGGACAAGATGCAGTATGAGGGGCGCGATATCAGCAGTACGTTTATCCGTGAAGAGATTGCCGCCGGAAATATGGAAAAGGCAGAGCTTTTGCTTGGATATGCCTATTTCGTACAGGGAACGGTCGTACACGGAAACCAGATCGGCAGAACGATCGGGATTCCGACGATCAATCTGCTGCCGCCGCAGGAAAAACTGCTGCCGCCGTTTGGCGTATATGCCGCGCGGGTTGAGATCGATGGAAAGCGGTACAACGGGATCACCAATATCGGATGCAAGCCAACGATCGCCGGAGACAATCCGGTTGGTGTGGAGACCAACCTGTTTGATTTTTATGGGGATCTTTATGGAAAACACGCAAAGGTCAGCCTGCTCAAATGGGTGCGTGAGGAACAGAAATTTCAGAACGTTTCGGAATTAAAAGTGCAGATGGAAAAAGACATTGCTTTCTGCCGGTCGTTTCTGGGTGATTCGGCGGCTTCTGAATAATTGTTACATAAATGTTACAAAAATATGTTGACGGTGTTAAAAAAGATTGCTATACTTTTAAATTAGTAAAGTAAAATGAAAATAGCGTAATGTTTTACAGGAGGCTTTTATTCATGAAAAAAAGATTTGCAAGAGTGATAGCAATCGGATGTGCAGGTTCCATTTTTTTTATGTCTGGAACCATGTCGGCAGGAGCCGCACCGGTAACAGGATTGAATGCCGGGATCTGCGCACAGCTTTCGACATATATGGAAGAGGATGAGGTGAACGTCACAAAGTCCGGGATCGATACGGTTACATCAGCAGATGTGCGTGCGTTGCCGGCTATGGCGGCACAGGCGGAAGCCGCAGGCGGAGAGACGGATGCGGCAGATGCAGTGACGGATGAAGCGGAACAGACACAGACAGCGGAGGCTTCTGAGGATACAGCAGAACAGGCAGAGGCAGCGGCAGCGGCCGATCCGGTCTGTGGATATACCAATCTTGGTATCGCGAATGTAGACTCTACCTTAAATGTCAGAGCATCTGCGGATGAATCTTCCGACATCGTCGGAAAGATGCCAAAGGACGCCGGATGTGAGATCTTACAGGTTGAGGGCGAGTGGTATCAGATCCAGTCCGGAGATGTAAACGGTTATGTCAAGGGTGAATACCTGATGACCGGAGACGCGGCAAAGGCGAGAGCGGCCGAGGTCATGTCCACCGTGGCAACGGTTACAACAGAGACGCTTTACGTCAGAGAACAGCCGAATACCGAGTGTACGATCCTTTCCCTGATGCCGATGGGGGAGGAACTTGAGGTCTTGGAAGATCTCGGGGACTGGGTAAAGGTCGACATGGACGGAGATGAGGGATACGTCAGCAAAGAATATGTATCTATTTCATCAGAATTGCAGAAAGCAATGACCATGACGGAGGTAAAATACGGACAGGGTGTTTCCGATGTCCGGGTATCACTGGTTTCATACGCGACACAGTTTGTCGGTAATCCGTATGTCTGGGGTGGGACAAGCCTTACAAACGGAGCGGACTGCTCGGGCTTTGTTCTGTCTGTCTATGCGAAATACGGAATCTCACTTCCGCACCATGCGGCTTCACAGGCGGGATGCGGAACGAAGATCAGTGCTTCGGAGGCACAGCCGGGAGATCTTTTCTTCTACGGCAATGGCAGAGGCATCAATCATGTCGGTATCTATATCGGAAACGGTCAGGTCGTACATGCCAGCTCACCGAAGACCGGAATCAAGATCTCTAATGCAAGTTACCGGAATCCGGTGTGTGTTGTGCGCATTTTAAATTAGGATCCGATAAAATTTTTGTTTACAACGAAATATAACTATGTTACAATAATTTGGCATGAGTTTACAGCCCATATTCGGTAGATGGACACTCCGACCTTTTACTGAGTATCATGCGTAAGACGGGCGATCAAATCATAAGGAGGACTAACACATGTTAGCAAAAGAAAAGAAACAGGCTATTATTGCTGAATACGGAAGAACACCTGGAGATACCGGATCACCGGAAGTACAGGTAGCGCTTTTAACAGCCAGAATCAATGAGCTTACCGAGCATTTAAAAGAGAACCAGAAGGATCATCATTCCAGAAGAGGTCTTTTAAAGATGGTAGGTCAGAGACGTGGTTTACTGGCATACTTAAAGAAAACCGATATTGAAAGATATCGTTCTTTAATTGAACGTTTAGGTCTGAGAAAATAATAGACCGGTAGATAGGGCGGAGTTTTTCCGCCCTGTTTTCGTTTTGATAATACAGGAGAGATCCTTTATTATATACGGCAGAAGTACAGTTCCGAGACCACTGAACAGTGTATGAACGTCATGGGTTGTTCAGTAGTTTCGGTTACTTCTGTCAGAATAAAACAGACAGAACAGGCGAAAAGGAGAAAAGATATGTTTAAGAGTTTTTCTATGGAACTTGCAGGCAGAACCCTTACGGTAGAGATCGGAAAGGTCTGCGCACAGGCGAACGGAGCGGCTTTTATGCGCTATGGTGATACCACAGTGTTATCTACCGCTACCGCATCGGAGAAACCGAGAGAGGGAATCGACTTTTTCCCGCTCAGCGTGGAATTTGAAGAAAAAATGTATGCAGTTGGAAAGATCCCGGGTGGATTCAATAAGAGAGAGGGAAAGGCATCCGAAAATGCAGTGCTTACTTCCCGTGTTATTGACCGTCCGATGCGTCCGCTTTTCCCGAAGGATTACCGCAATGATGTCACATTAAATAATATGGTCATGTCCGTAGATCCGGAATGCCGTCCGGAGATCGTTGCCATGCTTGGCGCTGCGATCGCGACGACGATTTCCGATATCCCGTTTGACGGTCCGTGCGCAATGACACAGATGGGTATGATCGATGGAGAATTTATCGTAAATCCGTCCCAGAAACAGTGGGATGAAGGCGATTTGAAACTGACCGTTGCATCTACTTCCCAGAAGGTCATTATGATCGAGGCGGGAGCAAATGAGATCCCGGAAGATAAGATGATCGAGGCAATCTACAAATGCCATGAAGTAAACCAGATACTGATCGCATTTATCAACCAGATCGTTGCGGAAGTCGGAAAGCCGAAGCATGAATATACTTCCTGCGCGATTCCGGAAGAAATGTTCGCGGCGATCAAGGAACTGGTTCCGCCGGAAGAGATGGAAGAAGCGGTATTTACCGATGAAAAACAGGTAAGAGAAGAAAATATCAATAAGATCACAGAACGTCTGGAAGAGGCATTCGCGGAGAACGAGGAGTGGCTTGCGATCCTTGGCGAGGCAATCTATCAGTATGAGAAAAAGACCGTGCGCAAGATGATCTTAAAGGATCACAAACGCCCGGATGGACGTGCGATCAATGAAATCCGCCCGCTGTCCGCAGAAGTGGATCTGATCCCGAGAGTACACGGTTCCGCAATGTTCAAGCGCGGACAGACGCAGATCTGTGACGTTGTTACGCTTGCTCCGCTTTCTGAAGTACAGAAAATCGACGGACTGGATGAAAATATCACAGAGAAACGTTATATGCATCAGTACAACTTCCCGTCATATTCCGTTGGTGAGACCAAGGTTTCCAGAGGACCGGGAAGACGTGAGATCGGTCATGGTGCGCTCGCAGAACGTGCGCTGATCCCGGTACTTCCGAGTGTGGACGAGTTCCCGTATGCGATCCGTGCGGTTTCCGAGACCTTCGAATCCAACGGTTCTACTTCCATGGCTTCCACCTGTGCGTCCTGTATGTCACTGATGGCAGCCGGTGTACCGATCAAGAAAATGGTAGCCGGAATTTCCTGCGGTCTTGTGACCGGAGAAACCGATGACGATTATCTGGTACTCACCGATATCCAGGGACTGGAAGACTTCTTCGGTGATATGGACTTTAAGGTAACCGGAACACATGACGGTATCACAGCGATCCAGATGGATATCAAGATCCACGGACTGACCAGACCGATCGTAGAGGAAGCGATCCGCAGAACCAGAGAGGCAAGACTTTACATCATGGATGAGGTTATGTCCAAGGCGATTGCAGAGCCGAGAAAAGAAGTAAACGTGTACGCACCGAAGATCGAGCAGATTGTGATCGATCCGTCCAAGATCGGTGATGTAGTCGGACAGAAAGGAAAGACCATCAACGAGATCATTGACCGTACCGGTGTCAAGATCGATATCAATGATGACGGTGCTGTTTCTATCTGTGGTACGGACAAGGCAAAGATCGAAGAAGCCATCGATATGGTGAAGATCATCACGACAGACTTTGAAGAAGGACAGATCCTTACCGGAAAAGTCGTAAGCATCAAAGAATTCGGCGCATTCCTGGAGTTCGCGCCGGGAAAAGAAGGTATGGTTCATATTTCCAAGATTGCGAAAGAAAGAATCAACCACGTAGAAGATGTCCTCACACTGGGCGATGTAGTTACCGTTATCTGCCTTGGGAAAGATAAGATGGGAAGAATCAGCTTCTCCATCAAGGATGTACCGGCAGATGCAGGAAAGAGTGCAAACGCTTAATCAATAAAAAGAATAAGGGATGCTGTCTTTATAAAAGGCGGCATCCTTTTTTTGATTTTACCGGGTTTGGTGACGGTATCTTTTCCATGCGCATAAAATAAAAGTAAAGGCAGTGACGGGAAAGGCTACAAGATGGATCGGACAGTGAGGGAAATCCATGCGGATTTTGCACACAGAGCCGGGTATATCGGCTCCGGCGTTGGTGTGGCGGTCATGGATACCGGAATTATAAAACACAAGGATTTTGATCACAGAATTTTGGTGTTCCGCGATTTTTGCGAGCAGAAACAATACCCCTATGACGATAACGGGCATGGAACGCACGTCTCTGGGATCATCGGTGGAAACGGGAGCGCAAGCCGTGGGAGATACCGTGGAATTGCACCGGGATGCAATCTTATCGTGTTAAAAGCGCTCGACCGCTATGGAAACGGAAATACGAAAGAGGTTCTGGAAGCGACCGAATGGATGATCGAGAATAAGGAGCGTTATAACATCCGGATTTTAAATATCTCGGTGGGTATGCTTCCGAGTGCAAAAAAAGAAGAAAAGGAACGGCTGATCGCGGCAATGGAGCGGGCATGGAACCATGGGATCGTGGTGGTCGCGGCGGCTGGCAACAACGGCCCGGATGCCGGCAGTGTCACCATACCGGGCATTTTAAAAACGATCATTACCGTGGGAAGCTCGGATGATGAGGGGCTTCCGGCAAAACAGCATGGTCTGATGCCCGGTTACAGCGGGAGAGGACCGACGGATCAGTGTATCGTAAAACCGGAGATCCTCGCGCCGGGAACCAATATCATCAGCTGCTCCGCAGGGGGAAAGCTTTATGAGATGAAGAGCGGAACATCCATGGCAACCCCGGTTGTCACCGGCGCGATCGCAGTGCTTTTATCCGCGCATCCCAGACTCAGACCGGCAGAAGTCAAACTGATCCTGCATGATTCGGCGGTGCCAACGGCGCTTAAGGGGAAGAAAAAAGCGTGGGGAAAACTGGATGTTGCGCGTATGCTCTTAAAAAGCCGTCCTTTTTCCTAAAGGTAGAACGCTAAAACTTCGGAAAAATAGTCCAAAAACGTTGCTTCTTTCACAGAATCGCGGTATAAGATCCGAACAGAGCCGATCTCGGTTCCGTTTTGTCTGTAAATGGCTTTTCCGGCAACGTCACCCGCTTTTATGGGGGCAGAGACTTCTTCTGGAAGTTTTATCTCCTTGGTGATATCGGAAAGATCTGCGCCGGTGGTATCCACATACCGGAACGGCCCCTCATAGACGAGCGCGACGGAACGCTCGGTACCGCGTTTTACCGGCAGTGCTTCCAGAGATTTTTCCTGCGGGTCTGTGTAAAACTGGCATTTGGAAAATCCGTAATTTAAAAGAGCGGTGGCATCTGCAAAACGTCCTTTCGGATCCGGGGCAGCCATGATGACTGCAATCAGTTCGATGTCATCCTTTTTTGCGGTTGCGGAAACGCAGAATTTTGCAAGTCCGGTGGAACCGGTCTTTAAACCGGTGGCATATTCGTACTGGCGGATCAGCTTATTGGTATTGGAAAGACCAAATTCCGAACTTCCGCGCCTGGTCACGTGTGTGATATTATCCATCCAGATTGTACAGTAATCGTGGATCTGCGGGTATTTTGTGATGAGTTCCCTTGACATCAGAGCGACATCATGCGCAGTGGTCATATGTCCGTCCGTGTCCAGACCGCAGCAATTAATAAAATTGGTGTCGTTCATCCCGAGTCCCTTGGCGCGTTCGTTCATGCGGGCGACAAATTCATCCTCGCTTCCTGCGATATGTTCCGCCATGGCAACGCAGGCATCGTTTGCGCTTGCAACGCTGATGCATTTGAGCATGGTGTCTACGGTCTGGGTTTCCCCCGGTTCCAAAAAGACCTGAGATCCGCCCATACTGGCGGCATGTTCGGATACCGTCACCGTATCATCCGGCTGGATGGAGCCGGAGGAGAGCGCGTCGAAGATTAAGATCATGGTCATGATCTTGGTGATGCTTGCCGGGTGCAGACTGGTATTGGCGTCCTTTTCGTAGAGGATGGTTCCGGTCGAGGCTTCCATCAAAATGGCAGAGGGCGCAGAAAGACCGAGTGTGTCCGTGTCTGCCGGAGGCGGGGCGGCGGAAGAAAGACTTCCGGAAAACAGTGATATGCTTAAGAGAAATGGCAAAAACAATTTCATAAGAATTCCCTTTCGGTGCGGTTTTTCTGTGAAGCTTTAGTTCATTTTAAGACGGCAGCCTGTCAGATATTCACTTTTTACTGTAAATCATGGAAAAAACATGATAGGATGGAAGAAGTGAAAAGAAAAAGGGGATTTTTATGAAGCTTATGATCATAATCCTGTGTCTGCTTTTGTGTTATCTGATCTGGCAGTATCAGGAACTGAAAAAATTTGAAGTGACGGAATATGAACTTCACAGTAAAAAAGTGACGGAAGAACTGCGGATCGTTATGATCTCAGATCTGCACGCGCATGTGTATGGAAAGGATAATGAGCCTCTTTTTTCGGCGGTGAGAGAAAAAAAGCCGGATCTTATCCTGATACCGGGCGATATGATCGTCGGGAAAAAGCCGGCGTCTTACGAAACTGCGTACCGCGCGTTTGAGGGGCTGGTGCCGGTCGCACCGGTATATTTCTCCAATGGAAACCATGAGAGCAAGCCGGCAAGAAAGAATCTTCCGTATAGCCCGGACTTTTTTGCGTATGAAAAAAAAGTAAAAAAACTCGGGGTGCATATCCTAAACAACGCATCCGAAACTGTCCGGCACGGGGCGGATGAAATAAATATTTACGGGGCGGAAATCGATATGGCGTGTTACGCGAAGGGGAAAAAAGTCCCGTTAGCGGACTCCTTTCTTGAGGAGCATCTTGGAAAAGCGGGAGACAGTTATAATATTCTGCTTGCCCATAACCCAGCGTACAGTCCAAAGTATGCGGCATGGGGAGCGGATCTTTCGCTGTGCGGGCATAATCACGGAGGTCTGGTGCGGATACCGGGGATCGGCAGCCTGATCTCGCCGCAGTTTGTGCTTTTCCCGAAATATGATGCCGGGAGATTTTCCTTCGGCCAAAGAGAGGTCATTATCGGAAGGGGACTTGGCACCCATACATTTCATATCCGCATCTTTAACCGTGCAGAACTGGTGTTTATCCGCGTGCTGCCGGAAAAATAACTTGCCATTTTTTTTTCGAACAGTTAAAATATACAAAGTGTCTGTGGAGGAAAAAATGGGAATATCTGTAAAACTTGAGGTGTTTGAGGGACCACTGGATCTGCTTTTGCACCTGCTTGAAAAAAATAAAGTAAATATTTATGACATTCCGATCGTTGAGATCACAAACCAGTACATGGAATATATGCGGGAAATGCAGCGGCGGGATCTCAATATTATGAGTGAATTTTTAGTCATGGCGGCGACGCTTTTGGATATCAAATCCAGGATGCTGCTCCCGAAACGGGCGTCGGATGAAGAAGAGGAACCGGAAGATCCGCGTGCGGAACTGGTACAGCAGCTTCTGGAATACAAAATGTTTAAATGCATTTCCTATGAATTAAAAGACCGGCAGATGGATGCGGGACGGACGATGTTTAAAAAGCCGACGATCCCGGATGAGGTGGCGGCATACGAAGAACCGGTCGATCTGGCAGAGCTGATCGGTGATATGACTTTAAAAAAATTAAACGCGATCTTTCAGTCGGTCATGGCAAAGCAGGAGAATAAGATCGATCCGATCCGGTCAAAGTTTGGAAAGATCGAGAAAGAGGAGATCTCCCTGAACGACAAAATGGAGTATCTCGAAGCATATGCGGCGGAACATAAAAGATTTGGCTTTGAAAGTCTTTTGGAAAAACAGGGCAGCAAGATGGAGGTCATCGTCACATTTCTTGCGATCCTGGAACTGATGAAAACCGGAAAGATCACGATCTATCAGGAAAAAACGTTTGATACGATCTTGATCGAATCCAAAGTCGCGGCGTAAAAATGGAGTTTGAAAAATGGAAGAAAAAAAACAAGAGGCAATCATAGAGGCAATTCTCTTTACGGTGGGGGAATCGGTAGAATTGGAAAAACTTGCCGCAGTGTTGGAATTAGACAAAGAAAAAACCAAAACGCTCGTGGAGCATCTGCGGAAACGGTATGAATCAGATACCTGCGGGATGAAGATTATCGAACTGGATGGCGCGTACCAGATGTGTACCAAAGCGGAATATTATGAATATCTGATCAAGATCGCGAAACAGCCGAAAAAGCGGGTGCTTACAGACGTGCTTTTGGAAACGCTTTCGATCATTGCTTATAAGCAGCCGATCACCAAAGCGGAAGTGGAAAAGATCCGTGGCGTGTCCTCTGATCACGCGGTCAACAAGTTGGTGGAATACAATCTGGTCTGTGAACTCGGACGGCTCGACGCACCGGGCAGACCGATGCTCTTTGGCACAACAGAAGAATTTTTGCGCAGTTTTGGCGTGGAATCGGTCGATGAGCTTCCGGTATTGAATGAGGATCAGGTGGAAGAGTTTAAACATCAGGCAGAAGAGGAAATGCAGTTAAAACTTGGAATATAATACCGCAAAATAAAATAGGATACAGAGAATATATCTGGTTTGCGGATGGAATATGAAACGAAAAAAAAGGAAACATCTGATCTTTTGTCTGTGTTTAATGATTGCGGCTGCGCCGGTTGCGGGAATGGTATGTCCGGCAGTCTGTGCCGCACAGAGTGAAGAAACAGGAAAAAATAAAAATGAGCCAGGCTCTTTGTACGCCCTGTCGGCATGTCTTGTGGATGCCGATTCCGGGCGTATTTTATTTGAAAAAGAAGGAGATGTGCGCCGCGCGAACGCAAGCACCACCAAGATACTGACGCTGATCGTGACGCTCGAAAACGCGGATCTGGATGAGACGGTCACCGTTTCGGAGTACGCGGCGAGACAGCCGGATGTGCAGTTAAATATATGTACCGGTGAGGAGTACCGGCTCCGGGATCTCTGCTATTCGCTCATGCTGGAATCGCATAACGATTCCGCAGTTGCGATCGCCGAACATGTTGGCGGAAGCGTGGAGGGATTCGCAAAGCTCATGAACGAGAAGGCGGCACAGATCGGATGCACCAATTCACATTTCGTGACACCAAACGGACTGGATGCGGAGGACGGGGAAGGATTTCACGGGACAACGGCGGAGGATCTTGCGCATATCCTGTGTTACTGTATCGAAAAATCTGAAAAAAAGGACGCTTTTTTGGAGATCACGGGAACACCGACCTACAGTTTTACGGATCTTTCCGGCAAACGGAGCTTTACCTGCAACAATCACAATGCGTTTTTGAATATGATGGAGGGGGCGCTGACCGGAAAAACCGGATTTACCGGAGATGCCGGGTACTGTTATGTCGGTGCGGTAAAGCAGGATGATCGGACCTTTGTCGCGGCACTCCTCGGCTGTGGATGGCCCAATAACAAAACTTACAAGTGGTCGGATATGAAAAAGCTGATGGAATTCGCGTTTTCCAATTATCACTATATGGACATTGCGGAGCCGGATGTCAGACTGGAAACCGTGTGTGTGAAAAACGGCGCGGATCCTTCTTTTCAGCTAAAACCGGATATGGAACTTCAGGCGCTCATGGAAAGCCGGCCGGTATGTGTGTTAAAGGCGGACTGGGAAAAAACAGAGGTCATTTATGATTATCCGCGCAGCTTAAACGCGCCGGTACAGAAAGGAGAGATCCTCGGGCAGGCGGAATATTATCTGGAGGGGGAATGCGTGGATGAAATTCCGGTCACAGCCGGAAAAACAGTGGAAAGCCGTGATTTTTTGTGGTTTTTTACCTTTGTATGGAAACGGTATAGGCTCTGACACCTAGTGAAAAAATTAACAATGCTATTGAAAAAAGGTAGTAAATAGAATACAATTATTTATGGAAAGTTTTATATTTTCAAAAATAGATGGAGGGCTAAGAAATGAGTAACAGAAAAGATTGCTTGGCAGCACAGAGAATTTCCAGATTACTGGATGAAAACAGTTTTGTGGAGCTTGGTTCTCTTGTGACGGCAAGAAGTACAGATTTCAATCTGTCACAGACCCAGACACCTTCCGATGGTGTGATCACAGGACATGGTCTTATCGATGGAAGCCTGGTATTTGTATACAGCCAGGACGTATCTGTGTTAAACGGCACGATCGGCGAGATGCATGCAAAGAAAATTGCGTCTGTGTATGATATGGCAATGAAAATGGGGGCACCGGTCATTGGTTTCCTTGACTGCGCGGGAATCCGTCTGCAGGAATCCGTGGATGCACTGGATGGATTCGGACAGATTTACGCAAAGCAGGCGCAGGCATCCGGAGTGATCCCGCAGATCTGTGCGGTATTTGGAACCTGTGGCGGCGGACTTTCCGTAGTTCCTGCATTATGTGATTTCGCTTTCGTGGAGAAGGATGGCGGAAAAGTATTTGTAAATTCACCGAATGCGATCGAAGGAAACCGCGCGGAAAAATGCGACACTTCAGCGGCAGAATTCCAGAGCAGTGAAACCGGTATCGTTGACGGTATCGGAACGGAGGATGAGATCTTTGCGAAGATCCGAAGCCTCGTTTCCATTCTGCCGGAGAACAATCAGGCAGATGTCTATACCGGAGAATGCACGGATGATTTAAACCGTGCCTGCGAGAGCATGGAGAATATGCGTGGAGACGCGCGCTATCTGCTGGCAGAGATTTCGGATGGACATGTATTCTTTGAAACCAAGGAAGACTATGCGAAAGACATGGTGACAGGTTTTATCAAATTAAATGGCATGACGGTTGGCGCGGTTGCAAACTGCACGGAAGTCTATGATGAGACCGGAAGCAAGAAAGAAGAATTTGAGCCGGTACTGACCGCAAGAGGCTGTGATAAGGCGGCTGAGTTTATCGCGTTCTGTGACGCGTTTGAGATCCCGGTACTTTCCATGGCGCATGTGACAGGATTTAAGGCATGCAAGTGCGCGGAAAAGAGACTTGCGAAGGCAATGGGCCGACTGACCTATGCATTTGCGAACGCGACAGTACCGAAGGTGAATCTGATCACAGGTGATGTCTTTGGTTCCGCTTCCGTGATCATGAATGCAAAATCGATCGGTGCGGATCTTGTATATGCATGGCCGGATGTTAAAGTCGGAATGATGGATGCCAAGCTTGCGGCAGGTATCATGTATGAAGGCGAATCCGCAGATGTGATCGAAAAGAAAGCAAAAGAATACGACGCACTGCAGGACAGCGTCCTTTCCGCAGCAAAGAGAGGCTATGTGGATCTTGTGGTAGAACCGCAGGATACCAGAAAATATATGGTTGCGGCATTCGAAATGCTTTATACCAAACGTATGGACGGACCGTTCAAGAAACATGGAACGAAATAGAAAGGTGAAGAGTATGAAGAAAAAAATAGGACTGCTTGTCTGCATGTGCCTTTGCCTGTTTTGCCTTACCGCATGCGGAAAGAAAGATCAGACTGACGTGGATTATAACGGATATACATACGATCAGCTGAAAACAGCCTGCCAGAACACAGTTCAGCAGTTAGAGGAAATGTCGGATGAGGATATGCAGAAATATCTTGCGAGCGGTGATGATATTACGGTTGGCATGGTATCGGGCTGGCAGGAATCCCGCAAGGATCTCGGAAACTTTGAAGGATTTGGAGACTGCGAGGTCGTAAAATCCGGAAAAACGCTGACAGCTGCGCAGACAGTAAATTATGAGAAAAGACCGTTGGTTCTGACCTATGTGTTTAATTATAACAGCATGGAAGTAACGGACGTGACGGTGGATCAGGTATACACAACCGGAGAGAAGATGTCAAAGGCAGGACTTAACACCCTGATCTGTATCGTGACGGTATTTGTCGTGCTGATCGTGATCTGTCTGGTCATCTACGCATTCCGTATCATTCCGTTCCTGGAAAAGAAATTCCGCAAGGAGAAAGAAGTTCCGGCAGACGGAGCGCAAAAAGCGGTGGAACAGATTGAAAAGATGGAAGAAAAGAAAGATGATCTGGAACTTGTGGCAGTGATTGCGGCGGCGATCGCAGCGGCAACCGGAACATCTACGGATGATTTTGTGGTAAGATCCATTAAAAGAAGAAGATAAGCAAAGAGCAGGAGGATATAAAATGAAGAATTATACTATCACAGTAAATGGAAATGTTTACGATGTTACCGTAGAGGAAAAGGGAGGCGCTGTATCAGCACCGGCACCTGCAGCAGCTCCGAGAGCAGCAGCGCCGGCACCTGCTAAAGCGGCAGCTCCGCAGGGCGCAGGAAGCATTAAAGTAGAAGCCGGAGCAGCCGGGAAAGTATTAAGCATTGAGGTAAATGTCGGAGATGCGGTAAAAGCAGGAGATTCTATCGCAGTGCTTGAAGTTATGAAAATGGAGACACCGGTCGTTGCACCAAAAGACGGTACGGTTGCAAGCATTGATACAAAAGCAGGAGATATGGTGGAAGCGGGAGCTTTACTTGCTACATTAAACTAATTAGGAGGATGAACTTATGTGGAGTTACATTGCAGAAACAATGGGAAACCTCCTTCATCAGACAGCCTTTTTGAATCTGACATGGGGTAACTATGTCATGATCGCGGTTGCGTGCGTATTCCTTTATCTGGCGATTGCCAAGGGATACGAACCATTGCTTTTAGTTCCGATCGCATTTGGTATGCTTTTGGTAAATATCTATCCGGATATCATCGCAAGCCCGGAGGAGACAAGCAACGGTGTCGGTGGTTTACTGTATTATTTTTATCAGCTGGATGAATGGTCGATCTTACCGTCCCTGATCTTCCTTGGAGTAGGAGCGATGACGGACTTCGGACCTCTGATCGCAAATCCGATCAGCTTCCTGATGGGAGCTGCGGCACAGTTTGGTATTTTCGCGGCGTATCTGATCGCAATCCTTCTTGGATTTAATGACAAGGCGGCAGCAGCGATCTCTATCATCGGAGGGGCGGACGGGCCTACCTCTATTTTCCTTGCCGGAAAACTCGGGCAGACGGGACTGATGGGGCCGATCGCGGTCGCAGCATATTCTTATATGTCCCTTGTCCCGATCATTCAGCCTCCGATCATGAAGTTACTGACTACGAAAAAAGAACGCGCGATCCATATGGACAATCTGCGTCCGGTTTCCAAACTGGAGAAGATCCTGTTCCCGATCATCGTTACTACGATCGTGTGCCTGATCCTTCCGACGACAGCACCGCTTGTTGGTATGCTGATGCTCGGAAACCTGTTCCGCGAGAGTGGTGTGGTAAGACAGCTCTCTGAGACAGCTTCCAACGCACTGATGTATATCGTCGTTATCCTGCTTGGAACTTCGGTCGGAGCATCTACAAGTGCGGAGGCATTCTTAAATGTCAGCACGATCAAGATCGTAATCCTCGGACTGGTTGCGTTTGTAATCGGAACCGCAGGTGGTGTACTGCTTGGTAAACTGCTTTGCCACATTACACACGGAAAGATCAATCCGCTCATCGGATCAGCCGGTGTTTCCGCAGTGCCGATGGCAGCAAGAGTTTCTCAGAAAGTGGGCGCGGAAGAAGATCCGACCAACTTCTTACTCATGCATGCAATGGGACCGAACGTTGCCGGGGTAATCGGTACGGCAGTAGCGGCAGGAACATTTATGGCAATCTTTGGAATTTAAGGAGGGTATGAAAAAATGGCAGAACAGGTGAAAAAACCTTTAAAAATTACCGAAACGGTATTACGTGACGCGCATCAGTCTCTGATTGCCACAAGAATGACAACGGAACAGATGCTTCCGATCATAGATAAAATGGACAAGGTTGGCTATCATGCAGTAGAGTGCTGGGGTGGCGCAACATTTGACGCGTCCTTACGTTTCTTAAAAGAAGATCCGTGGGACAGACTGCGTAAATTAAGAGATGGATTTAAGAACACAAAACTGCAGATGCTGTTTCGTGGACAGAATATTTTGGGATATCGTCCGTATGCGGATGACGTGGTAGAATACTTCGTTCAGAAATCCATCGCAAACGGAATCGATATTATCCGAATCTTTGACTGCCTGAATGATATTCGAAATCTTCAGACAGCGGTTACTGCCTGCAACAAGGAAAAAGGACATGCGCAGGTAGCGCTGGCGTATACACTCGGAGATGCGTATACACTGGATTACTGGACAGATATGGCAAAACGTGTAGAAGATATGGGCGCTGACTCATTATGTATCAAGGATATGGCAGGACTTTTGGTTCCGGCGAAAGCGACGGAACTGGTACAGGCATTAAAGAGTGCGACATCTCTGCCGATCGACCTTCATACACACTATACTTCCGGTGTGGCATCCATGACCTATATGAAAGCGGTTGAGGCAGGCTGCGATATTATCGATACCGCAATGTCTCCGTTCGCGCTTGGCACCAGCCAGCCGGCAACTGAGGTTATGGTAGAGGCATTCAAAGGAACTGAATATGATACCGGACTGGATCAGAATCTGTTGTCGGAGATCGCGGATTATTTCCGCCCGATGCGTGAAGAGGCACTGGAAAGCGGACTGATGAACCCGAAGGTATTAGGTGTCAACATCAAGACATTACTGTATCAGGTTCCGGGTGGTATGTTATCTAACCTGCTGTCCCAGTTGAAGGAGCAGGGCAAGGAAGACAAATTCCAGGAAGTACTCGAAGAAGTACCTCGTGTAAGAAAAGACCTCGGAGAGCCGCCACTTGTTACACCGTCTTCCCAGATCGTGGGAACACAGGCTGTATTTAACGTGCTGATGGGCGAGCGTTACAAAGTTGCGACCAAAGAGACCAAGGATATTCTGCTTGGAAAATATGGTCAGACAGCAAAACCGTTCAATCCGGAGATCGTAGACAAAGTACTCGGAGATGAAAAGAAGAACGCGATCACCTGCCGTCCGGCAGATCTGCTTGAGCCGGAACTTGCAAAGATCGAATCTGAGATGAAACAGTGGAAAGAGCAGGATGAGGATGTTCTGACCTACGCACTGTTCCCGCAGGTTGCTACGGAATTTTTCAAATACCGTCAGGCACAGCAGACAAAGATCGATCCTGCGGTGGCAGATACCGCAAACGGAGCGTATCCGGTCTAAGGAAAGAAAAAGAAAATAAATCCAATCAGAAAAAGGGGTTGCCGTAAAGAAACGGTGATCTCTTTTTCAGATAGAAACAGAGGAAATAAAATGATCTATACCATAACATTCAATCCGTCACTGGATTACTGTATCGTAGTAAAAGATTTTAAGACCGGAACAATCAACCGGACAGTCCGAGAGCAGATCTATCCGGGCGGCAAGGGGATCAACGTATCCATCGTGTTAAAAAACCTCGGGATTCCCAGTACGACGCTTGGATTTTTAGGCGGATTTACCGGGGATGAAATTGAAAGGCGGTTGAAGGAACAAAAGATCCGGACGGATTTCATCCGGGTACCGGAGGGTATGTCACGGATCAATGTGAAAATGCGTTCCGGCGTGGAAACAGAGATCAACGGCAGCGGACCGGTGATCGGAACTGATGAAATGAGCCGGCTTTATGAAAAACTTGCACTTTTAAAAGAGGGAGATACCCTTGTGCTTGCGGGCAGTATTCCTGCCGGGATGCCGGAAAATGTATATCAGGAGATCCTGCGCACACTGGAAGGAAAAAAGATCCGGACTGTGGTTGACGCGACCGGAGCATTACTGCGAAATGTATTAAGCTACCATCCATTTTTAGTAAAACCGAACCATCATGAACTCGGAGCACTGTTTGACGTGAAAATAAATACCAAAAAAGATGCTGCGGTATATGGGGAAAAACTGCAGCAGGCAGGCGCGCGGAATGTGTTGGTATCCATGAGCGCAAAAGGCGCGGTTCTTCTGACCGAAGAGGGACAGATCTTGGAGAAAGACGCGCCGGGTGGAACGTTAGTCAATTCAGTCGGAGCCGGTGATTCCATGGTGGCGGGATTCCTTGCGGGTTATGAGAAGTACAAAGACTACGAGAAAGCGCTGTGGTACGGACTGTGCGCGGGAAGCGCATCGGCTTGCGGAGAGGGTCTTGCGACCGGCGCGCAGGTAGAGAAAATGCTTGCAGAAAAGATATAGACATTTATTTGGCAGTCTGTTATATTTGAAGTATGAAATCTGAGATTGGGTGTTCAAAATGAAATTACAAGAGATAAAAGAAGGCGAACCGATCGTAATTACGGTAAAGAATGCAGAGGATGCGGAGATCGAATACCGCGCGCAGGTATTGTTCTGCAAGCAGGATATTCTGTTTATTGATCCGATCCGTGTAAATGACAGACTTGTCAGTTTTAAGGGAGAAAATCTCCGTATTATGGTCACCTATGTGCCGAAAGATGAGATGCCGATTTTGTGGAAAGGCTGTACGGTAAAGGACATTGTTTATGGCGGAAAACGCTATCACATTCTTTACTGTGTGCATGAAGGAAAACATATCAACCGCAGAGAAACGTATCGTCAGTATGTGGGATACAACGCGATCCTCCAGCTTGGACCGAACCGGAAAACCATTGACGTTACAGTAAAAGATATCAGCGTGACCGGAATATCTTTTGTGTCGGTTCAAAAATATGAGAAAAAAGATATCGGACTCTTTCATCTGAATTATACGGATGAGGAATTCGGAATCCCGGTGCAGGTGTCCGGTGAAGTTGTGCGGATCGAGGAACTGCCGGATACGAGAACGCTTTATGGCTGTCGTATCGTGGAGACGAGTTTAAATATAGGAAGCTATATCGCACATAAACAAAAGAAAGAAGCCAAGCGCCGCAGATTAAAAGAGGCGCGGGAAGAATAAAGAAAATAAAGCCGAATGTATCAGCAAAATGATGCATTCGGTTTTGCATGAACTGGAAATGAAGTGCGGGGAAGTGGAAGAATGAATCATACAAACGATCTTGGCAGCCGGCTCAATGAACATTACGGCGGAATGAGCAAAGGGCAGAGACTTTTGGCGGCATATATTACAGATCATTATGACAGGGCAGTGTTTTTGACGGCGGCGAAACTCGGTGAAGAAGTTGGTGTCAGTGAGTCAACCGTCGTTCGTTTTGCGTCCATGCTGGGATACAAAGGGTATCCGCAGTTTCAGAGGGCACTGGAAGAAATGGTGCGCGGAAAACTGGATGCGGTGCATAAGATGGAAGCGGTCTATGGCGGGAGCAGCCAGTCCGAGATCTTAGACAACATTTTAAGGTCAGATGCGCTGCGGATCAAAAATACACTGGAGGAAATCGATGCCCATGCGTTTGAGTCTGCGGTGGACACGATCTTGCAGGCGGATACGATCTATGTTGCAGGCCTCAGGAGCTGTGCGCCGCTGGCAGAATTTCTGGGCTTTTATCTGAACATGATGTTTGAACATGTAAAGGTGCTTCATACCTCCAGCGCGTCGGAGCTGTTTGAACAGATGGTACATATCGGAGAAAGGGATGTGATCATTGGTATCAGCTTTCCGAGGTATTCGATGCGCACGTTAAAGGCACTGGAATTTGCCAACAACCGGAATGCGAGGGTGATCACGATCACGGACAGCATTCACTCTCCGATGAATCTGTATTCTTCCTGCAATCTGCTTGCAAAGAGCGATATGTCTTCCATACTGGATTCCCTTGTGGCGCCGCTCAGTGTGATCAACGCACTTTTGGTTGCACTCTGCATGAAAAAACAGCAGGATGTTGTAAGAACGCTGGATACCCTGGAGCGGATCTGGGATGACTATCAGGTTTTCGGAAACGATGAGATTGATTATATGGAAGACGGTGTGCGGATGCATTATGCAAATTTAGGAGAAACAGATGAATAAAGTAATTGTGATCGGCGGTGGAGCCGCAGGTATGGCGGCAGCGCTTGCAGCTGCAAAAGAAGGCGCAAAAACGATTTTGCTGGAAAAAAACGAAAAACTCGGAAAGAAGCTTTATATTACAGGAAAAGGAAGATGTAATATCACAAATGCCTGTGATACCGAAGAACTGTTTTTGAATGTGCCGCGAAATGCCAAATTTTTGTACAGCGCGTTTTATACGTTTGACAACTTTCAGGTGATGCGTTTTTTTGAAGAACACGGACTGCAATTAAAGACAGAGCGTGGAAACCGGGTGTTCCCGGAGTCGGATCATTCCTCCGATGTGATACGGACGCTGCAGAATGCGTTAAAGCAGGCGGGCGTGGAGATCCGCCTTTTTACGGAAGTAAAACAGATCATAACCGGTCAGCAGACGGTGCAGGGTGTATGCCTGAAAAACGGAGAAAAGTTATATGCGGATGCGGTGATCGTTGCGACAGGCGGTTTTTCCTACCAGAGTACCGGATCGACCGGAGACGGATACCGCTTCGCGGAAGAGACGGGGCATACGCTGGTGGAGCGTCAGCCGTCGCTGGTTCCGTTCAATACAAAAGAGAGTTATGTGAAAGAAATGCAAGGACTTTCTTTAAAAAATGTGAATGTTTCAATTTTCCGGAAAAACAAAAAAATATATGAAGATTTCGGTGAGATGTTATTTACACATTTCGGCGTCAGCGGCCCTCTGATCTTAAGCGCAAGCAGCAGGATCGGTGGAAAAGATGAAACCGCGGAACTTCATATGGAGATCGACTTAAAACCGGCGCTGTCGGAAGAACAGCTGGACAAACGGGTCCTGCGTGATTTTGATGAAAATAAAAACCGCCAGTTTAAAAATTCCCTTCAAAAGCTTATGCCGGCGAAGATGGTTCCGGTCATCGTGGAATTGAGCGGGATCCATCCGGACAAAAAGGTAAATGAGATCACAAAGGATGAGCGGAGCGCTCTTGTCCGCTGTATCAAAGAATTTCCATTGACACTGACCGGACGGCGTGATTATAATGAGGCGATCATCACAAGAGGCGGTGTGTCCGTAAAGGATGTAAATCCTTCAACGATGGAATCAAAAAAGACAGAGGGACTTTACTTTGCGGGAGAAGTTCTGGATGTGGATGCGCTGACCGGAGGCTTCAATCTGCAGATTGCCTGGTCCACCGGGTATCTCGCCGGAGCAAACAGCGCGCAGAATAAAAAATAAGGGTAAAAGAAAAGAGGAAGAATATGAGTATCAATATTGCGATTGACGGACCTGCGGGAGCGGGAAAGAGTACCATAGCAAAGAGAGTGGCGAAAGAACTGGAATATATTTATGTAGATACCGGAGCAATGTACCGCGCGATGGCATACTATTTCCTGCAAAAAGGAATTTCACCGGAAGATGAGGGAAAGATCTCGAAGGAATGCAAAAATGCCGAAATTTCGATCGCCTATCAGAACGGGGAACAGCAGGTGATCTTAAACGGAGAGAATGTGACTGCTTATATAAGGAAAGAAGAAGTGGGAAACATGGCATCCGCGACCAGTGTTTATCCGAAAGTACGCGAAAAACTTGTGGAACTTCAAAAGGAACTCGCAAAGAAAAGCAATGTCATCATGGACGGCCGGGATATTGGAACCTGTGTGCTCCCGGATGCGCAGGTAAAGATCTATCTGACCGCCAGTGTGCAGACGCGTGCGAAAAGACGATATGATGAACTGAAAGAAAAAGGAGTTTCCTGTAATATAGAAGAGATCCAAAAAGACATCGAAGACCGTGACTACCGTGATATGCACCGGGAAATGTCTCCGTTAAAACAGGCAGAGGACGCGGTGCTTCTCGATTCATCCGAACTGAATATAGATGAAGTGGTTCTTGCAATAGAAAAAATCTGCAAAGAGAAGGGAATAGTATGAAACGTCTGATCGTGGCAAAAAGCGCAGGATTCTGTTTTGGCGTAAAGCGGGCGGTGGATACCGTATATGAACAGGCAAAAAAAGAAAAGGAACCGATCTATACTTATGGACCAATCATTCACAACGAAGCGGTTGTGGAAGATCTGGAAAAACGCGGAGTGATCGTGATCCATTCGGTTGAGGAACTGCGCACGGCAAAAAAGGGAACCGTCATCATACGTTCCCATGGTGTGGAAAAAGCAGTTTACGAGGAGATCAAAAAACTCGGTCATACGATCGTGGATGCCACCTGTCCTTTTGTATTAAAAATTCATAAAATTGTAGAAAAATACAGTCTCGAAGGATATCATATCGTGATCATCGGAAACAGCAGCCATCCCGAGGTTTTGGGGATCTGCGGGTGGTGTGATCCGGGCAGGACAACGGTGATCGAGACCGTGGCGGAAGCGGAAGAATTTGCGGTTTCGGACCAGTCCCGGATCTGCATTGTGGCGCAGACGACATTTAACAACAATAAATTTAAAGAATTAGTTGAAATTATTCAAAAAAAAGGTTACAATATAAATGTTTTAAATACAATCTGTAATGCGACAGAGGAGCGGCAGACAGAAGCGAGGCGGATTGCCGGGGAGGTAGACGCCATGATCGTGATCGGCGGCCGGCACAGTTCGAACACGCAGAAGCTATTTGAAATATGTAAAAACGAATGTGAAAATACTTACTATGTGCAAACCTATAAAGATTTAGATTTATCCGAATTTAATTCAGTTGATAATGTAGGTATTACCGCAGGGGCTTCAACCCCAAATAATATTATTGAGGAGGTTCAAACGAATGTCAGAAATGAGTTTTGAACAAATGTTAGACGAATCATTTAAAACAATAAGAAATGGAGAGGTGGTTGAAGGTACTGTTATCGACGTGAAACCGGATGAGATTATCTTGAATATCGGTTACAAAGCAGACGGTATAATTAGCCGTAATGAATATACAAACGAACCGAACACAGACCTTACCACAGTTGTATCCGTAGGTGATACAATGGAAGCCAAAGTTGTAAAGGTAAACGATGGCGAAGGACAGGTGCTCCTTTCTTACAAACGTCTTGCAGCAGAAAAAGGCAGCAAACGTCTGGAAGAGGCTTTTGAAAGCCAGGAAGTTTTAACAGCAAAGGTAACACAGGTACTTGCAGGCGGACTGAGTGTTGTTGTGGATGAGACAAGAGTGTTTATCCCGGCAAGCTTGGTTTCTGATACCTATGAAAAAGATTTAAGCAAATACGAAGGACAGGAGATCGAATTTGTCATCACTGAGTTCAACCCGAGAAAGAGAAGAATCATCGGTGACAGAAAACAGCTTCTTACCGCAAAGAAAGAAGAAATGAGGAAAGAACTTTTCGAACGTCTTCATGTAAATGATGTAGTAGAAGGTACCGTAAAGAATGTAACAGACTTTGGCGCATTCATTGATCTTGGCGGAGCAGACGGACTGCTTCACATTTCCGAAATGTCCTGGGGCAGAGTTGAAAATCCGAAGAAAGTATTTAAAGTCGGAGACGTTGTCAAAGTATTTGTAAAAGAGATCAACGATGACAAGATCGCACTCAGCATGAAATTTGAGGAGACAAATCCTTGGAACAATGCTGCTGAGAAATATGCAGTTGGAACTGTAGTAACCGGAAAAGTTGCAAGAATGACAGACTTCGGCGCGTTCGTTGAACTTGCACCGGGCGTAGATGCATTACTTCATGTATCACAGATTTCAAGAGAACATGTAGAAAAACCGTCTGATGTATTAAAAGTCGGACAGGAGATCGAAGCAAAGATCGTTGATTTCAACGAAGAAGAAAAGAAGATCAGCCTCAGCGTAAAAGCTCTGAACGATGATGCAGAGGATGCTGCGGATACCGAGGAATAAAAAATAAATATACCATACCGAGGAGCGATACATGTTGGACGGATACGAAAAGTTTAAAAAGGATGTTTATGCGTTGACGAGCATTGATCTGAACTGCTACAAAGAAAAGCAGATGAAACGCAGAATCGATACGCTCATCACAAAAAATAAAATAGACTCTTATAATGCTTATGTCGAGTTTATCAAAAAGGATAAGTCCAAGTTTGAGCAGTTCGTCAATTTCCTGACGATCAATGTCTCAGAGTTTTACAGAAATCCGGAACAGTGGGGTTTTTTGGATAAGGAAGTGTTTCCTCAGTTGGTACAGCGGTTTGGAAAAAATCTTAAGATCTGGAGCGCGGCGTGTTCGACGGGCGATGAACCGTATTCACTGGTCATGGCGTTGTCAAAGCATGTGCCGTTAAACCAGATCAAGATCATAGCGACAGATATTGATAAGCAGGTCTTAGATAAGGCACGCATGGGTCTCTACAATGAAAAGAGCATTGCGTCCGTTCCGGAAGAGTTTAAAAAGAAATATTTTAAGCAGATCGGAACATCTTATCAGATTTCAGATGAGATCAAGAAACGGGTTGAATTTAAGGAACATAATCTCCTGAAGGATCCGTATCCGAGTGGATGTCATCTGATCGTCTGCAGGAATGTCGTGATCTATTTTACGGAAGAAGCCAAGGATGAGATTTATAAGAAGTTCAATCAGGCACTCGTGACCGATGGCATGCTTTTTATCGGAAGCACGGAACAGATCATGAACTACAAGGATTTGAACTACAAGCGGAATCAGTCTTTCTTTTTTCAGAAAATTTAAAAAAACGTATGAAGCAAGAAGAGGCATTGCATCTGCACCGGATGCAATGCCTCTTTTCTTATGGCTGCGATGTCAGTTATGCGAGAAAATGGGACAGCAGATGAGCGGTATAGCTGCTTTGTGCTTTGCCATCGCAGGAAAAAGCATCCGGGTCGTAGGAAAAGTAAGATGTTTTTTCTTTGTATTTCTGAAAAAAAGCGGGAGAAAACAGTTCCCGGTATTGCGGCAGGAAGGTTCCTTCCTTTTTTGTGTAACAGGTAGATGCTTTCGCCTGTGTGCGGTATTCTTTCTCGACATATACCGCTACACTTTTGTGGATCGCGACATCTTCCACCGGGAGATAATAATAGTTTTTATAATCCGGATAGAAATATTTCAGCGAACCTTCGTAGAGCGGAACGGAAAGCGCAAACTGATCGTTTGCCAGACGCAGGAAAAGATCGTCCTTTCGGACGGATAACTGGCTTGGAAACGGGTGTGCTGCCGTTCCCTGGATCAGAAGCTCCCTGGCAGGTTTGCCGTCCACATCGGTGTAGGCGTGCGGAGCTGCGCCGGTGATGTGGTAATTGCCGCAGAAAAATTCATCATATGCCATAAGCTGGATCAACGGCAGCATACCGAGCACATCGTCGTGGTTGTGCAGGAGCAGGAGCGAAAGTGCGGCATCAGAGGGCGATTTTTTATAGTCCTCATAGACCGGAATCAGATCCCCGCCGCTTTTTTCGTCGTCCCGGCTGATATTTAAAAATGCCTCTAAGGTTTTCTGCTTATAATTCGGAAGCCCGAGAACTTTTTTATATTTGGAAACAGATTTGAAAATATCAATATAGGTAAAATCAGGGAAAGGATCAGAGAGCTCAAGCTGACTGCATTTCGCCTTTAAAAACGGAATGTCAAAGCCAAGCCCGTTGAAGGACAGAATCGTATCAAAACGGGACAGTAATGAGAAAAATTCGCTTAAAACCGCGGACTGCTCCTTTGGATTTTCAGCAAAAAACTGCACAATATGAAAATCTTTATCATCACGATACCCGCATCCGATCAGATAAAGATCATTCCGGACTGCGGAAAATCCGGTAGTTTCAATGTCAAAAAAAATACTGTTTTTCGTAAAATATTTTTCTTCGAGCCGGTTGGCCGGTTGATAGGAAATGCTGTCTTTTTTTGTAATCATAAAATGCCTCTTTTCCTGTTTTTGTGAGAGTAATTATAGCATAAAATTGTTGATATTTCTGGAAAAAATACAAAAAAAATACAAATTTGATGTGGTTTCACAGCAATATTGTGTTATAATTATTACGTTAGTACAGTGGTATTGTACAAGTGAAAGAGATAACAATTTTAAGAGAAAGTGGGGCACGAAAAATGGGTTTATTGACATTTAAAGGCGGTGTCCATCCCTATGAAGGAAAGGACTTATCCAAAGATACGCCGACACGTGAATTATTACCCAAAGGCGAACTGGTCTATCCGGTATCTCAGCATATCGGGGCACCGGCAAAACCGATTGTTGCTGTTGGCGATACGGTATTGAAAGGCCAGATGATTGCAGAAGCAGGAGGCTTTGTATCGTCTCCGATATTTTCATCGGTATCCGGAACGGTAAAAGCAATCGAGCCGCGCCGCGTTGCGGTAGGTGATATGGTAAATTCCATTATCATTGAAAATGACGGTGAATACAAGGAGGTTTCCTATACACCGGTTGACGACATTGATTCACTTTCAAAAGAAGAGATCATTGAGCGTATTAAAAACGCAGGTGTTGTAGGTATGGGTGGCGCAGGTTTCCCGACCCATGTAAAATTATCACCGAAAGAACCGGACAAGATCGACTATGTCATTGCAAACTGCGCGGAATGTGAGCCTTATCTGACATCGGATTACCGCAGAATGATGGAAGATCCGGAAAAATTAGTAGAAGGTATGCGCATCGCACTCAAGCTGTTTGACAATGCAAAGGGTGTGTTCGGTGTAGAGAACAACAAACCGGATTGTATTGAAAAGTTAAAAGAACTGGTAAAAGACGAACCGCGTATGGAAGTAGCGGAACTGATGACAAAGTACCCGCAGGGTGGTGAGCGTCAGCTGATCTACGCTGTCACAGGACGCGCGATCAATTCTAAGATGCTTCCTGCAGATGCAGGCTGTGTCGTAGACAACGTAGAGACACTTGTTTCTGTTTACAATGCAGTAAAACTTGGTAAACCGGTTATGGAAAGAATTTTTACCGTAACAGGTGACGCAGTGAGCGAACCTTGTAATTTCCGTTTCAGTATCGGTATGAATTTCCAGGAACTTCTGGATGCGGCAGGCGGATTCAAAGAGCAGCCGGAAAAGATCATTGCAGGTGGTCCTATGATGGGATTTGCCCTGTTTGATCTTAATATCCCGACGACCAAAACAACATCTGCGCTGTTATGTCTGACCAAAGACGAAGTGGCAGAGTTCGCGGAATCTCCGTGTATCAACTGTGGACGCTGCGTAGAGGCCTGTCCGGAGCTGTTAGTTCCATCCAGACTTGCCAAATTCGCAAACAACGGTCTGTCCGATATGTTTGAAAAATGGAATGGTATGGAATGTGTTGAATGCGGCAGCTGCAGTTTTATCTGCCCGGCAAAGAGACAGCTTGCACAGTCCATCAAGACAATGAAAAAGACGATTATCGCAGAAAGAAAAAAGAAATAACTTAAATACAATAGAAAGAGGTGGATATTTGTGAGTGATTTATATCATGTTTCTTCATCACCACATGTGCGGGATAAAGATACAACAAGCAAGATCATGTTGTATGTGATTATCGCATTATTACCAGCCAGCGTTTTTGGTATCATTAACTTCGGACTTCATGCTTTGGTCCTGATTCTGGTAACCATTGCAAGCTGTGTGGCTACAGAATGGGTTTTTGAGAAAATAATACATAAAAAGAGTACAATAAATGACCTGAGTGCGGTTGTGACCGGACTTCTCCTGGCACTGAACCTTCCGCCGACACTTCCTTGGTGGGAAGCAGTGATCGGCGGTGTGTTCGCGATCGCGATCGTAAAAATGATGTTTGGCGGACTGGGACAGAACTTCATGAACCCGGCGCTTGGCGCAAGATGTTTCCTTCTGATCGCGTTTGCGGCAGATATGACAAAATTCGCTTATGATGGTGTGACCGGAGCAACTCCGCTTGCACAGATCAGAAACGGTGAAGAAGTAAATGTTATGGACATGCTGATCGGACGTATCCCTGGAACCATCGGTGAGACATCTGTGATCTGCATCCTGATCGGAGCGATCTTTTTGATCCTCATGGGCGTCATTGATCTTCGCATCCCGGGAACTTACATCGTAACATTTGTGATCTTCCTGCTGTTATTTGGCGGACATGGCTTTGACTGGAATTACATCGTAGCAGAGCTTTGCGGTGGTGGTCTGATGCTTGGTGCATTCTTCATGGCAACCGATTATGTAACATCACCGATCACACCGAGAGGACAGATCATTTTCGGTATCTGTCTTGGAATCCTGACCGGACTTTTCCGTGTCTGTGGTGCAAACGCAGAAGGCGTATCCTTCTCGATCATCTTATGCAACCTGTTTGTACCGATCATTGAGAAATTTACAATACCAAGAGCATTTGGTCAGGTAAAGGAGGGAAAGAAGAATGAATAAGAAAATTGTTCATGATGCCCTTATTTTAACGGCTTTCACATTGGTTCTCGGTCTGATCCTCGGACTCGTACATGAAATTACAAAGGCACCGATCGAAGCTGCAAACCTGGCTACAACACAGGCAGCATATCAGAAAGTGTTTGAAGATGCGGATTCTTTCCAGGCAGTAGACGGATTTGACAAAGATGCCGCTACCGAAACAGTTGTGGCACAGGGATATGAAGATTCTGTTGATGATGCACAGGAAGCACTGGACGCAAGCGGCAATGTCATCGGTTATGTTATTACCGTAACAGCCAAAGATGCCAGCCAGGCAAACATCACATTTTCCGTTGGTATCCAGAGCGATGGAACCGTAAACGGTTATTCCATTACAAGTATCAGTGAGACACCTGGTCTTGGTATGAAAGCGGAAGATGAAGATTTCTACTCACAGTTCCAGAACAAAAAAGTAGATTCTTTTGAAGTAGTAAAACAGGCACCTTCTTCTGATAATCAGATCGAGTCCATCTCTGGTGCGACCATTACCTCCAGAGCAATGGCAAATGGTGTAAATGCTGCACTTGCATATTTCAACAGTGATTTGGGAGGTGCACAGTAATGAATAAAAATGTAGAACGTCTGTATAACGGGATTATTAAGGAAAACCCGACTTTCGTACTGATGCTTGGTATGTGTCCGACACTTGCGGTTACATCCTCAGCGATCAACGGACTTGGAATGGGACTTTCCACAACCGTAGTACTTATTTTATCAAACCTTTTGATCTCAGCATTCCGTAAGGTGATCCCGGGCGGTGTCCGTATGCCGGCATACATCGTGATCGTTGCGTCACTGGTTACCGTGGTACAGTTTATCATGGAAGCTTATACGCCGAGCCTGTCAGCATCCCTTGGTGTTTACATTCCACTTATCGTAGTAAACTGTATCATCCTTGGACGTGCGGAAAGCTATGCTTCCAAGAACCCGGTAGTACCGTCTATCTTTGACGGACTTGGAATGGGACTTGGATTTACCGTAGGACTTACCAGTATCGGTCTTGTCAGAGAGTTTCTTGGTGCCGGACAGCTTTTCGGTTTCCAGGTACTTTCTTTAAGCTGGTTTACACCGATCACAATTTTCGTAATGGCACCTGGAGCATTCCTTGTACTTTCTTTCCTCGTAGCAGGAATGAACATCATCCGTAAGAAGATGGATGCAAAGGGAAAACCGCTTGCAGAGCCGTCTGGCTGCCTGACAGGAGATTGTGCATCCTGTGGTCAGTCTGCAATGTGTACCGGCAAAAAAGCAGAATAGGGGGATAGATACAGATGAAAGAATTAATTTTACTTGCAGTTGGAGCTGCAATCGTAAACAACGTTGTATTAAGTCAGTTCCTTGGTATCTGTCCGTTCTTAGGTGTATCCAAGAAAACAGAGACAGCTGCCGGCATGGGCGGAGCGGTAATTTTCGTAATTACGATCTCGTCATTTATCACGGCACTGATTTACAAGTTTATCCTGTTACCGTTAAATATTGATTATCTGAAGACGATCGTATACATCCTTGTGATTGCGGCACTCGTTCAGTTTGTAGAAATGTTTTTGAAAAAATCAATGCCTCCATTGTATGAGTCATTGGGCGTATATCTGCCACTTATCACAACAAACTGTGCGGTACTTGGTGTCTGCCTGACCAACGTTACAAAGGAATATGGTATCTTGGAAAGCGTGATCAACGGTTTTGCAACAGCATTCGGATTTTTCATTGCTATTGTACTTATGGCTGGACTTCGTGAAAAGATTGAATATAATGATATCCCGAAGACATTTCAGGGAACAGCGATCGTTTTGATCACAGCTTGCCTGATGTCAATCGCATTTATGGGATTTTCAGGTATGATTTAGGAGGGAAAATAAAATGAGCGTAACAGCGATTATTACTGCAGCCATTGTAGTTGGATGCGTAGGTATTCTTATTGGATTTTTCCTTGGAATCGCCGGAGAAAAGTTCAAAGTGGAAGTAGATGAGAGAGAAGAAGCCATTCTTGGCGTTCTTCCGGGAAACAACTGTGGTGGTTGTGGTTATGCCGGATGTTCCGGTCTTGCTGCTGCAATCGTAAAGGGTGAAGCTCCGGTCAATCAGTGTCCGGTCGGTGGAGCTCCGGTTGCCGCTAAAGTTGGTGAGATCATGGGCGTCAAGGCAGAAGAAGGCGCAAAACAGGTTGCCTTTGTAAAATGTGCAGGAAACTGTGAAAAGGCAAATCGTGATTATGAGTATACCGGTGTGGAAGATTGCGCGGCAATGGCATTCGTACCGAATGGCGGACCAAAATCCTGTAACTATGGCTGTCTTGGATATGGCAGCTGTGTAAAGGCTTGTCCGTTTGACGCGATCCATATCGTAGACGGTATCGCAAAGGTTGACAAAGAAGTATGTAAAGCCTGTGGTAAATGTGTTGCGGCATGTCCGAAACATTTGATCGAACTGGTACCGTATGATGCAAAACATCTGGTACAGTGCAGTTCCAAAGATAAAGGTAAAGATGTTATGAAAGCATGCTCTGTCGGATGTATCGGCTGTCATCTCTGTGAGAAGAACTGCCCGAGCGACGCGGTTCATGTGATTGACAATGTTGCTTATATTGATCAGACAAAGTGTACCGGCTGTGGCGTATGTGCGCAGAAGTGCCCGAAGAAGATCATTTTATAGTAAAAATTGGAAAACGAAAAAGAGGGATGCATGAAAGTGCATTCCTCTTTTGTATTACAGCAATGTGACTGAAAAAAGTGGAATATATGAAAATGTTTTCATACATATGACAACATCACTTTCCAAAAACATGCAGAAAAAACGGGAAAAATGTCAGAAAAGCACATATTTATCGGAAAATATTGCCATACTGACAAATCTTTGAGCAGTGGTTGTAAATAGATACGTTTCAGTGTATATTTATTAAGTAATGAATTATGTAGGAAAAGGGTATTGGATGTTATGAAAAAGGTGAATGTATTATTGAATTCCCCGGAAAAAGTGGGAAAATTTATTCAGATTCTGCAAAAATTTAACTGCAACTTTGATCTCGAATCCGGACGCGGATGTGTGGATGCAAAGTCAATGATCGGCGTGATGAGCCTGAATCTGAAAAAGTGTGCGCAGTTATCCATACATGCGGATGACGCTGAGGCGGGAAAGATCATTCAGAATATACAGGACTATGTGGTAGAATAGACTGTATCAAAAAAGGACTTTTACCTTTGGGTGAAAGTCCTTTTTGTAACAGCGTTTTTTGTTATTCCTGCATCATCTGAAACGGAATGGTGGTTCCGATACCGGAAGAAGTATGAAGCTCTCCATCGGACGTGATAAAGATTGCTTCGGTGTCAGGAAGTGATTCGATCAGTTTCATTCCGTCTTCCAGTCCGAGGGAAAAACAGGTGGTGCTCAGTCCGTCCCCGTCAACAGAACGGGAGCAGATGATCGTGACGCCGGTCAGATCATTTTCATAAGGATATCCGGTTTTCGGATTCAAAAGATGGTGATACAACACACCGTCTTTTTTGAAATACCGTTCATAGACGCCGGAGCTGACTACGGTACCATCCGGGATGGATACGGTGGCAAGTGCGGTTCCGGTATCCGAGAATGGCTTTTGGATGCCGATCCGGTAGTCAGAACCGTCCTCTTTTGGCCCAATGATTAAAACGTTGCCGCCAAGATTGATAATGCCGCTTGTGATCCCGTTCTCGTTCAAGTAGGCCTTCATTTTATCGGCGATGAAGCCTTTGGCAATGCCGCCGAGGTCGATCGCTTCGTCTGGATCATTTAAGGTAACGGTATTTCCGGACACCGTTATGTTCTGATAGTTGATGGTGGATACCGCAGAGGCGATGGCATCGGCATCCGGTACGATACCCGGATTTTCGGAAAAATCCCAGAGAGAGGAAAGCTTTCCGATCGTGATGTCAAACTGTCCGCTGCTTAAAGTGCCGTAATCGATCCCTTCCCGGATCAGTTCTGCTGTCTCGGGGGAGACGGTGACCGGAGATCCGTTCGCGGCGTTGATCTTTGAAACATCGCTTGATTCGATCGTGGCACTGAGCAGATTCTCATATTTGTCCGCCAATGCAAAACATCCATCGAGGTAGTCGGCATCATCCGAATTATAGAGCGTGATCTTGATCACAGTATCAAAATAAAATCCTGTTTTGGAGATAGAGGTATCGGTCTCTTCGACAGAAGAATTCCGGTAGACACCATAGATCAGCCCCGCGAAAACGAGAATGCCGAGAACAGACAATATTTTTTTACGCATAAGCTATAATTCCTTTTCTATTCATTTGTTTTACACCTATCTAAGATAGCACAACCGCGCGGAGTAGACAAGATGCGATAAAAATGAAATAGGAGATGATTTTTCGGGGGAGATATGGTAAAGTATATAGTTAGTGAATATTAAGAAAATAATGAGGCCTTATAAAATGGAAGATAAAAAACAGGAAACCAGAAATCGGCGTGTCGTTGTAAAAATCGGTTCGTCTTCGTTACAGCATCCCGAAACCGGGGACATGAACCTGATCAAGATGGAGCATCTTGCGAGAGAACTGTGTGATCTGCGCAATCAGGGAATGGATGTCTGCCTGGTATCTTCCGGAGCTATCGCAACCGGAAGAAAGACCATCGGTCTGACGGAACGGCCGAAAAACACTTCGGTCAAGCAGGCGTGTGCCGCAGTGGGGCAGGCAAAGCTCATGATGATCTATCAGAAAATGTTTGCGGAATACAACCAGATGGTCGGACAGGTTCTGATGACGAAGAATACAATGATCAACAATGTTTCACGCAAGAATGCGCAGAATACGTTTGAGGAGCTGTTTCATCTTGGCGTGATCCCGATCGTAAATGAGAATGATACGATATCTACCTATGAAATGTGCTTTGGTGACAATGATACGCTTTCCGCCATCGTGGCATCGCTGGTGGGCGCGGATCTTCTGATTCTGTTATCGGACATTGACGGGTTGTTTACCGATGATCCACACAAGAATAAAGACGCAAAACTGGTTCGTGTGGTGGAAAAACTGGATAATCAGATCTTACATATGGCAAAGGGATCGACAGGCAGTGATGTCGGGACAGGCGGTATGGCGACCAAGCTGACAGCGGCACATATCGCGACACTTTCCGGAGCGGACATGGTCATCGCAAACGGTGAGGATGTCGGGATCATCCATAAGATATTTGAGGATGATTATGTAGGAACCTTGTTCCGGGCAAATAAAAATGAAGATTTTTATATTGCGGATTATATTGAAGAAAGTATAGGGTAAAGAAATGATGAACGACAGCAAGATCGCAAGGATTAATGAATTGTATAAAAAATCAAAAGCAGAAGGACTTACAGAGGCCGAACGCGAGGAACAGGCAATCTTAAGACAGGAGTTCGTCGCGAGTGTCCGGAAAAATTTAAAGAGTCAGCTGGACAATATTGATATCCAGAATGCGGATGGCTCCGTGGAAAATCTCGGAGAAAAATATGGAAACAAAAGCGCAAATTAGAAAAAGCTACAAACAAAAGCGGGCAATGCTAAACGAGGAAAGCGTGCGGGTGATGTCAGAAGCCATCTGTGCCGCGGTTGAAAACAGCGCATGGTATCATGAGGCGGAGCGCGTAGGATTTTATTATCCGCTTGGCAGTGAAGTACAGCTGACCGGTCTGGTAACAAAAGCGTGGGCGGCGGGAAAAAAGACCTGTTTCCCCAGAGTGAGCGGAGAAAATATGGAATTTTATGAGATTTCGGATTTCTCGCAGCTGGAAGAAGGATGCTTTCATGTGATGGAACCGGTAGAATTCTGTGCAGAACCCGTAGTGCCGGAGCTGATCTTAATTCCCGGCGTGGTATTTGACGGATTTGGAAACCGGGCAGGCTACGGAAAAGGATATTATGACCGTTATCTTACGGCACATCCGGATTGTATCCGGGCAGGGATCGCGTACCGGATGCAGGTGACCGGTCAGATACCGGCAGAACCACAGGATGTGCGTATGCAGTATCTGGTGACGGAGGATGGAATAACAAAAATAGGAGGATAAGGGAATGCAGTTGGAAGAGATTGGGAAAAAGGCAAAAGAAGCAGAGAGTGTGATGCGTGTACTCGATACCAACACGAAGAATGAGGTATTGCAGAAAGCGGCAGAGAATCTGAAAAAAGATAAAGAAAAGATCTTGAGCGCCAATGCGGTCGATATGGAAAACGGCAAAAAAAAGGGAATGTCAGACGGTTTGCTGGATCGTCTTTTGCTGACCGAAGCAAGGATCGCCCAGATGGCAGAAGGTCTTTGTCAGGTCGCTGCCCTGGAAGACCCGATCGGAGAGGTTCTTTCTATGAAAAAACGTCCGAACGGTCTTCTGATCGGACAGAAACGCGTTCCGCTCGGAGTTGTCGGGATCATCTATGAGGCAAGGCCAAATGTAACGGCAGATGCGTTTGCGCTGTGCTTTAAAACGGGAAATGTCGTTATTTTAAAGGGCGGCAGTGATGCGTTACATTCCAATCAGGCGATCGTAGAGAGCATCCAGCATACACTGGGTGAACTTTCTCTTCCGGAAACAGCGATCCAGTTAATTTGTGATACAAGCCATGAGACGGCGGAAAAATTCATGCGGATGAATGGCTATGTGGATGTCCTGATCCCGCGCGGAGGCGCCGGATTGATCCGTACCGTGGTGAAGAATGCGACGGTTCCGGTCATTGAGACGGGAACCGGAAACTGTCATATTTTTGTGGACGAGAGCGCAGACTTTGACATGGCAGTCAACATCATCTACAATGCAAAAACACAGCGTATCGGGGTCTGCAATGCCTGTGAATCGATCGTGATCCATGAAAAGATCGTGGATGCCTTTATGCCGGTGCTTGCGGAGCGTTTGAAAGAAAAGCATGTTGAGATCCGTGGGGATGAGCGGGTTATGCAGGCGCTTGCCGGGCAGGAAGATGTAAAGAAAGCAACCGAGGAAGACTGGGGAACGGAATATCTGGATTATATTATTTCGGCAAAGACCGTTGCCGGGGTAGATGAGGCGATCGCCCATATCAATAAATACAACACCGGACATTCGGAAGCGATCATTACAGAAAATTATACCAATGCCGAGAAGTTTTTAAATGAAGTCGATGCGGCTGCGGTCTATGTAAACGCGTCCACCCGGTTTACGGATGGATTTGAATTTGGCTTTGGTGCTGAGATCGGGATCAGTACGCAGAAGCTTCACGCAAGAGGACCGATGGGACTGCTTGCGCTGACCAGTACAAAATATATCATTTATGGAAATGGTCAGGTCAGAAAGTAAGAAATAGAAAGAGGATTTTATGAGGGAATTAACAGAAGTAAAAATGAGTACTCCGGTTCCGGAAATGGAGCCGCAGCGCCAGTTCTACTATATGGAGGTCGCAAAGGAATATGTGCGGCAGTTAGAGGAAAAAAAGGGCAGAAAACTGACCTTTCATGTCTCGACGTTCGGATGTCAGATGAACGCGAGAGATTCCGAAAAGCTGACCGGTATCCTCGAAACGATCGGGTATGTGGAGACAGATACCGAAGAGGCGGACTTTGTGATCTATAATACCTGTACGGTGCGGGAAAACGCGAATAACAAGGTGTATGGAAGACTTGGTTATTTGAACGGGTTTAAGAAAAAGGATCACGACATGATGATCGCACTCTGTGGTTGTATGATGCAGGAAGAAAAGGTCGTTGAAAAGATAAGGTCAAGTTACCGTTTTGTGGATCTGATCTTCGGAACACATAATATCTATAAATTCGCAGAACTGCTGGTACAGGCGTTAGAAGCAGACCGGATGGTCGTGGATGTATGGAAGGATACGGACAAGATCGTGGAAGATCTTCCAGTGGAACGGAAATATTCCTTTAAGTCCGGTGTCAATATCATGTTTGGCTGCAACAACTTCTGCAGTTACTGCATCGTTCCGTATGTCCGCGGAAGAGAGCGGAGCAGAGAGCCGAAAGACATCATCCGCGAGATCGAACATCTGGTGGAGGACGGCGTTGTTGAGGTCATGCTCCTTGGGCAGAATGTCAATTCCTATGGAAAAAATTTAGAGCATCCGGTTACGTTTGCGCAGCTTTTACAGGAAGTGGAAAAAATCGAGGGACTCGAGCGGATCCGTTTTATGACCTCGCATCCGAAGGATCTCTCGGATGATCTGATCGAAGTGATGAAACATTCGAAAAAAATCTGTAAACATCTGCATCTTCCGTTGCAGTCCGGCAGTTCAAGACTTTTAAAGATCATGAACCGCCACTATACCAAAGAGCAGTATCTGGAGCTGGTAGAAAAGATCCGTGCGGCAGTGCCGGATATCGCGCTTACCACAGACATCATTGTAGGATTTCCGGGTGAAACCGATGAAGATTTCATGGAAACCATGGATGTCGTGGAAAAAGTCGGCTATGACAGCGCGTTTACCTTTATCTATTCCAAACGTACCGGAACACCGGCAGCGGAGATGGAAGATCAGGTACCGGAGGAAGTGGTGAAGGCGCGTTTTGACCGCCTGCTTGCGCGGGTACAGACGATCGCGGCACAAAAAGCCGGAGCACTTACCGGAAAGACCATGGAGGTGCTGGTGGAGCATATCAATGAGCAGGATTCCCATCTGGTGACGGGAAGATTATCCAATAATTCTACGGTGCATCTGCCGGGAACCGAAGATATGATCGGAAAACTGATCCCGGTATACTTAAAAGAATGTAAAGGATTTTATTATCTGGGTGAGGCAGTTGAATAAAAAACGTTTTGGAAAAAATGATCTGCTGCTGATCGGGGGACTGATCGCGGCAGCGGTTGTGCTCTTTTTGATCCGGGGGATCTTTCATGGAACCGCGGGCGCATATGTGGAAGTGACCGTAAACGGGGATGTGTATGGAACATACGCATTAAAGGAAGATCAGGAAGTTTTGATCCGACAGAATGGCAGAGTGACAAACACACTCACGATAAAGGACGGAAAAGCGGATATGACAGATGCGGACTGCCCGGATCTGTTGTGCGTACACCAGAGGGCAATCGACAAAGAAGATGAAACGATCGTATGCCTGCCGAACAAGGTGGTCGTAAAGGTCGTTGGAGCAAAACAAAAGAGTGATCTGGACTCTGTCGCAGGGTGATAACTATGAAGACAAGAAAAATTGCATACCTTGGGGTATTTCTGGCGCTTGCGCTGATCTTAAGCTATGTGGAATCACTGATCCCGTTTTACTTTGGCATACCGGGTGTCAAACTGGGGCTTACCAACCTGATCGTGGTGGTCATGCTTTACTGCACCGGGACAAAGGAGGCGTTTGGTGTTTCCGTGGCGAGGATACTGCTGGCGGGGTTTCTGTTTGGAAACCTGTTTAGCATCCTTTACAGTCTGGCGGGCGGCGTGCTCAGTTTTATCGTAATGTGTCTGCTCAAAAAAACGGGCAGATTCCATGTGATCTCGGTCAGCGTCACGGGCGGTATCTCACATAATATCGGTCAGCTGATCGCGGCGGCATTCGTGGTGGAAACCTACGATATCTTTTATTACATGCCGTTTCTTCTGATCGCCGGTGTTGCGACCGGGTTTGTGATCGGCATGCTGGCACAGGAATTTATCCTGCGTTTTGAAAAACAGTTTCATTTTTAAAGGAGAAAAACTATGTATTCCTATATCAAAGGCGAATTGGTTGAGATCGCGGAAGATCTGATCGTCGTAGAGGCGAATAATATCGGCTACAATATCCATGTGCCGGGACAGGTATTATCTTATCTGCCGGAGCGTGGAAGTGAGGTAAAGATTTATACCTATCTCTACATACGGGAAGACGCCATGATGCTTTACGGATTTCTGACAAGAGATGACCTGAATGTGTTTAAACTGCTGCTCGGGGTATCCGGTATCGGACCCAAGGGGGCGCTTGCGATCCTTTCGGTCATGACGACGGATGACCTGCGTTTTGCAGTGCTCGGGGATGATGAAAAGACGATCGCCAAGGCTCCCGGAATCGGGGCAAAGACAGCAAAACGCCTGATCCTGGAACTGAAGGATAAATTAAAGCTGGAGGATGCGTTTGAGAGTGCCCTTGAACATAATGGAGAAAGCGGCAGTGCGCCGGGACAGGGTACCAATGCGGTGAAAAACGAGGCGGTACAGGCGCTTACAGCACTGGGCTATTCTTCGAGTGAGGCCCTAAAGGCGCTGCAGAACGTGGAAATTACGGATGGTATGGACGTGGAAACCGTGCTGAAACAGGCATTAAAACAGATGGCGTTCCTATAAAAGGAGTTTTACATGGAAAAAAGAGTGATCTCAACACAGCTGCAGGATGAAGATATTAAGATTGAAACCAATCTCCGCCCGCAGACGCTGGATGAATACATCGGACAGAAAAAAACAAAAGAAAAGTTAAAAGTCTATATTGAAGCGGCAAAGCAGCGGGAAGAGCCGCTGGATCATGTGCTGTTTTACGGACCTCCGGGACTTGGTAAGACGACGCTTGCGGGGATCATCGCCAACGAGATGGGAACACATATCAAGATCACTTCCGGGCCGGCGATCGGAAAACCGGGCGAGATGGCGGCGATCTTAAGTAATCTCCAGGAGGGAGACGTCCTCTTTGTGGATGAGATCCACCGTCTGAACCGTCAGGTAGAAGAAGTGCTTTATCCGGCAATGGAGGACTATGTGATCGATATTATGATCGGAAAGGGCGCGACCGCGCGTTCAATCCGTCTGGATCTGCCGAAGTTTACGCTGGTGGGCGCAACGACCAGGGCAGGACTTTTATCGGCACCTTTAAGGGATCGTTTCGGCGTGGTACATCATCTGGAATTTTATAATGTGGAGGAACTCACCACGATCATCGAACACTCGGCGCATAAGCTGGAGGTGGAGATCGAGCCGGATGGCGCGTATGAGCTTGCCAGACGTTCCCGTGGAACGCCGCGGCTGGCAAACCGTCTGTTAAAGCGGGTGCGTGATTTTGCGCAGGTCAAATATGACGGCGTGATCACCAAAGAGGTGGCATCTTTTGCACTGGATCTGCTCGAAGTGGACAAGCTGGGGCTGGATCAGAATGACCGCAACATCTTGCTCACGATCATGGAAAAATTTTCCGGCGGGCCGGTGGGGCTCGATACGCTTGCGGCGGCGATCGGTGAGGACGGCGGTACGATCGAAGATGTGTATGAGCCGTATCTGGTAAAGAACGGATTTATCAACCGGACACCAAAGGGGCGTGTCGTGACGGATCTGGCTTACCGCCATTTCGGGATGACAAGATAAAAGAGTTGTTTTTCCGGGGAAAACACTTTATAATAATACAATATGGAAAATAAAGGGGGCTTTTTATGTCATCCAAAACGAGTGCGCAGGTTATCATTGGCGGAAGAGTATATACATTAAGCGGTTACGAGGAAGAAGCGTATCTGCAGAAGGTGGCATCCTATTTAAACGGTAAGCTTGAGGAGTTTAAGGAAATGCCGGATTACACAAAGCTGTCCGGTGACATGAAATCCGTTTTGCTGGAACTGAATATCGCGGATGATTACTTTAAGGCAAAAGCACAGGTAGAACGCCTTGAGCGTGAACTACAGCAGAAAGAAGACGAAAGCAGTGATCTGAAAAACGAACTGGTATCCAGACAGATCGAACAGGAACGAAATACCAAGGCATATGAGGAACATGAGGCGGAGAACCGCAGGCTTCTTTTGGAAAAAACAAAGCTGGAAGCGGCATTGGAGCAGAATGCTGCGACAGAAAATAAAGAAGAAAAAGAATAAAACAAAAAGGGGACAGAAATCGGAATGCGTCTGTCTCTTTCTTGTTATGGAGATATTTTATGGAAAAACTGGAACTTTTGGCTCCTGCGGGATCGCTTACAACATTAAAGGCGGTGGTAAACGCCGGGGCGGATGCGGTCTATCTCGGAGGCGAGATGTTTGGGGCGAGAGCCTATGCCAATAATTTTACAAAAGAGGAGCTTTTTGCGGGGATTGATTATGGACATCGCCATGGCAGCCGGGTCATTCTGGCAGTAAATACGCTGTTAAAGGAAGAAGAGATAAAGGATCAGTTATACGATTATATCCTTCCCTATTATGAGTACGGGATCGATGCGCTGATCGTGCAGGATCTTGGCGTGATGGACTTTTTGCATGCACAGTTCCCGGATCTTGCGCTTCATACCAGCACGCAGATGACGGTTACCGGTGCGGAGGGCGCAAAGCTTTTGGTGGAGCACGGGGCATCCAGGATCGTGATGGCGCGTGAACTTTCTTTTGCGGAGATAAAAAAGATACATGAAGCGGTGGATGTGGAACTCGAAGGCTTTGTGCATGGCGCGCTCTGTTACTGCTATTCGGGTCAGTGCCTGTTAAGCAGTATGCTCGGCGGAAGGAGTGGAAACCGCGGACGCTGCGCACAGCCATGCAGGCTTCCCTATGAAGTGCTGGATGAGGCGGGCAGGCGTATTGGAAAAGCGGAAAATTATGTTTTAAGTCCAAAGGATCTGTGTACGATCGACCATATCCCGGAGCTTGCGGAGTGTGGCCTGTATTCTTTTAAGATCGAAGGCCGTATGAAACAGGCAGAGTACGCGGCGGGTGTGGTAAGTGTTTACCGGAAATACATGGATCGATATCTTTCCTATGGAAAAGAGGGCTACCTGGTATCCAAAGAGGATAAACAGAAACTCTTTGATTTTGGAAACCGCAGTGGATTTACAGATGGCTATTACCTCAGACATAACGGAAAAGAGATGATCACTTTTGACCGGCCGGGACATACCAAGGGCGGCGAAAAGTTACAGGAGCAGATCCGAAAGACTTATATCGAAACCGATAAAAAAGAAGCAATCTCTGGAAAACTGGTATTAAAAAAGAAGCATCCTGCCTGTCTCACGGCGGGGACAAAGGAGCATACGGTAACGGTATCCGGCGAGATTGTCCAGCAGGCGGTAAAAAGACCGATGTCAGAAGAGACCGTGCGGGAGAAAATAAAGAAGACCGGAAATACGCCATACCAGTTTGACGAACTGGAAATTACGATGGATCCCGATATCTTTCTTCCGGTCGTGGCGTTAAACCAGTTAAGGCGTGAGGCGTTAGAACAGCTTATGGCTGCGGAGACGGCAAAAGACCGGAGAGAAGCGCCGGCGCCGGTTTCTTATCAGACGTTTACAGAGGGTGTCAGGGAAGAAGCGGCGGAATATGAATCCGGAAACGCACCGTATCTCGCGGTTTCGGTGGAACAAAAACAGGCGCTTGAGGCGGCACTGCATACGGACTTCATCCGGCGGATCTACCTTGACGGCGGAATGCTGTTTCCGCCGGAAGACGGGAAAGCATTGCAGCGTGCGGTAAGACAGATCAGGGATGCCGGGAAAGAGGCATACTATGTATTTCCGATGATCTTCCGGAAACGCACGAAAGAACGGTTTGCCGCAAACTGGGAAACGATACAAAGTGCCGGTCTCGATGGATTTTTGATCAAAAGCTATGACGCACTTGGATTTTGCAGAGAACAGGGTGTTCCGGCAGAAAAGATGATCCTCGACCATAATATGTATACCTGGTCAACAGCCGCGAGAGCGGCATACCGCAGTGACGGGATACGATATGATACCGCGCCGGTGGAATTAAACAGGCATGAGCTTTCAGAGCGCGTAAATGCCGGAAGTGAGCTGATCCTGTATGGATATCTGCCGCTGATGGTCAGTGCGCAGTGTGTACATGCCAATACGGAAAAATGTGACCATACGCGATGCGTCCGTTATTTAAAAGACCGGTATCATAAGCGGTTTGCGGTGAAAAATAACTGTAATGACTGCTATATGGTTCTTTATAATTCAAGCCCCCTGTCACTGATCCATCAGAAGCGGGAGATCGACCGCATGGGATTTGCGGGCTATCGTCTCTGCTTTACCAATGAGACAGAAAAACAGGTAAAAGAAGTGCTCGTGATGTATCAAAAGCTGTGGATGGAAGGGAAAAAGGCGGAGGATATCCCTTATCTTTCGGATTATACAAATGGGCATTTTAAACGTGGAGTAGAATAAAAGTTATGTTAAATCTGATTACAGAAATTTCAAAATATCTGATCATATGTCTGGCGGCATTTTACACCTATGAATGTTTTGCGGTATTTCGGAAAAAATATGGTGATTTTGAGCGGAAAAAAATATATAAAAGGCAGATGGCGTGCGTATATCTCATCCATCTGGACGCGTTTCTCGTACTGTTTGCGGCAACGCTCAATCTGGAAATGATCGGAATGTATCTCGTGCAGCTGATTTTTTTCCTGTCGTTACATTTCGGTTATACCGTGGTCTATAAAAACAGCAACCGTCTGGTGCTGAACAACATGTGCATGCTTTTGATGGCGGGCTTCGTCATCCTGACCAGGTTAAATTTTGACAAGGCGAAAAAGCAGTTTCTGATCGCGGTGATATCAGCCGGAATTACGTTTTTCATTCCGCTCATCATAAGGAAAGCGCGGGCACTGCGCAAATTTACCTGGGTCTATGCCGGGATCGGTATTGCCCTGCTTGGAGTTGTGGCGATCGCGGGCGCGGTCAGCTATGGTGCCAAGATCTCCTTTACGGTTGCGGGCATTACCCTGCAGCCATCCGAATTTATCAAGATCCTTTATGTGTTTTTTATCGCCGGAATGTTTTATGAGTCAACCGAATTTTCACAGGTGGTAAAGACAACCGTGATGGCGGCGCTGCATGTGCTGATCCTTGTGGTATCCAAAGATCTCGGAGGAGCATTGATCTTTTTTATGGTCTATCTGATCATGCTTTATGTGGCAACCCAAAGACTCCTCTATTTTTCGGGCGGCCTGGCGGCGGGAGCGGCTGCGGCAGCAGTGTCTTATAAAATATTCCGCCATGTCCGTGTCCGTGTCGTGGCATGGAAAAATCCGCTTGGAGTGATCGACAATGAAGGCTATCAGATCTGCCAGTCCCTGTTTGCGATCGGAACCGGCGGATGGTTTGGAATGGGACTGTATCAGGGAGTGCCGGGGACAATCCCGGTGGTAGAGCAGGATTTCGTGTTCTCTGCCATTGCGGAAGAACTCGGCGGGCTCTTTGCGCTGTGTCTGATTTTGATCTGCGTGAGCTGTGTGCTGATGTTTTTTAACATAGCCATGCAGATGCGTGACACTTATTACAAATATGTGGCGGTCGGACTTGGAACCGTCTACGGGTTCCAGGTATTTCTGACACTTGGCGGTGTGACGAAATTCATCCCGTCCACCGGTGTTACATTACCGTTTGTCAGTTACGGTGGAAGCTCCTTATTATCTACATTTATTATCTTTGCGATCATTCAGGGGCTCTATTTAAAGAAAGAAGATGAAGGTGAATACCATGAAAAAAGACAGAGGGAATACAAAGCGCAGACCACGAAGAGAAAACGGAAGAAAACAGGATTCGACCGGGAGCTGGAAGAATTCTAAAAACCGGGAACTGGTCGTGGTCACCTATCTGTTCGTCGCTCTGTTTGTGGCGCTGATCGGATATTTTGTTTATTTTGAGGCTGTAAAAAGCGAAGTCTTTATCAACAGTTCCTATAACAAAAGGCAGGATCTGTTTGCAAAGACCGTAGTCCGCGGTGAAATTTTAGACCGAAACGGAGAAGTGCTTGCGAAAACAGTTGTGGGGGAAGACGGAACGGAAACGCGTAAATATCCGTACGGAAAGACTTTTGCGCATGTCGTCGGATATGCGACAAACGGAAAATCCGGGATCGAGTCGTATATGAATTTCCGGCTTCTTACGTCCCACGCATTCATCCTGGAGCGGCTCGGCAATGAGTTCAAAGGAGAAAAAAATACCGGTGACAATGTGGTGACAACGCTGGATTTAGATCTTCAACAGACGGCTTACGATGCGCTTGGAAGCCACAACGGCGCAGTGATCGTATTAGAGCCGTCAACCGGAAAAATACTCGCGATGGTTTCAAAACCAGATTATGATCCGAATACCATAGCGGAGAAGTGGGATAGCATCACTTCGCCGGACAACACGGAGTCAGTGCTTTTAAACCGGGCGACACAGGGGCTGTATCCGCCGGGATCTACCTTTAAGATCTTTACTACACTGGAATATATCCGTGAAAATTCAGATTATACCAGCTACCGGTTTACCTGCGACGGGGAACTCGAAAAAGAAGATACCGTGATCCACTGTTATAACAATGATGTACATGGAGAGGAAGATCTGCTTTCCTCATTTTCCAATTCCTGTAATTCCTCCTATGCAAATCTGGGACTTATGTTGAATCCGGTGAAATTTACGGACACCTGTGACTCGCTGCTGTTCAATCAGAAGCTTCCGTATGCGTATGGTTATAAACAGAGCAGTTTTTCACTGGAAAAAGACGCTTCCACGCATGACATCATGGAAACTGCCATTGGGCAGGGGGAGACGCTTGTCACGCCGCTTCATATGGCACTTGTCGTGTCTGCGATCGCAAACGACGGTGTGCTGATGAAGCCATACCTGATCGATCATACCGAGAACTATGAGGGAAAAACGGTAAAGGAATATTCGCCCTCTGAATATGGAACACTTTTAAAAAAAGAGGAAGCCGAGACCATGCAGAATTTTATGCAGACGGTCGTGCAGGAAGGAACCGGACGGAAATTAAAGGGACAGAGTTATACGGCGGCAGGAAAAACAGGATCGGCGGAATACAGTGACGCGGATGATTCAAGCCATGCATGGTTTGTCGGTTACGCGCACAGAGAAGATAAGACCGATATCGCGCTCGCGGTCGTAGTGGAGGGCGCAGGCGCCGGAAGCACTTATGCGGTTCCTGCGGCAAAGCAGATCTTTGACGCATATTACAGCAGGTAGGCGGTTGACCGGAAACGGTTTGTTTCCTTGCAAGATAACCGGAAAAGAGGTATACTAACCTTAGTTTATCTATTTTAACCACATCAGGAGGAATTGCAATGATCGAAGCAACAAGCTGTGGTGGTGTGGTAATCTTTCGGGGAAAGATACTGGTTCTTTACAAAAATTACCGGAACCGATACGAAGGATGGGTATTGCCCAAGGGAACCGTAGAGCAGGGCGAAGAGTATAAAGATACTGCGCTCCGCGAGGTGCGGGAAGAGACAGGGGTCAGTGCTTCCATTATTAAATATGTAGGAAAGAGCCGCTATTCCTTTACGGTTCCGGAAGATACCGTGGAGAAAGATGTTCACTGGTATCTGATGATGGCAGACAGTTATTACAGCAAGCCACAGCGGGAAGAATTTTTTGTGGATTCCGGATATTATAAGTTCCATGAGGCATATCATCTGCTCAAGTTCGCGAATGAAAAGCAGATTTTGGAGCAGGCGTATCAGGAGTATCTGGAATTGAAACGCAATAATTTATGGGGAAACCATAAATATTTTTAAAACAGGTTCGTGGGTATGAGGACTTTTCATGAAATGGTATAAAAATTTATATACGGGAGAGAGCGTTGCGCACAGGAAAAACCGCATCAAATGGAAGATCATCCACAATGCGGGACAGATCGGGATCTATGTGATCGCGCTACCGTCCAATGAAAAAAATCTGTTAGATCTGATCCCCGCGTGGGAACTGATGCAGAAACATTATCCGAAAAAGCAGCTTTATATCATAGGACTTGCGGGAGATTATGATGAGGCAGTCACACTTGCGGCAATGATCGTCTGTGAGGCTTACGCGAAAACGGGAAGTTTTTGTGTGGCGGACTATCTCGGAGAAAACAAGACCAAAAAGAAGGAGGAGACGCAATGCACATCCTCCTTTTAATCTTAAAGATCATCGGGATCCTGCTTTTGATCCTTCTCGGACTTTTGCTCCTTTTTGTTCTGGCGGTGCTTTTTGCGCCTGTCCGTTACCGGGCAGACGGGACGCTTCTTGAGAAAAAGAAAGCGGATATTTCGGCAAACTGGCTGCTTTTTGTGCTGCGCGTGGCATGCAGTATAAAAAACGGTGAGGTCACAGCGTGTGTGCGGCTGTTCGGGATACCGGTATTTACTTATCCGAAGCGGAAAAAACAGAAAGAAAAACAGACAGATACCAAGCTTCCAGATGAAACAACAGAAATAGAAAAAGAAATCGCATATTTCACAGAAGAAAAGAAAAGCGATGCGGACAGTGTCCGGAAGCTCCCGGAGCTTCCGGAGAATGATCCAAAAGAACAGAAGAAAAAACAAAAAGCGAAGCATCGGAAAAAAAGAGATTTCCGGCGTATGCTGACAGAAATATGGCAGAAACTAAAACAGATCATAAAAAATCTTGCACATATAAAAGAGATGATTTATGATGAAGGTAACCGGTCGGCTTTTTCCCACGGATGCGCAGAGATCCGGTATCTGCTGCGCCACTTTGGACCGAGGAAGCTAAAAGCGGATCTCACATTTGCGACAGGAGATCCCGCGCGGACGGGACAGCTTCTCGGCGTGATCTGTATTTTCCCGGTGATATATCGGAATGAGGTCAGCATCGTGCCGGATTTTGAGACAGACGATTTTTACATCAGGGGGACGCTTTCAGTAAAAGGGCGGATCCGCCTGATACATGCGCTTGGCAGCGGAATCCGCATCTGGCGTGATAAAAACATACGAAAGATCATACGAAAGATCAGAAAATAGTAAGCAGGAAACAGGAGGAAAACAACATGGCAGAAAATAATACATTTAATCAGACAGTAGAATCCTTATTCAAAGGAATGGACAGCTTTATTACAACAAAAACGGTAGTCGGGGACGCAATCCATATTGGAGATACGATCATTCTGCCGCTGGTGGATGTCTCTTTCGGTGTTGCGGCAGGGGCGCTCACGCAGGAGAAGAAAAACAACGGAGCCGGCGGAATGGGCGGAAAGATCACACCGAGCGCGGTTTTGGTGATCCAGAATGGAACCACAAAGTTGGTGAATATCAAAAATCAGGATGGCATCACAAAAGTGCTTGATATGGTGCCGGATTTTGTAAACCGTTTTACCGGAAAAAAAGAAGAAAGCAATTCCGCAAATGATGCGATCGTAGATGAGGACGCAAAAAAGAAAGCGGGAGATGAGATGGAAGAGATCTTATCGGACGCGGTATCCGGAAAAGAGACCGATCCCAAAAACGCATAACAGCCGGTATCAGAAAATAAGAATGGGCATATCTTAGTAATAAGATATGCCCATTTGGTGTAATGTCATGAAAAGAGTCTGTGGTTTTGCATTGTTCTTCGTGGCGGTAGGAATGATCCTCATGCTTCTCATCGCCAACGAGATGATCGGGATACTGATGATCTGTGCCTGTCTGGTGATCGGATATAATCTGTTCTGCTGTTAAGATAAGAAGAGAAGAGCGGAAAAATAAGCACTAAAAAAGAACTGCCGCAATCGACAGTTCTAATTTTCTAAGCTCTTTCAACTTTTCCGGATTTCAAACAGGAAGTACATACATAAAGTGTCTTCGGAGTTCCGTTTACTTTACATTTTACAGATTTGATGTTTGATTTCCACATTCTATTCGATCTTCTATGAGAATGGCTCACATTGTTTCCGTAATGAGCGCCTTTTCCACAAACTGCACATTTTGCCATCGCCAGCACCTCCTTGGAATATACTAAACCTGCTGTCGCGCAGGCTCACAACGTGTATATAATAACAGAAACCAATATAAAATGCAAGGAAAAATTTGAAAAAATTATAAAATCCTGAAATTGCTGTTTCTTTTTTGCAAAAAACAGGTTATAATATATCACATACTGGATTCAGTGCAGTGGGCATTGTGCAACCGGTAAGATATATGGAGGGCAAATTATGAGAGGACAAATGGAAACTCAGTATGGAAAAATCGTAATCGATCCAGACGTAATCGCGACTTATGCCGGCTCAGTGGCAGTAGAGTGTTTCGGAATTGTCGGTATGGCTGCTGTAAATATGAAAGATGGCCTTGTAAAACTGTTAAAGAGAGACTATCTCACACACGGTATCAATGTAGTTGTAAATGCAGACAACAAAATCACGATTGATTTTCATGTGATCATTTCTTATGGCGTTAGCATCAGTACCGTATCTGATAACCTGATTGAGACAGTAAAATATAAAGTAGAAGAATTTACGGGAATGGAGCTTGAGAAGATCAACATTTTCGTAGAGGGTGTCAGAGTAATTGATTAAGGAGGATTTTTAAGTTGGAAATCAATACAATAGATGCGTCCGTTCTGGCGAAGATGTTTCTGGCTGGAGCCAAAAATCTGGATGCAAAGAAAGAATGGATCAATGAATTGAATGTATTTCCGGTACCGGATGGTGATACCGGAACCAATATGTCGATGACGATCATGTCTGCCGCAAAGGAAGTGAGCGCACTTGAGAATCCGGACATGAAATCCCTTGCAAAGGCAATTTCATCCGGTTCTTTAAGAGGAGCCAGAGGTAACTCCGGTGTAATCTTATCCCAGTTATTCCGTGGATTCGCCAAGGTGATCGCGGAGTATGACGTGATCGATGTCAATGTACTCTGTGACGCACTTCAGAAAGCAGTCGAGACTGCTTACAAGGCGGTTATGAAGCCGAAGGAGGGTACGATCCTTACCGTTGCAAAGGGCGGAGCGGATAAGGCGTTAGAGCTGGTCGATGAGACCGATGATCTGGTATTCTTTATCGAAGAAGTGATCAAAGAGGCAGACCTGGTACTCGCAAAGACCCCGGATATGCTTCCGGTCTTAAAACAGGCAGGTGTAGTGGATTCCGGCGGACAGGGACTCGTTCAGGTCTTAAAGGGCGGACTGGACGCACTGCTCGGCAAGGAGATCGACTATACGATCGAAGGTGCCGCACCAAAGAAGCAGACGGCTGAGAGTGCATCGAATCCTTATATTGACGCACAGGCAAATCAGGAGATCAAATTTACTTACTGTACACAGTTTTTGATCATGCTGGATAAACCGTTTAGCAGCAAGAAAGAAAATGAATTCAAATCCTATCTGGAATCCATCGGTGATTCTATCGTTGTGGTAGCGGATGATGAGATCGTAAAGGTACATGTACATACCAATGATCCGGGTATGGCAATGCAGCGTGCGCTGACCTATGGAAGCCTGACTACGATCATTATCGAAAACATGAAGCTTGAGCGGGATGAGAAAGTTTCCGCCATGAAAGAAAAAGAAATGCAAGCGGCAGGTCTCCCGGAAGACAAAACGGAAGAGACAGCAGAAGAAAAGACACAGGAAGAGCCAAAAGAGATGGGATTTATCTCTGTATCGATCGGAGAAGGGATCAATGAGATCTTCCGTGGACTGGGCGTTGACTATATCATCGAAGGCGGTCAGACCATGAACCCGAGTACGGAAGATATGTTAAATGCGATCGAGAAAGTAAACGCAAAGAACATCTTTATCCTGCCGAACAATAAGAACATCATTCTGGCGGCGAATCAGGCAGTTTCTCTGGTAGAAGATAAAAATATCTTTGTCATTCCGACCAGAACCGTACCGCAGGGTATTACCGCGCTCATCAATTATATTCCGGAGTCATCCGCGGAGGACAATGCGAAACGTATGACAGAGGAACTTGATAATGTAAAGACCGGTCAGGTGACTTATGCAGTCAGAGATACCGTGATCGATGACAAGCAGATCAGACAGGGCGATTACATGGGAATCGGCGATAAGACGATCCTCTCTGTCGGAGCTGATATGGAAGCGGTGACCAAGGATATGGTTGCGCAGATGTTAGACGAAGAATCTTCCATTATCTGCATCTACTATGGCGCTGAGACAGACGAAGAAGCGGCAAATAAGCTGGCAGAGGACATTCAGGAAGACAATCCGGATGTAGAGATCGAGGTTCACTTTGGCGGACAGCCGATCTATTACTATGTGATTTCAGTAGAATAACAGGAGAACAGGAATGGAATTAAATTCGCCGATTCGGGAACTCAAAGGCATTGGCGAAAAAACAGAAAAACTGTTTCAAAAGATAGGAGTATACACCTTGCGTGATATACTCCTTCATTATCCCCGGGATTATGTAAAATTTCCAGAGAGAAAATACATAAGCGAGGTGGCTGTCGGCGAGACGGCGGCAGTTGTGGTGCGGATACAGAACACGCCGCTTGTGAGAAAGACACGGAGGATGCAGATCACCACCACACACGCGGAGGCGGACGGGGTGACGATGCAGTTAATCTGGTTTCGGATGCCTTATATCAAAAATATGTTAAAACCTGGAAACGTCTATGTTTTCTATGGAAAAGTCATTGCAAAAAACAAGGATCTTGCAATGGAACAGCCGACGATCTATACGGCAGAACAATATGACAGTGTGGAGAACAACCTGACTCCGGTGTATCCGCTGGCATTCGGGCTGACCAATCACGCGGTGCAAAAGGCGGTGCGCCAGGCACTTGCGTCGGATGAACTGTTAAAAGAGTATCTGCCGGAAGAACTGCTGCAAAAATATGATCTGATCCCGTATGCCGAGGCAATCCGACAGATCCATTTCCCGGATGATATGACCCATCTGATCGTGGCAAGACGCCGTCTGGTCTTTGATGAGTTTTTCCTTTTTATCTTAAATATGCGTAAGCAGAAAGAAATTACGCAGAAAGAGGAAAATCCGTTTACACTGGTCGATGATGATTTCGTGGAACAGCTGATCGGCCAGCTTCCGTATCCGCTGACAGGGGCGCAGAAGCATACACTGGAGGAGATCCGCGCGGATGTACACGGAAACTATGTGATGCAGCGTCTGGTTCAGGGAGATGTCGGATCGGGAAAGACGATCGTGGCATTCCTTGCAATGGCGGAGATGGCGCACAACGGACTGCAGTCTGCGATCATGGCGCCGACGGAAGTCCTTGCGAGACAGCACTATGAGACGTTTCTGGAAAATTGCAGGCAGTTCGGGCTTGACATACCGGTGATTCTGGTGACAGGTTCCCTTACGCCAAAGCAGAAAAGAGATGCCTATGAGCGCATTCAGCTGTTTCCGAATGCGATGATCATCGGGACAAACGCGCTGATCCAGGAAAAAGTGATCTATCAGAACCTTGCATTGGTCATTACCGATGAACAGCATCGCTTTGGTGTGAAACAGCGGGAGCGGCTGGCATTAAAAGGCTGTCATCCGCATATCCTTGTCATGAGCGCAACACCGATACCGCGTACGCTCGCGATCATTCTTTACGGGGATCTGGATATTTCTGTCATGAATGAAGTGCCAGCAAAGCGCCTGCCGATCAAAAACTGTGTGGTCAACACGGCGTACCGTCCCAAAGCCTACAATTTTATCCAGAAGGAAGTGGCGGCTGGACATCAGGTTTACCTGATCTGTCCGCTGGTGGAGGCAAGTGAAAATTCGGACTGCGAAAATGTGACCGATTATACCGAAAAACTCCGGTCACAGCTGGATGAGCGGATCGTGGTCGCCTGTCTGCATGGAAAAATGAAAGCAGATGAGAAAAACAGGATCATGGAACAGTTTTTAAAAAACGAGATCCAGGTGTTAGTTTCCACTACCGTCATTGAGGTCGGCGTGAATGTGCCGAACGCGACGGTGATGATGATCGAAAACGCGGAACGCTTCGGACTTGCGCAGCTGCATCAGCTCAGAGGACGTGTGGGCAGAGGAGACGCGCAGTCTTACTGCATTATGGTGAACGGATCGGACAGTGGACAGGTATCCAAACGCCTTCAGATCTTAAACAAATCAAATGACGGATTTTATATTGCAAGTGAAGATTTAAAGCTGCGCGGGCCCGGAGACTTTTTCGGGATCCGTCAGAGCGGTGTGATGGATTTTAAACTCGGCGATATTTATCAGGACGCGGAAGTGTTAAAACAGGCGTCCGAGGAATGCGATGCGATCTTAAAGGCTGATTTTTTGCTGGAAACAGAGCAGAACCGTGGATTGAAAGAACGGATCGACAGCTACTGGCAGGAGCAGAGCGGAATGTTAAATCTTTAAAAAAAGAAAAGCTGAAGCGGGAACTTTATCCAAGTTCTGGCAACAGCTTTTCTTTTATTTTACGGGCAAAAAGAGATTATTCTTTTTCTGCCATCTGTCTTTCCTGGGCCTCGATCATTTTTTTGACCATGTAGCCGCCGACAGAGCCATTCTGCCGGGAGGTCAGATCACCATTATACCCATCGGAAAGTGGAACTCCCAGTTCACTTGCTACTTCGTATTTGAATCTATTCAGTGCGCTTTTTGCTTCCGGTACAGCAGTTCTGTTAGATGATGTCATATCATATTCCTCCTTGTGGTTGAATGGATTGTAACCTTTTGTTACAGGAATAGTATGTGACAAAATCCGAAGTTTAAACTGGAAAGTTCTTATAATTTTACAAAAATTTTGTTACTCGATCTGTGTGATCCCAGTGATGTCCGGTTCGATCGGCATCGAGTAGTTCGTGTAGTAGATCACAAAACCGGGAGCGGCTCCGCTTGGCTTTTTCACGTTTTTCTTTTCCAGATAGTCGATCTCGACTTTTGGATTTTCCCTGCCCTTGGAATAGTAGGCGGCAAGCTTTGCCGCTTCCTCAAAAGTCGCGTCCGGGAGTTCATCTCCGTTGGTCTTTACAATGACATGTGATCCCGGCATGCCCTTGGCGTGGAACCACCAGTCGTTTCCCACAGCAAATTTAAAGGTGAGTTCATCGTTCTGGTAATTATTTTTGCCCACATACATATGATAGCCGTCGGAGGAAACATAGTGAAGCGGTTTGCTTTTGGACTTTTTCTTCTTTTCGCCGCTCTTTTTGCGGAGATAACCGTAAGCGACAAGTTCCTCGCGGATCTCGGAAAGATCATCCTCCTGTGTCGCGATGTCGAGTGAGGTGGCGATGGATTCGAGGTGCTCGATCTCGGTTTCGGTTTCCGTGGTGAGTTCGGTCAAAGCCTGGTAAGTCCGTTTTAATTTCGCGTACTTGTTAAAATATTTTTTCGCATTTTCCAAAGGGGAGAGTGTCTCATCAAGTGGGATTTTGATCATCTCGTTGGTGTAATAGTTCATCGCCTCAAGGCTTTTGTCACCTTCCTTTGCCTGATAGCCGTAAGTTGTGAGCAGTTCGCCGTATACTTTGTATTTTTCCCGTTTTTCGGTGTCCTTTAACTGCTTTTTCTGAAGCTCGTATTTTTTCCGTTCCCGCTCCAGGGTGTTGGATACGATCTTTCGCAGATCCACGGATTTCTGGCGGATACGGGTGTATTCGTTCTTTTTTGCATAATACTGTTCCAAAACAGCGGAGATCGAAGGGTAATCCACACAGGTGGAATCCTCATAGATCGAAAGATGGAAGGCACTGAATTCAACCGGTTCTTTTCCGTTCATAATGATATTCGGAGAGAAGTTGCATGCGGTGACATCCTCCATCATCCAGGAAAAATTGTGGTACAGATGCAGTGCGGCATCCTCGCTCAGCGCATCGGTCGCCTGATCTCCGTCAATGGAAGCGCGGTGGCAGATCTCGTTTGCGATGACGGGGCTGATCCCGGTGTATGTAGAGTAGATCGCCTTTGAGATGCTCATCGGTTTTTTACATACATGCGAGCGGAAAAAATCCAGATCGGTATGCAGGGGATTGTATTTTTCCTGTGTTTTCGGAATGAAATAGTCGCGCCCGGGAAGGACTTCACGGACGGAGCTTACCTGCGCCGGAATATGTTTGATACTGTCGATGATCCTTCCGGTGTCATCACAGAAGATGATATTGCTGTGCTTTCCCATGATCTCTACGATCAGTGTTTTACGGCACAGATCGCCGAGCTCGTTTAAATGTTCGATCTCAAAATTGATGATACGCTCCATATCCGGCTGCCAGATCTTTGTAATGCGTCCGTTTGCGATATGCTTGCGCAGCAGCATACAGAAATTCGGCGCAGTCATCGGACTTGGCTTGTTGTTCCCGGTCAGATAAATGAGCGGAAGGGAAGCACTTGCGGAGAGGAGCAGACGCTTCTGTCCGTCCTTTCCTTTTAAAGTAAAAAGTAACTCGTCCGTTTCCGGCTGCGCGATCTTGCTGATCCTTGTATTTAAAACCGTTTCGTTTAATTCATGTACCAGATTGGCAATGACAATTCCATCCAAAGCCATGATTATTGTACCTCCAGTTCTCTGCGGAAGGTTTACTGCCGCAGTATCTAAACATTTATTATACACGATAGCAGGGGGAAAATACAATGTAAAAGATATGGATGGCGCCGGATGTTTTGTGCTATACTAAATAGACGGAAAGGATTGAAGTTATTTATGGAAAAAAAGATTTCGGATTCGAAAATAGAACAGGTGTATCAGGTCAGACCCGAGCATTTGAACGGGGCGGGAAGACTTTTCGGAGGACGGCTGATGGAATGGATCGATGAAGCCGCCGGGCTGGTGGGGATCCGCCATTCCCAGTGCAATGTGATCACAGCGTCCGTGGATAATCTCCGTTTCATCCGTGGAGCATATCAGAACGATCTGCTGGTGCTTGCGGGAAGACTTACTTATGTCGGAACGACTTCCATGGAGGTTCGTGTGGACACCTATGTGGAGACGTTAGACGGAATACGGAGACCGATCAACCGCGCGTATCTGACACTGGTCGCAGTGGACAAGAACGGGAGTCCAACGAAAGTACCGTCGGTCATTTTGGAGACGGAGAGTGAAAAAGCCGAGTGGGAAGCCGGAAAAAGACGCAGGGAGCTGCGGATCCAGAGAAAAAAGGAAGGATTTTAGAAAAGTTGCACAAAAACGGCTACATGAAATTATGTTGAGTGTACAATATTTCAAATTGTGGTTGACGAACGGAAAAAATCATAGTATGATGTACCCATAGAAAACAAGAACAGATTGTTACTCATACGAGGCAAGACTGGGTTATACTTTTTTATTATGAATGGATTTATTGAAATCGTTGATAGGAGGTATAATACCAGCTTTTTTGCTTTGGAAGGCAACAGAGTTCGACAAATATGCCTGCGGCTGTGTGACAATGGGTAAGAAGCTGGCAGTAAGGGGTTTTTGGCATGCAGATCTTGAGAGTCATTAATAACAATGTGATCAGTTCACTGGATGATGAAAAACGTGAAGTGGTTGTGATGGGAAAGGGCGTCGGCTTTCAGAAGAAAGCAGGAGATTTGGTAGATGCATCCAGGATTGAAAAGATTTTCCAGCTTCCCAAAGAACACACCAATCAGTATGAGCGTCTGGTCAGCAATATGCCGTATGAGCATATTAAGATGGCGGAGGAGATCATTCAGTATGCAGCCAGGACATTAAAGCGTCATTTAAATAAGAACATTTACATTACGCTGACAGATCATCTGGACTGCGCGATCGAGCGCCAGAAACAGGGAACGGTTTTCCAGAATGCATTGCTTTGGGAGATCCGGAAATTCTATGAAGAGGAATTCCAGATCGGATGCAGGGCGGTGGCATTGGTCAAAGAGAAGACCGGTGTGGAGCTGCCGGAGGATGAGGCAGGATTTATCGCGCTCCACATTGTGAACGCGGAGATGGATGGTGATATCCGCAAAGCGGGAACTGTCCCGGAGATGATAAAGGACATTTTAAATATTGTCCGTTATACTTTTAACGTTGAGATTGACGAGAGCGAACTTCCTTACGAGCGCTTCGTCACGCATCTGAAGTTTTTCTTACAGCGCGCGGTGCAGAATGCCAGCTATGACAATGACGACCCGGAACTGGACGAGATCATACGGACACGCTATCCGAAGGAATATGCCTGTGCGGATAAGATCCGCACTTATATGAAAAAGCGTATGAAGTATGAGGTGGAAGAAGAGGAACTTACCTATCTTACGATGCACATCGCGAGAATTATCCGAAGGAACAGTTCGGATCAGGATCGTTAAATAAATAGAATTGGGATTGTTACGTTTGGTCGGCAAAACCCGGATGAAATGAAAAGGCAGTAGTCTTGATTTCGTTCGGGTTTTTCTATATTCAGTAAGAAGAAAAATAATTTTGGGAATGGAGGGGAAAACTATGGAACGTAAGTATGCCGCGTTGGCAGAAAACATTCTTTCTCACATCGGCGGAAAAGACAATATCATCCATATGACACACTGTGTGACAAGGCTTCGCCTGGAATTAAAGGATGATAAAAAAGCGGATCTGGATGCGTTAAACGCCATGGATGGAATCGCCGGAACGTTCTGGCGCGGCGGACAGCTGCAGATCATGATCGGCAGTCAGGTAAAAGAAGTCTTTGCCGAACTTGTAAGCTGTGCGGGCGTTCCCGGAGAAGAACCGGGGACCAGGCAAAAGCCGGGACAGCCGGGAGAAAAGGAAATCCACATTGCGGCGCCGGTATCCGGCCGGGTGATCGCTCTTTCACAGATCGAAGACGAAGCGTTCGCAAGCGGCGTGCTTGGTCAGGGAGCCGCGATCCTTCCATCGGATGGAAAAATTTATGCGCCGGCAGATGGAACGATCACCACATTTTTTTCGACGGGACACGCGATCAGCCTGACGGCAGAAGCGGGACCCGAGATACTGATCCATGTCGGTGTGGACACCGTTCAGTTAAGCGGAACGGGATTTTCCCCCAAAAAGAAACAGGGCGACCGGATAAAAACCGGAGAGCTGCTCCTTGAAGTGGATCTTGAAGCATTGCGATCCGCCGGTTACGCAACAACGACGGCTGTGATCGTCACCAATTCAGATCAATATGGAAACATTGTTCCAACTGCTTTGCCAACTGTGGAAGCAGGAGAAACATTAATAAAAATATTATAAATCAAATGAGTCAAAAATAAGGAGGACAACATTATGGTATCATTCAATTATGTAATCAAGGACGAAATCGGAATTCACGCAAGACCGGCAGGAATGCTCGCAAAAGAAGCAAAAGCTTTTGAGTCAAAGATCACACTTGCAGCAAAAGGAAAAGAAGCAGATGTTACAAGACTGATGGCAGTTATGGGCATGGGAATCAAATGTGGAGACGAGGTAACCGTATCCGCAGAAGGCGCTGATGAAGAAAAAGCGATCGAAGCTTTAAAACAGTTTTTTGAAGCAAATCTGTAAGTAAGGAGAATCCAAAGATGGAAATTAGAGAAGGAAAGAAAGTTTTCCATGGAATCGCGATCGGAAAAGTTCGTGTGTTCGCAAAGACGGAAAACCAGGTATCACGAAGAAAGATCGAAGATACCCAGGTGGAGGTAGCGCGTTTTGAGGACGCGAAACAAAAAGCGATCGATCAGCTGCATGCACTGTATGAGAAGGCACTCAAGGAAGTTGGCGAAGTAAACGCACAGATCTTCGATGTACATGCCATGATGTTGGATGATGGCGATTACATTGATTCCATCCATAACCTGATCGAAGGACAGAATGTAAATGCGGAATACGCGGTTGCGCAGACCGGTGATAATTTTGCGAAAATGTTCGCGGATATGGATGATGAATATTTCAAGGCACGTTCCGTGGATGTCAAGGATATTTCCGAACGCGTGATCACGATCTTAAACGGAAATGATACCGCATCCGATATCGGAGAAGATCCGGTTATCATCGTCGCGGAAGATCTTGCGCCAAGTGAAACGGTACAGATGGATAAGAGCAAACTTCTCGGATTTGTAACACATCTTGGCTCCGCAAACTCCCATACGGCAATTCTTGCGAGAACCATGGGTATCCCGGCGCTCATCAGTGTGGATATCGAGACCTCCTGGAATGGGAAGATGGCGATCCTGGATGGCTATGCAGGAAAGATCATTGTAGATCCGGATGCAGCGACGCTTGCCGAATATGAGGAAAAGAAAAAGAAAGACGAAGAACAGAAGGAACTGCTGCTCACCTTAAAGGGAAAAGAGAATGTGACAAAGAGCGGACAGAAGATCAATCTTTATGCCAATATCGGAAATGTATCCGATCTTGCAAGCGTACTGGAAAATGACGCGGGCGGAATCGGATTGTTCCGAAGCGAGTTCCTGTATCTGGAAAAGGATGATTTCCCAACAGAAGAAGAACAGTTTGCCGTATATCGCAAAGTGGCAGAGACCATGGCGGGCAAAAAAGTCATCATCCGTACGTTAGACATCGGAGCGGACAAGCAGGTAGATTATTTCAATCTCGGAAAAGAAGACAATCCGGCACTTGGCTACCGTGCGATCCGTATCTGTCTGACACAGCCGGAAATTTTCAAAACACAGTTACGCGCGCTGTTCCGCGCAAGCAATTACGGAAATATCGCGATCATGTATCCGATGATCATTTCCGTGGATGAGGTACGCCAGATCAAAGAGATCGTTGCGGAAGTAAAAGTGGAACTGACTGCGGAGAACATTCCGTTCGGTGAAGTAGAACAGGGAATCATGATCGAGACACCAGCGGCAGCAGTGATGAGTGACGAACTTGCGAAAGAAGTAGACTTTTTCAGTATCGGAACCAATGATCTGACACAGTATACACTGGCGATCGACAGGCAGAACAGCAAGCTGGACCGCTTCTACAATCCACATCACGAGGCAGTGCTCCGCCTGATCGAACGCGTAGTTAAAAATGCGCATGCGGCAGGCATCTGGGCAGGCATCTGTGGAGAGCTGGGCGCGGATACGGAACTGACAGAGCGCTTCCTTCAGATGGGACTGGATGAACTGTCCGTATCTCCGGGATGCATCCTTCCGGTCCGCAAGGCGATCCGTGAAGCGGAATAAGACAAGGGATCAAGGAGTGCAGAACAAAACAATGAGTAATCAGAAAGTGATTTTTCTTGACATTGACGGAACGCTGACAGACTTTGGCGGAAAAATTCCGGAATCTGCGAAGAAAGCACTTACTCTGGCAAAACAGGCAGGCCACCGGCTGGTGGTCTGCACCGGCCGGAGCCGCTATCAGATATCCGAGGAGATCCGGTCGCTGCCGTTTGACGGAATGATCGGAGGAGCCGGAGCTTTTGTGATCGCGGATGGAAAAGAATTATTTCATCACTATATCAAACCTGAGCCGAGAAAACGGCTCATTTCTTATCTTGAGGAAAATAAATTTTTCTATACAGTGCAGACGGATGTCGGTACACTGATCAACAACCGGTGCCACGAGCAGGCAGAGCGGGTGTATCGCGAGATTATGAAACTGACAGAAAAACAGCGCGCGGATCTCGAGGGGAAACTGATGGTGCGCGAGGATATCGTAAATTACGAAAGATCCGAAAAAGTGGTGTATCAGCTGGCGCCGTTTACGGTTGCGCAGGTGCAAAAGGATCTTGCCCCGGATTTTTCGGTTACGGATATGAGCTTTAAGCAGACCGAGCGAAACAGTGGAGAGATCGGGATCGCGGGGATCAATAAGGCAACCGGGATGCAGGCATATCTTTCTCATGTGGGGCAGACAAAAGAGGATGCCATCGCGTTTGGAGACAGCGCGAATGATATGGAAATGATCGATTTTGCCGCATGCGGTGTTGCGATGGGAAATGCGATCGAAGCATTGAAAGCGCGGGCGGACATGGTGGCAGATGCTGTCGATGAAGATGGCATTTATAAAGCTTTTTTAAAGCTTCAGTTAATTTGATTTGACGAATATAAATTTATCATCTATAATATACCTTATCTGTGCATGAAAGTAGAATACAGGATAAGAAGGTGAACACGATGATTGAGAGTATGACAGGATTTGGAAGAGGTGAGATCTTAGAGGGCAACCGCAAGATCGCCGTAGAGCTAAAATCAGTAAATCATCGTTATCTCGATATGAACATAAAGCTTCCGAAAAAATTAAATCTGTTTGAGGGAGCGATCCGCAGTCTGTTAAAAGAATATATCCAGAGAGGAAAAGTGGATGTGTTCTTTACTTATGAAGACTATACGGAGAATAATTTCACATTGAATTACAACGAGGCAGTTGCCGCGGAATATTTAACACATTTAAAGCGTATGGCGGAACAGTTCGGACTTGAGGATGACATCAAGACGAGCACGCTTTCCCGTTACCCGGAAGTTTTTACCCTGGAGGAACAGGAGATCGATGAAAATACCGTCTGGCCGCTTTTGGAGCGTGCGATCCGTGGTGCTGCCGTACAGTTCGTGGAATCACGCAAAAAAGAAGGGGAACATTTAAAGAAGGATCTGCTGGAAAAGCTGGATGTCATGCTTTCCTATGTGGATTTTATCGAGGAGCGCTCCCCGGAGATCATGCGTGATTACCGTGAAAAGTTAGAAGCCAAAGTAACGGAATTACTTGGGGATACCAGTATGGATGAGGCGAGGATCGCGACAGAAGTTACGATCTTTTCCGATAAGATCTGTGTAGACGAGGAGACCGTGCGGCTGCGCAGCCATATCAATAATATGGAAGAAGAATTAAAAAAAGGCGGCTGCATCGGAAGAAAACTCGATTTTATCGCGCAGGAAATGAACCGTGAAGCAAATACGATCCTTTCCAAGGCAAATGATCTGGCAATCTCGGATACCGGGATCAATTTAAAGACCGATATCGAAAAAGTAAGAGAGCAGATCCAGAACATAGAATAGGAAAATACGATGGCAAGACTTTTAAATATCGGTTTTGGAAATGTAGTCAATACGGATAAGATCGTTTCGATCATCACGCCGGATTCGGCTCCGGCCAAAAGGCTGATCCAGAAGGCGAAAGAAGAAGACCGAATTGTCGATGCGACACAGGGAAGGCGTACAAGAGGGATCATTCTGGTAGATGGAAATAAGGTGATCCTGTCCGCACTCCAGCCGGATACACTGGCAGGTCGTTTTAACGGCAGGGAAAATGAAACAGAGGAATAAAAAATGAAGAAAAAAGGACTTTTGATCGTTGTTTCCGGGTTCTCCGGTTCCGGAAAAGGTACGATCATGAAACAACTGCTGAAAAAATATGAAGAACAATATGCGCTGTCCGTTTCGGCAACGACCAGACAGCCGCGTCCGGGAGAAGTGGACGGACGGGAGTATTTTTTCCGTACCACAGAGCAGTTTGAGGAAATGATCGGACAGGATGCGCTGATTGAGTATGCACAGTATGTCGGCAACTATTACGGCACGCCGAAAGCATATGTTGAGCAGCAGCTTGCGGCAGGAAAAGATGTGATATTGGAAATTGAGATACAGGGCGCTTTGAAAGTAAAGAAAAAGTTCCCGGATACCCTGCTCCTTTTCGTGACACCGCCTTCGGTGGATGTCTTACGGGAGCGCCTGATCGGGCGGGGAACGGAAGACGCCGAGACGGTCAAAAAACGTCTGGGCAGAGCCATCGAGGAAGCGGATGGCGTAGAAGAGTATGATTATCTTGTGGTAAACGATGATCTGGATACCTGTGTGGAGGAAGTACATTCCATTATCCAGGCGGAAAAACTTCGTGTATCACGAAATATAAATTTTATCAATGAGATCAAATCAGAACTGAAAGGAGAATGAATTTATGATACATCCATCTTATGTAGAACTTATGAAAGTAGTAAACCATGACGTTGAAATCGGTGAGGAACCGGTAGTAAACAGCCGTTATTCGATCGTGATCGCAACTGCGAAGCGCGCAAGACAGATCATCGGAGGAGACGAACCGTTAGTTCCGCATCCGGAAGGAAAGAAACCTCTCTCTATCGCGGTAGAAGAGCTTTACACCGGAAAAGTCAAGATCATAAGCGACGAAGAAAGCGAACAGTAAAAAAACAAGGAGGGGTGTCCAAAAAGATTTGGCTCCCCTTTTTCACAATATGGAGGTTTTCATGAAACTGCTTTTTGTTTCACTTGGCTGTGATAAAAATCTGGTCGACAGCGAATATATGCTCGGTATGCTTGAAAAGGCCGGCATTGAAATTACAGATGATGAGAATGACGCAGATATTATCGTGGTCAATACCTGCTGCTTTATCAATGACGCAAAAGAAGAGAGCGTCAACACCATTTTAGAGATGGCGCAGTTAAAGACAGAGGGAAAATGCAAGGCACTTCTGGTGACCGGATGTCTGGCAGAGCGCTACCGGGAAGAGATCGAGACGGAGATCCCGGAAGTGGATGCTATTTTGGGAACGAATTCCTATGATGCCATTGTAAACGCGGTCAACGAAGCGTTAAAAGGAAAAAAATACGAGCGTTTTGCCGCACTCGAAGGACTGCCGAAGGCGAATGCCGGACGTATCCTTACCACCGGCGGACATTACGCGTATCTTAAGATCGCGGAAGGATGCAACAAGCATTGTACGTATTGTATCATCCCGTCTATCCGCGGAAATTACCGCAGTGTACCGTTGGAAGATCTGGTCGCGCAGGCAAAAGAGCTTGCGGCTTCGGGCGTAAAGGAACTGATCCTGGTCGCACAGGAGACGACTCTTTACGGCGTGGATCTTTACGGTGAAAAGAGCCTGCACCGGCTGCTCGACGCGTTAAATGAGATTCCGGGTCTGGTATGGATCCGTATCCTTTACTGCTATCCGGAAGAAATTTACGACGAGCTGATCGCGTCCATCAAGCGCAACAGCAAAGTCTGTCATTATCTGGATATGCCGATCCAGCACGCGGATGATACGATCTTAAAACGTATGGGAAGAAGAACGGATCGTGCGGATCTTGAGCGCATCATAAAAAAACTGCGCACCGAGATACCGGATATCGCGCTGCGCACAACGTTGATCTGCGGGTTCCCGGGAGAGACGGCGGAGCAGCATGAGACACTGATGCAGTTTGTCAATGATATGGAATTTGAGCGCCTCGGAGCGTTTACCTATTCTCCGGAAGAGGGAACACCGGCGGCGGAATTTCCGGATCAGCTGGACGAGGAGACAAAACTCACCTGGAAAGATGATGTCATGGAACTGGAACAGGAGATCATCTTTGAACAGAATGAGGAGTTGAAGGGACAGGAGATATGGGCGTTCATTGAGGGCAAGGTTGCGGATGAAAACGCTTATGTGGGCAGAACGTACCGCGATGCTCCGGGTGTGGACGGCTATATCTTTATCAATACAGAGGAAGAACTGATGTCCGGTGCTTTTGTGAAAGTAAGAGTTACCGGCGCATATGAATATGATCTGATAGGAGAGATAATCTAAAATGAATTTACCAAACAAATTAACGATTTTTCGTGTGATATTAATCCCGTTTTTTGTATTTTTCATGCTGGCACCTTATTTCCCGGATAACGGAAAATACATTGCGGTAGCCATCTTTATCATAGCAAGTCTGACCGACATGCTGGATGGAAAGATCGCGAGAAAATATAACCTGGTCACCAATTTCGGAAAATTCATGGATCCGCTTGCGGACAAGCTTTTGGTCTGCTCTGCGATGATCTGTCTGGTAGCGACCGGTCAGCTGGCAAGCTGGATCGTCATCATCATCATCAGCCGTGAATTTATCATCAGCGGATTCCGTCTGATCGCTGCGGACAACGGGATCGTGATCGCCGCAAGCTACTGGGGCAAATTCAAAACCGTATTTCAGATGCTTATGATCATTGTGCTGATCCTTGATATCCAGAATGCGGGATTCCAGGTACTCGGCGTGATCTTAACCTATGTAGCGCTGGTCTTAACGGTCGTATCCCTGATCGACTATATCGTAAAAAATAAGCAGGTATTAAAGGAGCAGAAGTAAAAATGACACTGGAAGAAGAAGTCGTATCCCTGTTAAGAGAACATCATCTTACGATTACGACAGCAGAATCCTGTACCGGCGGACTGATCGCAGGAACACTGATCAATGTGGCCGGCGTATCGGAGTACTTAAAAGAGGCATATATCACCTATTCGGATGAAGCAAAGGAAAAACTGCTCGGTGTGGATCCAAAGATCATTGAGACTTATACGGTGGTCAGCCGGGAGACAGCCGAGGCGATGGCGTACGGCGGTGCAAAGGCGGCAGGCAGCAATATCTGTGTTTCGGCAACCGGGATCGCGGGACCGGACGGTGGCAGTCTGGATCAGCCGGTGGGACTTGTATACATCGGATGCGCCATAAACGATGAGGTTTCCGCAAAGCGTTTCGTATTTGAGGGAGACCGCCAGACGGTAAGAAAACATGCGGTTACAGAAGCGTTATGTTTTGTGAAAGAAAAGATTTTAGAGTTGGATGAGGAAACAAAATGAGAATTATCGCAGGAACGGCAAGAAGTCTGCCGTTAAAAACTATAGATGGTCTGGATACCAGACCGACCACGGACCGGATCAAGGAGACCTTGTTTAATATGATCCAGCAGGATGTCCCGGACTGTTATTTTCTGGATCTGTTTGCGGGAAGCGGACAGATCGGACTGGAAGCAGTGAGCCGCGGCGCCGCAAAGGCTTTTTTTATCGAAAACGCGAAAAACGCGGCGGCCTGTATACAGGACAATATCCGTTTTACCAAATTTGAGGATGCGTGTACACTTCTTCAGACCGATGTGATATCGGGACTTCGTACGCTGGAAGGCAAATACCGGTTTGATCTGATCTTTATGGATCCGCCTTACAAAAAGGAACTGGAAAAGGAAGTACTTACTTTTTTAAGTCATTCCTCACTGGTAAAGCCATCCGCGAAGATCATTGTAGAGGCAGCGCTGGAAACCGATTTTTCCTACGCGGAGGAGCTTGGTTATACCGTTTTGAAGGAAAAATGCTATAAAACCAATAAACATGTGTTTTTACAAAAGGAAAAGTGAAATTATGACAAGAGCGATTTATCCGGGCAGCTTTGACCCGATTACAAACGGACATCTTGATATTATCGAGAGATCTTCAAAAATGGTAGATGAACTGGTGGTCGGCGTGCTGAACAACAGTGCAAAAAATTCGTTGTTTTCTGTGGAAGAACGTGTTAGTATGTTAAAAGAGATGACGCGGGAGATGCCGAATGTGACGGTGGCATCCTTTGACGGACTTCTGGTGGATTTCATGGAGCAGATCGATGCGACCATCATTATCCGCGGACTGCGCGCAATCTCCGATTACGAATATGAGCTTCAGATCGCACAGACAAACCATAAGGTCAATCCGAAGGTAGATACGGTTTTTCTGACCTCCAGTCTGGAATATGCGTATTTGAGTTCTACCATTGTAAAAGAGTTTGCTTCTTACGGCGGCGACATTTCCCAGTTTGTTCCGAAGCAGCTTATCGATAAAATTTATGCAAAATATCATATAACAAAATAAAAAGGAGCGGTGTACATGAGCAGCAGGATGGAACAGATCATAGAGGAAATCGAAGAATACATAGACAGCTGTAAATTTCAGCCATTATCCAGTACCAAGATATTAGTCAATAAGGAAGAACTGGAAGAGTTGCTGACAGAACTTCGTATGAAGACACCGGAAGAAATCAAGCGTTACCAGAAGATCATCAGCAATAAAGAAGCGATCCTTGCCGATGCGCAGGCAAAGGCGGACGCGATCATCGCACAGGCGCAGGTGCAGACAACTGAACTGGTCAATGAGCATCAGATCATGCAGCAGGCGTATGCGCAGGCAAATGAAGTTGTTATGATCGCTACCAAGCAGGCACAGGAGATCCTTGACAAGGCGACCAGTGACGCGAATGATATCCGTATGGGTGCGATCGGCTATACCGATGAACTGTTAAAAAATACGGAGGAGATCCTTTCCCATGCGATCGATTCCTCCCATGCAAGATATGACAACCTGATCAATTCCCTTCAGGACTGCATGAATGTTGTGACTGCGAACCGCGCGGAGCTTATGCCGCAGGAAATCGAGGAAGCAGAAGAAGACAAGCCTGCCTCCGAGGCACAGGAGAAAACTGAAAGCGGTGAAGCAAATCTGAATACCGATATGCTTTCTTAGATCACATACCGGAAAGAAGAAGCATACCGATACAGACACTGCTTATGGCAAAGACCATTTTCATCCTGAGATAATGCATGGTAGAAAGCCCGGCGTCTTTGATCATGGAAGAAGTCTGAGCCAGTCCGCAGATCCCGCCGAAGGAAGTAAAACCAAGGGCAAGCCCAAAGCGCAGCGGAAAGGAACGGATGGCGGAAGTCTTATGGATCCCGGTCGTTACTTCAAGGATGCCCGCGCAGAGTGTCTGGGTCAGTTCACTGCCGAACGGGAACATACGGATGAAGGCGGTCAAAATGGAAAAAAACATGATATAGCCACCGAGTTTGGTCAGGGTTTCAAACCCATTTAGAATACCGGCGTCAATGATTTTGAAATTCAGTTGAGATCGTGATGTCGGTTTTTTTGTATCTGAAGCAGGAACGTTTTCTTTTTTACAGCGGAGCAGCCCGAAAAAGCCATAAAAAAGCGGCGGAAGGTAAAGAGAAACAATTCCGACCGGCAAAAGATCCGGGCGCTTTAAGCAGGTACAAAATACATAGCCGTTTAGAAATACCGGGCTTAGGTTATTGCAGATGCAGATCAGGATATTGCCCTCGGCTTTGGACATTTCATGGTTGCTCACGAGATCTGCGGTGATCTTACTGCCCAGAGGAAAGCCGAACAGCAGGCCGGCAAAAAGAGGAAACACGCCGGCGCGGCTGATCGGATAAAACGGTTTTATCACTGCATAGAGATATTTTGTGATATAATGGAAATAACCGGATGCGATTAGGATGTTCGATAAAATGCCAAGCGGCAGGAGCGTGGGAAGCAGTGAGGTATACCAGAGCAAGAGCCCGTCGGCAGCGGCATGAACGGTTACTTCCGGGAACAGCAATATAAAAAGAATAAAAACAAATACACAAATGACGGAAATAGTTTTTCTCATACTTCAATATATTTTTAAGGAAGAAATGATATGACAAGTGTGTGAAAATGAAAAAAATCGGATTTTTCCTGTTGATCGGAATACTCTGTCTGGATGTTCAGCTTTTTTCCCATGTAAGGCAGGAGGCGGAGTTTGCCTGTGTGATCGACCGTGATCGCCTGTATACGGCTTTTCGGGATGAACAGGTTCCGCTTGAAGTCTATGAGACGATCGCGGATGGGAAGAAAGAGGAATTTTCGGAAAGACTGTTCTGCTATTTTATTACCGGGGACACCGGATCGGATGCCGCCGGGCATCTGCAAAAGAAGCTGGAACGAAAGAAAAGTCCGATCCTGGATGAATTTACTTCCTATATCGATGCGGTCTGGCAGGATGTCACATATTTTCCGATACCGCAGTCACAGACCAGGGAAGAGATGGATGTGAGTTATTGCGATTCCTGGATGCAGAGCCGGACGTTCGGCGGAAAGCGGGGACATGAAGGCTGCGATATCATGGCATCGGTCAATACGCGGGGTGTCTATCCCGTTGTCAGCATGACAGACGGCGTAGTGGAAGCGGTCGGCTGGCTTAAGCTTGGCGGCTGGCGCATCGGGATCCGAAGTCCGAGCGGAGGATATTTCTATTATGCGCATCTTGCGGAATATGCTGCGGACTTTGAAGTCGGAGAAGAGATAAATGCCGGAGAGCTCCTTGGTTTTATGGGAGACAGCGGGTATGGTGATACGCCCGGAACCGTTGGAAATTTCCCGGTGCATCTGCATATCGGGATCTATATCAATGATGCGGATGGAAATGAGGTCAGTGTAAATCCATACTGGGTCCTGTGCGCGCTCGATGACAAAAAATTAGTGTATGATTATTAAAGGATAAAAATGAAAAGTTTAAGACTGGATAAATACCTTGCCGATATGGGGATCGGAACAAGAAGTGAGATCAAGGAAAAAATAAAAAAAGGACTGGTTACGGTAAACGGGGAAACCGCCGGGCGGCCGGAAGTCAGGGTGACGCCGGGAGAAGATCAGGTCACGGTAAACGGTGCGGTGGTCTCTTATGCCACATTTTCCTACTATATGTTAAACAAACCGGCGGGCTGCGTGTCCGCTACCGAGGACTTAAGACATGAGACGGTGCTCGATCTCATTGATGAACCGGGCAAAAAAGATCTGTTCCCGGTTGGCAGGCTCGATATCGATACCGAAGGGCTGCTCCTTATCACCAATGACGGGGAACTCGCGCATCGCCTGCTTGCCCCGAAAAAGCATGTGGCAAAAACTTATTTTGCCCGGATCCGGGGATGCGTGGATGAGACGGATGCAGCAAAGATGAAGGAAGGATTGGATATCGGTGAAAAACGGCCGACACTTCCGGCAGAACTTGTGATCTTAAAGGCGGGTGACATATCGGAGATCACGCTTACGATCACGGAGGGAAAATTCCATCAGGTAAAGCGGATGTTTGAGACAGTCGGGAAGGAAGTCCTTTATTTAAAGCGGCTTTCCATGGGAACACTCACACTGGATGAGACATTAGAGAGCGGACAGTACCGGCCGCTCACAGAAAAAGAAATCGAAGATTTGAAGGGAAATCAGACATGTTAAAAAATAAAAAAGCGGTGATATTTGATCTGGACGGCACGCTGGTGGATTCCATGTGGATGTGGAAGGGCATTGACATAGAATTTCTGGCAAAAAAAGGGCTTGCCTATCCGGAAGATTTAGAGGCAAAGATCGAGGGCATGAGTTTTGATGAGACGGCGGAGTACTTTGCAAAAGCATTTCCAATCCCAGAGACACCGGAAGAATTAAAAGTGATCTGGAATAATATGGCACGGGAAAAATACGAAAAGGAAGTTCCTTTTAAACCTGGGGCACTGAAATTTTTGCAATACCTGAAAACGAACGGGATCCGGACCGGGATCGCGACCAGTAATTCGAGAGAACTTTTGAACGCGGTTGCCACGGCACACGATCTGTATTCCTACATTGAGGTGTTTCAGACCTCGGATGAAGTCAAAAAAGGCAAACCGGCGCCGGATGTGTTTTTAAGTGCGGCGAAGCATTTGAAGGTTGACCCGGCGGACTGTCTGGTATTTGAGGACATTCCAAACGGTATTCTGTCAGGAAAAAACGCGGGGATGACAGTGTGCGCGGTCGCGGATCAATATTCTGAGGATCTTATCGACACCAAAAAGAAACTGGCGGATTTTTATATTACGTCCTATGAGCAGGTACTGGATCATTCGTATGAGGATTTGAGAAATGAGTAACGGATTTTTACCAATTTCAAAAGAAGATATGGAAAGGGAACACATCACGCAGCTTGACTTTGTGTATGTGATCGGGGATGCCTATGTGGATCATCCCTCGTTCGGACATGCCATTATCAGCCGCATTTTGCAGCTGCATGGCTATACGGTCGGCATCATTTCACAGCCGGACTGGCGGGATAAGGACAGCATTTCGATCCTTGGTGAGCCGCGTCTCGGTTTTCTTGTGACTGCGGGAAACATGGACTCCATGGTAAATCATTATTCGGTGTCCAAACACAGACGGAACATGGATTCCTTTACCCCGGGCGGTGTGATGGGAAAACGCCCGGACTATGCGACGATCGTTTACTGCAACCTGATAAGGCAGACCTATAAACATACCCCGATCCTGATTGGCGGCATCGAGGCGAGCCTGCGCAGACTCGGACATTACGATTACTGGTCGGGCAGGGTGAAACGTTCGATCCTTTTAGATTCCGGTGCGGATCTTATCATGTACGGCATGGGCGAACGCAGTGTCGTACAGATCGCAGAAGCTCTGGACAGCGGACTTGCGGTCAAAGATATTACCTTTATTGACGGTACGGTTTACAAGACCAGAAACCGTGAGGATATCTACGATGCCATTGAGCTGCCGCACTTTGAGGAGATCAAGTCGGACAAGCGCGCCTATGCGAAAAGCTTTTATACACAGTACTGCAATACCGACCCGTTTTCCGGGAAGCGGCTCTTTGAAACGTATGACGAAAAAATGTTCGTTGTGCAGAACCCGCCGCAGAAACCGTTGTCAAAACTGGAAATGGATCAGGTATATGACCTTCCGTATATGCGGGCGTATCATCCGAGTTACGAGAGCGCGGGCGGCGTACCTGCCATTTCCGAAGTGAAATACAGCCTGATCAGCAACCGGGGCTGCTTTGGCGGATGCAGTTTCTGCGCACTGACGTTTCATCAGGGGCGGATCATACAGGCGCGCAGTCAGGAGTCTATCTTAAAAGAAGCAAAAATGATCACGGAAGATCCGGGATTTAAAGGCTACATCCATGACGTCGGCGGGCCGACCGCGAATTTCCGCGCACCGGCATGCAAAAAGCAGCTCACCAAAGGCGCCTGTCCGAACAAGCAGTGTCTGTTCCCGAAACCATGCGCAAATCTGATCGCGGATCACAAAGACTACATTGAACTGCTGCACAAACTGCGTGCGCTTCCAAAAGTAAAGAAGGTCTTTATCCGTTCGGGAATCCGATTTGATTATCTTCTGGCGGACAAAGACCGCACTTTCTTACGGGAGCTCTGTGAGCACCATGTGAGCGGGCAGCTTAAGGTGGCACCGGAGCATATTTCAGATGCCGTGCTGGAAAAGATGGGAAAACCGCCAGTTGCGGTTTACCGTGAATTTGTGAAAGAGTACAAAGCCATGAATGAAAAACTCGGGAAAAAGCAGTATCTCGTGCCGTATCTGATGAGTTCCCATCCGGGATCTACATTAAAGGAAGCCGTGGAGCTTGCGGAGTTTTTGCGGGATCTCGGCTATATGCCGGAGCAGGTGCAGGACTTTTACCCGACGCCGTCTACGATCTCGACCTGCATGTACTACACCGGGCTTGATCCGCGAACCATGCAGCCGGTTTATGTTGCGACCAATCCGCATGAAAAGGCGATGCAGCGCGCACTGATCCAGTACCGGAATCCGGAAAATTATGATCTGGTACATGAGGCACTGATCAAGGCGGGGCGTGAGGATCTGATCGGATTTGATGAAAAATGCCTGATCCGTCCGCGTAAGTTAAAGAGTGAAAAAAGCGGGAAGCCACAGGCAAGAACGCAGTCCGGGCGTACGAAGCCAAAATATTCCGGTAATTCGGCGGGCAATTCCACTGGCGCGAAGAAAAAAAGTACCGGGCGTAAACCGATCCGCAACGTACACAAAAAGAAGCAGAAATAACAAAATGTTGGAGAAATCATGAAAGAATATATTATTGGGAAAAATGAGGCAAATCAAAGACTGGATAAATACCTTCACAAATTGCTGAAAGAAGCTTCAAACGGTTTCCTTTACAAGATGCTCCGAAAGAAGAACATTACCTTAAACGGGAAGAAAGCTGAGGGGGTTGAGAAATTACAGGAAGGGGATCATGTAAAGCTCTTTCTCTCGGATGAAACCTTCCTGAAATTCGCGGGTCAGCCGCCTGTGCATAAGGATGAAGCGAACGTGAAGTTAAAGCCGGTCTCTCTTTCGGTTGTTTATGAAGATGAGGATATTCTGATCATCAATAAACCGCAGGGGATGTTGTCCCAGAAGGCAAAGCCATCGGACGTTTCCGCCAATGAATATATTCTGGAGTATCTGCTTGACACCGGCGCACTGACCGGGGAGGATCTGCGCACTTTCCGGCCATCCATCTGCAACCGCTTAGATCGTAACACATCGGGGCTTCTGATCGCGGGAAAAAGTCTGCGCGGGCTGCAGGAGATGGCAGAATGTTTAAAAGACCGGAGCATGAAGAAATATTACCGCTGTATCGTAAAGGGAACCGTTGCGGAGAAAAAGAAGATCACCGGCTATCTGAAAAAGGATGAAGGCAGCAATCAGGTTCAGATTTATTCGAAAGAAGTTCCGGACAGCAGGTATATCGAAACCGAATATATGCCGGTTGAAACGTTTTCTGACGCTACGCTCCTTGAAGTCCACCTGATCACCGGACGTTCCCATCAGATCCGTGCGCACCTGGCATCCATCGGCCATCCGGTTGCGGGAGATGAGAAATACGGAGACCATAACTGGAACCTGACGTTAAAGAAAAAGTACGGCATCCGTGGGCAGATGCTGCATGCTTACCGCCTGGAATTCCCGGACGGGAGAATAGTGACAGCGCCGGTGCCGGAGAGCTTTGAAAGGCTGACGGGAGTTGACAGAAAAATTTTTCAAAGGGAATATGAACAGCGGTGACAGCAAAAAATATAGAAATGAAAGGAGCCGCTTCGTTATATGAATATTCGAAAAATGACGATTGAAGATATGTGTTTTACAACAGAAAAACAGGAATTTGATCGTAAAAGTGCGAGGATTACTGCAGCGACGATTGCAACACCAATGATAGCGTTTGCGAATGCCGATGGTGGACTGCTGGCGATTGGCATTGAAGACAATGGAAAAATTACGGGAATTGATGACTATTTACCGAATATCAATGAGATTCTGCGGGCTCCGTTTGATTTTTGCGTACCGACAATTCGTATTGAAACACAGACGATCGAATGTGTGGATGATAATGGAAAAAAGAACCATATTTTGCTGATCTATGTTCCACAGAGCAGTGAACTGCATGCAAATCACAGAGATGAAGTGTATTTACGTGTTGGTGATAAATCAAAAAAACTTACATTTGATGAACGCATGCAGCTTATGTATGCAAAAGGAGCAAGGTATTTTGAAGATGAACCGGTATATGGCACATCCATAAACGATCTTGATATGAACGAAGTTGCTGCATATTGCAAAAGAATCGGCTATGGAAAAACACCGGAGGAGTATATCCGTCAAAATAAAAGCTTTCTGGTGTCAGCCAACGGCAGGGAAGAGTTGAGTGGCGCGGCGATTTTGTTGTTTGGTAAAGAACCACAGCAATATTTTAAGCGTGCGCGGGTACGTTTTATCCGTTATGAGGGAACAGAAGCCAGGGTTGGTGCACAAATGAACGTGGTTAAGGATAAAATTTTTGAAGGAAGAATTCTTCAGATTGTGGAACAGTCTATAGATTTTGTCCGTGACCAGATAAAAGAACATACTTATCTTGGAAGAGAGGGAAAATTCGTTACGGAATCCGAATATCCCGAATTTGCATGGAAAGAAATCATTGTGAATGCGATCACTCACAGGGATTACAGCATTAAAGGCACTGATATTCAGATAAAAATGTTTGATGATCATTTTACAGTGGAAAGTCCGGGCACTCTGCCCGGGATTGTCAGGATCAATAATATGCGGCAGGTTCATTTCTCAAGAAATCCGAAAATTGCAGAAGTGCTTCATGAATATGAATATGTGCGTGAATATGGGGAAGGTGTCGACCGGTTATATAATGAAATGAAAGAAGCCGGACTGCCGTCTCCGGAATACTATATGGAAGCTTTTATGCTTCACGCAACGTTAAAAAACAGGAAGTATGTGGAGCATGCCGTGGACACCACCCAAGTCGCCACCCAAGTCGCCACCCAAGTCACCACCCAAGTCGATATTTCCGATAAAATTACTGCGTACTGTAAGGAACCACGAAAAAAATCAGAAATTATGGCATATTGCGGTTATAAAAATGCAAAAAGTTTTACGAAAAAATATTTAAAACCGCTGATGGATCAGGGACTTATTACAATGACTATTCCCGATAAACCAAACAGCCAGAATCAGCGTTATATAACAACCGTTAAGTAGCCTCACCCGGTTGCACAAATGTTCTCCTTGCGGTATAATTTTCCTTAGAATGACAAAGACACTGGGGGATAGTATGGCAACCTGGAATTCAAGAGGTTTAAGAGGTTCCACCTTAGAGGAATTTATTAACCGCACCAATGAAAAATATCTGGAAAACGGACTGGCACTGATCCAGAAAGTGCCGACTCCGATCACACCGATCAATATTGACAAGCAGACCAGGCATATCACACTGGCTTATTTTGACCAGAGAAGTACGGTAGACTATATCGGAGCCGTGCAGGGCATTCCGGTCTGCTTTGACGCGAAAGAATGCAATACCGACACATTCCCGCTTCAGAACATCCATGAACATCAGGTGAAGTTCATGGAGGATTTTGAAAAGCAGGGCGGTATCGCATTTTTTCTTGTGTCTTTTACGGCAAGGGACGAATTTTATTACCTGAGGCTTGCCGAACTCCTAAAGTTCTGGAACCGCGCAAGAGAAGGCGGGCGCAAGAGCTTCCGGCGCGAGGAACTGGATCCATCCTTTTTCCTTTCGGTGGAACGGGGCGTTTTAGTGCCGTATCTGACCGGATTGCAGAGGGATTTGGATATGAGGGATTGACATTTTAACAGTTACTGGATATAATAGGATAAGCATTTTGACGTGGTAGCATGGTAGCACGCTAAAGTGGAAGCAAAAAAGTATAATTACAAAAGGGATTTGGAGGATTTTATGAGACAGCAGTTACTTCATACACCGGAGGGAGTCCGGGATATTTACAACGGGGAATGTGAGAAGAAAATGGTGCTGCAGGATCATCTGCGCAGTACCTTAAAGAACTACGGATATCATTTCATAGAGACCCCAACCTTTGAGTTTTTTGATATATTCGGAAAAGAGATCGGAACGATCCCATCGAGAGAGCTTTATAAGTTCTTTGACCGGGAGGGCAATACGCTGGTGTTACGCCCGGATATGACTCCATCCATTGCGCGGTGTGCGGTAAAATACTATATGGATGAGGATCTGCCGATCCGGCTCTGCTATATGGGAAATACATTCATCAATAACAACAGCTATCAGGGGCGCTTAAAGGAAAATACCCAGCTTGGCGCGGAACTGATCGGAGCGGATTCCGTGGATGCGGACGCTGAGATCATTGCAATGGCTGTGGAGTGCCTGCTCACTTCCGGGTTAAAGGAATTTCAGCTTGGAATCGGACATGTGGGATTTTTACAGGGTCTCATGGATGCCGCAGGGCTTGATGAGGAACGTGAGGAAGAGTTAAAGGATCTGATCGCGAACAAAAATTTCTTTGGCGTGGAGGAGTTTGTCGCAAACCTTTCACTGGCACCGGAATTAAAACAGATGTTTGGAAAGATCGGAACGTTTTACAATTCTGCGGAGGATCTGGCAGAAGTAAAGCAGCTGGCGGCAGGATATGACAAGATCTTACATGCGCTGGAACGTCTTGAGAAACTGGATGAAGTCTTAAAACTTTACGGTGTGGATAAATACGTTTCCTATGAACTCAGCGTGATCAGCAAGTATCATTACTACACCGGCATTATCTTCGCAGGCTATACGTTTGGAAGCGGAGAACCGATCGTAAAGGGCGGACGTTATGACGCGCTTTTAACACACTTCGGCAAGGAGTCACCGGCGATCGGATTCGCGGTCGTGATCGACCAGCTTTTAGCTGCTTTGTCCAGACAGAAGATCGAGGTTGAGACTAAAAACGAGACACAGCTTCTGGTTTATGATGAAGCGCATAAGAAAGAGTCGATTGAACAGGCGGGCGCGCTGCGGAAAAAGGGAAAGGCCGTAGAACTGATCCCTTATGATACCGCGCACGCGAAGGCAGATTATGAGGCTTATGCAAAGAGAACCGGAATTACGCAGATTACATATAAGATTGGGGAATAAAAGATGGAAGACATGAGATACTTAACGTTCGCTTTAGGTAAGGGACGTCTTGCAAATAAAACACTGGAGACGTTTGAAAAGATCGGGATCACCTGTGAGGAAATGAAAGACAAAAATACCCGCAAGCTGATCTTCGTAAATGAGGAGTACAAACTGCGTTTCTTCCTGGCAAAGGGACCGGATGTGCCGACTTATGTGGAGTACGGCGCGGCTGATATCGGTATTGTCGGAAAGGATACGATCTTAGAAGAAGCCAGAAACATTTATGAAGTGCTTGATCTTGGATTTGGAAAATGCCGTATGTGCATCTGCGGCCCGGCGGAAGCAAAGGAACTGCTGCAGCATCATGAGCAGATCCGTGTCGCGACAAAATACCCGCGGATCGCAAAAGATTATTTCTATAACAAAAAGCATCAGACTGTTGAGATCATCAAGTTAAACGGTTCGATCGAGCTTGCGCCGATCGTAGGACTTTCCGAGGTCATCTGCGATATTGTGGAGACCGGTTCTACGTTAAGGGAAAACGGACTTGTAGTCTTAGAGGAGGTCTGCCCGCTGTCTGCCCGTATGGTGGTAAACCAGGTCAGCATGAAGATGGAGAACGAACGTATTACAAAACTGATCACCGACTTAAAGCAGGTATTAAGGGAGAATTAAAGGAAAGGAAGTTTGATCTGATATGAGAATTGTAAACTTAACCAAAGAAGCTACAGAAAACATTCTGGAAAATTTATTAAAACGCAGTCCGAACAACTATGGAGACTTTGAAGGCAGCGTGGCTGAAATTGTTGCAAATGTTCGAAAAAACAAAGATGAAGCTATTTTTGAATATTCAAAGAAATTTGACAGGGCTGACATCAATGCGGACAATATTTTAGTCACGGAGGAAGAGATCAAAGAAGCCTATGAGAAAGTGGATGAAACCCTTCTTAATGTAATGCGTAAGGCACTCGTCAATATCCGTTCCTACCATGAAAAACAAAAGCAGAACAGCTGGATCGCAACCGAGGATAACGGAGCGATCTTAGGTCAGAAGGTGACACCGCTTCAGCGTGTCGGCGTTTATGTTCCGGGTGGAAAAGCGGTTTATCCTTCTTCGGTACTCATGAACATTGTTCCTGCTAAAGTCGCGGGCGTGGATGAGATCATCATGACAACACCGCCGGGACGTGACGGAAAGGTAAATCCTTCCACACTGGTTGCGGCAAAAGAAGCAGGCGCAGATAAGATCTACAAGGTCGGCGGCGCACAGGCGATCGCAGCGCTCGCATTTGGAACCGAAAGTATTCCGAAAGTAGACAAGATCGTAGGACCTGGAAATATTTATGTTGCACTGGCTAAAAAAGCAGTGTTCGGTTATGTCAGCATTGATTCGATCGCAGGTCCGAGCGAGATCCTTGTTCTGGCAGATGAGACTGCGAATGCGCGTTATGTTGCGGCAGATCTGCTTTCCCAGGCGGAACATGACGAGATGGCTTCCGCGATCCTTGTGACCACGAGCCAGAAACTGGCAGAGGAAGTATCAAAGGAAGTGGACGGCTTTGTAGCAGAGCTTTCCAGAAAAGAGATCATCCAGAAATCCCTCGATCAGTTTGGATATATTCTTGTTGCCGATGATATGGAGACCGCGGTCGCGACAGCGAATGAGATCGCACCGGAACACCTTGAGATCATCACGGTAAATCCGTTTGAGACAATGACAAAGATCCGTAACGCCGGAGCGATCTTCCTTGGCGAATACAGCAGTGAACCGCTCGGCGATTATTTCGCGGGGCCAAACCATGTACTTCCGACCAACGGAACCGCAAAATTCTTCTCACCGCTTGGCGTGGATGCCTTTGTAAAGAAATCCAGTATCATTTCTTACTCCAGAGAGGCATTGCAGCCGATCTACCGTGACATCGTACAGTTTGCGGAGTGTGAGCAGCTTACCGCGCATGCAAATTCGATCCGTGTGAGATTTGAAGACAAAAAGAATTAAGGAGAGCGGCCATGGAACGTATCGCAGACTGTAAAAGAACAACAAAAGAGACAGATATCGCGCTGACACTTAACTTAGACGGCAGCGGAAAAGCAGATATTGACACCGGGATCGGTTTCTTCGATCATATGCTGGACGGCTTTTCCCGTCATGGCATGTTCGACCTTAACGTGAGGGTAAAGGGAGATCTGATCGTGGATTGTCATCATACGATCGAGGACACCGGCATTGTCCTTGGAACAGCGATCAAGGAAGCTGTGGGAGATAAGAAGGGCATGAAGCGCTTCGGAAGCTGTATTCTGCCCATGGACGAGACATTGGTGCTCTGTGCCGTTGATCTTTCCGGCAGGCCATATCTTTCCTTTGACGGAGAGTTTACGACAGATCGTGTGGGATATATGGATACAGAAATGGTAAAGGAATTTTTCTATGCCATTTCGTATACCGCCGGCATGAACCTCCATATCAAAGTGCTTTCCGGTGGAAATAACCATCACATGATCGAGGCAATGTTTAAGGCATTTGCAAGGGCGTTGGATGAGGCAACCGGTTTTGATCCGAGGATCACGGATATTTTATCAACGAAAGGCAGTTTATAGTAAGGTAGTATTTTATGGAAAAAAAGACCATTGTATCAACATTATATTTAAAGGACGGAGCTGCGGTAAACGGATTCCGGGATTTTACGTCTGCCGGGAATCTGTACTCCAAAGTACGTCTGTATAACGACAGCGGGATTGACAAGATCATCATCTATGATCTTTCAGAAGATGACAAAGAGCATGAAAAGAATATCCAGACAATAAAAAAGCTGGCGCAGAATATCGAGATTCCGATCTGCGCGGGCGGAAACATCAACCGGCTTGAAGATATTAAAAAAATACTTTATGCCGGATGTAAACAGGTCGTGTTAAACGCTTCCAAGCCGGAAACGGCACAGCTTGCGGATGAGGGAAGCAAGCGGTTCGGAAAGGAAAAAATGCTTTTATCCATTGAGAATGTGGATTACATTTTTAAGCATTCCGCGGAAATGACGGAAATGTTCCATGAACTGGTTGTCGTGGATCCGGCGATCGTAGAAGCAGTTGAGAGCATGACCCCGATCCCTTATATTGTGCAGACGGACAGCTATGAGGCAGATGAGATCATAGAAACCCTGCGGAAAGTCAATGTGCGCGGGATTATGGGCGATTTCATCGGACATCCGGAGATCGACGTGATGGAGTTAAAGGCAGACTGCAGAGCTGCCGGGATCAAGATGGATAATTTTGAGCCTTCGGTTCAGTGGTCGGACTTAAAGTTAAATTCAGACGGCATGGTTCCGGTCATTGTGCAGGATTATAAGACAAACGATGTTTTGATGCTTGCCTACATGAATGAGGAGGCATTTAACACCACGATCAATATCGGAAAGATGACCTATTACAGCAGGAGCAGACAGGAACTCTGGATCAAGGGCATGACATCCGGTCACATTCAGTATGTGAAATCTTTAACGGCGGACTGTGATTATGACACCCTGCTCGCGAGAGTTTCACAGATCGGTGCCGCGTGCCATACCGGAAACCGTACCTGCTTTTTCAATGAGATCATCAAAAAAGAGTATGTGGAGAAAAATCCGCTCAAGGTGTTTGAGACGGTCTACAATGTGATTGCTGACCGGAAGGAACATCCGAGAGAGGGATCCTACACCAATTATCTGTTTGACAAGGGGATCGACAAGATCTTAAAGAAATGCGGAGAGGAATGCACGGAGATCGTGATCGCCGCAAAAAATCCGGATCCGGAAGAAATTAAATACGAAATTTCGGATTTCCTTTATCATGTCATGGTTCTGATGGTAGAAAAGGGCGTTACATGGGAGGAGATCACTGCGGAATTATCACAGCGATAAAGCGATTACAGAAGAAACTGCACACTAGCGATCAAAAGCGGTGTGCAGTTTTTCTTGACATCCTTGTGTCCGAACGTTATAATTTTAGATAGTTCACAAGTGAACCAAACGACGGAGACTACGGAAATGTATAAAGAATACGAAGTGCTTACGTTAGGAGCGGAATTGAAAAAGCTCCTGGAGAAAAAATCAGAACCGCTGATGCAAAAATACGGTCTGCGCAAGATCGAGCTGGATATCCTGGCATATCTGGCGAGCGGGCATTATGGTGATACCGCCAAAGACATCATGGGACAGAAACACATTTCAAAAGCACATGTGTCAAAATCCATTGATAACTTAAAGGCGCTTGGGTTTATCCGGCTGCATGAGGATCGGGAAGACCACCGTTTCAACCATATTTTCCTGATGGAGAAATCAGACGCGGTCATCAAAGATTTTTTGAAAGTACATGAAGAATGCTGGCATGTCCTGTTACACGGGATCAGCGAGGAAGAGAGGATCTTTTTGGACCAGATCTGCGGCAGGATGCAGCAGAATATTACGGAGGAATTGAGGAAATTGTAACTATGAGGTAATCGACTAGAAAGGATTGGGTGACAAATGGGAAATCGTGACAATGCTATTGACTATGCGAAAAAATTAGAAGACCTGTGTATGCGAAATGACGCAGTTTCAAAGGAACTGTATCAGCAGTATGGCGTAAAGCGCGGTCTGCGTGACGAAAACGGAAAGGGTGTTCTGACCGGACTTACCAATATTTCGGAGATCACGGCTTTTAAAAATGTGGATGGAAAACAGGTTCCGTGCGACGGTCAGCTTCTGTATCGTGGCTATGATGTAAAAGATCTGGTAAAGGGAAGCAAAAACCGGCGCTTTATCTTCGAGGAAGGTGCTTACCTTCTGCTTTTCGGAGAGCTGCCGTCAACCAGACAGCTCAATGAATTTCGCAAGATCATTGCGGATTGTATGGAAATGCCGACGAACTTTACGAGAGACGTTATCATGAAAGCACCAAGCCATGATATCATGAACTCGATGACACGAAGCGTACTGACGCTTGCTTCCTATGATGACCATACGGCAGATCTCTCGATCAGCAATGTCTTACGCCAGAGCATTCAGCTGATCAGTCTGTTTCCGATGATGGCGGTATATGCTTATCACGCGTATAACCATTATGAGAATAACGACAGTATGTATATCCACCGTCCGGATCCGAATCTGTCGATCGCGGAAAATTTCCTGCGTATGCTGCGCCCGGATATGCAGTTCTCACATCTTGAGGCAAATGTACTGGATGTTGCGCTGCTGCTTCATATGGAGCATGGCGGCGGTAACAACTCCACCTTCACCACGCGTGTGGTAACGTCATCCGGTTCCGATACCTATTCCGCGATCGCGGCTGCTCTTTCTTCCTTAAAGGGAAAGAAACACGGTGGCGCAAACATCATGGTTATGAAAATGATGGAGGATATCCGCGCACATGTACCGAACGCGGAAAACGAGTCGCAGCTGAGAGCGTATCTGGATAAGATCTTAAATAAACAGGCATTTGATCACAAGGGACTTGTCTATGGTATGGGGCATGCGGTATATTCGCTGTCCGATCCGCGAGAAGTGATCTTTAAGGACTTTGTTGAGCGGCTTGCGAAAAACAAAGACAGGGAAGAGGATATGGCACTTTATAACAATGTAGAAAAGATCGCCACGGAACTGATCGCCAAAGAACGCAAGATTTATAAAGGAGTAAGCCCAAACGTCGATTTTTACAGTGGATTTGTTTATGACATGCTTGGCATACCGGTTGAGCTGTATACGCCGCTGTTTGCGATCGCAAGAATTGTCGGCTGGAGCGCGCACCGGATCGAGGAACTGATCTCCGCAGATCGTATTATCCGTCCGGCATATCGGAGCCTCGTTGATAAAAAAGAATATATCGAGCGTGACGCAAGATAGAACGATGTCACAAAAAATAGAAGCTTTTATTTGCTTCTATTTTTTGTTATGGAAGAGGGAGGCGTCTCATATCCTGATATAAAGCAGGAAAAAATGTGAAGTTGACATAAAAATATTATGTAAACTTTCTGGATAATGGAGGCAGTATGACAGGAGAAGACATCCAAAACCGAAAAAGATATATTGAGGAGGTACGCAATTCCTTTCCGGAGTGTGGGATTGAAACGCCGGAACCGCCAAAAGCTGTCGCGTCCCCGGGAATCCGTCTGCGGCTCTTTTTTGCCGTTTCGCTCTTTGCGTTATTTTTTGCGGCACAAAAGAGTGATCTGCATATTTTCGGGCTTTCCACGGATGAGATCATTGAAAAGATAGAAGAAAACTATGATTATACAAATCTTGAAAAATATGTTATGATGATATTCGATTCCATCAATTTGTGAGGTAGAGAATGAATACAAAATTAGCATTATCGGATGAAATCTTATTGACGGTGGACAAACCCGCCCGTTATATAGGAAATGAATTAAATATGGTAAAAAAAGATCCAACGCAGGTGGACATACGTTTCGCGATGTGTTTTCCGGATGTATATGAGATCGGAATGTCACATCTGGGCATGCAGATCCTGTATGATATGTTCAATCAGAGAGAAGATGTCTACTGTGAACGCGTGTTTTCACCGTGGCCGGATCTGCATAAGATCATGAAAGAGCAGCAGATCCCGCTTTTCGCGCTGGAAACCCAGGATGCAGTGAAAGACTTTGACTTCCTTGGAATTACGATCCAGTATGAGATGTGTTATACCAATATTTTACAGATCCTTGATCTGGCGCAGATTCCGTTTTACGCGAAAAACAGGGACTGGGATGTCCCGGTCGTGATCGGTGGCGGACCATGTACTTACAACCCGGAGCCGTTAGCGGATTTCTTTGATCTTTTTTATATTGGAGAGGGCGAGATCCGGTACGATCAGCTGTTTGCGCTTTACAAAGTCTGTCGAAAGAACGGTTCCTCGAGAGCTGAGTTTTTACATGAAGCCGCGAAAATTCCCGGTATGTATGTTCCGTCCCTCTATGAAGTGAGTTATAAGGAAGACGGCACGATAGAGGAAATGAAACCGGTATTTGAGGATGTCCCGGCAAAGGTGGAAAAACAGGTCGTCATGGATCTGACTGATGCGCCTTACCCGGAAAAGCCGATCGTACCTTTTATCAAGGTGACGCAGGATCGTGTGGTTTTAGAGATCCAGCGCGGCTGTATCCGCGGGTGCCGTTTCTGTCAAGCGGGGATGATCTACCGGCCAAACCGCGAGAAAGATATTTCGGTCTTAAAAAAGCACGCTTACGAAATGTTAAAAAATACCGGACACGAGGAGATATCGCTCAGCTCGCTGAGCTCCAGTGATTACTCACAGTTAGAAGAACTGGTGAATTTCCTGATTGATAACTTCAAAGAAAAGGGAGTTAACATTTCGCTTCCATCCCTGCGTATCGATGCGTTTTCGCTGGATGTCATGGGAAAAGTACAGGATATCCGAAAAAGCAGCCTGACCTTTGCGCCGGAAGCCGGCTCACAGCGCCTTAGAAACGTGATCAACAAGGGACTGACGGAGGATGTCATTTTGCATGGCGCGGGAATGGCATTTGAAGGCGGATGGCAGAAGGTGAAATTGTATTTCATGCTTGGACTGCCGACGGAGACTCCTGAGGATATGCGTGCGATCGCGGAACTTGCCAATAAGATCGCGGTTCGTTATTATGAGATCCCGAAGGATCAGCGAAACGGAAAATGTCAGATCACGATCAGTACTTCCTTCTTTGTTCCAAAGCCGTTCACCCCGTTCCAGTGGGCGAGAATGTACGATAAGGATAATTACCTTGGCAGGGCAAAGATCGTAAATGACGCGGTAAAAGAGCAGCTGAACCGTAAGAGTATCAAATATAACTGGCATGAGGCGGATGTCACGGTTCTTGAGGGAATCTTTGCAAGAGGCGACCGAAAAGTCGGACAGGCAATCTTAAAAGCCTATGAAAACGGATGTATCTTTGACGCATGGTCCGAATTTTTTGACAACAACAGATGGATCGAAACGTTTAAAGAGATCGGAATGGATCCTGATTTTTACACAATGCGGGAACGCCCGTTGGATGAAGTGTTCCCATGGGATTTCATCGATGCCGGTGTTACAAAAGAATTTATGATCCGCCAGTGGAAGACCGCAATGGAGGAGAAAGTCACGCCAAACTGCCGGATGCAGTGTTCCGGCTGCGGCGCTATGAATTATAAAGGAGGTGTCTGCTTTGAAGGTAAGAATTAAATTTGCAAAATCCGGTGTCATGAAATTTATCGGACATCTGGATATGATGCGTTATTTCCAGAAGGCAATGCGCAGGGCAGACATCGATATCAAATATTCCGAAGGCTTTTCGCCGCATCAGATCATGTCTTTTGCAGCACCGCTCGGTGTCGGTATTACCAGTGACGGTGAATATCTCGATATCGAGGTAAATTCAACGGAAACCACGGAACAGTCGATCGTAAACCTGAATAGTGCGATGGTTGACGGCGTCAAAATCTTAGAATATAAAAAGCTTCCGGATCCTGCGAAGAACGCCATGTCCATTGTCGCGGCGGCAGATTATAAGATTTATATCAAGGACGGCTACGAGAATCCCTGTTCTGTCGAAGAATGGCGCAGCCGGTTAAATACATTTTTTTATGACAGAGCAGAAGTGTTGATCACGAAAAAAACGAAAAAAAGTGAAAAAGTCATGGATCTAAAGCAACTGGTTTACGATTTTAAGATTTTGGAAGAACAGGGGAAACCTGTTTTTTATCTTAAAGTCTGTACCGGCAGTACGGACAATTTAAAGCCGGAACTCGTTTTACAGGCGTTCTATGAATTCCTTTCCTTAGAATATCAAGAGTTCGCGTTCCAGATCCATCGTCTGGATGTGTATGCGCAGGATGAAAAACAGGGATTCCTGCCGCTTGGCGCGCTGGGGGAAGACATTACGGCATCCGACATTCAAAACCTGTGATGCGTGATGAAAGGGGGAGAAACAGATGAAAAAAAAGCTGGTGCTCACCAGACAGACGCTTTCACCGGAACTGCTTGCGCTTGCAGGCGTGCCGGCACAGTTGCGGAACGAGGATAAAAGCGTTTCTTACTGGATTACTGCGACCTATGAAGATGATGTGCTGTGGGGGCTGTCCTGCATTCTGGCAGACCAGACATCCGTTCTCGGCAATGTTTATATAGGAAGAGTTTCCAACGTGGTAAAAAATCTAAATGCCGCGTTCATTCAGATCACCGCGGATGGCGGGCAGGGCTATTATCCGATGGAGAAGCAAAAAAATCCGATATTTACAAAAAAAATCGGGAAGAAACCGCTCTGCATCGGGGATGAACTCTTAGTCCAGGTGGAAAAAGAAGCTATGAAAACGAAAGATCCGGTTCTGTCCACCAATCTGAATTTTACCGGAAATTATCTGGTGCTGACTACGGAAAATACAAAACTTGGGATCTCATCCAAATTAGAACATGATGCCCGGCTGCATTTCCGTGAATTGCTGGAAGCGCATAAAAAGGACGAATATGGCTTAATTGTTCGAACAAACGCGAAAAATGCAGCTGACAATGAAATATTGCAGGAACTGGAAGAATTGGAGCAGGAATTTATGCATATAAGGGAGACTGCGGTGCATAAGACCTGTTTCAGTCTGATCCATCAGCCGGAGCATGGGTTTCGAAAGACCCTGCAGGATGCCGATCTCGCCTCCCTCACAGAGATCGTAACGGATGACCGGGAAGCGTATCTTTCAATCACTTCCTATTATGAGAAGAATCCGAATTTTGCCGGGCAGGTAAGAATGTATGAAGATTCCATGCTGCCGCTTTTTAAGCTCTATTCGCTGGAACGGGAACTCCGTGACGCCTTAAGAGAGCGGGTATGGCTGAAGTCCGGTGCCTATCTTGTGATCCAGCCAACCGAGGCTCTGACCGTCATTGATGTCAACAGCGGAAAGAATATCGCCAAAAAATCTGCTGCCGAGAATTTTAAAAAGATCAACCTTGAGGCGGCAGGAGAGATTGCAAGACAGCTCAGGCTGCGCAACATATCCGGTATCTGTATTGTGGATTTCATCAATATGGACAGTGAGGAAGCAAAAGCAGAACTGATGCATGCATTCCGCACGGAGTTAAAAAAAGATCCGGTGCCGGTTCAGCTTATCGATATTACAAAACTCGGGCTTGTGGAGCTAACCCGAAAGAAAGTACAAAAAACATTGCGCGAACAAATTAATTTTCAAAAAAGTGTTGACGAATAGGGGCTTGTATGCTATTCTCTAATAGTATGCCGCACAGTGAGGTTATAAGTCTGTAGAAATACAGCACCGCAACTGGCGAGTAATGATAAATAGGAGGTGCCATATGTACGCAATTATAGCAACAGGTGGTAAACAGTACAAAGTATCCGAAGGCGATATCATTACCATTGAAAAACTTGGTGCAGAAGCCGGAGAGACTGTAACATTTGATCAGGTTTTAGCTGTAAACAACGGTAAATTAGTAGTTGGAGATCCGACAGTCGCTAACGCAACCGTTACTGCTTCCGTTGTAAAAGAAGGAAGAGCAAAGAAAGTTATCGTTTACAAGTACAAGAGAAAATCTGGATATCACAAGAAAAACGGTCACAGACAGGCGTTCACTCAGGTTAAGATCGAAAAAATTAATGGCTAATCGATAAGGGAATTGTTATGGTTAAAGTAACGATTTACAAAGATCCAGACGGACGGTATGAGGGTTTTGACTGTACCGGTCATGCGCGTTACGCGGATGTCGGTCAGGATATCGTTTGTGCGGGAGTTTCGGCTCTTGTCATCAATACGATCAATTCTGTTGAAAATTTAACAGAGAACGCCGCAGAAGCCGAGTCAGATGAGGAAACCGGTGAGATCCGGTTCCGGTTCAAAGGACAGGCGGATGCCAACGGAAAACTTCTCATGGATTCCCTGGTCTTAGGCTTAGAGGGAATACAGGTAAATTACGGGAACAATTATCTCGTTCTCAAGATCAAGGAGGTGTAGGTCATGTTAAATATGAACCTTCAGTTTTTTGCTCATAAAAAGGGAGTTGGTTCTACCAAGAACGGTAGAGATTCCGAGTCCAAGAGATTAGGAGCAAAAAGAGCAGACGGACAATTTGTAAAAGCTGGAAACATCTTATACAGACAGCGTGGAACAAAGATTCATCCGGGAACGAACGTAGGAATCGGCGGAGATGATACTTTATTCGCACTGACAGACGGTGTATTAAGATTCGAGAGAAAAGGAAGAGACAAGAAAGTAGCTTCCGTTTATCCAGTATCTACAAACGAATAAGAATTACTTTTATGAGGCTGTTATTATTGTTTAACAGCCTCATTTTAAAATCATAGAATATTATCGTTAGAATTGAGGTAAAATATTATGTTTGCCGACAGCGCAAAAATAATTATCAAATCAGGAAAGGGCGGAGACGGTCATGTCAGTTTCCGTCGTGAAAAATATGTACCAAACGGCGGTCCGGATGGCGGAGACGGCGGAAAAGGCGGAGACATCATTTTTGTCGTTGATGAGGGAATGAATACCCTAAACGATTTCCGTCACAAGCGCAAATACGCTGCCCAGAGCGGTGAAGAAGGCAAGAAGCGCAACTGTCACGGAAGAAAGGGCGAAGACCTTATCATCAAAGTTCCGGAAGGAACGATCATCCGGGATGCCGAGACCGATCAGGTCATTGCGGATATGTCCGGTGATAACAGACGCCAGATCGTGTTAAAAGGCGGAAACGGCGGTCTTGGCAATCAGCATTTTGCGACTTCATCCATGCAGGCACCGAAATACGCGCAGCCCGGACAGGAAGCTATTGAGCTTGAGGTTCGCCTGGAATTAAAGGTGATCGCGGATGTCGGACTGATCGGATTTCCGAATGTCGGAAAATCAACACTGATCTCTCATGTGACCAACGCAACACCGACGATCGCAAACTATCACTTTACAACATTAAATCCGATCCTCGGCGTTGTGGATCTTGGTGATGGCAGGGGATTTGTCATGGCAGATATCCCAGGACTGATCGAGGGCGCTTCGGAAGGAATTGGTCTTGGACATGAATTTTTAAAACACATTGAGCGTACCAAAGTGCTGATCCATGTAGTGGATGCGGCAGGAACGGAAGGCCGTGATCCGATCGCGGACATTTATGCGATCAACAAGGAACTTGAAGCATATAATCCGGAACTTTTAAAGAAACCGCAGGTAATTGCAGCCAATAAGATCGATGCCATTCCAAACGGTGAGAATGAGATCTTAGACAAGCTCAGAGCAGAATTTGAACCGAAGGGAATGAAGCTGTTTCCGATTTCCGCAGTCAGCGGAAAGGGCTTAAAGGAGCTTTTATATCATGTAGAGGAGCTTCTTTCCGGTCTGGATGACAAACCGATCATCTATGAGCAGGAATTTTTCCCGGAACTGCATTTCCTGAACAATGACGCATATACGATCACCCGTGCAGACGACGGTGCTTTCGAACTGGAAGGCCCTAAGATCGAAAAAATGCTGGGTTATACCAATATCGATTCCGAGAAGGGATTTCTGTTTTTCCAGCGTTTCTTAAAAGAACAGGGAATCTTAAAAGAATTGGAAAAAATGGGAATTGAAGACGGAGATACCGTCCGTATGTACGGTATGGAATTTGACTATTATCAGTCTTAAATTCGTGAAAGGAGAACGAATAACGATGACGAGCAAACAGCGTTCTTATTTAAAGAGCCTTGCAAGCACGATGAATCCGCTTTTTCAGATCGGCAAATCCTCTCTGACACCGGAAATCGTTGCCGCTTTGGATGAGGCTCTTGAAAAACGTGAACTGATTAAAGTAAATGTATTAAAAAACTGTATCGATGATCCGAATGAGATCGCGGCAGTGATCGGTGAACGGACCCATTCTGAAGTCGTTCAGGTTATTGGTAAAAAGATGGTATTCTATCGTCCTGCCAAGAAGCCAAAGATCGAACTTCCGAAATAAGAAAGAAGGACTGGCGTATGGATACAAAGCCGGATGGATTAAAAATCGGTATTATGGGCGGTACCTTTGATCCGATTCATTACGGTCATCTGATGATTGCAGAAAATGCAGCCGAACAATTCGGACTGGATCAGATCTGGTTTATGCCAAACGGAAATCCGCCGCACAAAAGAAACAGCAATATTACATCTGCCGAACACCGGTGTGCCATGGTAGAACTTGCGATCGCGGGAAATCCGCGCTTTACGTTAAGCAGACGTGAAGTGGATGCAGACGGTGTCTGTTATACCTATGAAACCCTGGCAAGCCTGCACGAAGAGTGTCCGGATGACCGGTTTTATTTTATCATGGGAGCGGACTCCCTGTCGGAATTTGAAAGCTGGAGAAATCCGGATATCATCTGTCAGAATGCGGTGATCCTTGCGGCGGTTCGTGACCTGACCGATGATGGAGCATTGCAGGATCAGATCCGGCATCTGACCGAAAAATATCAGGCAGAGATCTTTCGTATACAGACGCCTAATTTTTCCATCTCATCCCATAATATCAGAAAGCGGTGTGCCGAGCAGACTTCCATACGGTATCTGCTGCCGGATCGCGTGAGGGAATATATTGCCGTAAATAACTTATATTGCGGTGCAAAGAAGGAGTGAATACAAAAATGTCAGAAACATCGATGGACGAAATCAGAAAAAGCTTAAAAAAAGAGCTGGACAAATCCAGATACGAACACACCATGGGTGTGATGTATACGGCGGCAGCGCTTGCCATGGCGCATGGTGCGGATCAGAAAAAAGCGATGCTTGCCGGACTTCTTCACGACTGCGCAAAATGTATTCCAAATGAGGAAAAGATGGAACTGTGTAAAAAATATCATATCGAACTGACACAGGCGGAGATCGATAATCCGGCACTGATCCACGCAAAACTCGGCGCGTTTCTTGCCAGAAAAAAATATCATGTGACAGATGAGGAGGTTTTGCATGCGATCCTGGTACACACGACCGGTGAGCCAGGCATGAACCTGCTCGATAAGATCATTTATATTGCAGATTATATTGAGCCGGGACGTGACAAAGCGAAAAATCTCCCGGTTGTCCGGCCGCTTTGCTTCAGGGATCTGGATGCGGCACTGTTAAAGATCCTCAGCGATACTCTCGATTACTTAAAGAGCACCGGTAAGGAGATCGATCCGCTGACGGAACAGACGTGTCAGTATTATAAAGCAAAAGCGGAAGAAAAATAAGATATATTCCCACCAGGTCTGTGTGGGGCTGAAAATAAAAGATAACGTGAAGAACATAAAGTATAAAAAAGGAGGCATTCTATGGAACAGGCAAAGGAAATGGCAAAACTTGCTGTAACGGCACTGGAAGAAAAGAAGGCAGAAGATGTAAAAGTGATCGATATCCGTGATGTGTCAACGATTGCGGATTATTTTATCATTGCAAACGGATCAAACCAGAATCAGCTGCAGGCGATGCGTGATGCAGTAGATGAGGAATTATATAAAGCAGGTTATACCGCAAAGCAGATCGAAGGAAATTCTTATTCCACCTGGATATTGATGGATTACGGTGACATTATTGTTCATGTATTCTCCAAGGAAGATCGTTTGTTTTATGATCTGGAACGTATCTGGAAAGACGGAAAAGAGATCAGTGTGGCAGATCTGTAAGGATCCCATTCTGATATGGGAATGAAAAGATAGAAGAAGGTGAGTGCAGAATATGACATCTGCACTTACCTTTTTGCTTTAAGAGAAGAAACGGAAAACTCCGAATACTTTTCCGAGGATCGAACATTCATCCACAATGATCGGATCCATCGTATCGTTTTCCGGCTGCAGGCGATAATGTCCGTCTTCCTTATAATAAGTCTTTACTGTTGCGGAATCATCCACCAGCGCAACAACGATCTCTCCGTTTGAAGCGGTTGACTGGCGTTCTACCAGAATATGATCTCCATCAAGGATACCTGCATTGATCATGCTTTCGCCTTTTACCTTTAACATGAAGGTTTCCTGATTCGGCATATATTCCGCAGGAATCGGGAAATAATTTTCGATGTTCTGTACGGCAAGGAGCGGCTGACCTGCGGCTACATTGCCGATGACCGGCACATTTACCATCTCGCGGCGTGTAAGATTAAAGGTATCATCCATGATCTCAATCGCGCGCGGCTTGGTCGGATCTCTTCTGATATAACCGTTTTTCTCAAGGGTCTCAAGATGAGAGTGAACAGAAGATGTTGATTTTAGATGAACAGCTTCACAGATTTCACGAACAGCCGGCGGATATCCTTTGTTTAAGATTTCCTGTTTGATATATTCTAAAATTTCTTTTTGCTTTTCACTGATTTTTCCATTTGGCATATTGTGATCCTCCTTGTTTAATATAAAAATTGTATCATATCTGCCGGGAAAAAGCAAACACATATTCCGAAAATTTGTTCGAATTTTCTGTTGACAAACAAACGTTCCTGCCCTATAATACAAGCATAAAGAAAACAGATGTTCGCAACGAATGTTCGATATATGCGGATTGCGATAGGATATGGAGGGATTTTATATGAACAGAAGAAGAAATGTTTGTGTTATGGAAAGAAGTGTTCTGGTATTTGGTGCCGCACTGATCGTATTTTTTCTTGCGGCGTTTCTGATCAGCGACCGGATCGAGGCATCCAGCATGACTTCCGATCAGCAAAGCTACAAGTATTACACCAGCATACAGGTAAAGCAGGGCGAATCCCTCTGGTCGATCGCCGGTCATTATATGTCTTCCGATTATTCGGATCGTGACGCTTATATGGAAGAAGTAAGGGACCTCAATCACTTGGACAGTGACGATATCCATGCAGGGGAATATCTTTTGATTCCTTATTATTCTTCCGAATATCTGTAATCGAAAAAATATTTGAATAAGCACGTTGGTGCCAAGCTCCCGGTTGTCTTTTTTCTAAAATGCGGATATAATAGGAAAGAGATAGGAGAGTTACTTTATGTTTAAATTTCTTTATGTGATTTTACGAAATTTATTTCGTGCACCTTATATGATTCCCCGTATGCGTTATGAGGCGGATCATCCGGAAAAATTTACGGAAGAGGAGCGTTACCGGCTGGTACGCCATGCGATTACGCTCATGATGCGTTCCGGGAAGATCGAGACCGAATGTTTCGGTCAGGAGAATCTCCCAAAGGATCAGGGGTATGTCATGTATCCGAACCATCAGGGAAAATATGATGCGCTTGGAATTATGATCTCACATCCCACGCCCTGTTCCCTGGTGATGGATAAAGCCAAATCCAATACCATTCTGGTCAGTGAATTTGTGGATCTGGTACAGGGAAAAAGACTGGAAAAAGATAATGTGCGTCAGGGAATGCAGATTATTCTTGAAGTGAGTGAAGATGTAAAAAATGGAATGAAATATATCCTGTTTCCGGAAGGCGGTTATGAGTTTAACAACAAAAACAAAGTGTGTGACTTTAAAGCCGGCAGCTTCAAATGCGCGGTTCGGGCGAAAGCTCCGATTGTTCCGGTTGTTCTGATCGATTCCTACAAAGTATTTAATACATTTCATCTTGGGAGTGTAAAAACACAGGTACATTTTCTGCCCCCGCTTTATTATGAAGACTATAAGGATCTGAAGACGAATCAGATCGCAGAGGTTGTAAAAGAGCGGATCGAGCAGAAAATGAATGAGATCACCGGATCTGCGGCGGCGCAGAATGCCTGATTTCCGTTAAGTTCTGTGTGGCGGCCAGCCGTCTATTTTTCCGTTTAAAATGGCAGTAAACATGCGATCTTTTGCTCCCGGATTGTCACGATTGATCTGACGCAGAAGATCCTTGGTGTACTGCCTTTTTGTTGCTCCGTCAACCGGACATGGATTTTTTACTACCGGCAGCCGGTTCTTGTGCATAAATCCGATCACATCGGCTTCCGCAACGTACATAAGCGGACGGATCACGGTAAGCCTGGTACGTTCCAGATATGTCTTGGGAGAAAACGCGTAAAATCTTCCTTCAAATATCATGGAAAGAAGCATCGTCTCTAAAATATCATCCCGGTGATGGGCATACGCAATCTTGTTGCAGCCCAGTTCCAGTGCCTTTTGGTTCAAAGCACCCTTGCGCAGTTTTGCACAAAGAGAGCATGGATTTTCCAGCGCATTTTTTTCAAATACGATCCTGGCAATTTCTGTTTTTACCACATAATAAGGAACTTCCAGTTCCTGACACAGCTGTTTTACCGCATCCAGATGAAAATCAGGATAACCTAAATCTACGGTAATCGCTATAAGCGAAAATCGATTTGGATAGAAGCGCATCAGCCCATGCAGGGCATAGAGAAGTGTCAGGCTGTCTTTTCCACCGGAGATTCCCACTGCGATTTTATCTCCGCTTTGTATCATTTCATAATCATCCACTGCTTTTCGGGTAAAGCTGAGAAGTCTTTGTAGTTTCAATTTTGTTTCCCACTTTCTTGTCGTTTGTCATACGGTTATAAGTTTACGCCAGGCAGACAGATTCTGCAAGCAAATATTGGGTTGCATTTTTGGCTTGATTTCTTTAAAATTACGAATATATCATAAATAAAAAAGAGAGGGAAATGTCTTATGCGTTTTGTAATACAGCGGGTGACACAGGCATCTGTTACGGTAGATAACAAACAGATTGGAGCCATTGAGAAGGGCTTTTTGGTATTGATCGGAGTATCCGGGGAGGACACGAAAGAAATAGCGGATAAAATGATAAAAAAGCTGATCGGTATGCGTATTTTTGAAGATGAGAACGGAAAAACCAATCTTTCACTTGCGGATGTAAACGGAAGTCTTCTTCTGGTATCCCAGTTTACGCTTTATGCGGACTGTAGAAAAGGAAATCGCCCGTCTTTTATCCGGGCAGGCGAACCTGGAATGGCGAAAGAACTGTATGAGTATATTATTGCGGAATGCAAAAAAAGTGTTCCGAATGTGGCACAGGGCGAATTTGGAGCAGATATGAAGGTAGAACTCTTAAATGATGGCCCATTCACGATTCTTTTAGATTCCGCAGAACTTTAAAATGGTAAAATCTTGTATACAAAAAAATCCAACCATATTTCAGTATTCCTATCGACTTATTAGGAATTTTATGGCATACTGTCAGTGAAAGAAACAAAGGCCTTTGATAATTTTCACTGAAACTGGAAACGATAAATAAGAAGTAGGAAAGGAAGGTAAATAGGATATGGTAAATATGAGAAAGATTGCAGTGATTGGCTGTGGATTTGTCGGTTCAAGCTGCGCATTTACATTGATGCAGAGTAATCTTTTTTCGGAAATGGTACTGATAGATGTAGACAAAGACCGGGCAGAGGGTGAAGCGATGGATATGAGCCATGGTTTGCCGTTTGAGACACCTATGAAGATCTATGCAGGTGAATATGAGGATATTGCGGACTGCGCAATCGTTATCATCACAGCAGGTGCAAATCAGAAACCGGATGAGACCCGTTTAGATCTTGTAGCCAAGAACGTCGGCATCTACAAACATATTATCCCGGAACTGGTGCGTGTTGGCTGCGAAGGCATTTTGCTCATCGTATCCAATCCGGTGGACATTCTCACCTATACCGCTTTAAAATTATCCGGTTTTCCGGAAAACCGTGTCATTGGCTCCGGAACCGTACTGGATACCGCACGTTTAAAATATCTGCTGGGTGAGCATTTAAAGATCGATAACCGTGGTGTCCACGCATTTATCATCGGAGAACACGGAGACAGCGAGCTTGCCGCATTCAGCAGCGCAAATGTATCCGGGATCAACTTAAATAAGTTTTGTGAGATGCGCGGATATTATAATCACGAAGAATCCATGCAGCGTATTTATGAAGATGTGCGTGACAGCGCATATAAGATCATCGAAAAGAAGCACGCAACCTATTATGGAGTAGCCATGGCGGTGCGAAGAATCTGTGAATCCATTGTACGGAATGAACATTCCATTCTTCCGATATCAAGCCTGACACACGGTGAATACGGACTTGAGGATGTTTGCCTGAGTCTTCCTGCCATTGTGAGCGCCAATGGGGTAGAAAAGATCGTGCCGATCTCGTTAAATGATGACGAATTGAAAAAGTTAAAAGATTCAGCGGCTGCGTTAAAGAAAGTCCTGGATGATGTTTTAGCTTAGTCCGGTGCAAATCGGAAAAAGAAAAACATCTTCTGTTCAATCCCGTGATGGGAAAAGGAGCAGAAGATGTTTCTTTTTTATTCCGGATAGATCAGATGCGCAGTGTCGATCGTATAAAGTGTCTGATCCAGATAACGTTTGGCGATATAATTTGCCATTCCGAGATTCATATCCAGATAATTTCCGCAGTCGCGTGGACTGGCACCCGGTACTTCACCTTTAAAATCGCGGATAAACTCAAACATTTCCGTCACGAGTTTTACAATATCTTTCGATTCATAATCACCGGCAAGAAGCAGATAAAAACCGGTACGGCATCCCATTGGCCCAAAGTATACGGTTTTGTCCTTAAATTCTGCGTGATTGCGTAAAAAAGTAGCTCCGAGATGTTCAATCGTATGAACCTCCGCAGTATTCATGACCGGTTCATCATTCGGTGCGGTCATACGAAGATCGAACGTGGTGATGACTTCCTGTCCGATATGATCTTTGCGGGAAACATATATCCCCGGCTCTAATTTGATATGATCAATCGTGAAACTTGCTATTTTTTCCATAATATAAAAGTCCTCCAGTTTCTTTTTTTATCTTTGTCCAATTTTATTTATTGTATCGGGAACATTACACATTGTCAATATCGTTTTTTTCGGGAGCAGATTTCCGAACGGAAACCGCATTCGCAGCCCGGCGCTTATGTTCATCCTCGATCGCCGCATAGTAATCGATCGTGGTATTTACATTTTCATGTCCAAGTACATCTGCAACCAGACGAATATCTCCGGTTTCGCGGTAGAGGGCAGTGCCATAGGTGCTGCGCAGCTTGTGCGGTGTGATCTTTTTCGATGGCACCGCCATCTTTGCGTATTTTTTTACCAGATTTTCAATGGCATCCACACTGATCCTCTTATTTTGCAGCGAATAGAAGAGGGCGTGCTCCTGGTCTTTTTCCGGGATGACACGGGCACGTTCTCCATCAATATAATTTTTCAGGACATCACAGACTTCAGCGCCAAAATATAAAACGTCCTGACCGCCGCCTTTTCGGACGATCGTCATGGAATTATCCGTAAAATTAATATCATTGATATCAAGCCCCGCGCATTCCGAAACGCGGATCCCGGTTCCAAGCATCAAAGTCAGAATGGCCAGATCACGCTGCATTGTGCGTTTGCAATAATTACGCTGGCGTTCACTCATTTGTTCATTTCCGTGTTCGATCGCGTCTAACAGAGCCGCAATTTCCTCAGAATTCATCCGAATGATGTTCTTATCCTTTTTGATCCGCGGCAGTTTCACCAGCGCCATGGGATTATTTTCAATATATCCATGCTCAAAATGATACTGAAACATACCACGCAGTGGAGACATTTTCCGGGCGATCGCCTTTTTCCCGTTTTCGTGTTTTTCGCCTTTATCATTCAGTTCCAGATAACGTTGATATTCAACAATGTCCTCGGAAGTAAGTCGTTCGATGTCCTCTAAATGAAAATCTTTTACCGCAACATCCTTAAAACGTGGATTCATTTCCTTAATATAACGGAAAAACGTAAGCAGATCATATGCATAGGAAATCAATGTGCTGGTTTGCGAAGAAACTTCCTTATCATAGAGATAATCCGTTGCGAAGCCCGGAAGCTCCGAAATCAGTTCCCGGAGTTTTAATGTTTGTTGTTTCTTTTTATCCTTATAATATTGGGAATCCCTGCCCATAGCCGGAAATCCTCCTTTCCTGATACTATCTGTGCTATCTATCGGAAAAACTGATATTTATCCGATAGATACACATAACCGAATAACAGCCTGTGCTGCTACATTTGACCGTACAGTTTACGTTTTTTTACCGGATCTGGCAGCATCCACAGGCTTTTTTCTAATTGATTTAAATGGCTGCCGCGATCACTTCATCAAAAAACTGATTTAAAAATTCTTCGTACAGCGATTGATAGGTATCATCAAAAATCTTTGTGATTTCTGATTTGGTGCCGCCGTTTTCCTCGAAAATAGCAAATGCCTCTTCGTAAATTGCAGGATTCTTTTCATAAAACAGTTCCGTCAACGTATCCTGGAATGTAAAAAGCGCCGTTTTGGAAAGATTTTCACGAAAATCATCCCTGGAGATCTGCGCGGCTTTTTCATAATCTTCATGGAAGATTTTACCGTTTTGTTCTTTATAGAAAGTCTCAAAATCACTTTTGACGTCTTCGTATGTCAGTGGTGTGTAATTCGTATGAAAAAACTTTTCAAAATCTGCTGCTGACTGATATTGTCCCATATTTCCTCCAAAATAAAGTGTGCGCTTACCGCACACTTTCGCGCGCGAGCGGTATGTTCAACATAAACTTCATCTCCGCGAGCTGCGCATCCCCGCGGAGCTTTTTTAAATCATAGGAAGGAATTTCCTATGATTTAAAAAAGCTGCCACAGAAACGGATCTGTGACAGCTCCTCTTCCCTGTTATTTATTTCTCTGTGCCTCTAAAAGATCACGGTAACGGATGATCATATCCACGCATCCGTCAATGCCAAGTTCACTGATATCAAGCGTCAGATGGTAGCTTCTGGAATCGCCCCACTTCTTGCTGGTATAATAATTATAATAGCTTGCACGCTGTTTGTCTTTTTTTGCAAGTGTGTCTTTAGCCTGTTTCTCATTCATGCCAAAACGCTTTTTCATATTCTCGATACGGTAATCCAGATCCGCATGTACAAACGCATTGATGCAGTTTGGATTGTCTGACAGTGCGTAATCCGCGCAGCGTCCAACCAATACACACGGTCCCTCTGAAGCAATCTTTTTGATCGCTTCGAACTGTGCCAGGAATACTTTGTGATTCAGTGGCATATCCAAAAACGGTGCAGATGAATAGCCATTGATCGAATAGGTATCCATAACCAGTGAATACAAAAAGCTGTTTGTTGGCTTTTCATCATGATTCTCAAATATTTCCTCACAAAAGCCACTCTGTTTTGCAGCTTCTGTTAAAAGTTCCTTATCATAACAGTTGATTCCGAGCTTTTCTGCCAGTGCAAATCCAACATTTTTTCCGTCACTTCCAAATTCACGTCCGATTGTATATACATAATCACGCATAAAACCACCCCTTTGTAAGCCTTGTTCTTTTTTGTATAGGATTATTATAATATATTTTTTTCGGAAAGTACATATGAAATCCTTTATTTTAGTTTTATTTTAGATTTCTCAGTAAATTTTCAAAATATTCAGGTAGCGGCGCGCTTACTTCCAGATACTCTCCTGTTGTCGGATGGATAAAGCCAAGCGTCATCGCATGCAGCGTCTGTCCCTGTAAACCATGCGCGTTCTTCTCTCCGCCATAAACAGTATCACCAAGCAGCGGATGCCCGATGCTCGCCATATGTACACGGATCTGATGTGTCCGCCCGGTTTCCAGTTCAAATTCCATGTAGGTGTGCTTTTTTAAGCGTTCCAAAACCTTATAATGCGTGACGGCAGGTTTTCCGTTCTTTTCATTGATCGCCATTTTTTTTCGATCTGTCGGATGTCTGCCGATCGCGCCGGTGATGGTTCCCTCATCATCCTTCACAATCCCGTTTACGATCCCGCGGTAACGGCGGGTAACGGAATGTGCTTTGATCTGTTCTGCGATCTTTATATGGCTCTCATCATTTTTGCACACGATCAGAGAGCCAGTCGTATCTTTGTCGATCCGGTGTACGATCCCCGGGCGTATTTCTCCGTTGATTCCGGAAAGACTGTCTTTGCAGTGAAATAAAACCGCATTTACCAGAGTACCGGAATAATGTCCGACCGACGGATGGACCACCATGCCCTTTGGCTTGTTTACCACAAGGACATCCGCATCCTCGTATAAGATGTCAAGCGGAATGTCCTCCGGCAGTATTTCAACCGATACCGCAGGTGGAATACGCACGGTGACAATATCGTCCGGCTGCAGTCTGAAATTGCTCTTTTCGGCATGTTCATTTACCGTAACCTGACCTTCTTTGATCAGTTTCTGAAAAAAGGTCCGGGACTGTGACGGATAAATCGTTGCAAGAAATTTATCCAGCCGTTCCCCGTCATACGGTTCCCCGACCTCAAAAGTCTGTAACTCCATCGATCCTCTCTTATCCTTTCTTTTTAGAAAAAATCCGTTCCAGATCTGCCTCTTTGTAATAAAACAGAATGAAAACGATCAGGGCGATCGTTGCGGTCGTCACATAGATATCCGCGACATTAAATATCGGGAAATTGATCAGTGAAAAATAAAAGAAATCCACGACAAAGCCCTGTCGCACACGGTCGATGAAATTCCCTGCCGCGCCGGCAAGAAACAATACCGCGATCACGCGCAGCGGCAGATACATTTTTTCTTTTGGGATCCTGATGTATATGACGCATACGAGAAGGAATAAAACGATCGTACTGATGATAAAAAAGACTCTTGCGCCCTGCATCATCCCAAATGCGGATCCGCGGTTTTCCAGGTATTGCAGTTCAAATACTCCACGGATCAGTGAAATCGCCGGCTGATCCTTCAAACGCACCACCGCCCAGATCTTGGTGAGCTGATCAAGCAGGATCAGTAAGATCACGCTTATACTTACGCGGATCAGATATTTTGTAGACATTTTTTTCATAAAAGCCTCCATTTACTATTTGTATTTTCGATATTCGACCTTCATTCTTCCTTTTTTAGTCTCTCCTGAAACAGCATCAAAAATAAATTTGCCATAGGAACGGACCGAAAGAATGTCTCCCGGTTTGCAGACATAGGTATTGTGCAGTGTTTCCCTGCCATTGATGCACACTTTCCCGCCGGTGATCATCGAAGACGCCGCGGAACGCGATAATTTACAGATACATGCAAGAAATGCATCCAGCCGGTTCGATGTGATGATCCCGCTTAAATGTTCAAATTCCGGTTGAATATCAGGGTTGTCCAAAACATCCGTTTCCGTAACTTTGACAACTGTATGTTTTACCTTTTCCAGCTGCTCTGTCACATAAGGTTTTACGGAATCCGCACAAAAAAGATATGCGGTGTTGTTCTTTAGCAGAATATCACCGATCTTCCCCCGCTCAATCCCCAGGTTCATCACCGCGCCTAAGATGTCACGATGTCCCAGCTTATCGGAAAATTTGGGATATGCCGGTTCTATTTTCAGGCACGAAAAAGGATATTCCCATTCATAATAAAGAGCGTCAGGACAAAAAGCTACCATCTGACGCTCCGCGTATTCATATCCGCCAGACATCTGAAACCCAGATGTAAGCATTCCTTCTGTCTGACGGAAAATATTCTGTTCATTTAAACCAAGGAAATCCGAAAACAGAACGATTCCCTTGTAATCTGCCTGTCTGGACAGATCCAAAAAACGCTTCTGAAGCAGTTGTTCTTCTTCTGTCATATTTCTTACCTGTAATCTGTCGTCTGGATTCCCGGCAGATCAAAAGAATCCATAATATCCTGGAAATCACCTGAAATATCTACCGTAGACGGTGTGATGATAAAGATATAGTTGGATATTTTCTGCAGGTTACCGCTGATCGCAAAGCAGGATCCGGAGGTGAAGTCAATGATACGCTGTGCGATCTCCACATCAAGTCCCTCTACATTCAATACAACGGTGCGGTTCATAAGAAGTGTCTCGGTGATCTCTCTTGCGTCTTCTACCGAAGTCGGCTTGATCACACAGACTTCCATGCCGGCTGCGGATATCTGCTTTCTGGACGGACGCATCGGCGTGATCTTCTGAGAAGTTCTTGCCGGCTTTTCACGCACTTCATTATCCGGCGCAAAATCATCCTCCGACTTGGAAAACAGCTTCTTTCTCGGCGCTTCGTCCTCTTCCTCGTCATAGTAATCGTCATCATAAAAATCATCCTCGTCATCCGGATTCAGACGCATAACATTTAAAAATTTATCAAACAGTCCCATGAATAATCTCCTATCACTTTCAAAAATATTTCACCATCAGTTGGCATTTGCGTAATTTCTTGCACCGAAAATGCCGGTACCGACGCGTACCATGGTCGCTCCCTCTTCAATCGCAACCATATAATCATTGGTCATTCCCATAGACAGAATTTCCATATGTACATTATCAATGTTTTTGGAATCAATGTCAACAGATAATTGTTTCAGTCTGCGAAAATGCACGCGGTTTTCTTCCGGATCTTCCACAAACGGAGCGATCGTCATCAGTCCCTGGATGCGCACATTTTCAAGAGAAGCAATCTCCTCTACAAGCCGCAGCGTTTCTTCCGGACGTACTCCGAATTTGGTATCCTCGCCTGCCACATTTACTTCAATGAGGATCGGCACTGTAACCTGATGCTTTTTCGCCTGGATATTGATCTCCTCCGCGAGGCGATAAGAATCTACGGAGTGGATAAGGCTTACCTTGCCCACAATATATTTTACCTTGTTGCGCTGAAGATGACCGATCATATGCCATTTGATGTCAGCCGGAAGCTGATCGTATTTTTCCGTCAGCTCCTGCACTTTGTTTTCGCCAAAGGTACGGATCCCTTCCGCGTAAATTTCTTCAAGCATGGAGACTGGTTTGGTCTTGCTCACCGCGATCAGTGTTACATCCTCACGGTTTCTGCCTGCCTTTTCGCAGGCGGTCATGATGTTTGCTTCTACTTCCTTTAAATTGTCTTTTAACATAATCTAACACCTCTAATTTATTAAATCATTTTCATTTACTTTGCTGCCATCTAATGCGATGTGGTCATACAGGGAAAGACCGTAGCTTGTTCCGGTCTCCACAATGGAATATTCCTCATTCTGATACAGAATGCTGATCTGCTTGAACACGGCATATCCTTTGTTGATGTTGTAAACGCCCTGCAATTTCGCGGTTTCACCCACGGTATAGGTTTCATTGGAATCCGGCCGCTGCAGCACGGTTCCTGCATGCACTTCATCTTCATCGATATAATAAGAATCCTCGGTCTCGTAATAAAGCGATGTCGCGATAAAATTGATACTGCCGGTTGCGGGATCTTTGATCATCACGCCCTTGCCGGAAGAATCCTGTGCCTTTGCGAAATATTCTTTCGGCACTTTGAAAAATTCTTTTTCGGTAATGGCGGTGTTCGGGATCTTCAGTCCGCTCTCCTTATTTAAAAGAAGCTCGATTTCTATAAAACGTTCCTGCACATAACGAACCATGGAGTTGTTCAGTTTCAGGAACAGATAATAGCCATCCGAGATCTGCCGCTCCTCAAAATTTACCCACAGTGTCCTGCCATCTTCGGTAAATTCGATCTGGACTGCTGATTCATCGGTCAGCCGCTCATAGACATCCCGTGTCACCGGAACTATGATATTCCAGGTTTCATCCGTCACGAGTTTATAAAGCGGATCTCCGGCTGCAACTTTTTCTTTCATCTTAAGATTATTTTTATTATAATCCAGTTCATTTAGCATATCCGGCTCAAACGTGTCCACGGTGACATTTTCATAACCATCGGTATAATACGCAACAATCCCGGGGATCTGCGCGTAGCCCAAGTGAAACGTATTGTTTGCCTGTGCGTATGCCGTATAATCTCCGATCGTATCCAAAGCGTTCAGATTCAGTGCTTCCATGATCTGCGCGTCTACATTCTCTTTAAAGGAATATACATTATAAAAAGAATTGGCATCATAGGCTTTATCAAATTCACCGACCACTTCACCGATCTCATTTAAATTTGATTTTGAGAGTTCACTCTGTCCCAAAGAAGCTTCCTTGATCTGGTTTGCAATATCTCCGCTCTCATCAATGGAATAGACCAACGTGTTATAGCTGGCTTTTCGCACGTCCTTCAGATAATAATTGACATAGCCCGCCGTATCCGCGTACACCACATTCTCGCTGCGGAGCGCAAGTCCGTTGTAGGTATTGTTTTCCGCGATCGTTCCCTGCTCCACTTCATACACGGAAATGCGCGTTTTTGTAAAATAACTGAATATATTAAAAAGAATATAGATAAAAATAATAACAAAAATCACAACACCGATATTTAAGCTGAACGGTTTTTTGTAATTTACAATTTTTTTATTCTTTGACAAAATAATACCGCCTTTATCATGAACTCCTGTCCATTTTAGCATTTTCCAAATTAGAATACAATGTTTTTCCCATGTATGATTTGGGAAAAAGGTGACATACTATTCCAAAAGGAGGATACACTTATGAGTTCAAGAGGATTAGACTATACGTTACTTACCTTTGTGCTAATCGGTGCCATTAACTGGGGACTGATCGGATTTTTCCGCTTTGACCTGGTAGCGTTTCTGTTTGGAAACATGTCATGGCTTTCCCGTATTGTTTACGGAATTGTCGGCATCAGCGGTCTGTATCTGCTCAGTGCCTACGGACGCATTCGTGCCGTAAACGAAGCATAATCCGGTAAAAAAGGTGTCTTAGGCCAACGCTTAAGACACCTTCCTTTATGCAGATATACCTGTTACAGAGAAAGAATAATTCTTGCCCGCGCACATTCCGGTAAATCCTTTTCGTCCTTTGAGACACTGAGCACAAATTTTACGGAAAACTTTTCACTGATGATATCCAGCTTTTTGATCGCGTATGTCATTTCATCTTCTTTTAAGGACGAAATGGTAAGAAAGCTGTCCAGATACATTTCTTCCATATCATGATCCTGAGATAAAATACCACAGAGAAATCCCATAAATTCATCACAATTTGAAATCGGATATTCTGCCACATCGATCAGACGGATCCGATTGTTCAGTTCATACATATGTTTCGGACTTTTGTCCAGATACACGATGCTGCCCTTTGCTGTTTTTACCGTCCGATTGACTTTGTCCAGTAAATATTTGGTCTTTCCTTTTCCTTTTTCTCCTGCGATAATTTCTATCATTGGCGTCTCCTCCCGGTATATCGTTTTATACTAATGTCAGACCATACATGGAAACGGTCAGTTCCCGTACTGTCTTAACATCTCGTTCATTAAAAGATAAAGGTTATCTCTGCAGTCCGCTTTGAGCACAATGGAGATCAGATTCTGACCGCTTGCGTTCTGGCTCAACAAAACCAGGCAGTACCCCGCCTCGCCCGTGGTTCCTGTCTTTCCACCAAGTACCGTGATCCCGTCCGGCGCAGTTTCTGTTCCGGCAAGATATTTATTGGTGGAAGTCCATTCCTGTGAAACCGGTGTCCCGGCTGCATCTGTGTAATTTGCAGTATAATCTGTTGTTTTTAATATTTCAAGAAAAGTTTCATTCTGGATTGCCGCGTTAAAGATCAGATAAAGATCATATACGGTCGTATAATGATTGTCATCCGGTAATCCGTTCGGGTTTACAAACTGGCTGCCGGTCGCGCCGAGCGAAGCTGCCGTTGTATTCATCAGTCCCGCAAACGTATCGGTATCTCCGGAAATATATTCCGCGATCGCGACCGCCGCGTCGTTTCCACTGCGCATCATAAGTCCGTAGAGCAGATCACGCAGTGTAATCTGGTCTCCGGCTTTTAAGCCGCAGACGGAAGAATCACTCGCCATATTCGCAGCATCCTGACTGACGGTAACCACATCATCCAGATTGCCATACTGTAACGCAAGATAACAGGTCAGTATCTTTGTGGTACTTGCCGGATACAGCTGCTCATATATGTTTTTTGCATAAGGGATCTCGTGGGTTGCCGTGTTAAAGAGACCGGCACCCTCGCATACCTGCTCATCGGTATTTTCCAGCCCTGTATTTTCCAGTCCTCCGACACACAGATTGGTGGCAAAATAGGATAATACATTACTGCCCTCGCCGCTTGCCGCGATCAGTGAATCGGTGACCGCCGTGCTGTATACCGGATAAGGATTTTTGATTTCGGCCGCCTTATTCCCACAGCCGGATACCGCAAGCAATGCGGCGGTTAAAAGCCCGCAAAGGGCACGTTTATTTATACATCTCACGCCACTCTAAATCTCCTCTGTCTAATGACTTGATCAGAAGTTCTGCCGTAGCGAGATTGGTCGCAAGCGGAATGTTATGCACGTCACAGAGACGGACAACACTGTTTACATCCGGCTCATGGGACTTCGGTGTCAGCGGATCGCGCAAAAAGATCACCAGATCGATCTCATTGTGTTCGATCTGTGCGCCAAGCTGCTGTGCGCCGCCCAGATGTCCTGCCAGATATTTGTGAACGTTAAGGTTCGCGACTTCCTCGATCAGTCTTCCCGTTGTTCCGGTTGCGAACAACTCATTTTTACATAAAATACCGCGATACGCGATACAGAAATTCTGCATCAGTTTTTTCTTTGAATCATGTGCAATCAAGCCTATATTCATGATGTGATTCCCCCATTCAATATTTTTTCGGTTGAAGTCCGACATTTAAGACCAGTCCAATGCCAATATATAATGTAGTCAGTGACGTCAGACCGTAACTGACGAACGGAAGCGGTAAGCCGGTGTTTGGCATGAGCCCGGTAACAACACAGATGTTTACGAATCCCTGAAATCCGATCAGGGATGCCATTCCACAGGCGATCAGCCTTCCCGACAGATCCTTTGCCTTCCGCGCAATCAGAATACACTCGATCACGATCAGAAATAACAGGATCACGATAAGCGCTGCTCCGACAAACCCAAGTTCCTCTCCTGCCACAGCAAAGATAAAATCTGTCTGCGGTTCGGAAATAAAATTGCCGTTTTTTACAGAAGCGATATCATTGTTATTCAATCCTTTGCCCCAGAGTCTTCCGGAACCGATTGCCATGATCGAATTCTGCTGCTGATAGGCATCATCTGCATAGGCTTTCGGATTTAACCACGCCATGATCCGCCGGTACTGGTAATCATTCAAAATCTTCTGTCCCGGCTGCAGGATCAGACTCAAAAATATGATCGCTGACGGAACCGAAACTGCAAGGACTCCCAACACTATTTTATAACTTAATCCCGCAATAAACAAGAGGGATACAAAAATTAATGCGGTTACGATCGTCGTGGAAAGATCCGGCTGTGTCACAACTAAAACCAGTGGGATCCCAACCAGAATAAACGATGCCGCCAGTATTTTTATCGTGTTGAGCGTCTCCTGATATTTCATAAAAAAGTACGCGAAGAATATAATGATAATGATCTTGGATAACTCGGACGGCTGAAAACGCAGCCCGGCGATCGATACCCAGCGGGTCGCACCGTTCGCGTCGCTTCCCATCACTTCTACCAGCGCCAGAAGCACCAGGTTCAAGAAGTAAAACAGCCAGCTGAAACGCAGGATAAAGCTGTAATCCACGAGGGAAACAACTGCCATCACAATGAGTCCCAGGAACAAACCGACGATCTGTGTTTTCTGCACTGAAGCTTTTGCGCTGCCGATGACCAGGATGCCGATCACCGACAGGGCAAGCACATAACATACCAGGCGAAAATGATAATTTCTTATACTATATTGTTTAAACATCACTATTTCCTATGCTGATCCGGTTAGTTCCCGGAATGTTTTAAGTCCTTGATCGGAATATTGGCGTAAAGTGCCGGAACACTGCCGTTATTTCCGTCCGATTCGGTCTGGGTGATCTGAATATCAAGCCCTTCCGCATCAATTTCCATATATTTGGAAATGACCTGGATAATATCATTTTTGATCATTTCCATGACATCCGGAGAACAGTCTGCGCGATCCGAAATAAGAAGCAGCTTCAATCGGTCCTTCGCGACATCACCGGAGCTCTTTTTCTTAAAGAAATCCATGAATCCCATGTTTCGTTCTCCCCCTTAATTTTTCTTGAATAATCCGACAAATTTTTCCCAGACACCATTTTTGGCTTCCAGGTCAAGTAACGGAATTTCTTCACCCATGATACGGTGGCAGATATTTTCATAAGCCTGTCCTGCCAGTGAGTTATGATTTCCGACAAGCGGTTCTCCCTGGTTGGTTGAGATGACAATCTGTTCATCATCCGGTACCGCGCCGATCAGGTCGATTGCAAGGATCTCCTGTACATCTTCGATCGACATCATGTCGCCGCGTTTTACCATGTCCATACGCAGACGGTTTACGATAAGCTCTGTCTTTTTGATCTCATGTGCCTCTAACAGGCCGATGATACGATCCGCGTCACGGATTGCAGAAACTTCCGGTGTGGTAACGATAAGCGCACGGTCCGCACCTGCGATCGCATTCTGGAATCCCTGTTCAATACCTGCCGGACAGTCTAACAGTATGTAGTCGAATTCTTCACGCAGCTCGTCCACCAGCTTTTTCATCTGCTCCGGATTTACGGATGTCTTGTCTCTGGTCTGTGCAGACGGGAGCAAAAACAGATTCGGGTATTTTTTATCCTTGATCAGCGCCTGTTTGATGCGGCAGTTTCCTTCCACAACATCTACCAGGTTATATACGATTCGATTTTCCAGTCCCATAACAACATCCAGGTTACGGAGTCCGATATCGGTATCGATCAGTACCACTTTTTTGTTCAGCTGCGCAAGTCCGGTACCTACGTTTGCAGTGGTGGTTGTTTTTCCTACGCCACCTTTGCCTGATGTAACAACAATTACTTCACTCATTTTGAAATATCCTCCTGATTTTTCATTTCTGTTCTATGATTCTATAAAGATGATTTTATATTTTTTTTAGCAATCCATGGGTGATCGGCTCGATCATGATATTTCCCTTGGAAACCAGCGCGATCTGTGGATCCATCGTCCGATGGCGGTTCCGTATCGCTTCCCACGGCCCGCGGTCCGCGCTTCTTCCGATCACATTTCCGATTTTGATCTGCACCGGATCCATATCAAGCGCCGTGACAAAACAGCTCTCATCCCCGGCAGCACCCGCGTAGGCGTTTCCCTTTAAGGAACCAAGAATCACAATGTTTCCTTTTGCTATGATTTTGGCGCCCGGATTGACATCTCCGATGATCACGATACTGGTATCACATTTTAATACCTGACCGGAGCGGAGCGTTCCTTTGTAAAACTCTCCGGTATTGTCCGCCACATCCTGATAATAGCTGTCAATCTTTTCCTTGTACATCTGCTCCCTCATCTCATCCTGATCTACGACACAGATGACCTGTATGGAGGTATTTTTTGCGATCATATCCAATATGGAAAATTCTTCCTCCTGTGAGAGCCTGCGCCCCTCAAAAGAAATTGCAATCTTCGCGTTTTTAAAAAACTTTTCGGATTCCCGGAATTTTTCGAGGATTGCCTCCTCTAACTGGCCGAACGGCATATCCGCATCCAGGATCAGATTGATTCCATATCGGTTACTTTTTAAAACTACCGGTTGCGACATTCCCATAAAGCCTTCCTTTCTTAATCGCCAAAGCCATTTGCCGTATCGCTTACGGACATTGCCTGGCCATTTAGTAATGTTTGTTCGTCTGCAACATGGAAATAATACGATAAAACCTTTGCAGACAGATCCGCGGCATTGCTTGAGGTGTATCCATATGCGATTCTTGTTGCAATGGACACCTGCGGGTCTTCATACGGTGCGTAACCGACAAACAGCGCGTGGTTCGGTCTGGTCAGGATCTGCTGCGCCGTACCGGTTTTTCCGGCAACCGCGATCGGAAATCCATCAAATTCCTTGTGGCTTTCCACCACCATGCGCATACCGGAATGAATGGCATCCCAGGTAGACTGGCTGATTCCCTCAATCTGGTTTTTGACCGTCGGTTCATAGGATTCGATCAGATTTCCATCCGAATCCGTTACCTTGCTAAGCAGCGTATAATTATATACAGTACCGGAATTTGCGACCGCTGTCACATAGCGCGCCAGCTCGGTTGTGGTGTAGTTGTTATCACTCTGTCCGATCGCTGCGAGGATCGGTACCTTGGTCGCGATCTGAGGCTCATTTTCCGGAATCTCAATTCCGGTCGTGTCTCCCAGTCCATACATTTCAGCATATTTCTGGATCGCAGTAATTCCCTTGGTCTCGTTGTAGGTATCTCCGGTGCTGCTCAGACGGTATCCTACTTCGTAGAAGAAGTAGTTACACGAGTCGCGGATCGCCTCAGAGACATTGATAAGACCGTGGTTGCTCGGATATACCCAACATTTCGGGCTAGGAGTTACTTTTGTAAACTGTCCTTCATCCAGGATCTGTTCTGAAGGCGAGGAAAGCACTCCCTCCGTCAGTCCGGCGGTAGCCGTCACCATTTTAAAGGTAGATCCCGGTGCGGTACGCTGCTGTGTCGCATTGTTGTAAAGCGGCAGGGACAGGTCTTCATTTAATGCCGCATAGTATGCGGAATCTACGGTATTGGCAAGTCTGTTATTGTCATAGCCCGGATACGTCACGCAGGCAAGCAGCTCCCCGGTCTTTGTATCCGTAACAACACAGGAGCCGGTACATGGATCGAGCGCCAGCTGCGCCGGTGTGATCTCAAGATCCTGTATCTTTCCACGCAGGAAATCAAATGCGCTGACATTTCCCCTTTCCAGCGCCGCTACCTGATTTTCATCATAGGCAAGCACACCCTGGTCATAGAGGATCAGGCAAAGCTGTGTTCCGCCGATCAGATCATCATGGATCATGTACTTGTAGATCCGCTTGGAAAATCCCCGGTCTGTTTTTAAGGATTCCTGAATATAGCTGACAAGCGCATCATATATTTCAGAAGAGTCGGAATATTTTTCGTTGACTGTAAATTTGGTAATATCGATCCAGTTGCTCTCGATCGCGTGATACAGATACTCTTTTAAACTGATCGTATTGTTTTTCCATGCGGTGTATGTCTCATCACTGGTATCAATGCTGTCGGAAAGCAGAACCTTATCCGTGGAAAGCATGGTCACGATATAACCTAAATATGCCTGTGTCTCCTCGTCAAGATCTTTGTACGCGGCAGGCCGGTCCGAGGTGAGTTGTGTCTGAACGGACGACAGCACCTGATCCTGTTTGGTCAGGAACTTCTGATATACATTTTTCTCCGTTGCTGTTGCGTTGTCATCCGCAAACGCGTCAATATCAATGACATTATTATTGATCAAAGCAAAGTATACATCATAAATCGGTATTTTTATGTCGGAAGCTGTACTGTTCTCCGACGCAATATAATCTTTCGCATTGATGATCTTGGAATATACGATTCCCGCGATCTCCTGCTCTAACAGATCATAAACCGCTTCCTGCAGATTTTTGTCGATGGAGAGGTACACATCATTTCCGGCGGACGGGTTTGTCGTATCCGTCGTTTCGACAACTTTTCCCAGGTTGTCTACATATACCGTCTCGTATCCCTTGGTTCCCTGAAGCTGCAGATCCATCACCTGTTCAATGCCGGATTTTCCGACCACATCGGTCTTGGTATAATTGTCACTCGATGCGGAAAGGCTGTTATACTCATCTTCTGAGATCTTTCCGGTATACCCGATGATATGTGAAAAATATTCACTGTCCACATATTTGCGGACGGTATCTTCCGAGATCGCCATTCCCTGCAAACTGGTCGCGTTCTCGCTGACGTAAGCAACCGTTTCATCGCTCACATCCGTTGCGATCGTTGTCGCGATGTATTTCTGATAGCTGTTTTCCGACATTGCATAGCGGATGACCAGGATGCGGTACAGATCTTCCCTTGCGTAGGTATCCTCGGATAACGCAAATCCCTTTTCCCTGCAAAGATAGGAAATGACCTGATCCGGTGTCGCCTCCGCTTCATTATAGCCAAGCTTTTTATTGTATTTTAATTCATCGGTCTTGTTATGTCCGTAAACATCCGCAAGAAAACGGAGGAGCGTTTTTCCCTCTACTGTGAAAGCATAGGTTCCGTCTGCATTCAGCGCAATATTGAAATCATTCTGGATCACGTCATGATTCTTATCGAGCACTTTTAAAACCGAAGCAATCTCCTCATTGATGGACTGATTCTTTTCTTTTAAGGAATCATAACTTCCATTATCTTCAATCGTCACCGAATACGCAAGTTCATTGTACGCCAAAAGTTCGCCGTTACGGTCATAGATATTTCCACGCGTACTCGGAAGCACTTTTTCGCGTTTGATCTTTAAGGTATAATTTTTCTGATATTCTTCGCCGTTTATGATCTGCAGTGAGAACAGGCGTTCCAGAAGAATGACCGACAATAAGATCATAACCACTGCAAGAACAAATAATCTTGATTTGAAGAAATTTTTTAAAAACTCTTTTAAATTCTCAAACAAACTTTGCCTCACTCCTTTTCTCAGATTTTTCCAGCCACTGATTGATCTTTAAGATCAGCCAGTACAGCAAAATTGTGACCAACAGTGTATAGACAAGTTCCGGAATCATAAGATGTAAAAAATAATATCCGATATCAAACTGTTTGCGGAACAGAAAACGGAAAAAATAAATGCACAGATTACATGCAAGATCACTCGCCGAGATCAGCAGCATCGGCAGCTTAATATCGTCCTGAAAAAAGATGGCACGGAAAAATCCGTTCACATAGCCGACATACATATAAAGCAGCGCATAAAAGCCCAGGACATCTCCAAAGAACAGATCGATCAAAAGCCCGGAAAAGAAGCCGATAAACATTCCTTCTTTTTTTCCACGCATAAATCCAAAAGAAGACACTGCCACAATCAGAAGATTTGGCGAAATCGAAGCAAACGAAAGTGCCTGAAACACTGTCGTCTGCAGCAAAAAGCATATCATAATAATTACGGTTACAACTACTTTACGTCTCATAAATTACCTCTTGTCTGTCTCTTCTTCGCACTTATTTACTGTTCGGAAAGTTCTCCGGAAACATCTTCCTTTTTATCCAGGATGACCAAAACTTCCTGAATGTGTTCAAAATCAACAACCGGTGTGATGGTTCCCGATTTGGTAAGATTGTTGGAATCCACGGAAACATCCTTGATATATCCGATCAGGATTCCCTGTAAATATTTGTCACTGATGTAGGACGTAACGATCTGATCCCCGGCCTGCACCTGGTCATCCGTATCTTTTAAGTCGCTTAATTCAATCTCCTGATTTTCATTCATCATCTGGAGATTTCCCCGGATAATACAGTTATCCGATGTGGCAAGATCCATGCCGCTGACACTGCTCGTATCATCGATGATCGATTTTACCTTCGCATAATTCGGAGCCACATCTGTCACGATCCCGACAAGTCCGCTTCCGGCGATCACGTTCATATCCTTTTCGATCCCGTCTTTCGATCCCTTGTCTATGATAAACGTATTGAACCAGTTTCCGGAATCCTTTCCGATCACGTTTGCGGCAACCTTTTTATAGCTCGGATATTTATCATCCAGTTCCAACAGCGCACGGTAATTGTCCAGATCGTACTGTTCCAGCTTTATGGTATTTAATTCGGCTGTCAGCTCATCCACCTGCGCCTGCAGTTCTTCGTTTTTCTGCATGACATCATTCAGATTTTTTAAATTATCCGCTTTTTCAGACATCCAGCCGCCGACTGCGTTGATTCCTTTCTGCATCGGGACAAACACATATCCGGCAACCGCGTTTAGCGGACCGCCGGACAGATTGAATGTAAAACTAAGGAACATGACGGTGACGCACAGCACGGTCATGCCAAGCAGGATATATTTTGTCGGTAATGTAAATTGTGGTTTACGTTTTATGCGTCTCATGTTTTACCTCTGTTATTTATAGTTCTTGGTTTTTAAGCTAAATGCAAGATGCTTGTATTTTTCGTCGGAAACGATCTTTACAAGTCCTCTTACGACACTCTCTTCCGGTTCATCGCAGCGGTTTACACGGATGTTTGTGATCTGTGTAAAGAGATCATCCAGCTGTCTGATCTGTGACGCGCCTCCGGTGATATAAATACCGGAATGGATGATATCCTTTGCCAGTTCCGGCGGGGTCTTCTCCAAGATCATTTTTATGGAATTGCAGATAGAGCTCAAATTGTCCTTGATCGCCTCGTATACGATCTGAGCGGAGATCTCCATCTCGATCGGAAGCCCGCTCACGACATCGCGTCCGACAATGACCATAGTGTCACTGCTTCCGGCAACACCGGCGCCAAGCTCTTCCTTCAGCTGTTTCGCGGTCTTCTGTCCGATGACCAGATTGAAATTCTTCTTGATGTAGCTGATGATGGATTCATCCAGGCGGTTTCCTCCAAAATGTAAGAGGTCACTGAGCACCAGTCCGCCAAGAGAGATCACGGAGATCTCTGTGGTATCCGCTCCGATATCAACGACCATGATACCGGTCGGTTCATTGACATCCAGGCCGAGCCCGACTGCGTCCGCGATCGGTTTCTCACAGAGCAGGACATTCTTCGGTTTCATCTTGCTCTTGAAGAACATATCAAAGAAAGCCTTCTTTTCCACTTCTGTAATGTCGGTAGGCACCGCAACGATATATTCCGCGCCATGGGTTTTCCCTTTGGCGTTCTTTTCGATAAACTCAAAGATCATCGTCTGCATATTGTTAAAATCCGCGATCACTCCGTTTACGATCGGGAAAGTGACATTGATGGATTCCGGCGCTTTCTCATACATTGCGTATGCCGCGTCGCCGTATGCGTACATCTGGTTTTTATTGATTATTGCGATGGTATTTTTCTCATTTAAGACTTTGCCGGTCGCCTTGCAGTATACTTTCAGATTGCAGGTTCCCAAATCAATTCCATAAACATTGTTATTCATAATAATTCTGCTCCCTTCAGACCTGTTTGATAAGTCCTTCCTCTCTAAAGCTGTAATATCTGTTATCACCAATGATAATGTGATCGGATAAACGGATCCCGAGAAGTGCTCCGCACAGCCGAATGCGTTCTGTGACTTCCTCGTCCTGTCTGCTGGGTAACGGCGAACCGCTTGGGTGATTGTGCAGTAAGATGATCTGGACAGCGCCCCGCTTTAACGCGGCGAGAAAAACTTCACGCGGCGAAGTAAGCGACGCGTTCACGGTTCCTACGGATATCACTTCATCCCCGAGCAGAGCACATTTGGCGTCAAACATGCAGACCATGAGCTTTTCTTTCTGCTCATGCCGCAGCTGTTCCATGTAGTAGCCTGCGACAGATGCCGCATCCGCAAGCCGTAACTGATGTCTTCGATCCGCCACGGCAAGCCGTTTGGAAAGCTCCGCCATGCATTTTAACTGCACAGCCTTCACATTTCCGATCCCGGGGACATGCATCAGTTCTTCACGGTTCATGCGGTACAGGTTTAAGATCCCGCCCTGTTCGTAGTTTAAGATCTCTCTGGCGAGTGTCACCGAAGAGATCCCTTTTGTGCCGGTGCGCAAAAGGACTGCGATCAGCTCTGCGTCGGATAAAACCTCAGCGCCATACCGGCTGCATTTCTCATACGGTTTCTCGGATTCCGGTAAATTTTTCATCATTGTATCTGGATACATAACGACCTTTCCGCTCTCTCTTTGGCATGAAAGGCATATCTATAATATTAACACAACAAATCTTTATTAACAAGATTCTGTTCATAAAGTTTTTGTAAAGACATCAAAATACCAAGTTTGGCATGATACCAGGTAAGTCCGCCCTGGAAATAGACCGCATACGGCGGTTTTAACGGGCCATCCGCGCTCAATTCGATCGATGATCCCTGTACAAATGCACCTGCCGCCATAATTACTTTGCTGTCGTATCCCGGCATATCCCACGGTTCCGGTGTCACATAGCTGTCCACCGGCGCTGCCGCCTGGATCCCCTCGCAGAACGCGATCAGGCCTTCCGGGGAATTTAAGGTAACTGCCTGAATGATGTCGTGACGGCTCTCCGTTCCGTTTGGAATAACCGGAAATCCGAGACGTTCATAGATATTCGCGGCAAATATCGCGCCTTTTAATGCTCCGCCGACCACAGTCGGTGCCTGGAAAAATCCCTGATAAAAAGACTGGATCACACCGAGTGACGCGCCGACTTCTTTCCCAAGTCCCGGAGACGTAAGGCGGTACGCCGCATTCTCGACGCATTCTTTCTTTCCGACAATGTAACCGCCAATCGGTGCCAGTCCGCCGCCCGGATTTTTAATCAAGGAGCCGACGATCATATCCGCGCCGGCTTCGAGCGGTTCTTTTTCTTCTACAAATTCTCCATAGCAGTTGTCCACCATGCAGATCACGTCCGGTTTGATGCCCTTGATGAAGGAGATCAGCTCTCCGATCCTAGTAACCGAAAGCGTCGGTCTGGTCTGATATCCCTTGGAGCGCTGGATCGTCACAAGTTTTGTCTTTTCGTTAAGCGCCGCCCGGATACCCTCATAGTCAAAGCCGCCGTCCGCAAGCAGATCCACCTGTTTGTAGGTGACTCCGTATTCCGCAAGCGATCCTTTGGACGGGCGGATACCGATTACTTCCTCTAAGGTATCATATGGTTTGCCGACCGGAGAAAGCAGTTCATCGCCCGGGCGCAGATTGGACATCAGTGCAAGCGCAAGCGCATGGGTTCCACAGGTGATCTGCGGGCGCACCAGCGCATCCTCTCCGTGAAAGCAGTCCGCGTAGACCTGCTCTAAGGTGTCCCTTCCAAGATCGCTGTATCCGTATCCGGTCGAAATATTAAAACATTCCGCGCTCACTTTGTTTTTTTGCATCGCACGGATCACTTTCATCTGATTGTATTCCACCGTTGCGTCGATCGCTGCGAAGCGCTCTTTTAAAGAATCCTCGATCTTTTTCCCGAAAGCATAGACTTCCTTTGAAATTCCAAGTGATTCATACTGTTTTTCCAATATCTGTTCGTTCATCGTATCCCTCTTAACTAATAATTTGTTTTTCCTGTAACATCTGATCCATATATGCCAGAATTTTTGAATTGTCGTAATCAAAATCCGGTTTGTTCACCCAGATGACATCCTTTTCCCGTTTAAACCAGGTGAGCTGTCTTTTCGCGAAATGTCTCGTATCCCGTTTTAAGATATAAACGGCTTCTTCGTAGGACATCTCCCCGTTTAAGTAGGCAAGGATCTCTTTATAGCCCAGTCCCTGCATGGAGACCAGATCTTTTCCGTAACCCATTTCCTTTAAATGAGCCACCTCGTCCACCAGTCCCTGTTCCAGCATCTGGTCGATCCTGCGGTCGATCTTTTCATAAATCTTCGCCCGGTCATCATTTAAAACGAAGTACGCAAAATTATAAGGCGACTGTTTCTTTCGTTCCCGTTCATTGTGTTCCGAGATCTTTTCCCCGGACAGATGATAGTATTCCAGCGCGCGGATCACGCGTTTTTTATTGTTCGCGTGAATTTCTCCGGCTGCCTTTTCATCCACCTGGCGCAGCATGTCATGTAAAAAGGCGGTTCCTTTTTCTTCCGCGAGCTGTTCTAATTCTGCGCGGTAAGCTTCATCACACTCCTGCTCGGAAAAATCAATGTCTTTTAAGATCGCCTGGATATAAAAGCCTGTTCCGCCGACTAAGATCGGAATCTGTCCTTTTTGGTAGATCTCCTCAATATATTTCTTTGCATAGGTCTGGAATTTCACCACATGGAATTCTTCATCCGGCAGGAACTCATCCACCAGATAATGGTCGATCCCCTGCATTTCCTCTTTTGTGATCTTTGCAGAACCGATATCCATATAGCGGTATACCTGGATGGAATCCGCCGATATCACGGCTCCGCCAATCTGTTTTGCAAGCGCAATGGATAATTCACTTTTTCCAACTGCCGTAGGTCCGGCAAGCACAATTAATGGTCGTTTCATTTTCTGTTTTCCTAAACGATTCGTTTGAATTTTTTCTCGATCTCATATTTGGTCATGGAAATGATCGTCGGTCTTCCATGCGGACAGTTATACGGATTTTCCAACTTCATCAGATCATCAAACAACTGTTCCATTTCCTCTACCGTGATCTTCTGGTTTCCTTTGATGGCTGCCTTGCAGGACATCGTTGCCACCCGGTGAAGAATGATATCCGGTGTCAGCTTTCCGCTTATCTTTTCCAGATCTCCAAGCATTTCCATAAAAAGCTGTTTGACGTCCACCCCGAAAATGTTTGCGGGAACAGCACATACAGCATACTCTCTTCCACCAAAATGTTCAACCGCATAACCCAGTTTTTCAAACTCATTTAAATATTTTTTAAGAATTTCTTCTTCCGGCATGGTTAAGGATAAAATTGCCGGAGGGCTGAGCTGCTGGGAAGAAAATTCTTTTGTTTTTAAAGTCGCCATTGTCTTTTCGTACAGCACTTTTTCATGTGCCGCATGCTGGTCGATGATAAACAGCTTGTCCTCAAATTCGATCAGCCAGTAGGTATCAAACAGCTGTCCGATGATCTTTCTTCTGGCTTTTGTATCCTCCTGCAGGAACTGCGCTCCATAGGTAACATCCTCCGCGAGCGTCATCTGATGCGTCACTGCTGCCGCCGGCACTTCTTCGGGCTTTTGTTCTGTTATTTTTTTCTCATCGGGTTCTTCCGGTTTTGGTTCCGGCACATGCACTGCCTGCGGTATATGCTGCGGCACAGAAGGCTCCGGCCGTTTCGGCATACGGTTTTTCTCAAAAGGTTCCGGCGCATGCTGCAGTACAACCGGTTTTACCGGCGGCTTTTCTTCCGCGACCGGTACTTTCGGGATCAGGTCTTTGTGATACAGCGCATCTTCGAGTGTCCTGCGCAGGCAGTCATAGACCCCCTCGCCGTTCTGGAATCTGAGTTCCATTTTTGCCGGATGTACATTCACATCCAAAAGCTGGCCATCCATCTCGAGGTACAGCACCGTAAACGGATACTGATGCAGCATCATAAAGTTTTTGTACGCATCCTCAATACTTTTTGAGATCAGACGGCTTTTGATATAGCGCCCGTTGATGAAATAATTTTCAAAATTCCGGTTTCCGCGGGTGACCACCGGTTTTCCGACAAAACCATGGATAGTTATCTCTTCATTTCCGCCATGGATTTCCATAAGCGCAGCCGTGATATCCCGTCCGTAAATATGGTAGATGATCTCTTTGATATTTCCATTTCCGGAGGTCTGGAGTTTTGTCTGGTTATTTGCTATGAATTTAAACGCGACATTCGGATGCGAAAGCGCCATATGTTCCATCAGGCCGCTGATATACGACCCCTCCGTCTGCGCGGTTTTTAAAAACTTTCTGCGCGCAGGTGTATTATAGAAGATATTTCGGATCAAAAATGTCGTTCCGTCCGGTGCCCCGATCTCTTCTTTCGCTTTTTCTTTGGATCCCTCGATCACATAGCGCACACCCATCAGCGCACCCACAGGTTTCGTGATCAGCTCGACCTGCGCGACTGCCGCAATACTGGAAAGCGCTTCTCCACGGAACCCCAGGGAAGATACGGTAAGAAGATCTTCCACGGAGCGGATCTTGCTGGTGGAATGACGCAGGAACGCAAGCGGAATCTGGTCTTTTTCGATCCCGCAGCCGTTGTCTGTGATCCGGATAAAGCTGATGCCGCCGTCTTTGATCTCAACGGTGATCACATTTGCTCCGGCATCCAGCGCATTTTCCACCAGCTCCTTGACAACGGAGGATGGTCTTTCGATCACTTCTCCTGCCGCGATCTTGTCAATCGTCTCCTGTGTGAGCAGTTCAATTTTCGGCATCACTTTTTCCTCCTTTTACCAGCGGTTTTTTATTTTATGCTGTAATTCGTACAATTTATTTAACGCGTCGATCGGTGTCAGATTTCCAAGATCCAGATTTTTTAATTCCTCTAAAATATCATCGTCTTTTACCGTATCAAACAACGAGATCTGTTCCAAATCCACCTCGTCCAATTTGGTTTTCTTTTTTCTGGCAGGTGCGTGATCGACCTGAATATTTTTTACCGTTTCACTGATATCGTTTGCGATCAGCTCTTCCACGATCTGTTTTGCGCGCTCGATCACGGAATCCGGAACCCCAGCAAGCTTCGCGACCTGGATACCGTAACTCTTATCCGCGCCGCCCTGTACGATCTTGCGCAGAAATACGATATCATCGCCATTTTCTTTTACCGCGATACAATAATTATGTACATTGTCCAGTTTTCCCTCAAGCTCGGTCAATTCATGATAATGTGTGGCAAAAAGTGTCTTCGCACCGAGCAGTTTTGGATTGCTGATATGTTCCACAACCGCCCACGCGATGCTCAGTCCGTCAAACGTGCTGGTTCCACGGCCGATCTCATCTAAGACCAGGAGGCTGTTTGATGTCGCGTTCCTTAAAATATTGGCGACTTCGGTCATCTCTACCATAAACGTACTCTGTCCGCTCGCAAGATCATCCGATGCTCCGACACGGGTAAAGATACGATCCACGATCCCAATCTTCGCTGACTTTGCCGGAACAAAGCTTCCGATCTGTGCCATCAAAACGATCAGCGCCGTCTGTCTCATATAGGTGGATTTCCCTGCCATATTCGGTCCGGTGATAATGGCGATCCGGTTCTTTCCATTGTCCAGATAGGTGTCATTCGATATGAACATATCGTTATTGATCATTTTTTCCACTACTGGATGTCTGCCGTCTTTGATGTCGATCGTTCCGTTTTCATTGAGTTTCGGACGGCAGTAATTATTCTGCTCCGCCACTACGGCAAGTGACGCGAACACATCGAGTTTTGCCACCGCCTTTGCCGTTCTCTGGATCCTTACCACTTCCGCGGCGATCTTATCCCGTATCTCACGGAACAGCTCATATTCCAACTGAACCAGACGGTCTTCCGCTCCAAGAATAGTATCTTCCATCTCTTTTAATTCCGGCGTGATATACCGTTCGGCATTTGTTAGTGTCTGCTTGCGCATATAGTAATCCGGCACAAGGTCTTTATAGGAATTGGTCACTTCCAGATAGTAGCCAAATACCTTGTTGTATTTGATCTTTAAATTCTTGATCCCGGTCTTTTCCCGCTCCTTGCTCTCAAGATCAGCCAGCCAGGATTTCCCGTCTGTCTTTGCCTTGCGGAGTCTGTCCACTTCTTCGTTATAACCCTCTTTTAAAATGCCGCCTTCCCGGACGGTGAGCGGTGGCTCTTCATCGATTGCCGCATCAATCAGCGCAAAGATATCATCCAGAGTATCCAGATTTTCATAAAGCGTTTTCAACTCCTGTGAGGCGAAATCACCGACCAGTGTCCGGATCGGCGGAAGCATACGGATCGAATTTTTAAAAGAGATCAGATCCCTCGGACTTGCTGTCTGATAAGTCACCCGTGTCACAAGGCGTTCCAGGTCATAGACCGGATTTAAGTATTCGCGGATCTCTTCTCTTGTGATCGCGTTTTTGTTAAGCTCTCCAACCGCGTCATAACGGGCTTCGATCTCCGCGCGGTCGATCAGTGGCTGCTCGACAAAAGAACGCAGCATGCGCGCACCCATTGCCGTTCTTGTCTTGTCCAGCACCCAGAGCAGGGATCCGCGCTTCTGCTTTTCCCGTAAAGTCTCTACAAGTTCCAGGTTTCTTCTGGTAGAGCTGTCGATGATCATGAATTTTCCGGTGGAATAAGGATGTATGGCAGTCAGATTGTCCAACGAATTTTTCTGTGTCTCGTAAAGATACGAAAGAAGCGCGCCGGAAGCGATCACTCCGCAGTCATAATCGTTCAGTCCGAGACCTTCCAGTGATGCCACTTTAAAATGCTCTAGCAGCGTCCGCTTTGCCTGTTCATCCGCAAAGTACCAGGATTCCAGTGCAGATACCGAGATGCCGAGACGGTTTCTCATATCGTCGATATCCACGCCACTCATATAAAACGGTTCATTGCAGATGATCTCCGATGGAGAAAATTTGTTGACCTCATCCATCAGTTTCCGCTCGGTCTCCACCTCTGTCACATAATAGTCGCCGGTCGTGATATCCGCAGTGGATACCCCATATTTATCCGCCATATAGACAATGCACATCAGATAATTGTTTTTGGTCTCATCCAACGCCTGCGCGTCAATGTTGGTTCCCGGCGTGACGATCCTTGTAACCTCACGCTTTACCATGCCTTTTGCGAGCTTCGGATCTTCCACCTGCTCGCAGATCGCAACTTTGTATCCCTTTTTGACCAGCCGGTTTAAATAACTGTCTACCGCATGGTAGGGGATCCCGCACATCGGCGCCCGCTCCTCCATGCCACAGCTTTTCCCGGTCAGTGTCAGTTCCAGTTCCTTTGACACGATCTTTGCATCCTCAAAAAACATCTCATAAAAATCCCCGAGACGATAAAACAGGATGCAGTCTTTGTTTTCCTCTTTTGTTTTTAGATAATGCTGCATCATCGGTGTAAATTCTGCCACTTTTTTACTTCCTTCCTAATGTATCTGTTAAAATTTCGGATCATATCTGCCTGCGATCGCTTCGGCAACCTTCAGTCCGTCCATTGCCGCGGACATAATGCCGCCCGCGTAACCAGCGCCCTCTCCGCAGGGATAGATTCCCTTTATATTACTCTCAAATAACTCATCTCTTGTAATGCGCACCGGTGACGAGGTCCGGCTCTCCACGCCCGAAAGGATCGCATCTGCCCGGTCAAATCCCCGGATCTTCTGCCCGAACCGTTCCATTCCGGACAAAAACGCCTGTTCCATTTCGTCTTTTAACAGTCCGCGCAGATTGGCAAAAGTCGTCCTGCCTTTCGTGCAGCTTTCAAACGCACCATACGCGTCAGATGCCCTGTTTTCCTTATAATCTCCGAAAAGCTGCTGCGGGATGCCGCCTTTTCCGAGCCTATATGCCTTTTCCTCAAGTTCCCGCTGAAATGCCACGCCGGCAAGCGCTCCGCTTCCCGGATAATCTGCCGGTGTGACCGAAACGATGATCGCGCTGTTTGCATTGGCACTGTCTCTTTTATAATAACTCATGCCATTGACCGCCAGCCGGTTTTCCTCGGAAGACGCGTTGACCACAAAGCCGCCCGGACACATACAAAAAGAGTATACGCCCCGTCCGACCGGAGTCTGTGCGGTCAGTTTATAAGGCGCTGTCGGGAGATAACGCATATCCGCGTCCCCGTACTGCGCATGGTTGATCATGCTCTGCGGATGTTCCACACGGAATCCGACCGCAAATGCCTTTGCTTCCATGACAAGTTGTTTCTGCTCTAACAGCGCAAACGTATCTCTTGCGCTGTGTCCAATGGCAAAGATCACTGCGTCCGCCGGATAGCGTTCCACGCCGTTTACCGTAACAGAAACGATCTTTCCATCCGCCGTCTCAAAATCCGTCACTTCCGATTCAAAGTGGATCTCCCCGCCAAGACGGATGATCTCTTTTCTCAGATTGGCAACCACGCTGACCAGAACATCTGTCCCGATATGCGGCTTGCCGTCATAGAGGATCTCCGATGGCGCTCCGGCTTCCACAAAAAGTTCCAGCACCCTGCGGTTGCGTCCGAGAGGATCTTTTACCAGCGTATTTAATTTTCCATCGGAAAACGCACCTGCGCCGCCCTCGCCGAACTGTACGTTCGAACCCGGATCTAACACGCCGCTTTCCCAGAAACGCAGGACATCTTTGGTTCTTACCTCCACGCACTGCCCGCGCTCAAACACAAGCGGGGAATAGCCATGCCGTGCAAGTGCGTAAGCCGCAAAAAGTCCTGCCGGTCCAAGCCCGATCACGACCGGTCTTTTTGCAAGCGGTTCACTTCCTTTTTCCGGGAAACGATAGGGATGATCCACCGCGATCGTGGCAGACTGCCCTTTTGTATGCGCGATCACTTTCGTTTCATTCTGCTTCACCTTCACATCGACCGTATACACATAAGAAATCTCCTGTTTTTTCCGCGCGTCGATTGATTTTTTCACAATACGCATGGCTTCAATATCCGCCGGCGCGATCCGAAGCAGTTTCGCGCATTTTTTTCTGATATCATCGTCCCGGTGCTGCAATGGCACCTTGACCTGCGAAAGTCTTATCATCTCTTTTTGCATTCCTTTCCGGCACGTTCTGCCGCCGCGCATCCAGCCACCGCTCCGCTCGACCATGCCCACTGTAAATTATAGCCGCCGCATTCTCCGTCAATATCGATCATTTCGCCCGCAAAAAAAAGCCCCGGCACCAGTCTGGATTCCATACTTTTATCGTTTAACTCTTTCGTAAGTATGCCGCCCGCTGTCACCTGTGCCGCGTCAAATTTATTGGTTCGCGCGATTTTTACTTCAAACTGCCGGATCTTTAGGTTTAACTCCGCTAACTGCGCATCCGTAACACGTTCTGCCGGCATATCCCATGCGATCTGACTGCGTTTTAAGAAAACACCGGAAAGCTTATCCGCAAAGAGGCCGACCAGAGCCTCTTTTGCGGACTTTCCGATCCCCGATTGATAAAACCGGTTCTTTAAGATTCTGGTAAGCGCTGTCTCATCCGCCGTCGGGAAGAAATCCAGATACGCGCATACCTCTTTGCCTGCGGCAAGCGCTTTTGCAGCAAAACGGCTCACCTGAAAGACCGGTATGCCGGATATGCCGTAATCGGTCAGCTGCACTTCCCCGGTGTCCTGATGCAGCAGCACGCCATCCGCAAAGAGCTTCACATTTGCCGCCGTGCGCACGCCGGCCATTTCTTTTTCAAACGGAGGCTTCGCAACAAGCTGAACCAGTGCGGGAACCGGCTCGGAAAGGTGATGACCAAATTTTTTCGCGTAGATAAAACCGCTTCCATCACTTCCGGTCTTTTTTGCCGCATAGCCACCGGTCGCAAGGATACAGTTTTTCCCGAAATAGCATCCGCTTTTGGTGTCAAAACAGAAGCTTCCATCCGTTTTTTCGATCGACCGTATGCCGACTCCGCAGTGTATGGTCACCCCGAGTCTTTGCAGCCGCATCTTCATCACTTCCAAAACCGAAGAGGCCTGTTCACTCGCCGGATAGAAATATCCGTTCTTTTCTTTTGGATAAATGCCAAGCTCCTCAAAAAAAGCAAGCGTCTGTTCTAATCCGAACTGCGCAAATGCCGACATGACAAAAGCAGGTTCGTCCCCACGATAATGAGAGACTTCCTGCATCCGATTGGTATAATTGCATTTTCCGTTTCCGGTTACCAGAATCTTTTTGCCGATCTGTTCCATGTGTTCTAAAAGCAGCACGCCGGCTCCGCGTTCTGCCGCAAAGATCGCTGCTGTCATTCCTGCGGCTCCTCCGCCCACGACAACAACGTCATAAATCTTTTTTGTATTCAAATCCTATCGTCCCATCCCCGCTGCCACGGCATATGTATTATATGTATGTTATAGACTAAAATTCATAAGAATCGCAGTCTCTGCAATCCCTATGAATTGTATCATAACCGGAATTAACAATCAATACCGGCTTCTGCCTGTCTTAACTGGAATAATTCTCAAGAAACCCGTATAATTCCTCCGCGTTTTCAAATTTTTTTCCGTGCCGGATCTCTTCTTTTATGTCATCATTCAGTTCCTTTACGGATATATCCGTATCCATATATTTGGTTTTTTGATCCGCGCGGTACACGGAAAGATATCCATCCTCCGCCACGATCACATATTCATAACTTTTCTGGATCAGTGCGCTCTCTGCCACCGGTTCCGTGTCTGGTTCCTCTGCTCCCCGGCCCTGATCTGTTTCCGGTTCTGTGGCAGTTTCCGGCATCACCGTGATCTCCTCCGGGAATTCCCCTGTCACATAACGGTATCCGGCAAAATATCCTGTAATTCCAAAAACAGTTCCAAGAATAAAATACAGACGGATACGATTGACTTTTTTCATCATTACATCACCAGTCATAGTATCCGTCTGTTTTTTCTCAATTATTCACTTTTTTTATAAAAGATGGAATTTTTTTGCATAGCGCACCAGCACATAGCCCTTTGGGAATTTCCGGATCTCTTCTTCGCTGAGCCCCTTCATTGCAAGAAGCGCTACCGCATATACCAGAACTGCGACTAAAATCGCAAACGCAGCTGCCACCGCGTTCATCTTTAACACGGCATATACGCCCTTGTAGCAGAGTCCCGCTGCAACGCCCATGATAAGCGCCGCAATCGCAGGGATCACAAAGGTCTTTTTGATCTCCTGATTGTAACCGCTGTACTTTTTGAGCGCATATCCATTTAACACGCACATCAAAAAGGCGAAAAACGCATTTGCGTAGACGACCGCGTAAATGTTTAACTTAAATCCATATAAAAGCGCCAGCAAAAAGATAATGTGCGCAACCAGTGCAACTGCCGCGTTCCGCACCGGAACTTTCATACGGTTGATGCCCTGTAACAGTCCGTTTGACAGCGTCGATAACGAGTAAAACAGGATTGCAACCGCACCCACGCGCAGCATGTTTGCCGGAAGTTCTCTCGCGTCATGGAACAAAAGCTGAAGGATCGGGGAAGCAAGTACGCCGATTCCTACGGTACACGGAAACGCGATGACCATGATAAAACGGATCGATGAATTGATCTGTGATTTCACGCTCCGCATATCCCTACTTGCAAACGCACCGGTCAGACTCGGAATACAGGATGCTGCCATGGCGGACGCTATGGAGATTGGCACATTGATGAGCAGCTTATACTCACCGGTATAAATGCCCCACCAGGTATCCATCTGGTCTTCCGCGTATCCCTGCAGCAATACGATATTCTTAAATACACCCTGATCCAGGATCGAACTGATATTGTAGATCGTAGTGCTCAAAAGCACCGGAACGATCGTAAAAAGAAGCGCCCGGAAAATATGCGGATACGCTTCCGTTCTCGCTCCGCGTTCTCTGCGCATCTGCCGTTTAAACACCGCACGGTATACAAAAAACAAGAATACCAGAAACAGTAATGCCGAAAGCGCGCCGAGGTTCGTTCCGAGTGTTCCGCCTGCCGCGCCATATGCCGCACCATAGTTTTCTTTGTTGCCAAGGACTCCGCCGATCTTCGCACCGTAGGAATACAGATAATATGCCGCCCACACGCTGACGATCGCGTTTATGATCTGCTCAATGATCTGTGAAACCGCACTTGGCATCATGGTTCCAAGTCCCTGGAAGAATCCGCGCAAAACGCCGAGGATCGCGACAACAAGCAGGGTCGGTGCCAGAATTTTTACCGCGAAAATACTGAGCGGCGTTTTTAACAATGTCCCAGTGATATAAGACGCGCCAAAATAAATGATGACTGCCGCCACCGAACCGGATACGACCGCAAAAAGGAATGCCCCCTTAAAAACACGGTAGGCATTCTTCTTTTCTCCCTTCGCCACCCGTGCGGAAACCAGTTTGGAAACCGCGGTCGGGAGACTGTAGGATGATATTAAAAGCAGCATATTATAAATTTCAAAGGCACAGCTGTAATAGCTCATTCCGATATCGCCCAGAATCGACCGCAGCGGAATACGGTAAACCAGCCCGATCATGCGGCTGATGATAGATGCCACTGCAAGGATCGTACCCTGTACTAAAAAATTGGAATTGCTCTTTTTCTTGTTACTGCCCATAACTGATCAAACCTCAAATTCTATTTCTATTCTGCGGAACGGTTGTTGAATTCGTCCTCACTGCCGTAAAAATGTACTCTGTCCGCATCTTCGTTTAACACGACACATACCCAGGTCTTTCCCTGATTGACTTTGATCTCATTTCCATCCGCGTCAAAATATCTTGTCGGAGATGTAAGGGAATCCTTGCTCCATGTAATGTCAATGGCTTTTCCATTCGTTACATACTGTCCGGTTCCACCGGAGTAGCAGTCGATGTTTAAGTATTTATCGTCAAACTGTGTACCGCTTCCGGTATACATGGTATAATTTACGCCCTGTAAGATGATATTATTGTATGCAAGCTGATCTCCGGTCACTGCGTCTTTTTCTTTGCTTCCGAACGCATAACGATAGTATAAACCATCTGACGGATTATATACAAACCACGGTTTATCGATCCGGTATCCAGGCTCTACGACAACTGCGTCATATCCGTTATCCAGAGAAACCGTTTCGTCATCGTTCGCGAAGTTGTAATGCTCACCGAATCCGTCTGCCATTGTCGTGCTGTAACCCTTATACGCGATCGCAGCGTCAATACCGTCCGCGCTCACATAAGCATTATGCGGAGCGTTCATATCGCTGGTACGGTAAAACGCGAGATTTTCTACCTGTCCCTCAAGTGCGTCGAGGTCATCGATCTTTTCGAGGATGTCAAACGCGAAGATACATTCTCCAAAATGTGCATAGATCGCGTCGTATTCAGAAGCAAAATCAACATAATACGGTCTGCAGCTTCTTACATTTCCGATACGGTCCATTCCGGAATAATCCTGGAAAAGTGCCATATATCTGGTAATGGAACCTTCTACCGGACACTCATATACAATGTCTGCGTTTTCAATACCGTAATGAGGCCATGCTTCGCGGGTGTTTTCGATCATAAGTGCGAGCGGTCTCTTTGCTGCGGCATCTGCAGAGATCCATTCTCCGGTCAGATTATTCCGCGCCATTCCTTCCGGCGATACTGCTTCTGCTTCTGTCTCCGGTTCTGCGTCAGCTTCTGCGTTTGTTTCCGCCGCCACTGTCTCTGTGGTCTCCTGCGGCTTCGCCTCTGACTTGCCACACCCCGAAAGAACTGTACAGCCAAGCGCTGCCAAAAGAACTGCGTTTACATATTTTTTCATTCTGTACCTCCTGTTATCTTAAAATGTTTAGTTCCTTTAAGATCTGTTTTTGTTTATTTTCCATGAATGCCGCTTCCTCCGGTTCCATGTGGTCGTAACCGAATAAATGCAGCATACTATGTACGATTAAAAAAGCAAATTCCCTCATCTCCGAATGTCCGTAAGCCTCGGCCTGTTCTTTTACCTTGTCCACCGAAATGATGATATCTCCAAGCATCACTTCTCCGGTATCTGGATTAAAGTTATCATCGCAGTCTTCCACTGCGTCAAAATTTCCTGCCTCTTCATAGGAAAGCAGCGGAAATGACAAAACATCCGTCGGCCGGTCGATCTGCCGGTATTCCCGGTTGATCCTGTGGATCGCTTCATTGTCTACCAAAAGCAGATTTACTTCCGCCTCGAACGGAAAATTTTCATGATCTGTCGTAAATGTAATGACCCGCCTTGCCAGTTCCTCATAATCAAACGGAAAATCGACTTCCGTTTCTGTCTCTACTGTGATCGTCAAAACAGATTTTCTCCTTTCACAAAAAATTCCCGGATCTTCAAAAACTGATTCATGGTAAGTCCGGATGCGTCATAAATTCCAGTCGCGGAAGTCTCATTCATCGTCTGATAGATGACCACTTCATAATTCCATGTGCTTGAAACCGTATTCTTGTCCAGGATCTCAAATCTGGTCACCAACGCCTCTACCATATGTACCAGTGCGGATTCTTTGGTGCTTGGCAAAGCATCTTCCCCGTTATACTCCGCAAGGATATCTACCACCTCCCGCGGGAAACAGCTACTCTGCGCGATCAGCACGCCATTTTCCACATACGGGGGTTCTCCCTCGATCTTTCCAAGCCGGTAATAAAATCCTGCAGCCTTCGCGACTGCTGGATCAGCGCCAATGGATGGTGCGCAGCGTTCACACAGATTCGAAACTTTCTTTGCATGCTCGTAATCCGCTTTTGAATATTTGCGTATCTCCGCAAGCAGCGGATAATCCTCTTCCATGATCGCCGCAAGACTCCTGGTCTTTCCGTTTTGCGCATACTTTTTTATTTTACCAAATAACAGCAAAATAAGCAAATCCGTAATGAGTCCGCCTACGGCGGCATAAAGGATCGTATTCCGGTCAAAGGTATAATCTGCCAGATAATGAAAGAGCGCCGCGGTCACGACCTCCATACACGGCAGGATCACCAGTATTCCGATCCGGTTCTTTTCCTGTTTTAAAAGCTCCGTAAACAGGCAGCCCGCCAGAGAAAGAAATACATACGCACACAACTCATAGAAATTCGCGTGTACCGTAATGCACAAAAGAATGTTCAGACAGATACTCACGGCAAGTGCCGGGAGCTGTGCCGAAACCACTCCGAGAAAAACAGGAACCAGAACGACCGGTGCGGTATATTCCGGCAGAAAAGAAAAGCCGTAGGTCAGGATACAGAACACGATATAGACATTTCTTATCAGGGTATAATCCACCGCGCGGTTTCCCGCGATGCTTCCGTCCGCTCTTGCGTGTATCAGGCTGAGCACAAAAAGTAAAAAGAACAGGACACTTAAAAATATACCGGTAATGATCTGGTCTGCGGCAAATCCGAACGTCACAGGCAATGCCGCGGCCAGTCCTGCGGTTGCCGCAAGCATCAACATGATGTTTTTTACTCGTTTTTCAGAAAATTTTCGTTCTTCCATTTACCTTGTTCCCTGTGTTTTTCTTTTCGCGGCAGCAGTCTTTTTGTCATCGCCGGATTTCTTTTCGTATGCGTCATATGCCTGAACTATCTTTTGTACCAGCGGATGCCGTACCACGTCATTGCTGGTGAGTTTGCAGATCGCGATCTCGTCCACTTTGCGCAGGACACGCAGCGCGACATCAAGCCCGGACTTGGTTCCCGGCGCAAGGTCCTTTTGTGTGGCATCTCCGGTGATGACTACCTTCGAGCCGAAACCGATACGCGTCAGAAACATTTTCATCTGCGCGGGCGTTGTATTCTGCGCCTCATCGAGGATGATAAACGCGTTGTCTAACGTGCGTCCACGCATATAGGCAAGCGGTGCCACTTCGATCAGACCTTTTTCCATGTTCCGCTGAAAGCTTTCCGCTCCCATGATCTGATAGAGCGCATCATACAGCGGACGCAGATACGGATCGATCTTGCTCTGGAGATCGCCCGGCAGGAATCCCAGCTTTTCACCCGCTTCGATCGCCGGTCTTGTCAGAATGATCCTTCCTACTTCTTCGTTCTTAAACGCGGTGATCGCCATCGCCATCGCAAGGTATGTTTTTCCGGTTCCCGCAGGTCCGATGCCAAATACGATCATCTTATCCCGGATCTCTTTTACATAGTTCTGCTGCCCCAGCGTCTTTGGCTTGACCGGTTTGCCGGCTATCGTATGACAGATGATCTCCCTGTCAATCTCTAAAACGGCATCCTCCTCACTGGTCTCGCAAAGGGACAGGATATAGTCCACATTCTGTTCGGTAATCTCATTTCCCCGTCTGGAAAGCTCGATCAGTTTTGAAAAAACATTTGCGGCACTCCTGATGTTTGCGTCCTCTCCGAGAAATTTCATGGTTCCATCCCGGATCACAATCGTTACATTTAACGCCCGCTCAATTTTTTTGATATAAGAATCAAACTGTCCAAACACATTTGCCATATGTTCTACTGGTACATTAAGTGTCATTTCTGTCAGACTCATTGTGTGTTAATCCCTTCGTCTGCCGGTACTTCAGGCGCAGGTACCGCAAGCACCTCGGTCGGCGCGTACGTTCCGATCTTTTCTTTCACGGTTATATTCCCGCTTGCCCGGCAATTTTTTTCATCTATTTCTATCATAACATTTTTTTGTATGATTTGAACATCTTTTTCTCTTAATTTTTCCAAATATGTCAAAAGATGTGACGCCGCAAGTTCTTTTGCTTCCGATTCTTTATAAATCCCATCTTCCGGCACATATTCCCGATATTCATTTGTCTCAAAATAAAACGGCAGATAAAAATCGGAACAGATATGTATCTGGTATTCCGAGGTATATTTTTCCGCATGTTCATATCCGTGTGACAAGGAAGGAATGAAAAGATAATAGCCGAACGCGCTGACGGCGTACTGCTTTTTGACATCTCCGGTCGGAACTTTCTTTTCATACGCCAGCGGGAAGCTGTCCTCATACGGATAGGTTGTGACGCCTGTGATGTCCGCATCCGAAACGCAGTACTGATAGTTTGTCACCTCGCCGCCGTCTCCTAAGATCTCAAGCCTGCCGAGGATTAGGACATCTCCCTTTTTGACCTGCGTTCCCGCCGTGATCTGCGGCGCGCCCTGTCTCGTGATCACCGTATCGATCACCGCGTCTTTCTCTGCGATGATATCATACGCTTTTCCGTCGTTCGGGCGTTCTCTCTCTTTATTCTTTATATTTTCCTGCAGATCGATGGTCATTTTGGTTCCGCTTATTTTTACCGAAGTCCAGATCACGTCATCAAATGCCATACGAAAGCTTTCCTCAAGCTTTTCCGCATCGATTTTCTTTTTGGGCGTACCAAAAGAAAGATCCTGCTCTTTTAAATAGGCAAGAACGGTTTCATCCGTGATATAGGAATTTCCGTTGATCTCGATATTCCAGATAAACTGTGACAAAAGAATGAGGATCAAAAAGAAAAGCAGTATCCCGCCAAAAAACAGTTTCCGCCTGCGGTAACGGTGCAGCCAGAACGGAAAACCAAAACGTTTTTTTACCACCAGTTTTGTCCGTGTCTTTTTCGCGATCGGCCGCAGTGTCCGGAATGCCTGCACACTGATATAAAACTCGTAGTCGTCTCCGTCCCGTTCCAGATTCCATATGACAATGTCGCGGTTTCCGCACAGGTTCAAAAAGCGCTCCGGCGCGTATCCGCTCAATCTTACACAGACAAAACCACGAAAGAACTTGATGATCGATAATAACAAAATAGCCCCCTATGGTTCATACGTTATTTGTTCTAAAAATCCTGTTATTTTCATCTCATCATTCGTGTAATAGACAATCTTTAAATTTTTTCCGCTGAGAAACAGTCTGCAGGTCTTGGTCTGAAGCCGTATGGATTCCCTCGTGTATTCCAGAATCCCTTTGTAATTTTCCACGATAATCTCTTCCTGTCCGGTCACCGTTAAGATGACCGAGCCAAAGAAAAGATCCCGTGGCAGTTCAAGCGTCTCCACAAGCTGTCTTCCCACCGGATGCCGTTTTAATTTTCCCATATCATACTATATGACAGATACGCACATCCTATTCGGTAATAATTTTCCGGATCATCTGACGCTTCTCCGGCGCAATCTCTCCATAGCGGTAAGCATCCTCTACCAGTTTTTTTGCATCGGCTCCCCGCGTTTTGTCATTCGCGTAAATTTCCGCGATCACATCTCCGCGTGAAACCGGGGCTCCGATCTTTTTCTTTAAACAAATACCAACCGAAAGATCGATCGCGCTTTCTTTAGTCTCTCTTCCGCCGCCTAAGGTCATGCAGGCAACGCCGATCTGTTCTGCCAGGATATCCGTGACAAATCCGTCTGCGGCAGCTTTTGCCTCTATTTTCTCTGAGGCGACCGGAAGCCTTCCCGGTATCATGACATCCTCCGGATCACCACCCTGCGCTTTGACAAATTCGGCAAATTTATGCAGCGCGCTTCTGGATGTGATCGTTTGCTTTAAGAGTTTCACCGCATGGGCGCGATCCTCTGTGACACCCGCAAATAAAAGCATCTGCGCGCCAAGCGCGTAGGTCACCTCCATAAGGTCATCCGGTCCTTCTCCGCGAAGCGCCTGCAATGCCTCGATCACTTCCAGGGAATTTCCAACGGCATTTCCGAGCGGCTGTTCCATGTCCGTGATGATCGCAGCCGTCTTTTTTCCTGCCATATTTCCGATCTTTACCATCGTCTCCGCCAGTGCGGCTGCATCTGCTTCCTGTTTCATGAATGCCCCGTTTCCGGTCTTTACGTCAAGCACGATCGCATCGCTGCCGGATGCCAGCTTTTTGCTCATGATACTGCTTGCGATCAAAGATCTCTGTGCCACGGTCGCGGTCACATCACGGAGCGCGTAAAGCTTTTTATCCGCCGGCGCCAGATTTGCTGTCTGACCGGCAATGGCGATCCCGATGCGGTTGACATTTTCCATGAATTTTTCTTCCGGGAGCGCGGTACAAAAGCCCGGAAAGCATTCCAGCTTATCGATCGTCCCTCCGGTATGTCCGAGCCCGCGGCCGGACATTTTTGCTACCGGAACACCGAGCGCCGCCACCATCGGCGTCAGGACAAGCGATGTCTTATCCCCGACCCCTCCGGTGCTGTGTTTGTCCACTTTTACTCCCTTTATCCCGCTAAGATCCAGCGTGTCGCCGCTGTCTTTCATGGCAAGGGTGAGCTCTAAGGTTTCTGTTTCATCCATTCCGGAAAAACAGATCGCCATAAGCATGGCAGACATCTGATAATCCGGGATATTCCCGCAGGTAAATCCCTGCACCATAAAGCGGATCTCCTCCGCCGAAAGTGCTCCGCCGTTTTTCTTCTTATCGATCAGATCATACATCCGCATATGCTAGTCCTCATAATCCAGACATGCGCGTTCCGTCACATACGGTCTCACATAAGTGTCCGCTACCTTCACATGCTCCGGGTGCTTTGCGTAGATTGCGATATCTCCCGCCTTTTCATACGTCGTCACAAGCGCCATATCATGCGTGCTGGACGGGATCGGTTCCTCAACAAATTCCGCTGTCAGAAGTCCCGGAACTTTTCCGACCAGACTCTTTAAGTTCTTCGCCATGTCCTGCTTTAACTGCGCCTTCTGTTCCTCTTTGATCTCTTCTTTAAATTTCCACATAACAATATGATGTACCATATTTAAAAATCCTCCTGTTTCTTTTTCTTTCCTGTATACAGGCATAGTTTTATTATAGCACATTTATTTATTCAAAAAAGCAGTCATTTATGATACGGTTCGTGATTTAAAATGCGATAGCTGCGGTAGATCTGTTCCAGTAAAATGATCCGCATCAGCTGGTGCGGAAATGTCATTTTGGAAAAACTGAGTTTATAGTCCGCCAGACGCTGTACCTCCCTGCAAAGTCCGAGCGACCCGCCGATCACAAATACGATATGGCTCTTTCCGGAAACCCCGAGTTTTTCGATTTTTTCCGAAAGTTCCACGGAATCCAGCATTTTTCCGTCGATCGCCAGAATGATCCGGTACGCGTCTGTTTCCGTTAAATATTTCACGATCCGTTCATCCTCTTTTTGCCGGATCTGTTCTTCCTGTACCTCGCTGGCATGATCCGGTGTCTTTTCATCCGCACTCTCAATGATCTCTATTTTGCAGTAGCGGCTCAGTCTTTTTTTATATTCCTCAATCGCCTCTACATAAAACTTTTCTTTTATTTTTCCGACAACAAGCAGTGTGATCTTCATAATCCCTCCAGAATTCAAATCATCCATGCGCATCCGCGCACGTCTGTTTTAAGTATATCATGCCCGCCCCTTCTTGTCATCCGCCGCGAAATCCCGTATAATGATGTACAAAACAAAAATAAGTGAGGTAACGATTTATGTGGTGTCCCAAATGTAAAACAGAATATATTGACGGCATAACCAAATGTGCGGACTGCGGCGTTGATCTTGTGGAAGAGCTTCCAACCACATCCTACGATGACCTTTCCGGTGAAACCAGAGAAAAACTCTCGCACATCAAAGCCGTAGAGGAAAGCAAAAGCACGTTAAACCCAAAAGAAGGCAGTACACGGTATATCGACAAGCGAAGCCAGTATGAAGAGATGAAATCTTCTGCCTACACCTTTCTTTTTGTCGGGGTACTCGGCATTCTTGCCATGATACTGATCGCGCTCGACATCATTCCATTACATATGGCTGCCTATATGCGTGTGATCATGGCGATCGTAATGGGTGGTCTTTTTCTCTTCTTTTTATTTATCGGTGTGCAGTCCTTCCGGAAAATGAAGGGGCTTTCCAGCGAGGCAGACAGCGAGGAAACGCTGACGAACGAAATTCTCACCTCCTTTCTCAACGGCCATACGGCGGCTTCCATCGACGCTTCCATTTCCGACGCCGGAACAATGGAAAATGAGCAGCTGTATTTTTACCGCTACGAACAGATCAAGCGTATCCTGTCCGAAGATCATCCCGGTCTTGCCGAGGATTATACGGAGGATCTGATTGAAAAAATCTATACCAGTTTATTTCCTGACATGATATAATGAATATAAGCAATGCGCAGTGCATCTGTGATCTTCCAGACTGCACTGCCTGTTTGACTACAAACCATATGAGGTGATTAGAGTGAAATTATTAGAAGAAAAAATTCTCGCTGAGGGAAAAGCCGTAAACGAAAATATTTTAAAGGTAGACAGTTTTATCAACCATCAGGTAGATCCCATGCTGATGGAACAGCTTGGCGCAGAACTTGCATCCCATTTTAAAGACAGTGGTGTTACCAAGGTGGTAACAATCGAAAGCTCCGGAATTGCGCCGGCACTTATGACTGCCAAGGCACTGGGCGTTCCGATGATCATTTTAAAGAAGGAGCCATCCAAAGTTTTAAACGAAAACCTGTTTCAGACCGTCGTAACTTCCTACACCAAAGGTACCAGCTACGAACTGACGTTATCCCAGGATTTTATCAGTGAAGCTGACCATGTCCTGATCATTGATGACTTCCTTGCAAACGGCGAAGCCGCTACCGGTGCGATCCGCCTGCTCCACAAGGCAAATGCGACCATCGCAGGTCTCGGTGTCCTGATCGAAAAATCCTTCCAGCCCGGCCGTCAGAAACTGGAAGCCCAGGGAATCGACGTTTACGCGCTCGCGCGCATTGCCAGACTTGAGAAGGATCTCATCGAGTTCTATTGATTTACGTTATAGATATAATTTTGTCTTACCGGACTGCTGATCTTTCCGTTCGGACTGACTGTGAACACTTCAAGGACATTGTTTCCAGGCGCCATCGGAATCGGTTCGATATACATGGTACATCGTGAAGTCACTTCACTCCGTCCCCAGGAAGAATCGTCTTCCGCGTTATTCCAGATATAATATGCATTACATCCGGCAGGAACCTGGATCGTGATCATCTGGCCTTCCCCTTCATAGGTACCGCCTTCCGGCAGCAGTGTCGGACGGTCCGGTGCCGTGTAGGTGATCGTATACTCTGCGGTCACCACGTCACTGGAAAATCCCTTCTCATTTTCGCATACCGCCTGTATCTCATAATCCCCTTCTTCTTTTAAAACGATCGGTTCACTGTAGAGTTTTCCGTACTTTTCCGGAGATGTTCCATCCATGGTATAATAGATCTTTGCCTGATCCTCTGCCGTGATCGAGACTTTTATGCTCTCTTCGTAATTCCCGGACTTTTTCCCGAACTTCGGTTCCGACACCAGATAATCTGAAAACAGCGAGCGGACACTGTCGCTGTCCGCGGTCTGATACAGTGCCATGATCGCATCATAATCCGAATCCTCTTCATACAATTCGATCAGCTCCTTGTACGCCTTTTTATTCGAAGCATCTGTCGCTATGATCCCCTCTAATACGGTGATCGCCCTGCTTTTCTGATCCATGGAAAGATAGATATCCGCAATCTCGAATTTTACATCTAAATTATCCGGCTCCATTTCCTCTGCCCTGATAAAATAGTCTAACGCCTGCGCATGATCTCCGGTCGCTTCCGCCGCAAGTCCCTGATTATACTGATAAGTAAACGAATGTTTGTTATTATATGACATAAGCGCAAACATGACGATCAGTGCAACTGCTGCTCCCGTAGATGAAATTCCAACGATCAGTGCCAGCCGGCTTTTCTTCTTCTGCTGTTTTCCATTGTGTTCATTATGTTCCCAGTGTGCCACATGTTCCGCGCGTACCGGTTTTGGCTGTCGTTTCACGCGCTCACGCTCTGCGGACGCGTCCTCCGGTTTTGCTTTTTTTCGGCTTTCCTGATCCAGGATATCCGCCAGTAATTCTTCTTCCAGTACATTATAATCCGGAACGATCTGTACTTCATGGCCACATACCGAACAATACAGACAGCCTTCTTTGATTTCAGCTCCACATTTTGCACATTTCATATTCAGGCATCCTTCTTTTTATATCGTATGACGCATAGTTTCTACACAGTTGTTCATAAGCATTGCGATCGTCATCGGACCGACGCCTCCCGGAACCGGCGTGATCGCAGACGCAAGCGGTTCTACCTCATCAAATTTCACGTCTCCGGAAAGTTTGTTGTTTTCATCCCGGTGGATTCCGACATCAATGACTACCGCGCCCTCTTTTACATAATCTGCGGTAATAAACTGATTTTTTCCGATCGCGACAATTAAGATATCCGCCTGTTTGCAGATCTCTTTTAAGTTTGCGGTATGGGAATGGGTAACGGTGACCGTTGCGTTTTCCCGTAACATCAGAAGCGCCATCGGCTTTCCTACGATATTACTTCTGCCAACTACCACACAGTGCTTTCCATCGATCTCAATATCGTTTCTTTTAAGCAGCTCGATGATCCCTGCCGGTGTGCAGGAAACAAATCCTTTTTGTCCGATCACAAGCGCACCCACATTCTGCGGATGGAAACCATCGACGTCCTTTGCCGGGTCAATGGCACGGATCACTTTGTCTTCATCCATATGTTTCGGCAGTGGAAGCTGTACTAAAATACCGCTCACTTCCTTTTTCGCATTGAGTTCCGCGATCAGATCTAACAGCTCTGCCTCTGTTGTCTCCTCCGGAAGCTCATAGTTTAAAGATCCTATTCCAATATATTCGCAGGCGCGTTTTTTATTCCGCACATAAACGCTGGACGCAGGATCATTCCCCACCTGGATCACTGCAAGCGCCGCTTCTTTTCCTTTCTCTTTCCATTCCGCGACCTCGCGCTTCAACTCGTCTTTGATCTCTGCCGAGATCCTCTTTCCATCAATTAACTTTGCCATTCCTTTTCCTCCCTTATAAACATTCCTCTATGTAATTCGCCAGTTCTTCTTCCGTCATCAGCACTTTACGCGGTTTGGTTCCCTCCTCAGGTCCCACAATTCCCGCTTCTTCCAGCTGATCCATAATGCGTGCCGCACGGTTAAAGCCGACTTTAAAATAACGCTGTAACATTCCGATTGATCCCTTTTCCTTATCTACCAGAAGTTTTGCAGCATCCACAAAATAACTGTCTCTGTCATCCGATGGCATACCGGAATCAATGGTGCCGGTCGGATTCTCACTTGCGGAATTCATCTTTTCTTCAATGCTGGTGTCATACGCACCACCCGCCCCATTATTTTCCGTCAAAAACGAAACAACATCGGAAACCTCACGATCCGACACAAACGCGCCCTGCGCACGGATCGGCTTTGGATACCCCTGCGGATAAAACAGCATATCGCCTTTTCCAAGCAGTTTTTCCGCCCCGTTCATATCCAAGATCGTTCTGGAATCCACCCCGGAAGTCACCGAGAACGCAATACGCGAAGGCATGTTCGCCTTGATCAGACCGGTAATGACATTGACCGACGGACGCTGTGTCGCAATGACCAGATGGATACCAGCCGCACGCGCAAGCTGTGCCAGACGGCAGATCGCGTCCTCCACATCACCCGGCGCAACCATCATAAGATCCGCAAGCTCGTCCACGATGATCACGATCTGCGGCATCTTCTGCGGCTTGGTCTCATCCTCGATATCGGAAATTCCTTCCACCTTCTGATTGTAGCCTTTGATGTCACGCACATTGTACTGCGCAAATTTCTGATAACGCTCGGTCATTTCCGTAACCGCCCAGTGTAACGCCCCGGCAGCTTTTTTCGGATCTGTGACGACCGGGATCAGCAGGTGCGGAATGCCATTGTAGACACTCAGCTCTACCACCTTTGGATCGATCATGATCAGTTTGACATCATCCGGGTGCGCTTTGTACAAAATACTCATAATGATCGTGTTGATACAAACCGATTTACCGGAACCGGTCGCACCGGCGATCAGAAGATGCGGCATCTTCGCAATATCCGTGACGATGACTTTTCCACCGATGTCCTTACCCGCCGCAAACGCGATCGCTGATTTATTCTCTACAAATTCCTGAGATTCGATCAGCTCCCGGAACATAACCGGAACGCTCTTTTTGTTCGGAACCTCGATACCGATCGCCGCTTTTCCAGGGATCGGCGCCTCGATACGGATATCCGCCGCCGCCAGGTTTAACTTGATGTCATCGGAAAGGTTTACGATCTTACTTACCTTCACGCCCATCTCCGGCTGAAGTTCATATCTGGTAACGGTTGGCCCACAGCTTACATTTGTGATTGTTACATTGACGCCGAAATTTTTAAGCGTCTGCTGTAACTTCATCGCTGTTTCCTGCAAATATGCTTTGGAATCCCCCGAAGCATTCTTGTCTCCGTATTTTAACAGTGATACCGGCGGAAATACATACTTTTTCTCGACCGGTTTCGCCTGGATCTCCTGCTCGATCTTTTCCACATTTTCGGTGATCTCTTCCGCGGACTGCTTTGGATTTTTGTGCTCAACGGATGCAGCCGGTTCTTCCGCATAAACAGGCTCCGGCTCCGCTTTTATCTGTTCCGGCACAAAAGGCTCCTGCGGCATCTCTTCCTCCGGAAATGCATCGGCAAATTCCGGCCGGATCTCCTGCATAAAATCACTGTCAAAAGCCGGTTCTTCCCGTCTTTCTTCTGCCGGTTCTTCATACGAGATCGTCATATGAGAAAAGGCATCTTCCACCGGCGCTTCTGCATCCGCTTCCGCTCTCCGGATCAGTTCCTGCATCTGATCGCTTTCTGCTTTCTGCGCCGATACCAGCGGGATACGCTCCTCTTCCTTTACTTCCGGGAAATCCGGGTAATCATCCATGCGGATCTCATTTACTTCATCGGAGACAACTGCCGCCTTTTTCGGAAGCACTCTGGTATCCACGGCAACACCGACCGCCTTTTTATCCATACGGCGCGCCTTTTCCTCTCTCCGTTCTTTTTGTTCTTCCCGTTTCCGCTCATGCAGTTCGCGGCGTCTTGCCGCATCTTCTCTCGCACTGTCGTAAATAACCTGTCCGCTTTTTTTCATCGGGGACAGCAGCGATTTTTCCGTGAGCAGGACAAAACTTATGATCAAAACCGCGATGTCTGCCACATATGTACCGATCAGTCCGATGTTCGGGCAGAGCAATGCCTCTAACAGACCTCCGATAAATCCGCCGCCGGACTTATTGGCTCTCGCGTAAACAAACGCTGCCTTTGCTGAATATACATCCTCCCTGTCCAGAACCAGCTGGAAAAAAAGGCACAAAAAGACAGCAAGCATAATGCCCGAAAAGAACTTAATGCCTGCAATCTGGTTTTTCTTATTTGAAATAAGAAACGCTGTCCCCACAAACAGCAGAATAGGGACAATATAGGACAACAGCCCGAACACTCCGAAAAAGAAGTCACTGACCATGCCGCCTACCACGCCGCCAAAGCCGAGGTTGCTCACGAACAAAATGATTGCGACCGCGAGTGCGATCCATAAAATGACTTCATTTCGAAACGCTTCCTGCTGTTTCTTTTTACTCCTGTTATTCCTGCGTCCGGGACTCTTCCGCTTTGTTGATCTTTTTCCGGTTCCCGATGCCATATCTTATCTGCCTCCAATTATTTTCGTGATTATTTTTTATGCCATATAGAAATAGGTTCCAACCGAGATCGCCCCGATGATGAAACAGTAGATCGCAAATGCGGTAAATTTCTTTTCACGAACGACAAGAAGCATCATCTTAATACAGATAAAACCTACGACACCCGCTACCACCATGCCTACCAGATAATTCACCATCTCCGCAGATGTGATGAGCGACAGGTCAATGTCCTTTAATTCAAAGACCAGGGAGCCTAAAATGGCCGGTATGGATAAAATAAAGGAAAATTTCACTGCAAATTTGCGGTTAAAACCGCTGACAAGACACGCCGTGATCGTAGTTCCGGAACGGGAAAGTCCCGGCAGTGTCGCAATTCCCTGACAGATCCCGACAATAAACGCGTTGGAATAAGTCACCGTCTTCGGGGTCTTGCTGCCTCCTTTGGTATGATCCGCAATCAAAAGCAGAATACCTGTGATGATCAGACAGATTCCCGGTACGATCAACAGTTCCGATGCCATTTCAACGAAATCCGAATTCACGATCCCGATGATTCCGGTCGGTATCGTAGCCACAATGATGAGAAGATCCATTTTCCGATAACCATTCGACACCAGTCGGATATACGCATCCTTTTCCTTTCCGAAATGGTTCTTAAAAAAGATCCCCACATTGCAAAAGAAATCCCGCAGCATCAAAAAGAATTCTGCGATCATCCGCCACAGATCCTTAAAATATACAATGAATACCGCAACCAGTGTACCGATATGCAGCAGCACGTCAAACAACATTCCCGGTTCTTCTATATGAAATAACGCCTTAAAGATCGCAAGATGACCGGAACTGCTGACCGGAAGGAACTCCGTCACTCCCTGAATGATTCCCATTAAAATCGATTCCAATAACGACATATTGAAAGCCTCCTCTTATCCGTATTTCCATTATTTTTATCTATTGAATTTCCGCATATTTTTTTCCATACTAATCCTATATTAGCATATTTCCAAAAATTTGTCATCAGCTCCTTTTCTTAAAACTTTCTTTATCTTCCACCAGTTCATGCAGCTTGAAAAACGCCTCTTTGATGCCGCCGACCGCATTGATCAACCCCTCTTCTACCGCGCGTTCCCCGATCAGTATCGTGCCGAGATCCTTGGTGAGCATACCGGTGTTCATCATCATTTCTTCAAGCCTCTCCTCTTTCGCCCGGCTGTGTGACGCGATAAAATGCAGAATGCGGTCCTGCATCTGTTTAAAATAATCGTAGGTCGGCTGCGCTCCGATCACCGTCCCGCTCATCCGCACCGGATGAATGACCATTGTTCCGGACGGAACGATAAAGGAATAGTCGGTTGAAACCGCAAGCGGCACTCCGATCGAATGACTGCCGCCAAGCACCAGCGACACGGTCGGTTTGCTGAGGGAAGCGATCATCTCCGCGATCGCGAGACCTGATTCCACATCTCCGCCGACGGTATTTAAAATAATGAGTACGCCCTCGATCCGCCTGGAATCCTCGATTTCCGCAAGTTTTGGCAGCACATGCTCATACTTGGTCGTTTTCGCGTTCGAGGAAAGGCACTCATGTCCCTCAATCTCTCCGATGATCGAGAGCAGGTATAAAATATGGTCTTCCGGGTTATTCGTAAGCTCCAGCTGACCGCTTTCCTTTATCTTTTCCTCTTTTGCCGCCTCCTCCTTAAGTCTTTCTTCCGGTGTGGTTTTCGTCTTTTCTGTTTTGGTTGTTCTGTGACAGCTCTGATCGTCCATGAAAATTTCCTCCTGCTATTTTAATTTTTCCCGCTTCCGATCCGCAGCCGTCAAATGGATATCCACGCAGGCGCGGTTCCATTTTCCCACTGACATGATAAATAAAAAAAGACCAGAAGCATGATACTTCTAGTCTTTTCCATTTTTTCTAAAATTATACGACAGACTAACGGTTGATCAGATAATCGTAGATCTCTTCGTAGCGTCCTCTCGAGCGGTTCCAGGAATAGTCATTTGCCATTCCGCGGTCCACCATCTGGTTCCATTGTTTTTTCTTATCAAAATAGATATGTTTGGAATAATTGATGATGTTAAGCATTTCCTCGCCGTTGTAATTGCGGAAGGAAAATCCGTCTCCACTGTTTTCATACTCATTGTATGCCTTTACCGTATCCCGCAGGCCGCCGGTCTCGCGGACGATCGGAACGGTTCCATAGCGGAACGAGATCAGCTGTGTCAGTCCGCACGGCTCAAAACGCGAAGGCATGAGGAACGCGTCTGCCGCCGCATACAGCTTATGCGCAAGGTCATCGGAATAACAGATATTCGCGGAAATGCGGTCTCCATATTTCCATGCGTAGGAACGAAACATGTTTTCATACTGCGGATCTCCGGTTCCGATCACTACGAACTGTGTAAATTCGTCCGTAACCCGATCCATGACATAACGGATCAGATCTAATCCCTTCTGATCGGTCAGTCTTGAGATCAGTCCGATCATATATTTCTTCTTGTCCACGGTAAGTCCGAGTTCCTGCTGCAGTTTCGTCTTATTCTGCCATTTCTTCTTCCGGAAATCCGATGCATCATAGTTGACATAGAGCTTTCCGTCCGTGCGCGGATTGTAAACGTCATAATCGATTCCGTTTACAATTCCCTGCATATCCAGTCTGCGCGCGTAAAGAAGACCGTTTAATCCCTCTCCGTACTCTGGAGACTGAATCTCTATCGCATAGGAATCACTCACTGTGGTGATATAATCCGCGTAAACCAGACCGCCTTTTAACATATTTCCGTTCTTTTTGTATTCCAGTTTGTCCGGTGTGAAAAGATCTTTCGGGAAACCGGTGCAGCCTTTTAATGTCTCAATATCCCACACGCCCTGGAATTTCAGGTTGTGAATGGTAAGGATCGACTTCATGCTCCAGAAAAACGGATCACCCATAAACTCGTTTTTCAGGAAAACCGGGATCAGTCCGGTCTGCCAGTCATGGCAGTGTACGATATCCGGCTGAAAGCCGATCAGCGGAAGCATGGAAAGCACTGCTTTGTCAAAGAAGCAGAATTTCTCGATATCGTAACGGATATCTCCGTAAGGAACCTGGCAGTTAAAATATTCTTCGTTATCGATGAAATAATAAGTGATCCCATCCAGCTCATATTCCAGCACTCCGACATATTTGTCCCGGATATAGGATCCACAGCTCATATAAAAATGTGTCACATACGAAAACTGGCTGCGGAAGTCCCATGGGATACAGGTATAATTCGGGATTACCACCCGGATATCCCATTCCTTTTTGTCAAATGTTTTCGGCAGTGCTCCGCAGACATCTGCCAGTCCCCCTGTTTTGATAAATGGCACACACTCTGATGCGGCAAATAATATTTTTTTCATAGAACGCTTCCCCCTTTATCTTGTTATACCGTTTCCATTGCCTGGCTTAAATCCGCAATGATATCATCCGCGTTTTCGATTCCGATGGAAAGACGGATCAGATCCGGTTCGATTCCCGCTTCTTTTAACTGTTCGTCTGTCATCTGACGGTGAGTATGGCTCGCCGGATTTAACACGCAGGTTCTCGCGTCCGCCACATGCGTCACGATCGCAACCAGTTTCAAATGATCCATAAAACGAACCGCTACTTCTCTGCCGCCCTTTAAACCAAAAGAAATAACTCCGCAGGTTCCGTTCGGCATATATTTCTGCGCAAGCGCATGGTATTTGTTATCTTCTAACCCTGCATAATTTACCCACGCAACTTTCTCATGCGCGTTTAAAAACTCCGCAACTCTTGTCGCGTTCTCGCAGTGTCTCGGCACACGCAGATGCAGTGTCTCCAGACCCACATTTAAGAGGAACGCATTCATCGGAGACGGGATCGATCCGAGGTCACGCATCAGCTGGGCAGTTGCCTTTGTTATGTACGCTTTCTTTCCGAATTTTTCCGCATAAACGATGCCGTGATAGGATTCATCCGGCGTCGTAAGTCCCGGGAATTTGTCTTTGTGCGCCATCCAGTCAAAATTTCCGCTGTCAACGATACAGCCGCCCACAGTCATTGCATGTCCGTCCATATACTTTGTCGTGGAATGTGTTACGATATCCGCGCCCCAGGTAAACGGGCGGCAGTTGATCGGAGTTGCGAACGTATTGTCAACGATCAGCGGAACGCCATGCTCATGCGCGAGCCGCGCGAATTTTTCGATATCAAGTACAACCAGTGACGGATTCGAGATCGTTTCCGCAAATACCGCTTTGGTGTTCGGCCGAAATGCCTCACACAGCGTCTCATACGGATCATCCGGATTGACAAAGGTACATTCAATCCCCTGTTTTTTTAACGTCGTGCCATACAGATTGAACGTGCCTCCGTAAACAGAATTGGAGACAACGATATGATCTCCCGCCTCACAGATATTAAAGATCGCGTAATAATTGGCTGCCTGTCCGGAAGATGTCAGCATTGCGGCAACGCCGCCCTCAAGTTCCGCGATCTTTTCAGCGACCGCATCGTTGGTCGGATTCTGCAGTCTTGTGTAAAAATATCCTTCCTCTTCCAGATCAAACAGTCTGCCCATCTGATTACTGGTATCATATTTAAACGTTGTACTCTGATAGATTGGAAGGATCCGCGGCTCCCCCTTCTTTGGCTTCCAGCCTGACTGGATACATTTTGTCTCAATACTGTAATTGTCTCCCATTTTCTTCTCCTTTGGTCACATGAAATATTTTTCCTGCAGATCATATACCATATTCGTATACAGATCCATACATTCCTTCTTTTTTCCATGTTCAATATATGCAATACATGGTTTTAAGTATGTCTGCCAGATATCCTGATAGATCACCGCGCAGTCTTCTCTCCGGTTGATCCTTTTCACGATCGTCGGTGCGATATCATAATAGCGGCGGATCAGTTCTTTTCCATTTTTCTGTCTGCTCAGATAATCATCCCGGTAATTCCGCAGCAGGTTTAACTCATAGCACTCGTCCGTCTTGCCAAGGCTCTTACAGACTGCCGTTGTAATATAACAGTAGCGCTGCCGGAATCCGGCATTGATCTCCTCAAAGGTCGCAGGCTTTAAATCGGTCTGCGGGAACTGCTCTTTCCACGCCAGGATCATATGATCCACAAACTGCGTTCCACTCTGCGGCATCAGATCAAGTGCCGCCGGGAAATAATAGGTTACGAGCACCATATTGTAATCCATCAGACGGTTTTGGCGAAACCGTTCTTTGGCAAGCGCGCGCAGCTCCTCCGCCACTTTCTCTGCGATCATTTCCGCCATCTGTGAAAGCTTTCGCGTTCCGCCGTCTTCGCCGGATAATACGCTTTGCTCCAGATCTTTAAAACAGACTCCGTGTTCTTTTTCAAACTGACGGAACTGTGCCTCGTAAGTGTTCTTTTTAAAATTTTTTATCGGATCTTCCACGGCATACAGTGCATCCATAAAGCCGGTAATTGTTTCATCCATGTATGAAAAGCCTCCAGAAGATAAACAATATCTGTTTTATCCCCCTAAAATAAATAAAGTGTGCGCTTACCGCACACTTTCGCGCGCGAGCGGTATGTTCAACATAAACTTCATCTCCGCGAGCTGCGCATCCCCGCTGAGCGTTTTTGAATCATAGGAAGGAATTTCCTATGATTCAAGAAAGCACCCGTATCAGGAATCTATCCCGATACCGGGTGCGGGTACTTTTTATTCATCCCAGTTATGATATACTTCCTGAACATCATCATCTTCATCCAGAAGATCAAGGATTCTCTGGATATTGGTAAGATCTTTTTCATCGGAAAGTTCCACATAGGTCTGTGGCAGCATCGTAACCTCTGCATTTGCCATTGGAATATTCTCTTTTTCCAGTGTCTCGCGTACCTGGCTGAATGCATCCGGCGCAGTGAGGATCTCGTAATCCTCGTCCTCTTCGTTAAAATCATCTGCTCCGGCATCCAGTGCGAGCATCATAAGATCATCCGCGTCCATATCGCATTCTTCTTTGGCGATGATGATCTGCCCTTTCTCATCGAACATATAGGAAACGCAGCCCTGTGTACCAATGCTTCCCTGACCCTTGGTAAATGCGTTTCTTACATTCGCTGCTGTACGGTTTTTATTGTCCGTCAGTGCTTTTACGATAATTGCCGTACCGCTCGGTCCATAACCTTCGTATGTAACTGTCTCGTAGTTTACGGCATCCGCACTTCCCGCTGCCTTTTTGATTCCTCTGTCAATGGTATCATTCGGCATATTGTTTGCTTTTGCCTTTGCGATGACATCACGCAGTTTGCTGTTATTCGCCGGATCCGATCCGCCTTCTTTTACCGCGATCGCGATCTCCCTTCCAATTATGGTAAAGATTTTTCCTTTTGCCGCATCATTTTTCTCTTTCTTATGTTTGATATTGGCAAACTTGGAATGTCCTGACATATATAATTCCTCTTTTCTAATAATTTATTCCTGTATTATACTATTCTATCATCTTTTCGTTCTGCTGACAAGAAGTATCCGTATCCGCCTCTGCATCCGGCAGGCGGCGCACTTTTACAGATTTTATCATCTTATCTTCCACCTGTTTTACCTCAAACTCATATCCGCCGTATTTCACGCCAAATACCTCATCATCCCCGGGGATCTTGTCGATCAGTGAAATGAGAAATCCGTTTAAGGTATCGTAATCATCGGTATCCAGTTCCAGACCCAGTGTTTCCGCCACATCTTCAAGCGGCGCCATGCCGTTCATAAGATAAGTGCCATCCGCCTGTTTTTCGATCATGATATCTTCTTCATCATGTTCATCCAGGATATTTCCGACGATCTCCTCTAAAATATCCTCCATTGCCACAATACCTGCCGTCTGTCCGTATTCGTCCACGACAACAACCATATGGTTTTTCGCCGACTGCATTTCACGGAACAGCGCATTAATGTTTCGCGTCTCCGGGATAAAATGCACCTCGCGCACCAGTCCTTTGATCTCCGAGATCGGTGTGTGGTACAGCGAAGCATTCAGGCTGAAAGCAAGCGCTTCTTTGATATGTAAGATACCGACAATATTGTCAATGCTCTCCTGATATACCGGGCACCGGGAAAAGCGGCTTTCCACGATAAAATGAATGGCATCTTCCAGTGTTGCCTTATCATCCAGTGCCGCAATGTTTTTCCGGTGCGTCATGATATCCTTTGCTTCTTTTTCATCAAACTCAAAGATGTTATGGATCATCTCGGCTTCGCTTTCCAAAAGCACGCCCTGCTCATGGCCTTCATTGACCATGGAAATGATCTCTTCCTCTGTCACATCTTCTTTCTGCACAAACGGGAGTCTGTGCCACATTTCTTTTAAAAATTTTACTATACGACCGATTATTCCCAAATGGGGATTCGCGCCATCGTCCATCTCCTGTACTCCTTTATCAATTTTGTATACAAACATCTGAAATATACCATTTTATGGCATATAAGTCAAGGAATCTATGTATAAAGCTCCAGACTGATCTCCAGTGCCTTATCCACTTTAAATAAAATTTCGTTGTCCAGATGACATACTTTATCCTTCAGCCGCCGCTTGTCGATCGTGCGAAGCTGTTCCAGCAAAACCACGGAATCTTTGACGATCTCACATTTATGGCAGTCCAGCTCCACATGCGTTGGCAGCTTCGCCTTGTGCATCTGCGATGTGATCGCAGCACAGATCACGGTCGGGCTGTGCTTATTTCCCATATCATTCTGGACGATCAGAACCGGTCTTATCCCGCCCTGTTCCGAACCGACCACCGGTCTTAAATCTGCGTAATAGATATCTCCACGTCGAATCATTATTTTCATCACTCCATAATATCAGGTTATACTAGCAGTATTTCCAATTTTATCGAGCGTATACAGATTCTTGTGTGTTTTTATTTATTCTTCAAAATAATCCTTCTGCGCCAGGATCTTTCCATCCTTATAAAATACGCGCGGAATACGTTTGCCAAGGCAGCAAGCGAATTCATAATTAAAACGTCCCGAAAGATCTCCGAGTTCCTCCAGGGTGATCTCATCCGTTCCGTCTGTTCCGACCAGAGTGACTTCATCCCCCGCCTGAATCTGCGGGATATCCGTCACATCCACCATAAACTGATCCATACAGACTCTGCCGCAGATCTTTGCTCTCTGTCCGTGGATCAGCACCTCTCCCTTATTGGAAAGTCCTCTGGCATATCCGTCCCCGTAGCCAACCGGGATCGTTGCGATCACGCGCTCCGCTTTTGTCGTGTAGATCCCGCCGTAGCTGATCTCGCGTCCCGCTTCCAGCTTTTTGATGAACGCGACATGGCTCTTTAAGGAGAGAACCGGCTGCAGATCAATGCGTTCTTTTTCCACCTCATCGGACGGCCAGAGTCCGTAGAGCGTAATGCCCGCGCGCACGATATCCATATTCGCTTCCGGCATATCTACGATACCTGCGCTGTTTGAACAGTGATGGTAGGAAAAGGTAACGCCCTCTTTTTTGCACAGCTCGATCATACGGTTGAACTCATCCATCTGGTGATGTGCGGAGGTCTTATCCCGCTCATCCGCTCTTGCGAAATGCGTAAAGATCCCCTCCATTATCATATGCGGCATTGCCGCGATCTTTGCAACGGTCTTTGCGCTTTCTTCGTTTACCTGCAAACCGATCCGGCTCATGCCGGTATCCGCCTTGATGTGTACATAGACGTCTTTGCCAAGCCGCCCGGCAACGTCCGATAATTCCTGTGCCATTTCAAGCGTAAATACCGCCGGACGCAGATCATTTTTCACGATGTCCTCATATTCCTCCGGGAAAGTATATCCTAAGATCAGAATCGGCTTTTTGATCCCGTGATTGCGCAGGATCAGTGCCTCTTCCACGGTTGCCGTACAATAACCGAACAGATAATCAAGGGATTCTATTTCTTTTGCGATCGGAACCGCGCCATGTCCGTAGCCGTCCGTCTTGATCACGGCAAATATCTTAGTATCTTCTTTCAATAACGCGTGCATGGCTTCCATATTGTGGTGGATCGCATCCAGATCAATTTTTGCATATACTCTGCTATACATTTTCACTTTTCTCATCCTCGATTTCATTTCTTATATTTCGAATTTTTTCATTACTTTTTTGATTCCTGCCGGCAGATCACCCGCCATCAGGCCGTGATACCCGGTCTTTTTTGCCATGATATCCCCTGCAAGCCCGTGGATACAGACACCAAGCGGTGCCGCCGATTCCGGCTGTATCCCCTGTGCCGTAAGCCCGGCGATCAGTCCGCAGAGCACATCCCCGCTTCCCGCCGTCGCCATGCCATGGTTCCCGGTCAGATTTAAATATGTCTTTCCATAGGGAATGGCACATACCGTCCTCGCGTCCTTTAACACGCATATGACATTGTACGCGCGCGCAAATTCCTCCGCCTGCGCGATCAGGTTATCTTTGACATACGATACCGACGCGCAGGCAAGCCTTGCCATTTCGCCCGGATGCGGTGTCACGATAAGCTCGGTGTGTGGTCTTAACAGGACATTGATATCTTCCGAAAGGATGTTTAAGGCATCCGCATCCATAACGATCGGGACGGCAGCCACCTCAAGCACGGTCTTTACCATTTCCCGTGCCACGGTATCTGTCCCGATCCCGGGGCCGATCGCAACCACATCTGCCCATTTCACAGACGTTATCAGTTCATTCCGGTCAAGCTTCTTTCCCGCATAGGTGGAAAGGATTGCCTCCGGGACTTTGGTAAGCAGTGCCGTGCGGTTTTCCTCCGCGGTAACTACTTTGACCAGTCCGCAGCCCGACGCATACGCCGCCGCAGACGCGAAGACCGCCGCTCCTCCCATATCCGAGGATCCTGCAATCAGAAGCACCTTTCCATAACTTCCTTTATTGGATCTGTTTTCGCGTTTCGGAAGATTCTTTAAATCCTCTTTTTCCAGTGCGAAATAAGAGGGCTTTTTCTCTAACCAGCTCTTTTTTGTGATCCCGATATCACATACAAAAAGCTTTCCGGTATAGTCTGCTCCCGGATATAACAGCTGCCCTAACTTTTTAAACGCGAATGTGACCGTCATATCCGCTTTCACGGCGCAGCCAAGTACCGCTCCATTGTCCGCAGAGATCCCGGACGCAATATCCACCGCGACAACCGGCACATTTTTTTCATTTATCTTCCGGATCAGATCTGCCGTCTTTCCCTCGATCTGTCTCGAAAGCCCGATCCCGAAGATTGCGTCAACGATCAGTGTATCCGCAGCTTCTTCCCATTCCGTCAGTATCGGGACTCCATAGTTTTCTGCTATGGCAAGCTGGTTTTTCATGCCATCCGAATATGCGTGTGACGCGTCTGCAAGCAGGATACGCGTCGAAACGCCCTGTTCATACAGAATGCGCGCAACGGCTACTCCGTCGCCGCCATTATTTCCGGTCCCGCATACCACAAGCACCTGTGTCGTGTCATACCCCTGCTGTCTGATCTTTTTCACAACCGCAAGCGCCGCCCGCTCCATCAGCACGTCAGATGACATCTTATAAAATTCAATCGTATTTTTGTCGCAGTTTTTCATTTCCCGCGCGTTTACAAGGTATTCCATCCTGTCACCTCTTTAAAAAACGCCCCGCCCTCCGGCGAAGCGTCTCCATCGATCATTCTTTTTCTTCCGGGTCATCGTCAAAATCTCCCCCCGGACTGTGGTATTCCAGATCAAAGATATCGATCACGTCCGCACCGAAGATATCATGCATATACGCATAAAGCTGCCGGTTCATGATCTCCCTGTTCTGCTTGATCACGACATTCTTTTTGATCTCCCGCCTTGTTCTTGCAAGCCAGTCTGACAAAAATTTGATCTGCTCCGCATTGCTTTTCATCTCGCGGTAACAATAATCCATCGTCTCCAACATCAGGGTACGGTTCAGTTCGTCTATTTTTTCAGGGATCTCGTCCAGCTCCTTTTCGCAGGCCGCAATCTTTCCGTTGATCTCATCGATCAGCCTGCGATCCTCCTCCAGTCGTTTTGCCGATACCGTATCTCCCTGATTTTCTTCCGTTCCCTTCATATTCAAAACGATATTGTCCATCAGCGTATTTTTTAATTTTTTCAGATCCTGATATTTCTGATTTGCCCGCGCCTGTTTCGTCAACAGCCCCTTGATCTTATCCTCAAGCCTCTGTACCCGGATAGGTTTTCCGTTTCGTTCAAACAACTGATGCCACTTCTGATCCAGGGTAAGTAACGGCACTTTTTTGCCGGACAATGCTTCTTTAAATTCTTTTTTGTCCCCCATATATCTTTTGCACCTTATGTTTTATTCTTTCGTATGACTCTTTACAATGTTATAAGACAACTGCATCAGGCTATCGGAGAGATGTACATTCTCTACTACAACATTCTCATCCAGCACCTGAAGATCCACATGCGCGAAGTTCCATATTGCATGGATGCCAAGGCTGACTACCAGATCCGCCACCGAATCCGCAGCCTCTTTCGGCATGGTAAGCGTCGCAATATCCACCTTGTGATCTTTCACAAAATCTGCCAGTTCATCTAACATACGCACTTCGATCCCACGGACCAGCGTGCCCTTTAATGCCGGGTTTACGTCAAACAGTCCGATGATCACAAAACCGAGTTTTTCAAATTTTACATAATTTGCCAGTGCCTGACCCAGATTTCCGGCACCGATCACAATGATATTGTGTTTTTCATTCAATCCCAGTATCTTTCCGATTTCTTCGTAAAGATATTTCACGTTATAGCCATAGCCCTGCTGTCCAAAACCGCCAAAATTGTTCAGATCCTGCCGGATCTGGGAAGCGGTGACCTGCATCCTGGAACTCAACTCATTGGAAGAAATACGTTCCACGCCTTCATCGAGCAGTTCTCCCAAATATCTGTAATATCGCGGCATTCTGCGAATTACTGCCTGTGAAATCTCTTTTCCCACGATAGTACCCCCTGACTGGTCATTCCATTGATGTACTTATTATATGTTTTTCCGGTCGGACTGTCAATGTGTCAAAAATTTAACGACAATTTTTTCACAATTTGTTTATCCGAGCTCTGAGGACAATGTCTCCCATTGCTCGTACAGTTCATCCAAAGCCTCCTGCTCCTTTGCGCGCAGGCTGCCAAGTTCATTTAATTTTGCCGAATTGGTTGCGATTGCCGGATCTGCCAGCTTCTCATCGATCTCTGCGATTGCCTGTTCTTTTGCTTCAATGTCCGCCTCTACTTTTTTGATTGCATTTTCCTGTTTGCGGATCCTTGCCTGCTCTTTTTTCTGCTGTTCCCAGTCCATTTTCACGGCACTTGTTTTTTCCGGCACACGCGCTTCCGCCTGCCCGGCAGTTACATGGAGCGCCGTCTGTTCCTCACGCTTTTCCAGATAGTAATCGTAATTTCCAATGTAGTTGATCACTGTTTTTCCCGTAAGATCCAGGATACGCGTTGCGGTCTGATTGATAAAATAACGGTCATGTGATACGAAAAACAAGGTTCCGGTATATTGATTCAGTGCAGACTCCAGGATCTCCTTTGATGTGATATCCAGATGGTTGGTCGGCTCATCGAGGATCAGGAAATTGGCTTCCGAGAGCATCAGCTTCGCAAGGGACACCCGTCCGCGTTCTCCACCGCTCAGGTCACCGATCCGCTTAAACACATCATCCCCGGTAAAAAGGAAAGCGGCAAGGACATTGCGGATCTGCGTATTGTTCAGATACGGATAATCATCCGAGATCTCCTCCACCAGTGTCTTTTCCATATGAAGGACATGGTGCTCCTGATCGTAATAGCCGATGTGAACATTGGTTCCAAGCCGTACTTCTCCGCCATCCGGCGCGATCAGACCGTTTATGATCTTTAACATCGTCGTCTTTCCGGTTCCGTTATTGCCGATCAGCGCCACACGCTCTCCACGTTTGATTTCAAAATCGATTCCGGAAAACAGGTAATTGCCGTCAAACTGCTTTGCCAGTCCTTCCACTTTCATCACGTCATTTCCACTTACGATATTCGGCTCTAATGTAATGTGGATATCCGTGTTGTCTTCGACCGGTTTTTCCAGGCGTTCCATCTTATCGAGCATTTTTTCACGGCTTTCCGCCCGCTTGATGGATTTTTCACGGTTGAAGGATTTTAATTTTGTGATCACTTCTTCCTGATGTTTGATCTCACGCTGCTGATTGTAATACTGCCGCAGCAGTGCCTCTCTGGCGCTTTTCTTTTTTACGGCGTAGTCGGAATAATTTCCAAGGAAGACCGAAACCCGGTGCTGGAACACCTCGATCACCTTTGTCACGACCCGGTCAAGGAAATACCGGTCATGCGATACGATGATGACTGCCCCTTTATAATTCATCAGATAGGTTTCCAGCCATGCGATCGAATTCATATCCAGGTGGTTGGTCGGCTCATCGAGGAGAATGATATCCGGTTTTGTCACCAAAAGACGTCCCAAAGCGACTCTGGTCTTCTGTCCGCCGGAAAGTTCCGACATTTTCTTGTCAAAATCTTCCTCTCCAAAGCCGAGTCCCTTTAAGACGCCCGTTACTTCACTTTTATACGCATAGCCTTCCTGCAGTTCAAATTCATGGTTCAGTTTATTATAATCGGCAAGCAGTTTTTCCATCTCATCCGCGTCACAGCCATTCATGGCATCTTCCATCGCCCGCAGGCGTTTTTCCATCTCGATCACCGGCTGTTTGACGGAAAGCACTTCCTCGTAGATCGTTTTGTCCGAATCCTGTTCCTGATGCTGTGCCAGATAACCGATCGTCTTTCCCTTCGCAACCGTCACCGTTCCCTCATCCGCATCGATCTCCTGCATGATGATCTTTAACAGGGTTGATTTTCCGGCGCCGTTGATCCCGACGATCGCCGCCTTTTCATTTTCCTCGATATGAAAAGACGCGTTTTTTATTATTTCGTCTGTCCCAAAGGATTTACTGATATTCTGACAGGCTAAGATCATAATTTCCTCCTAAAAGGGACATCCCTTCCAGTTAGGAAAGGGATGCCTCTAATGTTTCTCTTATTGCTTTAATAAAATTCTCGCTGTTTAATACGGTCGGATCCTGCAATGAGGTGATCAGTGCCAGATCCTTTGTCATTTTACCAGATTCAATGGTGGTAAGGCAAGCCTTTTCCAGTTTATCTGCAAAATTCACAAGTTCCGGGATCTGATCCAATTCTCCGCGCTTTCTGAGTGCTCCACTCCATGCAAAAATGGTGGCAACGGAGTTTGTGGATGTTTCCTCACCTTTTAAATGTTTGTAATAATGACGCTGAACCGTTCCGTGTGCCGCTTCATATTCATAGTAGCCCTGCGGGGAAACCAGTACGGAAGTCATCATGGCAAGTGAGCCGCACGCGGAGGAGATCATATCGCTCATGACATCTCCGTCATAGTTCTTGCAAGCCCAGATAAATCCCCCCTCTGATTTCATAACACGGGCAACCGCGTCATCGATCAGTGTATAGAAATACTCAATTCCAGCCTCATCAAATTTGGCTTTAAACTCTTTTTCAAAAACATCCGCGAAAATATCCTTAAACGTATGATCGTATTTTTTAGAGATAGTATCTTTGGTTGCAAACCACAGATCCTGTTTGGTATCGAGCGCGTACTTAAAGCAGCTTCTTGCAAAGCTCTCGATCGAGCCGTCTAAGTTATGCTGACCCTGGATCACGCCCGGTCCTTTAAATTCATGGATGGTCTCTCTTGTCACGGTTCCATCTTCCGCAGTAAACACCAGTTCCGCAACACCTGCACCCGGCACTTTCATTTCCACGTTTTTATATACATCACCATACGCATGTCTCGCGATCGTGATCGGCTTTTTCCAGTTCTTTACACACGGCTCAATGCCTTTTACCTGGATCGGAGCGCGAAATACGGTTCCGTCAAGGATGGCACGGATCGTTCCGTTCGGGCTCTTCCACATTTCTTTTAAGTTATATTCGGTCATACGCGCCGCATTCGGTGTGATGGTCGCACATTTTACCGCAACGCCGTATTTCTTTGTGGCATTGGCTGAATCCACGGTGACCTGATCGTTTGTCTCGTTTCTGTGTTCCAGTCCAAGGTCATAGTATTCCGTCTTTAAATCAATGAACGGAAGAAGTAATTCATCCTTGATCATCTGCCAGAGAATTCTGGTCATTTCATCTCCATCCATCTCTACCAACGGTGTGCTCATCTTGATTTTTTCCATGTTCGCTTCCTCCAATATTTTTTATTTTAATAAATTATCCCATCCATACTGATCCATGTTCTGGATCGTGTTCATCATATGGATCGTTGCAAGTTCCTCCGCTTTTTTGCTGTCCTTCGCCTTTAATGCCTCAACGATCTTGCGGTGCTCCTCATTGGACGCGACCGCCCGTTTCGGATCTGCCAGCGTGATCTTGCGCACCCGCTGCACATAATGGTGAAAATCTGACAGCGTATGTTTTAATACCGGGCTTTCAGATGCCTCGTATAAGATCTCATGAAACTTATTATCCAGCTCTAAGATCTGCTCCGCATGCCCCTCTTTTCCCGCATGAAATTCCGAGAGATAGATGTTTTCCTCCAGTTCATCCAGCTGTTCTTTCGTGATATGGCTGCATGCCCACTTCGCGCACAGCCCTTCCAGCCTCGAACGGATCTCATAGATATCCTGGATATCCTCTTTGGAAATTCCGACCACATAGGCTCCCTTGTTTGGAATGATCGTTACCAGTCCTTCCAGTTCCAGCTGGCGCAGCGCTTCCCGCACCGGCGTACGGCTGACACCGAGTTCATCCCCGATCGTCTTTTCCTTTAACTCCTCATTATAGCGGTATTTTCCTGATAATATGTCCTCTCTTATCGTATGAAATACTTTGGTACTCAAAGAGTATCTGTCATCAGCCACATCATAGCCTCCCTTTTTTATAATACAATACCCAGCTTCTTGCAGCAGTCCGTAATCTCAACTACAAGTTCATTGTCTGTAAGAACGGTTACACGGCCTTCTTCATACTGCTTATCTACCCATTCTTTGATCATCTTTACCAGCTCAGAATTCTTATCCACCCATCTGTCCTTGCTCAGACGATAGTAGGAATTGATCCAGTGTGTGATTCCAGCAAGTCCGGAGGTATTGGATACCGATACCAGTGCCGGACGGTTTAGAAATTTTTCGGTATCGAAAATATTGTAGATCTCCTCATTCTTTAACAGGCCATCCGCATGAATGCCGGCTCTTGTGACATTGAAATTCTTTCCGACAAACGGCGTACGATCCGGGATATGGTAATTCAGTTCTTTTTCATAATACTCCGCAAGTTCTGTGATGACCGTGGTGTCCATGCCATCCAGCGTTCCACGCAGCTGCGCATACTCAAATACCATTGCCTCAAGCGGTGTATTTCCGGTACGCTCACCGATTCCAAACAGTGCGCAGTTGACGCCGGACGCGCCATACAGCCATGCAGTCGTTGAGTTGTTGACTGCCTTATAGAAATCATTGTGTCCGTGGAATTCGATCAGTTCGCTCGGCACACCGGCATGTGTGGTAAGTCCGTAAATGATGCCCGGGATACTTCTCGGTATCACGGCACCCGGGAAATTCACGCCATATCCCATCGTGTCACAGACACGCACCTTGATCGGGATCTTATACTCATCCATCAGTTTCATGAGTTCCAGACAGAACGGGATCACAAAACCATAGATATCCGAACGCGTGATGTCCTCCAGATGGCAGCGTGGGCTGATCCCGGTCTCCAGACATTCACGGATGACACTCAAGTACAGGTTCATAACTTCGCGTCTCGTCATCTTCATCTTATAGAAAATATGATAATCCGAGCAGCTGACCAGGATACCGGTCTCACGCAGTCCGAGATCTTTTACCAACTGGAAATCCTGTTTGCTCGCGCGGATCCAGCTTGTAACTTCCGGGAACTTATATCCGCGTTCCAGACATTTATATACCGCGTCGCGGTCTTTTTTACTGTAAAGGAAAAACTCACTCTGACGGATCTTTCCTTTCGGTCCGCCAAGTTTATGGAGATAATCGTAAATCGTCACGATCTGCTCTGTCGTATACGGTGCTCTCGACTGCTGTCCGTCACGGAAGGTTGTGTCCGTGATCCAGATCTCCTCCGGCATATTATGCGGCACAATACGGTCATTGAATGCAATCTTCGGAATCTCCGTATATGGAAACAGATTTCGGAATGTATTCGGCTCTGTTACGTCTGCAAGCTGGTAAAAATGCTCCTCTAACTGAAGCAGATTCGTCTTATCGTTCATTACAACTTCTCTCATATCAACAATCTCCTTTGCCTTTGTTCCTTTGCTTCTTGTATTATTGTATACAATTATACTTGTATTTGTCAATACAAGATTTGAATTATTTTATTTTTATGCACGTTGTGTGTATGTTTATTTATTTTTCTCCGGTTTTTCCGACTGTTTTGGCGCATATTCTTCCGTCACCCGAAAAGTTTTCTATTTTTGCATTTGGTACCGGAAACACATACAAGCAGCCCACATATGATGAATTGTAAATCAAAACCTGGAGGTTACAATATGAGTGATTTAGCAGCAACAAACTGTGGATGTGGATGTGAAAGCGGATGTGGCAATGGAAACAACTGTTCCTGGCTCATTATCCTGATTTTACTCTTCTGCTGCTGTGGTAATGGCAATGGCTTCGGCGGTTGCGGAAACGACAGCTGTGGTGGAAACAACAGCTGCATCTGGATCATCCTTTTGCTCTTCTGCTGTGGCGGATGCGGCAACGGAAACGGCTGTGGCTTCGGCTGCTGATCCGGTCAGTCTTAAAGCAGGAAAAAGAGGGCTTATTTCAAGTCCTCTTTTTCCTTTCCACTTTCTTTCTCTTTCTGCTTCTGCCGGATGCACTCCTCATCTATTTCATAGACATCATTGCCTTCAATCACAAGTTTTTTCATATTTTTCCCTCCTTTTTTATTATATGCCGTCTTCCGGTTTTGGGCATAGGCATTCCATCTGTCTCATAGAATAAAACAAAAAAGGATGGTCCAAGACAACTTTATGGAAAATGAATCTACCTTTACTCCTTTCGACCGGGAACTGCAAAGCAGGGAACTTATGATCTTCAAGACAATGATCCCCTATCTCATGCCCGGTCAGCAGCGCATGTTCGCGCTCATGATAAAATTTATGGAACTGCAGAAAACAGCTTCTCTGTTTAACGGAAAAGCTCCCTCCATGCAGGTATGCTCCTCCACCGACCCACAGGAGCGGATATCGCAGATGCTCGCTGACATTCGCGGCTACTGCACACCCAAAGAGCAGGAGAACATCGATATGGCACTCAATATGATCCAGATGCTCTCCACTTACGAGGTGCTCTTCAACTAAAACAGATCTATCAGAAAGGAAATCAATTATGGATATCTCATTTCTCACCATGCTGCCACAGTTTCAGCAGCTCTCCGAAGAAAAAAAGCAGTTTCTGATCGAATTCGCGATGGCGGATCACGGAAACAACGCGAACTCCGCCGCGCAGAGCCTTATGCAGGCGATCCAGACGGCAAAGGGAAAAAACATTTCCTTTTCCAAAGAAGAAAGCTCTCTTTTGATCGAAGTGTTAAAGCAGAATATGTCAAAGGAAGAAGCCGCGCGCACCGACAAAATGTTAAAAATGGCGCAGCAGTTCCGAATGATGCAGCAGATGAAGAAACGCTGACAGAAAAAGAGCTGTGAAAATAAGTCTCGCATTTCCACAGCTCTTTTATCTTTTATTTTTATTTCGCTACGATATTGATGATCTTGCCCGGTACATAAATTTCTTTTATGATATTTCCGGTCAGTTTGTCGCCCAGTGCAGCCTTTCCTGCCGCAAGCGCCTCATCTTTCGCCACATCCTTTGCAAGTGTAACGGTCGCTTTGGTCTTTCCGTTGATCTGAACCGCGATCTCAACTTCATCATCTTCCATTGCCGCTTCATCATATGCCGGCCAGGAAGTATGGAATACGGAATCCGTATGACCGAGCTGACTCCACAGTTCTTCTGCGATATGCGGTGCGAACGGAGCAAGTAAAATTACATAGGTCTCTAAAGTTTCTCTATCTACGCCGCCGTTTTTCGCCATATCGATGAGCTTGTTGTTATATTCCATGAAACCGGAAATAACGGTATTCAAACTGAAGCTCTCCAGACGGGTTGTGATATCGTAAACCATACGGTGACGGATCTTTACCAGTTCCTTTGTCTCTTCGACTCCGGCATCTTTCTGTTCCATCACAAGCTTCCAGAAACGGGTAATGAAACGGTATACACCATCGATACCTCTGTCATCCCATTCGGAATCGAGTTCCGGCGGTCCAACGAAAAGCTCATACAGTCTTAACGCGTCACAGCCGTAATCTCTGACCAGATCATCCGGGGAAATGACATTTCCCTTGGACTTGCTCATTTTGATTCCGTTCTTTCCGGTGATCATACCCTGATTGAAGAGTTTGATAAACGGTTCATCAAAATCGATCACTCCGATGTCACACAGGAATTTTGTGTAGAATCTGGAGTACAGAAGATGCAGTACCGCATGTTCCACACCACCGATGTACATGTCAACCGGCAGATACTTGTCCGCTTTTTCTCTGGAAACCAGTTCCTTATCGTTCTTGTTGTCTACATAACGCAGGAAATACCAGGAAGATCCAGCCCACTGAGGCATGGTATTGGTCTCACGTTTCGCCGGCTTTCCACATTTCGGACAGGTCGTATTTACCCACTCATCGATCGCCGCAAGCGGTGATTCTCCGGTTCCGGTCGGTTCATAGGATTTTACATCCGGCAAAAGCAGCGGAAGCTCTTCTTCCGGTACTGGCACGCAACCACAGTCCGGGCAGTGTACGATCGGGATGGGTTCTCCCCAGTAACGCTGTCTGGAGAATACCCAGTCACGCAGCTTGTAGTTGGTTGTTGCCTTTCCGATGCCCATCTTCTCGATCATCATCGGTGCTTCTTTTTTCAGTACCGCTGATTCCATACCGTTCCAGTCACCGGAATTGATCATGATACCGGAAGCATCTGTGTACGCTTCTGTCATATTTTCCATTGCATTTCCGTCTTTTGAAATAACTGGAATAATCGGAATATTATATTTTGTCGCGAATTCAAAGTCACGGTCATCATGCGCCGGTACACACATTACCGCGCCGGTACCGTAATCCGCAAGTACATAGTTTGCAAGATAGATTGGGATCTTCTTTCCGTTGATCGGGTTGATCGCATAGGAGCCTGTGAACACACCGGTCTTTTCCTTGCCCTGTAAACGGTCTACGGAAGACTTTAAGGAAGTCTCATAGATATAATCCTCAACCGCTTTTCTCGTCTCATCCGTTGCCAGATCTTTTGCCATTGCATGCTCCGGTGCCATAACCATAAAGGTACAGCCATGCAGGGTATCCGGTCTTGTCGTGTAGACCGTGATCTTTTTGTCGGTTCCGTCTACTTTAAAATCAACCTCTGCGCCGTGAGATTTTCCGATCCAGTCAGTCTGCATCTTCTTTACTTTCTCCGGCCAGTCAAGCTTGTCAAGATCTGCAAGCAGACGATCCGCGTATGCTGTGATCTTGAGCATCCACTGTTTTAAATTTTTCTTGGTAACATCCGCGCCGCAGCGTTCGCATTTTCCATTTACAACTTCTTCATTTGCAAGACCGGTCTTACAGGACGGGCACCAGTTGATCGGCATTTCCTTCTCATAGGCAAGTCCCTTTTTGAACATCTGTACAAAGATCCACTGTGTCCATTTATAGAAATTCGGATCTGTGGTATTTACTTCCATATCCCAGTCGTAAACTGCCGCGATCTCCTTGATCTGACGCTTGATGTTCGCGATATTGTCCGCTGTGGATTTCGACGGATGTTCGCCCATCTTGATCGCGTAATTTTCTGCCGGAAGACCGAAGGCATCCCATCCCATCGGATGAATCACATAATATCCGTGTAAGAGCTTGTAACGACTCCACACATCAGAGATCACATATCCTCTCCAGTGTCCGACATGTAATCCGTTTCCGGACGGATACGGGAACATATCCAGACAATAATATTTCGGCTTTTTGCCATCATTGACGTTGACCGGATGTTCTTCCCAGATCTTACGCCATTTTTGTTCCACCGCTCTGTGGTTATAAGGTTCTGCCATTTTTAACTTCCTCCTGCATTTTTTCGGAATTTGTATATTTCTTTTTTCTGGCAGCAGCACTCTTTTCTGCCGTCAGGAAATACTCACACAAAAGGTGTACATGACAATCCATGTACACCTTTCAAATTTTATCACACCGAATCAATTTGTCAAGAAAGAGCTTGCGTTTATCGCAAGAATCTTGTCAATCGGTGAAATACTCGTTCCGTTTCCGTCCGTTCCTTCAAAATACTTTCCTCCGGCAGATTCAAACAATACATAAATGTTTCCGTCCGCGATCTCAATCTCCTCGGAACACGGTGGCATTTCCACCTTGACATACGGCTTTGTAGGTTTTTCGTCCATGGCGCGAAGTGAATCATATACCTTTAAATAAGAGGATTTTGTTCTGCCATGGGAAGTGCTCATAAACACCGTTCCATCCTCATCAAACGCAACCCCCTGCACTTTGTTCGGGATCCGGTATTCTTCCTTCTGCTGTAATTTTTCGCCGTCAAACTGGTAAGCGATCATTTTGGAATTAAAGAAACGCGTTTCCGTCGCGACATAAAGTCTTCCGTCATAATAAGTGATGCAGGACGGGCGGTTTGCCACTTTATATGCTGTGATCGAGTCACTGCAATCCACACACGACTGGAGCTTCTGGTCTGCCAGACGTTTGACGAATCCATACGGGATCCGCTCTAAGGTCTGATTGTCGGAATGGCATACCCACAGGCTGTTTCCGTCGAATGTGATACCCCCCAGATGGCTTTCCTTTTTCATGCCGAGAGTGACGAGATATTCTCCGGTCTCCCGGTCAAACACATGTAACGATCCCACTTCTTTTTTTCCAACGCTGTACGCTGTCACCATAACGTAATCATCGGTCATACAGATGCCCTGCGGACACTGGTTCGTGTCGGAAATACGGTTACTGATCCAGTCTTCCTCTCTGGTTGACGGCATTCCCGGAATTTCGATCTGCTGTAAAAAAGAATATTCGCAGTTTTTTAACTCACGATCCGTACCGCTTATGGAAGATCCGGTATTATAGGAATACATCTGCACACTGCTCTCATCATCGATCGTTCTGGTCCATTTCGCGAACAGTGTCACATCTCCGAGGGTATCTTCGGTCAGCTGTGTCACTTTTGTCCGGTAATTGCTTTCCAGATACCAGCCTGCGAAATTGTAACCGCTTCGCGCCGGTACATGCAGTGTGATCGGCAGATCTTCTTCCTCGTAGAAATCCGGGTTCATCCAGATGTTGATTCCGCCGTTTAATATATAGTTTACCCGGTAAGTTCCATCTTCGGCAGACGCATTTCCATCGGTGCAGATTTCAATCCCATAGTATTCCCCGAAAGCAACGGACGGTGTCACGTCACATGCCTGGACAGTGTCTGCCGCTTCAAGTAAAAATACCATGATCAGAAATACTGCGAATAAAGATCTTTCTTTTTTCATATCCATGCGCCTGCCTTTCCTATGATGCCGGAACTTGTTTTATGATTCCATTGTTTCTGCCTTTCCTGCTCTTTCCTCTACTTCTTTTTGCTGTACATCCGCCGGTGCTTTCTCATATCTCGCGAATTCATAGGAGTAATCTCCGCGTCCTCCGGTCATGGAACGTAAATCGGTATTGTATCCATACAGTTCCATATACGGGATCTCCGCTACGATCTCCTGTTTTTCATCCTCCTTCGGATTCATTCCAACCACTCTTGCCCTGCGTTTATTCAGATCTCCCATGATATCTCCGGTGAAGATCTCCGGCACAACCACTTTTAATGTGGCGATCGGCTCTAACAGAACCGGAGACGCCTCCATAAAGCCCTTTTTGAACGCCTGGCCTGCTGCAACCTTAAATGCCATCTCCGAAGAGTCTACCGGATGGTAGGAGCCATCATACAGTACCGCTTTGACCCCGACTACCGGGTAAGCTGCAAGAGGTCCTTTTTTAACCGCTTCCTCGATTCCCTTTTCCACAGCCGGGAAATAATTTTTCGGTACCGCTCCTCCGACTACGGTCTGTGAGAACTCATATGCCTCCGAGAGGTTGCCGGACGGTTCAAAGGTCATCTTTACATGTCCGTACTGGCCATGTCCTCCGGACTGCTTTTTATATTTGTATTCCACATCCGCTTTCTTTAAGATCGTTTCACGGAACGCAACTCTCGGCCGTTTCAGTTCGATTTCCACTTTGTAACGGTTTTTGAGTTTTGCGGCTACGATCTCTAAATGCTGATCTCCCATTCCATATAAAAGCGTCTGTCCGTTCTCGCTGTCATTGACTGCCTTTAACGTCAGATCCTCCGCCATCAGTTTCTGAAGTGACTGGGAGATCTTATCTTCATCCCCTTTGTTTTTCGCCAGATAACGTTTTGCCGTATACGGCGTTGAAATGCTGGTTCTTAAATATACTACCGGATTTGCGCGGGTAGAAAGGGAATCCGTCGTTGCCGTAACCGTAAGTTTCGCCAGTGCTCCGATATCTCCTGCATGCAGCTCCTTTACCTCTTCCGGCTTACTGCCGTTCATCACATACAGCTTGCCGATCTTTTCATCTGCGTCTTTGTGATGGTTATAGAGCACATCATCCGGTTTTAACACACCGGAATTTACTTTTATCAGAGAATATTTTCCGATGAACGGATCCGCGATCGTTTTAAACACATACGCTGATTTCGGTTTCGCGAAATCATAATCCGCATTGTAAACTTCATTGTTCTTTACATTGATTCCGGTGCAGACCCGTTTATCCGGGCTCGGCAGATATTTTATGATGTCGTCTAACAGTGTATACATACCCTGTGCCAGAAGGTTCGATCCCATGGAGATCGGAACAATGCTTCCGTCCGAAACATTGACACGGAGTGCCTGCCGGATCTCGTCTTCCGAGAATTCCTCACCATTAAAATAGCGATCCATAAATTCCTCGCTGGTCTCCGCAACCGCTTCCATCAGCGCGTCGCGGCAGATATCCAGATTTGCCATGGAATAATCCGGAACCTCGAATTCCAGTACATCGCCCTTTTCATTCCAGCGGTTTGCCGTTTTTGTCACAACATTGACATAACCGACAAATTTTTCATTTTCTCGGATCGGCAGGTGGAACGGTGCAATACGTTTTCCGTAGAGTTGCTGCAGATCTTCCACTACCTGTCTGAAGCTTGCGCTGTCAATATCCATATCCGTTACGAAAAACATCCGGGGCAGTCTGTATTTTTCACAGATCTCCCATGCCCTTCTGGTGCCGACCTCGATCCCAGCTTTTCCGGATACAACAATGATCGCGGCATCCGCGACGCTGACTGCTTCCTCCGTCTCTCCGATAAAATCGAAATATCCGGGTGTATCTAAAATATTAATCTTATTGTCTTCCCATAAAATCGGAACAATCGATGTATTGATCGAAAAAAGTCTGTTGATCTCTTCTTTATCATAATCACTTATGGTATTCCCATCCTCAACTTTTCCCATTCTGGTAATTTTTCCGGAAAGATACGCCATCGCTTCTACCAGACTTGTTTTTCCGCATCCGCCGTGTCCAAGTAAAACTACGTTTCTGATTTTGTCCGTTGTGTAAACATTCATAGTAAATACCTCCCACATATTTCATGATATATGATATCCATCTCTATCATTTATTTTATGTGTATATTTTACTAAATTCCAGATACTTTTTCAATATAATTATGCAAAATATCTAATTTTATTTTTTGGTGAATAATTTTTCTCTATCTATTATGTAGAATACTACTTATTTCTTTCCTCCGTATTGCTACATTATGAACAATCTGTAAACGTTAAGCGCAATACTTTTTCACTTTAAAGTGTTGACTTACGAAACAAAAATCCGTATAGTAGTAACTGACAAAAAACTACGAAATGTTAAAGGAGTATATATATCATGATTATTGTAATGAAACAGGATGCAGCAAAAGACGATGTCACAAAGATCGTCGCAAAGATTGAAAACGCAGGATTAAAGACCCATCTCTCCGTCGGCGAAGAAGTTACGATCGTCGGTGTGATCGGTGACAAGACAAAGCTCGATGTTGACGCGATCGCAGCCGAGAACTCTGTTCAGAAGGTCGTTCCGATCACCGAAAGCTACAAACTCGCAAACAAGAAATTCCATCCGGAACCGACATCCTTTGCGGTGAAAAATACGTTTATCGGTCCGGACAACCTCACGATCATGTCCGGTCCATGTGCTGTTGAAACAGAAGAACAGTTACTGTGCATCGCAAGAGCGGTAAAAAAAGCCGGTGCCACCATTCTGCGTGGAGGCGCATACAAACCGCGTACTTCCCCATACTCTTTCCAGGGACTTGAGGAAGAAGGTTTAAGATACATGAAGACCGCTTCCGATGAGACCGGTCTTGCAACGATCTGTGAAGTTACAAGCGCGCATGCAGTAGAATCTGCAGTAAAATATGTCAGCATGCTTCAGGTCGGCGCAAGAAATATGCAGAATTTCGAACTGTTAAAAGAAGTCGGAAAAACCGGTCTTCCGGTTCTCTTAAAACGCGGTCTCTCTGCCACCATCGATGAATGGCTGAATGCTGCTGAGTACATCATGGCTTCCGGAAGCCAGAATGTTGCGCTCTGCGAACGCGGTATCCGTACTTACGAGACATCCACCAGAAACACACTGGATCTGAGCGCGGTATGCGTATTAAAAGAACGCACCCATCTTCCGGTCATCGTGGATCCGAGCCATGCCACCGGTGTGCGCTCCTATGTAGAACCGCTTGCGAAGGCAGCCGTTGCCTGCGGTGCGGACGGACTTATGATCGAAGTTCACAACGATCCGGCTCACGCGCTTTCCGATGGCCCGCAGTCTCTTACTTTTGAACAGTTTGACTCTGTTATGGAACACATCCGTCCATACGCGAAACTCGCCGGGAGGACACTGTAATGGAGTTTTCGAAGATCGGTTTTATCGGACTTGGCCTGATCGGCGGCTCCATTGCGAAGACCATCAAACGTATTTATCCGGACACAGAAATGATCGCGACCGCAGGACATCGCTCCACGGTCGCGGAAGCATATGCAGATCACACAATAAAAAATGATGATCTGCTTCCTGTCTCCGATTTTTCGGACTGCGATCTGATCTTTTTATGCTGTCCGGTCAAACAGAATCTCATTTACTTGAAGCAGTTGAAGTCTGTCATAAAGAAGGGCTGCATTATCACGGATGTCGGAAGTGTCAAGGGCGACATTCACCGTGCAGTCTGTGAACTTGATATGGAAGACGTTTTTATCGGCGGACATCCCATGACCGGTTCGGAAAAGACCGGATACGCAAACGCCACTTCCTATCTTTTGGAAAACGCTTATTATATCCTGACCCCGACGGCAAAGACTGCGCCGGATACGCTGCACGCTTTTCAGCAGTACATTGCGTCACTCGGTGCGCAGACGCTGATCCTCGGCTACGAGGAACACGATTACGCGACCGCGTCCATCAGTCATCTGCCGCACGTCATTGCCGCCACACTCGTCAATCTTATCTCTTCGATCGATAATGACGATGAGACGATGAAAACGATCGCGGCGGGCGGTTTTCGTGATATTACAAGAATCGCATCCTCTTCTCCTGTCATGTGGCAGCATATCTGTCTTTCCAACCGGGATCAGATCTTAAAGCTGATCGACCGCTACACAGATGCTCTTTGGGATATACGCACTCTGGTTGAAAATAAGGATACCGAAAAGATCTTCGATTTCTTTTCCGCCGCCAAAGATTACCGCGATTCCATTACGATCGCGAAATCCGGCCCGATCAAAAAAGTATACGAATTTTACTGTGACCTGATCGACGAGGCAGGCGGTATTGCCACGATCGCAACGATCCTCGCAAGCAACAATTTGAGTATCAAAAATATTGGCATTCTCCATAACAGGGAATTTGAAAACGGCGTTCTCCATATTGAGATGTATGAACAGGACGCCTTAAACACAGCCATTGACCTGTTAAAAAAATATCATTATACTGTTTACGAACGTTAATGTTTTATCGAATGGAAAGGATACACTGATATGATAGAAATCCACGCAAAATCTTCCCTTCACGGAGAAGTAACGATCCCAGGTGACAAATCCATCTCACACCGTTCTATTATGTTCGGTTCTATCTCAGATGGCATGACAGAGGTAACCCATTTTTTAGAGGGTGCCGACTGCCTCTCTACGATCGCCTGTTTTCAGAATATGGGAATCGCGATAGAGCGTGACCACGATACGATCCGCATTCACGGAAAAGGACTGCATGGCCTTACAGCGCCGGCGCAGACGCTCGATGTTGGAAACAGCGGAACAACAACCAGACTGATCTCCGGGATCCTCGCCGGTCAGGACTTTTCTTCTGTTTTGGACGGAGATGCTTCCATTGAATCCCGTCCGATGAACCGGATCATTACCCCACTCACCCGGATGGGCGCAGATATCACGAGCGAAAACGGAAACGGCTGTGCGCCGCTTACGATCCACGGGAAAAAATTAAAAGGGATCCACTACGATTCCCCGGTTGCCTCCGCGCAGGTAAAATCCTGTGTACTTCTGGCAGGTCTTTATGCAGATGGCGAAACTTCTGTTACCGAACCGGTGCTTTCCCGGAATCATACCGAGCTTATGCTCTCAGCTTTCGGCGCGGATATTTCCTCCCATGGAACTACCGCATCCATCCAGCCCGAGCCGGTTTTAAGCGGTCAGAAGATCGAAGTCCCGGGAGACATCTCTTCTGCTGCCTATTTCATTGCCGCAGGACTCATCGTACCGAATTCTGAAGTATTGATCAAAAATGTCGGCATCAATCCGACCAGAGACGGTATTTTACGGGTAGCGGACGCTATGGGGGGCAATATCGAAAGACTAAACTGCCGTACGGTCTCTGGCGAGCCGGTCTGCGATCTTCTTGTGCGCACTTCTTCCCTGCACGGAACCATGATCGAAGGGGAGATCATCCCGACACTGATCGATGAGCTTCCGATCATCGCCGTCATGGCTGCCTTTGCCGACGGTACGACCACGATCCGGGACGCGGCAGAATTAAAAGTCAAGGAATCCAACCGCATTGATACTGTTACTGAAAATCTGCTGGCTATGGGCGGTGATGTCACCCCTGCCGAAGACGGAATGATCATTCGCGGCGGTCGTGCGCTTCATCCGGCACAGATCCATTCCCATCTGGATCACCGCATTGCCATGTCTTTTGCGGTTGCGGCACTCGCCTGTGGCGGAAGTTGTGAGATTGAAGGCGGAGAATGTGTCAATATTTCCTATCCGGAATTTTATCACGACTTAAACCGGTTATAATTTTTCTTATCGCTAAAAAGAGCAGCTTCCCAAAAAGGAAACTGCTCTTTTTTTAAAATCTATGATTTGCCGAGTGTTCTTCACACCACGCTTTGGATCTGTCATAACTCCATTCCGGTTTATGATAAGCATCCCACGCGGCCTTCGTATCAACAAGCTTCTGCTTTTTATAATCCGCTGCTGCTTTTTCATACTCTTCTTCCGGTACACAGAGTTCTCCCTGTTCATCAAAGAAACAGGAATTGTATGTTGCGTCCGGATTGTACAAAAGTTCCCGGTTTTCCAGAAACATGGCATCACCAAAACTGAAGAAACGATATTTTTCCTTTACCGCCACACGGTAAGCATTTAAAATGTTCTCACGCCCGGTCAGTGCAGCGACAAGCATGACAAGCGTCGACTCCGGCAGATGGAAGTTTGTGATAAGTCCGTCGATCACTTTGTAACGATAGCCCGGATAAATAAAAATCTCCGTCCAGCCGCTCTTTTCGGTAAGAAAGCCCTGCTCATCCGCAGCTGCTTCCATCGTCCGTGTGCTGGTCGTTCCAACCGCGATCACGCGATGTCCCTCTCTTTTCGCACGGTTGATCTTATCTGCCTCTTTCTGCTCGATCCGGTAAAATTCAGAGTGCATATGATGCTCCAGCACATCATCCTCCTTGACCGGCCGAAAAGTACCAAGACCGACATGAAGCGTCACCTCCGCGATCTCTATCCCCATCTCTTTTATTTCCGCAAGCAGTTCCTTCGTGAAATGAAGCCCCGCTGTCGGTGCAGCCGCAGATCCGTCATACTTTGCATACACAGTCTGGTAACGGTTGCGGTCTTTGAGTTGATGGGTGATGTAAGGCGGCAGCGGCATCTGTCCGAGCCGGTCTAAGATCTCTTCAAAAATCCCCTCATAATGAAACTGAATCAGACGGTTTCCCTCTTCTACGATATCAATAACTTCTCCGGTCAGGATTCCGTCTCCAAAAGATATTTTTGTACCCGGCTTTGCCTTTTTTCCAGGCTTTACCAGTGTTTCCCAGATATCATTTTCCCGGCGCTTCAAAAGCAGAATCTCGATCTTTGCCTCAGTTCCTTCTTTCACACCATAAAGCCTTGCGGGAATTACCTTGGTATTGTTGATCACCAGACAGTCCCCCGGCTTTAAGTACTCTTTGATATCCTTAAAAATACGGTGTTCCATTTCTCCCGGTTTCTTTTTTAACACAAGAAGCCGGGAACCGGAACGGTCTTCCAGAGGATCCTGCGCGATCAGTTCCTTCGGAAGATCATAATCAAATTCCTTTACGTCCATGTTCCCTTACTCTTTCTTTATTTTCTAAGCTCGATGCCCATATTTTCCAGAGCTTTCAGGATCTTATCCATTGCACCGGAAATGTCTGCTTCCTCAAGATTCCGGTCTTTTGCACGGAATACCAGAGAATATGCAACTGATTTATAACCGCCCCGGATCTGTGCTCCTTCATAAATATCAAACAGCTGATAGCTTTCCAGGTTCTTTCCGCCCTTTTCATCAAATACCTTTTCGATGTCTCCGGCAAGGATCTCCTTCGGAACCAGCATACTGATGTCACGGGTAGCTGCCGGGAATTTTGCGATTCCCTCGTATTTGCGGTCAAATGTTGCACGGCTTACGATCTCCGGCATATCGATCACCGCGATATAAACACGGTCTTTCATATTGTAGTTTGCCGCTACGGTCGGATGTACTTCCCCGAGATAACCGATGACTGTTCCATCATAAATAACATTTGCCTGACGTCCCGGATGGAGATACGGTCTGCCTGCATTCGGGTCATACTCCGGTTTCTTTCTCATTCCTACTTTGTACAGGAATTCTTCGATGACGCCCTTCATGGTATAGAAATCACCGTCTCCGTACATACCAAGTGTAAACTGCATCCGTTCATCCGGCAGTTCCGTAACCGGAACCTGCTTCGGAAGATAGATATTTCCAAGCTCGTAGAGACGTACATTTTTGTTTCTGCGGTTATAGTTGGTAGAAAGGGATGTCAGCATACCGTTTAAAGAACTTGTGCGCATGATACTGAAATCCTCTCCTAACGGGTTCGCGATCGTTACGGTCTGACGCAGTTTGGAGTCTTCCGGTAATAACAGCTTATCAAATACCTTAGGGCTTTCAAATGAATAGGTCATTCCCTGGGAAAATCCGCAGAATTCCGCAATCTCTCTCGCCATGCTCTCAATGCGGAGCTTGAACGGAAGTTTTCCTGTCGTTGCTTCGCCACTCGGCAGTGTCATCGGAATGTTGGCATATCCAAAGAATCTTGCCACTTCCTCTGCCAGATCCGCGTCACACGCGAGATCCTGTCTCCAGGACGGAGCCAGCACTTCGTTGGTGCTCTCATCATAACCCAGATCGATCTTTTTGAAATAGGAAAGCATCGTCTCCGGTGCGATATCCGTACCAAGCAGACGATTATATTTTTCCGGTTCAAACGGGATCCTTGTGCCTTCTTTTTTGACCGGATAAATGTCAACTGCTCCGCCTACCACTTCACCGGCACCCAGTTCCTCGATGAGCTGGCACGCACGGTCCATTGCTTCCATCGCAAGGTTCGGATCCAGTCCTTTTTCAAATTTTGCAGACGCATCGGTACGCATTCCGACTTTCTTTCCGGAAAGACGGATATTGGTTCCGTCAAAGCATGCCGCCTCAAAAAGCATGGTTGTTACATCATCCGTGATCATAGAATTTTCTCCTCCCATGATACCTGCCATGCCGATGGCCTTTTTGCCATCACAGATCATCAGCACGGAATCATCCAGCGTGCGTTCCTGTCCGTCAAGGGTCACGAACTTTTCGTTCTTCTCGGCACGGCGCACTACGATCTCTTTTCCCTCGATCTTATCCAGATCATAGGCATGCATCGGCTGTCCATACTCTTCCATGACATAGTTTGTGATGTCTACAATATTATTGATCGGACGGATGCCCTGTGCCGCAAGTCTGCGCTGCATCCATTCCGGTGACGGAGCGATCTTGATATTTTTTACCACTCTTGCGGTATAACGGGAACAAAGATCCGAATCCTTTACCGTAACTTTGATGTAATCATTGACATCTTCGCTGTTTCCGGTTTTCTCCACAACCGGCGGTACAAATTCTTTTCCAAAGGTTGCTGCCGCTTCTCTTGCGATTCCAAGCATGGAAAAGCAGTCCACACGGTTGGATGTAATCTCATATTCAACGACAACATCATCCAGTCCGAGTTCCTTTACTGCATCTGCGCCGACAACTGCGGTGTCATCGAAAATATAAATTCCCTCTACCGGTGCTTTCGGATACATATCACGGTTGGATCCGAGTTCTTCGATCGAGCACATCATGCCGTTGGATTCCACGCCACGCAGTTTGCCTTTTTTGATCTTGATCCCGCCTTCGGTCACGCTTCCGTCATGTCCGCCGGCAACACGTCCGCCGTCTAAGACAACCGGCACCTTGTCCCCTTCTCTGACATTCGGTGCTCCGGTCACGATCTGGATTGGCTCTCCCTGTCCGATATCCACCTGGCAGATGATCAGTTTGTCCGCATCCGGGTGTTTTTCAATCTTTTTAATCTGGCCAACCACAATCTTTTCCAGATTTTCATCCAGTCTGGTGTATCCTTCTACCTTTGAGCCGGATAATGTCATGGCATCCATATATTCCTGTGCGGTACAGTCAAGTCCCGGCACTAAATCTTTGATCCATTTTAATGATGTATTCATTTTGGTTCTCTCCTTGTTTTTCTATTTCTTTCGGAATCTTTCTTCGAAATCTTCCTGCTCTTCTATCCTTCGGGCAGACCCTGGAATCTTTCTTCGAAATCTTCCTGCTCTTCTATCCTTCGGGCAGACCCCGGAATCTTTCTTCGAAATCTTCCGGGGTTGTCCGGCAGTCGCCGGACAACCCTTCCCACAGCGCATTTTGAAAACGCCTGCAGATAAATCTGCGCCGGTTTTCAAAATACGCTGCGGGTCTGCCCTGCTCGTTGCTCGCTAAAATTGTTTTAAGAAGCGGTCGTCGTTTTCGTAAAGAAGACGCATGTCATCGATCTCGTATTTTAATAATGTAATTCGCTCCAGACCGACACCAAACGCAAAGCCGGAATATTCTTCCGGATCTATTCCGCTCATGCGCAGGACTTTCGGATGTACCATACCACAGCCCAGGATCTCGATCCATCCCTCTCCTTTGCAGAAACGGCATCCTTTTCCGCCGCATTTAAAGCAGGTCACATCCATCTCGGCACTCGGCTCGGTGAACGGGAAATGATGCGGACGGAATTTTACTTTTGTATCCGCGCCAAACAGCTGTCTTGCGAACTCCTGCAGGGTTCCCTTTAAATCCGCAAATGTAATATGTTTGTCAATGACCATTCCCTCGATCTGATGGAAAGACGGTGAATGTGTCGCATCCACTTCATCCGCACGGAATACTCTTCCCGGCGCGATCATACGGATCGGCAGTTTCTTCTGTTCCATCATACGCACCTGAACCGGAGAAGTCTGGGTACGCAGCAGGATCTTGTCATTGATATAGAAGGTATCCTGCTCATCTTTTGCCGGATGATTTGCCGGAATATTTAACGCTTCAAAGTTATAGTAATCATATTCTACTTCCGGTCCCTCGACAACTTCATATCCCATACCGGTAAAAATGCGTTCTACTTCTTCAAGCGCAATGGTATTCGGATGTCTGTGTCCGACCAGATTCTTTTTGGACGGCAGTGTCACATCGATCACTTCATGCTTCAGACGAAGTTCCAGTTCCTTTTCTTCCAATCTCTTTCTGGTCTCTTCCAGTTTCTTTTCAATGCTCTCTCTGGTTTCATTTACCAGCTGTCCTACAGCCGGACGTTCTTCCGGGCTTACGTCCTTCATACCTTTTAATACTGCGGTCAGTTCTCCTTTTTTTCCAAGGAATGCGACACGCACATCATTTAACTTGCCCAGTTCATCGGATCCTTCGATCTGGCGAATCGCTTCTTCTCTAATCTTTTGAAGTTTTTCTTTCATAATAGTTCTCCTTTTTTCTTTTCTCTGCCATACAGCAATGAAATGCGCTTTACGCATTTCTCTCTGATCGGCGATCTCAAATGTACGCCCATGCAGCCACGGCGTCCATTTTCCTTATCGCCATTACAAAAAGCGGAGCACGCTTCACCCCGCTAGGGACGAAGATGCTCCGCGTTACCACCCTTTTTCCTGAATACTCAGACTCTTAGCATATGCTTAACGCGCACGACACGGCACCGCCTACTGCAAGGTTCAACGGCACGGCTCCAGAGTGAAATTCATCTGCCACCTGATCCCGGGAATACTTCCAGCCAGTGATATTCCCTCTCTGTCGAATGTTTAGCAGACTACGTGGTCTCCTTCCAAGCCTTTTTCATACATACTTTAGTGTATCACATGAAAAAAGAAACTTCAACCCCTTTTCGCTCTCCGCTCCCTGCGCATACGGACCCATGCGGAAAAATATCTACCGTAAAGAGCATTCACCTCTCCACAGAGCAGGAAAATGTAGATACAAAAATAAAGCCACAGCATCAAAAGCGCGATCGTCGTCAGACTTCCATACATCGAAAATCCGTTAAAATATTTCACATAGATCGAAAGTCCAAGCGAAAAGACATACCATGCCACTGCACTGATCGCCGCACCCGGAAGCTGTGCCCAGAGTGCCGGTTTGTTGTTCGGCAGCGCTTTATATACCATCGCAAACATTGCGATCAACGTAAAGATAATGATCAGAAAGCGGAACGGGTAAAGCTTATTCGCGATCTCTTCCGTAACCGGAACATACTGCACCACCATCCGCTTTACCGAACTTCCGAACACCAGGATCAGTAACATGACCAGGATCAGGATCAGAAATATAAACGTATAAAAGATCGCCCGGATGCGCAGCACGAGCCAGTTTCTCGTCTCATCCACCCCGTTTACGGAATTGAGTCCGTCCGAAAGATACTGGATCCCTTTCGCGGCCGACCAGATCGCCGCCACTGCCGTCACCGAGATAAGTCCCATCGAATTTCCGTAAACTTCATCTACCACCGTCAGGATAAGCGGAGCGATATAGTCCGGCATGGTTCGTGTGATCCCTTCTAACAGCATCGCTTCCGTGATCGGTGTATACCTTAACATGGAGCTGAACACCATCATAAACGGTATGAACGACAGAATGATGAAAAATGCCGTCTGCGCCGCAAACGCGTTGATATGATCATCCCGCGCCTTTTTCAGAAAATACTGTACATTTTTTATGATACTCCAAATCATGTTTTTATCCTTTCGGTTCAATTTCGATATCCTTAAAAAAGAAGTTTAAGATATCTTTATAGCTGTATCCAAGCTCTGCCATTCCTTCCGCTCCGTTCTGGCTCATACCGACGCCGTGACCGTAACCGCCTCCGTATATGGTATATGTTCCTGTTGTTTCATCATACGAAAAGGTAAAGCAGGCACTTGGAAGAATCGCCATCTTCTGTGTTGTCCCGTCGAGAAGATGCACATCATCCACCAGACAACCGAGCACTTTGCGTATATTATATTCGGAAAGCACTTCCGCGGTTCCGTTTTCGTAGGTCAGCACCAGATCTAACACCGCGCCCCCGTTTCCTCTTGCTTTGATCTGCATGGAAAGCAGTTTTCCAAGTCCGGACACTGTATCCGTCGGATTTCCACTGCTGTCATAGAGCAGAATATTTTCCGGCTTGATCTCTTTTCGCACCGCAAGCACCTGTCTTGCCTGCTCCATGCGCTCATCCGTCAGTTTCGCGGTCGTACTCCAGCGGAAAAAATGGCTGCTCACATCAAAGCAGGAATCATCGATGCCTGTAATATACTGATAAAAGGCCGCTTCATCCGAAAGCGCAAGCGGCGTCTGATCGGCGGATACCCGTGTCACTTTGAGGAACGGATAATCATCCGCGATCACATTATTCCACACACAGTCATCCTGCGTCATGCCACAGGACGTGGAAAAATAGAACGCTTCTATGATCTCCCCGCCGCAGGTCATGACTTCCCCGCAGGTGTCATCTACTACGGTTCTTGCAATGTCAGTATGTTCCTGCCGGTTGTACACCTGATAATTGGTACTGTCATCCACATGCGCTCCGTACTGCGCATACTCACTCTGCAAAAGCTGACGGTAGGCATAGCTTCTCGCGCAGACCGCCTGTGCCTTCAATGCCTCCGGCTGATAATTGGCCGGCATCTCACTCGTCACCACCTGGTAGAGGTAATTTTCGATCGGCACATCATTGATCACCACAAAGCCCTCCGCATAGCGGCGCACCTCAAAACCGCCCTCATATCCGTAGGAGATCCGGCTGCCGGACGCATCCGCAAGATACATCTCATTTCCATTCACGGCATCGATACGCACATAGCCATCCCCCGCCTCCGTAAGACATGACGCGGTGTCAAAAAGTGTTCCTCCGCCGTAAACCGCCGTATTCTCACCGTAAACGACCTGGTATTCTCCGTCACAGGTGATCCACACGCCGTCCCGGTAAACGGTTCCGTCCCCGTCTAAGAGCAGGACACGGATATTGGAAAGATTCGCCGGCTGATTTAACAGGATCGCGCACACCTCATCCCCCGCCACAACATAGGTGACATTCATATTTCCGATCACGATATCCGAAACATCCTTCTGCTCTATGGTTCCATATGTCTTATAGACCGGCAGCACTTTCGCCCGTTTCAGCGGGCCATAGCCATCGATCTCGATTTTCTGTTCATCCACCGTCAGGAGATTTCCGGTGATCGTCTCCTGCTTTCTGTCTATTTTAAAGATCTCTCCGTCCTTAAAGTGCATATCACAGACTGTACCCGAAAGATCTTCCCCCGCTTCCTCCAACGGGAATTCATAGGTCTGACCGCCAAAAAGTACCGACGCCTTTTGTTGTGAAACACCTTCGAAATATACATTGGGCAGAACAACCTCAAGCCCTTTCTCCCGTTTCAGCCCGATGATCGTGTTTTCGTAAAGATAACAGAGATATCCTTTCGTTTCCTCCAGGAAGTCATCCGGCACCAGATAAGAATAACTTCCATCCTGCGTCTGTACCTGCTGTTCTTTGCTGTCTTTTTTCAAAATCAGGCATGGCGTGCAGCTCACCTTCTGATTCGTATCCAAAAGTTCCAGAAGCTGATCGTAAATGTCATACCACGTCTTACGATCGATCGCTTTCGCATCCCCTTCTTTCTGATATGTAACATACTCCGTAGCTCCAAGATGTTCCAGTATTTTTTTCACATCCACGAATTTCAGTTCACGGTCCTGCTTCATATCCAGAAGTTCTTCCCACTCACTCTTTTCATAGCCCGAAAAAGTGAGCATCTGTATTGCCTCATCTGCTCCAAGATACGCATCATTCCACTGACTCAGATCTCTCTCTTTGTATTCTGTCTTTAACACGGCAAGCAGTAAAAACGCGCATCCTGCCAAAAGTATGCAAAGCTTCACTTTTTTTGCGTCCACTCTGCCATTTCGCCCGATATTCCCTATTCTTCCCATAAAACTCCTCACACCCACATTACATGAAAAGAAGCTGCTTTATGACAAGCAGCTTCTTTTATCCTGTGTAAGTTATCTTTTGTACAACTTCTTTTGTAATCTATATGATCTCTTTCGTACTTTATGCCATCATTTGTGTCTCTTGATTGCTTTTTCTTATGTTTTTTCAAAAACCCAAAATGCCGTTTCCTGCAATTTTGACTCCTAGCGAACGCTAGGTGGGTATCCGCAGCTGACGTTCTGCCTTCCACTGATACGAGGCGGCCTGACATCCGGTCAGTAATATAAGAGTCCCATAAAAGTAAATGTAGGTTCAAAAAAGCAGGGGTATCGCACATCCCAGGCATTGTCTTTTGTTGCTCTTATTATACTTTAATATGTGTATTTTCGCAACCAGAAATTCGTGGGAATTTCTGCTTCCTTTTATATTTTTTTCAAATCATCCGCAGAAAAACTTCCCGGGAACAGCTCCGCAAGCGTAAAGACCTTATAATCACTTTTGTCCCGTGCAACAATGATCTCAAAAGCCTCATCACAGAATTCCATCATGACCTGTCTGCATACTCCGCATGGGAACAGATAATCTCCGGTATTTCCAGCCACCGCAATGGCACGAAATCTCCGTTCTCCCTCTGATACTGCCTTAAAAAAAGCGGTACGTTCCGCGCAGTTTGTCGGCGTGTATGCCGCATTTTCAATATTGCAGCCACGGTAGATCTTTCCATCTTCTGTCAGAAGCGCAGCTCCGACCGGAAAATTTGAATACGGAACATAGGCATTCTTTTTTGCCTCATACGCTTCCCCGATCAGCGTTTCACGCGATATCACAGAATTGTTCATTATGCTTCGCTTCCTTCTAACATCTTGATCGCCGAACTTGTTCCGATCCTGCTGCATCCAAGCGCAATGTAACGTTCCATATCTTCTTTGGAGCGCACACCGCCCGCAGCCTTGATCTTTACGTCCTTTCCAATATGCTCTGCCATCAGCGCAACATCTTCAAACGTTGCTCCGCCCGTTCCGAATCCGGTAGAAGTCTTGATGAAATCTGCCTTTGCCTCTGTTACGGCATGGCACATCGCGATCTTTTCCTCTTTCGTCAGGTAACAGGTCTCAATGATGACCTTTAACACTTTATCGCCGACGGTCTTCTTTAACAGCGCGATCTCCTGTTCTACTTTATCGTATGCTCCGTTTTTTACATCCCCGATATTGATGACCATATCGATCTCCGAAGCTCCATCTGCAAGTGCCTGTCTGGTCTCCGCCACCTTGCTCTCGGTGTTGCAGTTTCCAAGCGGGAATCCCACTACCGTACAGACCGGCAGTTTGTCCCCATATTTATCATGTACCCGCTTAATGTAACAGCTTGGGATACACACGGATGCCATATGATAAGAAACCGCTTCGTCGCAGAGTTTCTCGATCTCCTCCCAGGTAGTAAATGCCTTTAAAGCTGTATGATCCACATAACGGTATAATTCTTCTTTGTTCATTTCCAATCTCCTTTCGCCTGTTTTACTATTCTATAATATTTCCATTCTCTTTTCCAGCGGTTTCTTTATAGAAATTTTTCCCTGATATGCCGGAATTTTGTGACAAACCACAGGCACACGATCAAAAATGCAAATAATATCACGGTATTTAACCGGTTGCTCTTATAAAAGATCATATTGACGGTACCGGCTATCCCGCAGAGAACCGTCTCTGCCCCGAACGGAAGCATATAACGTGCCACTTCTTCTGCCATTTTTCTGCTGTCACGGCATCTGGCAAGCTCCTCCGCATCTAACAGCATATTTCCCGGTTTTCCTGTCTTTTTCATGTTTCGTGCCGCGTAGACCAGGTATCCGCCAAACACGATCAGAAAAACATCAAGCAGCAATCCGACATTGATTCCTTCCATATTTCTTCCGCCCTCTCTTCTCTCACATTTCGAATTCTATTATAATCTCTGTCACCATGGGTTGCAATCTTATTTTTATTTCGATATAAAGATTGAAACTTTTCTGATTTTATTGTAAAATACTTACATATCAGAAAGTATTTTGACTATATTTGAAGGAGATATCTACATGAAACTTGAAGATGCTAAAATTTTAATCGGAGACGATTCTATTCTTGCGAGAAAACAGTTAAAGGACGTTTTGACTACATTTGGCGGCAAGCATTTTTTCGAAGCTGCAAATGGGCAGGAAGCAATTGAAAAATTTAAAGCTGAAAAACCGGATATCGTATTCTTAGATATTGTTATGCCACAGAAGGACGGTATTTCCGCTGTTTCTGAAATTTGCAGAATTGATCCGAATGCATATATCATCATTGTATCTTCGGTTGGTACCCAGACTCAGCTTCGAAACGCGATTGAGGCAGGCGCACGGGATTTCATCCAGAAGCCTCTGAATACGGATCAGATAAAATCGATTCTTTCCGTAAAATTTGAAGGGAGATAAGTTATGTATACACAATTTTTCGGCAATTTTCTTCTCAGCCGCGGAGTTGTCACTTCAGAACAGCTCATCAATGCGATCAAGGAAGAATCTACCACGCACATAAAACTCGGGACTCTTGCCATCCACGCCGGCTATATGACTGCCAGCGAGGCTGACAACATCATCATCATGCAGACCCATGAAGACAAACGCTTCGGTGAACTCGCCGTACAGGGCGGTTATATGACCGAGGAACAGGTAAACAGCCTGTTAAAGATGCAAAAACCGGACTATCTTCTTCTGGGACAGATCCTAATCGAACAGGGCATTCTGACCAACACGGATTTTGAGAACCTGATCGTGGACTATCAGTCGGAATATGAGATCTACGACCTTGATATGGCAACCGAGAAAAAGGAAGTTGTCACGAATATGCTGAAAAACTACTGCAGTTTTTCCAACCATCCGCAGGCAGACAAGGCGATCCATTACCTCTATCTCCTGTTCAACAATCTGGTTCGTTTTATCGGCGAGGATTTTACTACGTTAAATCCGATTCCTTGTCCGGAATATCCGACCAACTACTGCATCAGCCAGAAGACACACAATGATACACTCTCTATGACTTCTGCGCTTGATATCGATCCGAACACCGCGGTTGCTTTTGCTTCCCGCTATGTAGACGAGCAGTTTGAGGACTTTGATGAATATGTAAAAGCTTCACTGGAGGATTTCTTGAACCTGCACAACGGACTTTACAACGTAAATCTTTCCAATGATTTTTCAATCGAACTGACACTGGATCCACCGGAAATCCATCATTACGACGTACTCTCTCTCAGCCAGAACGCCTATCTGTTTCCGGTCATTTATCCGTTTGGAACGATAAATTTTCTGTTTTCTTTCTAACACAGATTTTAAATAAAAATAGAGACGTAAACGAAACCCCTGTGATTCCGCTTCTTTGGAATCACAGGGGTTATCTTTTGTAATGGCGACGAGGAAAATGGACACGGTGCTTGTACGAGCGTCCATTTGACGGCCGCTGATCAGAGCCGGAATGCGCAAAGCGTATTTCGTCTCTGTTTCAACGCTCACCTTTTATTAAATTGCAAGGAACTTCTTTACAACTTCCGGCATTTCAGCCACTTCGCATACAGTATCATGTAACACTTTTGCGGTACGGATCTCTTCGATCGCCTTCGGTACTGCGACATGTCCGATGCGGCTCAGCTCATCTACCAGCTCGAAATCTGTCATGGAATCGTATTTTTCCTTATCAATCGCATCCATAACGCTTCTGGTAAATTTGAACGGACTGGCTGTGGAAGCAATCACCGTCTTTGTCTCTGTGTCTTTGGTCTCTTCTTTGTATTTCTTATAAACACCAGCTGCTACTGCGGTATGGGTATCAATCACATATCCGGTCTTGTCATACAGGTCACAGATCACTTTTGCTGTCTCCGCTTCACTTGTATAATTTCCGTAGAAATCAGCAAGCTGTTCTTTCATTTCTTCTGTGATCGCATAAGCGCCGTCAGAAGTCAGTGCAGTCATCAGCTCTTTATTCTTTGCCGCGTCATTTCCGGCGATACGGTAGATCAGACGCTCCAGGTTGCTTGAAATCAGAATGTCCATGGACGGAGAAGATGTCAGCATGAACTCACGGTTCTTATCATAAGTTCCGGTGCGGAAGAAATCAAACAGTACTTTATTTTCATTGGATGCGCAGATCAGTTTTGCGATCGGAAGTCCCATATTCTTTGCATAGAACGCAGCGAGAATATTTCCGAAGTTTCCGGTCGGTACTACCACATTGATCTTTTCATCCTTTGCGATCTCACCTTTTTTGTACAGTTTTGCGTATGCATATACATAATAAGCGATCTGAGGAACCAGACGTCCGATATTGATAGAGTTTGCGGATGAGAACTGGAAGCCCGCAGCATCCATCTGCGCGGCAAGTTCCTTATCCTGGAACATCTTCTTCACACCGGTCTGTGCCTGATCAAAGTTTCCATGGATGCCGACTACATAGGTATTGTCACCCTTCTGTGTCACCATCTGTTTTTCCTGGATCGGACTCACACCGTTCTTCGGATAAAATACGATGATCTTGGTACCCTTGACATCCGCGAAGCCTGCAAGCGCTGCCTTACCGGTATCTCCGGAAGTCGCTGTCAGGATCACGATATCGTTCTTTACCTGATTCTTGCGTGCCGCTGTGATCAGCAGATGAGGCAGAATGGATAATGCCATATCCTTAAAAGCGATCGTCGGGCCGTGGAACAGCTCTAAATAATAGGCGCCGTCTGATTCTACAAGCGGAGCGATCTCTTTTGTATCGAATTTGCTGTCATATGCTTTCTGAATGCAGTCCTTTAACTCTTCCTCGGTAAAATCCGTTAAAAACTGTTTCATGACCGCGTATGCAGTCTCCTGATAATTCATATCAGCAAGTTCATCTATCGTCACATCCAAAGAAGGGATACGATCCGGCACGAATAATCCGCCGTCATCTGCAAGTCCCTTTAAGATAGCCTGGGAAGCAGTTACCTTTTCCTTTGCATTTCGTGTACTTGAATAAATTAAATCCATTCTCTCATCCTCTTCTTTCCTAAGTATTATTCTAAATATTCGTACTGTTTTTCATTATAAATAAAGGCTTTTCTTCTGTCAATCCAAAAACCTAAAATGTGTGGTATAATAATAACCAAAGATACTACCAAGGAGGAACTTTAACCTTATGCTCCCAGGCGTTTATACCGCGACAAAAAAAGACGGAACCATCTATTACCGTTCCAGCATCACCTATCAGAACAAGCATATCAGCCTCGGCAGTTACGCGTCCGAAGATACCGCAAACCAGGCTTATCAGAAAGCCGACGCCCTTTTGCGGGATCCGTCGGTCTCTTTCGAGCACGCACTTGCGCACCGTGGTGTTTTATCTTTCGACAAGACGGTCACCCTTATGAATTTCCGGGATAACGGGGTCTACATCAAGACACCGATCTACCTGCGCAGAAATTATTTTGAATATTTTCTTTCGCCCACACTGATCTTAAAGTTCGATATCGATGATCTGTTTTATTATTCCAGCCATCGGATCCAGAAACGTGGCGGTCATCTGTTCGTAAGCGATTATGGGATGCAGTATAATATCCTTTCCCGCTACGGCATCAAAAGCCACGGGGTTCCCGGAAAAGATTTCCGGTTCGTAAATGAAGATTTCTCCGATTACCGGTATTCCAATATCATGATCATCAACCCCTACGCCGGTGTGAATATGCTGCAGGCAGGCGGAAAGATCTCTTATCAGGCGAAGATACATATCAACGGATACTTTTCCCTCGGTACCTATGAGAGCGACTATCTCGCCGCCATCGCATATAACAAGGCATGCGATCTCGCAAAAGATGCGGGGATCCACCGGGAATTTCCGGTCAATTACATCGATTTTCTCTCTCCAAGCCGGTACGCGGAACTTTATGCAGACCTGGTTTTGCCGGAAAAATACCTCACTTATCTTGCCTCTTTTTCATAAAACAGTGAAAAAGCTGTCAAAAGGATTCCTCCTTTTTGGCAGCTTTTTTCTTTAGTTTTTCTGATTGATGTAGTTGATCAGTCCCTCAGCTTTAATGATCTTTTGCATAAACTCCGGGAACGCCTGCCCCTGATAGGAGGTTCCTTTGGTCTTGTCATAGATCATGCCGCTGTCAAAATCAACTTCCACTTCGTCTCCCGCGTCAATATTTTCTGCCGCTTCCTTGCATTCAATGATCGGCAGTCCGATATTGATCGCATTCCGGTAAAAAATACGTGCGAAAGTCTCCGCGATCACACAGCTTACCCCAGCAGCCTTGATCGCGATCGGCGCGTGTTCTCTGGAAGAACCGCAGCCAAAGTTTTTATTTGCAACGATCAGATCGCCTTTTTTTACTTTTTTCACAAAATCCTTATCGATATCTTCCATGCAGTGAGCCGCCAATTCTTTTGGCTCGGAAGAATTTAAATACCGCGCAGGAATAATGACATCGGTATCCACGTTATCTCCAAATTTAAATACGTCTCCATGTGCTTTCATCTATCTACTTACCTCCTATCAATCAACTGGTGCGGAAATTTTTCCGGTCAGCGCACTTGCCGCCGCCACAGCCGGGCTCGCAAGATAAACTTCGGAATCAACATGTCCCATTCTTCCGACAAAGTTACGGTTTGTGGTGGATACGCAGCGTTCCCCTGCCGCAAGGATTCCCATGTATCCTCCAAGGCATGGTCCGCAGGTCGGTGTGCTTACCACCGCTCCCGCCTCGATAAAGGTACGGATATATCCGGCTGCCATTGCATCCAGATAGATCTGCTGTGTTGCCGGGATCACGATGACACGAAGTCCCTTTGCCACTTTTTTGCCCTTTAAGATCTCAGCCGCAGTCTTTAAGTCTTCCAGACGTCCGTTTGTACAGGAACCGATCACGACCTGATCAATCCTGATATCCCCGACTTCATCGATGGTATGTGTATTTTCCGGAAGATGCGGGAATGATACGGTTGATTTTAATGTACTAAGATCAATCGTATATTCCTCATCATACTCTGCGTCCGCATCTGCCTCATATACCTGATACGGGCGTTTGCTGTGTTCTTTCATATATGCTTCCGCAATCTCGTCCACCGGGAAGATTCCGTTTTTTGCTCCTGCCTCGATCGCCATATTCGCGATCGTGAAACGGTCATCCATGTTTAAGTTTTTAATTCCGTCTCCGACAAACTCCAAGGAACGGTACAGTGCGCCGTCCACACCGATCATTCCGATCAGATGTAAGATCACGTCTTTTCCGCTGACCCATTTGCCCGGCTTTCCGGTGATATTTACACGGATCGCGGACGGAACCTTAAACCATGCTTTTCCGGTCGCCATACCGGCTGCCATATCCGTACTTCCCACACCGGTGGAAAATGCTCCGAGCGCCCCATAGGTACAGGTATGTGAATCCGCTCCGATAATCACATCACCGGCAACGGTAAGTCCTTTTTCCGGAAGCAGCGCATGCTCGATCCCCATCTCTCCAACATCAAAATAATTGGTAATATCATGCTTACAGGCAAACTCACGCACGCATTTGCAGTGTTCTGCCGACTTGATATCTTTATTCGGAACAAAATGATCCAAAACCAGCGCGATCTTATCCTTATGAAAAACGCCATCCACCTTCATTTTATCCATTTCATGAATTGCGACCGGAGATGTGATATCATTTCCGAGCACCAGATCCAGATCCGCCTCGATCAGCTGTCCCGCACAGACTGAGTCAAGTCCTGCGTGCGCCGCAAGAATTTTCTGTGTCATCGTCATTCCCATTTCAATTTTCCTCCTACACTTTAAAATATAACGTGAGCAATCAAGAATATTTTATCTTTTATTGCTATTCTAACATAAGTAGTGATATAATAGTAATACATAATAAATATGTTTATCATGCATACCGGTTATGGCATACGCCATACTTATTTAACGAATTTTGCTTTACGAAAGGATGTTTTTTATGATTCAAAGTCTATCCTGCTACCGTATCTTTTACACGGTCGCGAAAACCGGCAACATCTCAAAAGCCGCCAAAGAACTCTATATCAGCCAGCCTGCGATCAGCAAATCGATCCAGAAGCTGGAAGAAAGCATGAACTGTGAACTTTTCCGGCGCAGTTCCCGCGGGGTCAGTTTGACCGAGGAGGGCGAACTGCTCTACTCCCATGTCAAAGTCGCGTTTGAGACGCTCGCGCTTGGCGAAGACCGTCTGCGCAATTCCATCGAGCTTGGGGTCGGCCATTTAAAGATCGGTGTCAGTTCCACGCTTTGTAAATACATGCTGCTTCCCTATCTGAAAGAATTCATCAAGCTGTATCCGCACATCAACATCTCCATCACCTGTCAGTCTACCAATGACACCTTAAAGCTGTTGGAAGAAAACAAGATCGATGTCGGACTGATCGGAAAGCCGGAAAGCTTAAAAAACATTGATTTTTATTATCTCGCCGAGATCAAGGATATTTTTGTGGCAACCAAAGACTATCTGCGCAACTTAAAAGCAAGAGGTGTCAAGGAAGACCGCATCCTGCAGAGTTCCACGATCATGCTGCTTGATAAAAACAACATGACCAGACAGTATATCGACGATTACCTCCAGGAAAACCACATTGTGGTTCAGGACTCGATCGATATCTCCTCCATGGATCTTCTGATCGAGTTTGCCAAGATCAGCGTCGGTGTTGCCTGCGTCATCCGTGAATTTGTAAAAAAAGAGCTTGCGGACGGCTCTCTGATCGAAATCCCGCTCGGCTTTCCGATCCACAAACGTGAAGTCGGTTTTGCCTATAAGAAATCGGTCAAGCCATCAAAATCGTTAGAGCTTTTTGTGGATTTCTACAAATCCCACGAGCTTTTGCATTCTTAAAAGTTTCTGCTTTTATCCGTCAAATGGATGTCTGCGCAGGCACGGCATCCATTTTTCTCTCGCTATTACACAAAATCCCTGATCGCAAAACCGATCAGGGATTTCTTATTGCGTATATGTATTTTTTAGTTATTGATCAGCTTATCTTCTTCGTTGTTCCAGCTGTATAATTTACGGATTTCCTTACCAACTGCTTCTGACGGATGTTCTGCTGCTTTCTTTCTCATAGCTTTGAAGTGAACCTGACGTCCTGCCGGAGACATATCCAGTAAGAAGTCTTTTGCAAAAGTACCATCCTGGATATCGGAAAGGATCTTCTTCATGGTCTTCTTTGTCTCTTCTGTGATAAGCTTCGGTCCGGTAATGTAATCACCATACTCAGCAGTGTTGGAGATAGAATATCTCATTCCTTCGAAACCGGACTGGTAGATCAGGTCTACGATCAGTTTCATTTCATGGATACATTCAAAGTATGCGTTTCTCGGATCATATCCAGCTTCGCATAAGGTTTCAAAACCTGCCTGCATCAGTGCGCAAACACCACCGCAAAGAACTGCCTGCTCACCAAAAAGGTCTGTCTCTGTCTCAGTACGGAATGTAGTTTCAAGAACACCGGCTCTTGCTCCGCCGATACCAAGTGCATATGCCAATGCGATATCCTGAGCCTTTCCGGTTGCATCCTGCTCAACAGCGATCAGACATGGAACACCTTTTCCTGCCTGGTACTCAGAACGAACGGTATGTCCCGGTCCCTTCGGTGCGATCATGGTAACGTCTACGTTCTTAGGCGGTACGATCGTTCCGAAATGGATGTTGAATCCATGTGCGAACATTAACATATTTCCTGCTTCCAGATTCGGTTCGATCTCGTTTTTGTAAAGATCAGCCTGTTTTTCATCATTGATGAGGATCATGATGATGTCAGCCTGTTTTGCCGCTTCTGCAGCCGTGTATACTTTAAATCCCTGTGCTTCTGCCTTTGCCCATGATTTGCTTCCTTCATAAAGTCCAATAATGACATTGCATCCGGAATCCTTTAAATTCAATGCATGTGCATGTCCCTGGCTACCATATCCAATGATAGCGATCGTCTTTCCATCTAATAAGGAAAGGTTACAGTCCTGCTGATAAAAAATCTTTGCTGCCATTTTTAATTCCTCCTAAAAAAGTTAATCTAAATAAGTAACATCGGCCGACCCTCTGGTCAGTCCGGTAATACCTGTCCTTGCCAGTTCGAGAATCTCATAGCCTGCCATCAGCTCCAAAAAAGCATCCAGCTTTCCCTGACCTCCGGTCAGTTCGATCACCATGGAATCCCGGCTTACATCTACAACCTTTGCGCGGAAAATATTCGCGATCGACACGATTGCCTGACGGTCTTCCTCGCCCGCATGTACCTTCACCAGTATCAGTTCACGGCACACCGACTCTCCGTCCCGCAGCTGCTTGATATCGATCACATCTTCCAGCTTCGCCAGCTGTTTTTCTATCTGTTCCAAAATAAGCTCATCACCTGAAGTAACGATCGTCATCCTGGTATAACGCGGATCTGTCGTCACGCCTGCGGTGATGCTGTCTACATTGTATCCTCTGCGGCTGAAAAGCCCGGATACACGGCTTAGAACACCGGAAGTGTTCTCCACCAAAATGGATAATACCTGTCTTCTCATCGAAAACCATCCTTTACTTTTTACGCTTGCTCACGTTAAAATTATTCTAGCATATCTCCTTTAATTGTCAATACAAAAATGCATTAAAGTAATATAAAATTTTTGTCCTATAACATTCAGTTATGGTTATAGGACAAAAAATTCATATCTGTGTTCTGTTTTTCCCTTTCGCTTACGATGTCTTCTGATTTTCAACCTGTGTTTCCACCGCGTCGACGATTCCTTTGACATATCCCTTCTGATTGGAAATGATATTTTTCAGATCTTCATCGATACTGATGTATCCAAGCTCGATCAGAAGCGTTTCGACTCCGGTATTGGAATTCCGGTATTCGTTGCTGCCATATCTGGTATCTCTTCCATCCACAAACGCACCGGTCGCGATCCCTCCAAGCTCACGGATCATAAACAGGGAATCCACGCCGGAATAATCATATGGCGTATAACCGTATTTTTCCGCTGTCGCCACATTTTTGCTGATCCCTTTTTCGCTGTACGGAGCCGCGTATACACCATCGGTCACACGGTCGGACTGCATATTGGAATATCCAGTTCCGGCGTCCGCCACAATACCGTCCGCAACCAGTTTCGCGAAATCACCATTTCCCCGTATGGAACAGTAGATCTGTACGCCGCCGCGCGTCAGTTTCTCCGCATTGCTGTTCAAATGCAGACACAGACAATACTTTGCGCCGGAGCGGCAGGCAATGCTCACTCTGCCGTCTTCATCGTACATCGTGTATGCCATATTCTCATCCGCCGGCTCAGAGCCGTCCCTGGTCAGCTTGATCTTATAGCCCTTGTCTTCCAGTGCGCTTTTTAATGCCTTCGCATACTGAAGCGTCAGTTCCGACTCTGTATATCCGTTGCCGCTCGCTCCCGTATCCTTTCCGCCATGTCCGGCGTCGATCACGATATCATAGACATCATCCGGAAGCGCCGATTTTGCCACATTCACTTCCAGATAATTTAAGTTTGTCCCATCCGTATCCTGCGCAAAAGACATCTGTATCTTCTGGTTGCTGTTATCCTTGGTCAGCGTGTAATAGGTGATCGCCTGTTCTCCCGACGCATCAGTCAATGAATAGTACGCATGCGTACCGTCGGAATAGGCAGCCCGCAGCAGCATACAGTAGTTACCGTCCGGAATATTTTCCAGATTAACGCCATCATTGATATTTGCAGAGGTCTGGAACGCGTAACTTCCATCCTCACCGATCGTCTTTGTCAGCGTATAGATCCGCTCCGCCTCATCCACCGCAGATGCAGAGGATGATGTATCATCTGTCTCTTCGCTCGAAACGCCCTTCGCGTCATCCACAAGAAGCAGTTCCATCGACTGGATCTCCTTTTCCGCCGTCAGCGTTCCCTCCAGATTCAGATGCGTGCCGTATACATAATATTTTGACACACTGACACGGTCGTCTGTCACATCAGCCAGAACATTTTTGATTTCTTCCTCAACTGCCGCCGCATCCGGTTCCATCGCTTCTTTCTTTTCGATCGTATGCCGGATCAGCAATGCCAGTGCCGTCAGGATCGCAACTGAAATAAGAAGAAATGAGATCTGCATGAGCAGCACTTTTCTCCGTCTTCTGCGATAACGTTCCCGTGCCCGTCTGCTGTCTCGCGGCATCTGTGTGCGCTTTCCGCTTCCGTTCTCATACCGTCTGTATTCTGTCTGCTCCCTGCCATCGCCGGCTCTTTTTTGTCTCTGCGCTACATCGGAACTTGCAGTTCTGCTCCTCTGTCTTTGTGCCGCATCGGAACTTGCAGTTCTGCTATGCTGTCCTGCCGCTCCCGGATGCTGCATACCGGTCAGATCCGTTTTTATCCCGGAACGCTTTCGCACATCCCTGTTCTTATTTAATTTTGTGCTCTGATATCCATTTGTGCCACTCATTTATATGTCCATACCTGTTTTTTCAAATTTTTTACTCTTTGTCTATTATAATACAAACCACCTGCAATAGTAAAAGGAAATCATTTCTTTTTTTCAGAATTTTCTCTGTCAAAATCTGAGAGGATCTCTTCTCTCGTTTTTTCCGCTTCCAGTTCCAGCATCTGTTCAATATTGATCAGTTCATCCTCCATCCCGGTCTCCTGCTCCGGTGCTTTCTGTTCTTCCACCGGCCGATCCGTTTTTCTTTCCGCTCCGGTATCTCTTCTGCTCTTTTTATTCCCAAATTCCCGCAATGGCTGCGGTGCGCTCAACTTCTTCCCGCTTCTTTTTCTTCTGACCGGCTGTTTCTTTCCCCTTGCCGTGCCTGATCTTCCTTTTTTCCTTTTTCCTGCTTTGATCCACTGTAGTTTTTCTTTCTGTCTCGGTGCCCGGAATATGGCATCCCCATATGCCTCCCGATAGCAGATCCGGACATACTGGAGTGCGAACAAAAGCGAGAGCACGAAAAATCCATAGGAACATACTTTGGTATAACCGCTAAGCAGTGCCGCCACACCGAACGCGTCTGCTGAAATAAGAAGGAATAACGCGCGCAGGTCACTGACTTTTCCCAGTTTTCTCTGGGTAAGGCAGGCGGCAAACGGGATCGCAAATATAAAAAATGTCCCAGGGCGCATGCCAAGCGCCATCATCCGTCCATTTATCCAGTTTAGGATCTCTCCGGTCGTCCGTGGCAGGAAAACGGGCTGTCTGTGTATCATAATCCCGCAAAAAAGTACCAGCACTCCAGCCAGAATCCCAAGGATCAGTGTCATGCGTCCATTTCTCTGTGCCCCCGCCGGTCTGAGTTTTCCTATGCGTTTTCCTTTTAAGAACAGCCCGGTCAGAATGGCGTACAGAAATGGTACGATCAGACTAAATGCGACCTGGATCAGCACCGTTTTTCCAAAAAGACTCTGCCGCATGATATAAAGTCTCGAACAAAGCCATACCGCCACAAGCAGGATATAAATATATCGAAACAGGTTTGTTGTCCATTCGTAAATTTTTTTCATCATTATCACCCAATGATGATTTTACCGGAAATATATTAAAATCCTGTGTGTATTTCCTGAAATGCCAATGAAGAATCTATGAATTATTTCTTAAATTTTTCGCTATTGCAGAGTAAAAAAGCACAAAAAAATACCGCAGCCCCCCCTGCTACGGTATCCTTTTTCTATATCCCGAAAGCCAATTCAATTTTTCATATTCTCCCATTCTGTATCCGGTCAGTTTCCTTTCCCAATACATCTCCCTCAGATATTGTATAACATTTTACACCTTTTCCCGCAAGCATTCGCACGCTTTTTCTCCTGAACTGCAAGAAACAATGCACCAACGGCAATTTTTTCTGTCAAAATTTGACGGAACTCCAACTTTTTTGTACAATGGAGTTATTACATATCAATGGGGTGACATTATGGCTGTTCTCATCGTAGAAGATGATCCGATCCAGCAAAACGCTTTAAAGATCCTTTTAACTGAATATAATCCGGCATATGATCTTTTATGCGCTTCCAGTTACGCGGAGGGCTTGGATCTCCTTTCACACAGTGATATCTCGCTTTTTCTTCTGGATGTAGAATTAAACCCCTGTGACCGCACGGACACCAAAGACGGTGTGGAACTCGCCAGACAGATCCGTCAGCACCCGGAATACCTCCACACGCCGATCATTTTCCTTACCTCCATCCCGGAACGGATCCTGGAGGCTCTGAATCAGACACACTGCTTTGACTATCTGTTAAAGCCATACGACCGGGGGATGCTTTACCACTGTCTGGATCAGATCCATTTTCCGGGAAATCTTCCCGAACCGCAGGTCAGCTTTTCTGACACGCAGGGCATCCATATCCGCCTGAAGGGCTCGGAAGTTCTCTATCTTTGTTCCTGCGGACATCAGATCCAGGTTCACACAAATGACGGCGTCTATACGACATGTGCCATGACTTTGGATGCTTTTACGGAAAAACTCGGGCTTCCGTTTTTCCGCTGTCACAGAAAATATATTATCAATCTCGATCACGCCAGCCAGTACGATAAGACAAACCGCTTTGTCTGTGTCGGCAGTGAATCCGTTCCGGTCGGGCGTTCCTACAAAAGCGAATTTGAAAAGAGGTATACGAAAAAATGATCATTTTCTTTTTATCAGGGAATTTCTTCTGTCAGCTGCTTGAATTTCTCTGTCTGTATCTGCATGGATGCGGGATATACAGCATCAACTTAAAAAAGAATTTAAAACGGGTGCTCACCTGTTTTCCGCTGCTGCTCTCGACTGCTTCCACGCTGCTTCCGTATCACGCTCTTTTTACGGTATTTATTATCTTTGCGTGCTCGCTTTTCGCTTTCATGTATATCTTTCAGGACTGCCCGCTGAACAAGCTTTTTATCTATCTGATCATCTATATTATGATCGTGTTCATTCAGCTTTTGTCCATTCCGCTGATACAGCTCTGCCGCATACCGCAGGATTCCATCCTGATGCCGCTGTTCGGAAATTCGTTCTGTCTTCTGATCTCCGTCATCCATTACCGGCTTGGACGTCTGGAACTGATTTACAAATTTATCGTAAGTGCCGGGGTTACCGCCAAAATTTTTCTCGGCAACAGCTTTATTCTGATCTTTTGTATCGTAAATTATGTCAAGCAGTCTACGGCGGATATTCTGCACAACTTTTTCTTTCTGTTTTTGATATCCCTGCTTATCGTATGCATCAACGGCGTCATTATTTACGGCTCCCTAAAGATTCACAAACAGAAACAGCAGATCGAAATGTATCATTCCTATCTTCCGATCGTGGAACAGCTGATCGACCAGGTGCGTGAGACACAGCACGCGCACAACAACAGTATCCAGGCAATCCGTATGCTTCCCGCCACCTGCCATGATTATGAGACGCTGTCCCGTGAGCTGACCGATTACACGGACTATCTGATCAGCCAGAACGCCCCGGTCGCACTTTTAAAGATCAATATGAAAATGATCGCCGGTTTCCTGTACCACAAGATCCTGCGCGCGGAAATATTAAAAAAGAAGTTTGAACTGGAGATACGGAATTACTGTTTAAAGACCAACACGCCCGAATATGATCTCATTACCATGTTCGGTGTCCTGATCGACAATGCGATCGAAGCCTCAAATGAGGGAGACACCGTTTATGCCGTTTTGGATTCCAGAGACAACAGGGTTCTGTTCCAGATCAAAAATATCGGTCCGAAGCTCACACCGGAATTTTCCTCGAAGATCTTTCAAAAAGGATACACGACCAAAAAAGAGACAAAGAAAAGCCATGGCATCGGTCTGCACCAGTTAAAGCGCATGACCGATTATTACCACGGCGAGATTCTTTTGTCCAACGAAACAGATGCCGGTCACACCTGGCTTTGTTTCTCACTGACGATCTGATGTTATTCCGCGATCTTCCAGTGATCCGCTCTCTTTCGCCCGTTCACAAAGTCCGCATAGATTCCCGGTTCCCCGATCGCCTGGATCAGCAGCTGCTCATTTTGCGGATCGACATTGGCAGTCGCCTCATCGAGTATGAGCACCGGCGCGTCTTTTAACAAAGGTCACATGTTTCAATTCGATCGTGTGGTCGTATAATCTTGCGTTCTCCTTTGGATGATGCTGCTCCGGTGCGTTTAAAAGTTCCTCCACCGATTCTAACATCGTACCGGTCCCTTCTGTTTTTGTTTCATCCGATTTCAAAAAGGTCTTTCCAGCCCTCATAAAAGAATCGCTGCAGCTGCTTACCATATGTAAAAACTGCAGGGATATTTTCAAAAAAACAGAGTCCGCATACATTTCTGTACGCAAACCCTGTTCGATTAAAATACGTTTTTATTGTCGGTAAATGCTTAGAATTTACCAGCCTTTGCAGCTTCCTCAACAGATACTGCAACTGCAACAGTAGCACCAACCATCGGGTTGTTACCCATTCCGATCAGACCCATCATTTCTACGTGAGCCGGAACAGAAGAAGAACCTGCGAACTGTGCATCAGAGTGCATACGTCCCATAGTATCTGTCATACCGTAGGAAGCAGGACCTGCTGCCATGTTGTCCGGGTGAAGTGTACGTCCTGTACCACCGCCGGAAGCAACGGAGAAGTATTTCTTGCCCTGTTCGATACATTCTTTCTTGTATGTACCTGCAACCGGATGCTGGAAACGTGTCGGGTTGGTTGAGTTACCTGTGATGGAAACACCAACGTTTTCATGATGCATGATCGCAACACCTTCCTGAACGTCATCTGCACCGTAGCATTTTACAGTGGCACGAAGTCCGTTTGAGTATGCTTTCTCATATACAACGTTTAATTTTGCTTCTTTGTAGTCATACTGTGTCTCTACAAATGTAAATCCGTTGATACGGGAAATGATCTGTGCAGCATCTTTTCCAAGACCGTTTAAGATAACACGAAGCGGTTTCTGACGAACTTTGTTTGCTTTCTCAGCGATACCGATCGCACCTTCTGCTGCTGCGAAAGACTCATGTCCTGCTAAGAAGCAGAAGCATTCTGTCTCTTCTTCCAGTAACATCTTACCAAGGTTACCATGTCCAAGACCTACTTTTCTGTGGTCTGCAACAGAACCCGGGATACAGAAAGACTGAAGTCCTTCACCGATTGCTGCTGCTGCGTCTGCTGCTCTTCTGCATCCTTTTTTGATTGCGATCGCAGCACCTACTGTGTAAGCCCAGCATGCGTTTTCAAAACAGATCGGCTGGATTTTCTTAACCTGATCGTATACATCAAGTCCAGCGTCCTTTGTAATCTTTTCAGCTTCTTCGATAGAGCTGATTCCATAACTGTTTAATACAGAATTGATCTGGTCAATTCTTCTTTCATATGATTCAAATAAAGCCATTGTCGTTTCTCTCCTTTCCTACTACTCTTGTCTCGGGTCGATGATCTTAACTGCGTCATCTACACGGCCATACTGTCCCTTAGCTTTTTCCCAAGCTGTGTTAGGGTCATCACCTTTTTTGATGAAGTCAGTCATTTTTCCAAGAGAAACGAACTGATATCCGATTACTTCGTTATCAGCATCCAGTGCGATACCTGTTACATAGCCTTCTGCCATTTCCAGATAACGAACACCTTTTTCTTTGGTTGCGTACATAGTACCAACCTGAGAGCGAAGTCCCTTACCAAGATCTTCCAGTCCTGCACCAACTGCAAGTCCGTCATCAGAGAACGCACTCTGTGTACGTCCGTAAACGATCTGTAAGAATAACTCTCTCATTGCTGTATTGATCGCATCACATACAAGGTCTGTATTTAATGCTTCAAGAATGGTCTTACCCTGTAAAATTTCTGCTGCCATAGCTGCAGAGTGTGTCATACCGGAACATCCGATGGTCTCAACCAATGCTTCTTCGATCACACCGTTTTTTACATTTAAGGAAAGCTTGCAGGCACCCTGCTGTGGTGCACACCAGCCTACGCCATGTGTAAAACCTGAAATATCTTCAATTTTTTTGGAATGAACCCATTTTCCCTCTTCCGGGATTGGAGCTGGTTCATGTTTTGCGCCCTTAGCTACCGGACACATGTTTTCAACTTCCTGAGTGTAAATCATTATAAGACTCCTTTCAAAGATATAAAATGATGTATTTTGTTAAACTTTGTTAGACATTTAACATACCGCACTTATTTTCGCACATTTTCTGCAATTCATCAAGTAGTATTTCATGTTTTTTTCCCGGTGCATACTCACAATAACTGCGCTGCTGACACAAACGTGATCTAGCACTCCTTTGTTACTACTTCCCCCTGTTTTTTATAGATGGAATCCGCCGGGATCACACCGCGCACCATGGAGAGCGGATATACATTGGTGTTTCTTCCGATCACAGTTCCCGGATTTAACACGGAATTGCATCCCACTTCCACATGATCGCCGAGCATGGCTCCGAATTTTTTCAGCCCTGTCGCGATCTGTTCCTCACCGTCTTTTACCACTACAAGGGTTTTGTCGGATTTTACATTGGAGGTGATGGAGCCCGCCCCCATATGGGATTTATAACCGAGAATGGAGTCGCCGACGTAATTGTAATGCGGCACCTGCACCGAATTAAAAATGATAACGTTCTTTAACTCGGTCGAATTTCCGACCACCGAGCCTTTTCCGACGATCGCGCTGCCACGCACAAACGCGCAGTGGCGGATCTCCGCTTCCTCATCGATAATGAGCGGTCCGTTTAACGCGGCTGTCGGCGCCACCTTTGCGCTCTTTGCCACCCAGATATCTTCGCCCCGCTGTTCAAATCTTTCCGGATCCAATGTCGGTCCGATCTCTCTTATCACATCCGCGATCCCCTTTAATGCCTCCCACGGATAAGTGTAACGCGCAAGGTATTCCCCCGCGATCGTCTGTGTCAGATCATATAAACTGGTAATTTTTGCTCTTTCCATTATTCCACCTCGTACTATTGATATCAATTCATTCTTTTCGTTCCCATTCTACTCCGCCGCTGGTTCTTTTACAAGTGGCGGTTCGCCCGGATTTTCAAAATCAAACCGGATCCTTTCGTCCGCATATTTCAGACAGGTATCAAAGGTATTTCCGCTTTTGGATACAAATCCATTCACTTTTGCTTTCGTCTTTCCGGTTGTAAGCAGCTCTTTTATGATCTCCTCGGGAAGTTCCACCTGCGCCACATGGTATGGAAGCCTAAACCCACAGTCACATTCGTAATACCACTGCGAACGTTTCAGGTGCTTTCCACACTTCGGACAGTCCACTTCCGTTTCAACCGGCTGTGGTTTCTCCGGGAAATCAAACGCGACTCTTCCATCCTCTGTAAGCTTTAACGGCGCATCAAATTTCATACCGGTCTTTGCGATAAAGCCCTCGATCACGCCTGTTTTTTTGCGCAAAAGCAGTTCTTTTACCTGACTTTCGTTTAATTTCACGCCCGCGATCTGCCCGATCGTGAATCTGCATCCGGTTCCGTCCGCCTTACTGTAATTTGCGCAGCCAAACCCGAATTTCGTATGCACAATATCTCCGCCGCAGAGCGGACAGAACACGCCTTCTACTTTTTTTGGCTCCACATCCTGAAAGTCAAATTTAAGCCCCGTGATCTTTCCGTCTTCCTCTTTTGCGAAAATAACGCGGGCGTCAAAACTGTTGCCGGTCTTCGACTTAAATCCGCGGATCGTCGATGTACGTCCGTCTTTTAACAGCTCGCGCACCTGCGTTTCCGTCAGATTTTTTCCCGCCATTTTTCCGATCGAGAACCGGCAGCTGTTCTCGTCCGCAGAAGAATAATTGGCACAGCCGTATCCAAACGGTGTCTTTACGATCTCACCCCCGCAGAGCGGACAGACCACATCCTTTATTTTTTTTGCCTCCACATGGTCAAAATCAAATCTGACCTGCGTCACTCCGTTTTCATCCTTTTCAAGCTTTAAGCAGGCATCGAATTTCTTCCCGCTTTTTGATTTAAAGCCACGGATCGTCTTTGTCATTCCCTCGGTGAGAAGCTCCGTAAGCTGCGCTTTGTTCAGATCTTTCCCGGCGATCTGTCCCACCGAAAAGCTGCATCCGTTTTCCCCGTCTTTTCCATGATGCTCACAGGAAAAGCCATAGCCGCGCTCCAGGATGGCTCCGCCACAGACCGGACATCTGACGCCCTCCACAACCGTCGGCTCATTCTTGGAAAAATCAAACTGAATGGATGTTTTTCCATCGTCCTCTTTCTTTAAAAGAAGCGCTGCGGAAAATTTCTTTTTCTTCTGGGACTGGAACCCGGAAAGTACCTCCGTATGTCCCTTTTCCAGAAGATCCTTTACCTCTTCCTCCGATAAGTCGCGTCCGGCGATCTGACCGATCGCAAATTTACAGCCGCTTCCGTCTTTTTTGTAGTTGCTGCATCCATAGCCAAACGGTGTCGTCTCGATCTCGCCACCGCAGACCGGGCAGGACACGCCCAGCTTCTTCCGCGCTCCGATCCCTCTGCCGTTTTTGCCCGCAAACGAGCTGATCCGTCCGGCGATCTGGGAAAGCAGATCCCGGTCTATGATCGCAACGGTCTCTTTGCGGATAAATTCTTCCAGCTTTTCCCGGTAATCTTCCACTGCCACGGTTCCGTTCGTGATCCCGTCGAGTCCTTTCTCCCAGGAGGCCGTCATCTTTGGGTTTAAAAGTGCCGGAACGGTAAGGCTCACGACCTCAAACACCATCTCCCCGAAGCGCTCCGGTGTCAGCACCTGTGTCTTTTTATTCAGATTCAGATACCCGATATGTACCAGTTTTTTTATGATCTCCGCGCGTGTCGCGGAAGTTCCGATCCCGGAGCCCTTGATCTGCTCACGCAGCTCCTCGTCCTCGATCAGCTGACCGGCATTTTCCATGGCAAGCACCATGGAACCCGAGGTATAGCGTTTCGGCGGGGAAGTCTTTCCCTCTTTGATGGAATAACCGTTTACCGGAAGCACATCTCCTTTTTGCAGGGAAGCAGAAAGCTCGATCAGTCCTTTGTTTTCCTCATCCTCTTTTTTACGCCCGGCGATCTCTAAATACCCTGCGGATTTTAAAGTCTTTGCTGAGGCAAACAGCGTCTCCGTATCGACTGCGACTTCGAGCTTGACATTCTGATATTCCGCCGGCGGATAAAATACCGACAAAAATCTGCGGACGATCAGATCGTATACGCTTTTTTGCAGTTCTGTCACCGAGGAGAGATTTCCGGTCTGTCCGGTCGGAATGATCGCGTAGTGATCCGTTACCTTGCTGTCATTTGTATACTGGCTCTTTGCCAGATTCCGGTACATCCCCTCGCTTAAAATACGCTCGGTGTACGCTTTGGTCGGCTCATACGACTTCAGACGATTCAGATTTTTGGTGATCTCTTTTGCCACCGCCGTCGTAAGCACCCTCGCATCGGTTCTCGGATAAGTGGTAAGCTTCTTCTCGTAAAGTTCCTGCGCCGCCTTTAATGTCTCATCCGGGCTGATCTTAAAAAGCTTGGCGCACTCCGCCTGAAGCTCCGCCAGATTAAATAAGAGCGGTGCCCTTTTCCGGCTGACCGTCGATTCGATCGTCTTTACCACCGCTTCTTTTCCTTCCAGCTCCCCGATCAGTTTTTTGGCGTCCTCCTCTTTTTTAAATCCGTTTTCCTTATATAAAAGCGGATTTTCAAAATACCGGGAACCGGCAATACTTTTCCACTCCGCCTCGATCTCTTTTTCGGTAAAGTTTCCGATCACACGGTAAAACGGTGTCTCCTTAAAATTGCGGATCTCGCGCTCGCGGATCACGACCATGCCAAGCACACAGGTCATCACACGGCCGACCGCGATCGGCACATAATGTCCGGTTCCGACCGCATCATTTAAAAGCTTTCCGTATTTGACGGACATCGCACGGGAAAAATTTATGCCCATCGCGTAATCCTCAATGGAACGCATGATCCCGGACTTTCCGAGATTTTTATAAGCATCCATGCTCTTTGCTTCCGTGATCCCGCGCTTTATCTCCTCATCGGTCTGGGAATCGATCCAGACGCGCAGCTCCGTCATTCCCTCGCGCACGCCGCCGTAATTTCTGATATTCTCCTCGATGGTCTGTCCTTCTTTTCCCGAGTCGCCTGCCCAGTAAACCGTTTCAATATCCTCACGGTGCAGCATATTGTTTACGATCTCATACTGCTTTTTGACATTCGCAATGACACCGTATTTGTACTCACGCGGCAGAAACGGCAGATCCTCCAGCTTCCATTTTTTATATTTTTCGTCATATTCCTCCGGATAGACCATCTCCACCAGATGACCCACACACCAGGTAATGACAAACTCATGATTTTCAATATAGCCGTTATTTCTTCCGGATACACCGAGCACACGCGCAAAATCCTGTGCCACGGACGGTTTCTCGGTTATGATCAGTTTTTTACCCATAATTCTCCCTTAGTTCTTCCAAAAATTCAATAACGAAATCATAACACAATTCCATTTTTCCCGCAAATCTTTTCACCGGATCCCACAAAGCGAAAAAAGAACAGGTATGGCAGGCTTTTTGCCTTTTTTCCTGCACTCCCGTTCTTTTTGTTTACAGATAATATTCAATTTCAACCTCTGAATTTTCAAAGAATTCCTGATAGATCGCTCTCCGGATATTCACGAAATCATAGCTGTTTCTTCCCCGCGGTCTTGCCAGATCCACCCGGATCTCCTTTTTGATCTCTCCCGGATTTTTGCCCATGACGAAGATCCGGTCACTCAAAAAGATCGCTTCATCAATATCATGGGTAATGAGTATCATGGTCGTCTTTTCCTGCTCCCATATTTTCAGTATGCCGTTTTGCATATGGATCCTTGTAAGCGCATCTAAAGCCCCGAACGGCTCATCCAGCAAAAGTACCGCCGGATGATTGATCAGTGCTCTTGCGATACTGACCCGCTGCTGCATGCCCCCGGACAACTGCCCGGGCAATGCCTTCTCAAAATTTTCCAGTCCGACCATTTTGATATGTTCCGCGACCAGTTTTTTCTTTTCCTCCGCCGGAAGTTTCTCATGGATTCCAAACGCGATATTTTTTTCCACGGTAAGCCATGGAAACAGCCTGGCTTCCTGAAATACCATCCCGATATGGACAGACGGCTTCTCGACCCGCTTTCCGCCGATTTTTATCTCACCATCTGTCGGTTTTTCCAGTCCGGCGATCATGCGCGCAAGCGTACTCTTTCCACATCCGCTCGCCCCAACGATACTGATGAATTCTCCTGCACGGATTTTCAGATCGATATCCGTAAGCACCTCAAACGAAACATCTTTGATCTGAAATATTTTCTTTACATGTTCAATCTCTAAATTTTCGCTCTCTTTCATAGGCCTGTTGTCCTTTTCCCTGTATGATTTATTTCTAATTCCAGACGATCAAGCGCTTCTGCACTGCCAGAATGACCGCGTCGGTAACCAGCCCGATCACGCTTATGGACAGTAAGCCCACAAACAGTTTTTCGGGCTGCGACAGTTCCCTTGCGTATTCGATCATATAGCCAACGCCTTTGGTAGCCGCAAGCATCTCTGCCGCGATCCTTGTCGGTACAGGCATGACCGCACCACTGACCGCACCGCCATCCCCCAGGATCTGCCACAGGAGAAGTATTGCAAGCGGTACGAAAAAGAATATCACGGTGTCTGTTTTATTCTGTTTTCTCATGGCTGTTCCTTTCTGACCGCGTCAAGGTACGACGCATCGGTAAGATCAGCCACATCCGGTCTGTTTTTTATGGTTCCCTGTTCATAAAGATAGGATATGGTATCGTCAAGCGCATCTGTCACACCGGCATTCAGTTCATATTCAAATGTTCTCGTATTGTAATAAAGCGCTATATTCTCACTGGTATCCCCCATTTCCTCTGCCACAACAGAAAACGCTTCCTCCTCATTGTCTTTGATCCAGTCTGTCGCTGCAAGAACTGCCTGTAAAAATTGTCTTGCATGCTCCGGATGGTCTTTCATATAGGCATCATCCCCGACAATGACCGTAAGGACATCATCATAACCTTCCGCATCCGCCACCTCATATGCCCCGGTCTCCGCCTCGATCGCCGTACTCATCGGCACCTGTGTCACTGCTGCATCCACCGTATTTCCGACAAATGCCGCGAGCTGATCCTTGTTCTTTAAGGAAACAATATCGATATCATCTTCGGTCAGATGCTCGGCACCGAGATATTTTAAAAGCAGTTTATGATTGGTGCTTCCCGACATCACCGCGACCCGTTTTCCCCTGATATCCGAAATATTCTTTATTCCGGAATCTTTTGCTGCGATCAGCTGATAACCGCTCGTGGAACGGAACAGACTTGAGATCACTTTTACGTCCAGTCCGTTCGCTTTTGCCTGAACAACCGGCATATCTCCAAGCGCGGCAAACTCCACGCCGCCGGACGTCATGGTTTCCATAATCGCCGAACCAGAATCGGCAGCCGTAACTTCCACGTTTACGTTCTCTCCGAAGGCTTCTTTAAAAAAGCCCTTTTTATCCGCAATAATGATCGGAAGATAATTTCCCGGTGTCATGACCCGGATCTGCTCCGGCTCATTTTCCGCCTTTTCCCCACATGGTAAGTTTTCTGCCCACCTGTGAAATTGGATTTCCATTTTTCCCAACCGCGCTGATCACAGAAATGGTTTCTTTCTCTTCGAGCAGCTTTTCTATTTTTTCTATATCCTTCTGCAATGCCATGACCAAACCTCCTATATTCTGTCCAGATTGATGCTCGCGTGCATGCTGCACTTTCTGTAATTATCCATTTCCGTACTGATACCGTACTTTTGCATGATTTCATAAAAGCCTTTGGTCAGTTTCACATAATAATCCAGAGAAGGCGTGGTCTGCTTAAAAAAGATGGAATTCGGCACCACGTTCCACACATCATGCTTTAGCCCCACACCATAGGAAGCCAGTTCTTCCGCAAGTTCAAAATCTGCCTTTAATGCCTCTTCCTCCGTCGCAAAGCCATTCGGTTTCGCAAGTTCCACACCGCTCACGATCCCGGTATTCACCTGTCCTTTTCCAAATATCTCAACCGCTTTGTATAACCGGTGCTTCCACTCATCAAATGAAATGTGCACCGCTTTCCCCGGGCATACCCACTTGTAGATCGTCTCATCAAACACTTCCAGATCGGTCGTATAACTGGTAAGTCCCGTCTCCTCGTACAGACGGGTCAGCTGTCTTTCGTTCAGGGCCGTACTGTTTACCTGACTCGGGTATTTTTTGGTCGTAAACGCTGTCCCGGCGTGTCCCAGAAATGGCAGTATTTGTTTACGGAAAGAGAAAACCTCTGGGGTCTGGCATCCACCACTTCCTGCATCAGCGTGCCAAAGCTGGTCTTTTTATCGTAAAATTTCGGTTTTTCCCAGTAGATCACTTCATCTATGATCCGGTCGTCATCTACAAGAACGATCCGGTCGTCCACCACATCCACCAGATATGGCTCCCTGCTGTTTTTTGTCCGCTTTGCAGTCGAAAAAACGAAGTGCGTTATAATACTGGTTCCATCCCGCAAAAGCAGCGATGCCGGGGCCAGACGTTCCCCATACGGGTTGGTCTGATGTATCGCCGGATTCACTTTATCCAGACGTTCCCACGGAAGATCGATATCTGTTCTTCCGAAATGTCCATATGCCGCCGTCTGCCGGTAGATCGGACGTTTCAGATCGAGTTCGCTTATGATCGCTTTTGGTCTTAAATCGAAGACTTTTTCAATGACCTCCGTGATCTTTTCCTCGGTGTATTTTCCGGTTCCAAACGTATCGACCGCAATGGATACCGGCTTTGCTACTCCGATGGCATACGCAAGCTCGATCTCGATCTGATCCGCCGCTCCTGCCGCGACCAGATTTTTTGCCACCCAGCGCGCCGCATAAGCTGCGGAACGCCGATCACGAAGCGTCCGGTCTTAAATATGGTAAGATTCCGTCTTTTCTGACCTTTGCGAGCTGTCTCGTCAACCGGTGCGCAAAAGAGATCGCAGGCGGCAGATATTCCGGTGTCTCATTGGTCGCGTATCCAAAGATAATGCCCTGATCTCCCGCTCCGGTTCCGAAATCTTCCGTTACACCTTCCTGCTTCGATTCATACGCCTGATCCACACCAAGCGCGATATCCGCGGACTGTTCATCGATTGAGGTCAATACCGCGATCGAGTCGGCATCAAATCCGCCTGCTGACCGGTCATAGCCGATCTCCCGTATGGTATCCCGCACCACCTTTGAAATATCCACATACGCTCTGGTTGAGATCTCGCCGACCACCAGGGCAAGCCCGGTTGCCACTGTCGTCTCCGCCGCCACACGCGCATCCGGATCTTCTTTTAATAATGCGTCTAAGATCGCATCGGAAACCTGGTCTGCGATCTTATCCGGATGTCCTTCTGTTACTGATTCTGATGTAAATAATTTTCCCATAATTTTTGCTCCTTTTTGTTTTGTTGTTTGATTTTTCTAAACTATAAAATTACGGGCGGCCATTTACAACGCAAAAACGTGAAACCGATTGCAGTGCCTGCTTCAAATTTTGCCTTTTTCCTGTGATTTCCAGTCTAACCCACTGCTTTCCTTCCCTGTTTTTTTGCATATGTGAAAACGATGTCAGCCGCATTTTTCCCTGTTTCCGGTGCAAAAATAAGATCCATTTTCCCTGTCGCCATCACAAAAAGAGATGCCCTCTTTCCGACACACAAGTCATTTTTGACCTGTATGCCCGAAAGAGAGCATCTCTTTTATTGATATAAAGTAATCGGGAACTGCCCACCGTGGAGCAGTTACTGATTGCGCAAGACCTATTTCTTTGTAATGTAACCCTGTGCTTTTAAGAGCTCTGCACAAAGTACCGCTCCACCTGCTGCTCCACGGACTGTATTATGGGAAAGTCCGATGAATTTCCAGTCATATACGGTATCCTCTCTCAGACGTCCAACGTTGATTCCCATACCGTTTTCGTAGTCAACATCGAGTGTTACCTGTGGACGATTATCCTCTTCCATATAACGGATGAACTGCTTCGGTGCGCTCGGAAGTCCGAGTTCCTGCGGAACACCACTGTAATTTTCCAGTGCTGCGATCAGCTGTTCTTTTGTCGGGTTCTTTTTGAATTTTACGAATACCGCTGCGGTATGTCCGTTTAATACCGGAACACGGATACACTGGCAGGTGATGACCGGTGATTCTGCCGGAACGATCGCTTTTTTCTCAGGATCGATGTGACCCCAGATACGAAGCGGCTCTTTTTCTGATTTCTCTTCCTCACCACCGATGTACGGGATGATGTTTCCAAGCATTTCCGGCCAGTCTTTAAATGTCTTACCGGCTCCTGAGATCGCCTGATAAGTAGTCGCTACCACTTCATACGGCTCGAATTCTTTCCATGCGGTAAGAACCGGCGCGTAACTCTGAATGGAGCAGTTTGGCTTTACTGCAACGAAACCGCGCTTTGTGCCAAGTCTTTCTCTCTGATATTTGATGACATCCATATGCTCCGGGTTGATTTCCGGTACCACCATCGGCACATCCGGTGTCCATCTGTGCGCGCTGTTGTTGGAAACGACCGGTGTCTCAGTCTTCGCATAATCTTCCTCGATCTTTTTGATCTCTTCTTTTGTCATATCAACAGCGGAGAATACGAAGTCAACCTGTGAAGCAACCTTCTCTACCTCGTTTACATTCATGACAACGATGTTCTTTACCGCTTCCGGCATCGGAGTATCCATTTTCCATCTTCCGCCGACTGCTTCTTCATATGTCTTTCCTGCACTTCTCGGGCTGGCTGCGATCGTTGTCACCTCAAACCACGGATGATTCTCCAAAAGAGAAATAAATCTCTGTCCGACCATACCAGTTCCACCAAGGATGCCTACCTTTAACTTCTCGCTCATTACTACTAATCTCCTCTATTTTTCTTTCCTGTATTTCGTTCTAAGTGTCTTTGCGTTGCGGACACTTGTCTGCGTTAAAGTAATACTAATACATATCAGAGAAAAAAACAAGTCAAAATTTGTATGTTTAATATACAAATCTTTGTCAATTCTGCATAATAATTCGAATTTTATCTGGCAAGCAGCCTGTCTTCCCAATCCTTTTTCACGGTATCCTGCCAGTCATCTGCCAGAAATGCCTTTTCTTTTTCGATTGTCTGCTTCATCGCATCCACGCCGGGCGCACCGATTGTCAGTCTGGTGTTGACACAGGTCTCCATGGAGATCGCATCATAGATATCTTCCTCAAATACCGGACTGATCGCTTTTAATTCCGAAAGGCTCATCGCGTCGATCGGGATTTTTTTGTCCAGACAGTATAAAACGATACGTCCGACAATCCCATGTGCGTCGCGGAACGGAACTCCGTGTTTTACCAGATAATCTGCCGCATCGGTCGCGTTCGTAAATCCATGGTTCGCGCTCTCACGCATTCTGTCTTTGTTAAATTTCATTGTGGCAAGCATGCCGCGGAACAGCGCGAGACAGCCCTTTGCCGTATCCATCGCGTCAAAAGAAAGCTCCTTGTCTTCCTGCATGTCCTTATTGTACGCAAGCGGGATTCCCTTCATCGTGGTAAGCAAAGAAACCAGTGCGCCATAGACACGGCCGGTCTTTCCTCTGACAAGTTCAGCGATATCCGGGTTCTTTTTCTGCGGCATGATACTGCTTCCAGTGCTGTACGCATCATCGATCTCCACAAACTGGTATTCGTTGGAATTCCAGATGATGATCTCCTCGGAAAAGCGGCTTAAATGCATCATGATCGTGGAAAGCGCTGATAAAAACTCGATCAGATAATCACGGTCTGAAACACCGTCCATACTGTTTAACGTAGGTCCGTAAAAGCCGAGCAGCTCCGCTGTATATTCACGGTCCAACGGATATGTCGTTCCAGCAAGCGCACCGCTTCCGAGCGGACAGTAATTCATACGCTCATAGATGTCATGCATGCGCTGTCTGTCGCGCCCAAACATTTCAAAATAAGCCGCCATATGATGTGCCAGCGTGATCGGCTGTGCCTTCTGCAAATGGGTAAAGCCCGGCATAATCGTGTCCAGATTTTCTTCCATGATCTTTAAGATCGTCTCTAAAAGTTCTTTTAAGAGTTCATCGGTCTCTAACAGCTCTTTTCTGGTGTAAAGGCGCATGTCCAATGCAACCTGGTCGTTTCTGCTGCGTCCGGTGTGCAGCTTCTTTCCGGTATCGCCAAGGCGGTCGATCAGGTTTGCCTCAACAAAGCTGTGAATGTCCTCATACTTTGTGGAGATCTCAAGCTTTCCGCTCTCGACCTCCGAGAGGATCTCCTTTAACGTCTTTAAAATGTCTGCTTTCTCCTGCGCAGTCAGTATCCCCTGCTTTTCCAGCATGCAGACATGTGCCATGCTTCCCTCGATATCCTGTCTGTAAAATTTCTGATCAAATGTAATGGACGCATTGAAATTGTAGACCAGCTGATCGGTCTCCTTTGTGAAACGTCCTCCCCATAACTGTGCCATACTAATTTTCCTCGCTTTCTTTTCTTTTTTCTGCGATCTCCTCATCGCGCTGTTTTTTTGAAAACACACAGCCGCAGTAATACTGGCGGTACATGTCATATTCTTTTGAAATCTCTACGGAACGCTTATAGCCGTTCTTTTTTTTGAAATCCGACACCAGATACGGAATGCCATACTCCGCGCCCAGTCTCTCGCCGATCTCATTTAATTTTACGGAATTTTTTAAAGGACTGATGGAAAGCGTCGTGGTAAAATAATCAAATTTCTTTTCCTTCGCAAGCTTTGCCGTGCTCTCAAGCCTAAGCTTGTAGCACTCCATGCAGCGTGCGCCGCCCTCTTTGTCCTGCTCAAAGCCCTTCGCCATCTCATAAAAGCGCTCTTTGTCGAATCTTCCCTCCACAAATTTCACTTCGTGTTTCATCGGGAAACGCCGGATAAATTCCTGCTGTTCCGCCACACGTTTCCGGTACTCCTCATCCGGATAGATATTCGGATTGTAGTAATAGACCGTAATGAAAAAATATTCAGAAAGATACTCGAGCACATAACTCGAACAGGGTGCGCAGCAACTGTGCAAAAGCAGCGTGGGAATCCGGTTTTGCTCCTGATTCTCCCGAAGCACGCCCTCCATTTCCCTTTGATAATTTCTCTGATTCATAATTCACCTTTTTTGTATAACATACGATTCTTTATATTCTACCTTATCTAAAAAAAAATAGCAATCTCTGTTCTTTCGCATAAGATAAAAATATAACCCGATACTATTTTCTTTTGTAAATGAGGAATGGCTATGAATACTTTCATTGAATTTCAGGATATATCTTTTTCCTATCATACCGTAAGCGGAGAAACGCCTGCTCTGCATCATATAAATTTTTCAGTGAACCGAAATGATTTTGTTGCGATCGTCGGTCCAAGCGGCTGTGGCAAATCCACGCTTCTTTCCATGCTCTGCGGCCTGATCCGGCCGGAGTACGGGGCGATTAAGATAGATGGGATTCCGCTCTCCGAAAAGGACCTTACGTCCATCGGCTACATGCTGCAAAAAGATCAGCTGTTTGAGTGGCGCACGATCGAAAAAAATATTCTGCTCGGGCTTGAGATCCAGAAAAAACAAAATCCGGAAAGCCTTGCATACGCACAGACACTGTTAAAGACCTATGGTCTTTCCGATTTCCGGAATGCCAAGCCCTCCGAGCTTTCCGGCGGCATGCGCCAGCGTGCGGCACTGATCCGTACCCTGGTCTTAAAACCGGAGCTTCTGCTCTTAGACGAACCGTTCTCCGCGCTGGACTATCAGACACGTTTAAATACCGCAAATGATATCGGAAACATCATTAAAAAAGAGCATAAGACGGCGATCCTGGTCACACACGACATTTCCGAAGCGGTCAGCCTTGGCAGCCAGGTCGTTGTCCTGACCAGACGTCCCGCCACGGTAAAACGCGTCATCCCGGTTCAGTTTCCGTCCGGTCTCACTCCGCTGGAACGCCGGAACACACCGGAATTTAAAACTTATTTTAATCTGATCTGGAAGGAGTTAAATGAACATGCATGAACTTTCCGCAGCACAAATCGCATACATCAACCGGGAAAAGCGAAAAAATGTACGGATTTTCGTAAGCCGGATCCTGATTTTGATCCTCTTTTTCGCCTTCTGGGAGCTCTCGGCTGATACCGGACTGATCGACTCATTTATTTTCAGCAGTCCACACCGGCTGATCCAGTGCTTTTTTTCCATGTTAAAACAGCAGGATCTGCTTTTTCATATCGGCATCACATTATTTGAAACACTGCTTAGTTTTCTGCTTGTGATCTTTTTCACACTGCTCATCACCATCTTGTTGTGGCGGAGCAAAAATGCCGCAAAGATTTTAGAGCCCTATCTGGTCGTCTTAAACAGCCTGCCGAAATCCGCGCTCGCGCCGCTTTTGATCGTATGGCTCGGTGCCAATTACAAAACGATCATTTTAACCGGAATGTCTGTCGCGATCTTTGGCTCCGTATTAAGCCTGTATACCGGCTTTGTCCACACCGACCCGGAAAAGATCAAGCTGGTGCGCACACTTGGCGGAAACCGGGCACACATCCTGTTTAAAGTAGTGCTCCCGTATAACATACCCGGACTTCTTGGCATTTTAAAGGTCAACATCGGTCTGTGTCTGGTCGGCGTCATCATCGGTGAATTTATTGCAGCAAAATGCGGGCTCGGCTACCTGATCATATACGGAAGCCAGGTTTTCAAACTCGACTGGGTGATCCTCTCCATTTTGATCCTCTGCGTGATCGCAACCGCTCTGTACGGTGCGATCGGCGGCATCGAAAAATTCTATTTAAAAAGACGGTAACCGCGTTGCACTCCTCCTAAAATTGTTGTATACTACCAAGCATAGACAGGAGGCAACAGATATGAAACGGGTAACAAAAAACACCACGATCGGTGAATTATTACAGCTTGATCCTGATATCGCTAATGTTTTAACCGGAATCGGCATGCACTGCATCGGATGTCCGTCTTCCCAGAGAGAGACGATCGAGCAGGCAGCAGATGTACACGGTTTGGACGCAGACGATCTGATCGAAGATATCATAGGATTTTTAGAAGCATAAAAGAACTGCAGCTTCACGGCAAAATGCCGTAACGCTGCAGTTCTTTTTTATTTTTCATCCGCGTAAACGCGCTCGATATGCATGGCAAGATAGCCGATCTCGATATCCGCCAGTTTGATATTTAAATGCTGTTCCAGATGTCTGCATACGGTTGTCGCGATCTGAAATGACGCAGGAAATTTCTGCTCCATATACTCATTCAGATCCAGCTTTAAGACTTCTCCCGTCATCGCCCGCGCCGCCATATATTTGATATGGTTCATCATACGGTTATAGGAGATGGTCTGCACATCAATATTTTTTCCGACATCTGCCTCGATCAGGGAAATACATTCCCGCACCGCCGCCGCGATCTGCATCGCACCGGACACTTTCTCATCACAGATGGACGAATGTACATGAAGCGCGATATAGCCGATCTCATCTTCATCCAGCAGAATCCCGTCTGCCTCCTCCAACAGTTTTCTTGCCAGAGTGGCAACTTTATACTCTTTATAAAACAACACCTGGATATCCTGATTTAACGGATTGCTGATCTGCTCTCCGTTCCGGATCCTTCTTGCCGCGAACGCAATATGATCCGCAAGTGGGAATAATATGCCCCGGTCAACCTTTCCAAATTCCTGTTTCGCACTGTCTAAAATCGCATCGGCGATCTCCAGATACTTCGGTTCTATCTCGCGAAGCAGTTCCCTTGCGCTTCCACGCTCGGAATCACTGCTCAGCGAATAAATCCGGCAGTCCTCCGTCGGCTCGATATATTCGCTTACCTTTCTGCCGAATCCGATCCCTTTTCCGAGCAGCAGGTATTCCCTGCTGCTCTTATCCATAATCGCCAGCACTGCGTTATGATTGAGTGCTTTGGTCACTCGGTACATATTCTTCCCCCTCCAGACGGCTTTTCTTTATTCGTAGATATCTACCGCAAAAAGATCCTCTCCTGCTTTTACCGCCCCTGTTTTTAATAATCTCACTTTTTCATTTTCCTTTAAATCGGTGCAAAGGATCGGAGAAACCAGTGATGGCGCATGCGATTTCACATAGTCCAAATCGATCTTCATGAGCGCATCGCCCTTTTTCACCTTCGCGCCTTCTTCTACCAGTATCTCAAAGCCCTCTCCGTTTAATTTCACGGTGTCGATACCGATGTGTAAAAGCATCTCCATACCGTCTGCTGTCACAAATCCGATCGCGTGATGTGTCGGGAAAATAAAGCTGATCTCGCCGTCTGCCGGTGCTTTGACTACCGGATCGGTCGGTTCCACTGCTGCCCCGTCACCCATCATTTTTCCTGCAAATCCTTCATCCGGTGCGGTCGTGATGTCACCCGCGATACCGTCAAACGGGCTTGCGATCACATAAGATGCCTTCTTTTTTCTGTTTTCTACTGTGTTTTCCTGCTGTGGTTCTTCCACATCGGACACGTCAAATGTGACTTCTTCTTCCGGCGCATGTTCCAGATAATCCTCAAGGTTCGATTTGATCACGGTAACCTTCGGTCCGTAAATGATCTGGACACCCTGTCCCTTATGGATCACACCGCTTGCTCCGGTCGCTTTTAACAATGCATCATTTACCTTTGCCGCCTCAAATACGGTACAGCGCAGACGGGTTGCGCAGCAGTCCACATCGGAAATATTTTTCTTTCCGCCAAGTCCTGCGCAGATCTGTGCGGAAAGTTCACCCTCCACATGTGCGCCATCCGCAGCTTTTCCACCGTTTTTCTTTGCTTCTACGTCTTTTCTTGTATATAATTTTACTTCGTCGTCGTTATCCTCACGTCCCGGTGTCTTGAAATTGAATTTCTTGATCAGGAAGGAAAACAGGAAATAGTATACCACAAAATAACCGATTCCGACAATCACAATCCATATCCAGCTGGTTTTTTTGTTTCCCTGAAGGATACCAAACAGGAACATATCGATCAGACCGCCTGAGAATGTCATTCCGACACCAACATTAAATACATGCATCAGCATATATGCAAGACCTGCAAATACACAGTGGATGATGTATAATACCGGAGCTACAAATAAGAACGTAAACTCGATCGGCTCTGTGATACCGGTGAGCATGGAAGTAAGTGCCGCAGAAAGCAACAGACCTGCGACTGCTTTTCTCTTTTCCGGTTTTGCGGTGCGGTACATCGCAAGTGCTGCTCCCGGAAGTCCGAAGATCATGAGCGGGAATTTACCGGACATGAATCTGGTTGCTGAAACTGCAAAATGCTCTACACTCGGATCAGCAAGCTGTGCAAAGAAGATGTTCTGCGCACCTTCGATCAGCTTTCCGCCAACTTCCATTGTTCCGCCGACACCGGTCTGCCAGAACGGAAGATAAAATACATGATGAAGTCCAAACGGGATCAGTGCTCTTTCCATGAAACCGTATACCCAGGTTCCGGCGTATCCGGATTCCAGTACCAGATTACCAACACTGTAAATACCTTTCTGGATCGGCGGCCATGCGAAGAACATCAAAATACCAACTACTGTATAAGTCAGTGCTGAGATGATCGGCACAAATCTGGTTCCACCGAAGAACGAAAGCACCTGCGGCAGTTCGATCTTATAAAACCGGTTGTGCAGTGCTGCAACACCAAGTCCTACAATGATACCACCGAATACACCCATCTGTAAGGATGTGATCCCGCAGACATCCGCTGTCGCACCGCTTAACATGCTCTCAGTTCCGCCATTGATCGTGATCATGGCACTGATCGACGCATGCATGATGAAAAATGCGATCACCGCGGATAATGCCGCAACTTCTTTTTCCTTTTTTGCCATACCAATCGCGACACCCATCGCAAACAGGATCGGCAGGTTGGCAAACACGATATTTCCCGCGTCGTTCATGACCGTAAAGATCATGTACGGGATAGTTCCCGGACCCATTGCATTTAAAAGTCCGTAAGTCTGGAGCATCGTTTCATTTGTAAACGATCCACCAATGCCAAGCAGCAGACCTGCTACCGGCAGAATTGCGATCGGAAGCATAAATGATCTTCCGACTCTTTGAAGCACTCCAAAAATTTTGTCTTTCATAGTTCTATACACACTCCTTCTCGGCATTTTATGTATGCCCTTGCTTCTAGTGTGTGCATTTTTCGTTCATTCTATATAACAAAAAAGGCACTAACATACATAAACACCTAAATTATTTATGTATAGTTAATGCCTGCTGACCAGTAACATACTATGCATTCAGTATAACACCCATATCTGCATTTGTCCAGTTATTTTTTTTCTTTCTTTTTTCTGGCAGTCACGCGCCAGAGTGTAACGGAAAACAGCGCGAACACAAGAAGCGCGCCCCAGTTTCCGAGTGTTATCGTCCCGGACAGATCGATGGTATCCGCGACACTTCCCCCTCCCGCCGGGATAATGGCGAGCACCGCAAGCAGAATCCCAATCAGTCCTTCTCCCGCGATCAGACCGGATGCATAAAGAATGCCCCTTCCGGTATCCCTCTTTTTCCGCTCACAGTACCAGCGGATCAGACCTCCTGCCATCATCGGTGTACTCAGATGTACGGGAAGATACAGCCCAACCGCAAACGGCAGAACCGGGATCTGTAAGATCTCCACGATGATCGCAAGGAACACACCGCAAAACACCAGCGTCCACGGAAGATTTCCTTCCATCACCCCTTCTACAACCATTTTCATCAGCGTTGCCTGTGGCGCCGGAAGTTCCGCAGAGCCGTAGCCCCACGCCGCATTCAGCAGATAGAGCACGCCGCCCGTTGCGAGTGCTGCCGCAAGGATCCCGAACATCTCTCCGATCTGCTGTTTTTTCGGCGTTGCGCCAACCAGAAATCCGGTCTTTAGATCCTGGGAAGTGTCACCCGCAAGGGCTGCAATGATACAGATCACCGACCCGATCGTGATCGCCGCCGTCATACCTGCCATACCGGTTTTCCCGAAAAATTTCAAAAGCATCGTAGAAAAAAGCAGGGTCGCGATCGCCATTCCCGAAACCGGATTATTGGAACTTCCAACCAGCCCCACCATACGCGAAGACACGGTCGCAAAAAAGAAACCGAACACAACAATGAGAAGCGCTCCCGGAAGTGTCACCGGGATCACCGGGATCACCCACATGAGAATGACCACAACAAGGATCCCGCCAAACACGACTACCATGGGAAGATCTTCATTCTGCTCTCCTTCTTTTTCACGTTTTCCGTACATCCGGACTGCCTCACCAAATGTTCTTATAATAAGAGGAAATGTTTTCAAAAGACTGATGATCCCTCCTGCCGCAACCGCACCCGCACCGATATAACGGATATAGGTTCTCCAGATGCCCCAGGTTCCCTGTTCCAAGAAAAGCTGCCCGACCGAAATGTCCGCAGGATAAAGGATCATATTTCCGCCAAACAGCACAATTAGCGGCATCAGTACAAACCATGCCAGCGTGCCGCCCGCCATCAGATACGACGTCACCTTCGGTCCGCAGATGTACCCGACGCCGAGAAGTGCCGGCAGGACATCCATTCCAATACCGGCTCCCTTATATTTTTTCCAGGAGAAATCCACTTCACTCGGGAACAGCCGGAAGCCGTCCGCGATCAGTTTATACAGCGCAGAAAGTCCGAGACCTCCAAAAACGGTTCCCGCTTTCGCGCCGCCCTCCTCACCTGCCATCAACACCTCCGCGCATGCTTTTCCCTCCGGATACGGCAGTGTCTTATGCTCTTTTACGATCAGCGCCGAGCGCAGCGGTATCATAAAAAGCACTCCGATCACTCCGCCGATCAGTGCAATCAATGCAATCTCAAAAAAAGAAGGCGGCTCACTTCCCGTTTCGGATGCCCACATAAAGAGCGCCGGCAATGTAAAGATCGCGCCCGCCGCCACGGACTCTCCCGCTGAACCGATCGTCTGCACCATATTGTTTTCCAGCACGGAATCGCGTCTTAATACAACGCGGATGATCCCCATAGAGACCACTGCTGCCGGAATGGACGCGGATACCGTCATTCCGACGCGAAGTCCGAGATACGCGTTGGCTCCTCCAAAAATCACAGCGAGCAGTACTCCAATCGCAATCGCCGTTCCGGTAAGTTCACTTTTCCCGCCTTTTTTCCTTTTTTCGTTCATCCTGCATTTTCCTCCATGCCGCATATTTCCTTTTTTACTTAATATGCGCATTTTGGTACTGCCCTATACAGAAAAAATGCATACTCCGTCCGGCATGAGCCAGCCGTTTTCCACGCCATAGGAAAAGAGCATCTCCCGGCATTCCGGAAGTTTTACTTTTTCCTTCGATGCGTTCAGTCTCACTTCAACCGCCGGTTCACCCTCCATCTCTTTCCGGTAGCCGATCACGCGCGCATGCCCCGTATTCTGCCATATGATCTTTTCGCTTTTACAAGCTTTCTTTGTTTTCCGCAGCCGGATCAGTGTTCGGACTGCGTTGATCCGCTCATCATACGTTCCGCTTTCTATCTCATTCCATGGCATACAGCGTCTGCAATCCGGATCGAATCCGCCTTCCATCGCTATTTCCGTGCCATAATAAATGCAGGGACTTCCCTCCATGGTAAATAACAGCGCAAGCTGCCCGTAAAACCTGCCAAGCGATCCGACACGCGTAAACAGCCGTTCGGTATCGTGAGAATCCAACAGGTTAAACAGCACACGGTTCGTCTGCTTCATATAGAGCGAATAACAGCGGTTGACACTGTGTGAAAACTGTCCGGCTGTCCGGTTCTCATCATTAAAAAAGTCATGGATGCTCTCCACCAGTGGATAGTTCATCACCGAATCGTATTCGTCTCCACCTAACCACGCGATCGCGTCATGCCAGATCTCTCCTAAAAGAAACACCTCCGGTTTGATCTTTTTTAATACCTTTCGCAGTTCCTTCAAGAACAGATGGGAAACCTCGTTTCCAACGTCAAAGCGGATCCCGTCAATGTCCCACTCCCGGATCCAGTAGCTGCAAAGATCCTTAAAATAAGCGATCACACCCGGATGGTTGGTGTTTAATTTCGGCATTCCGCCCGCAAACGCAAAAGAGTAATATCTGCCATCTCTTGTGTCATGCTTTTTCGTGTCAAGCGGCCACTGATTGATGAAAAACCAGTCGTAATATTCCGACTCCGGGCCGTTTTCTACCACGTCCTGCCACGGTACGAACTGTTCCCCGCAGTGATTGAACACTGCGTCCAGCATAATGCGGATTCCCATGTCATGCGCTTCTTTCACGAGGGCTTTTAACTCCTCCTCATCCCCGAATGCCGGATCGATCTTATAGTAATCTGACGTATTATACTTATGATTGGAATCTGAGGCAAAGATCGGTGTCAGATAGATCCCGGTGATCCCAAGCTCTTTGATATAGGAAAGCTTTTTTCGGATCCCGCGCAGATCCCCGCCATAGACATCCAGATACTCGGTCTTTTCACATTTCCATTCTTTAACGTACCACGGATCTCTTTTCGCATCCCCGTTACAGAAGCGATCCGGAAAGATCTGATACCACACCGTATCTTCCACCCAGTCAGGCACTTCATTGATATCCGCAGGATTCATCCATGGGAAAATGAAACACTGTTCCTTTCTTCCCGGAATTTCCATCCGCTCTTTCGTATAAACGCCATCCTCAAAGAAATAGACACATTCCTCACCGGCATGGATCTCAAAATAATATTTGCAACGCTTGTAATCCGGTTTTACCGAGATCTCCCAGATCTTTTGATATTCCAGTTCCCTGCCCGGCTTCATCGGCACCGTCTCTCCGCTCCATTCTTCAGCTCCTCCGAGGATACCGGCGGAAAAAGGATCTCCAAAGCAGAGCAGCACCTCTGTCACCTCATATCCTGTCTTTATTTCTATTTCAAGATGATCTTTGTCAAGCGCATAACATTCGTTTAATGCCGCGCGGTGTGAAATCAATCCATATTCCATAAAAAAATACCTCCATTCTTCCTGCATCGTTCTTTTATATTGTAGGAAAAAAGAAGGCATTTTTCTAATCATTTTATTTTTTATACTGGTACAATCCTATCAAAATCAATTATTTGAGATACGCATCAAAGCTTCCCTTGTGGAAAACAAAAAGCTCATGCAGCGCTCTTGTACATGCAATGTAAAATTCCTGTCTCGTGATCGGATTTTCTGCTTCCCGTCCCATATCGCAGACAACGACCGCATCGAATTCCAGTCCCTTCGCGAAGTATGCCGGCATCACGAGGATCCCTTCACAGTAGACCGTTGTCGTTTCTTTAATCAGTGTGACCGGAAGGTCTTTTTTCAAGCTGTCATAGACAAAGAGCGCTTCCTCTTCATTCCGGCACAAAACTGCTGCCGTCCGGTATTTTGTCATATCAAGTTCCGCCACCGCATTCTGCACATCCGAAAGGACTGCCGCCCTGCTCCGCTCTTTTTTTACCACCGGTTCTTTTCCTTCCCTCTCAAACGGGACGATCCCGGTATCTCCGATGATATGGCTGCAAAACTCTGTGATCTCTTTTGTGGACCGGTAGCTTTTTGTTAAAGAAAGCAGTTTTGCTTCCGGGAAAACATGACTTAACATATAGCCAAGGAATGTCGGTTTTTCGCTTAAAAGCACCTGGTTCTTATCGCCAAGGATCGTCTTTGGACACGCAAACAGCCTTTTTAAAACCGCAAACTGGAATACGTTGTAATCCTGCATTTCATCAATGACCAGATGCCGGATCTGCGGAAAGCTTCCGCCGAAGCAGCGTACCTGTATGTAAAATACCGCCAGAATATCCTCATAGCAGATCTCTTTCCTGTCGTTCTGATAAACTGCCATCTGCGGCAATTCTTTTTCAAGTTCCCGCAGGAAGCGCAGATAGACATGTAACGGTCTCTCTTCTCCCATGCTGATCTTCGGACGCTGTTTTAAATAGGCATCCAGACACTTAAAATATGAGATCGACGACTTATAACGGATCCGCTGTACGCGCTCCGCCTCCATGTTCTTCGCGTCGAGCACCGCGTGGATCTGATCCCCCTTAAACTCATAAGGATCTTCCACGAAAAGCATATCTGCCAGAAGGTCATCAAATTCTTTTTCGATACAGTTATCCTCACCAAGTTCCGGCAGTACCTCCGCGATATAATCCGAAAAGAAAGCATTCGGCGAAAGGATCATCACATTCTGCGTATTCAGCCGTTCTCTGTGGTTATACAAAAGCCATGCGATCCGGTGCAGCGCGATCACCGTCTTTCCACTTCCCGCGCAGCCGTCAATGACAAGCGTCTCCTCCGCCGCGTTTCTTATGATCTCATTTTGCTCTTTCTGGATCGTTGCCGCGATCTGTTTCATCTTGCTGCCATGGTTCTCACCGAGTTCCCTTTGAAGCACATCATCATCGATCCTAAGGTCTGTATCCAGCATATACTGCATCTTTCCCTCTCTGATCTGAAACTGCTTCTTCTCATCGATGACCCCCTGGAAAGTTCCCTCCGGTGCCTGATACTTTGCCGGTCCTTTCTCATATGCATAGTAAAGGGATGAGATCGGTGCTCTCCAGTCATAGACCAGCGGAAGTTTCCGCTCCTTCGGACGAAATCCGTTCACGCCGATATACACCGGAAGATGTTCCCCGTTTTCCTCATAGGTAAATCCCACCTTACCAAAGTAAGGCGTCTGTTCCAGCCGTTCCAGCGCCGCCAGATTTTTCCCGTAAAATTCCAACAGAAGGACATCCTGTTCCAGCGAATTTTTATTTTCAAGCAGTTCCTCCTCATCCATGTCCGCCGTGTTGTCCCAGACAAACTGCTTTTGCTCTTTGATCTTTTTATTTCCCTCCTCGATCACGGTCCGAAGCGCTTTTACCTGCTCTTTGATCTTTTGCTCCGTTTGATCGAAATAGGCAAGTTCCTGTTCTCTTTCCTCTTTTTGCATAGATTCCTCCGTCTTATCCGTTACTGATATTTTTTCACAAAATTCCCCATGATCCATGCTGCAACCGGGACAATGCAGACACATCCGATCGCACTCATCATCACCGGAAACAGCATCTGGAAAAATGCCTTGGAATTTAATAACTGTCCAAACGTGTAGTGCAGCTCTTTCATTTCCAGATACATGAGAAGCGATTCTCCAAGCCCCGCAAACAGGAGTGTATTTACCGTAGTTCCTAAAATATTTCCGCCCATCCGGAAACCGGATGCCAGAAGCTCGCGTTCCGTCAGTTCCGGGTTTTTGCATTTCACTTCATAGACCGCGCTTGAAACCGCGATCGCCACATCAATGACCGCTCCGACGATCCCGACGATCACCATCGCCACCGCAGCCGCCGTCATATTGATGCTCACATGCCCTGCCAGCATTGCCGTCTCATCCTCATACATATTTAACTCATTATAGCCGCTGATCTTGGCACCATGCGCAACCAAAAGCGCAAGGAAAAAGATAAACACCGTCACCACAGCGAGGGATACAAGCGTTGCCCTTGTCTTCAGATTATAGCCATTCTGCACAAACAGGATCGTCACGCTCATGAGCGAAACGGTGATAAGGGTCACCAGATATGCCGGAAATCCATGCTCAAGTGCCTTGATGTCAAGTAAAAATACCGCGACATTGATAAGCAGCGCGCCAAGGGAACGAAGTCCCCGGTCTCCGCCCAAAAAGACAAAAAGGATCACAAATACTGCTCCAAGAATCAAGATCATGCCAACTCCTCCTTTCCCTTTAAGAGCCGAACCGAAACCGCAAGACTGATCGGGATCGAGATCAGGATGGCGATCGATCCCATCAGAAACTGGATCAGTTCAAATGGAATATGAAATTTGAAGATTTCCGTAAATCCGTAATGATTGATCATCTTGATCAGTATCAGCGGGATCGAACCGCAAAAATAAGATAAAAGCAAAACATTGATCATCGTTCCCATAATATCATCTGCCACATGGCGGATCCCGTCATAAAGACTCTCCTTCGTGATCCCCGGATTCACATAAACCAGTTCTCCGGCTGTCGCTGTGATCGAGATCGCGACATCCATCACCGCGCCAAGCCCGCCGATCAGTACCTGGGCAAAAAACAGCATGCCGAACTGGCTGGTATTATTCAGATATTCCGTATATTCCATCATAAAATACTCCGGGTCACCCGCAAGCTTCAGTACCACAAAGTAAAACACACCTGCCGCCGCAACGGTAAGGAGTGTGGCAAACACTGCTGCCGCAGTCACCCTGTTCCAGCCGGAAACGATAAGAAGCGAGCACACCGCAAACAGGATCATCACAAGGATCGTGACCGGCAGCACATACGTCCCCTTTTCATACTGGCACAACGCCAGGTAAAACAACAGGATATTCACTCCGGCAGAAAGGATGGCCGCAATCCCCTTTTTCCCCGCCATCATGCACAAAAGATAAACGAATAACAGCAGCACTGCCAGTACATAGCTGTCCCGCTTCAGTCCGGTGATCTTGCCTTCCAGTTCATCCGCTTCCCCGATAAGTGTCACAAATACCTGATCTCCCTTTTTATACTTTTCATCCACCGTCAGTGATCTGGAATAAAGATTCTTTAATGTGATCGTCTGTCCCTTATGCGCTCCGTTTAAGATCTGCGCCTCTAGCGTCTGCTCATACATCGTTCCGTCTTTTTCTTCCGACACCACGGTCTCTGCCTGCCTGATCTTTACGACGGTCTCTTTATATAGGAAAGCATCGTGTGCCAGACCGATCAGTAACATCACACTGACTGCCAGATAGATCAGTGAAAAATATAGTTTCTTCATAGATGTCACACCTCCTGTTGTTTTCTCTGTTTTTATTATATCACATCCGGCAAATCCGAGGAACCTTTTGTTCTCTCCGGATTGTCTACCCGCTTCATGATATTTTTTATTATTAACTTGCATTTATGTATTTTTCTTTATTTATAAGAAAAAATCAATTATTTTATCTGTCTTTTTCAGACTTTTCTCTTGTATCATCCACAAAAAGAAGTTATTATTTTCTTAGAGAGTAGTTCTAAAATTCGTGTTATATTTTCATTACTAGGAGGCGATCTGTCATGATGATCTGTTACAATTCCAAAAGCCGTCGTATCAGCATGATCCAGGAGATCTTACAGAGTCAGGCTGCAAAAGACGACAAAACACTGACCGAAAAGTTAAAAGAAGAGCTGCGTCAGCTCACAGCCTCACTTACACCACAGGCAAAAGCCTGACCGCAGAAAAGAAGGGACACATGCAGACATTTAAAACGCATGTGTCCCTTCTTTTTTAGTCCCCTTTTCATCCAAGGCCATTTTGTCTCAGGTACGATAAATATAACAGCGGACGATCACTGCCACAAAATAAAGCAATGCCGCCATCAGTCCGAACAGCGCCCCTCCTCCGATCACGCCGGCGATGATCTGTGCCGCCACGATCAAAAGATGCACGAAGATCGGCAGATCATAAAAACATCTCGCCAGGATCACTTCTAGCAGTGCCAGAATGCAGACCGGAACGACCGGCACCCCGCACGCAAAGATCCCAACTACCACAAAGATCACTGCCATAAGGATCAGTCCCGCAACCGCAACGGTGTACTGCTCTGAGCTGCGTCTTCTCTTCTTCCGGTTCTGCCGCTTTCTTTTGTTTTCCGCCCCCGTCATAAACTCTTTTATCTCGTCTTTTCCTGTATTCTGGTTCATAGTATGCTGTCTCCTTTTGTATATACCTCTGTCACATGATTGCATTATATCAAGTTCCCAAAAAAAGAACAACTTTTTTCAAAAAAACATTGCATTCTTTTTTGTTTTTATATATAATAGCATATGTCGCATGTGAGTGACAGGCTGGAATGGCTCAGTTGGTAGAGCAGCTGATTCGTAATCAGCAGGTCGTCGGTTCGAGTCCGATTTCCAGCTTTTGGGCAGATATCTATCAGGTATCTGCTTTTTTTGTTATGGCGACGAGGAAAATGAACGCGTGCATCCCGTCTCTGTGTGGTACAATTCATATAATTGTCGCATTTTTTTGTTACTTTTCTGCAATTTCCCTGATATGACTTGATTATTTTTCAATTTCATGCTAAAATTTAGGAATTCGACAGTGTGTTTGTCGGAAAAGGAGGCTGACTATGAGCATACAACTGCTTGATAAAACGCGGAAGATCAATAGTTTTCTGCATAATAACAACTCTTCCAAAGTTGTATTCAATGACATCTGTAAAGTTATGACCGATATTTTGGATTCCAATATTCTTGTCATCAGTAAAAAAGGAAAGATTCTGGGCACCAGCCAGTGTAGGGGAACCGATGAGCTCCAGGAGCTGATCGTTGATGATATTGGCGGTTTCATCGATCCTCTGTTAAACGAACGTCTTCTTGGCATCTTATCCACAAAGGAAAATGTCAATCTAGAGACTCTTGGATTTGAGACCAACATCAACAACTACTCTGCGGTCATCGTTCCGATCGATATCGCGGAAAAGAGATTCGGCACGCTGTTTATCTACCGCAACCAGAATCCTTACGATATCGACGATATCATTCTGTGTGAGTACGGTTCGACCGTGGTCGGACTTGAAATGATGCGTTCTGTTTTTGAAGAAAACGAAGATGAGGAACGCAATATCCAGAATGTAAAATCTGCGATCAATACCCTCTCTTTTTCCGAGCTTGAAGCGATCATCCATATTTTTGATGAGCTGCAGGGCGAGGAAGGTATTCTTGTCGCAAGCCGTATTGCTGACCGTGTAGGGATTACCCGTTCCGTGATCGTCAACGCGCTGCGCAAGTTTGAAAGTGCCGGTATCATAGAATCCCGTTCCTCCGGCATGAAAGGAACCTATATCAAGATTTTAAATCCTGCCATATTTGATGAATTAAAACAGATCCGGTTAAAAAAACAGTAAAAAAAGCAAAAGCGCCTGTCTGAGGAATCAGACAGGCACTTTTTTTATCACTCGACAGGAGCCGCCTCCGGAAGCGGCATTTCTGTTGCTCCTGCTTCTTCGGTCTGGACTTCCTCCGTTTGCATTTCTTCTGTTTCGGCTTCATCCAACGCCTCTCTTGTAATATGCGAGACGCTCATATACGGATTGTCTGCCTGATACGCTTTCGTCTTTGTCTGGAAAGAATACACATCAAACGCTCCGATCCCAAGGATCGCCGCCACAAAAAGTACCACGGTAAGCCGGAATTTCGGATCACTCTGTGACCTGAAATCATGTCCGCATCTGGGACATTCTTTTGTTTTTATCAGAGAAACCGTTCTCCCGCAATCCGGGCACTGGCGTATAAATACAAGCTGCAGGATCAGCCGCAGTAAAAGGAACGCGATCAGCAACACGATCAGTCCTGCGAGCACATATAAAACATATTCTGACATTTCAATCTCAACCCCTGTCTAATAAATGATGTCTGTTCTACTATACTATACTTGTCCGTGATTGGCAATTTAAAATAATATCATAATTTTTTTATACTTTCTTCATTGTTTCCGCGAAACAGATATGATACATTATATCCGCAGGCTGCTGCCGGCGGCCGCAAAATATTATTTTAAAGGGGGACTTCTATGACCTATGACACTTTTAAGGAGCAGATCCTTGCCGGTATGAAAGCCAGGATTCCGCTCGCATCTCTTTCCATTCAGTCCGTTGTAAAAAACAACAACGTGCAGCTGGATGGTCTCACCATTATGGAAGGCGGCACCAATCTTTCGCCGACGATCTATCTGAACTATTTCTATGAAACCTATCAAAACGGCGTGGAATTTTCTTCTATTCTTGATACGATTCTCCATACCTATCAGTCCAACAAACCCCGGGGAAAGATCGACACCTCTTTTTTCACCGATTACGCAAACGTCAGGCCACATATTGCCTACAAACTCATCCACTATGAAAGGAACCGGCATCTGCTTGCTGATCTGCCCCACTTCCGATATCTCGACCTTGCCATTGTCTTTTATTGTCTGGTATCCTCTTCCCCTTCCGGAAGTGCCACGATCCTGATCCGCAAAGATCATCTCCGTTTCTGGAACATTTCCCCGACACAGCTTTTTGATGCGGCAAAGGAAAACACACCAAGGCTCCTCTCCTATGATCTCCGCAATATGAATGACCTGATGGAAGAGCTTCTGGCACCGGCACATTCCACCCTCTCCGATCCGGATATAAAAAAAGAGGATGCCGCGATCTGTCTGATGTATGTTCTGACGAACCAGAACAAATTAAACGGCGCAAGCTGCATCCTCTATGAACATCTTCTCGAGCACTTTGCAGACAGACTCTGCTGTGATCTTTATATCCTGCCGAGCAGTATCCATGAAGTCATTCTGATCCCTGCCACCTCTGATACCTCTTATCAGGAGCTGTCCCAGATGGTACAGGAAGTAAACGACACACAGGTAAGCCCGGAAGAAATCCTCTCAGATCATGTCTATTACTTTTCCAGAAGTTCGGGATCCATCCGTATGTGACAGGATCATCTTCCAATCATCTCATCCCGGATAACTGTTCATAAATCTTTCCATATTCTTTTGCGGAATTTGCCCAGGAGTAATCCATCTCCATACAGCGGACTGCCATCTCATTCCAATGCGTTCTGTCATCAAAATAAACATGCATCGCATAATGTATCATGTCCGCCATCTCCTGCGCGTTAAAATTGCAGAACGAAAATCCATTTCCGGTATTTTCATATTCATTATATGCTTCCACGGTATCTTTCAAGCCGCCTGTTTCCCGTACCATCGGAACGGTTCCATAGCGCATGCTCATGAGCTGGCTCAGTCCACACGGTTCAAACAGCGACGGCATTAAGAAGGCATCGCTGGAAGCATATATCTTATGCGCAAGCGCCTCTGCATAATCCGTGCTCACCACAAGTTTGTCCGGGTAGCGGTTCGCAAAATAGCGCAGCATTTTTTCGTATTTTTCCTCCCCAGTGCCAAGTACCACGATCTGAACCGGATCTTTACCAAGGATCTCCTCCAGATCATACGCGACCAAGTCAAAGCCCTTTTGATTGGTCAGCCGCGAAACCATGCTGATCAAAAAAACATCCTCGCGCTTTGGCAGATGAAGCATCTCCTGGAGCGCCGCCTTATTGGCTTTCTTTCCCGGCACAAAGTCCAGTGTCCCGAAATGTTTTGCCATATGGGGATCTGTTGCGGGATCATAAAGTTCATAATCGATTCCGTTTAAGATTCCATAGAGGGAACCGCTCCGCATCCGCATCAGTCCATCCAGCCCCTCTCCGCCTGCAGGTGTCTGGATCTCATTCGCATAGGTCGGACTTACCGTCGTTACGATATCGGAAAAAAGGATCCCTCCCTTTAAATAGTTCACCTCGCCATACGCTTCGAGTCCTCCGATCCCCGGGCGGAAAAGCTCCTCTGGAAGTCCGGTGGTGTCAACCGCGGCGTTTAACTTCCAGCGCCCCTGGAATTTCATATTATGGATACTGAAAATTGTTTTTATATTCTTGTAAAAAGGCTGATCATCATACAGATTTTTCAGATAGACCGGTATCAGCCCGGTCTGCCAGTCATGGCAATGTATGATATCCGGGCAGAAATTAATAACCGGAAGCGCATCCAGTACCGCCCGCGAAAAGAACGCGAATTTCTCCACATCCTCATAGATATTGTTATAAGGCCTGTCTCCTGAAAAATAATACTCATTATCTACAAAATAGTAGATCACATTTTCATACTGTACCGTCAGAATTCCTGCATACTGCCTGCGCCATCCCAGTGACACATAAAAATGTGAATGAAAACGCAGGATCTTTTTTAAATTATCATCCATGCAGGTATATCTCGGAACGATCACACGCACATCATAGTTATCCTTGTCCAGATATTTCGGCAGGGAACCCACGACATCTGCAAGTCCGCCGGTCTTGATGAACGGGACTGCCTCGGAAGCAGCAAATAATATTTTCGTCATAAAAGCCTCAGTCCTTCCCGAATCTTTCTTTCAAAAATATTATAACTGATTCCATTTTATTTTTAAAGCAGTTTTCCATTCAAATCACTGTTTATTGCCGGACTTTATACTCTAATCTGATTTTATCGGCGATCAGTGCGATAAATTCTGAATTTGTCGGTTTTCCCTTCCCGTTATTGATCGTATAGCCAAACAGTTCATCGATCGTATCCATCTTTCCACGGCTCCATGCGACCTCGATCGCGTGGCGGATCGCACGCTCTACGCGGCTCGGCGTTGTCTGATATTTCTTCGCGATCGTTGGATAAAGGATCTTTGTGATCGAATTCAGCATCTCAATATCATTGACCGACATAATGATGGCCTCGCGCAGATACTGATATCCCTTGATGTGCGCCGGAACTCCGATCTCGTGAATAATGTTCGTGACATCCGCTTCCAGATTCCGCTCTACATATTCCTCCTTTTTCTCATAGGCATTTACTTTTTTTATCTCTGTTCCATGCCGGTTTTTGTCTTTGATATGCCGGATGCGGTTTAACACCATCTCATTATCAAACGGCTTCATGATAAAATAGTCCGCCCCGAGATCAAACGCGTCTTCCGTAATCTTCTCCTGACCGATCGCGCTGATCATGATAAACGCCGGTCTTTTTTTCAATGTTGTATCCTTGTTTACTTTATCCATTACACCGAGCCCGTCCAGCTTTGGCATTACAATGTCAAGCAGGACAACATCCGGCTGTTTGTTCTTTATGTATGCTTCTTCCCCGTCTTTCGCAGTGCCGACCACATTTAATTCGTCGTCACTCTCCACAATTTTTCCAAGTAATCGTACCATTCTCTCATTATCATCTGCGATTGCTATTTTTAGTTTCTCCATCTTTGCCCCTCCTGCTGTTTAAGATAATAAAATCTCATAAAACGAAACTATTTGTATTATAAGCGCCCAAAACTGGCTGTTCAACAAAAATGTTTCCTCAATTTCCGACATCATATGTCGGATTTTTCGGGTTTTTCGTTCATTTTGTCCGCCTGCGCCGATTCTGTTCCCCTTACTAAAAAAATATACAAAATAAGCAGACGAAATCTGTCAAATCCTGTCGTTAATTTCTGTCTGCTTTTTTGCATATCCTATTCGCTTTTTTCTTCTCTTACCGGATCTTTATCTTTTTTTGCCGCAAAAAGCGGTCCGCCGGCGTATTTTCGGATCAGAAGCAGTACTGCCACACTGAGTACCGAGAGCAGATCCTCAAAAGATGTCGTCGTTTTTACGACCATATGTCTTGCGATCACGAACATGAGCACCTCCAAGATCGTATCGGTGCTCGGACGCAGCAGCATCTTTAAAAATTCCACACCCACTACGAGATTTAATACCAGCTCCAAAAATTCCATAAACGCGCCGTGTTCCATTCTTCCCGTCCAGAAAATCCCAAATTCCTGAATGACCGCGATCCCCTCCATGAGAATGGCCGCCAACACAAACAGTCCCATGATCAGTTCTAATACATGTGTAAAACGATACAGCGTATCAATTATCTTTTTCATTTTCTTTTTTCTCTCCTTGATCAATTTTTCGATAATCATTAAATCCCCGAATCAGGATCTTCACACTCTCGATCGGGGTATCAAACAAGCCAGCCTGATAAAGATTTAACAAAACATATCCGACCGGAATTGCAAGGATCAGTCCTGCCATACCGGCAATGCAGTATCCAAAATAAAGCAGAATCAGCGTCGGAAGCGGTCTTATGCCGATCGATTCTCCGACATATTTCGGCTGGATCACCTGACGCAGCAGCTGCGTTGCTCCCCAGACGATCAAAAGTCCCACTGCTCTCCGGTAGTCCGCGCAGAGAAACGCGATCACTGCCCACGGTATCATGACAATACCAGCCCCGAGGATCGGCAGGAAATCCAAAAAAGCAATGATGAAAGACACGACGAGCACATAGTCCACCCGGAGAATAAACAGGCCGATCACAAGCACCAGATAGATCCACAGCTCGATCTTCACCTGCGCCCGTATGTATCCGCCAACTGCTTTTTTTGAGCTCCCGGTCAGTACTTTAAAGTTTTTCTGTATGGATTCCGGGATCACCTGTTTTAAAAACGCTTCATTTTCATTTTTCTCTGCCACAAAAAAGTACGATGAGATCAGGCACACAAACAGACCGATCATCACCATGGGCACCTGCTTGGTCAGCCCGCTGACCGCCGAAAACGCGACTTTGCTTCCTCCATCCGCAAGCCCGGATATTGCGGAAACGATCTGATTCCCAAATTTTTCTGTGATATTGGAAAGATTCGCATCCTCTAAGATTCCCCACTGCGCAAGCTGACCGGTCAACGCCTGCATCACATCACTGATCTGTTCCATCAGATCCGGCAGACTCTCCATCCATCCGAGCAGCTGATGCAGCAGTGTCGCAATGAGCCCGTAAAACAAAAGTACGATCCCGGCAATTACCGCGATGATCACAAGGACCGATCCCATTTTCCGCTTCAGGCGGATCTTCTTTTCCAGAAAATGCACGATCGGACATGCACAGGCGGCGATCAGCCAGGCAATGAGAAACGGCAGAAAATAGATCCAGATCTTTGGAATTAAAACGATTAACAGCGCTGCCACGAAAACAGTAAACAGTACATTGACAAGTGCTTTTTTGTAAATTTCTTTCATGATTCCCTCCATTTTGTCTTATCCATTATTTTCAGATAAAAAGCGAGACTTTTACTGCATCAAAAAAATGCAATAAAAGTCTCGTTCTTATTTCAGTATGCATCCCGGTTTTGCAACGTGATGACGACATGCATAATAGCTTTACACTATGAACTACTCCCTCGTATTTGTTTCATCATAACACAGGATTTTTATCCCTGTCAATCATCAGAGCTTAATAAAATTCTTATCTCCGTGCAGGATCCGCTCACGCTCCGCTTCATCGATAGCCACGATCCTTCCCCGCCGGTCATAAGTGGTGAGCAGGGTCGTATTTTTCGCAAGATGTTTTTTTCCGTTTTCGCTTAAGATTGCCGCCAGTGAATCGAGATTCCGGCTCTTTAAAACAGCCTGCATCTGTACCTGCTTTTCCGCTTCCTCGATCCGTTCATCTGCCCACGCTTCATTCTGCGCCGCGATCTGTTCCGCGTCATCCGTTGTTTCCACCGGATCCTTTTTTTCTTCTGCCGGCGCATCTTCCCAGATAGTCCGCCAGGTCTCTTTCAAAAAGGAAATCATGGAACGCACCGATGCTTTTAACTGTTCCCAGGTAAATCCACCACCGGATGTCTCCGTCCGGTCTTTTTGGCTCTGCGGCTGTTCCTTTTCCGGCTGCTTTTTTTCACGGTTTGCGCCGATATCCAGGATCACGCCCGGATCCTCCTGCTTTTCCTTTTCCGAAATTGCATTCTGCCAGGCCGCGTCATAGGCGTGGATTCCGGCAGACCGTTTATTTGTTATTTTCGGATAATCATACGGGCTTCCCCCGTCAATTTTGTCTATCATGGCTGTTCCCCCATATTTTTCTATTTTAACATCTCCTCGATAAAAATACCATATCCTTTTGTTGGATTATTGATATATACATGCGTCACCGCACCGATCACTTTCCCATTCTGCAAAATCGGTGCCCCGCTCATCCCCTGTACGATCCCTCCTGTGGTCGCTAAAAGCTCCGGATCGGTCACCTCAAAAACAATCTCCCGCTTTTCTTTGGTTTCACTGTAATTTACCTCGGTGATCTCGATCTCATAATTTTTCCGCTTTCCATTCAGTTCACAGATGATATCCGCCCTTCCGACCCCGATTTCCTGTTTGTGTCCGACCAGAACCGCGGGTACATCCGCAAGCTGCACCGGAATCTGATCTAACTTTCCGTGAATGCCTACCTCCGAATTGTTATCGATATTTCCAAGGTAATACTCCTTCCGGTAATTGATGACACCGGTCAGTTCTCCCGGCGTTCCGTGCTCTCCTTTTACAATGTCCACAATGTCTGTCTGATATAAAGAACCTGCGCGCATCGTCAGCAGAGAGCTGGTATCCGCGTCATTTACCCCATGTCCCAGCGCTCCATAGAAAAGCTCATCTGTCAGATATGTCATGGTCCCGATGCCCGCAAGATCATCACGCACCCAGATCCCAAGCTTATAGGCACCATCCTCCGAAAGTACCGGTGTCACAAAGACATCGATCTGCTCGTCCTTTCTTCGTATCCCAAGATCCAGTTTCTCCGCCCCGCAGTCATTGATCCGTCTGGTAAGCTCCTTTTTATCGGAAACCGCTTCTCCATTGACGGAACAGATATAGTCCCCGCTTTTTAACAGCGCCGCAGCAGGTTCATGGCTTATGCCATCCGCCCCGGATATGCTCCCGGTTCCGATCACAAGGATGCCATCTGTCTTTACATATATTCCGATCGGCAGTCCGCCGGGAATTACCTGTTCTTCCTCCACAACATGTACGTCTACCTGTTTTACCGGTATGACACCAAAAAGTTTACAGGTCATGGTATATTCCGAAGGATTCCCTTCTGTCATCGGTGCCATATTGTCAAAAACATCCTGTACCTCATCCTCCACGGTAAACGTGACCGGAACATCGAAATTAAACTGCCCTTCCTCTCCGGCGATCACGTTGATCTCACCCGGAATTTCATTTTCCAGTGAATACCATGCAAAAAAAAGCAGCGCGAAAAGTCCTGCCTCCGCAATTTTTTGTATTCCCTTTTGTATTCTCGCAAGCATAAATCCACATCCTATCCAGCTGTATTTTCTCAAAAAAAAGAAGATATGAATCTTCATATCTTCTTTTAGTATGTGGATTTTACTTTTTTTCATGCAATGCCAGCTCTTTCATTTCCCGCGCGCTTTTCAGTACCGTGTCTGTAATTGCCACGCCGCCGATCATCCGCGCCAATTCCACAACGCTCTCCTCTTTTTCCAGCGGGCGGATCCTTGAAACGGTGTTTTCTCCGACTACGGATTTTTCGATCAGGAAATGCACATCCGCCATCGCCGCGATCTGCGGCAGATGCGTAATGCAGATAACCTGGTGGCTTTTTCCGATCACATTCATTTTTTCCGATACCATCTGCGCGGTCCGTCCGCTGATTCCGGCATCGATCTCATCAAAGATCAGCGTACCGATGGAATCGTTTTTGGCAAGTACCGCTTTCATTGCGAGCATGATCCTCGAAAGTTCCCCACCGGAAGCAACTTTTGAGAGCGGTTTTAACGGCTCTCCCGGATTGGTGGAGATCAAAAACTCCGCATCATCCATGCCGTTTGCATTTGGATTCTCCGCTTCTTTGAATTCCATGGTAAAACGGACATCTAGGAAATTCAGATCGATCAGTGCTTTTTGTACTTCTTCGGTCAGCTTCTTCGCATATTTCTTTCGTATCTTTGATACCTTCGCGCAGTCTGCCTGAAATACTTCCTGCGCCTTTTTCTGCTCTGCCCGTAGCTTTGCAACATAAGCATCATGATCCTTTAACTGTTCGATCTTCTCTTCCCGCTTTTTCTGTCCTTCCAGGATCTGTTCTACCGAATCGCCATATTTGGACTTTAAGTGATTGATGAGATCCAGACGTTTTTCTGTCTCAAAGAAATGCTCCTCATCAAAATCCGCCTCCTGCAGATAATCCGAGATCTCCCGGTTAAAATCACTGAGCAGGTTATCGATCTCAAGCAGTTCTTCCGAAAATCCCTGTACGGTCCGGTCAAAATCCGAAACCGCAGACAATTCTCTTAACGAGCGGGAGATCAGATCCGATGCGCCATCCGCACCGCCCTTGGTATATTCATACGCATGACTTAATGCCTCTACGATCTTTTTGCCATTGGCGAATTTCTTATATTCACTCTCTAAGGTCTCATCTTCACCTGCCGTCAGATCCGCCTCATCGATCTCCTGCCACTCATACTCCAGAAATGAGAGTTCCCGCAGTCTCTGCTCCTCATCCATGGAATTCTGCTCCAGTTCCTCCTCGATTGCCCGGTATGTCCGGTAATCTTTTTTTAACGTTTCCTTCGGCAACTGAAGTTCGGTCTTTGCGTAATCATCCAGGATCTCAAGATGTTTTTTCTTAGACAGGAGCGACTGATGCTCATGCTGTCCGTGAATATCAATAAGCAGTGCCGCCGCCTCTTTCACCTTTGACGCCGGAACCGTCTCCCCGTTGATCCTCGCGACACTGCGCCCTCCGGTGATCTTTCTACTCATGATGAGCATGTCATCCTCCACGGAAACGTCCATCGCCGCAAGCGCCGCTTTTATGTTTTCCTCTTTCACTTCAAAGATCAGTTCCACCAGTGCCGCGTCCGCATTTTCGCGCAGCATCTCTTTTTGCACCTTTCCACCAAGTGCAAGGTTGATTGAACCGATAATAATGGATTTTCCGGCACCCGTCTCACCGGAAAGAATGTTTAACCCTTCGCCGAATTCAACTTCTGCCTCATCGATCAGCGCAAGATTTTTTACATGTAAGCTGCGTAACATATACTCTCCTTCTTCTTACTCCTCAAGCAGTTTGCGGAGTCTCCCCATCAAAGAAACAGTATCATCTACCGTCCGTACCGCGCACATGATCGTATCATCCCCGGCAATACTTCCAACGATCTCATGACAGTCCATATGATCCAGCGCTGCCGCCACCGCCATTGCCATACCGGATACCGTCTTAACGATCAGTATATTCTGCGCCATATCCATGGAGACAAAGCCCTCCCGGAACACTCTGGTATATTTTCCGGTCAGATCCTCCGATGTCTCATTGAGTGCCACATATTTCTGTCTGCCGCTGTTTAATGCCACCTTGGTCAGCTTCAGTTCGCGGATATCTCTCGATACGGTCGCCTGTGTCACATGATAGCCTTCTTTTTCCAGCTGTGCGGAAAGTTCTTCCTGTGTTTCAATATCATTTTTCTGAATCAGTTCTAATATTTTTGCGTGTCTGCTTGTTTTCATATATCCCTCCATCAGGCATAAGTATGCATTTTCTTTCTGAGTGTCTCAAGAAAACTTATCCTGCTCAGTTTCAAAATCTGCGTATTGGTTTTTGCTCTGTGGATCACGATGCGGTCTCCCACTTCCAGATGCACCGCGTCATCCCCGTCAAAACTCACTTCTACTTTTTCATCCTTCTCACTCCGTCTTTGTCCGATCTCGATCTCGATCTCATCATCGGCACTTAACACAATACTCTTGGAATTTAACGTGTGGGAATTGATCGGTGTGATCAGGATCAGATTCGCCTGCGGATCCACGATCGGGCCGCCCGCTGACATATTATATGCAGTGGAACCGGTTGCGGTAGCCGCAATGATCCCATCCGCCATAAACTCCGACAGATATTCCCCATTGACATAAACCACCAGATTGACGATCTGGAGTGCCCCGCTCCGATGGATGACAATATCATTTAGCGCCACCGTCTCCCCGGATTTGGTGCCGCCTTTGACAACATATCCGCTTAACATCATACGGTGTTCCAATACATAATCATTGACAAACATCCGGTCGATCGCGTCATATACATTGTCTTCCTCAAGTTCACAGAGATACCCGAGATTTCCGTGATTGACTCCGACTAACGGCAGTTTTAAAGCAACCGTGTCTCTCGCCGCACGGATCAGGGTTCCATCCCCGCCGATCACCAGGATACATTCCGTATCCTCCGGTATCTGCTTCAGCGAAAGCGGACAGTTTCCGCGCCCCGGTGCGACACTCACCTGATATCCGCAGTTTCCGCCTTTTTTTTCGATATACGCACGGATCTTCTCGGTCAGTATTAACTTCTCATCCTTTACCGCATTGGTGATGACATAAAAATTTTTCATAACTATGCAAGTTCCGCATGTGCCGCTTCCACTACGGCATCAATATCCACGGACTCCTCCTTTGCCCCGTCTGTGCCATTTTCAAGATGTACCAGATACTCAATATTTCCTTCCGGTCCTTTGATCGGAGAATATTCCAGATTCCACACATGAAATCCGAGACCGCACGCGAAATCGATCACCTTCTCGATGACTTCTTTATGTACTTTTTTATCACGCACCACGCCTTTTTTGCCGACCTTTTCCCGGCCAGCCTCAAACTGCGGCTTGATCAGGCAGACCATCTGTCCGTCCTCTTTTAGCAGTGCCTGTGCCGGTCCAAGTACCTTGGTCAGCGAGATAAAAGAGACGTCGACTGACGCAAAGTCCAACGGATCCGCAATATCTTCCGGTGTCACATAACGTATGTTTGTCTTCTCCATACAGACCACGCGCGGATCCTGTCTCAATTTCCACGCGAACTGCCCGTATCCGACATCGACCGCATAAACTTTCACTGCACCGTTCTGCAGCATGCAGTCCGTAAATCCACCGGTGGATGCGCCGATATCCATGCAGATTTTTCCATCCAGCGTAACACCGAAATTGTTCATTGCCTTTTCCAGCTTCAGTCCGCCGCGGCTCACATATTTCAAGGTAGAGCCGTGGATCTCGATCTTTGCCTCTGTGTCGAAATTCGTCCCTGCCTTATCCTCTCGCTGACCGTCAACAAATACGTTGCCCTCCATGATCATGGCTTTTGCCTTTTCCCTTGAGGTGGCCAGTCCTCTGTTTACCAATAATACATCCAGTCTCTCTTTCATAAATCCCACTTTTCTCTTTTTATAAATATATTTTAATACAAAATGAATATTTTTACATATTAAATTTTGCTAAATTTTATTATAATCCAATAAATTCCGCAATGATCTTTTTATAAATCGAATCCGCGTCTATTCCGACTTCCTGTCTTAAGATGTCCACATTGCCGTGCTCGACATACTCATCCGATATCGCGATATTTAAAACCGGCACTCCTGCATGACAGGCAGACAGATATTCCGTCACATGCTCGCCAAATCCTCCGCTCAACACATTTTCTTCCAAAGTCACGATCAGCTTATGTTCCTTTGCCGCCTGACGCAGCATTTCCTCATCCAGAGGTTTTGCAAATCTCGCGTTGATCAGACTGCAGTGGTAATCCAACGCCTTTAAGCGCTCCCGCACCTCAACCGCTGTCTTTACCATACTTCCATAGGCGATCAGGGCAATGTCGCACTCGTCATAAATGATCTCACTTTTTCCAAATACGATTGGCGCACGGAATTCCTTCAAGCCATCATAGGCTTCCCCACGCGGATAACGGATCGCGATCGGAGTCTCAAATTTTACGGCAAATTTGATCATATCGGACAATTCCCACTTATTTTTCGGTGCCGCAAGCGTCATATTCGGCATTCCGGACAGATAGGAAATATCAAAGATTCCCTGGTGTGTCTCCCCGTCACTTCCGACCAGCCCCGCGCGGTCAATCGCAAATACGACCGGCAGATTCTGGATACAGACATCATGTAAGATCTGGTCGTATGCGCGCTGTAAAAACGAGGAATAGACCGCAACGATCGGCTTTAATCCCGCCGCCGCAAGTCCTGCCGCAAAGGTCACCGCATGTTCTTCCGCAATCCCGACATCAAAAAAACGCTCCGGGAACATATTGCGGAAACGCTTGAGTCCGGTACCATCTGCCATCGCCGCCGTGATCGCAACCACTTTGGGATCACGGTCACCCAGTTTTCGCATGACCGTGGAAAATATATCCTGATAATTGACTTTTACCCGCGGCTTTAACGGAAGTCCGGTCTCAATATCAAACGGTTCTGTCCCGTGAAATCTCGCCGGATGGCGCTCCGCCGGAACATAGCCCTTTCCCTTCTTGGTGATCACATGCACCAGAACCGCGCCTTCTATTTTGGACGCTTCATGAAATGTCCGTATCATTGCGGAAATATCGTGACCGTCCACCGGTCCGAGATAGACGATCCCCATATTTTCAAAGTACATCCCCGGTATCACGAGCTGCTTGATGCTGCTCTTGGTCTTATGGATATTCCGTATGATCTTTTCTCCGTAAACCGGTATCCTGCTCAAGGAATCAATGACACCGTTTTTCAAATCCTGATAGGCACTCGCCGTCCGGATGCTGCTCAGATACTTTGACATCCCTCCGACATTCTCCGAAATGGACATATTGTTGTCGTTGAGCACAATGATAAAATTTGACTTGAGCTTAGACGCATTATTCAGTGCCTCGTACGCCATCCCGCCGGTCAGCGCTCCGTCTCCGATCACCGATATCACTTTATAATCCTCGCCGCTTATTTCCCGCGCCATTGCGTAACCAAGTCCCGCCGAGATCGAAGTCGAACTGTGACCGGTGTCAAAACAGTCACAGGCACTCTCCGCGCGCTTTGGGAAACCACTCATCCCGCCATATTTGCGCAGCCCGTCAAATCCTTCTTTTCTCCCGGTTAAAAGCTTGTGCGTATACGACTGATGACCGACATCCCAGATGATCTTGTCCTTCGGCAGATCAAACGCCAGATGCATTGCCATTGTAAGTTCCACAACGCCGAGATTCGACGCCAGGTGTCCTCCGGTAACCGAGATCTTGCGGATCAGAAAATTTCTTATCTCATCTGCCAGGATCGGAAGCTCCTGCGGCTCCAGTTTTTTTATGTCATTTACCTGATTTATTTTTTCCAAGACCATAAGCCTTACCTCTATTTTTCTCTTTGGATCAAAGAGAGCAAAAGCTGCTCCAAAAATTTATTTTTTTCCGGCAGGGATGACAGACGTTCTACTGCCGTGACCGAAATCCGCTCCACATCCTGTTTTGCTTTATCCAGCCCTTCATAGGTGACATAGGTCGCCTTGTTGTTCTTTTCATCACTGCCGATCGGCTTGCCTAAAACTTCCATCGTGCTGGTCACATCCAGAACATCATCCTGGATCTGAAATGCCAGCCCGATCTCTCCCGCCACCTGCGCGATGATATCCTGTGCTTCCTTGGACGCGCCAGCAAGGATCGCGCCGACTAACATGGACGCCTCGATCAGTGCGCTGGTCTTTAAGCGGTAGATAAAATCGAGTTTTTCTCTTGTGATCTCCTCACCTTTGTCTGTCTGGACATCCACAGTCTGTCCGCCCACCATTCCATAGATCCCTGCTTTTTTCGCAAGTACCGCAAACGCTTCTCCAACCCGCACGTTCTGCGGTTCCATCTGGAATGCCAAAGCTGCGGTCTCGTAGGCGAAGTTCAAAAGTCCGTCACCGGCGAGGATCGCCATCGCCTCTCCGAACGCCTTGTGTGTGGTTGGCTTTCCACGCCGCATCGCATCGTTATCCATTGCCGGCAGATCATCATGCACCAGTGAGTAAGTATGGATCATTTCAATGGCTGCCATAAACGGCTCAATGACCTTTCCTTTTCCTCCAAACAGCCGATAGGTTTCAAGCATCAGCATCGGACGCAAACGCTTTCCTCCCGCGAGAAAACTGTAATTCATCGCCTCGATCACTTTTTTCTGAAATCCTTCTTCTTTCGGAAGGTATTTTTCTATGATCTGTTCCACTTCTTTGGTATGAAGACTGATTTCTTCTTTCTTTTTATCCATGGCACACTCCTAAAATTCTTCCAGTTCACCCTGTTCATTCAGGCAAAGCATCTTCTTTTCTACCCGGTCGATCTCCTCGTTGCAGTGTTTCAGTTTTTTCATTCCTGTTTCATAAAACGCAAACGATTCATCCAGATCCAGTTCTCCGGATTCCAGCTTCTCGATGATCGTCTCGATCTCCGCAAACGTTTCTTCCAGACTTGGCTTTTTTTCTTCACTCATGAATATTCCTCCGAAATTCTTCCTTTTTATCCACGGTTGCTTCCAGACATCCGTTTGTCATCTGGATTTTTATGTGATCCCCCGTCTCAACCTGGTCAACACCTGAGAGGTTCTTTCCCTCCATATCCGAGACAAAAGAAAATCCCTGGCTCAGTTTTTTTAACGGGGACAGTCCGTCCATATCCCGGGCAAGCAGTTCCATCCGATGACGCTTTTGATTTAAGACATCCCGCATTGTTCTGCCCAGACGGTCTTCCAGCTCTGCCGCATACTGCTTTTTGCTGTTTAACTGATACTCCGGACTTAATACCTTGAGCCTTGCCGCATAGGAAAGCAGACGGTTTTTTGTGAGCACTGCCTGATTTTTCATCAGACGGTTCAGACGGTTCTCACAGGACGCGATATCCTGCATCAGCCGCTCTACATCATACACCGCAAGCTCTGCCGCCGCCGATGGTGTCGGTGCCCGCAGATCCGCCACATAATCCGCGATCGTTGTATCTGTCTCATGTCCGACTGCGGATATGACCGGTGTTTCACACTCAAAAATTGCCCGTGCCACGATCTCCTCGTTAAATGCCCACAGATCTTCGATCGATCCACCGCCGCGTCCGACGATCATCACGTCCACACCCAGCAGATCCAGTGCATGGATCCCATTTACAATGCTCTCCGCTGCTCCATCGCCCTGCACCAATGCCGGATACAGGATCAGCTGCACATAGGGATTTCTTCTCGAAGCGATATTTCGGATATCCTGGATTGCCGCGCCAGTCGATGCCGTCACGATCCCGACCCGTTTCACATAACGCGGGATCGGCTTTTTATATTCCTGCGCAAACATTCCCATTTCTTCCAGTTCATGTTTTAATGCCTCATAACGCAGATAGAGATCCCCCTCTCCATCGAGTGTGATCTCTTTCGCGTAAAGCTGATATTTTCCATCCCGTTCGTATACTTCAATCGATCCGGTGACAACCACCCGGTCTCCCTCTTTCATTCGAAAAGCAAGACCACGGCGGTTTCCCGCAAACATAACGCCACTGATCGTACCGGCCGCGTCTTTTAAGGTAAAATAGATATGACCGGATGTATGATATTTACAGTTTGATACCTCACCCTTTACGCATACCCGGTGTAATAAAAAATCCTGTGCAAACATATTTTTAATATAGGTATTTACCTGTCCTACCGTATATACATTTTTTCTGCCCTGTATCATGCCAGTTTCGCCAGTACTCCGTTCACGAAAGAAGAAGATGTGTCCGTACCATATTTCTTTGCAAGTTCAACTGCCTCGTTGATGGCTACCCCGGTCGGAATGTCTTCTTCATATTTCAGTTCATACACCGCAAGGCGGATGATCGTAAGATCCACTTTTCCCATGCGGCTTGTCTTCCATCCTTTTGCCACCGCATTGATTGCCTCATCAATTTCCGGAAGATGGGCGATGATATCCTCTGCTTTGTCATTGACATAGGAAATATCTTTCTCGGAAGCCTCTCCTTCCTCCAATGCGAAAAACAGCTCTCTCTGTTCCTCGTACTCCTTTGGATCATGAAATTCCACGCGGAACAAAATCCGAAATATCTGTTCTCTTAATTCTCTCCTGCTCATATGATTTCCTTTCTATTCTCTATCATCCCACCCAGGCGGGTCCGTTCCATGGAATCTTTCGCTTTGCCGCGTTAATGCGACAGGATTCCCCTTATGAAACGAAAAAGGATGTCATTTTCGACATCCTTTATTATACAACATGAATGCATAATTAAAAAGTACTATTTGTTGCCGCCCATATCAACACTTGCAATACGCACATTGACAAGCGCAACATTCAGTCCGGTCATTGTTTCGATCGCAGTTTTCACTTTCTCCTGAACCTTTGCCGAAACATCCGGGATTGCAAATCCATACGCGATGTTGAGCGCAACTTCTACTTCCACGCTTCCGTCTAACACCTCAACACGGACGCCTTTGGAAAGGTTTTTCATACCCAGTTTGCTGACCAGTTCGTTCGTGATATTTCCTGCCATGGAGCTTACGCCCTCCACTTCGGTTGCGGCAAGTCCTGCAATAATTGCAACTACTTCATCCGCAATACGCACTTCACCGAGATTGTCTTCTTTTATTTTAAAAATCTTTCTGTCTTCCGCCATAGCTTCTGCCTCCTGAACTTATTATCCATCTGCGAAACAGCACTCTGTTTCTATTGTCTGTTTTATTATAACAGATTATTTACTTTTTGAAAACATTTTCATTTGCGAAAGTGGAAAAACAGATAACCTGCCAGAAACAAAAGCAGTAAAGTCAGTAACACCTCTGCAAAAAATTTTGCCGTTTCGATCCGGTCAACTTTCTTTCTGTGTGCTTCCATCTGCCGCATTTTCTCCTCGAACGCTTCCTGATCCGCCTGTTTCTGCTTTGCAACCGCTTCTTTGCTGCAGGTGAGGAAGACTTCATTTTTGTTATGTCCGCAGCCGCCGCAGACACTTCGGTCCGTCCGGTTTAAATATGCACACGCGCACAGCCATCCCACTGCCGTCTCTTTCGGATAACTGCAAAAACGCACATCTATCTTTTTTAAGATATCAAGCTCCGGTTTATCCCAGTAACTGTCTTCCATAAAGCAGTCCGCATGGTAGATATGTTCCTCCGCCCCCGCATAGGCTTCGCAGGCTCCGTCCGCGAATTCCACTTCTTTTTCTTTCAAATCAAGGTTGCGGATCTCATCATTGATCTCTATGCGGCAGGGTTCCATAGATTCGCCCGGCTTTAAAGATAATCCGTTCTGTGTAATCACAAAATCAGTTCCATCTTCTGTTTTTATGGCATCTCCGAAATAATCCGTCCCGCTTGCCCAAAAAGAGATCCGGGTAATAATCTTTCCTGAAACATTTTTACACGCGATCTGCGCATAGTTTTTTCCTTCCTCACGGATCAGCGATACCTGTATATCCGCTATATGCGCGTTAAAATCCACCTTTTTTTCTACGCTTTTCATGAATAACCAACTTTCCTTATTTCATTTCTTTTTCCCGGATCTTCTACTGATCCTGCAGCCGCCTTTTCAATGTCTTGGATGCATACATAAATGCCGGGATCAGAAACAGATCCGCACAGAGCCATGCCATCGGGCTCGCAAAGCAGGCTGCCTTGTAACCGATGAGCGGCACAAAAAAGATTCCGACCACACTTCTCGCCGCCATCTCACACACCCCCGCAAGAATCGCAAGATAACTGAATCCCATTCCCTGTATCGTAAAACGGACAATATTAACCAACGCAAGCAGCAGGTAAAACGCGGCGTTGATAGTCAAAAACAGCCAGGAGTTGTGCAGGATCTCCTGCTCTGCGGCATCGACAAATAACAGAGAAACCTGTTCTCCGAAAAAGTATAACACCACAAATGCCGCCGCCGAGTAGACCGCTCCTATGATACAGCATGCCTTCATTCCCCTGCCTACACGGTCAACCTTTCCTGCGCCCACATTCTGTCCCGCATATGTAGTCATGGTCGCTCCCATTGCGTCGAACGGGCACGCAAAAAACATCCCCACTTTGCTTCCCGCCGTTACCGAAGCGACAGCTGTAGAGCCAAGCGTATTCACCGCGGTCTGTAAGATCACGCTGCCGATCGCCGTAATGGAATACTGAAGTCCCATCGGAATTCCCATATTGCATAAATGCAGCATATAGCCGCGCTCCATCCGCCATTCCTCTTTTGTCATCTTTAAGACTTCAAATTTCTTTCGCATATAGATCAGACAAAGCACACCGGAAACCGCCTGCGAGATCACGGTCGCGTACGCAGCGCCCGCCACACCAAGATGAAAGGACAAAATCAGGAGCAGATCCAGCGCAATATTAAGGAGGGATGAAAATACCAGAAAGATCAACGGTGATCTGCTGTCCCCCAGTGAACGGATGATCCCGGAGAGCAGATTATATAAATAAGTAACCGGTATTCCTACAAAGATAACAAAGATATAGCTGTATGCCCCGTCAAAAATATCCTGTGGGGTGCGCATCCAAAGCAGGATCTGTCTGCACAGCACACATACCACCACCGTCATCACACCTGCAAAGATTGCGGAAAGCCATACACTGTTCGCCACATATTTGCGCAGCGCATGGTAATCGCCCGCTCCAAAACGTTGCGCAACCGGTATCGCAAACCCGCTGCAAACGCCCATGCAGAATCCGATGATCATGAAATTGATCGACCCCGTCGCACCTACCGCCGCAAGCGCATTGACACCAAGCGCCTTTCCGACGATGATGGTGTCCATCATATTATAGAACTGCTGAAAAAGCATTCCGAAAAACATCGGCACAAAAAACTGCAGGATCAGCTTTAACGGAGCCCCTGCAGTCATATCCTTAGTAGCACTTTTTCCCATATCCGATTCCTTCTTTTCTCATATTCTGTTTAAACATGATAATGAGGATTTCTGAAAAAGTCAAGCCACTTTTTTAAATTATTTTATCTTTTACTTTCTATTTCCCAATAATCTCCGCCGTATTGATAAAGTCATACGGTGTCTGTTGGTATACATAATAATTGAGCCAGTTCGCATAGAGAATATTTCCATGGGAACGCCACAGCAGATACGGACGCTTCGTGCAGTCATCATCCGGATAATAATTGACCGGCAGATCGATCGGCAGTCCTTTTTCCCTGTCACGCTTATACTCTGCGTCAAGTGTCAGTCTGTCATATTCCGGGTGTCCCATCACAAAGATCTTCTTGCCTTCCGGATCCGTCACGAGGAAAACGCCCGCCTCATCTGACTCTGCGAGGATCGTGAGTTCCGGTATCTTTTCGATGTCTTCCCTGCGCACCTCTGTGTGTCTCGAATGCGGCGCATAAAAGTAATCATCGAACCCACGCACCAGCGGAATCTTACGGTTCATAACATGATGGCGGAAAATCCCGAATTTCTTTTTTTCGAGGTCATGCTTCGGGATTCCGTAATGATAATAGAGTCCCGCCTGCGCGCCCCAGCAGAGATGCAGCGTTGAAGTCACATGCGTTTTTGTCCACTCCATGATCCTGCATACTTCTTCCCAGTAATCCACATCCTCATAAGGCATCTGCTCCACCGGCGCCCCGGTGATGATCATTCCGTCAAATGAGCGGTATTTCACATCTTCAAAAGTCAGATAAAACTTATTGAGATGGCTCTGTGATGTATTCTTGGACTCATGGGATGAGACTGCAAGAAATGTCACATCCACCTGAAGCGGCGTATTGGAAAGCGAACGTAAAAGCTGTAATTCCGCATCTTCCTTTAACGGCATCAGATTTAAAATTGCGATATCGATCGGACGGATATCCTGATGTGCCGCTCTGTTTTCATCCATGACAAATATATTTTCCTTTTCTAAAATCTCCTTTGCCGGGAGATCCCCCTGAATTTTAATTGGCATACCAAAACACGCTCCTTTATTTCGTCATTGCAAGGATATCTTCCTCAGAAATGACTTTAATCCCCAGTTCATTTGCTTTTGTCAGTTTGCTTCCGGCATTTTCACCGGCAAGTACATAGGCGGTCTTTTTGGAAACAGAACCTGCGACTTTTCCCCCGAATTTTTCGATCAAGGCTGCCGCCTCTTTCCGGTCCATCGAAGGCAGTGTGCCGGTAATCACAAACGTCTGTCCCGCAAAACGCTCATCGGCTCCTTCTTCCGGAATATAGGCCATATTTACGCCCGCATCCCGCAGTCTTTGTAACAGCACTTTATTTTTTTCATCCCCGAAAAAGCGGAAGATACAGTCCGCGCTGACTTCTCCGATATCGTTCACTTCCTGAAGCTGATCCATATCCGCAGCTTCCAGCGCATCGAATTCCTTAAAATACTTTAAGATCGCTTTTGCAGCCGCTTTTCCCACATTTGGAATTCCAAGTCCGGTCAAGAGCTTATAGGCATCGTTTTTCTTGGATGTCTCGATCGCGTCTAACAGCTTGTCCGTATTTTTCTCTTTTCCGATAATGCCCTGTTCGATCAGTTCTTCCCTGTGATCCTTCAGGTCATAAATGTCCGCCACATCCTTTAAATATCCCAGACGTACCAGTTCCTCAATGTAAACCGTTCCAAAGCCCTTGATATCCATGGCATCCCTGCCTACAAAATTTATGATATGGCGTTCGAGCTGTGCCGGGCAGTTCGGTGATGTACATTTAATATCTGCCGTATCCTTTTCCCGCTCTGTCTTTGCGCCGCAAACCGGACAGACATCCGGGATCTCAAAACGTACCGTTCCCTCCGGCCGCTTTGCGTGAATCACTTCTTTTACTTTTGGAATGATCTCACCGGATTTATACACCACGATCGTGTCCCCGATCCCGATATCCAGATCATCGATAAAATCCTGATTATGCAGTGTCGCCCTTGACACCGTAGTGCCGCAAAGACGGATCGGTTCAAAGATCGCGGTCGGTGTGATGCGGCCGGTTCTTCCTACGGAAAGTTCGATATCAAGCACTTTTGTTTCTTTTTCTTCCGGCGGATATTTATAAGCCACCGCCCAGCGCGGAACCTTGGAGGTACTGCCAAGCTTCTCACGGTCTGCGATCCGGTTTAGCTTTACTACTGCCCCGTCAATATCATATCCGAGATTGCCGCGGTTCTCACCGATCCGTGTGATCGCGTCCCAGACCTCATCCGCCGTTTTGCATACCTTATAGTCATCAATGACATGGATGCCCTGTTTTTTTAAAAATTCATAGCCTTCCGTATGGGTTGCAAAGGTTCTTCCCCTTACTTCCTGCACATTAAAAATGAACATGGAAAGCTTTCTCTCCTTTGTGATCCGGCTGTCGAGCTGGCGCAGCGTCCCTGCCGCGCAGTTTCTCGGATTCGCAAACGGTTTCCTGCCAAGGAGTTCCTGCGTCTCATTTACCGCGTCAAAATCCTTTAATTTCATATATACTTCGCCGCGGATCTCCAGATATGGAAGCGCATCCTTTAATTTCTTCTTCACATCCAGTATCACTTTTGCGTTCTCCGTCACATCTTCCCCGAAATTGATCCCGTCTCCGCGTGTCTCGGCAAGTTTTAAAACGCCGTCCTCGTAGCGGAGTGCCATGGAAAGTCCATCGATCTTATATTCCACGACAAATTCCGGATCTTCCAGCTGTTCTTGCATCTCATTCACAAAGTTATAGACCTCTTCTTTGGAAAACACATCCTGGAGGCTTAACATCGGCACGTTATGACGAACCAGAACACCCGCCTCACGTTTTGCAGTTCCACCGACCCGCTGTGTCGGAGAATCCGGCGTAACAAGTTCGGGATGCTCTTTTTCGAGCTTTTTCAGTTCCTGCATCATGCTGTCATATTCATAATCGGAAATTTCCGGATCATCCATATTGTAATAGCGGTTGCTATGGTACTCCAGCGTCTTTTTTAATTCTTCGATTCTTGTTTTTGCATCCATCCTGTCGTCCTGCCTTTGCTTTTTTCTTTCACAGTCTCACTGGAAGAATCCCTGATCAGTCTTTGCAATGTCTTCCACTCTTCTTCTGTAATCTTGCGATACGTTCCGTTTTCCAGATCACCCAGACGGATATTCATGATACGGACACGTTTTAGATGTGTCACACGATACTCGAAATACTCACACATACGGCGGATCTGCCGGTTTAACCCCTGCGTCAGAATGATCTTAAACTGGTGTTTTCCAAGCTTTTCCACCTTACATTTTCTGGTTGTCACGCCAAGTTCCGTAAGCGGCACTCCGTTTGCCATTCCATGCAGAAAAGATCCTGTCACTTCGCGGTTTACCGTCACAATGTATTCCTTTTCATGCCGGTTGCCTGCGCGCATGATCTTATTCACGATCTCTCCGTTATTCGTCATGAGTATGAGCCCTTCGGAATCCTTGTCCAGACGGCCGACCGGATAGATCCGCTTCGGATAATGTATAAAATCAACAATATTATTCTTTTCCCTTTTTTCTGCCGTACATACAATCCCCGCCGGTTTATTTACCACGAGCAGGATCATCTCTTCCTCTTTTTTTACCGGCCGTTCCCGGAAGAAGACCTGATCTTCCGGCATCACGCGGTCCCCGGTCACTGCGACCCGCTCTCCGATCCGTACATTTCCAGCCTCGATCTCACGGTCCGCCTCACGTCTGGAGCACACACCTGCCTCGCTCAAAAATTTATTGATCCTGATCCCATTTTCTGAATCCTGCATAAACTCTCCCATCCGCCGTAAACTTCCGCAAAGTGAAAAACGGCGGAGACCATGAAGCCTCCGCCTGTCTGCTTTGTTCTACTGCAATAAATCCGTCTTAATATATCCGGTTTTTCCATTCCACTCGACTTTGCTCCAGCCTTCTGCATAACTTTCAATCACTTTTACCGTCTCACCCGAATAAGCAACTCCGACACGATCGGCTGTTTCGCTCATGGATGAACGGATATTGGTTGTATCTGACAAACGAACGCTCTCGCCCGCAGCCGCAGTATTCTGTGATTGTCCGGAAGTCTGTGACGCATCCGTGGTCAAATAATCACTCTTGATATATGCGGTGGTTCCGTTATATTCCACCTGGCTCCATCCGTCTGCGGTGGTTCCGGTTCTGGTAAAGGATGTTCCTACGGTCGCACGGCCTACCACAGATCCTGACTCATTTGCTTCTGATCTGATATTCACGGTATCCAGTGCATATACGGTATCATTCGCCGCCGTAACTCCACTTGTATCTGCCGGTGTCTCCGCTGCCGGAGTCTCTGCTTCCGGTACAGGTTCTGCTGCCGGTGCCTCAGTTGCCGGTGTTTCCGCCTGCGCTGTCGTATCCGCTTCCGCAGCCGGTGCAGAAGAATTGATCGTTGCCGCCCACGCATTATAAGCATCCGCAAGTGTTGTATTTGCCATTGTTGCAAGATTTGCGTCTGCCGATAACGCTGTCTCATACTTCGACTGGACATCCGCAAGAAGCGCTACCACATCATCCTGTTTTTCAAATTTATCGATCAGTTTCTTTACATTATCATCCAACGGATATGCCGCATCCGGATTGTTTTCTAACATATTCAGGTTGAAATAGCTGTAAGCGTTGTTAATGTAAAGGCTTCCGTCATCGTTGGTCTGTACATAAAAGAAGCTGAGTCCCGGCGCAACCGTATCTACTCCTGCGAACTTCATCTCCAGATAAACCGATACGAGATAAGACTTGTCATCCAGTCCCTGTTTGGTATAGCATCGTATGCTCTGATATGCTTCCACATACTGGCTGTACATGGAAATATAACTCTTCTCCAGATCGGACAACGGTGTCGCAAGTGTGGCGATCGTATCGGTATCTCCATTTGCGTATGCATTGAAATAATTTGTGATCAGGGTATTGATCTCTTCGTTGGAGTCTACCTCATACGTTCCTTCTGCTCCGCTGATCTCTGTGGTATCTGCCGCATTGCTTCCACTATTTCCGCCCTGTTTCCCGGTGTAAACCAGAAGAACCACGATCAAAATTACTAATACCGCAGCTCCTGCAATGTATTTCAGATTTGCCTGAATAAAATTTAAAACAGCCTCTGTGCTGTTTTTCTGACTCTTCTTAGGGCTGTTTTCTTTTTTTAAAACTGATTTATTTTCATTTTTCTTATTATCTTCTGAACTCATATGACTCTGCTTCCTCCTGACGTTCTCCCTGTGCGAATTTATCCAAAACAGATTGTCTCTTCTACTATTTTTCTTCCAAAAAATATGCAACCGGCGGGAATCGAACCCGCATTATAGGAGTCGGAGTCCTACGTTCTATCCATTAGACTACAGTTGCATATCCCAAAAGTATAAGCTGCCCGTTACCATATGTAACAAGCGACTTTTACATAGTAACAATTTCAGTAAGAAAAGTCAAGCCATATTCCCCGTTCCCGGCAGAGATTTTTTTCCAGTTACGGAAGCAATCCGCATACTCCGCATAAAAGCACGATCGCGCCAAGAATGATCCGATACCAGCCAAACACTTTAAAATCGTGCTTTTTGATATATCCCATTAAAAAGCGGATCACGATTAAGGATACCACAAACGCGACCACCATACCGGTAAGCAGGATCGCGGTCTCTGCGGCTGAGAATGCCAGACCGAATTTCACGAGTTTTAGCAGGCTCGCCCCGAACATGACCGGGATTGCCAGAAAGAAGGTGTATTCTGCCGCAACTGTTCTTGAAACGCCAAGCAATAACGCGCCGACGATCGTCGCGCCCGAACGGGAGGTACCCGGAAATATTGCGGCGATCAGCTGAAACATTCCGATCCAGAACGCAAGTCTGTATGTAATGTCTTTTAATGAAGTAACCTGCGCTTTTTTCCCATGATTTCGGTTTTCAACGATAAGGAACGCAACACCGAACAGGATCAGCATAATCGCTACCGTCCTGTAGTTATAGAACATTTCCTCTAATATGTCATCAAAAAGTATTCCCACAACTGCCGCAGGGACGCAGGACACCAGAATACGAAACCAGAGCTTAAAAATATCGGTTTTGATCCAGGCTCCTGCTCCATGCGCTGTGAGCGGTTCCTCATTATTCTTTCTGCCAAAGGGCCAGATCTGTTTAAAGAAGAGCAGCACAACCGCCAGAATAGCGCCAAGCTGTATCACAACCTGAAACATACTGTAAAATTCATCTGAGACATGCAAAGATACCACTTCATTTAAAAGTATCATATGTCCGGTGCTGCTGATCGGCAGCCATTCCGTAATCCCTTCCACGATGCCAAAAAGCACCACCTTTAGTAATTCCATCATTTCCATCTGTCGTTTCCTTTCTTGTTTTCTGTATCATGTTATATTATAATAATGCAGACATCAAATATCTTTTGTCGATAGGCACTCACAATCATACCATTCATGGTCAGAAAAAGGAAGTCTTAATATGATAGAACGCAAGGATCTTTTTACTATCCCTTTTTACAAAAAAACACATTTTTCCGGAAGTTATCAGGGAATGCATTACCGCATCGAACGCATCGAGCAGGATGAAAAAAACATTTTGCGTGCCACGGTATTTCCGGGGCCGTACTGCTTTGACGTGGTTTCCGATGAGAAAAAAACTACAAAGGATTTTGATTTTTCCGAGGACGGGATCGCAAACGCCTGCAAATGGCTGAATGAACAGTATGCCGCCGCTCCGGACGAATGGGCAAAAGGACGGCTTTAAAACCGGATAGATCATTGACAACCGTGCCATAATATTTTAAGATATGCATTGGTTCACATGTATAAAAATAAGAAAAGAATCTATAAGAATACAAAAGGAGATACAAACATGAGTTTCACCTACTTAAACCAATTACCGACACCGGAAGAAATCAAAAAGGAATATCCGCTTTCCGACAAGCTGACCGCTTTGAAGAAAGAACGTGATGCCATGATCCGCGATGTGCTGACCGGAAAGGATGATCGTTTTCTCGTTGTCATCGGACCGTGCTCCGCAGACAGTGAAGATCCGGTCTGCGACTATGTCAGCCGTCTGACTGCCGTACAGGAAAAGGTAAAGGATCGTCTGATCATCATCCCACGTATTTACACCAATAAGCCAAGAACCACCGGCGAAGGCTATAAGGGAATCGCAACACAGCCGGATCCGGAAAAAGCACCGGACATGATCGCGGGTCTCATTGCCATGCGTAAAATGCACATCCGTGCCATCGAAGAAAGCGGTCTTACTTCCGCAGACGAAATGCTGTATCCGGAAAACTGGGGATATGTTGAAGATCTCCTCTCCTACGTTGCCATCGGCGCACGTTCTGTAGAAGATCAGCAGCACCGTCTCACCGTCAGCGGTTTCGATGTTGCTTCCGGTATGAAAAACCCGACCAGCGGTGATTTCTCAGTTATGTTAAATTCTGTTTACGCCGCACAGCATCCGCACCACTTCACCTACCGTGGTTTCGAAGTGGAGACAACCGGAAACGACCTCACGCACGTCGTACTCCGCGGTGCAGTCAGCAAACACGGAAACGCAACCCAGAATTACCATTACGAAGACATCATGCGCCTGATCGAAATGTATGACAAGATGGATTTAAAAAATCCTGCTGCTGTGGTTGATGCAAACCACTCCAATTCCGGCAAGAAATACAAAGAACAGATCCGTATCGTAAAAGAAGTCATGCACAACCGTCAGTTATCCGATGAGATCAGAAAGATGGTAAAGGGTGTCATGATCGAAAGTTACATTGAACCTGGCAACCAGAAGATCGGAGAACACATTTACGGAAAATCCATTACGGATCCTTGCCTTGGATGGGAAGATTCCGAGCGTCTGATCTACGATATCGCTGAAATGTGTTAAGCCAACACATCTGATCAGCGGTCGTCATTACAAAAAAGAATACCGGAAAGTCAAACGGCTTTCCGGTATTCTTTTTTATTATTTCTCTTTTTATTTCTTTATCACTTTATCCTCTGGGATGCGCTTTTTTATAAACCTCACGCACTCTGCCCTGATTGAGCGCATTGTATACCTGCGTTGTCGCAATATCCGAATGCCCGAGCATTTCCTGCACCGAATGTAAATCCGCTCCATTTGAAACCAGATGCGCCGCAAAAGAATGACGCAGCGTATGCGGTGTAATGTCCGCTTCGATTCCTGCCATTGCTCCATAATGTTTGATCAGCTTCCAGAAGCCCTGACGGCTCATCGCCTTACCGGAGCAGTTTGTAAACAAAAGCTCACAGGCGTCATCATCCACCAGAAACGGTCTTCCATTTTCCAGATATGCCAAAACCGCTTCCCTTGCCTTATCACCAAACGGTACCACACGCTCTTTATGCGCGTCTTTGCATGTTACAAATTCAAGATTCAGATTGATCTCTGATATTTTTAAATGGATCAGTTCTGAAACCCGGATCCCGGTTGCGTACAAAAGCTCTAACATCGCGCGGTCGCGCAATTCCTTGGGCGACGTTCCCGACGGCTGTTCCAACAGGCGTTCTGTCTCCTCGACCGTAAGGATCTCAGGCAGTTTTTTTTCTATTTTAGGCGCCTTTAAGTTCTCTGACGGATCATGTTCGATCCGTTCCTCTCTTGCCAGATAATGAAAGAATGCTTTCATGGATGCGATGCTTCTTGAGATCGTGGACGCCTTGCGCCCGATCTTTTCCAAATATAAAATATAAGAATTTAACATCGTCTCACTGATCTGTTCGACATCTTCCATATCCTGCTCTGCCAGGAACTGACACAGTTTTTTCAAATCTCTCTCATACGAGAGTTCTGTATTTTCGGAGGTATGTCTCTCCTCATGCATATACATAATAAAATTTTCAATTTCCTGTGTCATATACGTCTTAACCCTTCCGCCTGTAATGTAAAAAATGTACCCGAAAAAGAGGTACCATCCTATTATAATATATCAGTATAAAAATGCAAATAGCAATTTTAAACAGAATTTTTTGATTTACATAAAACTACTACATATCGCAAACCCGGATTTTTTTCGCACCACATCTGGTAAATTTTTTTTTATTTTTTCAGAGAATTTTTACCAGTTTCTTCATGATGCGCGGATTTACATAACTTTCCGTCATTATGCCGATAAAAAAGAGTCCCAAAGTCATCACTATACCGCCCAGAAATAAAACTTTTTCAGGAAGTCCACCGGACGCGCTCTGTCTTTTCATCTCTCTTTTTCCAAGATAACAGCTAAGTCCGAATATGATCAGATAAAGCGGAATGTAAAACAGGTAATGTGGAAACAGCAGCGCACACAACACCGGTATCCCGCGAATCCCGAAATTGACGATCACAGACACCATCGCAACTCCGAATGAAAATCCATTCCACGCCAGATATACAAAATGGGTTGGAATACCGATTCTTGTGATCCCGAGCAGAAAAAGCAGAAAAAAAACAGCCCCCCGGTTTTCGGCTACATAAAAAAGCAGATCATCATAATTGATCGATGCGTACAACAGCTGTTTCACAAAGTATTCATTTAAGATCCCATAGTGTCTTAATTCTTCAACGCCGAGTGTATTTGCAAGAACGATACCCGCTAGAAACGAGATCAGATATACACATTCCGCCTTCCTTGCCATCGTCATCTTTATAACGGCCACATACTTTCTTTGTTTTCTCTCTTTAACGTATGCCTTCTTTGTCCTATTTATGAATCCTGCCGGTAAGCAGTTTGCTCTGATATGCCAAAATTCCAGCCACCGTCTTGGCATCCTGTATTTCGCCGCAGTAAATCTTTTGTACCGCTTCATCAAGTGGCATGGACACGATCTCGATCTCTTCTCCCTCATCCAGCTTCTGGACACCCAGTGTCAGATCTGTTGCAAGGTATACATCAATAAATTCATTGCAAAACGCAACGGTCGTTTTTAACTGTAACAGCTTTTCGACATGTTCACTTTTCCATCCGGTTTCTTCTTCCAGTTCCCGTGTTGCGCAGACCATCGTATCTTCTGTCACGGAATCTCTTGATCCGGCCGGGATCTCCAGCGTCTCACGATCCAATGCTGAACGGTACTGACGAACCAGTAACAGATTCCCATTCTCCGCAACCGCTACCACTGCCGCCGCTCCTTTTCTGTGAGACACAAAATCCCACTTCGCCGTTTTTCCATCCGGCAGCTGCATATAGTCTGCGTAAATGTCCAGTATTGAGCCCTGATACACCAGTTCTCTCTTTAATCGTTTGATATGATGTTTCATTTTATCCTCCTTATCGCTTATTACAAAAAAACCACCATATTTTACAATATAGTGGTTTTTTATTTTCTGTTTCAAAATTATTTTGCATAATCAACAACACGTGACTCGCGGATAACGCTGACCTTGATCTGTCCCGGATACTCCAGTTCAGCCTCGATCTGCTTTGAAATATCGCGTGCCAGCAATACCATATCGGCATCATTGATCTGCTCAGGAACTACCATAACACGAATCTCTCTACCTGCCTGAATTGCAAAAGATTTTTCTACCCCTTTGAAGCCATTTGTAATGTCTTCTAACTGTTTTAATCGGTTGGAATATGTTTCCAGTGTCTCTCTTCTTGCTCCCGGACGGGCTGCGCTGATCGTATCAGCCGCCTGTACAAGACATGCGATCAGAGACTCCGGTTCCACATCGCCATGATGCGCTTCTACAGCATTGATGATAATTGGGGATTCTTTGTATTTTCTACATAAATCCACACCAATCTGAATATGTGAGCCTTCCATTTCGTGATCCACTGACTTACCAATATCGTGTAAAAGACCTGCACGCTTCGCAGTTCTTACATCTACACCTACCTCGGCTGCCAGCAGTCCGGAAAGCTGCGCCACTTCAATCGAATGCTTTAATGCATTCTGACCATAACTTGTTCTGAATTTCATTCTTCCAAGCAGGCGAACCAGTTCCGGATGAATTCCGTGAACGCCAACCTCCAGGGTCGCCGCTTCACCTTCTTCACGAATCATAGTCTCGACTTCTTTCTGAGCCTTCTCGACCATTTCTTCGATTCTTGCCGGATGGATTCTGCCATCTACGATCAGTTTTTCCAGTGCGATACGCGCCACTTCTCTGCGGATTGGATCAAATCCGGACAAGATAACTGCTTCCGGTGTATCATCAATGATCAGATCCACACCCGTAAGTGTCTCCAGTGTACGGATATTTCGTCCTTCTCTACCAATGATTCTTCCCTTCATCTCGTCATTTGGAAGCTGTACTACCGAAATCGTCGTCTCAGCTACATGATCTGCCGCGCATTTCTGAATTGCTGTGACTACATACTCCTTCGCTTTCTTGCCAGCCTCTTCTTTTGCCTGACTTTCCATTTCCTTGATCATTTTCGCGGTATCAAGTTTCACATCTTCTTCAACAGTTTTTAAAAGGTATTCTTTTGCCTGTTCGGAGGTAAGACCGGAGATTCTTTCAAGTTCCCGCACCCGCTCCTCATGGAGCTTCGCAACTTCTGCTTTTTGTCTGTTAATTTCTTCTTCTTTCGCTGCAAAACCCGCTTCGCGCTTCTCGATCGCTTCTAACTTTCTGTCCAGGTTAGATTCTTTCTGTTCTACGCGGCGTTCATTACGCTGGATCTCGGATCTTCTCTCTTTGATTTCCTTATCAAGATCGTTCTTCGCACGGATTGATTCTTCCTTGACTTCAAGTAAAGATTCCCTCTTTTTCGTCTCTGCGGTTTTTACTGCTTCATCTATTATTTCTCTCGCTTTGTCTTCCGCGTTTCCGATCTTAGCCTCGGAAGCCTTCTTGAAATAAGAAGTGGCAACAAAGTAAGTAATAGGAATAGCAACAACTAACGTGACTATTACAGCAATAATTACTTGTGGCACAGGCGCACCTCCTTTATTAAGTTTTCATTGTCCATATAACAAAATTTCTTTCGATCTGTCATAAATAACAACATATAAATTTTATACTTAATCACAAGTTATGTCAAGTAGTCGTCGCATTTCATTACATGTAAAATGTCACTGCTCTTATATCCCCGCCGAAGCAGATACCCATACATTCTCCGTTGTTCCGCAGGCAGCTTCTCACCGGAAAAATATCCTTTTTTCTGTAAGATCTGTTCGATCATTTTTCTTTCATCGGACTGATATTCCTGCGAAAGTGCCTGCTCGATCAGATCTTTGGAAACGCCTTTTCTCATCAGATCCATTTTCAGACGCGCCGCGCTTTTTTGTCCCTGATGGAAACGCACATAATTCTCCGCGTACCTGCGATCGTCAATGTAGTGATAACGTTTTACATAGTCTACCGCTTCATCGACAAGCTCCTGTGGATATCCGTTCATCCGCAGTTTTTCCCTCAGATTACTTTCTGTCCGGTCCATCTTTTCCAACAGATGCATCGCGCGTTTCTTCGCACGTTTTCCGATCACCTGATAGAAGATCTCATGGTACTCTTCTTCCGGCAGATCCTCGCCCTCTTCTATCCGGTATTTTCTTATCTCACCGCGATACAGCACGAGATCCTCTGCATCTTCAAACACAACCCGTACTTTTTTTGCCGGAAGATCTTTCAGCTCCTGTACCAGCATGCACTATGCTTCCTTCTCTGCTTTGGTTTCTTTCTCCTTCTTATCCGCAGACTTCGGCTGCTCTGCGTCAGCAGTACCGTCATCCATGCCGTCCGCTCCAAGTCCGTAATGCGCCCGCACCTGTGCCTCAATCTCCGCGAAGACCTCCGGTCTGTCTTTCAAAAACTGCTTTGCGTTTTCACGTCCCTGTCCGATCTTCTCACCGTTATACGCATACCAAGCTCCGGACTTATTTACAATTCCAAGGTCTGACGCAAGGTCTAACGCATCTCCCTCTCTTGAGATTCCCTGCCCGAACATGATATCAAATTCCGCTTCCCTAAATGGCGGTGCCACCTTATTCTTTACAACCTTGATCCTGGTCCGGTTTCCGACTACCTCTCCCGCCTGTTTCAACGCCTCGATACGGCGCACATCCAGACGCACGGATGAGTAGAATTTCAACGCACGTCCACCGGTTGTTGTCTCCGGATTTCCAAACATCACGCCCACTTTTTCACGCAGCTGGTTGATAAAGATAACGATACAGTTCGAACGGCTGATTGCTGCTGTCAGCTTACGGAGTGCCTGGGACATCAGACGCGCCTGAAGTCCGACATGTGAATCTCCCATGTCACCGTCAATCTCCGCCTTCGGAACCAATGCCGCCACAGAGTCAACGATCACAATGTCCACCGCTCCGGAACGCACCATGGTCTCTGTGATCTCAAGTGCCTGCTCACCGTTATCCGGCTGTGATATGTAAAGGTTATCGATATCCACGCCTATATTTCTTGCATAAACCGGATCGAGCGCATGCTCTGCGTCAATAAATCCGGCAATACCGCCACGTTTCTGTACCTCTGCCACTACATGCAGTGCCACGGTCGTCTTACCACTGGACTCCGGTCCGTAAACCTCAATGATCCTTCCCTTTGGAAGTCCTCCGAGACCAAGCGCGATATCCAGACTGAGCGCTCCGGTCGGGACAGTCTCCACATTCATACTGGTACTCGGATCTCCAAGCTTCATGATAGAGCCCTTGCCATACTGCTTCTCGATCTGTGAAATTGCGGCATCCAATGCCTTTAATTTATCTTCCTTTGCCATTTTTATTCTCCTTCTCACGCGAACCTATGTTCGCTACACTGTTATTATCATATACTGTCTTCGTTTAAAAGTCAACTACTTTTTTCGAAAATATGTTCGTTTTTATCTGGATTGGGAATTCATCTATAAGAAAAAAAGAACAGTTGAAGATTTTCAACTGTTCTCATTATAAATTCCATGCTCTGTTTTCGTCAAGCCTTATTTCAAAAGTTCCAGAACCTCTTCTTTGGTCTGTACACCGATCGCTTTATTCTGAAAAACACCGTTTTTCATTACAACTAACGTCGGGATGCTCATAATCTGGTATTTTAATGCCAGTGCCGCTTCTTCATCCACATTTACCTTGCAGACCTTTACTCTGCCTTCGAGTTCGTCCGCCAGTTCATCCACAACCGGTGACATCATCTTGCACGGTCCGCACCATTCTGCCCAGAAGTCAAGCAAAACCGGGATGTCACACGCCAGTACTTCTTTTTCAAAATTGTCGTTTGTGATCGTTACAACTGCCATATTTTTTCCTCCTTTGATCTTCTACTGCGCTGTTCCGAATTCAGACAGTTCAAGTCCTTCGTTTCTGTCCAGTGTCATGCCGACACTCCATGCGTTTACAAACAGTAACAGCGGATTGCCTTTCATATCCATGATCTTTTTCATATCGGATGTTCCGGTCAGGCGATCCATATCGATATCGCTGTTTTTGATCCACCGGATATGCTCATACGGCAGATTTTCCAGACGGATCTCAACATTGTACTCACTCTCCAGACGGAATTTCAAAACGTCAAACTGCAGTACACCTACCACGCCGACGATGATCTCTTCCATACCGCCCTTATATTCCTGAAAGATCTGGATTGCACCTTCCTGCGCGATCTGGGTCACACCTTTTACGAACTGCTTACGCTTCATGGAATCTACCAGACGCACCCTTGCAAAATGCTCCGGCGCAAACGTTGGGATCCCCTCAAACGCAAATTTTTCCTTTGCGGTGGTCAGTGTATCTCCGATTGAAAAAATACCCGGATCAAACACACCAATGATATCACCGGCATATGCCTCTTCAATGATCTTTCGCTCATCTGCCATCAGCTGCTGCGGCTGGGAAAGCTTGATCGTCTTTCCACCCTGGATATGTTTTACTTCCATGCCTGCCGTAAATTTTCCGGAACAGATACGCATAAAGGCTACCCTGTCTCTGTGATTCTTATTCATGTTCGCCTGAATTTTAAATACAAATGCCGAAAAATCCTCCGAGAACGGATCGATCTCCCCGATATCCGCCTTACGCGGCAGTGGAGAATACGTCATCTGCAAAAAGTGCTTTAAAAAAGTTTCCACACCAAAATTTGTAAGTGCGGAGCCAAAAAACACCGGAGAAAGTTCTCCCTTTGATACCTTGTCCATATCAAATTCGGCGGAAGCCCCATCCAAGAGTTCCACTTCCTCCAGAAGCTGTTCTTTATACTCGGTTCCGATCTCCGCCTCTAACGCCGGATCATCGATCGCGATCTCTTTCTCAAGTCCCTCTTTGGTACCCTTTAAGGTATCTGAGAAAGTCATAACCTTTTTGGTATTCCGGTCGTATACACCTTTAAAATTTTTACCGGAACCGATCGGCCAGTTCACCGGACATGTAGCGATCCCAAGCTCCTTTTCGATCTCGTCTAAAAGATCAAACGTATCGTTGGCATCACGGTCCATTTTGTTGATGAACGTAAAGATCGGAATATGCCGCATGACACAGACTTTGAACAGCTTTCTTGTCTGCGCCTCCACACCTTTGGATGCATCGATGACCATGACTGCGGAATCCGCCGCCATCAGCGTACGATAAGTGTCCTCCGAGAAATCCTGATGTCCCGGTGTATCCAGGATATTGATGCAGTATCCGCCGTAGTTAAACTGCAGTACCGATGAGGTAACGGAAATACCTCTTTGCTTTTCGATCTCCATCCAGTCAGACACCGCATGTCTTGCAGTTGCCTTTCCTTTTACGGAACCCGCAAGATTGATCGCTCCTCCGTAGAGCAGAAACTTCTCTGTCAGTGTCGTTTTACCGGCATCCGGGTGTGATATAATTGCAAAAGTTCTTCTTTTTTCTATTTCTTTTCTCAAATCAGCCAAAGGATTATCCTCCCATTCTTTCCATAAACTTCTTAAGTTTATAATACCGTATCCGTATTGTCAAGAATGGAAGTTCCCTCGATCTTTGATGGAATGCCAAAATAGGAAAGCACGGTCGCCCCGATATCACCGAATCCTTTTCTGGTTCCGTAATTGATTCCCGCCTTAATCTGCTTTCCGTACAGGATGAGCGGCACATATTCTCTCGAATGGTCTGTGGACGGCGTAGACGGATCACAGCCATGATCCGCTGTGATCATAAGGATATCCTCATCCTGCATTTTTTCCAAGATGCGTGGCAGCTGCTCGTCAAAATAAGTCAGCGCTTTCGCATAGCCGTCCACATCATTCCGGTGTCCGTAAAGCATATCATAGTCCACCAGATTGATAAAACAAAGTCCGTTAAAATCACGATCCATCCATTTTATGGTCTTCTCAATGCCGTCCGCGTTTCCGTCCGTGCGGATGAAATCCGTGATCCCCTTTCCCGCAAAGATATCATTGATCTTTCCGACCGCAAGCACATCATATCCCGCGTCCTTTAACTGATCGAGCATCGTAGTCTGCGGCGGAACCAGTGAAAAATCATGTCTTCTTGAAGTTCTTGTGAAGTTTCCCGGTGTTCCGACAAACGGTCTCGCAATGACTCTGCCGACTCCGTGTTTTCCATGTAAAATCTTTCTTGCGATCTCACAGTAATGGTACAGGGTTTCCACCGGAACCACTTCCTCATGCGCCGCCACCTGAAAAACAGAATCCGCCGACGTATATACGATCAGTGCCCCTGTTTTCATATGTTCTTCCCCATAATCCCGGATCACATCTGTTCCGGAATACGGTTTGTTACAGATCACTTTCCGTCCGGTTTCTTTTTCAAACTCCGCAATGATCTCCTCCGGAAATCCATCCGGATACGTTGGCATCGGCGACTTTGAAATGATGCCCGCGATCTCCCAGTGACCGGTCGTTGTATCTTTTCCTTTGGAAAGCTCCATCATCCGCGCAAACGATGCCGCCGGATGTGCCTCTTTTTCTCCGATCTCTACGCCGTCTATATTAAAATATCCAAGTTTTCTCATATTTGGCATGGAAAAATACGGACTTTTCGATGCGGCAAGAAGTGTATTGCTTCCCTCATCTCCGTAATCCGCCGCATCCGGCATTTCACCGATTCCAACACTGTCCAAAACGAATAAAAAAACTCTTTTCATCTGTCTGTTCCTCCTGCTTTCTCTGGTTGTTTTCATTATAAATTTATTTTTCCATTTATGCAACGTCTTATTCTGCGGTTTCTGTGCTGCCTGTGCTTTCCGTTCCTCCCGCTGCCCCGGTCTCCGTATCTGTCATCTGCTGATCTCCTGCCTGTTCTGTCGCCGTCTCCGTTCCGGTCACATTTCCGTTACCGGTTCCGTCCGCAGTTTCCTGGATCGGGGTGATGATGATCTTTTCTGCCGCAACATTCGTCTTACGCTTTACGATATCTTCCACCTGCGCACGTTTCGCATCGGTGACTTCTCCCATGTTTAATACCACATCCGCGCTGTCATCGGTAATGCTTACGACCACATCGGTAAATCCCTTTGCCTCAAGTAACATCTCCGCAGCGGCTTCCCGCTCTGCCACATCCGTCATTGCGATCATCTGATCCACTGCTGCCTGCTTTTGTGTCTCCGTGATATTGGCATTGTTGATGACATCAAGCAAAGTTTCCTTATTCTGGGCACGCATCTGCTCACGGTTTAACTTCATCTCCACCGCAAAATCCACGGTTCCCGCACTGACATTTGAGCTTGTAAGCACCGCTTCTCCCGGATTTTCGATCGTACTCTCCCCGCTGTTTTCCGTCATTCCCGCATCTGCAGAGGTTTCCGCTGTTCCGTCTTCTGTATCGGTAAAAATATCCCCTGCCGCCAGTTCGAGATCTTCATCCGAAATCTCATAATCTTCTTCCAGTACCTCCGCGCTGGTCTGCGCCACCTCTTTGTCATCTTTTAAATTTCCGTTGGTATAACTGACGTATCCCGCTGCTGCGATCATAAGCGCCAGTGCTGTGATGATGATCTGATTTTTCTTAAAAATATTTTTCACTCTGCTGCCTCCTGCACACTCATCTTAACTACCTTTATCTTATGTGCATCCACATGGAATAATGCCAAAACGGCATCAGAAATATTCTGTTTTACCGCCGTACTGTCTCCGCCTTCCGCAAGTATCAAAACGCCTTCTACCGCCGGTCTGTTTTCCTTGCTCACAAACGGCTCATTGGTCTCCCGGTCCGCGTAAACAGTCGTCTCTTCCGACTGTAACTGGGTTTCTCTTCTTTTTAATGCTTCCTGCTCTGTCTCTTCGCTCACGGTGCTGCTGTCTGAACGGTCTTTTTCCACCACGCGTTCCCCGCTGTCTTTTAACGTGATCATGACTTTTACTTTTCCCACCCCTTCCATTTCTTCCAGCATCTGTGCAAGCTCTGTTTCCAACTGCCGCCGGTAATAATCTGCCTTTGTTCCTCCGCTGTCAGTTGCCGCTGTCGTCACAGATTCTTCCCCCTTTCCGCTGTTCTTTTCATTTTTTTCACCGGACGGCAGTGCGACGACGAGAAGCAGCGCGCCCGCTAAAACCGCGATCAGCCATTTGTTTTTATCCGCATTTTCTCCATGTTTCCAGTCAACGAATTTTTTCATATTATCTCCCTCTACTGCGTCAGAATCTCCACATGGGACTCATCGGTACGATAAAATAAAAACAGTGCCTCTTTAAAATCCGCAAGCGCTTTTGCATCTTCCTTTGGCTTTACGCGAAGTGTGATCTGTCCGATCGCGTAATCCGCATCCAGGCTCACCCGCACCTCTTTCGTCTCATACCCATACTCGTCTGCCATGCTTTTGATATCTGCCCCGATCTCCTGCTCATACTGTTCTGCATAATATTCATTCTGTAAATACTCCATATGCTCCATATCTGTTTTCAGGTTTGAGAGTTCCTGCCAGAATTCATCATAATGTACCATTTTTCCAAACGGGTCTTCCCCGTAAAACAGTTTCATGACCGGAAGCAGGATCGCCAGTACCAGCACCATCTCCATGAAAAAGCGGATATATTTTTTGTATACATCCCGCGGGATAAAGTAAAGAAGCGCTGTCAGCAAGAAAAACAGCAATACGATGCCCCGCATCCACTCCAGCAGTTTTCCCATAGTCCCTCCCTAATATATAAAGCTTGTCGATGCCGTCACCATGGCAATCGTAAGTAAAAACAACAGCACCGAAGTGAGCAGGATCTTTGCAAGCAGCACGCTCCCCCGGCACACCCCGTTCATGGTTTCCGCGATCCGCTTATCCGCAACCGGTTCCACAACCGCTGCCGACAGCTTATAAAAAAACGCCATCACTCCCACTTTTAAAAGCGGGAACAGACAGATCCCGAACAAAAGAAGCATTGCCGCCACACCGACACTGTTTTTCACCAGGGTTCCCGCACTGACGATGATCTCGCTTACCGCCCGGACGGAACCGCCGATGCCGGGGATCGCGGATGCTGTTTTGGATACCATGCTGTTTTTAAACTTGTCCACTGCCGGCTGGATCAGCCCCTGTATCACATTGAGCCCAACCACCACCGACATGATGAACTTTAAGGTGACACGCACCCCCTCTTCGATCAGTTCTGTCATTTTTTCAAACTTTTCCCCGTCAAGTAGTTCATTCATAAAGCAAAAAACGATCATGATCTGAACCAGTGGCAGCAGCACAGACAAAAGCAGCCACTGCACCAGATAGAGAATGATAAATGTCAGCTCATAAAAAGCCGCCGCCGTTGCCGTACCATTGGAAAACACCATTGACATGCCATACACCGGGATCAGGGTCCGCATAAATTCCACCGTGGTACCGATCGTCTCTTTGGTCAGATCGCTCATAACAAGAAACGACCGCATCAGCAAAACCGCAAGTACACTGTACACTAACACAAAACAAAGCTCTGAAATATAGCTGTTGTCAAAAACATCGGTAAAATTTTTTAAAATTCCAAACGCGATACTGATCACAAGTACCTGGACAAACAGCCCTTTCGTTTCCGCCAGTTCATAAAACAGCGTCTCTTTTAACCATGTGCCCACTTTTTCCGAGGAAATTCCTTCCTCCCCCTTTAAAATTCCAATCACCAGCGAGGAAAAACTGACATCGGAAAGGTTCTCCTGTTTATCTAAAAAATCCTGCACTTTTGAAGCGCCGATCCTCTGAAGCATGGACTCTGTGATCTGCTCTTCCTCAACATCCTGTCCGTCCGTCTCAGAAAAACTGTTTCCATAGACCACGGATGTCTTACCTCCCGCCACCGAAAGGAATAAAACAACAAGAACCGCCATGCCCCATTTTTTCATAAAAATTCTCCAATCACATCCAGAAATGACATAAGCACCGGCATACTGATGACCAGGATCGACAACTTGGCAAACATCTCAATCTGCGCCGCAACCGCGCCGTATCCGGCATCCTTACACAGGTGAACGGAGAATTCCGACACATAGGTGATCCCCACCATCTTTAAGATCAGCGCGAGGTATGTCCCATCCACCGGGAGCATCGCCTCAAGTGACTTCGCGTACTGGCACAGGATCTCTATTTTGGATATGATGTAAACAAAAATACAGATGCATACTGCCATGCTGACAAACAGACTGTACTCCGCCTTTTGCACTTTTAACGGGATCGCAAGCAATACCCCCACAATTCCCAGTACTCCTATCTTTAAAATATCCATTTCCCCACCTACAAAACAAATAATGATTTCATGGTTTCAAAAAGATCATAAATATATGGAATGATCCAGAATAAGACGATCATAAGGCCTGCCAGACTGATGAGAAAGGCATGTTCCTCCCGCCCGCTGTGTTTTAACACCTGGCTCAGGACAGTGACCAATATTCCGACCGCCGCGATTTTAAAAATCAAATTTACACTCATATACACTCTCCCTGTTTCAATCCATCCTTCGGATATCCCCTAGATCAGCAAAATGATCAGAAACAGCCCGCCCAGCACGCTGCCATACATACATACTTTTCTTTTTCCGCCGATCGTTTTTTGTATCTCTGCGATCCTGTAGTCGATCTGCGCCTCATACAGCTCCAGTTCCCGTTTCTGCGATTCCGTATCCGGCGCATCCAAAAAGTGCCCGCTTTTTTGTATGATCTCTTCCTCTTCTCTGGAAAACAAAAATTTCCTGCTGCAGGACAAAAAGCTGTCCTCCCAGATCTCACTGCCCTTTGCCTCCTCGAACTTCTTCATCCTTGCGGCGATCATCTCCAATACCTGCCGGTATCCTTCCGAACGCTTTTTTGCAATGGTATCAAACGCTTCCGCCAGCGGCTTTCTGTAATGCTGTATCTCCCCAAGCAGCGCATACAATATCTCTTTGTACTCCACCAGCTCTTCCAGATGTCGTTTCATGCAGCACACACTGCTCACGCCATATCCGGTCATTCCGGCAAGAATGAGCGTGCATCCGATCACCTTTAACATAGGCGGTTCCCGCTTCCATCAAAGATCTCAAAATACCGCTCCCTGTCCTCTTTTTTTCCAAGCCGTACCAGACGTTCAAATACCATATCCTTTTTCCACCGCCTCAGGACACTTTTTTTCTCCAGTTCGTCCATATTTTCCGCATGCACGGTTCCTAGAATGCAGCTTCCACTGTAGAGTACCTTTTCCACCGCCTCAAAATCTTCCTCACACCCAAGCTCATCCACCGCGATCACCTGGGGTGCCATCGAACGGAGTACCATCTGCATGCCTTCTGCCTTGGTACAGCCATCCATGACATCGGTACGCATCCCGACATCGTTCTGCGGTATTCCAAGATGACATGCCGCGATCTCCGAGCGTTCATCCAGTACGCAGACCCTCAGTCCCTTTTTCCCGGCGCACCCGTCGGACAAAAGACGTACCGCATCCCTGAGATAGGTGGTCTTTCCCATTCCGGGCGGCGAAAAGATCAGGGTATTGTAAATCTGATCCCCATGATACAGATACGGAACCAGCCCCGCTGCACATCCTTTCCGCTCACGCGCAATACGGATATTCATGAAATTTATGTAACGAAGCGTCCGTACTTTTCCATCTTCAAGCACGGTCTGCCCTGCCAGCCCGACACGATGCCCTCCTTCCAGCGTAATATATCCCCTCCGTATCTCTTCCTCAAATGCATAGAGGGAATAGCGGCTTAACAGCACCATCATCTGCGCCAGATCCTCTTTTTTTGCGACACACGCCAGACCGTGTTCTCTGGTCAGCTTTCCATGTTTCTCATCCAAAAAGTATTCCGTCTCTCCTGCCTGAAATAAAAACGGCTGTCCTGCTCTGACGCGTATTTCTTCCAGCGTTCCCATCTGCTCTAACGCCGGAAATATCCGGCGCACCGGTTCCGGAAATATTTTCTGTATCATCTCAAGCATGCGCTCTGCCCCCATTCTTCCGCTATTCTATGAAAAAAAGCCATGGGACAAACCGTCCCATGACTTATATATATGTTTCCATTTCCAATATATGACTTTGGTTTTTACTTTTACAGCTCCACGATAAATTCTTCCACGAGCTTTGCGCAGTGCTTTGCAGCTTCCCGCTCAAATGCCGGGTAATCCATCTCGGCAGAGTTATCTGCCTTGTCGGAAATCGCACGCAGGATCACAAACGGAACCTGGTTCAGATACGCCGCCTGTCCGATCGCCGCGCCTTCCATCTCGGTACAGCTTGCGTGGAAATTGGACACGATCTTATCTTTTACCGCCTTGTCGCAGATAAACTGATCGCCGCTTACGATTCTGCCGGAAAATACTTTGATCTCCGTATTTACCTTTTCGCACACGCTCTTTGCAAGCGCAGCCATCTTCTCATCTGCCGGGAAACTTAAAGTTCCAAGCTGCGGCACCTCTCCAAGCTGATAGCCCATAACGGTTACATCCATGTCATGCTGGCACACATCTGTCGATACCACAATATCTCCGATATCAATCTTCGCATCCAGGGAACCTGCCACGCCGGTGTTGATAATATGTGTGACCGCAAACAGATCGACGAGGATCTGTGTACAGATACCAGCATTTACCTTTCCGATCCCGCTTCGCACGATCACCGCGTCCACACCATTTAATGTTCCCTCAAAAAATTCCATGCCGGCTTTTTTTGTGGTCTGTTTTACTTCCATCTTTGCCTTTAAAGTCTCCACTTCAAGTTCCATTGCTCCGATAATTCCGATTTTTTTCATACGATTGTTGTCCTCTCTTCTTCCTTATCTGTGACCCAAAGAAAGCTGCCACATAAGTGACAGCTTCTTTCACACAATTAGTTATATTTACGCTTTCTTGCAGCTTCCGATTTTTTCTTACGACGAACGCTTGGTTTCTCGTAATGTTCTCTCTTACGGATTTCCTGCTGGATACCAGCCTTAGCGCAGTTTCTTTTGAATCTGCGTAAAGCGCTATCTAACGTCTCGTTCTCTTTTACGATAACATTTGACATAGTCTCACACCTAACCTCCCTCCAGTTGCGTATTGTGCATATTCAACTGTTTGGGTAATATTTAATTGCACTATTAGATATTATAACAGAAAAATCCCATTCGTCAACTATTTTTCTGAAAAAATATACAAAACACGCAAATTTATTTTATCTGCTGTTCCAGTACCTTTCTTGCTTCTGCAAGCGCATCTTTGATACCGGCCGGATCCTTTCCACCTGCCTGTGCCATGTTCGGACGTCCGCCGCCGCCACCGCCGACAAGTGCCGCAATGCCCTTGATCAGATTTCCGGCATGTGCGCCCTGTTTCATCACGGTGTCTGTTGCCATTGCGACGAGATTTACCTTGCCATCTTTTGCGGAGGCAAGTACGATCACACCTTCACCAATCTTTTCTTTCAGCTGATCTCCGAGATCACGCAGTCCATTCATGTCTACGCCGTCTGCCTCTGCCGCAAGCAGTTTGACACCTTTTACTTCAACGACCTGATCCATGACATCGCCAAGTGCCTCTCTTGCCGCCTTGCTCTTTAAGGATTCGTTTTCACTCTGCAATTCTTTCACTTCTGCCATCAGATGTTCCAGACGCTCAAGCAGATTTGCCGGAGTTGATTTCACGATCTGGGAAGCTTTGTTTAACTCTTCTTCCATTGCTTTATAATAAGCGAATACGTTGTCGCCGGTCAGCGCCTCAATACGGCGTGTACCTGCTGAAACACCACTCTCGGAAATGATCTTAAATGCTACGATATCTCCGGTATTTGCCACATGGGTACCACCGCAGAACTCTTTGGAAAATTCGCCCATCGATACGACACGCACAGTCTCTCCGTATTTTTCACCGAACAGAGCCATAGCACCGGTCTTTTTCGCCTCATCTACTGTCATGATATCGGTGCGCACCGGTAATTTCTCCGCGATCTTTTCATTTACGATCTTCTCAACTCTTGCAAGTTCATCTTCGGTCATTGCCTGAAAATGCGTAAAGTCGAAACGGGTACGCTCTCCATCCTGATAGGAACCCGCCTGTTCTACATGTGTTCCAAGCACCTCACGCAGTGCTTTCTGAAGCAGATGTGTTGCGGAATGGTTCTTGCAGGTAGCTGTGCGGAGTGCTTCATCCACCGCAAGCTCTGCCTCATCACCGGTCTTCATCATTCCGCGGATCATTTTTCCGACATGTCCGACTTTGCCACCAAGTAATTTGATGGTATCTTCTACCTTGAACTCACCGCTCTCGGTACGGATGATACCCTTATCTCCCTGCTGACCACCCATGGTCGCATAAAACGGGGTCTGCTCTACGATGATCGTTCCGACATCTCCGTCACTCAATGCCTCCGTGATCTCCGTCTCCGTTGTCATTACGATGATCTTCGATCTGCAGTTTAACCTGTCATAGCCGACAAATTCTGTGGTAATGGAAGTATCGATGGATTCATAGACGGTAGCGTCTGTTCCCATGTAGTTTGTGACCTTGCGGGCTTTTCTCGCCTTGTCACGCTGAACTTCCATTGCCTTTTTAAATCCGTCTTCATCTACGGAAAATCCTTTTTCCTCCAGAATCTCTTCTGTCAGATCAACCGGGAAACCGTATGTATCATAAAGTTTGAACGCATCCTCACCGGAGAGTACCTTCTCACCTTTTGTTTCCATTTCTTTTTGCATATCGGAAAGGATCGCAAGTCCCTGATCGATGGTCTTTGCGAATTTTTCTTCTTCCTGTGTCAGAACCTTGAAGATAAAATCTTTCTTTTCTTCCAGTTCCGGATATCCGTCCTTGCTTTCGTGGATGACCGTTGCGCACAGATCTGCCAGGAACGCCCCCTTGATACCGAGCATCTTTCCGTGACGGGCCGCACGGCGGATCAGTCTTCTTAAAACATATCCTCTGCCTTCATTTGACGGCATGATTCCATCCGATACCATAAAGGTAGCTGAACGGATATGATCTGTGATCAGACGGATAGACACATCATCCAGAGCGTCTACCTGGTATTTCTTGCCGGAAAGTTCACAGACCTTGTCGCGGATCGCTTTCATCGTATCAATATCGAAGACACAGTCCACATCCTGCATAACGACCGCAAGACGCTCCAGTCCCATTCCGGTATCGATATTTTTCTGGGAAAGTTCTTCGTAACCGCCCTTGCCATCGCCTTCAAACTGGGTAAATACATTGTTCCAGATCTCCATGAAACGGTCACAGTCACAGCCCACCTTACAATCCGGGCTTCCACAGCCGTATTTTTCTCCACGGTCATAGTAGATCTCAGAGCAGGGACCACACGGGCCTGCGCCATGCTCCCAGAAGTTGTCACACTCTCCGGTTTCCGGATCACGGTAAAAACGTGTGATGCGGTCTGCCGGAACACCGATCTCTTTTGTCCAGATATCAAATGCCTCATCATCTTCTCCGTAAATAGACGGATAGAGCCTGTCCTCCTCAAGACCAAGTACCTTGGTTAAGAACTCCCATGACCAGGCAATCGCTTCATGTTTAAAGTAATCTCCAAAAGAGAAGTTTCCAAGCATTTCAAAGAATGTAAGATGTCTTGCTGTCTTACCTACATTTTCAATATCTCCGGTACGGACACACTTCTGACAGGTGGTCACTCTTTTGCGCGGCGGGATCTCCTGTCCGGTAAAATAAGGCTTTAACGGTGCCATACCCGCATTGATCAGCAATAAGCTGTTATCATTGTGCGGTACCAGTGAAAAGCTCTTCATTGCCAGATGTCCTTTGCTTTCAAAAAATTCCAGATACATCCGGCGCAGTTCGTTTACTCCATATTTCTGTTTCACAACAACTTTCCTCCAAAAAATCTATTTCTCATCCTGTCCGTCAGGCATCTGCTTTGCATTCCTGTATCCCCGCAGATTCTTTCCGGCAAAAACTCCGGCAATTCCCACTGCCGCAAGTATGATCATGATGATAACGTATTGTAAAAAATACCCGAAAAACGTCACCTCAATACCTCCTGTTTTCCTTCTCGCCCATAGAAAAATCCGCGGTGCGGACTTTTGCTACCTATTATATTCCAATTTCAGAAATTTTTCAACAAATGCAATCAAATTCCTGGTTCTCACCTGTGATGTCCACGATACGCTCCGTGAAACGCAGATTCTTTGACTTTTTCTTATAGGCTCCGATCAGGGAATAATCCCGCCACATGTGCATCGGAAATACCAGATCCGCGTCCACATGCTGCATAAAGTAATCAAACCCGTCCATGCTGTGCGTTTCAAGCCGCGGATCCAGCACAACAAACGCCGCGTCAATATGAATTCCATCCAGTTCCGCGATGGCACGCCTGTAATCACGTTTCATTTTTCCATTGATCAGATCGCCTGCGCCCTCCATGCTCCAGTCATTCAAATCTCCGGCATGATACAGGGTCACTCCATCTGTTTTCACCAGAAACGCAACCCCGGCGTCAGTAGAGCGCAATGTCTTGATCTCCATGCCCCCGACCTCATACTTCGTCTGCGGGCGCACAAAAGTCACACGGTCTTTGACCTCTTTGGGAATTCCATTGCGTGCCAGATAATTGTCTCCCAGCCGGATATCCTTTGAAAGAATATACTGTATCTTCGGATATTTTTCCACCCATTTCAATGCATTTAGATCAAAATGATCCTGATGCTTGTGGCTTGCGAACAGATAGATTTCCTTCTCTTTTGAAAATTCCGGTAAAATTCCCTGAAACGCATACCCGGTAATCCGTGCTTTGTCAAACCAGTCAAAGATCAGCACTTTGTTTTCTATTTCCACAACAAAACAGCTGTGCTGTATAAATAGTATTTTCATATCAGCCTCATTTCATACGACGGATGATCCGATTTGCTTTTTCATAAATTTCTTCCGGATCAAAGCCGATCTCAAATTTTCCATCTTCGTAAAGAATTTTTCCGGCTACCATAGTAAGTTTCACATTCTGCTTACTGCCGGAATACACGATATTTTTTATAAAATTATTTTCCGGCTGCATATTTGGCTGCTTTAAATCGATCATAATAAGATCTGCCTTTTTGCCAACCGCAAGTCTGTCACAGGATGAAAGCTGCATCGCTCTGGCACCGCCGGCCGTTGCCATATAAAGCACTTCGTCCGCGCTGATGCAGGATGCATCGTGTTCCCTCACTTTTGCAAGTGCTGTCGTAAGAAACATTTCCCGGAACATGTCCAGACAGTTATTGCTTGCCGGTCCGTCTGTACCGATGGCAAGATTGATCCCTTCTTCCAGGAAGCGCTTCACCGGACAGATACCGCTTGCCAGCTTTAAGTTTGACGCAGGATTGGTAACCGCTGTCATATGATGTTTCCGAAAGATCTCATAATCTGCATCTTCAAACCATACGCAGTGGTACCCGCCGCCACCATACGCATACATACCAAGACTCTCTGTGATCTGGGTCGGTGTCATGCCATAACGCTCTTTGCACTCTAAAACTTCCCGTTTCGTCTCCGAATTATGCAGCCATACCGGTGCTTTCAGGCGGGAAGCAAGCTTCGCCACACCCTCCATGCGCTCTTTCGAAGTCGTGTACTCCGCGTGGATGCCCGGAACAAAACTGGTAAGTGGACTAAGCTCATTGATCACATGATAATCTTCCTCCATCTCTTCCACACTGCTCACAAAATCATTGAGTCCACTGGTGAATACCGTACGGAATCCACAGTCCGCAGACGCTTTTGCAACGCTGCGTGGAAAATTGTACATATCAAAATTGCTCGTGATGCCGCTGGTCAGATACTCCATGATTCCAAGCACAGACAGATCATACACGTCTTCCGCCGTAAGCTGTGCCTCCTTCGGGAATACCTGTTCATTTAACCACTCCTGCAATGGCAGATCATCCGCATAGGAACGCAAAAACGTCATCGCGGTATGCGTATGCGCATCCTTAAATCCCGGCATCAGCACATTCCCTGCCACATCAATCTCGCGGTTCCAGATGATCGGCTCGTTTTCACTGCACACACCGGACACATCCGTACCATCGCCGATATAGCAGATCGTATCCCCTTTTACCCACAGTTCCCCCTCGGTGAGCGCAAAGGTATGATCCTCTTTCTGCTGCACGATCTTTGCATTATAAAAACGGATATTCATGTAAATTCCCCCTTGTCTGTTTTTCCACGATTGCCGCCGCTATTTTCCGGCAGTATCCGATCAGGAAAGAACCTCCCTGTTAATATTTTTGATCGACTCTGTCACCAGCTTTTTAAACATCGGTGCCACACGATCCGCCGTTTCCTGAATCTCTCCATGTGTGAGCGGTGTCGGTGAAATTCCACTGGCAAGATTGGAAATACAGGAAATTCCAACGATCTTCATTCCCATATGATTTGCCGCAACCGCCTCACATGCTGTGCTCATTCCAACCGCATCCGCGCCAAGTGTACGCGCCATCGTGATCTCTGCCGGTGACTCATACTGCGGTCCGGAAAGCTGTAAATACACACCATCCTTTAACGGGATATCATTGTTCAGTGCCGTTTTCCGGACGATCGTCTGCAGATCTTCATCATAAATATGGGACATGTCCGGGAAGCGCACGCCAAGCTCCTCAATATTGGCCCCGCGAAGCGGTGACGGCACAAAACAGGAGATCTGATCTTCAATCAGCATGAAATCTCCCGCCTGAAATCCCTGACGGATCCCGCCTGCCGCATTGGTCAAAAACAGTACTTCTGCCCCCATGAGTTTCATCAGTCTTGTTGGCAGCACGACATCTGACATATCGTAACCTTCATAATAATGTACTCTGCCCTGCATACAGACAACCGGCACATCATCCACATATCCGAAAATAAATCTGCCTTTATGTCCCGGAACGGTTGACACCGGAAATCCTTCGATATCATGATAATCCAGGGTTGCCTCCACTTTGATGTGATCATCCGCATAATCTCCAAGTCCAGAGCCAAGGATCAGTGCCACTTTCGGTGTAAAATCAATCTTTGCCTTATAACTTTCATAACATTTTAATAATTTTTCGTATACTTCATTCATTTTTTGTTTTCTCCTGCCATTTTATTTGCTCCACAGCCATCCGGCTGCGCATTCGTCTATCTCTAATTTTAACATTTTTTCTCTACATATGCACCTGTTTTCTCCATGACCTTTTTCCAGTCATACTCCGGCGCAAATTCTTCTGCCGCCTCGCAGATGGATCGTATTGTTGAAAGATTTTCTTCCAGTTCCTCCGCGATCACCTCCTGCGTTTTTCCTTTTTTCAGCTTTGTACAAACCTGCCGGAAGAGCCGCTGTTCTTCCCCGACAAGCTTCCCTTCTCCGATGCAGGTATCCACCGTATGCTTCACCGCTTCTTCCCGTCCCATGCTCTTCTCACACGTTCTGAGCCGGTCAACGAACTGCGCGTACTCAAGCAGCGTATGGCACTGTTCCATCAGTTCTTTATTCCTGCCGAGGTTGATGTTTAACATCACAACTTTCAGCTCCAGTGCCGGATCTTCCTCCGGGTTCATGAACGCATCGGACAGCTTTAACACCTGCCGTTCCGGCTGCATATCCCTTCCGTTATAGAACACGAAAAAGCGCGGGGTCGGTATCTTTACGAGCTGTCTCCCATAGATCGTCCGCCCACCGCTCCAGCTGCGCAGCTCCTTTTTCTCCCGGAACACCATGCGGAACAACCGGTCTTTGTAACTGCGGTATA